>Ga0210040_10000027_pt1 | contig 465657 bp, 374 predicted proteins | sample CryGeyCG12114_NA_FD_185462 | JGI IMG/M metagenome (GOLD analysis project Ga0210040, IMG submission 185462) | Groundwater microbial communities from aquifer - Crystal Geyser CG19_WC_8/21/14_NA (SPAdes) (version 2) | ecosystem: Environmental > Aquatic > Deep subsurface > Groundwater | place... | reverse complement strand
GAGCGCGCGCGCGCGCGCAAGTATAGAGACCGCGAATGGCAAGAACGACGGAGCAACCCACGACGACGACGACGGCAAGCACGGGGAACCGGTCGCGGGTGAACGAGTACATCCATCCATCGAGGAGCACACGGCCTGCTTCACGAACCGGAGCAGCAGCGCTGTGGACCGGGTCGAGTCCACGGAGATAGGCTACGACGTAGCGAGTTGTCGCGATACACACGGTGCAGGTACGTGCTGTGCTGGCGGGGGAAAGAACGCGGCGATCTGGAGAAGGAAGCGCGGCACGAGAGAAGCGCACGGGAGGCGAGGGAATGTATACCGTCCCGCGGATGAGGGCAGGATGCGAGCTGAGCTGGGCTGGGCTGGGCTGGATTAGGAATTGCACAGGCGGCTAGGGCTCGCGTTCGGCTGGTCGGTTTGTAGATAAATAGATAGGTAGGACGTCACGCAGACGTCCATGACGACCAGAGCCGTATGATGGAATACAGAGAAGAGCGACACAGTTCAAGCTGAACGACGAAAAATTTGGTACTGAGAATTATGTATCCCCTACTCAATGCACGGCGACCATCCCGGCCCCCTTGACCTTCCTCGTGCCCTTGATGCCCACAGCGCTAATCAGCGACAACGCGCCAAACCCCACACAGCACCACAAGCCGGTCTCATACTGCCTCATCAGACTATGACCCTTCTTCACATCCACGGCCTGCACGATCGCCGTCGACAGCGCCAGCGCCACACCACTGCCAATCTGGTATGCGGTGTTGATCATGCCGGCGCAGAGCGACTTGACATTCACGGGCACCGAGGACAGCAGCACGACCGTGATGGTGCAGTAGCCGATGGTCACGCCGGCGACGCCGAGGAGCGTAGCGGGCAGGATGTGCGTCCAGAAGCTCATGTCGGTGGGCGTCATGGTGGCGGCGGAGATGGGCGCGACGGTCGACAGCAACATGCCCAGCAGCAGCAGGACCTTGACGTTGATGCGGTCGACGAGCGTGCCCATCAGCATCGAGACGCAGAAGCCCGTGGCGCCCATGGGCAGGAACCGGATCGCCGTCTGGCTCGCGCTGAGGTGCTGCACTTCCTGCGCGATCAGCGTCGTGTAGTACACGATCGTCTGGTAGCTGCCGTACATCATGAACCCGGAGATCCACAGCGCGGCGAAGTTCTTCAGCTTCCAGAGCGATAGCGGCATGATGGGGTTGGACACTTTCTTCTCGACCCAGGCGAAGCTGGCGATTAGCGCGACGGACGCGAGGAGCAGGACGATGATGAAGGCTTTGCTCCAGCCGTATTCGCCGCCACTTGAGAGCACGAACGACAAGAGGATGAGGCCTGATGTGGAGAGACCAACGCCGACGAAGTCGAGCTTTGGCTTCTCGTGGCCATGGATGCGGTCGGAGGGGAGGATGAACCAGCCTACAATCGGGATTGCGCCGGTGATGATGACGGAGAGGTAGAAGAGGTAGCGCCAGCCGACTGAGGCGGTCAGGAAGCCGCCGAGGATCAGACCGACGCAGAATCCGACCGCGCCTGCAGCGCCGAACATGGAGAGACCGCGTGAACGGTCTTTGGCGACGAAGAAAGAACTAATGATCCCGACCGAGGATGGCACGGTCGCGGCGGCACCGATGCCCTGCAACGCGCGGAATATTGCCATTTGAATGAATGAGGTCGCGAAGCCGTTCGCGAGCGTCCAGATCGAGAGGAATATCATACCGCCGCAAAAGACGTGCTTGCGACCATATCTATCCGCGAGAACTCCACTGAGGAGCAAGAATCCGCCAAACGTCAGCGTGTAAGCCGAGATCAGCCACTGGAGCTCTGAGCTGTCCACATTGAACTCCTTCTGTATCGCGGGTAGCGAGATATTGACGCCAGTCATGAAGATGTTGTCCATGAGCTGTGCGCCGCAGACGCACGCCAGAATCGTAGCGCCGCGCCACGAGCTGATTGTGCCAACGTCGGGGTATGCGCGTGCATCCGTCTCGTCGTCGTCGGTAGAATCGTAGTCCAGACTTTCAATGTCCGAGCTGTGAACGTTCAGCGGACTCGCGGGCCGTGAGATGGTGTCAATACGCGATGGAGACGGTCTCCGACTTGCGTAAGGGGTATCGTAGGGTGTTGGCATTTCTCTAATAACATCGAAACCGCCGGTTTTGGCCGCTTGCGGCCAGCTTGGCATTGTTCGACCGCGTTGTGATTCCTGGTAGGCTGCATCGTGGCCGCTGATTCTCGACGCACTTTTCGTTAGAGACAATAATGCATCGTCGTCGATGTCATCACGGGCTGAAGGTTGAATCGAACTCGATCTGCCCCTCGGGCCGACGTCAGGGGCTGGCAAGTTGGAAGTCCTTCGGCGCGACACGCTCGTCCTCGTCGTCCCAGCAGATTGTACGTGTGCTAGATTCACAAACGTCGGCGTCTTTTCGAGCGTGGTAGTGTGCTCGAGCACATTTTCGTCGTCTCTGGCTGGTTCACGGGCAGCCATGTTGTCAAAGCACAATCAAGATCACACGGACACACACGCAAGCACGAGACGAATCCGGACGGACCTACCTTTATGTATTTCTCCATCAGCACCGTCGTCGCTGCAGAATTACTGTATGCGGCAATCTGGACATTTCTCGCTGTGATGCCGCTCGGGGGCGCCTACTGTATGAAGTTGAGATGGAGCATCAGTGGATAGTTGTGATACTGAAATTTTGCTGGTAAGCTTTTGCTGGGCAGCGATAGCCAAGAACAGATTAGCGTTGATGAGTCTTCCAACGCCCATTGGTTCATCGTTGCTATCTTGGCCCTTACGCCATCATCGCCTCATACCGAAGACTCTGTCGAATGCACTTGGACCGAGTTTTACGGATTCAAAAATTGGATGTTACTACCTTGGTATGCGTGTCACGTCAGAGAACAACGAAAGCTTCATGTCCAGTTTCTGACCAATGGTAGCACTGCCAGTCCATAGAAGCGAGCGCATCTAGGGTGTGAGCAGGCGCGAAGGTCGTTGACACAATATGCCAGACGCCTTGAATGCATCGAGAGGAAAGCGGCGATGATATTCTAGTCCTATTCCAGCCCCATACACAATATGAATCAACCTGCAAGAATGACTCTTCGGTATATGCTACCAATGCAACCCGGCTCATGCGTCCATAACTCCTTTGCAAATGCGCCAGTTTATGCCAGTGTGATCTTTCATGGTATACGCTAAGCATTACTCCTCCCTCCTGACGCCTCGCTAAGCCCCAACCGCACTTCAAGACCCCGAGCGTCTGCCATCATGCCGTCGAGTCGTGCCGCTTACTTATTTCCCATCCATGACTGTGAACTTCCACCCACCCAGTCCCATACCACCAGGCCCAGGCGTGCCTGCGCCCATGAAAGTATCACCCGCTCCGCCGTCCTGACCCTGACTCTGTTTTGGGGGTCCCTGATTCGGATTTTGCTGAGGACTTGCGTAGAAGGCCGAGTTCATTCCAAAGGCGCTGTTGTTCTGCCTGCTCTGTGCGCTCGAGTTCGTGCCCGCCGGCTGATCAGGTGGCGACGCTGATGAATTTGACTGTGTAAAATAGTTGTTGCTCGGCGTGCCATCACTCGACCACAATGATGCCATGGGGTCAAGCGAGAGATTGGCGGGTTGCATGTATTGATCCCATGCCTCCTGCAACATAGTTAGCGAACCGCATCAAAGTGGTCAATCGAAAAGTTGAACGTACCCAATCAATATTCATCGCGGGTGTCCCGGCACCCTGATTCGCACCAAAGATGCTCTGAGGGAACATCCCATTGCCCGCTCCAAACAGGTTGCCCCAGTCGCCGTCTTGAGGCTGTATGCTACCAACATTGTTGTTACTGAACATACCACTATTCTGCATGTTTCCCAGCTGACTCCCGGCCAGGACGGACTCTGTCGTGTTCTTGTCCCAGGTCATCGGTGTAGCACCGTTCTGACCTCCGCCAGGCATCTGCATCTGCGCCTGCTGCGCCATCTGAGCAGCTTGCATTACCTGCTGGTCCGGCATGGCGCTACCGGGCATGCTTCCCGCCTGCAGCATACCGAGTGTCATTGCCGCCGTTTGCTCATCGTTACTGCCCGAACCCTGGGCGCCGATCATTCCGTTCGCTTGAGGCATGGTCTGCTGATTAGGCGGCTCCTGCGATTTCAAATGATACAGCAAGAGGTTCAGCAACTCACTAGCCTTGTACGCCTCCATGCTGTAATCGCGCTGCGCCATCCAGATGTCGCGGCTTCGTTCGAGATATCCGATGACGTCGGCTCTAGTGTACGGCAGGCCAGGCATGTAGGTGTCAGTCTCGCTAGAGCCGACGCTTCCTCTTCCGCCGGACGTGCTCGACGCGGGTGTCGCCGCACTGGAGTTGGAGTTTGGCGTGTTCGCATCGTTTTCCGAGCCTTGTTTTTCTCGTGTGGAGTACAGGTCCATGCAGACTAAAGTACCAGCAAGCAAGTAGTCATGCGCAATCAAACTGCTGACGTGGTTATTTATGTTCATTGCGTGGCCAGGTCGGTCTCGTTCCTGCTGACAACTGATGGCCTGGAAGTCGAGAAGTTGCATGGCGGATTCAAGGCCTGTCCTGCGGCTGTACATGTACCTGTTACCGGGCCTGGCAAGTCGCACGTATCGCCTATGCAGCACGCACAGCGCCTTGTTGTAAATAGTCGCAAGTCCAAAGCGCGCAGCAATCAATGCCGTCGGCGCCAACTGCTGTTCTGACATGGGGCGCACTTTCAAGTGATCGGGCACGGTGTCGTAGATGTCGCGCAACGCCTTGTCGATCTTCAGCACCTCATCATAGCTCTTTCTCTGCACACCGTTGATCTCCTCGAGCACTCTTCCAAACCCAAGGCTCAACTTGCTCTTGGCAATCATATATGATATCGGCGTTGCTTCGCTCTGCGGCCGTGGCGGCGGTAGTTGCGTGCTGTCTTCGTCAAATTCGTCGTCATAGATGTTCCTCGGCAGATCCGTGTCCGAGTCTCCCAGCCTCACCATCGGTGGTAAGGCAATCTGAAAACTAAAGAGCACATCACCAGTCCTCACGTAACTCCACACCCTGCGTCTCATCTCACCTTGGAAGGGCGTCAAGTCAGGAAAGAACTTGCTGTCTCGGTGATATCCCATTCTCATGGCCAGGCGTACAACAATGCCTATCATAATCCAGACACTAGCGTCACTGTCTCGGTTCGTGCTGTACTCGGCATGAAGATGAAATATCAGCGTCTCTATGAGGAACGCGTGGGGTTTCGTGTAATCGGCCGTGATCAGACAATGCGTCAATTGAGTACGGAAGGTACTCGACATGTCCTGACACTTTCCTCTGAACTCGGGCGGCTCGTCTCCCTCCCGTGCGAAGCTGAGTATGGCAATCCGCATGATGGCGAAAAGCATACCAATCCACACTATACTCGTCTTGTCCGGATCCGACCAGTACGCCTGGTACTGTCTCTGGAAACTCGGTCCATGGAGAATATGTGTCGCCGGATCATAGGAGTTGAAGTATCGACCCACCAGGATATCACATAGGTACTTCCTTGGCAGTGCACGCAGGATCTCGCTTCTTGGAGGCGGCACTGTTGTGCCGAAGAGAAATGTTGGTCCAGAGCCTACCTCGACGCCGGCACTTTTTCGCGTTTGTGCTATCTTCTCCATTTGTGCCTCGTATTCTTTCTTGTGATTGGCAAAGTGGTGCTTCACCTCTGATATCTCACTCAGTAATGCTGCCCAATGCGCCTCGCCGATGTAAAATGTCTTGTTGCGCTCTTGATCGACCTTCAGGATGCCCAAACTCTTGGTCACACCGTCTGTTTCCGACTCTGCTTCGGCGCCGTCTCCATTATACTGCATCATCATGCTATCATCGAGCTGACTGTCCAGATTCGGTCCCAGATTTCCACTCCCGGTACTGCTCGCAGGCGCACTCGCACCGTTGATGGCTGTCTGTGCGGCAGAGGGTCCTCCAGAGCTACCGCCATTGGTCATCAACGATAGCACCAATCCCTCGAGGCGATCTATCCTGTTCTGCATGTCATCTGGTGTCCCACCACTGCCCGTGCTGTTACTTGTCCCCTTCCTCTTTGCTGCTGGGGCTGCATATGCACATGATGAAGAGTCGCCGCGCTTGACGCAGTTGTCGCATGGACTCTGCCTATTGCATTTCAGTTTCCTGTGCCTGCAGGGACCACACGAGAGTGGTACCCTGTTGCGCTTCCGAATCACTCTGTAGTTGTCTGCTCTTGGTCCAGCCGTACTTGGAGAGTTGGGGGCAGGACTTTGTTGGTCCATGGACGAATCTTCGTTCTGCATGATGGTCGATCGTGCTCGTCGCGCGGGAAGATGCAGTGTTAAGTAGTGCCTGCGGCCATACAAGAGCTCCGGTGAGCTCGTCCTTCAGCCAGCTAGGCGCACTAGCTTCTCGTTGACAACGGTCGTCGGCGCACGCTGGGTATGCGATTCGCTCTTTGCTGGTGGGAAGGAAGACCAAGAACGTCCCGTCCTGTAGGTGGGTAGTCGTGGATGGGTGGTTAGTATGCAAGTATCTGGCCCAGTAGCGACGTCGTCCTGCTATGCAATGGACGCGCGAAAGAGATCTTATAGTACGCTTGAGAACATATACAGATAGAGCAGAAGAACAAGGACAACAATCAAAGGCGCGGTGTCATCAATAGCATAGGTAGCAAACCACGATCTACAAGTTGTCGCAAGAACGAAACGACCCAACGAGGATCGACGGATTGACGTATCATGATCGTGCCAAGGGCAGTAGGCTTGCAAGAGGGCGCCGAGGGGACTGCGAAGACCACAATTCACGGTCACGGCCGAGAGTGGGAGAAGTCTATCTAGGCACGATTGAGTTAGGCTTTCAGAGACCCAGCCATCGTTCTTTTGCTTAAGTGGACATCTTGTTTCTACACACTCTTCCTCAATCTCGTCGAGTATCATGACAAGAGCTGTGTCAATATTGCGGTAGCTAGAGAGCGTTCTGCGGAGCAGGCAGCAGCATTGCCGCGTCTTGTATAGAGAATGAGTCACGGCAAGGTATGCATTGTATGTGCTTACATAATTTTCACAGATGGGCGGCCTTAAGGGGCCCCTGTCGGTCCTAAGCCACTAACGCCGTCGTACGTACAGTGTCGTTATTGACTGTGTGCCTTGGTTGAGCTCAACATTTCGTTCTGCTACCAACCACCAGTATCACACCGTCACATTGGATCTTTCTTCATCAGAAGTCCCAGAAGCTGTCGTTGCGCTCCCGTCCTCGTTGGGCCGCAGTCTGCTGTTTCTTGGGTGCAGTACTGGTATTGTTGTCGTCTCCCATGTTCCACTGCGACTCCAGACCCCTCCGCTGTGGGACAGGCTTGGGTGCCTTCCCGTTGTCAGAAGCATCACCCATATCCCAGTAAGAATGAAATTCCTGCCGGGCGTTGTTGGAAATGGGAGCAAGCGGTCGCTTTTCCTCCTGTTCATCGAAGACAGGGTCGTCGTACAGTCTAGAAGCGTCCTTGTTACGGGCGATAATTCTCCTAGGAGCAGGTGTCGGCTCGTCAGTGAAGGCGAAATGCGGGTCGGCATCTTTGCGTGGCTTGTGAACGTTAGGCTGATAGACTGGCGTGCCGTTGTCTTGCATCTCGAAATGAGTCTCCTGATCCGGACGTCCTTTGCCCGGCTGCCTGGCCGCGCCATCGTCTCGTCCTTTGTTGTCGTCTCCGAAGCCGAAATGGACGACGTCTTGGTCGCGAACCTTCTGCTTGGTCTTTTCGGGGGTCACCATATCTTCAAACTCCCAATGTGAAGTTTGCTGGGTGTTTCGGCCACTCTTGGGGCGGATCGGCACATTTTGGGCCCTCTGGCTCTCAGACCTATGCTGGAAGGTGTCGTCGTAGGAGTCACCAATATCGAAGTGGTCGTATCTAGCAGGATTCGTCTTGTATATCTTCTTCTCTGGCTGCTCAGCAGAGCCATCGTCTTCCCCAAAGAGTCGAGAAGGCTGGAAGTTCTTGTGACCGGCACCTTTGGGTGCGACCACATTCTCCTTGGCCGCTTTCCTCGGTGAGGTACCTGTACCGACGGGTTCGTAGTCTTCGTGACCAGCAGCAAACAGATCGCTCATCTCTCGTGGAGCTGGCTTGTGGGACTCGCGAGGACCTACAGCATTCGGTGCTAGTGGCCGCCTCTCCTCGTGTTCTTCTTGGAAGACATTCAGACTCGCGTGTGGATCCTTGATGTACTTCTTGCTCGGGCTGGCACTGCGGTCGGGGGCGTTCTGATTCCTGCCTCGGGGGCTTAATCTTGGTGCAGGGTTAACTTCGTTGTGGGAGTCTGTGCTTGCAGTGATCATCCTGATCGCCTCTTTGCCACCATAGACCGGCCAGTTCTTGCCCCGTGCGCCAATGACCTCGACCTGTTTAAGGAGATCTCCCTGGTCCCAGCTGAGCTGTATCTGCGTGATCTTGCCATCCTGGTCGAAGTGGACGAAGTGCGTCTGGAGAGATTAGCAACGGTCTTTCAAGAAGTGGCATGTGTACACTCACCACTGGCAGGGTCGCGGTGCGATCGATAATAAAAGTATCAAGACCAGGTAGATAGGCGCCTCCGCTAGAGATGAATTCGAGAGTGGTTTCCAGGATCAAGGCTACCGAGGTCAATCCTTCCACCGCACTGATCACCTTCTCCGACTTCTTCTTGACCACGTTGTTCTGCTGAGTTTCCAGGTGTCTGATGATAGCACCTTGTTGCGAGAAACTCTTCAGTGTTGTGACATACTGGTATGTTGCGTTCTCCGCTAGACTGAGTGGGCTGCGAGACGCAAGAAAGCGCTCGTACACTGCTTGATGACCCATGTTGTCGTTGGCAATAGATCACAACTTGAATCTTAGCAATGTAGAATGGGACGTATGTGCATAGGATGCTGTTGCAGTCGTATTCGGAATAATTGCTATGACATGCAGTGCGGAGTGTGAGCATTTCTTGTTTGGGGTAAACAAACAATGAAGGCGCGGCGGTGGCGACAATAATGACACGCGTTGGAGCAATGCATGCAGAAACGTTGGCAGGGTCCAAGATGTGGTTTCAGGCCTGAACCTTGAAACACCACGCGCTGCAGGGGGAAGCATCCTTCGAAAGACCGTTTAGTGTCCCGTCCAGGACTCCCTAAAGGGTTTTGGTTTGAGCATCCGTCCCTTCCTCTATGAACTTTACCAGGGTTTCATTATGATATCCCTTCCACGACTCCGAGTTTTAAAGAGGCACTGGCGCGGTGCAACGCTGAACAGCCAATAAGGTGCGGAGGCACAGCACACACTAGTGAGGACAGCAAGGGCACCGACACAAGATCAAGTCGTAGAATGTCATGCAAGAGACAACATTGGAGCTGTTGTGGTCACTACTTTTCGTGCTAGTACTTTTTTTTTGTTTTGGAAGCACCCAGCCAACTTGCTAAACGTCCCAAATATGATCGAGAGCTGTCAACTATTGTCGAAGCTGTGGTGAGCGTCATGTCATCTTCGTAGCGTGTGCTTGCTCATCCAACAAACCCAGTACTCTGGGTGTAGAAAGCGTCCAGCCTTCTGAGCAGCGTCTAACGTAGTATTGCAGTATACGCGTTGAATACCAGTTGAGCTGGACCCATGAGTATAGCATGCTTGCCTCAAAAGCCGTCTGTTTCGACTGCACATCGTGCCTATCGTTTGTTCACAGTTGTCTGTGCAAGAAGAGCACTTGTGCTTGCTCGCTTCTGTGAGTCGAGCAGTAAACAAACGAGTTAGAAGGTTTCCAAAGAGTATATATCTTCGCTCGCCAACCATCATAAAGTAGGTAGAAATGGTCAAGATTGATATCTTTACGTCAGCAGACCAAACCAGCCAGCAGACATCTTGCCAATAGCGAACAGCTGATTGACATCGCTTCGTAGACCCAGTATCTGGACCCGCACAGCCTGGCCTTTCTGTATCGTATCGCCTTCTGGTCCAGAGTAGTTGACCGGCGTGGCATCTGGGTTATATTTGTAGTCCCGTGGCAGATGCTGCATTTCAGTCAGTACGTTATCTTCCAACCATGGTTCCTCGAGTCTCTCACCATCTTGCTCACGAAGACAGCCAGCGGGCCAGCCTCGCAAAAGACACCCTGTGGCTTGACACCTTGTACCACGCAGTCGATCTGCAACAATCTGTCAGTCCGCCCGTCCTCAAACGCCATATGCATCTCTACTCACAGCTTCGCCCTTGAACGGTTTCCACAGAATAGCTCTGTACAGAATCGTGAATTCCGCAATGCCGGTACCAGGTCGCACCTTGCCCGCGCTAATATTGTAGATGTCCATAATGCAGATGATATAGTATTCGCCATTGCACGACCCCTCCATATCTTCGTACAGTTTTCTCTGCAGGAAATCATTGATGTTGTTTCCCAGGAAGGACGGGTGCAGCGAAATCTCGCGCTCTAGGTAGCGTAGGAAGAACATGTTGATGGGAAAAGTCGGTCGCAAAAGTGAGGATTCGCTGGGATTTCGTCCAAGAAAGGTGTGCAAGAGGCCTGCGACGTGGCCTGTGTCGTCCAACTTATTTCATCATCTGGCTGCAATGGTCGCCTTTGCGCTCGCGAGTATAGTACCAGACCGCGACGTGATGGCACGATGTGTCCTGTGATCGACTAGGTGGTAAGGAATGTGGCTGGTTGACAGCGAGCGTGGTTGCGCCAGAAGATTCGTCTGGTCAATGATAGAACAAGACTTGTATCTGGTGTGCTGTTGAATGTGTTTGATGCAACAGGGCGACTGGAATGCTGCCTGACTCAGGCACACTCTCATTCGGTCTCCATATCTTCAGACCACCCACTCGAATGTGAAGGAAGTTAACTCAAGTTGGGTGATATGTAGCGCGGTAGCAAATTCTCAGAGTTGCAGAATACTGGAGAGAAGGTATGCATTGTTGCTATGTGGTCTAGATCTACGTCCATGCTCCGTCAAAAAGCTTCAGCTCTTGCTTCTCAGCTTTCAAACATGCGAACAGTGCATGTCAAAGCAAACAGTTGCAGTTTCAGAACTCTATCTACACTGGCCACCGAGGGAACAGACCGTAGCTGTTGTGGATCGTCATGTAGCCGTTCGATAAACGGAGCCGTAAGGCTCTCTATGCGTGAAGGGTCCTAAGGTCGTTGTGTGCTTGTCAATGGGTATCGACTCGTAAGTAGCTCGTGACTTATAGCCATGCCGGACGCTTTGTACCGCAAGAGATCATCGACCACGCTTGGCATAGATCGCCACAGAACGTCTTCCCCTGAGTCTGGGAGGAACAGCCCTCCTTTGCGATAACTTTGGCGATAGCACTAACTTCTGAATTTCGCTTCCCCCATAGCCAGCTTTCAAGTCAATCTGTGGTAGGACTGGCACAGTACCAACTTCCACGGGCTCTTCAACTGCAGACTCGACTGCCTCAGGCTCCTCGATCACAGGCTCAAAGACTGTAGGCTCAAAGACCGTAGGCTCAAGAGTCTCAGGCTCAAGGGTCACAGGGTGGGAGCTGAGAGGGAAGGAGGGGTTGGCGGCTAAGAACACGAAATGCGTCTCTACAGGGCTGCCAGCTTCTTCCATTGCAGAACCGATGCTGACACGATATCTTCGAACGCTGTCGTCGTCAACGTCACGGCTGTTGGTGTCGTCGGCCGTGGATGCCACTTCCTGATGGAACTTGCGTCTCTTGCCGTGTGCCCATGACCATCCACGAGGCAGACACTTCTTGACGAAGCCTTTCCATCCGCTGTGAGCAGCATCGATCTTGGCATATTCAGCCTGACGTGAGGCTTCCGAATTCCAATAAATCTGTTCTGTAGAGGTAATGCTTGGACTCAGCCGAGAAGACGATCGACGAGGCCCTACTTGTGGGGAGTCGACGGATTGTGCCTGTCTGCCTGGCGTAGGAGTTCGTGTGTCCCGAAGCTCCAGGGGTGACGAGGTGTAGGTTAGCGCTTCACCATCCTCGTCGTCGTCAGGTACCGAGGTGGCTCGAGTAGAGATGCTGTACGTCAGACTTGGAGGACTGCTAGTGCTGGTACGGCCGCTACCAGTAGTTGTGTATGTAGCATTGGAAAGGGTGGAATCGATTGAAGAGAATAGATGACGACTTCGGTGATGGAGGATGGCTGGGTCTGGTCGGCGAGCACTGTTGCTGGATCTACGTTTAAAGTTCGTGCTGCTGGTCCTGTGCGGAATCGAAGGTCGACTTGGTTTGCGTGAGGCAAGATGTTGTACTGAGGGTCTGCCGGTGTTCGACGGCTCAGGTTCCAGCGCAGGAAATTGCTCAGAAGGCGTGCCTGGCGTCGATTCGGTTGTGTGGCTAGCTTCGATGGTTGACGGCAAACTGGTCTTTGCAAAGAAATCAGATGACAGGTTATCCCCAAAATTCTCCAGCGTCGACAATCTAGAACTCAAGTGCTGGTGCTTGCTGATCTTCTCAGCTAACATGAGATGCTGCGTGATGATGGAGTATCTCTTGGGGTCATGAATCTGTTCCTCCCACTCATTCAGCTCGTCGCCAACAACGTGAATCAAGCTCTCCATTCTATGAACAATGAATCAACACACAAAGAAGGATCGTGGTAAAAAAAAAGAATGTAAGCCTCAACCTGAGGTGGCAAGCGAATGTACTAGGTCAAAGGGCCAGCTCAGAGCCTGGGGTTGAAAGATTCGACGAGCTTTACATGCATGGCATCTTACCTTAAAGGATGTCCTTGTTGATGGTCACGAAGCTTTAGGGGATGGAGGCCCAGGGTTCTAATGCAGGAGAGCGGATGACTTGTGAGGAAATGCTGCAGATGAGTAGCGGCAACGAGTAGAGCCGCCGCTTCACAAGAAGAGCGCACCGAGAAGCCAGAACATGTCTGGCGTGCCCATGTGTCCATGTGCCGGGTTTGAGTTAGCAAGGAGGGTCAGCAGTGCGGTACGCAGGAAGTTTTAAGGTTGCAGGAGATGGCCCGCAGATATGCGAGTTCGTTTCAGAAGCGAAGTGTCGTGCAGCAGAGTCCACCTTCAAGTTCTCAAGCCTCGCTTGTGACACCGTGATTGCTTTTTGGTCATTGCTGGCAGAGGCGAGAAGCACCCGGGCCATTGTTCGTTCTGGTCATGTTGGTCTGAGCGTGAGACGCGTCGTTGTTGATCTCATTGGTCACCAAAGAAAAACGGTCATGCTGCTAAAGCAGCTCAGGCACTTCTCATTGGCTGCTTGGCGTATCGGTCAAGCGCATTTTGAGCCTGAGTGTGGGGTGGGGACTGGTAAAAAAGGACTTTTTAACTTAATGCACGCTTCAAGCTGGCGTAAGGAGACTCTGCAAGAAAACCTGCAAGGCAAGGTTCACCGTCGCTCTGTTGGCAGGTGCGAACATGTGAAGTTGACTGGGTGCCTCTGTGGTCGTGGTCGACCAAGGATGTTAGCATGACCATCCTGCTCTCGTGGCCCCAAGCTATGTCGTCTCAGGGTCGCCCAGAGGATGTATTGACCTCGGTAAGCAGGAGTAAAGCATGTCCAAGGCAACCACCGAAACATCTAATGTAGACCGCGGTCGATGAACACGGCGTGCACATGCGGTTTATGTCAGCACTCGGAAGCTCCCAAACCGGGAAGTCATCTGGAGCTCTGGAAAACGCTTGCAGGGTTGAGGAAGGGCACATGTCTCAAGAGTCCGGCACAGTTGTTGAAAATGCAAACAAATACTGCACATTTGCAGTAGCCACATCTACTAGTATGTCTACAAAACCTTTCATTCTAGTCCGCCTGCCCCAACCTAGTAGAACACGACTAATCCACGTGGGCACGTGCGGTGGCCTCAACGGCCTGCTGGTACTGCAACAAGCTTGACCTGTGACCACGAACGCCGCAGGGGATTTGACGCTTGGATACAGATCATCGGGCCACGACATGGAATGTCATGCGAATCATGCCTTCTTCACCTGCTGTGCGGCAGGCGACCTGCCCTGGGGGATCAGAGACTGTACCCTGTCCAGCACTCTCTGCATCTGGGTAGGGCCGTAGCTTCCGTTGTTGTTCAGCATCCGGGCGGCATTCTGCATGAAGGGATATCTCTGCTTCGGGACCTCGCCGTAGTCGCCCTTGACACCAGTCTGCACCAAGTAGCCCTTGTCCGCCGACTTGTCAGCCATGGAGGTGAATGCAGGATCCTCGACAATCTGGAATCTGGGAGTTTCGTGCTTGTGTAGGGTGCCCTCGTCAGATTCGAGTTTTGTCTGGGCTGACATGGCAGCGGCAATTTTGAGGACCTGCTGCTTCTCTTCCTCGGACTCGAAGCGGGTGAGATTGCCCTTCAGGTAGTGCTCGGCGATCTGCTCTGGGTACTGGTAGCCGTGTGGTAGACGGCGAGCGAGCCACTCGATCTTTTGGACTACCGACTCGGACATGCCGGAGGTCGTCATGGCGGTGTTTGGCCAGTCGGCTCTGAGCTGGTCGAGAGTGATCTTGGTAGGATTGTATGGTAGAGGCTCGGTCGGGTTGGGCGGGCGGTCCACATGATTGGCAATGAAGTCGTCCATGGTCTTCTCCACCGCCGCCGAGCTGTCTTCGTCCTCTTCTCCTTCTCTTGCCTTGCGCCGTCTTTTGTCCACTTTCGGACCCTGGGGTTTCTGTTGTCGGCCTCGTCCTGTGGCGGGTGCGCCTGTTCTGCCTGCCGCACCGGTGGGCGAGCGAGAGCGCTGGAGAAGCTGTCCTCCCGGTCTTCCTCCTTGGTGTGCACCTGTGCGACGCAGGACTGGACCAGGACTGGAGCCAGAGGCAGACTGAGGTGCGGTACGACGCAGGACCTGACCAGTTTGACCGCTCTGGGCACCTTGCGGACCAGCTGTTCGTCGGATGACTAGAGCAGGAGCGGCGCCCGAGTCCGAGGTGCGACGAACGAGCGGCTGGCGCGGCTCGGCTTTGTCTTGGCCGGCTTGCGTCTTGCGTATTATAGGCCTTCGAGGTGCTGCAGCTGCAGCTTGAGCTTGAGGTCTCGGTCTCGCTGGATTAGGGCGGGCCATGGCGTCGGCCATCGGCTTGCCAGAGGACGCGACTCCTGAGTCGCTCGAGTCATCTGTGAAGTGATGTGTCAGTCGGGGCGTTGAAGCGCTATGCACATGCACATGCAGCAAACACACCTTGTGCTAGCAATGACCTCGAGGTGGAAAAGCTCCTGAGGGCCAGGCTTAGGCTTGGGCTTGTCCCGCGGCCGACAGCGTTTCTGCCACTGAGGGTCACCCGCAGACATCGACCACACATTCCCTCCATGCTGAGAACCAAGTGCCGGTCTTGTGCGGATAGATTTGGTGATGCTGAGCTCGATAGCAGCGAGCGGCAGCACGAACTTTGGGAGGTTGAGGTGAGCGGAGCCTCGCGAGGCTGGCGCCGTCTGAACCACCGTGTGGCAGCGACATTCGGTTTTACTACCAAGCCAAATAGAAGCACTGACCACACGAGCACGTTGCATGACACGAGCGCTCGATCTGTTGTCCTGCTCGACCTAGTCTATCGCCCGACTCCCGAGTCTGAAGACAGAATATCATCTCCTCTACCAATCTCGGCCCTCTCGCATGCTAGAACCCACATCTACACCCACCCTCGCACCCTCGCACCCTCGCACCCTCGCACCCTCACCATGTCCCACGCGGCGCCCTCGCGCGACGCGCCAACCAGCAGCACCGACCTCGAGGCAGGCCGCACGCTGAGCATCGGCGAGTTCACGCACGACCCGACGCTCAACCTCAGCGAAGCGCGCATCATCCTGTCGAAATCGCTCGAGGCGCGGCAAAAGCGGCTGCTCGAACACAACCCGCACGCCACGCCCGAGGAGCAGCGCAACGCCATCAAGGAGACCGACACGCTGTACAAGACGCGCGAGTACCTCGACCTGTTCGCCGTGTTCAAGCAGATGAACGACGCCGAGGACGCGGAGCGGGTGATCAACAACTATTCCATGGGCATGGAGCGGTTTGAGAGGAGCCAGTTGGGCAGTCTGGTGCCGAGTTGTGCCGACGAGGCCAAGGCCTTGATCCCGAGTTTGGAGCGCAAGGTCGAGGTGGGCGAGGTGAGTGAGGAGGACCTCGACGGCTTGTGCAAGGAGTTGAGTAAGATCAAGCGGAACACCCAGTTGAATGCTTAGGGCCTCAACTGGAGACCAGGCGAGCGACTTGGATCACGAGGGCTACGGCGTTGGAGTTTGGCACACTATGATACCCACACACGTCGATTGGAGGACTGCCGTCACCGGCCAGAAAGCTACTCCATCCATCATAACTCATGCTTGTAATGCTCCTCACTGCCAGTTTCGTCCACATCCTCCTCCTCCTCCTCCACCATCACCATCACCACCTCGTCGTCTTCATGTTCGTTCTCACTCTCCTTCTCATTCGCGTCCTGCTTCTTCCCCTTCTTCTTGGCATCTACCACGCCCCGGAGCTGTAACTGCCCGTTGGCATCACCGAGACGCTCGATCTTCCAGTCGCTGTTGCCTGCCAGCTTCTGCATTTCCTTCTGAAAGACGGCCACCTCGTCGGGGTCGAGCTCGAGCTTCTTCAGTTCCGCGCTCGAAAGTGACTGGATCTGGCCATCCTTCTGCATGACCACCACCTCCGCTCGTTCCTCGGCCGTCATGACGATCCTGCCGCGCTCGATCTTCTTGCCGTCACCCCCCACGAGGTTCTTCCCCCCGAGCTCCACTTGGCCCACCATGACACGACGCTGCTGGCCCTCGTCGATCTGGGGGGCGTCGGTTGTGCTGGCTTGCCAGTCTCTTGCTTCGTCCTCGGTCAGGATCGGTTCACACTCGATCTTGTGCAGGCGGGCCGCCTTGGGTGGCTGGAAGACGACATCGTTGCAGAGCCGCGAGGTATAGACGACCATCTGATAGGCACAGGTGGCCATCTCTTTGATCCACCCAATGCGATCGGGAGTGCCGGGGCTGCAGTGGAACTGCACTTCGACCTTTCTCGGCTTGCCGGTCAAGTCGCAAGGGGTGCCTCCTTCCAGCTGCTGGACGAGGAAGGTGGTCTCGGAGTGTGTTTGTAGATCAGCCGTCTTCGGGTGGGGGGCACCTTCGCCGTGGGCCTTCTTCAGGGCCGAGTCGTAGGAACCGAGGATGTAGCTGGGGCTGTTTGGGTCTTCTGGTGGGGGCCATTGACGGCCGTGGGGGGTCAGAGCGACAGCATGATACTGCTTGACGTAGGAGTTGTAACAGAACATGTACGACCACCAGCCCGTGGTGTAGTAGAGGCACTGTTGGCCCTCCATGTCTTTGAGCAGCTGCCATCCACGGTCAGCAGCGGCGACCAGGTCGTGCTCGGTCTCGAGCCCAGCGTTTTCTTCCGTCGCGTTGCTGCTCAGCACGGGTTGAGGCACTGCGCACAGGTAAGGCCTGCCGTTCCCGACCAAGTACTCATACTGGCGGGGAACGCCATCGTCGTCGGGCGAAGGAGAAGGAGAAGCGGCAAGCTTGGCTACGGCTTCGTCGCGCAGGACATACGAGTCGGAGAAGGAGACATCGTACTGTGGAAAGGCGAAGATATCGTCCTTGACATCGAACTTGCGCTCACTCGCCTGGCACACCTGGAGCACGCCTAGTAGGGCAAGGGCCAGTATCATGACGGACTGCCAGACAGCAGAACATTGCATGAATGACTGGGCAGTAACCTCGTGCAGCAAACGCGTGTCAGTGTCGGTGTCGGCGTCGGTGTCTGCAGACGGCGTGGCAGGTGCAACTGTGGCTCGACGTCATGGGATGGCGCCGGAAGGCACGCCAGTAGGGCAGCACGGCAGCCCAGCAGCGCAGCAGGCCAAATTGAGCTCCAGCCGGCGCCGGTGGTTGTACGGCACGTCAACACCACGACTTGGTCACGACTTGGTCACGACTTGGTCACGACTTGATACATGCACCTCGATGTCCTACGTTCTCATTCTTCCAACGTGCATCCGCTGCTGAACGCTTCGATCCCTCGTCTCCACCATCACTCTCACAACTCAGCCTTCTGACGGCGCACCCTCGTCTCATCTTGCGTTGCTCCCCGAGCCGTCCACGCAAGGCAATTGTGTGGCACTTGTAGACGACCTAGCGAGGCCGACTAGCCACCATCTGCTCCTGGCACGGTCCATTCTGCCCGGCCACCCGACTCCTTCTGTGGATGGCAGTAGCAACATCACCGTTCTAGTCCGCGACCACCGAGATGGGATTTCTGTCAGTATGCACCGCCCTCTACGACTACCAACCGCAATCCGCGGGGGAGCTCGAACTCACCGAGGGCGACATCCTGTACATTGTCGAGAAGAGTGCCGAGGATGATTGGTGGAAGGCCAAGAAGAGGGCTACCGCTGAAGACGAGGATGAGCCCGAGGGTCTGATCCCCAACAACTATGTCGAAGATGCGCAGCCCATCCATGCCGCAAAGGCCCTCTACGACTACACCCGCCAGACCGAGGAAGAGGTCTCCTTCTCCGAAGACGCCACCATCCATGTCTACGACACGTCCGACCCCGACTGGACCTTGGTCGCTGTCGATGGCGACTACGGCTTTGCCCCGGCCAACTACATTGAGATCACCGGCGACGGCTATGCCGCTCCTTCAGCTTACGCCCCTGACCAACATTCCTCCCCACCTGTCTCCCCTGCCCGTGATCCCGCCGGCACACAAGCTCGCCTGGCAAACATCATGGGGGTTGCGCCGGCATCGCCTCCGGCCACTCGCCAAGTCATGTCGCCTCCTTTGCCCCCGAGGCAATATACCCCCGAGCCGTCGGACGAGGAGCAGCCTCCACCAAAGCCCGCGAGACCCATCTCTCAATCCACGCCATCCGTCCCCTCCATATCCTACCAGCGAGACGACAGCCCTGCTGCCAGCCCCGGCATACAACCCTCCCCCGCCTTCCGCGGTGCGAGCTCCTCAGACGACGCCCTGCGATCTCCAGGTGGCTACCATCTCTACAACATAAGTGAAATGGTCTCGGCCTTGGGCAGGAGGAAGAAGATGCCCATCACCCTGGGCTTGAACATCGCCACGGGGACAATCATGCTATCGCCCGAGAAATCACGCGACGGCCCAACCCAGGAATGGAGCGCTGACAGGCTAGACCATTACTCCATAGAAGGCAAGCACGTCTTTCTCGAGCTCAACCGTCCTAGCAAAAGCTTGGATCTGCATGCTGGCGCCAAAGACACCGCCCAGGAGATCGTAGCCGGTCTGGGCGAGATTGCCGGTGCTGCCCGTGGTGCAGGCTTGCGAGAGATCATCGACGTCTCCAAGGGCGGCCATCAGAAGAAGGGCGTCGTGTCCTATGATTTTATGGCTCAAGGTGAAGACGAGGTCACCGTCGCCGAGGGCGATGAAGTCCTCATCTTGGACGACACCAAATCGGAGGAGTGGTGGAACGTCCGCAGGTTGAAAAGCGGCAAAGAGGGTGTCGTACCCAGCAGCTACATCGAAATCACCGGGAGCGTGGCCGTCGAACCGCCCAGCCGTTCGGGCCTTAATGCAGGCTTGTCGCCGGTCGAGCAAAATCGAAGAGAGGAAGAGCGACTCGCCAAGGAAGCTGCCCGCGCTGACCGTGCTAGACGCGCCGACGAAGAGGCTCGTCGAGATGCTTCCCTGCCAGAGCGAGCCAGTAGCCTTGGCGACGACGATCGCCGCTCCTCGAAGAAAGATAAACGTCCAAGTAAGTCCGACGGTAAACCACGCTCGAAACCTGATCAAAGCAAAGTCCGCACCTGGACCGACCACTCGGGTTCATTCAGGGTCGACGCACAGTTCCTCGGTGTCGCAGATGGCAAGATTCATCTTCACAAGGCCAACGGCGTGAAAATCGCCGTGCCCATCGCCAAAATGTCACAGACTGACCTCGACTACGTTGAAAAGGTAACCAATGAACCAATTGAAGATAATATTCCAGTAGCTGATCTCATCAAGATGAAGCGAAGAAACCAAGAATCAAGCCGTCCGGGTGCCTCAATCGAAAGGTCAAGCTCGCCCGCACAGCAAAACAAGCCTCCCGATTACGACTGGTTCGACTTCTTCTTGACCGCGGGTGTCGGGCCTCATCAATGCGAGCGTTACGCCCAGGCCATGGTCAGGGATTCCATGGACGAAACAGTCTTGCCTGACATCAACATGGAAACTCTGAGAACGATAGGCCTGAAGGAAGGCGACGCCATCAAGGTCATGAGGCACCTGGATCAAAGATTCGGCAGGAACCGCGCCAATGGCGAAGCAGGAGGTCTCTTCACCAATGCCGACGGCACACTGAAAAAGAACACCGGACGCGAGCGGCCCGATGCGAACAGGGCAGGCACGGACACGGTAGACCCCGGTGCCTTCCAGTCTGGAGCTTCGAGAGCACCTGCCGACGCTCAACCTACTCCTACCGGGTTTGACGACGATGCATGGACACCGAAGCCGACCAGTCGATCAGTGACTCCCAGCGCACCTCTACCACCTCAAGCGACGGCGGCCAAGCCTCCTTCCGACGACCTGCAGGCGTTGGCGTCGCTTATGTCGCTAGAGCCAACGCCTGCTCCTCAAAGGCCTGCTTCACAACCACAAGCGCCACGGATGACCCAGTCACCACCTCCCGCGCCACAACAACAGCAGCAGCAGACTGGAGCAACGCCACAGCTCTTCCAACAGGTTGCGCACCAGATCACCAATCCTCGCCAAAGACCGCAAGCACCGCAACAAAACTTCAACGGACTACTGTCTCCGCCCCCACGGCCAACATCTGCTCCGCAACATGCGCAACAAAACCAGTTCGGACAGCAGCCTCTTCAACCGCAGCTGACAGGGGTGTCGGGCAATACCCACGTCGCACCTGCCGGGCAGAGCCTAGACGAGCTTACCGCACAGCGAATGCAGCAGTACCTCCGGCCTCAGCAGACAGGATTTATGCAGCCTGGCATGCAGATGCAGAACGGATTCCAGCCGCAGCCTACCGGGTTCCAACAGCCGCAATACGGTCAGATGCAACAGTCAATCTTCACGGGGAATGCAGCTGGCAGTCCTTTTGCTGATCCTCGATCAGGCATGCAGCCGCAACCCACAGGGTTCAACACTTTCCAGCAACAGCCCCAACAGACTGGGGTTAACTCAATGCTACCGCCAGCGCTTACACCTCAAAGGACTGGATTCCCCAACGCGCAACCACAGATGCAACAGAACGGAACCAGCCCATTCCAGCCACAACAGACCGGCTTCCAGCCACAAGGGCTACAATCCCAACCAACCGGCTTCCAGTCGCCCTTCCAAGCGCAACAGACCGGTTACCAACTGCCTTTGCAAGCTCAACCCACCGGCTTCAATCACACGAACGGATTTGGCAACAGTAACCTGCCGCCTGTCCCTCCGATGCCTCAATCGAACACACCTGCGCCACTCATGCCACAAAAGACTGGGCCTGCGCCTGAGATCAGGTTCGGGGTGAACCCGGCTGCCAAGCGCTTGGTGTCGCAGCCGACAGGTCGGGCTGATCTATCAAAAGCCAGTGAGTACCTGTGCCCGATGTTTGATCGATTAATGCTAATCTTTGATCAGCACCTCAGAACCCATTTGGCTTCTAAAAGTACTTTGTCCTCGATAGATTGTGGTCACCATCATCACCAGGACTATGCTGGTTTTGTTCGTTGCGCCCCATGACACTATCTGGTGGATGACTTCGTGACCTAGACCTAGCGGATGTTCACCCCTGCCCCCTACCGTACTCTGGCAAAATCCCTTCAAACGCACAGCGACCGGGAAGGGGGTCCATGTCGCACGTTATTAGTGTTAGCGGAGAGCACATTCTCGAATAGTCCATAATTTAGTTGAGATCTTGCACCTAGTCTTTGGACGTTTGGGGGTGTTCCTACGCCTCACTCAGTAGTACTACAAGCAGACGCCACGGGCTGGGGTTTGCATGACGCCGCACTTTAGCCGGACGAATGACGTTCGGGCAGCATTTGAGCCCCAATGCAGTGACCGCCCGCATCACATTTGATATTGTGTATCCGCATCCACAGTCAAAGATCGGTCTTCTGCCAGCGTCGAACAGCTTCACGTATACGTCGAGCAGTTCAGAACCACCACGTCATCTTCTTCCCGCAGACTGCTTTCAAGCTAAAATGTGTGAATAGTGGAAGCACGTGCTTCCTTTTATCACGTCCTCGCCAATGCGGTGACTAAACATCCTCCCCAGTGTTCCTAGTACGAAGACAAGTCGCCGGGCGAGGAACACTGGCAGTACTTGATGGAAGAACAGGTAGGTCGCTCCTGTTTGTGAACACACTTCAAATCCTCGTTCATCTGCCCCTCCACTTTCCCGCCGTCCTCTGTACTTGGCTCTGACAATGTTTGTCGTGCCTGCAGATAGTCTCAGCGATTCACATCGCAGGCGATCCAAGAGCCGCCCAAGAACTCAAGATCCCTGCCTTTGAGTTTGTCAATAAGCTGCGGCAGGAACCTCAAGCCTGGCAACCATGCCTCTCCATCTTCACCCACCTTCCAAGACACGCAAGTGTTGTTCGAGTCTTCAGCCTGGAAATTGTGAACAATGCCATTCGAGCCGGCGTCGTCGACTCACAAGGCTTGGGCCTGGTTAAAGAGCGGTTGATGGCATACCTGCAACACGAGTACACGCCACAGCCAGGCAGCTCGACCTCCGCCCCCGACAGCTCGTCCATTGAGAACAAGATTGCCCAGACCATCACCTATCTCTTCTGCGCCCTCTACGACTCAGTCTGGCCTAGTTTTTTTGATGACCTTCTCAGCCTGTGCAGCACTTCGACCGGACAGAAAGACAACCTCATCGGCATTGCATTCTACCTGCGGGTCATCAACTCCATCCACGACGAAGTTGGGGACCAGCTGCAAGCAAGATCACGAGAAGAGCAGGACAGAGCAAACACTATGAAAGACTTGATCCGAGCAAGGGACGTGACCAAGATCGCCCAGTCCTGGCAGGAGATCCTGGGCCAGTGGCGGATAAGCAATGGCACTATTGGCGACCTGACCATGACGGCCGTGGGGAAATGGGTCAGCTGGATTGACATTTCCTTGATAGTCAACCAGCAGATGCTCCAGCTCATCTCACAGCAGGTCGAGCAATCACGAATACAGGAGTTGTCGTGGGAGGAGGAGAAAGCAAGGGACGCTGCCGTCGACGCTCTCACCGAGATTGTCAGCAAGAAGATGCCCTCAACAGACAAGATCAACATGATCGATTTCATGGGCTTGCAAGGCATCGTGGAGAAAGTGTCATCATGGCCTATCCTTACCGACCAAAAGAAGTCCCATTACGACGTCGACTTGGCCGAGAGAGTTGCCCAGTTGGTCAACGCAATCGTCCTTGATATCGTTCGAGCTCTTGAAAGTGAGCAACAATCATCCGAGACCTGGCGGAAGGCTGAGCAAATGCTGAGATCCTTCTTGCCACAGCTGTTGCGCTACTTCTCCGACGAGTACGACGACGTCTGTACTCACGCTCTACAGGGTATGACCGATGTATTGGCCTTCCTTCGTCGCGCCTTTCAGGGTGACGAGTTCGTTTCACAACGCGCTGCCATCCTTTGGCCCATTTTAAAGGCCATCCTCGCCAAGTCGCGAATCGATGAGTTTGCCGATCTCGAGGGCGAATATGACGGCGAGAACACGGAGGAAGCAGAATTCTTGGAGCTACGAAAACGGCTTAGCAACTTGCAACAGTCTATCGCTGCTGCTGACGAACAGTTATACATTGATGCAGTGTCAGAACTTGTCAACGACACATTTCAGAAGATGCAGAGCGAGGGACAATCTCTCAACTGGCGGGACCTCGACCTGGCCTTACACGAGATGTACCTGCTTGGCGACCTGGCTGTAAAGAGCGGCGGCCTCTACCAGAAGAACAAACCGAACTCGCCTTCGGCTGAGCGGCTAGTCCGTATGATGCTGCTCATGGTAACCTCAAATATTGGCGCGTACCCTGTGCCCGGCATTCAGACTCAATACCTGGAGATCTGCGTTCGATATGCTAGCTTCTTTGAGAAGCACACCGAATACATCCAGCCGGTACTGCAAAGCTTCCTGCAGCTGGCTCACAGTGCCAACCTTCGCGTCAGGCTTCGCTCATGGTACTTGCTACAGAGGTTTGTGAAGCACCAGCGGCATAACGTCGGACCCGTGGCAGATGCTGTCGTGCCGAATCTTCAAGATATTCTCGTCATCAAGGCCGAGCTGCCACAAAGTAACGAGGATGACGACTCTGACGAGGAAACCACCGATAGCACCTTCACAAGTCAGCTCTACCTCTTCGAAACCGTCGGCTGTATCATCAGTACGAGTAACGTGCCAGCCGAAAAGCAAATACAATATGCTCAGATTGTGATGCAGCCAATATTCACGGATGTGCAGAACAACCTGGACATGGCCAAGTCCAACAAGCAAGCGTGTCTCCAAGTTCATCATGATATCATGGCGCTCGGGAATATCGCGCGTGGATACTTTGACATGCAAGCAGCGAGCGCAAGTCAACAGGCTGCTGCCAACATCCCGGCCGCCATCAAAGAGGCGTTTGCTCAAGTCTCAGAGGTGACGCTGGTCGCTCTGGAGACGCTCAAAGCCTCGTTTGATATCCGAACAGCAGCACGTTTCACGTTCTCTCGCTTGCTTGGAATGGTCGGTCAGCAGATGTTACAACAGCTTCCCAGGTGGGTGGAAGGATTGTTGACTGAGACTTCTTCTCGAGATGAGATGGCACAATTACTCCGACTTCTCGATCAGGTTACTTTTGGCTTCAAGAATGACGTTTTCAACTTCCTGGACACCTTGTTCGGAGGTCTTCTACAGCGCGTCTGGACAGGCATTTCCGCGTCGACTACCGGGACTGATGATGAGGTGCAGCTGGCCGAACTGAAGCGAGAGTATCTCAACTTCCTTCTTGTTGTGCTCGGCAATGGTCTTGGTGGGATCCTGGTCAGCACCACCAACCAGCCACATTTCGAAACGGTCATCGAATCGATCGAACATTTTACGAAAGATATTAGCGACCCTACGACGGCTAAGATGGCCTTTCAGCTTTTGGCTCGAATGTGTATGGTCTGGGGTGGACAGGACGCAGTACCCGGTCAGATACCCGCGGATATGACACAAGCGGGACAGCAAGAGCTCCCAGGCTTCAAGCAATTCATGATGACTCGTTTCTCCCCGCTCTGTTGGGCCATGCCAAGCAATCCCAACTTCAACAGCAAGGATGGGCAATCAAGACAAGTGCTCATGGAAGCGGCGAGTCTACAGAAAACAATCTACGCCAAGAATGGGCAGGACTATATCAGCTACTTGCGCGATACTGAGCTGCCCAATTTAGGCTTGCAGGGGCCAATGCTAGAGGACTTCTTTGCGAAGCTCACAACACTGGATGTGAAAGCGTGGAAGAGTTGGTTTGCAAAGTTTGTCAGCTCAGGAGGTGCTGCGTGAGCAGGAAGTATATACCCATGAGATGTGAGAGATATCTTCGGTGACATCCAAGTCGCGAAGCAATAGTGAAAGAGCGTGATTGTACATATTGCAGAGTCATTTCAGCGTTGCATGGAGGAGGCATAAGAGACACACGGAATTCACAGAGATACCGAGATCGAGTCGAAATGTATGAGATTAAGAACCTGCTTGCTTTATCTCCAATACGCTGAATGTCCTAGATTTGCAATGCTCAACGCTGCTGTCGCAAAACCACAGCGGTCAAGCAGACGTCAGTAGTAGCTACTCCACCCATGTTCGTGCAATAATACTGTAAGAGTCAAGCAAACAAACAAAACACGGCCACTCCATCTTGCCTTGCAGCCTGAATTCCGCTCCGCGACCACATCCCCTCCCATTCCCAGTCCCACTCCCACTCTCACTCCCGCATCGAATCTGCTCGTCTCGGAACCGTGTGATTACCGCACCACACCACCAGACCTACATATAAGCGCAGTACAACACGAGCAGCCTGTTTCGACCATGCTCCGCCGCCTCCCCACAGCCCTCACCATCTCCCCCGAAGACATCCAGGCCTACGAGGAAGCGCTTAACCGGCGCATCGCGTACGCGCACTACAAGAGGACGGGCGAGGATCCGGAGGGGCTGTTTAGTGATGTGGAGCAGCGGGAGAGGGGGGAGAGCAAGACTGTGGCTGTGGATCCGAATGACGAGTTGAAGCCGTTGCCGGGGGATAAGGCACGGATCGTGAGGGGGCAAGATGAGAGGGTTATGGGGGTGAGGAGGGGGTAGCTAGGCTGTGTGTGATGGGATGCTTTAATGAAAAAGGAAGCGAGGGACCTGGAAGCATGCGATGCGATGCGAGGCGGTCTTCGCCATGTCGCTCGACGAAGGCATGTTCAATATCAGAGTGCAGCGACAGCGGTGTTGGACGGGACAGACGAATGGTGGACCCTCGACTCCACGTGTCTTACCACCTACTCATACGTGCACGGCATCGGACAGACGAGACGAAACACGAAGATCGCTCGCGGATACAGCCTGAAAGTGACGGCACCCTTCTCGTTCAGCTGCCATAAGAGACTAAAGCACGTCTGGAGCGCTCAAGCTACTCAGACACCGTACGACTGTACTCTTCGACGGCCAACCAACCAGCAGCGACCGGCATTACAGGTTAATCGTCCTCCGCCTCCTTCTCTCTTGATTCTGACGCCGCGTTACAACCACATCCACACGACTAACAAACTGCTTGAACAACACCGCCTCATGCATATCGGAAACGAAGAAAGCTAGGTCAGAAACTCCTTGAACGCGCATTGGACGATGCCAGACCATGATGTGACTAAACCCCCGGGTCCAAAGGCACGCAAGCTCCAAAGAGTCGATGCGCGGATTGGAATTTACGTATCTTTCGACACATACATACTACTGCCTTGTAACACAATTCGAGGCAAGCAGGATGCTCAGGCAGAGCACCCCACCACCAAACCAGACCAAAACATCCAGGGCTCTATTTTCTCGACCGAATCGTCCAATGCATCGCGAACTAAACAACAACAAACACCCTCGGCCTAGACTCTCTCCTCACCATTACCGTCAGACCAAAATCGCAGCAAACCTCTCGCATACCATACTGCTCCACACCTCGCACGAGCAAGCAACGATAACATACCGCGCGCACGAGCAAACAACAACGATAATATACCGCGCGCACTCCCGAGCCAGACATCCCTGCACTCCACTTCAAATTCTCCCCTCCTACGCAATATCACTAGCGTCTAATACGCATCTTTCCGCCGCGGCGACTCCAGCGAGCGCGACCGCGCCCTCTTCTTGCCGTGGCGGTTGCCGTATTCCCTGCGGCGCTCGGGCGTGCTGCGGTCGGGTTTGGGCGGGGGTCTCCAGGACGCTAGTTGTTCTGCGAAAGGGAGAGTGTTGGCGCCGGATGCAAGTTGTTGGCCTTGTTGGTGGTGTGTGTTGTATCCAGCTGCGGCGTGCGGGAGTTGAGTGGCGAAAGGGCCTGCGGCGGTGCCGGGTTGCAAGTGGCTTTGTGCGGCGTTGGACCCAGGCGCGGATGCGAACGGAGGGCCGTTGCTTGCTGGGTCAGGCTCGTCTTCGTAGTTCCCTGCTGGAGCGTACCCCGTGAAATTGCTGCTGTAGTAGTTTGCGCGGTTGAATTGTGGTTCGCTATGTGCGGTATACCCTGACCCTGACGCGGATGGCAATTGGCCGTGCGCGCTTGCTGGACCTGTCGTCGCTCCGAAGGGCCAAGCTTGTCGAGGTGTTTTGGTTTGGGCTCTGTGTTGCCCCATCCATCCCCCCCGCCTGTGTTCACTCCGCCACCACCGGCTCCTGGCGCTTGGTTCGCCCAGTACTGTGCATCTATGTCTGTCAGAGCTTTCATGATCTGGTCGACTTTGCTTCCGGCTTTTCGCCTTCGCCTTTTCGTCGTCGTCGCCGTCGGCACATGGGGCTAGAACTGGGCTGGTGTCTGGGGAGCTGGTCCTGCTTCGGCGGAGGAGGAGGAAGAGATAGAGTTGCTCGTGCATTGGGAAGAGGCTGGCTGATCCTGGGAGTTATACTCATTAGAACAAGTTAGCGGGGTTGGATTGCCACATGGCGTTTGTTTGCTGTCTGGTGCTTGATGGATTATTCAGATGGTCTGGGGCGCATCCGGGTCGACGTTCCAAGTCAGTCACGAGCATTTGTCCAGAACATAAGCCGTCACAGACAGGCGTAAGCATGATCGTGTCACACAGGGTTGGTTCGTGTTCGGACAGAGTGGGCATCCATCAGACAGATGGCTTGTAGGGGAGGAGATATCATGGGATCAGGATGAAAGCATTGTTCCTACCTACCATGGAATCACGGCCGTCGCCGCCAGAAAGCCATCCTTCGTGGCCGCCACCACCTCTATCACCACCAATACCAAACACAACAACCATCACCCTAACCGCATCGAGACCACACCGCATCCCAAATCACTGCGCCGTCCCAGTACTCCAATGGCACCCCTCAACCTCGTCATCATACAAACACACATTCCCATCGTCCTGCACAAGCACATACGGCCGCGCCGCCGCCTCATAACTACTCCCACTGGCCCAGAGCGGCTGCCCGTCGGCATCGTACAGCACGACGTTGCCGTCGCCCTGCACGACCAGCGACTTGTTCTCTGCGCTTTCGTCTTCGCCGTGCATGGTGTTGGAGGCCCACAGCGGTTCTTCGCCGCGGTACAGGACGAAGTTGCTGTCCTCTTGCAGGATGAGTGTGTACTCGCCCGAGGGCGATGTGAAGGATTGGCCCGGGTGGACGGGGTCGTCGAGGGAGATGCGGTCGGACATTGGGACGGTGAACGGCGTAGGGCGTTTTCTTGCGCTGTGGCGAGCGGGATCGGTTGGTGGTGAGTGGTCTCGGGGAACAGGCTTGTGTGATGCAGTGCAGGTATTTAAAAGACTGGTTGGACAAGCTTCAATGGTCCGCGAGGCTTTGCTTCTCTAACGTTGCAGGTATTGACCTCTCTGGTTGATGGCGTCCCTGAGAGCTCGGGGGTAAATGGCCCTGTTATTTATGCTTCCAAGTCTGCATGCTCGTTGGCCATGTGTCTCTCCCCTAATCAGTGGTGCGCGGGATAGGGCAGTGGCCCAGATGAATCCGCCAAGGGCAGATGCCGCTTCACTCCAGTTGACATGATCTGGGTATATGCGCTCTGATGTGTTGTTCAGTTGTACAGCTGGGACGAGGTGCATGAGTCCCACTTCTCGACTGTCTTGGCGCATGTCTGCTTACGTAGATCCCCGTAGAACACGGGGTAGTAGTCGGTCAAAGTTGCCGTGGCACATGTGGCCAGGTTGTTGGTCAGTACGTGGGTTCTCATGGCAAGGAGTGTGACGTGTCAATGTCTCAGCAGCAGGCGGTGTCTGTCTATCGCCTTGACAGGTGGGCCGCTCCGTCTATCCGCCTCACATCGCTAGACTTCCAGCAGGAGAGCCAAGATACTGCGGTTTATGCCGTTGGGAGTCGGGGCAGTACCGACAAGAAGATAGTGCATTCTTCGTTGGTCTAAAAGCGGATATTATCGTCCCGGGATGAAAACATTACGGTTTATCTTTGCGTGCTGGTGCGGCCCTGAGTAATGTCATCTGGTGAAGTGCTATGCTTTCCCTGCCCTACTGTCATCAGTCTAGCTGCTTAGGGAGTTCTCTTGTTTGTTGACCCGTCTCAACCAAGGCTCGGCTGAGCGATACCTTGGTCTCCTTGTTCGGCTCGAGATGTGTTGTCATTCAGTTGTAGAAATCATCATTGATTGTGTGAATCTTCTGCTGGAGCTGGTTCAAGGGAGCAAGAAAATCTAGCCTCGTGACCTTGGAGCATGTATGCGACCTACGCATGCTTTGGTGGCGAGATGATCGTGGTACCACATGTTCTCTAACCATCCCATAACCAGAGTCGGCTGTCAAAGCAGAAGTCTTGACAGCTTGCCCGATCTATAGTATAGCAACAGCATGGATCACTAGCATATGCCTCACTGGTCACGCTTGAACGCACCCCTAGATTCATCCACTTCTCAACAGTCTCTCCTCCACCCCATCAAGTACATTCCAATACTCCAACACCTCTAAATTCTCCGCCTCGGCCAAAAACATCTTGTCCGGATCCTGCCCCGGCTGCATGGGCCCGCCCATGCCTTGCGCCCCCATGGGGTTAGCCATAGCCATCTGCTGCGTGACCTGACTGGCTGCATTGTCGTTGCCCAAGATGAAAATGAACACACTTTGCAAGCCAAACAAGCACAAGAAATACCATGACAGAGAACTGACCCATCTGACATCCAGATCTCTTGTCATGACGCCGGCCTGCAGCATCTGCTTGAAGCGGATGGTAAGTGGGAAAGGTAGCTTGAGGATGACGAAGCCAGCAAAGAAGGCGTTAATCCACGACATGATGAGAGTCTGAGGGATCATCATCGCCATGTTCCCTTTCATCATGCCCATCATACCCTCCATTGCAGCAGGGTCCGACATAGGGTTTGGGGCTGCTTGTCCTCTTGACTCTGGCCCCATCTTGAGGAAATTCCCCTTCTTGTAGTTGTCGATCAGGTAGTCCTTTCGCACTTGGAAGCTAGCTGGAGAGAGGCCTGAGGAGGGGAGGTTTCCCCGTAGGACGGCGCCACGGTTGAGGTATTGTCTTTCGCGAGCCTCGGGCGGGGTGGAAGGTGGTTTCGGCGGGGTCTGAAGCAGAATGGTGGCATAGTGCCGAAGGACGCCCGTCAGGATCATGACTATGGTGATAGGTAGCAGGATCCATAAGCTACGGAATCCGCGGTTAGCAATGTGCGCAAGGATGAACTGCTTCGAGTGTGTATGAACAGTGCGCCCAATAGACTGCTGGATGGACTTACAAAAGTGCCGGATCCCGCTGGATCACCTGCTCGGTGCCTTGAAGAGCCATTTTCCAGAGACGATACAAGGGTGCGAAAGACAATGCTACAACGCTGGTGCTAACATCAGGTAAATTCTGCGAAGCATGCGTCGGTTGATGGACATGAAGTGGTTGCGTACGGTACGAGGCAGGTTGGGCGAGTACGTTTGAAAGATGGAGATGCCTTACGGTAGGGCCTTGGAATTACGCCATCTACGGTCTGCATCTCATTGTTGGTTGTGTAGGCAGACACCATGAGCAAAGCAACAGAAGAAAGCAAGCGTCAGGTCTGAGAGTCATAAGAATCGCTCACTCATTAACTAGTAGACTAACGTTCTATCGTTGGGTGATATGCAAATTGCCAATAACCGTCCGACCTGCCAGAGCACAGTTCCTGTTTGTTCATCCTATTCTACAAATACCGGCGGATCACTCGAGCTTGCTGGGATCCAGCTCCTGCGAGGGCCGAGCTCGTCCGGCATATATCGCGTCAACGCCATCAAACTAAACAGCGCGTTTCTCATCGATAGTGCCATCGGAATCATCCAGGCGTTGTCCACTGAGAAGCGGGACCTCTTTCTGCTGACCCGCCAGCACGGGAGACTTGCTGGTCTTCTTGAAATACTCCTGCACTTCAGGGGTGAATTCATGGTCGAGATCTTCCCAGTCAGCCTGATCCAGAGCACCAGCCTTCTCGTCTACCTTCTCTTGCATGAGAACTTCCCATTCAGCTCTCATCTCTTGCACCCGCTGAGCGTAGTCAAGCTCAGGGTCGTATTGCTTGCCCAAGCCTCGCATCCTTTCCCACAGTGACAGATGCTTGGGGTGCACGGCAACACCGTGGTATTCATGACCACGGCCAGCGCGGATGAATGCCCATCTGCGTTCTTGTTCCTTGAGGTCAAGACCGGTGGTATCAGGCATGAAGACCACCGTTAGCACGACACCAGCAAGCCCGAACCATGGCACAACATAGAACTTGGTCTGCGTGTCGATGTAGTTGTATAAGACCGCAGCGGTGAGTGCGCCGAGTTTTCCGACCGCAGCACTAAATCCATGAGCGGTAGCACGGACTGCAGTTGGGTACACTTCAGCAGCCACGAGGAAGGTGACTGAGTTGGGTCCAAACTGGTTGAAGAAAGAGGACAGGAAGTACATGGCCTGGAACTCCTTGATGTGCGCCGCTGACGTGTAGTATGTGAGATTGAAAGCCGGGATGACAAAGAGAATGAAGTCCATCAGGAAGCCGACAGTCTGCATGTTCTTCCGGCCATAGAGCTTGTTGTCGATCAAGAAAGAAGCCAAATAGTAACCACACAGCGAGACACCGACGTTGATCAGGTTGTACAGCCAACCTGGAATGATAGAGTCGCTGCTGTTGGTGACCACATCGATAAATTCGCTCTGGAAGAGCTTGTTACCATAGAAGAACACATCGTTCATGTACCAAGTACCTGCTGTGGCCAAAATCCGACCACCGAAGTGGTGGAAGGTCATTTTCAGGGACTGCGTGTCGTATCCAGTGACATTGGATTTCTTCTTCTGTAGTTGCAGTTGTTTCGAGGCAGATCTCATCTTGTACGTACGGTAGTAGACGAGCCAGAGTGTGCCGACTGCGGGAATAGCGAAGGATACTCTGAAGGTCCATTGCGCCACGACCGCGGAGTATGGTGGGTTGCCGCCGCCGTGGAAGATTAGGAGGAGAAGGATGAGAATGACTTGGTTGAAGAACTGTCCCCAACCTTGCATAAGGAAGGCACCAGTGACCTTACGGCCACGGTGGAGTCGGTCCTCTTTCGTCGAGATTTTTCCAGACCCAACTGCGTTCTCCATACCAGAGGTTGCGGTCATGGGGTATTCACCACCCACGCCCACTCCGTAGAACCACAGTGCCCAGACGTAACAGATGATCCAGCCATTGAGGGTGACACCCCACATGGACACCAACATCAGAAGACCAAGAAACATGATTGTAGCGTCCTGGATCAGACCCCAGCGTCGACCAAACCAGTCACCGAGGACGCCGACACCGATCTGACCGCAGATGATACCGACGATTTCCATGTACTCGATAGCAGCTAGCCAAGCCCCGCTACATGCGGTGCCTTTACTACCCCAGCACGATGGGAAGCCCGCTTTGAAGAGTGGCTTGAGATTGCCGATCGAGAACAAGACGTAGCCCTCGAGCCCGAGACCTGCGCCGGGCAACACCATGTTGCGGAAATAGAATGATATTGGCGAGAGGGGGTCCTTTTTGACCATCTGTAAGAAATTGCCGAACTCCCGCTTGGTCTCAGCCATATCAGTCTTTCCCACGAATTTAGCACGCTTGACCCAACCAAGGTCAGCCCAGTAGACTCCATTCTCGTCGTAGGAGTCGTCAGGCTTCAGTAACCGACTGAAAACACGAGCTTCGTCCTCGTTCATGTCAAAGTGAGGGTTGGCCAAAGGTTGATGGTGTCCAGACATGTCCGGGCCATGAGGCGCGGCCATACCATAGTCCGTCATCTTGATTGTCTTCTGTTGGGAGTGGCTAGCCGCAGTGAGCCGCAGTGATAGTAGGACCAGTGATTGTGTCCGTAATGGTCGGACAATATCTTCTCTCGAAGAACCAAGTCAGAGAAGGCTGACCCTATGGACGAGCGATGCAAGAGCAGTAAGGTCGACAGGAATCTGGTAGGTTTGAACGTCGAGGATGCCCGGCTTTTAACGTCAATCGTACTCGGGTGGATACTGGACAAGCAATTCGGTAAAGCTGTTAAGCTGCGACTGTCTGAAATCCCAAGGCTTGTAGGTTTGGGTGGGGCTATGGAGACGTGCGATACTCCAATGCGTCAGCGGAGGTTAGACGTTGAGTGAGTTCAACCCACCGGGTGTGGCTCTAGCGCGCACGCCTCGAAACAGGCTGTTCTGATTCGCGCGTGGACAAAGGGACTACCTGCCAGTAAATGGACCAGGAAACGTATATGGCTAGGATAAAATCAATCGGGATGGAAGTATGATGTATTCGCGTACTTCAATGCAGGTTGGAGCAGAGCTCGTGGTATAAGTGATTGGACGTCGCAAGATGGAAAGATTCAAGAATGTGAGGAAGTGACTGGATTGGCAATGTTCAGCGACTGGAAGGAGCATCCGGATCGCACCTGCAAGTGGAGTCTACGTGGGCCAAGGAAAGTACTTCGACGATGAGCGCTTCCAGGCGATATGCGCGACGTAGAAACGATCAAGGGCATGGTAACATTTGAGATGGGTTCGGTGGGCGAAGCGCGTTTGTCCCAGCAGACAAGCTTCCGCGGCCACGTCTCTTGTTCACGCCATCTGACAGGGGTATTGAACCCTAGATGATTGCAATGCGATGCAACGCCTAGAAGCTTGAGATCTTGGCTCCATTGCTTGAATTTTATCTTGAGGAAGACGCTACAGAATCTGGTGTTGAGCTTGCAAGAAAAGAAGGCAAAGAAAAGTGAAGACTGTGACGTTGGAATTCGCCAATGACAATCAAGTAGCGCAGCACGTTCTTTCCTTCTGCTCTTGAATTGGCTGCAAACCTGGACGCCAAGAACAGAATTCGTCCCCACTACGGCGGACCCGGAGCCTGGCCCCGGCCCGCAGTAAAAACCTCACTCGATGCATCTGGTCCCTCCGATCTCGTACTTTGATGGAGATTAATGCTCAATGATGTAGAAAGTTTGTTACGAGATAAGCCGACAATGAGGTCGCAAATTCCACTCGGTGCGTTCCACCGACCACATACCGGCACCCAACACACGGACTAGACTGCACCGTGTCGATTCGGTCGAGATAGGAAACATCAATGTGCCGTTCATGCGGCGCACATTATTCCGTCCACGATATCGACATCCTCAGAATCTATGCACGTGGTACCAAGGCAAGCTTGCGCGCAAAACCTTTACCACACGGAGACGAACGAGTCAAGCGAAACAGTTGGGTGTCCATCTCAATACTGGAGGAGCTGTTCATTCACACTATACGAGCACTGTCAGTCGGTGACGGTGGACGGAAATCGTCCTCATCGCTATCTTGTGCTCATGCGCACCCTACCGACTAATTGACTCACAGGTGGCCGATGAAGGTAAGGGCGCCTTCCACTCATCATGGGCACACACCAACTAGCGGGACACTACTGTTGACACTACCGTCTCAGCGCTGGGATGCTTGTCTTGAGAAACGTTTCCAATTTGAGTTGGTTCTAACTTATTCCCTACGGAACTCGTCGAGACAGGAACGAAGAGCAAGGGATATAAATCTTGCCAGGAGGCTGAGCGGATGTCATGCGGAAGAAAAAGATGCTCAGCTCGCCAATGGAGTGAACCTCCACATCGATTGCAAAGTGTCATAATTGCTGCCATGCGCCCAGGCTAAGTGATCAACGGATGTCGAAAGACTGCGCGTACGTCAAGTGCAGAGCAAGGCTGCCTGGCAAAAAACAACTGGGTCGTGAGAGGTACAGAAGGCTGTCAGGACATAGTAGATGCGTTATGCGACATTCGATACAAGTCTGTTCTGGCTTCCACTGTTAGCGCTTCAAGCTGAAGTTTTGACCCCATAAATATTGAGTTCGTGGATTCTCTCTGCTGAAATCCAGTGCTGTGCCCGTTACATAGTACCGCAAGTCAAACATATGATAGGCGATAGAGAGGTTGATAGTCTGGTAGACCTCGATTTCGGTTGCAGTTCGAGGATCTAGAGTCCCACTCGCCACTATGCTGAAGACTGCACCAATACTTCTGGCGTTGAGTGGCTTTGTGTTAATACTCAAACACAAAAGCAGAACGACGCCGAGCCCATCAATGTGCAAGTCCGTGAATATGCTGTCGTAGACGTTAACGACTCGCCAGTGGCTAGGTCGAGGACCATCTTGAGCGCACCAGTCCTACTAGAACCAGAATGGCGCCTGAATTGGCCTTGAAGTCCCCACCTTTTGCCTGGCTGCATATCATGAAGCTATGACCCGCGCCTCCTACCAGGGGCTTTATTGAAGCCAAAGCGTCGTCAAGCATTGTTGCGCCACCCTCAATCACTCACATGTCTCGAGCATTTTCTTGATGAAGCTTTGTAGGGTTGGGTTCCACAGAGCAGCCGCAACTCTTTCTTTGTCGGCGAGCTGTTTGTTGACTTCATCTGCTGTCGAATGCGTCCCCTCTTTTATCCTGACATCGACTCGAAATCTAGCGGGGAGTGACTCCTCTAGGCGGACACGTACACCGAGACCTATGACCGTGGCCAAGCTGCAATGCTGGATCGTAGGCGTGACAAGAACAGTGACAGTCCTTAGGGGCGAGTCGGGCCTGTTCGATACCGTAGGTTTGATTGAGATATCTGGTAGTGATACAACAGCAAGCGCACCGAGCGTTATCGGATGTTCAGGATCGGACATGGTCGCTATCAGGTCGTAAATCTCCTGCTCGTCAATCGCTTCGCCTTCAGATTCATCATCACTGTCAGACGCTTCAGAAGTCGCAGATTGGAAGAAAGGATCGGTCGAATTGACAGGAGCCGTGTATGTGAAAATTGAAACATTCTTGCCATCTGCGCTTTGGCTAGCACTACGGCGTTTCCTCGTTGGCAAGTCTGATGGGTTCAGTACAACTGGGTTGGCGTTGGCAAGTTCCATGTTGGTAGTTTTCGCGAGTGATGCGTCGGAAATACTGCAGCAAGAATATTATGGTAAACGACCAGAGCAACTGGGGGTAGTAGTAGTCGTCGATCAGCCCACTACGATCACGTGCATCCACGGTGGCTAACCGTCGAATTCAAACCCTCATTAGTCCTTTGCCGTTCTGGATTACGTGACGAATCTTGCCCGTGCAGCGATCGCAAGGAGATAGAGACGGATAGACGTGCCAAGCCAGTGACGGGTAAGAAGCGGACCGCAAAATAATTGTGACAAATTAGCGAGGAGTCCCTGTAGCTGGGGACACTTCTTTAACCCCAAGTCTCTTGTTTAGGGGTCAGTTTACGCCTAGGATCTCTGCGGTCCAGTCTTTTCTCTATCACTGGCTCGACGTGCCACACTGGCAGTCTGTACCAACAGGGCATGAATCCAACCTGGCTAAAGTTTGTTTGAGCACTGATGTTGCTTGAATCTCATGTTTTAGAGCTGTATAGAAACAGGAAAGCATAGATGAACAGCGGATCTGAAGGACTTGACTAGGAACCTTTTCACGCCGTCTTCTCAGGATTGTATGGAAGCCTCGTTCAATATGCAAGGCTAAGACGCTTATGCACGCCAGGTTAAATTTACAGGCCCTGATGGTACCAAGTAACACCCCTGGGGACCGTCAGAACTCCGTCATCCTTGCCTCAGCCTGCAATCGCGCGACACCGGGCAAAAGACGGCGGCTGGGCGCTGCGCGTTGTAACCACCACTTCCGGCAGCATTGTTGCTGGTCACATCAGGCTCCAGGAGACAGTTCTCTGCAGAGAGTTCAATCCCAATGATACGCGCCTTGATGGTGTGAGTCCAATTGACAGAGTAGATATGGCATTGCTATATGGTTTCTATGCTGGCGCGCCAAGAATTCGAAAACGGCAATCATAAATCATCCATGGATACGTGCCTTGGAAGCAATCGACGTCCTCGGGAGTATGTAAGCATCTGCAGGTTTCAGTAGGTGGTCATTGGGCCGTTCTCGAGGCAGCAGAAGCAGCTATCTGCAGTGATTGTCGCTGCTTATGCATCTGGTAATGGGCCGTCCTAAACCTAACAGCTGCTCACTCCAGTAGTGCCTTGAAGCTACCGCAGATCGTCCATAGCAGGCTGTGAGCCACACTACCTGCAGTCCTCGTGCTTGTGTTGCGCTACATTATTGTGCAGACACTAACCCCGCGAACGAGCGAAGGAAGCGCTTTCGGCTGCAAACCAAGGATTTGTGGCTTGCCTTGTTGGTCACACTGGCGCACCAGCTCGACATGTATGACACCCGTACTGTTATTTCCCTACCTAACCGCGCACCGCGTCTTTTACGTAGCTCAAGCACTCTGTTGAACTTGCTCCTGGTTGCTCAGCGTTTGCGGGCACAAACACGCCATGGCAGGTGCCGTGATCGTGCTATCCGTATAACCATTTCTGTACGAAAACTATTGCCGGGGAATTTGCCGCCCGGGCAAGCATATTCGACTCCAGGTGGCTGATACCGAGTAGATCATGGAGGCAGCATTTGCATCGAGCCCAATGATACCGAGGTAAGCTGCCACAGTTGCGTTTGTTAGCGGGCCTCGAAATTCTAAGGCTAACTGGAGCTATCCTAGACCCCTCTCGTACCCACTGCTCCGCGCATGATTCACGATATTGTGTGCTTCTTCGCCATGGTGGCTCCTACGGTCGCAGTGCTGCATCAACTCTATCCCGCGTCAAACGGTAAACGACTGCTGCTCCTATCGTTACCCGATAGTCAACAAGAGAGCAAAAAACGTTCGCATTCGTGCGCAGGCTTGTCTGGCAGTCAGCTTCTGTTCGGACCGAGCATTGACGTAGAGTGAGACGAACTCCATCTTTCATAGTGGCGGCGTACATCTCGACTTCGGGCCACAAGATCTGCCGTGGCATGATCAGCATTTTCACTCGTTTCTCATGATACGCCATCAGCTACCATCACAGCGCACAGATTTCCTGGCGGGCTACGTTCAAGCTTTTCGAGCATCTCACTGGTCATCTCTTTGGTTACACCGCATGTTACACGGATGAACGTCGGTCAACGTGCACGACCCCCGACTTTGATTCAGCGTCTGGTCTGCCGCGTCAAAAACTCCAGTGGCCTTATTCTTGGAGCTTTTGCTGGTACGGGGCTTTCTCCGACCCTGACAGTCTCTAGCGCTCGTCTCCAGTCTGAGGAGATGCAAGGACATCCACACTGTCGTGGAAATGCAGTCCTTTCAGGCATCCGGCGCCTCGGCACAGGGTCCTAAGAACTATGTATTCGTCGACGAGCACAATCGGCATAAGCGACTCAAAGTGATGAGAGCCTGTGAGGGATGTCGAAGGAGGAAGATCAAATGTGATGCTGCCACCACAAACAGCTGGCCATGTGCGGCTTGTAAGCGACTGAAACTTACCTGTGTCCCTCCTGTCGGCGGCCTAGATGGTGAACTGGGCGGCGATGCTAGCGGCAACGACGAGTCGTTCATGCAATCCTCGGACACTCCTATTCAGCAATATCCTCCCGAGCACTTCCAGTATCTGCACAGTTATGGATCGCAATCCGAGCTAGACCACGGCTTCTCCCAATATGATATGCAGAACCCTCAGAACCTTTATCCGCAACAAAACTTCCAATACGCGGCCCCGCGCCATGACCAAGGTCAGCTCGTGACACCTCAACAGGTTCCCTACCCCCAACACAGATACCAGTCTTTCGATTCGGTCAATGGCAATCTGGAACCGCAGTCCGTGGGAAGTCCACAATCGACAGAGTCCATCACCGCAGAGGATTTGGCAGAAAATTTGGGAGATCTTCGTATTCCTGATACCGGCATTGCACCTTATATTCGCCAACCGACCGGCTCCCAAAAGGAAGCATCCGCGCCGATTGTAGAGGATGACGAGGATCTCCCGGCTTTCTCGACTGCCGCTGGGTCCCAAATTCGGATCCCTCCAGCTCTGATGCCTCCAAAAGAGGAAGCATCGCGTGCCTTCCAGGACTTCTTCAGGCATGTTCACCCCTACGTTCCTGTTCTTTGTCGAAGTCATTTCTACCATTTGTGGCAAAAAGACCGCAACGCTATTTCTCCCCTCCTCCTTGAGGCTGTGCTGGCATGTGCAGGACAAGTATCTGACGACCCAGCCGGCGGTTCGCAATGGTTGGCGCTCGCCAACAGGCATGAAGAGAACTTTGCAGATATGCCCAGGCTGAGCACTGTTCAGGCACTTCTTTTGTTGCTCAAGGCACGGGAGAAGACACCGAAAAGAGGCTACTACTATCGGTCATGGGTTACAGTGAAAAAGATTGTTGGTATGGCCAAGGATCTGGACTTGCATGAACATTTTGATTTACATGAGTCTGGAGGAGAATGCGATTCTACGCCGGTAGAATGTCTGACGAAGACAAGGGTCTGGCAACTTGCAATGATGGTTGAGGTAATGGTAGGAGCGCCCCAGGGCCGATCAGATTATGGCGTCGACATCGACACTGTCGATACCAGTCCCTGCCCACCTAACTCTGCTATAGATGAATACGAGAAGATGACGTCAAGGCAATTTGCATACTGGGTGTTGAATGTTCGTAACATTCGAGGGCTTGCCGAAACTTATCAGAAACTCAAGCGCAAAAACAAAGACTGGGCTAGCGACTCAACATTTCTGGCGTACAATCAGGCTTTCAGGAAATGGCCGGCTGAACTGCCTAAAGATCTTCAGATCCCAACCTCGTCAAATGGTACGCTGCCCGACATACCATCGCATTGGCTCGCAAACATGCACTGCCATCATCAACTTGGTATTGTAATGCTATACAAGCCTCAGCTCAATGCCTCTAAGGATTTTATGAACGACGATAAATGGAAGCAAATCATGTCCATGTGTTACAATTCCGCGAAGCAGGTCTGCGTCTACCAGGAAGCCACGCTAGAGAAATACGACATCTTAGGGCTGGCTTGCATGCAAAGGGGCTTGAGTTTTCCAATATACGCAATCCTGTCATGCGTTATGGTTCATTTGGTACGTCAAGCAGTATAGTGCAAGAAGCATGATTAACGATAGTACAGGTCGCTATCACCTCCCCAGAGCATGTCTTCAACCACGATGCGAAAGGCTTCTTCATCCGGCATATGCGGGTCCTCGAACGCTGCATCTCAGAGTGGCCAATGCCCGAAGTTGAAGCACAAATCAATGGTCTTCGCGCTGCTTTCTCTGCCGATTTGACGAAGCCGTTCGATCTCAAGCCAACTTTTCCGTTCGGAACGCCATCAGAGCACAGCAAGAGTCCGGAGGAGAGAAGGTCCTCGGAGCCGCAACCCCAATTCCAGAACATCCAGCAGCAGCAGCAGTTCTATCAGCAGTCTATGCAACATGCCTCGTACTTTCCAACACCTCCTGTCTCGGCGGGCCCGACCGCGCATCCTCACGCAACCCAATTCCGGCGTGATTATAACCAAGATCACGCAAGTCAGCAGTATCAGCCGATGCTTTCGACGGCTAACGCGAACCCTGTCGTTGCACCTGAGCAATGGAATCCAACACCTATCATCGACCAATTTAATGCAGCATTTGCAATTCCTCAGTCAGCTCTAGCACCTCCTCCGCCGTCATCGTACAACTCTTCCCCACCAGTGAACCTCCCACAGCAGACGCTACATTTGCAGATTCAAAACCAGCAGTTTGTGCCAAGTCCAACATCAGCCGCACCATATAGTGCTCACCATTACACTCCGTCGCCGACTTCACAGCCTATTCCGAATCCACAGGCCTTTTTTGCATCACATCCTCAAACAACGCCACAAGCTCAGCTGACGCCTGGACATTACCCAGCACAGCAGGCAGCAAACTCATATTTCGAGCCAAACATGAATCAGCAACCTGGTCAGATTCCGACACCAGGGTCACGAGCGTATGCATCCAGCAACAGCAATTTCAGCAATAATCCGGAGTCGGCCGGACCAAATACCCCAGTCTATGTCACGCCGAGAGAGTGGCAACAGAGCGTAGCGAGTGTCTTCGATCCTAATGGCTTGAAGCGAAAGTGGGGCTATGAACAGCAGCTGGCAATGCAACAGCAGGGGCATCCTTCCGGACGGTATGGAAGCATTGGATGAAAGGCGATCTTATACGTGACTTGCCAAATCCATCCTTCTTACTGCATCCTTATCATTGGCTTCAGAGCTGACAGGCCAACGCGTCGAGATCACATGGACCTCACACGAAAGCCATGATTGTGTGTGCTTTTTCCTAATGTCCAGCTAGCTAAAAGGCCCCTCCGAGAACCACGAGGCATTTCAACAGACTGGACGCACGTTACCTTCACTTGATTGGCCCGCCTTCCATGCAGAGCAAATCTATACGAACCAATCACAATCCATCCCAGAAGCCGCAGTTTCCTCGCTTACAACTCGTCCCAAGAAACATGCATCAAGCACGAGCTGAACACACAAGGCTCACCGCCCACCTGCACATTCCGCAAACATGTTCGGAACCTCTACATACGTGCGTCCGCTGTTGACACGCTGCTGCCATTACGCAGCAATAGCACATCTGGACACACCTCTCTGCGGTCTTCGCCGGGAACACGCGCGAGCACCGAGAGCCCTATCTAAAGCGCCGCTTTGAGTCACGCCGACCAGATCTCTATCGTGCGCAATCAGACATCGCATATGTGCTAGCATACGGAGACCCAGCAACTCTGGACTCGAGGGTGTTTGACCAAATACTTACTACACGCCGGCGGTTGATGCGCAACGTCCATGCCACGTGGCAGAAGGTTTCTCGTCCCGCCCACTACCTTGGCGCGTCGCGCTTATTGAAGGGACCGGTATACTATATTTTGAGAGCTCGTCCGTGAACTAGCGCGACGTTCGATTGAGATTCAGCGGGATCCTCGGTCATTCTTTCTGGCACAAGCTCCCTGAGCTCGGCTCACTGGCTGCCGTGCCGTGCTTGTTGCTTGGGCCACTTGCGTTGGATCGGGGTGGGATAAAGAATAAGATAGAGGAAAATTAGAAGCTTGTGCAGACAAGGTCTATTCTATATTGTAAACCTGCTCCTTCATGAACGTTATAATCGAAGGATTCTATCTATGAGCAGTGAAGCATTTTAATGGCTCGTGATTGTCAGCGAATATCTCATGGCTTTGTTGTTGCTCGGTGATGCCCAGCGAGCTCGGGCTATTGCGACCCTGTGCTTTTGCCGTGGCTCTGCGTGCGGCATGATTGGAGTTGGGATGTAGGATGGCATTGGCAATCTTAGATGTGTCGACTTGGCAGCTTAGCCTTATCATTCGAGCTTGTCTTTCGCCACCCCAGTGTTGTAAACTCCTCCTCACAATGTCCCTGACCATCGTAGCTTTGCGAGATAAGTTCAGAGTCGAGTTTACTCGTGGCTCTCATGTATGTAAGACGCCTGCCTCAGCCGGTGGAGGGTCGTGTGTCTGTAATCCCCCACCTTTCTTTCGAAGTGGTACGCGACTGTACCTGTGGTTACGCCGGCTGAAGAAGCGGATATCGAGTCGCGTAGCCGTGTGCCTTCGAAGGTTTGGGCAGTAGTCGCATCGCATTCTCCTTCTAGAGAAGTCCTGCTTTGGGGTTTTGTTGCTTGCGAACAAGATGTCTCGGTGTACCACTAACCGTGCCGTAGAGACGAGGTAGGTGGGTAAGGTCTATGTATTTGGTCGGACCCAGCAGATGTACGGTCCGAGTCCAAATGTTCAAATCAACCTTGTCCTGTCCCAAGATACTGTCGAGGGGTTGCACGACATGAGGGCCACACTAGACATGTTCACTGGTCTTCTGGTGTGGCCCAGTTATGGACTAGTAGCGGTGCCATGGCCATGCCATAGGCGTACACGATGTGGGCAAGTTTGCTCATCTTCTGAACAGGAATTGATTCAAGACCCTATCCCAGCCGTCTAACCTGATTGGGTTGTCGACGTGCCAGAAGGGGTTCTTGCAGACGTGATCGGCAAAGCGTTCGTAGATACCTCTTATCAAGGCATCTGTATTCGGCATGCTTGGATCGGTGAATAGCAGAAACTTGGTGCCAGTCAAGGATTGAAAGACGGTCAGCTTGAAGAAGGACGACTCGAGACTCTCGATGCCGGTGATGGGAGCGTCTGGTATTGGGTAGCGGAATCTGGAGGCTTTTCCACTGGCGCCGTTGGTAGAGGGTGGGGGAGGGTGGTCGGCGGAGGAAGCGGAATAGGCTGGGAACTTGGGCGTGATGTTCTTGGTGATGGCGTGCACTCCGTGAAAGGTGCCGGCTAGCACGAGATAGTCGTTGGTGGTCAGACTTGTGGTGCCAGGCAAACCGAGTGTGCCTGTCGCTGGCTGTGAGCCGGTGGAAGAGGACGTGGGGAAGGTGCGGTGGTAGATCAGGGAGCCGGCCTTCGAGATGATGAGGAGGGCGAAGACGGGCATCGTGGTTGGGTTGGAATGGAGATGTTGTGGTTGTGACCACAGGCCACCTCGTGCTTTCACCTGCTGTGCATGGCTCGCTGTGGAGTAGAGGGGTATGATATACTCGTACAACAGTCGCTCCTTCTCTCCTGCAACCAGGACGCAAACGTACCTGCCGTTTGTATTGTCGCCAGATTAGGCAAAGCTTGTAGGCTGCGGAGCCAGCCTCGTTGGCGCCAAGGCCCAAGTCCGCAGTCGACTCTGGCAGTTGCGTAGCCGTTGACGTGCCTGTGATTCCGCCTGACGTTAGATGCACTTGAGCACCACAACCACTCGATCGACTATACCCAAGACAGTACAAGCCCATCACCTACGTTGTTGTCTACCAACTTCAAGCTCCATCTACAGATCCGTCTCAAGCAAGTCTCGGCCTGCGAACCGCAAACATGCCTCTCGAAGCGACCATGATATGTGTCGACAACAGTGAGGCTTCTCGTAATGGCGACTACCTGTAAGTTGTCTACCTACCAGACTGTGGGCTTCCATTTGCTGACTTGCATGCAGGCCTACACGCTTCCAATCACAGTCGGAAGCCGTCTCGCTCATCTTCAATGCCAAAACCCAGGCCAACCCAGAATCCGCCGTCGGTCTACTGTCCATGGCAGGCACATCTCCTCAAGTCCTCAACACACCCACCACGAACTTCGGCGCCGTACTTGCAGGTCTCCACGAAACGAAGATTAAAGGCTCCATTAGGTTAGGCACCGCCATCAGCGTGGCAATGCTAGCACTCAAGCACAGAGCAAACAAGTCGCAGAGGCAGCGTGTCATCGTGCTGACGTGCAGTGAGATCGACTCAAGTAAGGATGGCAACGACAGTGAGAAAGAGCTCATCAAACTGGCCAAGAAATGCAAGAAGAACAACGTGTCTGTCGACTTTGTCGCCTTTGGAGATGCTACAGGCTCGGAGACGAGGAGTGTGCTTGAGAAGTTTGTCGAGGCTGTTGGCGGAAGCGGGAGCAACGAAGGCAACTACTTGGCAGTCATACCACCTGGTCCGGGCCTGCTGTCAGACTCGCTGGTTACAACGCCGATTGTCAACAGCGGTGTCCCTCAAGATACCGGTATGGAGGGTGTAGAGTCTACGGGTGCTGGTGGCCAGAACAACTTTGAGTTCGGCATAGATCCCGCTACAGACCCCGAATTGGCTATGGCGTTGCGCATGAGTATGGAGGAAGAGCAGAATCGTCTGGAGAGGGAGCGGCGGCAGCGCGAAGAGTCGGGGCAGAATGGTGAAAGGATGGAGACCATAACTGAGGAGGGTGGCTCAGCCGCGAATGACTCAAAACAGCCGCGAGTTGAAGAAGATAAGTCGAATGACAAGTCTTGAAATTCAATGAAGCATTACTTGATCAAGCCCGGCAGCATGGCGAAGGCGTTATGAATGGCATGGCACGGCACGGCACGGCACGGCACGGCAGAGCCAAAGACTTGAGGAATGCATCACTACCTTTTGAAACGACTGACCTGATCACTCGAAGTGATTAACGAAATGACTTGTTCCATGTCCTCGCTCCTCGCTCCTCGCTCACCACAGGACCTCTAGGAAACCAGTGGGGGATCGTGACTCTGTGCTCGAACACTACTCAAGAGGGCCACGAGTGGATCAATTGTGAGGTGTCAACACTGAATGTGAAACGAGAAATCCTAGGTACTTGTTCCGAGTCTTCAGTCAGTGGTATCACGTGGTTGTGAGACCAATAAGAGGGCACTACCGATGTGTCTTCCTATACCCGATTACATCTGCGTTTCCTAACCCTTCACCTGCACAAATTTTCGTCTCTTGTCATCGCAAATTGAGGCACTAGAACCACTACGTCCATAACCTGCGCTGCCACCACGGTGCTATACAGCCCATCAACAGTACTACGGAAGGCAATGAGGACCGCGAGGTATGTCTACGAACACTGCCTACACAATGCTTCTGCGAGGTGATATGACTGACACCGTTGCCTGCAGGCCACCTAATCGTGCCCTCCCCTATCCCGTTTTCAGCTTCCTTACGATGCACAGGCTGAGTCACGCCTATTGCAGCTCCCTACAGAGTTACAACTGAAGGTCTTTCGTTCTCTACTAAAGAGCGACGAGCCACTGAAGCCCCTGGACGATTTTGAGTTTTACAAACCGCAGAAGAGCACCCCGTTGAGTGCGCAACTGCTGAGATTGTGCCAGAAAGTCTACGTTGAATGCCTTCCGATCCTGTATCAGGAGAACACATTGGTCATCCAGTTCTCCAAATCTGGAGATCTTCAGATGCTCGGTATCAGCCTGAGGTTCCTACGTTACTTGCAAATCCTCGAACCAAATGGCTTGCCAATACATCTCTTGAATTACGCCATAGAGAGTTCTGCCTCCTCGCCATCCAAGATTTGTCCGGCTAACCACGTCAATGCGCAGTATATTGTGCAAATATACCCCGTCCTGAAACGATTCAGAAAGTTTGAAGTCAGGGTTGAGGTCTATGCTTGCCATGCACTAGAAATATGTTTCACCACGTGTCGCCAGCTACAAGACTTGCTCTTCGGTAAGGACGTCGTTTACGTCGGGCCTCGCGCCGAATGAGAACCCACAGCCAGTCAACGTCATTCAGCTATGTCTGCATGTCGGTTCCTTCTGCCGCTCGATCAGATTTTCAGGCTGGGAAGCTTTCACTAAAGAGCTGACCAACACTATTACAAGCACAGATGCCGTCACGGATACCTTTCAGATGTTTCAAGAACTCAGGCGTCAACAGCAACACCTTCCAAAGGGGGCCCTCCCCAATTATGGCAGAAGCGTTGAAAGCTTCTATGCGCGCAATGATGCCGCTATGAGCTACGACGTTGAGCGAATGCAAGAGGTCAAAGCCGAACTGAGCGCGTGGATTGTGTGGTATGGCGATTGGGCACTATTGAAGAAGGCGAAATTGTATGTGTCCAGGTCCCATATCGATACATATCGCGACCGAGCAATCGAAAAGCTACGCTCTGCAATCAACAATGGCACATTCCCACATCTTGAAGAATTGGGTGCGTGTCCAGGAGGATAGTAGCGACTGGATAGAAAGCAGGGTTGCGGCAGACAATGAGTTCCATGTCTGGCCTTTGGGATACTACAGTGATACACGAACATCCGCAAGCGGCGCGAGAGTAGCTGATCGTGCTACCGGTATCCTGAGGGTTCCAGCGTGTAGAGCGCTATTAAGAAATATAAGACATCTCTGCTCCTTTGGTTGATAGTCCTAGTGACAAGGTCATTCTGCAGGAATTTACAACCCCTTTGCCTTGCATGAACATGTGGTGTGTGCTATGCGCATTGCTCACTTGAGCCGCTTCACGCATACTTCATTGGGGAACCCGCCTGTAGTCCATTGCAGGCCATGCGACAATGCAACATCGAACCCAATCCCAGCGTTCTCAGAGCATAGAATTATGCACAATTCCGCAGTATATTCTGGTATCATAACAACACCCGAAACTTGGCCTCAGACTGGATTGATTGTGTCCCTCAATGCGTGCACAGAATCTCGAAAGATTCTCGCTCACTTTCAGACCTTTTACCAGAGGTTCTTCATTGGCTGGTTTGGGGGAGGTGGATATGGGCAGGACTGCGATGTGTTTCGGGCGGAGAAGAAGGATAAGCGATTGCTCGCGCTCTCCCATTCTCGGCTTTGTGCCGAATCTAGAGTGATACTTCCGCAAGTCTGTCCTGTCTGTGCGACCGGGGCTTGTGATTCATTGTAAAATCTGATAAAATCGTTGTGTAATGGATATCTGTGGAAGTACGGCTTGTAGATGATGCACATCGGCCATCTCAGAGTGCGCGCTGATGGTGGAGGGTTGGTGTGAAGCCACATCGTCTGATTCGACCCTCCTCAGGCGACTGGGCCAAGGGAAGGGAAGTCTGCATGAAGCTCACCGTCGTCCTGGGCGCAGGGTGAGGCCCCTTCGGCTCGTCCTGCTGCAGGTGAGCCTCACCCGTCCCCCACCCCGAACGTGTCCACTCCAGGCAGTCGTAGATGGCACCGTTGCTGCAACTTGCTGTGAAGCCGCGTCGTATTCGACTGTAAGCCCTTACACAACTTGTTCGTGTGATTTACGCTGACGGAGTTAGTGAGAATTTGTGTGAACCATGGAGATCGTGTTCAGTAGCCTCGACGTACTGCGTTGGAGGTCGCAAGATACCTTACAAGCTACTGTCGCAAGCCTACGTTTTCCATTAGCAAAAGCGCTGAAACGCAACTGGCACGCAGTCAAACGAGAAACAAGACGGTTCATTGGATAAGAGAAACCGATAACAGGGCAGATCAAGAACCTGGCTGTCGCCCATCCTGCGGCATTGATGAGACGAGTCATGGCCACTCCCAAAACAGCACTGCGCTTGAACTAGAGACTCCCCTCTGTTATGGCCTGTGTTCGCAGTGGACGACAGAAGTGAATAGTCTCTCGTAGACTTTCATGTATTGTTGCATATTATTGAAATTCCAATGGCTCTAGATGCTTGCAACGATCTCATTCCGTGTTAACAGTCATGCATGAAGCCGAGCGCGAGCTAGCTAACCATCTGTTCCGTTCTGTCCCAGTCCTACCAGACAGGCAACTCACGCGAAGCACACTCGTTGGCACTACATCACGAGGCACGTGATGACCGGATAAGGGAATACTTGGTCGAATGGTTGGATGGTCATCTACATACCATCCTATTAACATACCATCTTGCATTACTCAGTATAGCAACAACTCATGACCATATAGCACACCACCTCTCATAGCCCACTGTCAGTTCTGATCTGACTTCGAAGTCGATCTCAATCTCCATGTTCGACCCTTGAGTATTTCCATCTTTATCTTCTGTCATCGTTCCCATGGTTACTACAGCTACCAACCAACCACCAGCACCCCGACCTCCCTAGATTTTGCCCTAAGAGCAAAGAAGCATCGTGACACAGCCTTGACACGGACATAGTTTTATGTCCACCGTGAGAGCTACGATTCGATTGCAGTCAATATCCGGCACATGAGCACGGATTTAGGACTTACGAGACACCACCCGAGAATGCCTATCGTGATACTATAAAGGAGCATAATCGTTCTTCCATATATGTAAGTGACTACTGGTCTCGTCGTCTCAAGAAGCTGTATTCAGAACGCAAACCGTATCGACGTCTTGATTAACGCATGCGACTTCAACACCGAAGTTTTGCTATGCTGTCGCTGCAGGTCGAGCTATGCATACGACAAAGACTCGCAGGTTACCACTGTACCTAGCTGTCTTTGGCAGTGGAACCGGGTCCTAATATCTGTAGATCTAGGCGTCAATGCTTCCTCAATTCTCGAAACGACACCAACGTTTCCAGATAGCAGAGCGAGTCTACCGCTCACGGAAGTCGATGAGCCTTCCCCTCAATCAACCGATCCGCCCCTTCTCAACCTTCATCTCCTCCCACAGCCTCATCTCGCCCCTCCCTTCGTCCCATCTATACGCCGGCCCCGTTCCAACGTTATACTGGTAATAATTCTCCGTGCCGCCAGGCACCATCGCCTTCCTCATGGTGATGTTGATCCTGCCCTTTGCCGCACTGTCGTTCTTCCCGCTCCGCTTGGGGATCGAGTGTAGCCAGTTCCGCTGTGTCTCGCCGCGCATGAGGATCATGTCGCCTGGGCCGAGCGGGAGTTTGAGCGGCGTTGTGTTGGGGTAAAGTTTCTCGGTGCTTGTGTTCGTGGTTGCTGTGGTGTCGGGTTTCGACTGGGGGTTTTTAGTGCCGTTCCCCGGACCGGCGCCGGGCGGCTTGTGCTTCATGAGGAAGTCGCGGCGCGCGCCGAGACTGAAGGAGGCGATGGCGGGTGTGGGGCCGAGAAAGCGCTCGTCGTCGCTGTGGTAACTGATTGAGTCTTGGCCCGTGCTGTAGTAGTTGACAAGGACGAAGTTGTAGGTGTCGTTTGTCAGGGCTTCGGTGAGGTTTTTGAGGAGGGCGAGGCATGGAGGGATAGGCCGTGGTGAGACGGTGCATGATTTATACTTGCCGGGGGCGACGTCTTTGGTTGGATTGGTGGATTCGACTATGCGGGTGGTTAAATGGGTGGTGGTAGTGGGATTGGAATTGTTTGGGGAGGGGGTGGCGGTAGGTGTGCTGGTGCTAGTGAATTGCGAGGTTTCGTCTAGGCCGTAGACTGTGGTGAAGCGTGGGGTGTTGATGTCGACGGATTTGCCAAAGCGGGTGATGGTGTATTTCACGCGGTAGAAGGGGAGAGAACAGCGCAGGAAGTGGAACAGTTGGTCCGCCGTGGGCTGGGGGATCAGTGGCTCGAAGTAGAGCAGGTCAAGATGAGGTTGGTTGTTGATGGTCTTGCCTGACGCTGTCAGGAGAAGTTCCTCGACTTTTTCTGTGATGCTCGGTGGGAGATCTGCAATGGGAAAGGGGTAGCCTGTATGGGCTGTGTAGTTAGTTGGCTGATCACGCGATGCATCCTGCGAGTCTGTCGCTGTTGCTGAGGTCGGCTCTTTGCTGACCTGGGGAGGCGATATCGTCCTCGACAACGTCTCGAGGCTGTTCTTCGGCCTCTTTGCTGGGGGTGAAAAGAACGAGTGTAGCGTGCGCTTCGACATGGGGTACAAGAGCTGATGACAGCGACTTGCTGTCTCGAGATTTCGCTTCACTCGCTATCTGGACGTAGACTGTGGTACGGCAGCTTAGAAGCATCGCGACGACGTCATCGTTCGAACGCGTCGTGGCCTCGAGCGCGACGCGTTAGGGTGCATTGCTACGGGCGGGGGCTACCGCACCTTTCCTGTTTATTATTTTCGGACTTTGCATATTCCATGAAATCGTGAAATCGTGAAATCGTGAAATCGTGAAATCGTGTATGCTGCTTCCGCTATCGCTGTCGCTGTCGCTATCCTCGTCCTTACTATGCTACCGATAGCTACATATGCTGCCGCAGGTCGCTTAGGCGTTAGTAGTTAGGTATTAATATATGCCCGTAGTGTATGCACGTTTCGGACTAAGTAGATATAAGTAGATTTAGTATCTATCGCTTAATGCCTTCTTTACTTGTACGTAGCTATGCTAGCTAGTCGTTCTAAGGTTGATCTTAGCCTATTAGCTATTAAGATTTACGACTTCGTCGTTTAATATAGTTAGATGTAAAAAGAGATTCTTATTTAAATTAATAGAGTCCGTAGTATTAAGTGCGGATATAACGTACTTAAGAAGTTTCTTAAAGTAGAAGGTATTACCTTAAACTAGTCTATAAAGAAAGGTCTCTACTAGGATAATAGGTTTATCTTATTAGTGCAACGCGCTTATAAATAGACCCTATAGGATAACGAGAAGATTATATAGAGCTTACGATAGAAGCCCGCTTACGTAGTAGTTAGTACTCGGCTTATTAAGTTTATATAACGGAAGTATAATTAGTCTCAAAGAGACCGTGCTATCGAGAATTAACTAGAGCGCCTTTAGCGTATAGAGGCTATTATCCTTAAAACTATTACGTTAGGTATTAGACGCAACTAGGGTCGAAATTATTTCTATATCTATCTTTAGATACGCTATTTAGCACTTTAAGTACGAGAGGATTACGTTTAAAAGGTCCTCTACGATATTAATAATATATATAGACGTAATTAAAAGCTAAAGTATAAGGTTATACGACGCTACGAAGCTATTTATAAAGAGCTAGATTACGTATAGTCTATTAATAGCTATAAGAAGTTTATAAACTTTAGTATCGAAGTCTACGCTGCGATAGACGCTTATTTAAAACGAATTATCTAGGTTTACGTTAGAGTCGCTAGCCGTAGGTAAATCGCCGTTGCAAAGTAGTATATTTAGATAGTCCGCGAGTATAATATCGTCTCTTATCGTATTCGTTCTAATCGTAGATCGAAAATACTTTTTATTACTAATTTATAGTTTTAATTCTACGTTTAGTACCTTCGAGATATCGAAGTTCTTAATAATTAGTCTCTTATAGACGAAGAGATACGAAAGCGCCTTCGAGAGTGCTTCGTTTATAAAATAAGTATATAAAATATTCGGATTAAGAGTTTCTAGTCTCGGATTAAAAAGCATTAGTTAGTATCTTAGCTTATAAGTATACTCGCTATCTAGCATCCTCTATATACGTTACTAGCTAGGTTAAAGGCGTATATATATATTATAGGTAGAAGACGTCTTACCTAGTAAGTCGAAGCTTATAAGAAGGTTTATCGAATACCTTATATCCTAATCGCTTTTCTATTCTTAAAGCTAATAATATATACTATATTAGATCTTATTTAAGAATCTGTAACTACGATAGTTCTATTAAAGCGAGAATAAGTTAGATCGTATCGTATAGATATATATCTTCTTATCGCTTCTTCGAGAGGAGATTAATACCTTTATAGAAGTTTAGAACGCATATCGGATACGTAAATAGCGTAATTAACTATATTACGTTGCTAAAGTTTCTAACTAGCTTTACTTCGGGCGTAACTATCTTCGATATAATTAGCTTAACGCTAAGCGTTCGACTAAGGGCTATAGACCTAATGCTAATCTATTAAATAAGTAGAAGCGGTTGCTTAAAGACTATAGTACGTAATAGCTTAACCGCCTCTTTCGTTACGTATACTAATATAGCTAAAGACGAGGACTAAGTCTTTATTATAAGTACTAAGGTATAGCTAGATAAAACGCTATACTAGATCTTCGCCGAGGTTAATAAGTAAGACGATATTACCGCTAATAAATTTATTTAATAAATTCCTAAGCGAAGGATTCTTATCTCGAAATAGTTTTATATATTAATTCGGTAAGCACGAGACTATATCTCTATTCGCGGCAATACGCTAGACTTTACTCCCCTCCCGGATACTGCTAGAGAGTAGAGAGATATATACCTTAATCTAGCCTTTAATATAACGCTTACCGAATAAAGATAGAATAAAGACTAACTTTAAACTACTATTAAGAACGAATTACTTAACGATTTCGATACGTATAGTCTTAATTAAGCGTATAGTTATAGTAAGTACGATATACTAGTAGAGATAGAGGATTAGGACTCTAGAGACGATAACTTCGCTTATATATACTAAGAGGGTTATAGACTAGTATATACTAGCGAGTAGTACTATTTTAAGCCTATATAATCGTTACTACTCTATTATTTAATACTCTTCGTTTTCTACTCTTTACCCGCTCGTCTATTACCTTAACGCTTATACGCCCTCCCTCCTTCTCTCTTCTCTTAATATCGTCCCTTTTATCTTCTATCTACGAGTATATTAAGGCTCTAGACTCTATCTCTTCCCTTTTTCCGGCTCTTACGTTCCTCTTATTATATATCTAAGCTGCTACGTATCTAGTCGAAATAGCTACCGCCTACTACGATTATAATAGTTAGTATCTAGCGAACGTTAATCTCGAGTATAAATTCCTCTTAAAGGATACGCTTAAATGCCCGAGATATCGAAAGAAGAATATTATAACGTATCTAACGCGTAGGCACGATAGACCTAAAAGCCTTCTTTAATTAAGTAATACTATGCTTAAGATCGACTTATCTACTAAGCCTAAATAAGATTCGATTACTAAGTCCCCTAAGAAGTCGGTATCGTTATTTATACCGCTAACTACCGAGTCCGAGAAGTCGTCTACTTCTATAAGCTAACGAAGCACTAAGCTATCTAGCTAGCTTCGCGATAATGCTAAACCTATAATATACCCGTATACCTAGGGAGCAGGCGTAGTAGCCCTTAAAGAGTCCGTCGGCAAAGAGCTACGAGCGAAGAAATCCGAGTAGAATAAGAAGACCTACTACTAGATCTACTTAAAGGTTTCTTTATTAAGGTATAACCTCGACGAAGATAATAAATTCGAGCACTGCGAGTTTAAGGTTAATCTTATTATTAACGACCTACCTATAGATACCGAGGCACTAATAATACTAATAATAGACCTTATACTATAGAAGTATAAAAGAGAAGATATCCTTAAGTACGCACCTATAGCTAATACGAAAGGCAACTATCTTTTTACTATTAGCAAGCCCTTCGCAGATAGTATTAATATTACTATCGATATTCTATACTCGCACTAAGTATAAGCAGGTAAATTAATAAGCATTATAGAATTTTAAGAGCTAAAAAGAACCGGTAACTAAGGCAAAGATAAAGATAAAGCTTATACTAGAATGCCGACTTAGTATATCTTTCTCGTTAATAAGCCGGTAAAGGCTAAGAAACGAAGAGCTACGACTATAATACCGATATCGATTAAGTAGATAAAGACTAGGCAAGATAGCAAAGCGGCTAACTTAAGTAGAAGCAGAACCCGTGCGGCGAACGATAATAAGAATAGATAATTTATTAATACTATAACTATAAAGGATAATAGCCGTTCTCTTCCTAATATTAGTGCTCTAGAATAGTAGCTTAATAGTATTAAGAAAGAAGTAAAGTTAGAGGTACGTGCTAAGTCTCGTAGCCTATCTAAACCGCGTAGCCTTGCTAAACTACGTAGCTCTACTAAACTACGTAGTCCTAGCAAGATATAGGCTAGTTTATCTAAGCTAAGCAGTTCGAGCAAAATAGAAACTAGCTCTAGAAAGGTACTATTAAAGAAAAAGCTTTAATATATTCCTATTCGAACTAAAGGACGTTGAACTTGTATATAAGGACTTTACGTATAGTTATAAGTATAAGTCGAACTATAAGCTAATCGTATATCCTTTACCGAATAGAATAAGCTCGTCTTAACGCTTACGAAGGATAAAATAGATGCTAGGTTAATAGAATAGCAAGACGGTAATAGAATAACAGTATCTTAAGACGAAGGCGATAAAGATAAGACCGTTAAAAATAAAGATTTAGAGGAGAGAGAAATATCTTTATTATTTTCTACTACTTAATCGGATCTTTTTCGATAATAGCGTAAAGCGCATAATACGTACTAAGTTAAAGACGGACTCGGAGAAGGTAAGGTAGGCCGTATAGTTATTTACTCGGCTAATAATAAATTTGCGCTTCGCGAGAACGTTTAACGCCGACCGACCTAATTTAGCTAAATATATTTAGCTAAATCTAACTCTATAACGAGATTAAATCTAGCTAGACGGCTTAAGATATAGTATTAGCTAGTGTTATTTGCTATACTAGTATTATTTAAAGAGATTCGAGAGAGAATTAACTATATTACTGCTTAATAAGAAAAAAGACTATTTACTTAAATATATTTAGGCAAATGCTTCGGCTCTTTAACCCTCTCTACCCCCTTCTAATCTTCCTATAGTTATACTTACTAGCTACTTACTTTAGATAGACTAGTCTAAGCCTGCGTTTAAATCGATATAGTAATAGTTAGGTAAAAATATCTATAGCTAAGTGAAAATATCTTTCTATAACTATTATCTTATTACTTAAGCTTAGTATATTATTATAGTCCTACTTATAGTATTCTTATAACTAATAGTATCTATATACCGCCGCTTAAACTCGGTTAGATAGGCTAATATAAAACGTTAGAGTGTAAGTCTACCTATATAAGAAAGCTACTCCGTCGCCTTTAATTTCTAGTCTTTAAACCTTAATTATCATCCTCTCTAAAGTATCCTAATACTTTTATTATACCCCCTAAACGCAGCTCGCCTAGGAAAGGCATAGGCTAATAAGGCTAACAAGGTTAACAAGGCTAACAAGGTTAACAAGGCTAATAAGGTTAACAAGGCTAATAAGGTTAATAAGGCTAGTAGAGTTAATAAGGTTAGGCTACTAGACGATTAACTAGATAGTTAGTTGTCCTATAGCGATTCTAAGCATCTATACCTCTTGCTATATAGACTAGTTAGATTGCGCAACCCTCTATTCTACTACCGCCTATACTAGGTAACCTATCTTATATACTCTAACCCTTAGATATTGCTAGTCGCCGTTTTAATTTCTAACGACGAGAGTAGACTATCGAAGAGTTCGTAAACGATCTTCTAAATCTAAAGAGTACTAAGTCGTTAATACTTTTTACCCTTTAAGACTTCGTCTAAAACGTAAATACTGCTATCGCTATAAACTAGATCCTTATATACACCTTTACTTAAGCACTCGAAGGCTATATAGAATATACCGACTAACGTCGACGCACCTTCGGCGATTATCTAAAGACTATAGTAAAGAACGTTAAAGAAAGCCGTACGGCGTACGATCGTATATATCGTATAGAGCGAATCTTATAAAACTATTTTAGTAGTTAATAGTACGACTAGTTCTTTCACCTCTATATAACTACTACGATAGCCGATATATTTAATAGAGAGACTATATCTAATTAACTTAACGAACTCGCTTCTAGGGACGGTGCTGCTAATATAGCGTTATATATCACTTAGCGAATACAGTCTGCTTAGATAAGACGACTCGAAGTCTCGATGCAAGGCAGCAAACAAGGTTAACACTATATTAGCAGCCTTACACCCGCGGATATTTATAATAGCTTACCTAGTCTTACTAATATATAGAAAAGAGAACGAGCTAAATTACGAATACTAAATAACGCTATAGCTACGGCCGACCTTATCGCTAGATAGAACGCGCATGTTAGTAATATTAACTAAGATAAGTAAGTAGATAAACGTTAACTATTTATTATAAGAGATAGTTATAGCTTCTTATACTATCGAAATCCACCGCAATAACTCCTTAGTAAATATAACCTACCTCGCCTAATCTTAGCCGAGGTTAAAGAGGTTACTAGTTAGGCGCCGGCTTTATCTAGAGGGACTTAGGCGCCGGCTTTACCTAGAGGGACTCCTAGTTTAGAGCTATAGAGTAACTTGCCGATAACGAGTTCGCTTTTAGCATCGGGCATAAAGCGTATAGCATCTCCTCTTCTAGTAATACCTCGATATCTACTAGTTCTTCGCAGCGCCTCTCTAGTCGACGTACCTAATACTAGACTAGCACTAAGCTTTTAAAATCGAGCGCCTACTAGTATAGTCCTATAGCGAGTATAAGAGGTAACCGCCGCTATTAGTAAGAGAACTTCTAGACGTATAAGTGATCTACTATAACGAATAAGAGACTCTTCTATATAAGGCTTAAGAGCATTAACGGTATCTTCTAGTACCTTATAGGGTAGTTTCGAAAGACTCCTACGCGAGTTCGACTTTATCCTTCCTCTCGAGGCTAGTACCCTAGAGAAGAAGCTAGCTTCCTAGGCCGTCTAATTCTATAAATAGCTATATAACCCTAGTATTACCGTTCGAGAATTCGAATAGAGCTTCGGCTAGTATAAAGACGCCGAGATATAGACTGCTATTAGCAACCTTAGCTAGATAGCTTTTAGAATCTAAACTATCGGCGGTTTACTATAAGCAGCAATAGCCGAATAGAGAGGATTCTTAGTATATACTCTATCCTCGTTTTAGAGTACGTAGTAGCAACGTTCGATTGAGAAATCGCTATACGAGGCTAAGATTAAGCTACTATTCGCCTAAGTCCTTGCTTAAGTTCGCTAAATAGGGCGAAATATAAACGAACTTTTGCTAGAGCGAGATAGTATATATACTATCTCTATAAGGCTAGATCGACTAGATGAGAATAACTATATCTATAACCCGTAGCGTAACCTCCGTAGCTAGCTAGATACGTCTACCGTTATTAAGAACGCGCGTTTAAGGATCTAAGCTAGTAGTAACTATAATTGATTCTAGGCCTAAGTAATTAATAGATAGATACTTAATATATAGTATAATAACCTAGACGATCTCGATTTAAATCTAAATCGTCGGCCTTCTACGCTACTAGTTATATCTAATTAGGCAACTCGGTTCTTTATCTCGATATTAGTTCTAGGTGCTATCGAAATAAGTAATTACTTCGTTCTATTTATCGTTAATCCTCGTTAACGAGAAATCCGACTTTTTAACTTATTAAATATAATTAAGGCCGAGGGCTAGAGGACGCGAGTAATAGCCTAGGTATAGCTTATATTCGGAGGGTCTATAGAGTAGCGATAAGCAACCTAGATTATATCGTAATAGACTAACGGTGCGAACTACGGATTCTAGGTAATTAAAAATACTCGAGCCTAGTCTCGCTACTTTTAATTAGTAATAAATATTCTAACTAGTTAACTTTAACTCGAGGTTATACGAATATTAGCCGCTGCTTTTAGAGATGCTCTAGAAGAAGAGCAGATAGTAGAAGGTATATTACAACTTTCCTTTACTAGCCTATTAGCTAGATAGTCTATAATTAATTCTCTTACCTAGCTATCGATACCGGTACTAGCTCCTTAACCTTAAAGACTAGTACTAATCCCTCTACTAACTCGCTCTTCCTCTAGTAGTTTATCTTCTGCTATAGATATTAATACAGCTTCTGCTATACCTAGTAGACGTTAGACGCCGTAACCTTCTCGAACTTTAATACTATAAAGTTAGACTCCTCGAGGTCTAGTATTATAAGCTTTTACTCCTTAAACTTTAATACTATAACGTTAGGCTCCTTAAACTCTAATACTATAACGTTAGGCTCCTTAAACTCTAATACTATAAAGTTAGGCTCCTTAAGGTCTAGTATTATAAGGCTCTTCTTCTTAAGCTTTATTACTACGAGTTTCTCCTTCTTAAGCCTTAACTCTAGAAAGTGTAGGGTACTAGTATCCGAACCTAGATGCTATAAATAAAGTTTAGATCCCGGTTATAGCGCTACGAGAAAAGCGTTAGCCTCGATAATACTAAGGATAGGTGATTACTATAACCCTAGTCGGCTAGATAGGCCTTAAGCGTTCTATATTAATATTTTGTTTAACCTACGAGTAATAGAGTAGTTCGAGCTATAGTATTATAACTAGCGTTTAAGAATTAGCGTTTAAGAATTAGCGTTTAAGGATATATACTATATAGGTAGCAAAATAAAAAGAAACCTTTATAATATATAATCTACTTAAGTTATACGGTAGTATTCGTAAAGCAGCGATAGCGATAGCAATAGCAGCAGCGATAGCGGCAGCGACAGCGACAGCGACAGCAGCAGTAGCATACACGATTTCACGATTTCACGATTTTACGATTTCACGATTTTACGATTTTACGATTTCACGATTTCACGGAATGTGCAAAGTCCGAAAATAATAAACAGGAAAGGTGCGGTAGCCCCCGCCCGTAATTGCGCTTGCATTAACCATGTTGTTTCCACAGGTTGGACTCGTCCCTAGAGTCACTCATGTCTGCTTAACACGCGAGCAGTTCATAACAAATGATTTGGTGACGACAAGCGTGCACGACCTGAGATCTCTTCGTTTGAATCTCGATAGCCCCTGGTTCTGTTGCCGACGTTTTCCCGGTAAATCGACCAGTATTTGTTGGTTTCGTGCACTTGTCATCTCCTGCATTACCTAGATCAGTCTACCCTACAAGTCTCTTCGCACAACGTAGTCTGTTGATGAACGTAAGTCCTGTGGCAGGGTTGAGGCGTCTCGCACCAACGATAATCGCGTCTTTGAATCGCACACGAATATGCCAGCTTCGAAGTATGAGTACTACAACGGCAGAAATTGCTCTGCCACCCGTCAACCGCGACATGAAAGTCCTTGATCGATCGTTCTTCAAGCGAAAAGTCGACACTTCAGCACTCACCGTCTTCGACCCCAAAGACATTCAGAGAGTAAGAGCGAAACTTGCTTCCTCACGTGACTTACTTTCTGCAACCACCATCAAACCAGTGCTTGACGATGAAACTACACCGGGAGCAAGATGCATCCTACTGAAACCGCACGTCAAAGCCTCGGATCCATCGACGTGGAAGGACGAGTGGTCGGACATCATCAATGATGGTACTGCCAAGGTCCGCCCCTATGAGCTCACCTTGACTTACGACGACTGGACCATGAGCGACATCCTTGACGCAATTCTACCCAAAATATCCAACGGTGAGGAGCAGAACCCCTCAGGCTTTGCACAAGTTGGTCACGTGGCGCACGTCAACCTGCGCGAGCAGTTCCTACCATACAAGCACCTGATCGGCGAGGTTCTGATGGACAAGAACGCATTAGTCAAGACAGTCATCAACAAGCTTTCCGACGTCGGCACCGAATCCGAGTTCAGAACATTTCCATATGAAGTGCTCGCCGGTCCTGACGACCTGAATGTAACGGTGCGACATGCTGGTTGCGAGTTCAAGTTCAACTTTGGAGAAGTCTACTGGAACACACGCAATGGACATGAGCACGAGAGACTGATATCCATCTTTCAACCGGGTGAAGCAGTCTGCGACGTGATGGCAGGCGTGGGACCTTTCGCCGTCCCAGCAGGCAAGAAGCGGACATGGGTCTGGGCCAACGACCTCAACCCTGCTTGTTTTGACGCACTTGACAGCGCGATCCAAGCGAACAAGGTGTCCGATTTTGTCTACTCTTTCAATGTAGATGGCAGAGAGTTCATCAAAAAGGCTACTAAACAGTTACTACAGAAACAAAGGACGTTCGAGCATAAGCGAAAAGTGAATCTCTCCCGCAATGCCACAGCAAAACAAAGAAAAGACGCAGAAGCCTACATCAAGGCCACGAGTACAAGGATGGTAGAGCCAGCCACATTTGATCATTTTGTCATGAACCTTCCTGCATCAGCGATTGAATTTCTACCAAGTTTCCGGGGCATCTATCATGGGCACGAACATGATTTCTACGCCTCTGAGCGAAAACTGCCAATGATCCATGTGTACACCTTTCAGGCTCGGCGAGACGATGAGGAGGAAGAACAAGTCGAATTGCGGCAGAGGTTGTCGCATCATCTGGGTTACGAGCTTTCCGTGGCGGATGACGAAATTGAGCTCCATCGTGTTCGCTTAGTGGCGCCAAAGAAGCTGTTCTATTGTGCTTCTTTTCGGCTACCGGCGGCAGTAGCGTTTGCATCGCCAGAAGGCAACGTCTCTAGCTGAGTGAGAGAGAACACCAGCATGTACAAGAAGCTGTCGAGGACGTGCTCCGTTTGCCCGGGAAGAGGTTATTGGCTCCACAGGAGGAGCTTGGCACACGAGAGCACACCGCTATGGCAGCGCACACAGGCGATGTGGTGGTAATGTACGGCACTCAGTCGGAAGACAAGTTGCATGAGATCCTTTTTGAGGCGTGAAGAGGCACTAGGGATGTCGGGGCGGAGGGATATCGTCCGTGTGCGTAAGGCTTTTCTTGGGGTTGCAACTTACCTGGAGTCGGGGCTTCCACTATGGTTGGAGGAGGTAAAAAGTATGGAACAGCTATGTCTGGGGACTAGACAGAAGCAACAGTGTGTAGTGGTGTATTCCTCACCTAATGTAAGCGTGATTATCACATGGGGGAATCATTATCGACGTCTGTGGATGCCTCAGGCCTCCAATTGGCTCTGGACAGATTGTACGTTGTAAACCTCTACGCGTGTGACCTGAATCAGCGTGTATCCCGACAATGAACCCAGCATGAGCAGTGAATCAGTCCTTGCTTCTAGACAGTAACCTCGTGACAAGTCAGACTGGTCGGTCGAGATGGCCACACCGCAGAAGATATCCCTCTACAACCTCAATGGTATGTTCCCACCTCCTCAGTGCGAGAGTGCAAGCGAGAGTGCGAGTGAGAGGTGGTCTAACAATCCGGCGCTGCAGAACTCAAGACGACGACTGATGATGCTCTGGCCCCGATCCTGACGAATCTGCCGAAGAGCTACAAGTTCACGCAACAACACTATTTGACCAATGTGCGGTTAGCCCTAGGCTACGCCGCAGTCACGATAGCTGGTGTTCTCTTCTATGCCGACTGGAAGTTGGGATGGGACGATACGAAGCCATATACCCTGCCTGCGTGTGTGGCATACTTCGTGCTGAACGGCGCCCTGACTTACTGGATGTGGGCTGTTGAGAGTGGGACGGTATTTGTGGGGATCAGAGAAGGTGGTCAGAAGGTACAAACTGTGCCGCATACAGTACGGGGACACGATGCTAATACTCTGGGCTAGTTGACTCTAAGCTCCTCCACCACGAAGAACAAGCCCATCTACAAGCTGAAAGTACGCTACGAGCTTCCCAAGACCGGCAAGCGCGCAGTAGACGACCAAGTCATTGAAGGATCCTTTACTGACTGGTTCAATGAGCATGGCTACCTCGACAAGAAGGCTTTCCGACGCTGGCTGGCTGGCAACCTCGAGGTAGTTGGACACGCGGACCCCGAGGCAAAGAAGGAGTGGGACGACGCCATAGAAGAGCAGACGGTCGACGAGGAGGTTGTCTCAGAAGGCGCCGTTAGGTCAGGTGCAGAGAGGACGAACGCAACAGGTGCAGAGAGGACGAACGCAACAATAGAGGCTAGTGCAAGTGCGAAGAAGCGAGGTCGGCCGAAGCAGATATGATCGCTGAGGCTGAGCAAAGCACAGGCCCGTCTGCTACATAATCATTGTCTTGCACACCTTCAACTTCAGCAATAAGCAGAGGCCGTGCTTTCTCTTCTCTGACCCTTGTTTGTGCTTATCTCCGCAACACAAGTTGTACGACTGTCTTATGACATGGCAAACCTCGGGCTATGCCACCTCCTTCCAGCAGTTCAACGTGGCCGCCACATGCTTGAGTCTTGGTGACTTTAGCGGCCACCTTGATTTCCCCGTCAGGAAGCTACCCAGTCAGCCCCGATGACATGCTTGTTTAGGAGTTCAAGTCGGCGCCAATACTAACCAGATTCAGAACGTCTCGCTTACCTCAGACTCTCACATCCAGAATCTCCAACCTCTGGCCTCCGTCATCACGCGTGCGGGGTCTGATCTCTCCTCCCGAGGACCACGGCAACAGCAAGCCTGAATCCTTGAGTGAGAGGAGACCTGGTAACATATATCATTCATGAAGCATGTGTCTGTAACAACGCGCACCATCAGGGTCGACAATCTGAGCATCAAAATCGAGAGATCCTCCCTCCAGTCGATATGTCGAAAGACTTCAAAACAGAACTCTTCGTCAACGGCGAGGTATGAGTAGAATACTCCTGAACACCAAGACTTGTGCTGACGCTATCCCTAGTACATCCCGTCCTCCAGCAATGAGACACTCACTATCCATAACCCAAACGACGACTCGCTCGTCTCCGACAAAGTCCAGGCAGCCTCGGAAGCCGACGTAGACAAAGCTGTGGCCGCCGCCAAGGCAGCACTGCCAGCATGGAAGGCCACAGCAGGCGCGAAGCGTGGAGCCCTCATGCTAAAGTTCGCTGACCTCCTCGAAGCCAATGCTGACAGACTAGCCAAACTCGAGAGCATGTGCATGGGTCAGCCTGTCTCCTTGGCCAAGAAGATGATCTTGGGCCCAGTTGCATTGTGGCGCTACTATGCAGGCTACGCAGGTAAGGTCGCTGGCGAGTCCTATCCGCCCGACGGCGAAGACGGCACGTACAAGATTGTGCAGTACGAGCCCCTCGGCGTCTGCTCCGGCATCTGCGCCTGGAACGGAAGCCACGTCCTCGCAGCATGGAAAATGGCCCCAGCGATGGCTGCCGGCAACACCTTCGTGCTCAAAAGCTCCGAGAAGTCCCCCATCTCACTCGCCCAATACGGCGAGCTGTTCAACGAAGCCGGCTTCCCCAAGGGCGTCATCAACATCCTCACTGGCGACGGCAAGGTAGGCGCCTGTCTCGCGTCCCACATGGACGTCGCCAAGATCGCCTTCACCGGCTCCGCCGCAGCCGGTCGCCAAGTGCAGATTGCCGCCGCCAAATCGAATCTCAAGCGCGTGACGCTCGAACTCGGCGGTAAATCTCCCGCCATCATCTTCGACGACGCCGACATCGACAACGCCGTCCTGCACTCTAGCGACTCCTTCCTCCGCAACAGCGGCCAGATCTGCTTCGCCGCTTCCCGTGTCCTAGTCCAAGAGAGCATCGCGCCAGCCTTCATTAAAGCCGTCAAAGTCGCGTTCGAGAACGCCGCCCAGAAAATGGGCGATCCGAGTTTACCCGACACGGCGTTCGGTCCGCTCGCGGACAAGAAGCAGTTCGACCGCGTGATGGAGTTCCTCACCAACGGCAAGGCCGAGGGCGTCGAGGTGCTGACGGGTGGCGACAGGAAGGGCGACAAGGGCACGTTCGTGCAGCCGACGGTTCTCCTCAACCCGGATCTGAAGTCCAAGGTCTACACGGACGAGATCTTCGGGCCGGTCATCAGTGTGCGGACGTTCAAGACGGAGGAAGAGGCGATCCAGCTGGCGAATGACACGCAGTACGGGCTTGGGTCGACGGTGTATACATCGGATATTGGCCGTGCATTGCGCATCGCGAGTCAGATCGAGGCTGGGACTGTGGGGATCAATAGCGCGTTCAACGTGAGTCGTACCGTGTTCCTATTTCTGTTTCCCCTGGTGCATTGTTTTCGAAGGAAGCTGACTAATATCTGTGTTTTGCAGACGAGCCCGCAGACGCCGTTTGGTGGCTTCAAGCAGTCCGGGTATGGGAGGGAGAGCGGCGTGGAGGGCATCAAGAATTATCTCCAGCCCAAGACGATCCATGTTAATATGAATCTGCCGGCGGGGAAGAAGATGCCTGGGACCACCTGAGAAAAGACGGCAGTGAATATGAAACAGTACTATTAATGTTAGCGTCAGTGTGCAGTCGCTGGTGTGTTGAGTGGTGACTAGCGATGGGAGTGATCGAAACGGCAGGCCGGGAAACAACTGCCCCTATCCAGCTGGAGTTCTGTTTGCTAGAGCCTACTATACACAAGGTCTAGTTGTCAGTATTTACGCATGTATTACTGACTATCTACGAGCATCACCCAAAGTCTCTGTCTACACCTCCACCCACGCCGTGCAAATGAAACACAATCCCAACAAAGCAACTAAGCAAAGCACTCCCAGATCCTGGGCCAATCTGATTCGATGTTCTATTCCTGTCTCTATTATCAACCCCTACCATCATGCGTGCTCCAACCAAGCAGCCTATGCAAGATCAGCACCACACTCCCTCATCTTCTGCAAGAACGCGTGTTTCGCCAACCACGCAACCTTGCGCCTGACAGTCTGCTCGGCATCGGCAAACCGGCTCTTGAACGCGTCAATGTCCCGCGCCTCCTCAACAACTACATCGTTGACAATCCAATTGATGTACTCCTTGACGCAAGTCTGCCGGTTCGGATCGATGTCCATTTCGTTGAGATACTCGAACCCCTGCTCGACGCGGCGGGGCGTGACCCAGCGCAGTGCGGCGTCTCCGATCGACAGGTCGCGCGCCGCATCGGCTCTGATCTTCGCCGGGTCGATGCGGTTCTCCTTGCCGAACACGGGGCCCTTGGTCTTGAGCCAGTACTTGGCGTCGGCGCGCGCGCTGGGCACGCCGGGCTTCCAGACGACGCCTTCGCCGGGGGCGTCGGCGATGCCGAAGGCCGCGGCGAACGGGCAGCAGCGCTCGACGGAGTCGGCGAGACGCTGCATCTCGAGGAGCGCAGGGTTGTCCGCGGTGAGGTTCGACGTGTCGAAGGCGAGTTTGGTCTGGCGCGCGCGGAAGACCGAGTAGATGCCTGCGCGAGTCGCTTCGATGTCGCTGTAGTCTGAGTCTTTTTGCCAGACGCCGTTGAGCTGGATGGAGAGGATTACGAACCGGTTGGAGAGCTGGGCGAGACCGACGTCCTTTTGCACGCGGCCGCCGATCCATTCGCCCGCGACGATTAGGGGATATGCTGTGTCGAGCGTGGTGTCTGGGTTCTTTTCGACGAAGCGCGTGAGGATCCGGTTTTGAAGGTAAGTAAGGGCGTCTGGGAATTGGGCGATGTCTCTGGGCCAGCCTTGTTGGCTCTCATCCGGCTCGCATATACGGTTGCGAGATTGGAAGAGAACTGTTTGATTTGGCGCTGCTGCTGGATCTGTTCGAGCTTCGTGGAGGTTGTATACGATGTCAGCGTGCATCCCGTGCAGCTTGGTCGTTCCCTCCATGTCAAGTATGGGCGGCAATTTGCTTTCGGACTTGAGTTGTTGTAGGTTCGCCAGAAAGTCCTGGTGTTTTCCTGATATCTTGGGGAACAGGTTGCCGTTCTGGCTGGCAACGCCGTTCTTGCCGGCTCTGGAAGATGACATCCTTACTGAGATGTGTTTTTGTAATGTGAGTTAAAGGTCTTGAGCGAGTGAAAACGGCAATTCTCCAGACACTATGGTCAGCAACAATATTGATGGAGGAGTTTCGAGAAGTCGACAGACGGCCATTACCCGATATATACATCTCTCACCATTGTGCTCTCAACTCGGTGCATTTCACTAGCACAAAGAAAGTGATAAAGGCCTGAAAGTGCTCGTTGTTGGATGGTCTTTGTCAGCAGGTAAAAGAAAGTCAGGCTCACTGTCAGCCCATGCTGGGATGACTTAGACATCACTGTTTGGCTAGAGCCTGAACATAGCACATACGTGACAACCGGCTAATCAAACGAGACACTGTCTTATTTTTACGATGAATAGGTGCGACTTGAGCCCGAATACATATAAGCAGGAGGAAGGGTCAGTGCTCGATGGGGACAAAGCCCCCTTGATGTCGTGGCTAGTGACCTCGCTGTGGCTGTGCGTTGCCTTGTTGGCTATTGAAGCAAAAAGTGCTAGTCGTCATTCATGCCTCTAAATCTTCGCTGAACGCACAGAGAATACTTCTATACCACCGTAAGCTGGTATTGACTTGCACGAGAGCATGTCATGCGCAATTGAGGATTGAGATTTGGTGAGCCTCGAAAGAGTATAGTACAGAGCAGAGTTCGAGATCTCCCCACATGTTACCCGACACCGTTAGACATCACTCTCTGTCAATAATGACTCGACCGAGTACAGTCAAATCCTTCTTCTCTTCCTTCCAGTCCTGTGGAAGCGGCGTGTCAGCAAACAGGCCAAGTCCGTGCTCCGCCGGCCATCTATCTCCAAAGACGGATGCCTTCACCACTAAGTCACGGATATGCTGCGGTTCTTCAGGGGTAAGGTTGACATGCATCGCCTCAAAGTTGTCCTTCAAGTACTTGTCCGTGACAGTTCTGTTGTTGTTGTTAGTGACTTCGCAAGCGAGTGGTTGGAAGTTAGCAAATAGCACCTACCCAGGAATTGGAAAGATGTCGTCTCCCTGGCTGAGTAGCCAAGCTAGCGCCGCTTGACCAACAGTCACGTCTTTCTTGGTTGCGAGTTCTTTGATCACTTCGACAAGCTCCATATTCTTGGGGAAGTTTTCCTGCGAGAATCGTGGATAGAACCTTCGGATGTCACCCTCTCCGAAGTCATCTGGGCTATGGATGCCACCTCCCAGCAGACCACGAGAGAGAGGAGAGTATGCCACGACGGCTACACCAAGCTCACGACAGGTAACCAAGAGATTGTGCTCTGGAGATTCAATCTCGGTGCTGAAAGCGCTGTACTCCATCTGGACACAAGCAATTGGGTGCACAGCATAGGCACGTCTAAGGGTGGCCGAAGACACTTCAGAAAGACCGATGTGACGGATTTTGCCTTGCCTGGGTATAAATTTAGTCATTATGCTCCGAAGACCCACGATACCAGGATGGCAGGGACGGGACTTACTCCTTCAGCTTGACCATCTCTGCCACGATATGCTCAACAGGAGTGGAACCGTCGAGCCTATGGGGATACCACAGGTCAATGGTCTCGACCCCAAGCCTTTTGAGGCTCTGTTCACAGGCGACCGGCACGTACGCGGCATCACCACGGAATCCAAACCCTGTGCCCAGCTGTATAGCGCCGAACTTCGTGGCGAGGAAAATATCCTTGCGCTTCTCGGGATTCAAAGCTAGCCATTTGCCGATGATAACCTCAGCGTCACCCTACCCAGAAGACTTCGGATCAGCGGTTTGTTGCCAACAGCATCATGTTAAAGAGTCAAGATGCTCATGACTTACGTAAATGTCGCTGGTGTCCCAGAAAGTGCATCCTAGTTCATATGCGTAGTCAAGTAGGGCGAGGCGTTCCGGATCAGGCATGGGAGCCGTCAGACGCGAACCAGGATAGCCCATACCCATAGTACCGAAGCCAAGTCGCGGCACCAAGGGACCGTTCTTGCCCAGTGGACGTAGTATGGTTGAGGCTGTTTTCATGATGATATGGTTGTGCGTGAAGTGTGGACAACGGGAGATAGCAGGGCCGCCGTACACTGTATGCTGTGATATGAGCAGAAGACATTGGTCGAAGCAGAAGGTTGAGAGCTAGATATAATCTGTTGAATATCGTCGCTCGCACCCGTTGTTTGAGGTCTTGCTAAAGTCCGCAGTCAGTCGGAGTTGAACTCCTGAGTGGAAAAGGCGGATTTGCTTATCGAGCGCTCAGGCTCACCTACCAGAAAATAGACGAAGTCCGACATGTGCCTTCAATTGAGGGACTTCTTTGCGGAAATGAACTCGTTTGTCGCATCCATGCCCATGTAACTGTTGTGGCTCAGGTGTCAGCATCGTTCTCGGTGGCCACATTCTACGGGCCTAGAAACTCACACACTCAAGAGGATCTCGGCAAACTCATCTACATCCTCGCCTCTTCCATACTTGAGAAAGTGCTCAAATGAGTAGTTCGCTATGACGAAATGTGGCTTCTCTTTCCACGTACGGGCGAATTCAAACGATGAATCGGCTTCCCACAGATGCCGTGACAGTGTCCAGCGATGGACGTAAGCCCAAGGATCTTGCTCATCTGATATTCTGTTAGCACGCAAGCAAAATACAGGAGAAGCATACAGAACCATCTTCTCTGGAACCATTCATTTCTTCATAGAGAGCTATGAAAGATTGCGCAATCACAATGGTTCTTCGCACAGACTCTGCGAAAATCCATTTCTGACGCCCGCAAATGGAGTCAGCAAGCGAGGACATCACCAGCGGCATGGGTGATACTCACGGTCCACTCTCCTGGGGGATGTCTTCGCATCACAATTTCGCCAAGTAGTGCCTGGTTTGCCAAGTTTTCACGCATCTTGCACAGATCGCCCAGCCATATCTTCAGTAGCGGAATGTCCTTCTCACCCTGTGCGCGCAGAATAACATCTCCATCAAGTAAACGGATAATCTGGAATAGGAAAAGCGCCTGGGTGCGTGCCAGCTTTTCCACTGGTGTTGCTACGGCACGACTGGTCTCGGCGTTGACTAGTTCTCTCACGCTGCTGTGAAGTGCTCGCATGACCATAGCCGTGTTTTCTTGGGTGCGATTTTCATAGAGTACACTGAGAGTGAAGCAAGATAGGATGCATTGCGGAGTATGGTCTCTGTAGAGGTATCGGTGCAGGAAAGGTGTAGCATTGCGCATTGCCATGTCGGTTGTGAAGCCTTTCACACGGTTCACGACGTAGTGTAATGGTGTTCTTGAGTCGTAAAGATGCCATGGTTCCATGTGTTCCTGGAAAGGAAGATTGTTGTCAGTATAACAAGATGAGCAGCGACCGACTGCAAACGACGGCAAGGTATTTGAAGGGGAGCGAAAGCTGGATTGTGCTCACACAGAAGTCAGTCATCCTGCCATAGGCTCTCAAGACCTCTTCGTCAGCGCGTTCGGTCACAGTCTCCTGCTCGACTTCCACGAGCCATTGGTCGTGGGTCGGTGTGATACTGTTGTCCATCAAGCTGAGGAATGAGTCCATGTGAACATCCTCGCCGATATTCGTATCTAGGTCGAAGTCCTGCATAGGCTCGAAAGTATTACTAGCGATACCGAGCTGAGAATCTATAGGCAGCGCATCAACATAGTGCAGGCCTGGCGACCCGCTTAGAGCAGTGGGAAAACATGTAGGACTTCCGGATGTTAGCATCCCTGGGGGTAGAAACGGCAGCTCGAATCTCTCCCTACCAGATTGGCTGGCTGGGCTGATCTTTCCGTATATGCAGGTGATCTTCTTTTCAGCACACCTGGAGCATATTGGCGTTCGCCTATCGCACCGCCTCTTGGCCTGAACACAGCTGTTACAGTTCTTCTGTCTCGATCTCTGTAAACCTTCTATTATGGCGGAATCTTCCATTGCATTGGGGCAGTTGATACTACGCCAACAAAGAGGTCAGTGGCGGTTCGCGAAGACGAGTGGGTGACTGTAGGCGGAACTTTCGGCGGACGTCGAAAGAACGCTCTGTGAAAGCTGTGGGGCCGAACTCCGCAAGTCCGCAAGAACCGCCCCACTCCGCCCCTGCCTCTGCAACAAATTTGAGCTAAAGGCTCTCCGCTAGCTTTTGTGTTTGTGTTGGTACACGTACTAGTAGAGAAGACTTCGCAACCCAGGAGAGTAGGAGGCGTGTTCGCAGGTCCGTCCGCTATCACTTATCTCGTATAGCTTGATATTCAGACAGGGTAAGAAGCCCTTGCCCGTTTCAAAGGTATTATGGAAGTACATCATTCCTGATATCCGATCTTTGAGCTCTCGAGCTTGACCCAGCACAGTCTCGGCTCGCCGTTGTCTGTGTATAACAGTATTCAACCTCTGATTTGTATTGATGACAAAAAGTCGCCTCCTGCATCCAAACGTAATGACCATAGCTACCCTCGCCTTCTGCTTCAGAATACAGAAAAGCCAAGCCCGTAGGACAAGCAGACAATTCAGACCATGTAGTACTTATCATGCTCAACAGCGTTGACACTGTCTACGAGCCATGGGTATCCGTCATGCCAACCCCCAGCCTTGTCCAAGCGTTGAGGACACAAGAACATCTCGGATTCCCTCTGCAAATTGACACACCAATTCGTGCTGCTGAATTGCACCTTCTACACCAACGATCAGTAGGGGCATTTTGTAAGTCTCATTACTTACGCGTGTTTCAGTGCTATCGCTAGATTGGACAGCAAACATGATATACCATTCGAGAAGCACCTCGCACGCAGGATATTCTTTGACGTTCAGTATGTTTGTGGCCCACCTATCCTGATTCGCCATCAAACACATGAGTGGATCGACGAGAAGTCGTTGCAACTCGTTCCTTGCCGCAGAAGTTACATCGAGTGTACGACGAAAGATCCTGTTGTTCTTTGCTCTGTCTGACAAATCCGGCCAACATATGGTATGGCCTTTGGAAACGATTTTACATTGGTCATACGTCAAGATCCATGGGTAAGGCTCGACTCTGTAGGTCAGATCGATGACGACCCTGCGCATCTTAGGCATCTTGGTCTTCAGGTATGGATGGAGATCGGGAAATCTTGTGCTCGATCGAGCGATCTCGTGCCGCGACAGCTTCGAGTTGATCACCACTTCTTCCACCATAGCAATCCCATCTCGACCGTAGCGCTTTTCAAAGGCGTTCCAGATCCGCAAATTCTTGGTGCAGATCGTGGCGTTCGTCAAAATCACACTTTCCAGCTCGTTGTATACCACGAATCGCTTTGAGACCAGGAGCAGCGTGTTCAATGTATCAGTGACCGACAATGCCGCTTCCCTGTCCTTTTGTTTCTCCTTCGCATTCCTTGTAGCTCTAGTGGCTGCGTGTCGAGGTTCGAATCGAACGCGCAATCTGTCAACGACGTATTCCAGGACATTTTGCTTGACCTCAGCTGGGAGATCGTACCATGTCGCCATGGTACATGAAGGAGAATTGTATGATCGAAGAAGACAGAGTGTGGTCGTGGTTGGAGGCTTGACCATGCAAACAGATTTCAATAACAGGATATCTGGGTGGTCGCCAGGTGCAATGAGCACAGCAGAGATTAAGAATAAGGAAGATGGGGCCGGGGATGTTCAGGTCTTTCCCAGTTAGACATATGGTACCATGGACGGGGTTGTACTGTGCAGAAAGTCGACTCACATGCTCGTTTACCTTCACTGTCGTGAAGTGTTTAGGAATCACTTTTACCCCAGCTCTTCAGTGATGTAATTCAATGGCCATCAGCCAGACCAAGAGAAGCACTTACACATACCTTCGCGTTCTGCTCTATGTAGAAGTCGCAATTGTTGTCACCTTCTTGCACAGCCAGCGCGCTCAGTGTAGCCGGCAGGACAACAGGTTTTCTAAATTGCACCTCCATCAAGATAGGCTTGTCCTTTGCATCGTACTTGTAGTCGTGGTTGGTGTCAAACTGCGCCAGCGCAAGAGCCAAGGTATGGTTCCCATGAGCGATACTACTACTGAAGCCGAACATCTTTGCTGCCACACTCGAGACGTGAATAGGGTTGTAGTCCTTGCATATCTTTGACCAGCTCCGTGGTGCCTTCGCTGACACAGTGAAGGACCTCCATCCTTCACGCTTCGACAACTCATCGATACTCAATCCATCCGCTTTCGGAGCGGACGCTACTGGCACCTTGCTGAACTTCATGAACTGCAACATCGTGAATACCTGTCGGAAGACCACCACATCAGGATCCACGTAAGACGCGACCTCAACCACGACATCGACCTCCAATCCCCTTTTCACCTTTCGCGTTTGCTTCTTGAGAGCCGCTACCACGACAAGTTTCGTATTCATCAGCATCTCCATAGAGCAGAGATCTGGTCGTAGGATCTCGAATGTGTTTCTCACGTTCACGGCTCCCAATGGCCGAACCGGACATCGATGATGGGCTAGCAAAAGGAGCATAGCCGGCTCGCTGAATGCTGAGAGCACTAGGCACGTTTGTGCTGGGCTGTCAAGCAAAATCTCTGCGCCCTGGTAGGGCTGAACAGAGCTATTTGCACCACTAGACGATGAACTGGCACTGTTCAAGGCTGTGGCGTACTTCTCCAGATCTTCTTCGTTAATTCTGAACGGCATCGCGAGCATAAGCTCAGGTAACTCGTAGGACTCCTCATCTTTTCCAGATCCGGTTCTGATGTAAAACCGGTCCCCGAGGCCGATCAGATGCAGGATCTGACGTCCGACAAAGATTAAAATAGCAAGGATGACTTCCGAGACCGCAAGGTCTTGAGGGAAGAAGTCAAGAGAAGTGTCATCCACGTTCCCGGAGCGCAGAGGATATAGACGGCCAGGTCCTACTAGAGTATCGACCAAGCTTCTAGGTAACAGGAAAGCCATGGCGTCGAGAAAGGTAACGGGAAGACAAGATATGGTGAGTAGGAGGGGAAGTGATGTTGCGGCATGTCCTGGTCGCTCAGTGCTGCCCGCCCCAGTACATTACGGCTATTTGATCTGCCGGGCTGTGGTAGTGCTGAACAGTAGCTCAGTGCACCAGGCAATACTGACGATATTGTACCCGACGCGCACCTTCAGCAAAATAGAAGGAACTCTCCACGCTCTATCTCGTCAATGGCTTCGCACGTGGCCGCATTGGCCCAAATGAGTATGCGTGGTTATTTGGCGTCAGTCAATGTGGCACAGATTCGGGCTATGCCGTCATTGGCTGTTGGAGAAGAACAATGGAGAGCGGATACCTACTGTGCTCGCGCCCATTCATACGTATTTTTACGTATCAAATGCTTCTTTTACGTTCTATAAAGTGTTCAGGCTGGAAGTAGACCGTTATCGTACCATCACGCTCCGACGAGAAGATCACTGGTTTAACAGCGGAAGAGATGTCTTCGAAGGAGCGGCCTGCTGATGAAGTAGAGATGATGGAGGACGATAACGACGAAGATTGGGAAGACGAAAGAAAATGCGACATCAAATTGATATTGGACACAGCTGAAAAGGTCAACCGCTTGTTACTGTGAGTCATGGCGCAGCTCGAACCGACCCCGCGCCCTCTGCTATTGTGATGGTAGACACATCACTGTAGACGTTACTAGTAGGCTGACCAGGTATCGACGACAGTGCTCTCTTAAGACATCCAAAATTCGTGAGCAGTAGCCCTACGGAATCACCGATGCCACTGTTTGGTACTGCAGATTTCGTTAGGGAGACGTATGTCTAGTACGCTCTGCCGCTCCTTCCACAATTCAGCGCTTAGAGGTCGCCACGCTTCGTAAATCGAGGCGTGATTGAATATGTCAACGAGGGTAAAATCGTCGACGGCAAGCCCTTGGAGATCGCAGAGGGTCCTCCAACTAGAGAGCAGGATGAGTGGCTGGAGGATCCTGAGAATTGGCCTGATGAAGACGAGCAGTATCTTAAGAGAGTGACTGATTTGATCTCGCGCAATCTGACGTCTGCTATGCTAATAGCTGACAAGGAGAAATTCGGGAGGATGATAGGAGGACAATTCGATTTCGGAGAAGACGTTGAAAAGGCCGTGACGGAGATCTTTGGGGGGAAGGAGCGAAGAGAGGATTTCGAAAAGAAACTTGCTAGTCATAAGAAATAATCTCTCCCTGACTGAAGCGCTGGTGTGCTATCTCCACAAGCCAGTGTATTATAGCTCTCTTGTCCTCTTGTCCTCTTGTCCTCCCAATAACCTATCGTTCCCTCGTGCTGGAAGACGAAACATTGCCCATGTTGGTGTGGTGTCCTTCTCTCTGCTCCGCTAAATCACATATCCGTCAAATCATGTCTGCACTCAAGGCGTCATCAAGCCATGCCTTTGGCGCCGACCACTGGGCAGACAGCGCCGTTCGCCGCCGAGTCAACGGAAGGGTGCTTGTCGACCTTGCCCTGTATCGGTTGTAAGCATGTGGCTAGTGCCTGAGACTGAGCGTCCTTACCTTGTGGTGAGACAGAGTAGCCTTGGTCACTGGACAAGTCTCATTCTGTGGGTTCTCAATCGACGGATGGTCTGGTGGAAGCACTGAAGTAACTGGGCTACCAACTTGTCAGTCTCTTGCTGATGTGCTCCGCCTCTTTCACTTACCCTACAACTGGGCAGATCTTGTCATCCATGGCCTGGCTCTGTGGTTGAGAGACAACCCTCTCGAGGACTGGGCAGGCCGAGGCATCTCCACCGCTGGTGCCGTTTGGAATAGGCACCTTCGGGTGTTGGGCAAGAGTATGGTGGTGATCAGTTGTCGCACCGACGATTGGGCATGTCTGGCCGGGCTTGTCGAGGTCGACGCTTGGGTGACTTGGGGGAAGGACGGAGTTGGTAGTGCCAACGACTGGGCAGACCTGTGCTGAAGCCATTCTCGTGGGTCAGTAACGTATGAGAGGGATTCGAGGAACGTATGTCACGGTATCAGATCGAGGACAGTTCTTGTTCAACGCAATATAGACAAAGGATATGACAGAGAGATGCAGCAGTGCCAGTGGCTCCCTAGCGACGCCTGACCTCTGGCATCTGATGCATGCTTCAACCGTCGATCAGACCCCGCGCTTCGCGGGCCACAAAACAGCACGACGAATGACGGGTTGCGGATCATGTTGGAGCATATGTATTGAGTTTATGCCAGGCACGAGATGTGTTGATCTTGCAAGGTCGTGATGCCTGCGATGGAGTGGACGAAGCTATCGCTTGTTAATGCGGGTCAGCTAATTGGCCTAAAGAAGGGCCCCGTGGCCCATTCGCGTTGCACCTAAACCCGTACTAGCGCGCTGTCACAATGCCGCCTAGAACGGCCTTGGGTGCTTCATTCAGATTGCCTCGTGCAAGGTAGAGACCTATCTTCGGCCACCCAAATACTAAGTCTTCTGTCTGTCACATGGACAATCTCACAGCGGTAGCCACTTCTTGTTCGACTTACTTGGTAACAGCATACATCAGACAACCAGTGTTGGGGAAAGTGCTTGCAACGTGAATCATTCAATCATATTGGGACTATCCGGCTGACAAAGGACATAATCAACACAAGAAACGAAAAATTACAGCTCCGAGCTGAGACCTGCTTCAACCTTTGCTTTTGCCCAAACCCCTTGCCCAGTCTGCCAGGTTTGTTGTGCTTCTTTGCAGCACCTTGATAATCTAGCGCGCCGCCTCATGGGCTTCCTTGTCCTGGCACAGTCAATGTACCAAGCTCTCCACGCCACATGCTATTCTGTTGTTCGCGTCACGATCAACGAGCTCGCGCAAGTTATGTGGTTGTCCCTGACATGTCCACGTGCTCTCGCTTGCAGCATATCCAGTGTCCAAAAGTGAAACAAAAGCATGATCGCAATAGCGAATCTCAAATGAGGATGGCCTTCTCCAGTGCTTCCACATCACCGCCTGCTCTTCGCACTGCTTGCAGAGCCGCCTCACTTAGCTTCTTCCGTCTTTCTCTGGCTTCTTGTTCACGACGCGCCCTGGTTTTTGAGCTGCCGCTGGGTGCAACGTCGCTCAGCAATTTGCTTGCATCCCTTGGCGTGAAGTTGACAAAGTCAATCTGGAAGCCGTCTCCTGGTGCTTTGGGAGTTTTCGGCGTCCGTGGCGGCCTTGACGTTGATCGATGTCGAGGTGTCTCGGCATCTCGTACAGGACCTGACTTGTGAATAGACTTTCGGCGATGCTGGCTAGGATCACGACGACTCGGCGATCTCTGCCTCGTTGACCGGGACGATCTATGTGTTGGCGACATTGGTGGCGATGGACTCCGGGAAATGTTTCTAGCTCTTCTTCGTGGTGTAGTGAAGGGTGAGTTGTCGGGTCCTGGGAAATTGTGGACTGGTGGCGGAAGAGCAGGATACGAGGAGAGTGCGTTGTTATGGGTGGGTCTCGCATTTTGGTAAGCGGCTGGCATGGGTGGCATGGACGAGGGTTGTAGGTCTGCCGGCTGGTATGGGATTGCTACACCTATCTCCTCGCTGCTTGTGTAGTTGATAGCTAGCGCATCATTATGCATGGCATCGTGGTTCAGAACATGATGCGTTGCGCGTCGGGGTTTAGGCTGTGCGAGTTCAGGATAACGGTCTCTTCTTGCTCGCGGAGAGTGCGCTTGATCGAGGACATTAGGTGGCGACCACCAGGTTTGCGGGGGAACGGTACTGTACAGGCCGTTGTGGCCACTCTCAGCTGAGATGTTTGAGAAGTGCGAGTTGTGGGAATTGTTCGACGAATTAGGGCTTTCAGAGGTCCAGTCTGACATTGGTGGAATATCTTCAGTAATGAATCGATAACTCATGTCATTGCGATCTGGTGGCTCTGAAAACATATTGCGATTCGTAGCGTCGAGGTTTGCATTCAATATCGAAGCAAGATTCTGGTTCGCCGCATGAGCTGCATCGTGTCTGGGTCTTTCGAGATTGTGCATCGTCGCTGACCGGATTTGTTCCATCTTCGTCGGGCTGTTCGTCGCGTATGCTCGCCTTGCTCGTCCTGGCGTACGACTAGGATGCTCCGCAAATTGATTGCCAGGTAAACCATAGGCGTCTAGATAGTCATCATTCAGCTGCAGGCTAATGTTCTGAAAATCCTGCTGCCACGCATCGACATATCCGTCCTCACCATCAACAAAGGCTCGTGAGTACATTGGGCTGGGCGACAAGCTCATGTCTCTTGATGGGCTTTGTTGCCCGCGCGGAGTCCAACAATGAGGCACCTGCAAGCGGTCAGGCGAGAGGTTCTTTGTTTCGTATGGCTGAGTCGTCGGCCTTGGGCTTCTAAAGGCAAAATTATCGTTGGCGACGAGATGTGCAGGTGAGACAATGGATGGAGGGGCATTGTTCGCCTTTCGTGTCTTTCCAACCACTAGCTGCGAGCCTGGCCTCTGATTCATGCACCATACTCCCTTGCGCCACGGCTGAGGAGGCGATTGTTCGGATTGGCTTGTCGTTGCATGAATCTCCTCATGCTCATTGGCCAAGTTGAATGCGTTGACAGCGAAGAGGTCTTCGGTGTTCTCGCTTTCTTGTTTGATCCCTTCATCTCCGCTACATGCATAGAACTCGCCGTCGAAAAACTCGTCGAATGAGCTTAGGACTGACTGGTCAGCCACGGGAAAAAGGAGTTTCAGTGCCTTGTCCTCGGCCCTAGAGAAACAATCAGGCGAGCTTGCGAGCGACATGGTTGCTGCAATCTATCCAAACAAGATGTGCTCCACGCAGCGCGGCATATGCAAGATGTGGGCGCAAGGGGTAATGGTAGTATTGCAGCAGAAGATAGGCAGGACGATGAATTGCTTGTATACATCTCGATTGCCTCATTGGGCTTGCTATCGTAACCATGGGCGACATGCTGGAATTTTGCATGCTTGAAGAGAGGTCAATGCTCGTCTTGGTTCCGTCGAAAGAGCACGGGTAGTGAAGAGGAAAGAGAGAAGAGAATGTGTCGGTTTACCGATATTCCAGGGGCTTTCGACGGGTGGGTGGGTCCTGCTCTCCTGCCGCGCGGGGAGGCGATCTCCGGACGATCTTTTGTGGCTCTGACACTGGCGCTTGTCGTAGCTTGCTTCGAATCTGCTCCTGATGGACCACGTTTGCTGAGGAACATTTTCAAGCCGCTTTTGGCTTACATGCAATTGTACCGATCGTAGTGACGGTGGAAACACGATGATTACGATGAGTGATGATGAGCTCTGATTGGTAGATGGTGGGTGTGTTGGGGTTGCCCGAGCAATAAATGTTAGTGGCACTTGCCGGACTCACAGTGAACACAGATACTTGACTATGATGACGGTAATGCTTCAGTTGGAAACCACTCGAGGCTGATGTGATGTACTTGCCAATATCAGCGGTGCCTCATAGCCCGATGTGGAGCTTGACCACAAATACAACAAACTTTACTACTTTCTTCAACATCTCTAGAACATCCATATCCAGCCAGATCAACGGAAAGACTTCTTGAATGGACCGCCCACAAGCCGTTGGTGAGATTGTAGAATGTCAAGGCACCTTTCTTCAACTGAACAACCTCGGACAGCTGTTTGGCGATGCATGTACAAGCACAACGCACAAGTTCCCCAAAATGAGCCTACTATCTCAGTCCTACGATAAACCACGCCATCTCCCTAGCACCACCACTGTCAAGAGCGAGGAAGGTCGCAGACCGTCCGACTGGTCGATGGCCTCAAGCAACGGTTAGGTACCATTGTGGAAAAGACTCGAACAAATTCACCGAGAAACAAAGACAACGAGATGTTGCACGTGGACGTGAGGTGAACGCGCTGGCAGCCAAGCTAGCAGCCAAGTACAATGGACCGGTTCGAAAACAAAGCGATGTGAGTACAAAGCCGACGGCTATTGCTGACCCACCGCTGCTTTGTCCGAAACATTGTCGTTGTATCTTTTCAACTTTACTCAAGAGCCTACCTATGTCGCTTGCTCCTCCGGCATGATCACCTTTCTCTTTCAAACCAGATACTTCTTATGTGAAGAGACTCGTCTCATCAAGACTGCTCGGGATAAGACGTCCGATCTTGCAAACAAATCGAAGAGCAACAAGTTACGGTAAGCAGAACATCAGCAGGACTGACTGTAATCTCAGATCTTCAGTACCCACATCAAACCAGGCATGTGTTACATGGAAGATGTCTACCACGCGCCCTGTGGTCACTGGGCGGATAGACCAAGAATTTACCACCGCTGCGTCGGAGCTCCCGACCAGCCATTGGGTCAACTCCACACTGTGCCTTCTTTACCTCGATTCGAAGCACAGGTAGGCAAGTATCGAGAGCACGGTGACCCGAGATTACCAAAGCCAGGTATGAGAATAAGCACACCCTGTACTAATGCAGTCACTCGCGGCTCGATTAGAGACGAACACAACAAGTGCGGTCGATGCAGGATTGATGTCGAGAAGATTGTCAGCGGCCAAACAGGTATGTGGTTCACCTTCCATCGCGATCCCGTGACGGGAAAAGCGGTCTTCAAGGACCGGCAACCTGAAAGTGCCGCTTCTCAACTCGCACGTTTGGGAACCATCGGTCCCGACGTCGCCACCTGCTCATACGGCAAAAAGAAACCACTTCCATCGCAGAGCACGGGACAAGAAGGAAAGAAAGTGTTCGCGAACCATTCTTTGGGTCGTAGCGGAAGCTGGTCCAGTCACGGGCATGTGGAATTGTAGATGGTGTTCCCAGGGGTTGAGCGGGAAGTCACGAGCAGAAACCCAGCGTCGAGGTACGATACAAAAACATTTGGGCTTTGCTAATACACGACTCTTTGCACAGAAAAGAATGATTCTACTGTAGATGGGACAGTGGTAACACTTCCATTCAACAGTATTAGACCATGGTGAGTGCGTGCTTTTCCTTTTCTTCACGATACGTCCTCGTCGGCATCCACAGCCACTCGCAGCTCTTTCCTTGAACTCATGCATCTACTATCAGAAGTCTTGAGAACTGGTTATTGACACCCTCGAAACAGTACCCTAGTCAACGAACCCACGAGAGTATTGTTCGTCGGCGATTGGCAAACTCCTTCTGCCCAGTTTAACCCGTTCGACGACGATGCCACTACACTCGTCGGTTCGAACCAATCATACTATCCATCAGAGTTTACACAGTTGTACAATGAAGATGCAGAGTCCATTCACAAGCTACCAATCAAGCGGAAGTTCGAGTCATTGGCCGAGCACAAGAAGACGGCTAGGTCAGAAGAACCACGCAGCCTGATAGCATGTGCAGGCTGACCAACTTCAGACGCCTCCTACAACACTGCCTCGAGATACTGAAGACACCGCAGACAAAGCAGAACACATCTTACACAGAAGACATGAGGGGCATCGGCGCCTGGTGCAACGCAGACTCAATCGACCCGCTGGAGAAATGTCCTCAATCTGAATGAGAGGGACAACACAAAGGAGCGTAGCTGTGTTGTCTCGTGATCTCGAGTGGTAAATTTACGGCAAGAAGAAGGACGACTGGTTGAAGTGGACACCATGAGCTTGGGACTGTACCTATTCAGCACAGCTGAACCACCTTAGCTATAGCAACAGACATGCATAATAATGTCAGTAACCAGTCATGTCTACGCACGATCATGAGTACTTATTCAGCATGTCGTCTCTACGACAACAATGATATTGGCCGTGCTGGAGTCACCAGAGTCATCTTGCACTGTGGCATCTAGCATGCCGAGCAAAAGGTCGTTGATTATAACGGGCAGGCAGTGGCGTGGTATGTGCAATATGGTCACAAACCTGCTCCACCTGAATAGAGTCGCGACACTACCGAAGAGCGACCGACTATTGACCGTCCAAACCACATCACAGGACAATTCCAACGATCGCGTTGTAGTTCATCGTACAACCCATCCATTCGTTCATCTATTGCCAGATACCACTCATCTACCTAAGCTCTACACCTCTACTATCCTACGTCCTCCCCCGGCGCACACACACAGATCACCCACACTCTCGCCTAGAAGTTCTCCTTCCCATAAACAAATCTGAACCCAGCCTTCCCGCCACTCCCATTCCCCGGGCCCGAATACATGTTACACATAACATGCAACTGGCTGCCCAGCCCCTTCGGCCCACAGAAAAACACGCCCGCCTCGCCCGGCGCATGCAGCTTCTTGATGCCGCGGAATACCATGTGCCAGTTCGGGCGACCGAAGTTCGTGGGCGTGTGCAGGCCGGTGATGGCGTCCGAGTCAGTGCTGTTGAGCATAATATTCTGGGCGTCGCTGGCGGAGATTTTGGCGGTTAGGTACTGTTGCTAGTTAGTATGGTTCATGGGGTGGGGTTATGGAAAGCGGAGAAAGGGCAGAAAGGCGAAGGGGACAAACGGAAACTTACAGCGTGAATCTCAATGTTGTGGTCTCTGTCCTGGTCCTCGATTGCTTGGAGTAAGGACTTGAACCACTCAAGGGTGCCGAAGTCACGACAGACCCAGAAGAAGTAGACTTTCTTCAGCCGGGTGCGGGCGCCGGGGTCGTTGCTGGACATGCGGTACCAGATGCTCTTGAGGATGCTGGCGAAGGGCGTCACGCCGATGCCTGCGCCAACGAGGACGGCGGTCTCGAACTTGAAGACGTCTTCAGAGGCGGAGCCGAAGGGCCCGTCGAGGTAGATGCGCGGGAGGATCTTCTGGAGGCCGCCTGGCGCCATTGAGACGACGCGGGACTTGGCGCGGTCAGCACGGTCGGCTGAGGGTTTTGCGTCGCTACAGCCGAGAGCTTTTCCGAGGGCCTTGGTGAAGTTCCCGACCATGCGGACGTGGACTGAGAGGTGGCCTTCCTCGGGTGCGGAGGTCAGGGTGAAAGGATGGTACTGCCATATTGAGACTTCAGGGCAGCAGAGGAAGACATACTGTCCTGGTCGCATCTTGGTGCGTTCTTTGTTGATCTGGATCTCGACCACGTTGCTGGGGTGCTGGATCACCTTTGTTACGAAGGTCTTGTGTCGGCCTCTGATCTCTCGGAAGACGCGCTCGAGCAGGTACGTGAAGCCACCGTACATCCAGTATTCCCAGAACACACCAGTGCCGAAACAAAACGGCGCGGTGTCGGTTTTGATCATGCAGAAGGCGCCGTGAATGGACCAGAACATGAAGAATATTATAAAGAGGTGGTGCACACTCCAGAAGCGTTCGTAGTTTGCACGGCGTGGCTTTTCGATGGACGTAAAGAGCATGGCCATCAAAGCGAACAGCATGATGTAGCCTGACCAGCCTGGACCGGTCATAACGTTGATCTTGAGCCAGCCGACGAAACCCAGTTTCTGCTTGGCGGCTAGTTGAGCGAAGTTGTTCCAGTGAGCTATGGTGTGAACCCAGGTGAAGAAGACAATCGAGTATGCCACCAGCTTGTGGAAGGTGATGTTCTTGTCGAACTGAATGATACCATTCAGCGGTGTCTGGCGAAGTAGCGAGATCAGCGTGCGGCAGACTGGGAACAGTATCAGTGCTATGTCGAAGTGTAGCACCAATGCAGCAGCTCGGGCGGTGGGGTATGTCAGGCCGAACGTTGCTCGAGCGTTCGTCAAATTGTCCTTCAGCTGGTAGTTTACGAATGCAAATGCGAAGATCATGGCGTGAACGATCACAAAGACTACGACCGTTATGCGACGTGAGCCTTCGTTGACCATCCATCTGTCTAGCTTTTCCATAAAGTTCAGATCTCTGGGAGGCTCTCCACTGACTTCACCGGACAACAGCAAGCGCGAGAGAGGCGTGGTCTTCGAGCGCTCGCTTGTGCCAGAGGCCGAGGAGTATAGGCTGTTTGATCTTTCCAACGGCTTCTCGAAGTAGTATCTGGGAACAAGATCTGACTGTGTGCTGTTGGTGCGCATCCATGGTTTGCTGTCGGACATCTCGTATGGGGGAACAGCCATGTTGGGAAATGTAAGAGAATGTCGCCAATGCCTCAGTATGTCCAACAAAGGTCACTTGTCCGTTTAAAGAGGGTATGGCGGCCAAGGCCAGCTTGACTTCGGTCCGAAATACGCACTGCGTCTCTGATTAATGCTGTGTTGCTCCAGGCAACGTAGGAGAACTGAATGTGAGGTATTGACAAGAAAAGCAGGCGCAGTTTCCAGTGATAGAAAGATGAATAGCGGTGCAAGTCACGAGCACGCCGTACAAGTCAAGCAACAATCACGACCGGTTTCAGAGAGGCACGAACATTACCAGGTTGGAAAGTGGATGTAAGCCAGCATACGCCTGAGTAGAACATGATAGGGTCAGTGAGGAGACCCATACTCCGGGTCTGCAAGATGGACCTGGTTGGAAGGATGGTAGAAAGTACGAAAACGTGGTTGTATGGGCCAGGAGAAGACGAGAATATGCGACGTTAAATGGTAGCTGGCGTCTAACAGACGAATCGAAAAGCGGCGTGGAATGATTGGCCAGGAGCCCTCGGCTGAAACACGAGTCTGTCCGACATTGTTTCATCTACTGCATCTTGGCCAACCTCTTCATCCTTCTTCGTCCTACAATAACACGGAATTTAAATGGTGCGCGAGCCATCACGCTGTATTCTTACTGTTGTTTCTCTAGCCAAATGATAGAGAAATTGTAGACGCATGCGTGTATATGAGTCTTCGAAGTGAGAAAAAGTTGGGCGGAAGAAGGTGACTAACGTGCCGTCTATGATACCGAAAGATCTAGGTGGGCATGTAAGGCTCGTTGGCGAGGCTGTACCTAGCCTTAACTAAGAATTTCGGCATTATAGGTAGCACGTTAGGTACCTCTCTTCGCCCAACAATCTCTCCTCTTCGCGATATCAGAATAGCTTAAGAGTGGTACCTATGAGCAGAGAACAGCGATAGAAGTCTTGATGAGAGAAGTTAGCTACGAATCATCGTGGCGCAGGTACCATCTGAAGTTCGTGTATTGACAAGGGATGCGTTTCGGCAAGCTTTCTGCGACACAAGTGCTTATGCAAATAGCGATAGTGCACGCACCAAACTGCGCTGCCACTTCACAACAATAGTATGTATCAAGAATTGGAGGGTTTGAAGCAGTATGGGCACCATCGATGGATCCAGATTCGCCAAGTCTACGCAACAGCCTCGGCACGACCAATGGTCTCGGCTGGAACCCTGTCAGCACGCTAGTGCACTGGATGTTGTCCGCGACATTTACGTGTTCGCCTTCAAAGTCCAGATCAACGACACCTTGAATCGAATGAACCTTGCAGCGCAACAGCTTCTGGATGGCTCGACGGTCTCAAACCGGTTGGCGTACATCATTGAACTTGCATGTGGACCGCACGATAGGAATAACCAAAGGGTCTGCAGATTGATCTACCGAGGGTTTTGTGGGGCCTTATGTTGCCAACGGCCTACGTGAGACGCGAAAGTGGGGAAAAGCTGGTAGCGAGGGAGACGATGCCGACAACGAAGATGCGAGAAATGCGCGCCTCGAGTATGTCATTGTACTCATCTGCCCTCGCGTCAGGTAACAAACGAGCTGTCGCTGGGTGAGCTCGTCGAGGCTGACTGCTCGGAGCCTGGGATGTACAAGTCATGAGAGGCACTGGTTGTGATAGATGGAGGAGGTGATGAACGAAGAGGTTCTTCCCTCCTTCCTTCTTGCCGCTTGTTGGGCGATGTACGCACTACTAATACCTATGCAGAACGAGAACTGGAAACGTGAGTTCCTTCCCATGTTTCAAGGCAAGGAATGTTCAAGTGAAACCAATAATTCAAGCTCCCATGTCTCGTGTCTATGGTTGTGCAAAGCATTTTTAACCTTATACAAGCAAGCCTGTTTGGCACATAAAGAATTCGCACCAGAGCGTATCGTGGAAAAGGGGGCTATATCGGCCAGCACCCCCTCTTAGGCGTAGTTCTCCCGTTAATCTGGCCCACTCAGGGAAACACGCCGTTGATCTCCATGTCGCACGCAGCCACCAGTTTCGACGTCAGATCCATCAGGTTCGCGGGACGTTGTGAACCTGCCGCCCTGCAGTGCTCGTTTCTGGACCTCACGAAGCGGATCAAGTGCAAATCTTCGCTTCTACTCGAGGATGACAAGAAGTGATGGCCGATAAATTCAACAGCCGAGTGGATGATCGATGTCAAGTTCCCTTCGACTTCATTCCACCTTCTACATGCACTGAAGCCTCAGATGTTCGCCGTCGCTGCACACCAACGCTGGAAATGAGCGAGTTCGTTGAGAAAAACAGGATGTATGCCTTAAACCTGTCACTTCGAGGTGGCGGCTGAGATCGAGCAGAGATTAAATTGGCTGGTGGGTACCGAGAAGTGGGAGCTGGATGGTTTGAGTGAACATGGTGGAGAGAGACACAGTCACAGTAGAGGCTGTCGGTAGAAGATGAAGGTGAACGAGGACTGAAGAGCGTTGGATTGCTATTCTTGTTTAGTCTTCTCATGCTGCGACCTCCATTCATCAATCAAACCAACATAGTCTTCTGGACCATATGGATCGCTGATATCTGCCATCATGCCATTTTTGCGATGCGATTCCACGTTCAGATCTTTCAGCAGCATATCAACGTAGGGCACGGCATCGAAGACGAAATCTGGATAACGTGGGCCATAGCCGATAGGATATCTCCATTTGCCATATTGAGAGTGCAAGACTGTTTGCCAGCGGAGCTCTTCCTCAGAAGGTGGCAGTCTGTCGAGCTTGCCGTCGAAGAAGGCAGAGATCCAGAGAGCTTGAGTAGTCGCACAAATAGCTGTAGTAATAGTGGTGAGCATACCAGCGAAAGCTAGATTGCGCTGTGCAACCATAGCCGGCGGAACCATGAATCTGTACAATCGCAGAGGGTGATTGGCTCTTTCTGCCACAGATTTCTCGAGTTGCTCCTTCCTTTCTGGTTGTGTCTTCAACCGTGGGAAGCGCTTCAGAATTACAGCGTCCGCCTTCTCGGTAAGAGCTTCGAGTTCGGGAAGAGTGTGGTGAAGACCGATCAAGTTTTCTGTGCTGTCTGTGAAGTTCAACGCTGGCTCCTTCTTCCATCCAGTAGCACAAACAAGGACATCAGCTTTCAATACCTCGCCAGATTCGAGTTGAATTTCCTTAGGCTCAAGCTTGGTGATTTCATCAATATGTACTCGAACCTTGCCTTCTCTGACAAGGTCAAAGAAACTGGTAGGGTAGTTGTGAATACTGAGTGAACTGCCGATGTAGAATGCCGGATCCCATGGCTTCAACTTCTTCAACTCTGGATGCGAATCGTACTTGTTCAAGGTAATAACATCATTTCCGAGGACATTCCAGAAGCCGTTGACAATAAATCGACCTAGCGTGCTACCATGGAGCCAGCCCCTCATGCCAGTGTAGCCATCCTCGTCACCCCAAACACAGGGACTGAACCATGTCAGGAAGCGCGTGTGTACGAGCTTTTCCAACCACTTCTTGAGAGGTGTCACATATGGTGGAGCCATCCACACTGGACCATGGCCCGACTTGCGGATAATCATGTCAACGTGGACACCCGCCTCAGCATATGCATACGCGACATCCCAGGCGGACTTCGCGCCACCGAGAACGACGGCATTTTTAGCCTCCTTGAGAGTGTTTGCGTTTGCTCGAAAATCTCTGGCGTGGAATAGCGGCGCATCAAACTTGCCCTTGCCTGGAATGTCTGGGATATATGGCTGGGAGGTTAAGCCTGTTGCCAAGACTAACTTCTTCGTTTTCAATGTAGGTGACCCAGATGAAGACGTCTTCAGGATCCATCCTCCTTCTTCAGTTGGTTCTGCGCTGTGCACCTTGGTATTCAATCGGATGCGGCCGAACACGCCGAACTTCTTTGCGTAGTCGGTGAGGTATCGATGGAGAACAGGGCCTGGAATATGTTGACCCTTCTGCACGCCGTAGGTTTCAGAAGACATTGGCATATCAGGATACTCGTAGGTACCCAGCATGTTGTTTGACTTGAGTCCTGGGTACAGGCGATGCTCTGCCCAAACGCCACCGAGTGTGGAAGCAGCATCGACTACAACCAGACTCTCAGATGGATGCAGCTCAATGTAGGTCTTCGCGGCGGCGAGTCCGAACCAACCTTGACGAAAGTTCCAGTAAGTCACTTGTCCAACATTCTAAGTAATCGGCTGCATACTTACCGGCTCCAATAACCACACAGTCGAGCGACTCCATTTCGATACAGTGCAATTGCTGAGGCGATATCACCTGTGGTTATCGAAACACACAATGTTCAGTTCTCAGAAAACCGCCAGATAACACTCTACCAACGCAGGCAGATCGACCACGATATGAATTGGATATGTACACATCCAGGGATCCTACCCACTCAGAGATCAAGGCTAGCCCCCCAAAGTATATGGACAATTCTCTGGGCCGTGTTCAATTTGAGACGGCGGCCTCGCTGAGATGAAACTTGTTTTAAGCACTTCGGGGAAGGCCGTGTAGGCCGCTCTGGAGCCATCGAGAACATCCTTGACCGTGGATATGATCATCTGCGTTAGCGCCGTTCACTGGGGAGCTGCATTTCGATCAGATATAGTCGTGTCCAATGCCGCGGCATAACAAGTATCAAGGAACATGGGTCGTTGTCTCGAGATCTGGGGAGGGTTGTTGAACACTTGGCAAATCACTTGCTTGCAAACAATAATTTGCCAGTGATGCCATGATTGCACGTGCTCATCGACTGCAATGCTCTTCCATAGCTTTTACCCATGGGCAGTATCACCGCTTCAAAGATATCCTTGTCGAAATTTCCCTGGAGCTCCCTGGTGAAAGTCAGGAGGAAGTGATTGCTTCGACGAGCTGACTTGCCCCAACGATCACCGCTTGGCCCCGTGAATCAAAGTTTGGAGCTTGAGCACTCGTGCAGTGGTACCTGCAGATCAGATGCTCGGGTATCGTTAGTGTAACGCATCGATTGGGTAATTATGTCAAGAGCGCCGCAGCCGCACGGCTTTAGCCATTAGCGGTAAGCCATGGACCAATAGAACAAACTTTAAGAATCGGCAGTTGTTGTTAGTATTCAAGCCATCTTTGACCCTGAGATTCTCTCAGCGAGGTCTTCTTGAGGCCAAAGCATAGTACTCCGAACGCGCATCGTGCCTATGGTGATAGCCTGGAAGAAATTGACTTATTGCTAGCGAAATCTCGGTTGAGGCAAGTGCAGTCCTCTATACCGAATATGGTTTTCTTCCGTTGCGAAAAAGGCTTCAACTCTGGTCGTCGGTAGACTATCATACCCACATCATTCAGGAGTAGCTAAGCATGGACAGTGCCGCCAAAAGTGTTCCGTATAGCTGTGGCCAGGCTGAAAACGCTTGCCCTTACCATTTCCAGCCATTGAACCTCTTGACGACGAGGTCACTGTCCTGTTCTTCCCTGTTCCTACCAACTGCCGGCGGCAGCCGTCCGCAATTTGATGTTCACTGACATGGACCATGAGGGGGTGTCGAGAATTGCCGATCTTCTGTACCAAAGATTGATATCTCGTCGCCAGTGAGCCTTTTCTTATCCTCGTTTCACGTTTGTCCTTTGAGAGTATTGTGGACTTATATTCTTCATTTCTTGTCTTAAATTGTGTTAAGTAAGTACTGGATACTCTTGAATTCATCATGGCGGACGCTTTCACTACGGAAGCCTTCTCGTTATTGGGAGTCGGCATATGCTTCGTTGGTCTGCGATGCGTCACCAGAGTGGCCAGCGTTGGGTGGAGGGAGTTGTGGGCTGAGTGAGTCTCATGGAGTACCTGATGATTGGCCATGATCAAAGCTGACTGTCTATAGTGACTATATAATCGTGTTTGCTGCGGTAAAACACCACCACTAGAGCCCTACTGCAGTTGCCAATACTGATAGAAGCCGCGACACAGGTGGTGTATGCACTCGAGACAACTACTGCATATGCTGTTGGTGCTTGGTGGCACGGTCTCGCCAACAATGGAATGACCGATGAGCAACGCCGATTGCTGGATCCTGGCTCGCAGGAGTATGGACTTCGTGTCAACGGATCCAAGACTCAGCTCGTCGGCTGGAGCCTGTACACATTGCTTCTCTGGACCTTGAAGTTGTGTCTCTGCATCTTCTATCATAGGTTGACGTGGGTGGCCTTTACATCCTAGAAAGACCTATCGATCTAACTCTTGCTTGGGGACAGACAAGGACTTGAGTACATGAAAATACGTGTTCGCATTGGATATGCCGTCGTTGCCGCCACATATCTGGCAACCGAGCTTTCCATCCTTTTTGGATGCCATCCATTCCATGAGAATTGGCAAATATACCCAGACCCTGGCAGTGAGTGACACCCAAAGACGTTGATGTTCTCAAGGGTTGAAACTGACATGATCTCGCAGATCACTGCCAACCTGCCATCTCACACGTTGACCTTTATGCGACTCTCGTTTTGAATGTGGTTTCCGACATGTATCTTTTGTCCATCCCCCTTCCTGTATGTTCGACGCCTGGAGTTTAACTTAATACGACTCGGGACTGACAAGCTAAACAGATGCTGTTGAAGGCGGATATGCCGTTGGGCAAAAAGCTATCCTTGGTCGGCCTCTTCAGCGGCGGTATCTTCGTCATGGCCGCTGGTATACTTCGATGTATTCTCATCATTAGAGTATGTACTGTTCTTCTTAGCAAGAATCCATGCGTCTAACCTGTGTCGCAGGACCCTATAGACGGCGCTCAAGCTGCGGGCAGCTGGGCTGTGCGAGAAACTTTCGTGGCAGTCGTTGTTGCAAACCTGCCTATCGTGTACCAAGGGTATCGCACGACTGTCCATCCCACGATCTCGAATGCAATCTCTTCGCACTCTCGTGGGAGGTCGGGATACGGCAAGTCGACATCAACGGATGAGCAACAGCTTTCAACACTGTCAATCAAACCATCACGGAAGTCATGGCTAGTGCACCCACCCACCCCGGCCGCAATGTACTACAATGTGAATGAAATGGAGAGCGACAGGCAACCCATAATTCACGGCCTCAGGATGCCTAATTGATTGGGGTGCTGTCAGAAACTTGGTGTCGTCGATCCTAACCATGATATTAGCGAATCGTCTTTCAAGTCTCGTGTTGGCAATGGTATGCAATCGCAGCTTCCACGGTCGTGGCTGATCTTAGGACTTGGATCGTTCACGGCCAGGTCAGAATGCAACCTCCTCTTCCTGGAGTAATCCTACAACTGTAGGATGCCCGCGTTTCATGCGAGCCATGCCTGTGTTCGCAGTAGCGCCGTTAAGAGCGGCTCTCACTAAGTGTCAGTAGTTGGGTCGCCACCTTATGCTAGACGTGTTGTGGTGGCGGGATAGTCAAAACAACTGCTCGTCGACTACGGCATGCGTATTCTGCAAATTAAGTGGATGCTCTTCTCATGGACTTAGCCATCCACGCCCTCGAGGATTTTCTGTACCTTGGACTACCTACATCACGATTGTTGAACAAAATACTAAGGCCCTGATTAGTGTCTATAGTCCTTCTTGGTCGGCCCCAGCGCTACGCCAGCCTATATGAGAGTCCGGCCAACACGAGACTCTCCAACGTGGAATGCAATCAAGAGTCTCCAGCGGAATAGTGGTGTTCTTAGCGGTGACGGAGCAGCAACGTCTTCTGACGCTGTTGTAACATGGTGACAAGCGTTGTATGTATTGTGCGGCAGGTACCTAGCAACTACATGTAGTGGCAAGAACGTGGATGGGTAAAGGGTGAACAGAAGATACTGTAGTAGAAGGGTGAGTCGGGTAGGAGATAAAAGCGGCGGAATGAGGCTAAGCGCAGAGAGAGGGTGTACGACGCACACTGTACTTTTCCCAGTCGGCCAAGGTAGATGTTAAGACGGTAATTGCGAGGTATTTTAGACAAGGTTCCATGTTCTCTGTCAGCGGCTCGGATGATATGAACACTCGTTGCTTCCCTCTGTAGTGTTTCTGGCTTGCTTGCCAATGTCTTTGTGGCAATACCCTGTTCGGCGACATATGGTGCCTGCGAAACATGTTACACGCTCGTTTCATGAATGAAGTTGAACCAATGAAATACTTGGAATATCTGGCCACACCACTTGACAGACCATCCTTCGGTATCGGAGTGGCATGATATAGCAGAGCGAGCCGTCGTACGAACGAACGAATTCAGATGCTGGAAGTTACATGCTCGCAGTGGGGCTTCACAATGTAACGTAGGTAAGGACGTTGCGACAAACAACACCGGCTTGCGTACCCAATTATGAAGTACACGGTCAAGCTGAGTCAGGGGCTGCCCATAAGGGTACTATCCTCTGGTCGAGTCGTATAACAAAATCCTGGCTCGAAGACCCAGCAAGAGCCATCATGTGTGCGAGAAAAAGGGTTTGGGGTCAGCAGTGGTGCTGCCAACTGTATGAATTTATGCTGCATCGTGAATCATGCTCAGATATGCTGAGAGTCGCCGAACGAACCACCTTGCCGATGAACCCCCAGCTGTTGCTGCAGTCGCGTCATATTTGCTTCAATTGCACCCCTTCATGCCTGAGTGTTCCTTGTGCTTCCGCTTCCGCTCCCACTGCCACTTCTGTGCAGCACATCCGCGGCAGCTCTATCTCATTGTCTCGTATCAGAACGCCAGCGTTTTCGTACTTGTTCTTAGCCTTGGTCATTCTAGATGGCAAACTTGCGAGTCCATTCTCTTGCTGTTGCCTCGTATCTGGCTCGGTCTGTCTTGTAGACATGTGCAATCTCCGGAACCAATGGGTCGTCTGGATTAGGGTCTGTCAACATCGAGCAAATAGACAAGAGCACTGGTATGTGTTAGTGTTTGCCACAACGGGGCTCTGTTGTCAGCTTACCCTTTGATATCGTGAGAGCTGGGCTCCATTGATCTCGTAGAATGTCTAAGCAGATGCTGCCGTTCGAGTTGATGTTGGGGTGGTAGATTCGAGTGGTGAAGTTGACCTTCGGTGGCTTGAATGGGTAGTCGGTGGGGAAGTGGATTGCGAGGAAAAAGACGCCGCCCTGGAAAGGAGATTCTGAGGGACCCATGATCGTTGCTTGCCAGTGGAATAGGTCATCTCCCATCGGACCGGCGGAGCATGATGAGGGAGGGTCTCTGTGCCATCGTTGTCAGCCATCTTGCACCTATATTCTTGTCTATCCTGCCATGATATCATGTCGCTATCTACAGCAGTACAGCGAGAGGAAGAGGACATACCGGCCAAGATCTGTGAGTTCCTTGTTGATGCGCTTCAACGCCATTGTGACTTGTGACTTGTGCTGGTCGTAGATCGGTCTTGTGACAAACTTTGATTGAGTCGCAGACAGGCTGTGGCTAGATTAGTACCGATGCAGGACTCGGTCGATGATCGCAGGTCTCACAGTCAAAATGTGGTGAACTTGAATTGCCGAAATGTGTTAAATATGCTTGTGAATTGGCTTCGCAATCGATTGCTCGGTATAGCGTGGTGTTTGAGGTGAGTGGGTGTGAGTAGGTGAAAAGCAGAAGTGTCTAAAGTGGAGGAACAAGAGATGACCGCAGCGTCTTTTCGTGGCATGTACCTAACTGCCAGTGGGCGGCGGATCACGGGCCACTCAGCCACTCAGGCCGTCATTCGGGCTTTGGCCAGGCACAAACTTTGAATGAGTCTTGGCCTCTCTAGAATCTACTACACAGGTACTACTGGCAATGGCTCGCCTCACGAATGCTTGCATATCTGGCACCACCCTCAAAAACACAGATTGACTACTACAAGATGCCCTATGGACTGGTGAGGTTACGGTAAAAGAGTTGCGAGATTGCTTTGTCATGCTGTGGCGAAGCAGCAAGGTGTCGGATCTTCTACCGGTGACGTTGCGGTCCTTCCATCGAAAAATCATTCAGTAATGGAATCAGAAATGTTACATTTTCCAGCTTACATACACATCTGGACCCCCTATCAATCTACTCACCCTACGAACGCTTGAAGCCCAGTGATAGCTCTTCCGATCACCAAGGCGTGAATGTCACTCTGGCCCTCGTATGTCTGAGTCACGAAGAGATTGGACACGTGACGACCGATATGATACTCGTCGCTCACGGCGTTACCCCCAAACACTTCTTGTAAAGTCCGGGTGTTGATCAATGCTCGATCGCAGTTCTGTCGCTTGATCATAGAGATCATTTCGGGTGCCACTTTGCCTTCGTCCTTGAGCCGACTAACCTGATGTGCTGCTAGAAGACCATAAGCTGCATCTGTGGAAGCGTCTGTCAGCTTCTTCTGTACCAGCTGGTACTTGGCGATTGGGTTGTTCTTGAATTGTCGCCTTTCGAGTGCGTATGTCCGTGTTCGATCTATGGCGTCCTCGAGAGCACCCATGACACCCCACGCGATGCCTAGCCGTGCTGAGTTCAGACACGAAAAGGGACCCTTCAGGCCTTCAATATCGGGGAACATGTTCTCTTTAGGTACTGGACACTCGTCTAGCTGGATCATACCAGTCACAGACGCTCGTAGACCGTTCTTGTTCTTGAGAGGCGGCGTCTCGAAAGTTCCTGGTGGGCATTGATCTCGCTCGATGACGAAACCTCGGATCTTGCCCGTCTCTTTCAGCTTGGCCCAGACGACGGCGACGTCAGCGATAGGCGAGTTGGTAATCCAAGTCTTAGCTCCAGATATCGAGTAGTACCCTTCCTTGGAAGGGTGTGGTTTGGCCGTCGTCTCGAGTGAGCCAGGATCTGAGCCGTGGTTCGGTTCCGTCAGACCAAAACAGCCGACCAGTTTGCCTTGTCCCAGCTTCTCAAGCCACCGGTCTTTCTGTTCTTTGGTACCGAACTGGTCTATAGGTCCCATGACCAGAGAGCTCTGCACCGACGCGCCAGACCTGTAACCAGAATCTACTCTTTCGATCTCTCGTGTAATCAGACCCGAGGCTACATTGCTGACTCCCGCGCAGCCATACCCTTCTATCGTAGGCCCTAGTAAGCCGAGCTCGCCCATCTCCGTGAGGATTTCTCGATGGTAGTGCTCATTGCGGTAGGCATCGAGTACGCGAGGCAATAGCTGTTCTTGACAATATGATCTAGCTGTTTCCTGAATTGCAAGCTCTTCCTCCGTGTAAAGGCTCTGACTGTTCAAAGGGTCCTCCCACAGGTAGCTCGCTGGCTTGTCTGATACATGTCGGCGTCCGAACTGTTGTACAGGTCTCTGCCTGACGACCTGCCTAGTAGTTTGACGAAAAGCTGTGCGTAGGGACATGGTTATGTGACACGGTTTGACAGTGTTGAGTACAGGATGGCATACGAGTGCAGTCAACGGGATATTTCAACAAACAGTCTCACCCTGCTCTAGACTACCACGCAATCGAGCAGGAGCTTTTTCGTTCTCGGTGCCATCGCCGGAATAGAGCCTCACCAATCAACCACGAGCAGCGATCTGCAGCGGCCGAGGTTCAACACTCCTAGTGGGTCAAGCATTCGCTCTTGCTTGGTTTTTCGGGAAAATCGATGATCCTGCCGAGATCCCCCTGCACAATTGCATGTCGCAGTTTTGCATAATTTGAAGGGCCTCTTTCAATCTCGTGGAGACAGTGGATGATGATCTTCAGGCAAGAATTCCCTCGGGTTCAAGTGAACCAAGCAGAAGCTACCTCCGCCAGCTTCGTACCGAGTGCCTGGCTTTCCGTCGTTGTTGCCTGAAAGGAGGAAGGAAGGCACGTCATGCTTTACAAAGCGCGACTTTCACGCGGGTGACGCGTGCCACTCCTGCTTCCAATAATTACTAGGTACTACCTGAGCATTAATGCCCCGACAATCAGTGAGCATATTCGACACAAGAAGGTGACACCCTCCACGATATGGGTATCAAGCGTATGTGACCGTTGTCAAGTTTGCGATGCAACCACTAACTGTCACCCAGAACTGTACCATGTCATTGCCGACGAGGCACCTGACGCAATCAAGACCGGCGAGATTAAGAACCACTTTGGCCGCAAAGTCGCTATCGATGCGTCAATGAGCATATACAGCTTTCTGATTGCTGTGAGATCAGATGGACAGCAGCTCATGTCAGACACTGGCGAGACGACATCACATCTAATGGGCATGTTCTATCGTACACTTCGTATGGTCGACAATGGTATCAAACCACTCTTCGTCTTCGATGGCGCACCACCCAAATTGAAGTCAGGAGAGTTGGCAAAGCGTTTCGCACGCAAGAACGAAGCCAAAGAACAGCACGAGGAAGCAAAAGAGACTGGTACTGCGGAAGAGGTAGAACGATTCTCGCGACGGACTGTAAGAGTCACAAGAGAACACAACCAAGAGTGTCAGAGGCTGCTAAAGCTGATGGGAGTTCCTTACATCGTGGCGCCCACTGAGGCTGAAGCTCAATGTGCCGTTCTCGCCAGAGCAGGAAAAGTATATGCGGCGGCATCAGAAGACATGGACACCTTGTGCTTCAACTCACCAATTTTACTTCGACATCTGACCTTCAGCGAGCAGAGGAAGGAACCAATCCAGGAAATTCACCTGGAAAAGGCCCTCGAAGGATTGCACATGGACCGCGCTCAATTTATCGACATGTGTATCCTGCTTGGTTGTGACTATCTCGATCCGATACCCAAGGTCGGTCCGAACACTGCACTGAAGCTCATTAGAGAACATGGAACGTTGGAAAAGGTTGTTGAGTCAATAGAGAACGACCCGAAGAAGAAATATGTCATGCCCGAGGATTGGCCATACAAAGATGCTCGAGAGCTCTTTCTAAATCCCGACGTCCGATCGGCGGATGACCCCGAGTGCGACTTCAAGTGGGAAGCCCCCGACATTGAAGGCTTGGTCCAGTTTTTGGTGACCGAGAAGGGCTTCAATGAAGACAGAGTGCGCAACTCAGCGCAGAAGCTGCAGAAGAACGTCAAGGTCGCACAGCAAGCACGCATGGAAGGCTTCTTCAAGCCAGTAGAGAAGACCGAAGAACAGAAGCAGGCACTAAAACGCAAGCACGACGAGAAGATCGCTGAATCGAAGAAGAGAAAGAAAGAAGACGCCAAGACAAAGAAAGAGAACAAGTCCAAGGTGCATGGCGCCGCTTGAATACATGTTCTGTCATATAGTGGCCAAGATTATTGCGCGAAGGATGTACCAGGTAGCGAGGCGTTTGGGTGGCTACTGTGACAATTGAGGGTGGCATCCACTCAGAGACGGTGAGCTGTCCAGCATACGTCAAGCGAGTATTGTGCTAGGTCGATGAAGACCTAGTATGGGGTGTGGCATTGCCGGACTCGGCCCCATCAGGCATTTACAGCATGAGATTATCTTAATCAGCATCCATGCGAATAACGATTAAAGCTATGAGTTCACTTCTACATGTAGGTAAATAAAAATGCCAAGCCGACATTACGAGTCTTCGATTTCGTACCGCAGACTTGTGGTGATCAAAAGATCAAGAGATCATTCCAGTGGAAGAGAAGATAAAAGACGAAAAATAGAAAATGGGAGAGGAGAACGAGGTGTGCAGAATAATCGTGATGGAGTCCTCGGAGCCAATGGGAAGGTACTGGTGTGCACATTGGATCAGTCGAGGACTTGCCTAGAAACACGTTGATTGGGCAGTCGCAGCGGGAGTCAGCTCAGATCAACCTGGCTGTCACGAGCGACTATAAACATCGTCATTCCCCGCCCGCGTCGCGCGCCTCCCCCAAGTGTTTTCTCTCTCCCAATTGCTGTCCATACCAACCAATTGATATCCAGCTATCGAAAACTATTCGGTCCAGGTCGCGTATCAACTCTTAATAGTCCCAACAAATCAATACCCCTTCAAACCAGCACCATGCCCCCCAAGAAAGCTACCAGTGCTGCCACTGCCACCAAAAAGACCGCTGTCAACCCCTCTCATGCACCATTCAAAGGTAAGTTTCTTACCCGCTTCTGGCAGCGGGCGCGTTTTGGCGCCTGAACTGGAGTCGCGAGTCAATGCTGATCATCTTGTGATAGACATGATCAAGGATGCTATCGTAAATGTAAGTCGATCTGCTTTGCGCCTGAGCACCTCGTCGTCGCCTAGCAACCTCAACTTCACCTCACTTTCATCATTCATCTCTTGCACGACATGTCTCGCATCTGTCGCATCTTTTCCTCGGCTCACTGCTGACGTGTGTGTTCTGTAGCTCAAGGAAAGAAATGGTAGCAGCCGTCAAGCCATCAAGACATACGTCCGAGCAAACAACAACATTGACAAATCATCTGCCAACACTGACCGCTTCTTCAACGACGCAATCAAGCGAGGTGTAAAGGCCGGTGAATTTGAGCAGCCAAAGGGTACGTCACATCCTGCTCTGACCACCTCGCGCCAACACTGACTTCCACAGGTCCTTCCGGTCCCATCAAGCTTGCCAAGAAGGTGCCGGTTGAAAAGAAACCGGCAGCACCAAAGAAGGAGGCCAAGCCAAAGGCCGAGAAGGTTGAGAAGGAAGTCAAGCCAAAGGCGACAACGAAGAAGGCTGCTGCTCCAAAGAAGACCGCCACCAAAGCAACCAGCACTACCAAGAAAGCCGCTGCTCCAAAGAAGATCGAGACCAAGGCCAAAGCGAACACAGCTAAGCCACGAGCCAAGAAGACTGCTGCACCAAAGACAGAGGCCCCAGTAAGTATCTTAACACTGTTCCGGGTAGATCAGTACTGACACGAACCAGGCGCCAGCTGTCGTTGACACACCAAAGGTCCTTAAGAAGACCAAGTCTGGGCGTGTAACCAAGACAAAGGCGCCAGCCAAAGACACCAAGGCGGCCCCAACGAAAAAGGCCGCGGCCACCAAGAAGAAGTCGACACCAAAGAAGGCCGAGGCATGATCGTGATCAACGAACCGCTGGTGCCTTGAGCGAGGCATATGACGACTTGATGTAAATGTTTCTTCTGATGATGTACGTATGCAACATGGATGTTTTGTTGAGGGACTGTTGGGCTTGCCCGCAAGTAAGCACTATTGAGCAGCTACAGCCTGTGTCATAGGATAGGGAGGTGTCAGAAGCAGAGGCGCATCTTCGACGGTCCAGCGCTGGTTGCAGATGTGTATGACCAGTGGCAGGATCAGGTGGTGGGCATCATGGACAGACGGGCGTTCTTTTTCGTTGTCGGCTTGCTGGTGTTTTTGGAGTACTGATATGGATCATGGTGGCATCGATTGTAAGCTGATTTGCAGCTCGACTGACATACTCTGCTTCAATTCTAGATGCACGGATTTCATCCTTACAGCCATGCAAACAATTGAACGAGCTTTCCCACTTCACACTGTTGCGATCTGAGCACAACGGAAGTTTTACCGTGATACTGGTTGCAAATGATCGCGCCTAGCCGAACGCACACCATGGCCGTCGATACCCTCTTGCGTGTCGGTCACACCGAAAAATCTGCTCAGATTGGTTGTTGGGCACGTAGACTGTCTTCGTGCAAACGATGCTCGCAGAGCTGCATGGAATAAATCGCCCGAGATTCAAGATAAGCTTCTAACAACTTCCTTCGCTACAGCCACACCGTGCAATGCAATGTGATCCATCTGCACACCAAGGCTTCGTGTTCAGCTCAGCAGGACGCAATGCGACAATTAGTCCGTGAACTAGAAGCCGAAGACAGCCTTGGAGGAAGTGAGATGGTCAGCCATATCACCTTGAACGAGAAGTCTGATGTTTGTGCGCGATTTTTCAGGCCACCAGTGTGGCAGCTCCAGCCACATCACATGAGAAATCTTTGCCGTAAAGAGGTGGAAGGGGTGGTTAGACTGGATACTTTCGAGAGGGTAATTGGGGTCCTCACGTTCCTGAGAGCGGTAGATGGATGTGACGCGCCCGATGTTTTCCTGCCGTATCAGGTTCGGCTGCGATGAAGTTACCGGCTCTAGCATTCTTAGCGTCGTACGGGCACAGATCGGTAGAGAGCGTGACCGAGATCTCCGCGTTTTTCTGCACTGAAGTTGAGGCTCTACCGTAGGTGGCAACAGGAGACAAGCTGCAACAACGCCGTTTCCCGGAGTAGTTTGAAGAGCCAGGTTTAACACTGAAGGCCGCCCCACCGCCGACACAGCGTCCATCTATACCATGCAAGCACTTGACTAGTCACAATTGAGGGAACTATCTTTCAGCTCGTCCGGCATCATCGACCCACTTTACTTACACAATCCATCAAGGTCGGCGTCGGTACGAAGAGGTCACTGGAGTCGAAGAAATCTTTCCCGAAGCTCACGCCTACGAGCGAGCTAGCGCCAGGACCAGAGATTTACTATTAGTGGCATGCGAACTGCTGCTCGTCCCTAGCCTGTTTACAAAAAGCCCACGAGATGATTGGGCGTAGCAGCTACAGGAGATCAAAACGGCAGGCAACGCTTCGTTACACAAGTAGTTAGGCTGCATATGAAGGCCGAGCTTGGCTGGTTAGCATGGCTCGACGTGGCTGTGCTCTCTGGGTTTGGACTCGTGGATCCTGGTTGTTCCGCGCCATGATCGCTCGACTTGCTACTTTTCGCCCCGAATTTGTCTCTCGGACTTCTGCCGTCATAGCTGTCCTCTCCTCACGTCGAGTCGACAACAACCTCAAGCAGACATTTTGTCTCTAGTCTCTTACAAGCCTAACCACAAAATGGTTGAAGGTCCCAGGGATGTGGCAGCGAATCTCCTGGTCACACTGATGTTCGATACAAAGTATCCTCTTCTACAGCAAAAATGTTCAATTGTCGCCGTTTCATGCTCCGTGATTCCAGGATAAACCTAAGCCTGGTAACGAAACTCAGTGAAAGGTCCATCAGCGCGTTTAGTCCATCAACCAATGCACACGAGGCGTACAGACCATGATTTGGCCAGTCGGTCTATGCCTTACGGGATCCATCCCTTGCCTGGACTAACATTCCACAATACCAAAATCCCCTGTTGCCTTGTTGCATCATGCAACGTATTACTCACTTTGCACATAGCACACATCTGCCTGTTGACAGGACACCTGGCCGCTTAGGCTGAAGCCTATGCCCTTACCGTTCGTCACGTTTTCCATCCTATTTCACATGCATTGGTCATTCACCGTCCTCTTCCTGGAAAATTACCTCGTTCGACAGTACCAGCGTGGGTCGTTCCGGGGCCAGCACCTGGTACAGCTCCACCACCAGCAACAGTAACGAGTGAGAGGCCTTTTCGTCTGACTAGTACCAGAACGGGTAATGCACCATATCCCGCCAAGTGACTTGCATTAAGAATGCATGAGGCCTGCAATGCCCACTGGCACATATAGAGAGTATCAGAACCACCGTTCCAACTACCACAGTTCCGACCCAACTAACAAGCCGACAAGTGCTGATACGACATACATTCACTACACCACAGCAGCACCAAGACACGTGTAAGGCTGACTCGACGGCAGCTAATACATCGCCCTTACCACAGTCAGCATCGTTCTCGTTGTATGTCAGAGCGAAGACGAAGGTACAGTATTCACGAGACTAAACACACAATACCACTCATTGAAGAACGAGAACCGGAGGTGAGTGTCGCGAACCATCCATCACAACCAAAAAGGCTCACACGTAGTTGGAAGATCTACAATCCTTCCAGGCAACGAAGACATACCGTCGTCTTCAAGACCACAGTCTATCGTCGACGCAGGGAACACCTTGAACGGTCCCCATCACCTCTTCGTCACCGGGAACGAAGGTCAGCTCCATCACCACCACCTCAACTACCCTCGCCGCCGAGCTTGGACGATTGGTTCACGATGTCTCCAACAAATTATCCGGCTCCAGGCCGCAAATACGTGCCTCTTCCCAAGCCTCTGCCGACCAAAGAAGACTCGGAGGAGGAGAGGCCAAAGAAGAATAAGAAGTCCTTCAAGGCAAAGCCCAAGGTCCACGGGCCAGGACACAAGCCTGTCCAACCCTACGACACGGGCCACGATTCTGGCTCACCATACTCTCTCGAAGAAAGGTCACCAGCTCTGTACAGTCCTAACCTAAAAGGTCCTAAGCCGATGTCCAAGCCAGACGCCACAGTCTACGAGTTTGTAGATGGCAAGACGCGCAAGGTTAAATATATTACCAAGGATGGCAAGCGGATATGCTATGTCTCTAGAAGTCTGGACTCGCCCATCGACAAAACTCTTGCTTCGGCTAAGTCGTCAGATCCGTACAAGAACAAGTACAAGGAGGCAAAGCAAACCACTCAAGCTCTTCGAGAAGCTCTCGCTGATCAGGCTGAGGCAACTCAGTACAACTACGCTGCTGCCAGAGACCAGGAAGCGAAGCACCTATTGACAACTGCCCAGATCAGTACTCTTGAAGAAGAGCTTCGCAGATCAAGACTTCAAGCACAAATCTCCGAGGGTCGTGCCGCAGAAGCGGACCGTAAGCGCATGGTTGCTGAGCGCGAACTTCACGAGCGGGATATCGAACGAGAGCTCGAGGAATGGAGGCAGAAACGTGTGCTTCGTGAGGAAGAATTCGCTCGCAAGCAGCGGGAAGAGATCAAAGCAAGTCCCAGCCCGGTCAAAAGCCGTCTTGCGCAAACACCACTCATTGAACAGCCACGCAAGCCGGCCAGGAAGGACACCTCAGGGTACTCAACGCCTTACAACCCGCAAGCGGTGGCCACCGCCACGCAGTCACCAAATATCCTTGCTACCACAGGCAATCCGTTCCTGGATCCTATCCTCGAAGCACAACGAGATTACGACCTATTAGTGGAGGATCGGCGACGTGCCACAGGAGTCGAGCCCTTCAGCGGCAGACGGGAGCGCCGCCGAACAGACCCTCGCTACAAATAGGCGATCTCGACTAGATAGATACATACGTTCAGCTAAGCACATCGACAAAACAGAAATGTCGCCGGGATCCACGAAACCTGATACAATGAGCCTCGCGGCAACAAGGAGGGAGGGACAAGGATAAGGATACAACGAGACTGGAGGCGTTTTCGGTGTGCACTTGCGGTTGCTCAATCTATTTTTTGCTTTCAGAGGCGTCAACGGCGACTTGAGACGTTTGGGCTAGGGCATGTGACAGGAAAGTTTGATTGGTTTTAGACACACAATTCCATTTTCGCTCGGACAAGGCACGAACAACTTCTGTCTTGGACGAAAGGTTTTTGGCCGGTACGTCAAAGCTCAATAATCAGTATTCAATTCTCCACCAGTGCATCACATCCAGAAGTAATTTTCAATCAGTACGGAATAACCGTGGGGCTCATTAGCAGGGTGACCAACAACAGGAATCTCTTGGTGATGGAAACGCCTGAAAGAGATCTGATCTCGTGGTACCACGAAGCAAGGTTTAAGCCCGGGGATGGGCGCCTATTGTAAGAACTTGCACGCCATTTCTGGGCTAGTAGACCTTGGAGCATGCATAGTAGCCACGACTTAGCCCTCTCAGTTCGTGCTTCCATCAGAACAGTCGTAGCACGACCAATACTTTTCATCGCACCTGACTTGCTGTGTCATCAAAGGCACTGCACACCCCCACCACTCAGAACTGGCAAGAGCCAGGCGTGGGTCGGTGGGACAAGATGCATGCACGAAGCCGAGCACCACCATCTTGGATGATGGACTCGAAGCGTGGGGACAAAGGACCCGTCTAGAGCTCCAACACATCGAGATTCGAAGCTCTTTGTCGGCTGCGTGACCTACACGACTCCCCCCAGCCGTAACCTTGCTGTTCGGAGACTTGAAACCCACATTCAACCCGTTCCAGGCTAAATTGGCTGTCGCGCTCGAAGGCTGTCACCCATCCTTTCTTGATCTCGAAAGCACAGTACTTGCATCTCACTCTCAGCGCCGACATTGCTACTCAGACCTGGAATCAGACTGGTTGCAGACCACCGCGTACGACCATCTCACGATACCACTCTATCTACTGCGAACTACGACCCCGCCTTCTGCCTGAGACATGCCAAAGTACCAAGAGCAGCCGCGACGAAGTGTACTCTGAGGGACGATGTGGACGATCACAAGTGGTAGTGAAGCTGCAATTTGCTGGTCAAGTCGCGCCCTGCCGCGATCGCAAGATCAAGAAATCCAAGATACGTGAGTGAGGCGCAGCTGCAAGTATGGGGAGTCCTCACCAAGAACAATGTCAAGAGAAGGGCTACAACAATAAGAAGGAATCTGACGACCCTCCACCAGCGCCGGAGCCGTCAAAGGACGCGGGCATAGTGCCTCCCCTCAAGTCACCTCAGCTCCAAGGCCTGGATCACTTGACGCCGGAGAATGTTGACATCTTTGTACTGGACCCTGTCGCGGCCCTCAAGCTGCTGTGTCGTGGTACTCAGCTTTTAGTTGACATGACGGGTGAGTACTGCCTCACGGGTTTGCGCTGGACTAAAACTAACCGCGCTCTAGGTGATGTTCCTCCTACTCCAGCAATTCAAAGTCCTCCTCCACAGGCTGGCCCGACCACTCCAGCCAGCACGCTCTCGATTCCCGGCTTCAGTCCTCGGAACGAGTCCGAAAACATCGACGGCGTTCCCTTCGTCCGCACCCCTATAGGCTCACCCGAAGCCCACATGCACGAGCCGATTGTCCACGGCTCAACGTCCCAGTCTCCAGCGGTCCAGTACGCCGCTCTTGTCCGCAAGTTCTACTCGAAACGACCACCTCCGATCTCACTCGAGGATTATCTGACCAGGATGCATAAGTACTGTCCCATGTCAACGGCTGTCTACCTTGCTACCTCGTACTACATCACGCATCTCGCCGTCAAAGAGAAGATATGTCCTGTCACGCCCCGTAATGTGCACAGGCTCGTCCTGGCGGGGCTGAGGATAGCTATGAAGGCCCTCGAGGATCTCAGCTGGCCTCATGGTCGCTTTTCAAAGGTCGGAGGGATAACGGAGACCGAGCTAGGAAGACTCGAAGTGGGATTTTGCTTTCTCATGGATTTTGGGTTAAAGGTGGATGCACAAATGCTAACCGATGAGGTTCGGCATCTGGTGCAGATCAACAACAGTAGTGCTATTGCGGATAATGATCTTGAGGCCGGTGGAATGCAGTTGAAGCTGCCCGAGCCCCGGAACAGGAGGCAACCTGTTGACTCGACGGATTCTGTAGGCGGGAATGAGAACGGAACATCAAGTCCGCGGTCCACGGCTGAGAAGAGGAAGGCCAGCTCGAGCTTACCGGTGAGGCCTGTGCAGCATGTTGGCCAGGGAATTGGTATAGTGGGTTAGTCTCGGTGAGCTTGCCGTGCAACACCCGATGTCGCACAGTCTTTCTCGTTTGCTTTATGGCTTCTGGCAGCTTGCATCGCGTCACGATGAACAAGGCCGCCTTTTCTACAAGACGCATGGCGCAGGATTCGGTGGTGCGTCTGATTCACTCTTGGCTTGAGTGTGTGGAGTAATGGCAATTACATCAATGAGCATATAGGCGCACAATAGTCCTTACGCATGATCAGTAACCGCTGTACTTCCGGCCTGCTTGTGCTACACCCTTCTGGCGTCTTGTTTGGCCGGTGTCCAAACTCATTCATTGTCTACATGTGGCCAGATGTCAGTGACTGGTGTAGTGGTGGGAATTTTGCCGTGAAGTATGCGTGACTACTAGAACCCGGGTCTTCTGCTTTTATTCAAACGATCTGCCAAGACCACACCGCATTACCTTCCCATGACGACTGCTAGTCTTTGGTGGGCTGGGCTGCGGGTCACACTGTCGCAACCAAGTATCGACACCATGCGCAATGTATACCTACCGGGCAGTCTAATGATCATGGAGAGAGAGAGCACAATATACATTCCAGGGTTCCAGGCCTTCATCTCCCACTGCCCCGCACGAACACTCCCAGGTCGCATCACTTTGCATTGAGTATACTGTAGTATTGTCACCTTTTCAATGGGTGCTGATTACCTGCCTTCACCAACGATACTCATTGTCAAGTCTATGAAGCGCTCGGCTGGTAACACCACACAGTGAAGGATTCCGTCCAAGAACGACCAAACCGTCACTCGGATCTTCCGTGGCTAACCTCATCTGTGCGATCACTGCACCTTCAGCACCCGATCTAGAACCTTGTGCCTGAATACCCAGCTCCTAGCCCTCTTGCCAAAGATGTACATGGGTATCGTCGTCAGGAAACAGCCAATCGTAATGCCACCGATCACAAAGAAGCAATCTCGGACGCCCTGCTCTGCAATCCAATCGTTGACGTAGAATGTCAAACCAAAGGCGAACATGTTCTTAATGAAGTTCATGATGGCGAAGGCTTCTGCGGACTGTTCTCGATGGCTGTCGCAAACGTACGTTACCACCGCTGACGTCCCAAGCTGGACGCCAAGGTTGATCATGCCCATGCAGAGAATGACTGGAACTGGCCAAGGTTGTTCTTCGTACAGGCTCTGGCCCCACGCAAAGAAGCCGGTGGCCGTGAAGACAAGATAGGTCACCATGACTGGTAGGCGAAACTCAGGTTCTGCGTGTCATCAGCGCATGCAACGAAGTCTCTCACATCGTACTCACCGAAGATACCTCTGTTACGCCTTGACATCAGCTTGACGACGCCGTCGATCAACGGCCCAGCTGCGAGAGTACCTATCACGGACGCCACAAACGATGAGACATTGGTTGCTCCGACTGCACTCACCGAAAAGTTGTATGGTGGTGCCGAGAAGATCTGAGAAAGGGTGATGGAAATCAGAACGAGCCAAGATATGCAGGTGGTGAAGAGCAGGGTTGCCCACAGGACCACTGGCGATGCAATGACCACGAAAGGCCTCAGCAGCGTGCGCCAAAAAGACACTTGGTCGAAATATCCCGACCAGGGCATTAGTTCCTGCTTCCAAGACAGTCTAGGCTCGGTACTGATTGTTGAAGGTCCTCTGTGCTCAAGCTCCTGGACGCTACTCTTCTCGAAGCCCTTCTTGTCAAGGTCGTCCATGACTATCTGCTTGCCGCTGGTATCAATGTTGAGAGCACCCTTTCGATGGTATGCGGACTCTGGCATGAAGAAGATAACGAGCAATAACATAACAACGAAGGCTGCCCCCATGGCGTGCATTGAAACGCGATAGGAACCGTATTGGATAACGGACCCAGCTGGAGAGGTCAGTACTTGTCATCAGCTAAGATCAAAAACGACGTACCAATTGGTCCCGCTAGGTTAATGCCTCCGAGCACACCGAGGTTGAAAATTGCCGCTCGAAAGCCACGCTCGTGCACGAACCAGATATCGGCGATTGAAGCCGGAATGAGCGCTTCGAACGGTGCCAGTAAATCTGTCAGTGCGTACAGAGCAGCAGAAACTCGAGGCAACTTACCATGCAGAAGCCCTGCAAAGTCCTGGCACCGGCCAGCGAACCGAAGCTCTTGACCTCTGCAGCCCAGAAGCAAGAAATTGCAAGACCGAGCGTGGTGGCGAGATATATTGGACGCTTGCCGATCTTGACGGCCAGTGTATTACAAATCAGGCTGGAAGCTGCGATGGCAACGATACAAGAGCCATTGCACCCAAGTGTAAATCTTTGGAGTGGCACGTCGAATTGTTTCGCAAGAGGCACGAATGCCGGGGTCAGCAAAGGGCCGACGGCTACGATCGATTAGCCCTGGACTTGACAGAAAGATGTCTTTTGCGCACCCCCTACGCATCCGCAGCCATAGCCGATGACCACCGTGAAAAGTCCTTTCTTCCATCTGGACCAGTTGTAGGGGTCATTGGGTGAGTCAGACGGTTGTGGGACAAGCACAATCTGTCCGCTTGGGTCATGCTTGAGAAAGTTCCTGTTGACTTCATGGTCGATTTCAAGGTCATTGCGGCCTAGCTCGTTGAGAGGCGCTGTTCCCGGAACATGCTCGAGCTTGTAGTCCTCCAATACACCGAGAGGCATTTTGGCGCAACAGTACGTCTACGACCTGAGAGCAGATATGAGCAAAGGAGTGCGCAACACGCCCTTAAATTCCGGGCATCTCTCGCGTCTGCTCGGAGCCGGTGCTTGAAATGTAGAATCGGCAGAACTCAGCAGTTCGAGTGGAGCAAAACACGGGGAGTGCGGGGGAGGACCCGGCCATGCACCTCAAGCCTATTGCAACTCACGAGACATCAGCCGAGAAGCCTAAATTAGACAAAGCTTATACAGCACCCCTGTCTGGGATCAATCGGCACTTGCTTTACAACTTCTGCTGCCTATCCTGAGTTGCCACATGTAGGTCAAGGCCGTATCTAGTCGACGTTTCCGACTCAGCGGGGCACGACCAGGCATCCTTCCGCACGTTGCCGTCAAGAGCATGGAAAACAACAGCTTGCGGCATCAAGCATACCCCAAGTTCCAGAAGACGTCCAGATTGCTAGCGCTGTCTCTGTCCACGATTTCCAACGGTGGTCTGATGGTTACAGAATCGCCATGAATTTCAGCCACCGCACCAGTCAACGACGAATTGTCGAGGAACTGATCGACACCACGAGTTAACGTCGAGAAAGGAGTCAAGATCATGTCTTTGAAAAGAGCCCTATCGGGCGCTATGTTCGTTTCTGCTACAATGTCAGTACTCGCCTGTCTGAGGGGTAGCAAACTGACCGAGCACTGCTGGAGCAAGAGCATTGATCTGAATACTAGCTTCCGCATAAGGTTTTGCCAGTGACCGGACCAGGCCAATCACGCCTGCCTTAGTCGCAGCATATACGGGTGCTATTGGAAATGCGTACAAGCCTGCATTCGAAGCTGTGCAGACTATCAGTCCTTTGCTTGGGCTTGCGCCAGCAGGCTTCTTGTTCATGTAGTGAGCTGCCAATTTCACGGCTTAGTCTGTCAGTCACGAGGTTATGTAACTGACCAACGAATACATACTGTTCAAGACACCAATGAGATTCACGTTGATAGCATCAAGTCGAGGCTCAGTGGGCTCTTCCTCATCGAGGACCGACATGTCGCTGCGACCGCCTTCTGATATCCCAGCGTTGGCCATGACCACATCAATCCTGCCAAAGCGCTCGAAAGTCTTCTTGAAGACTAAGGCTTGATTCTGCCAGGACGAGACATCGCACTTCTCGAACGACAAGCCAGAGTCGGGATACTCTTTCGCTATCTCGGCCACGATAGATGGACCATCGTTGGCATTAACATCCAACACGGCAATGTTGTGTCCTTGAGCTGCGAAATGGCGAGTCATCGCGAGGCCAATGCCGCTCGCTCCTCCGGTGATTACAATGGTCTTCTTGGTCATGGCGGTCATGTTGTCTCGACTGACTTCATCAGAAGATTGCAGCCAGCGTTGGTGAGCCACGGTTCATGCTGTACTCAGTCTACCGCTGTCGGACGATCTTCTGCCGTCATTCCTCCGGGTGGCTTTTTAGGCTTGCAACGGTCGGGGATGCGCGGCTGCTGGACTTCCCCGCATGGAACCATTGTGGTTACGGAAATGGGCGTACGGAGCCCGGAAAGCGGCAGTTGCACAATGACATGCAGAGGACGAGACGCAACAGCCGCAACGGGCAAATCTTCGGCGCTCATCTTCGGCGCTCATCTTCGGCATACGAAATAGCTTGGTTGGCACTGGACAATTTCTAGCAAAGCATTCTGACGATCCGAATCTGGTACATCTGCTAAAGGTAGCACACGGAAAGCTGCGATGTCCGAAATCGTTTTCATGGAATCCTTGCTAAAGGGACTGCGGCGCAAAGTGGTGGTCTTGACAGGTTGGCCAATCCGGACCAGTCATGAGTAGGGTTGCTGACAAAGATACTGTCAGGCGGAGCACAAGGTATCGGTGCTGCTACAGTAAAGCTCTTTCATCAAGCTGGCGCATATGTTATCTTCGGAGACTGGGCCGCAGAAAAGGGACAACAGCTCGAGCAAGAACTGAGAGGGGCCCAGTCGGCTGATACTGGCAACGTTCATTTCTTGCGTCTCGATGTCCGCGACTATGCGTCCCAGCTTGCGCTATTCGATCTGGCACACAAGACATATGGTCATGTAGACGTTGCTGTCTCGTGCGCTGCTGTGGGTGAGCCAGGAGGCTGGTTTGAGCCGGAGAATCTCAATCTTGAGACAGTGCGGAACGTGAGCTCAGTGGTTCGGTTGGCTCAGAATTCATGCTGACCCGCTGTAGGAACCGATACCTATCAAGAATGCTATTGACATCAATCTGACTAGCATAATCAGCTTCTGTCGTATCGCTCTAGCATATATGACGAATAATGCTCCCTCCTTCCAGGGCGAACAGTCGATCGAGACAAACAACTTCTCCAAGTCCATAGTCCTCGTTTCGTCGATAGCTGGTATCACAGAAGCGCCGGGACTTCCCGCCTACTCATCCGCCAAACATGGTGTTATTGGGCTGATGAGAGCTTTGAGACCGTGGGCGCCCGTCAGGTACAATGTTCGAGCTAATGCCGTCTGCCCTTGGGCCACTGATACTCAGATCTTCGGTGGCGTCCGGAAGAGGTGGGTTGAGGAGGACATGCCCCTTAATCAGCCAGAGGATGTCGCAAACATGATTCTCCAATGCGCTGGGGATAGCAAGTTGAATGGCCGGGCTGTGTATGTCGCAGGAGGAAGAGGCTTTGATACGGAGGAAGGCCATGACAGGACTTTACCACAGTGGCTAGGCGAGGACAATGCGAAGATATGGTTGAGAGGACAGGAGATTCTTGGATTGGTAAGTTTGCTGACTTCCTGCCGTGGCATTGACTGACTCGAAAACCAGGGAGATGACTGGACTTAGAGCGCACCATGTTCTAGATCTAGCAACATACATTCTACACACCTCTTGTATTGGTGTTGCGGAACACCATGGATAAAAGCTATCCTCTAGTAGTACCAAATACTCGAGACAGAATCGTAGTATATTTTCTTTTAAAGACCATTTATTAAGTTCGAGGTAGGGATGTCTGTACACTGGAGACGGTTCAAAGGTCACTAGCACTCCTTCTGAAACACAACTTGGCTCGTTCTGCTCCTGAGGCCTAAATTTCGTCGTTCACCTGATAGAGTACTACTACTATATAGTACGTAGACAAGACAGGTGCTACTCCTTGACCCACCATTTCTCGAACGAGGAAAACCTCTTTATCAGTGTGTTAGGTACTGGGGTGTGAAGTGATTGATTATCTAAGACTAAAGGTGGACGATCCACCGAGAATCCACGGCCACTCCAAAGTGTGCTGTGTACGTGGATGGTCCACGGCTACACCAAGGTGTGCCGTGACACAGTGTCTCTACTGAAGCAACCGTGTATAAACGGGCTGGTATCATTATTGGCATGTGAGCGATATGGTGCTGAAACTGTGTCGGTAGCGTGTCGCCGGCGTTTTAGCAAGTCTCTAAAATACGGTCGACACGCTGTAAGAGATAAGAAAGAAGACGCAGTAGAGACTAGTATTATAGCCAGTGCTACAGCGGTGGAAAAACAAGCGAATATTGCGTTTGCGATTAACTCGTTGTTTCGACTTCCTTGCGCTATATTCACGCTCCCAAGGCTACGTTCTGCTGCGGACCATCTTGACTTTTGCGCTGAGTACTGATCGACGAGCTTGGCCAGGGTTGGACTGACGTGAAGAGACATTTCGGAGACTATACGTGAAAAGGCAGCATGTTACTCGAGCTCTGGTATTATAGAATGAATTCATAGTCAGGACGTGTTAATTAAACAAGTCCTACAAAGACTACTATATTACTAGGTTATAGTAGATTGTAGACGCGGCAAAGACTAACAAACACATAGACGGTGCGAACTCACCGATCACGTGCGCTCCTTAACACCTCTAGACTACTAGTAGTAGTATGATACGCATACGACGACCATGCTAGTGAGTGAAATACTGACTATTCATTCGTGATAAGTTTCTTTCAAGAAGGGTTGATGCTTACTAGCGCCGTTGCAGATGTCGTGAGCAGTACTACACTGCCGTGATCGAGTCTTGAAGCAGAAAACAATGTTAGCTAGCTGTGTGATTCGGACAATATGATAGACGCATATCTTGAATGTAGTGTTGAACGAAGACGATCTGTTAGCACCACCACACAAATTATTCGATACGCTGGTGCAAGAGAGAAGCTGCGAGAAGCGTTGTATCATCGATGCTCACGAGGTAGCGACTTGAGTAGCATCTAGGAGGCCGAGCTTAGTACGGCGGCGCCTGGAAATACATTATGTAGGCTTCTAAAACTTTCTGGAGGTCTAGATCTAAGCTTCGGTACTAGGTTATATTGGTCTCTAGAATGGTGACCATCGTGTTAGTACTGTTTCCTCACTGACCAGGTCTTTAGCATCAGGTTGCAGTCAGATATCAACAATGCACAGTCTTCTATGGAGTCTCTTTGGAAACAGAGATAGTACTAGCCGTGCTTTTCGCGAGTCTCTTCATAAACACCACCGTAACGAGTTCTTCTCATGAGCGCTAAGTATGAGCCTGTCCATCACTGATTAGGGTCTATCAAATCGCGGTCTCGGTACCTCAAGTTCGCAGAGAGCACTTGATAGCTGCTTCGGATTCGCAGATGATCAAGTTCCGCCCATAGAAAGCTCGAGCCAAGATGGAACAAAGACCTACATCGAAGGGTCTAGGCGCTCGGGAACATCTCCGAGACACAACCTTCCGAGTTAGTGTGGAAAAGATGCCTGATCGTTTTGCTGTCGGCGTTTTTTCTATCATCGGCTTGGCATGCATACCCCCCGGCTCCGCCTCCACACGTGTGCGTTGTCTTGAAAGCTTGCATGTTAGCCAAGACCTTGGCGGTGCGGGGATACCTAGTAGCAATACTTTGCAATTACCATTACCTGTCCATGTATTGCACGCTAACTGTGTCGCTTCGGATGCAGATGCTAGCTATGGCATATCGGCTGTTGTCTGCGGCATCATATAGGGTAATTCGTTCGATGCATGATATTCATCAACGCGCCATCATAGAATGTATATATAGATGAGCGACCAGTGCCGTCCTGTCTCAGTGAACGCAGCTGAAGGAGGAAAGCAAGTTGCGTACAGCTTCTAATCATGGCTCCAATTGTCACCTTAGAAAAGATGCTGTCTAGACTCATATTGCTCGCCTGCTTCAGTGCATGGCTGGCATGCGGTTCATCCACATCCGGGAAGCCCAACATCTTATTTATCTTCATGGACGATCTTGACCTGGACCTGGGTTCGTTAGAGTATCTGCCATCTGTCAGAGAGAACGTTGGTGATCAAGGCAAGTGCTTCTAGAGCATCCAAAAAGTGATGGTAAATTTAATACTTCAAACAGGAATGACCTTTCACAATCATTATGCTACTGTTGCCCTCTGTTGTCCATCTCGAGTTGCAATGCTGCGTGGGCAAGCAGCTCATAATGTATGATCTATCTTCGGCCCCTTGCCTGATTTCAATACTAATCAAAGCTAGACAAACAATACCCAGGTACTCGCCCCAGGGTATGTTAACAATATGTCACTTCGAGCTAGGCAAGAAGACTGTGCTCTGACTTTAGGGGCAGCGGAGGTTATGATAAATTCGTGGCAAGTGGAGAAAACGACAATTATATCGGGCATTGGATGCAGAGAGCCGGGTACCACACTGAATGTGAGCAGCACACTATCCTCCTGGCATGTTACACGCACTGACAAAATTACCATCAGATATTGGAAAGCTGATGAATGGGTACAACACCAATAACTTCGCTACCGTCCCTAAGGGCTGGGATCACTTTGACGGCCTGGTGATTGCCATCTGTCCTTTCAAGTCACGATGAATTTTAACTCGTTACAGGTTGACCCTTACACGTATACGTACAACATCCCTGTTTTTTCCACCAACGGTAGGACATCAACCTTTTGATCTGCTAGCAAAGCTAATTGCAGTCTACAGGGGAACCACCAAAATATTATGATGAGGCATATCAGACCGACATCATACGGGCAAAAGCGTGGGCTACTCTCTACTTCCTAGTCTAAGCCAGCGTATTGGGACTGACTATGGCCTAGTGTTGACCGACTCGACCGGATGTTAGATCAAGATGAACCCTGGTTCTTTATCGTGGCCCCAACCGCACCGCATCAAGAATTCAACTCGGTGAGCTCGTCATAAAAATCAAATGTCCTCCATGACTAACTATCCATAGACTGGGAGATATCCGACGGTTCCAGCCACCCGACACAGCGACCTGTTTCCTGGTCTGATCGCTCCACGTACACCAAATTTCAACCCAGCTGTCCAGATAAAGCCATCGTGGGTTGGCGATCTACCACTCATGGACGACGATGCCATTGCGTTCGCAGATGATACCTACCGGCGCAGAGCACAAGCTCTAGTCAGTGCAGATGAGATGATCGTACAGCTCTTCCAGATGCTGGAGGATGCGCAGAAACTGGAAGACACAGTCATTCTTTTCAGCTCTGACCACGGATATCATACTGGCCAGCACCGACTTCCCGCTGGAAAGGGTCTTCCCTATAGAGAAGACACACATGTACCCTTCATGATGAAAGGTCCGGGAATTCCCAAAGGCAAGTTGCTCAGGTGAAATTGCGGAAGGGCATGACTGACTTCCCGCAGGTCAACAAACTAAACTTCCCTCCAACCATGTTGACATCGCACCAACTTTGCTGGATCTTGCAGGCCTTGAACATGATCAGTGGCCTCCCTTCCTCGATGGACGCAGTCTCCTCCCTTACTGGACAGAGGATGATCCAAAAATGCACCCCGCCCCTGAAACAATCAACATCGAATACTGGGGTCCAGCTGCCCTAGAATTTACACCGCTGAAGAGATACACGAAGATTGATCAGCCTGAAAACTCGTACAAGACTATCCGAATCGTGTCCGAAGAATATGCATATCTGTACAGTCACTGGTGCACGGGCGAAACAGAGTTGTATGATACTGTGGTAAGTCAAGGACATGACGTGCACATCTAAGATGCAATTTACTAACGTAGAACTTCAGACCGATCCCTATGAATTGACTCCACTACCGCTGGATAAGAACAAAGTACTAGCGAACCGTCTCAATGGCCTCCTTCTGGTCACGAAAACATGTGAGCAGGATTCTTGTCGTAATCCTTGGAAGACTTTGCATCCAGATGGAGACGTACACAACCTTGCCGAAGCTCTTGCTGGACAATACGACGAGTACTATGCCTCACTACCTCATGTCGCATTCAACAGCTGTCTTCCGAGCTTGGTTCCATCCAATGAGGAGCCCTACTTTCCCGGATTCGATGTCCTCAAAGGCTTTGCGATCGAGTATCGTCAGCACCCCGTATCGGTACAGAATCCTGTATCGCTCCCAAGTGCTATACAGATTTTGAATGCGACAGGGCTTCGTGGTGCCTTCTACCAAAATCTCTCCCAATATGAGAACATGGCGAGGTATCTCAGTGAGGAAGAGCTGACAGGAAACGGAACCGAAGCGTTAGCTCAGAGATATGTATACTTCTCATAAGGACCAAACGGGCAAATGCTCGAGTCATTCTAGGGAAAATGAGATTCCAGCTTATTGCACCGTGTAAGTAACGGACAAAACGGACTTGATCACAAAGCTACTGGTAGTACTAGTAGTGAAAAAAGTGATTGTATGCTTGAGCAGCAAAATCGAATACGGACTCTGGATCCAATACTATCCTTCTCCAGGCGCTTCTATAACAAGGCCGGTCGATGACATAGAACATTATTTTAGGGCAGTTCTGTAGCATGGAAACTTGGGTCTATTGTAGCGGCGCCCTAAGCTAAAGATTCGGCATAACCTCACTGTATCAATGGTAGTACTACTTTCTATCACCGTTAGTATCCTAAAACCATGGCTGAAGCATAATTTCCAATTATCATACCATCACATACTACCGGACGATACGATTTGTAGCACTTCAGCTACCAGTACCACGGAGGCTACTACAGTATCATTGCTAACATATAGTTTCGTGGTAGTGCAGCTAAGCATCGACTCGGCGAGTCGTTTAGAGAGCTGTACTGTAATCTTCTAAGCCTCTAGTGCATCGAATCAGATATCGACTAGGGCAGATATACTGGTATAATCTGTAACGTTCTAAGAGCCTTACACATTCAGAAACGCCCAACATACATGTGAACTAAGCGACATACTCTTACCCTGTGAGTCTAAGACCATTACACTCGAGACGAACATGAGATGGACAAGTGTAAGTGGTTTGAAAATGTCTAATCCCTCCCATGAGTACTAGTAGTCCTGTCAGCGCGAGATAAGACGGAGCGTCACACGTTCTTGCTGACGACATTACATGATGGTCGAGACTATGTGGCGCTGACGGATACTAAAGCACGACAAGTGGTCGTGCGGCCACTGTGTAGCTCAGCATTGTCACACGCCACGCCCCTATCGACCATAATTTCCGTGAGGTGGCTCACATAGAACTCTTCTCATGTTTTTCCAATATTCAAGCGAACCTCAGGCCCAACGAGTATAGGCGGCGCACCATCTGCTCACTGCACTCGATACTATCCTCTTCTCTGAATCAGAGTCTTCCTATGTCTCGCTCGATGGTCTGCAATTTCACTGACAAGGTTGACGACGTAAGAAACCACGCTCACATCAAGGTCGCAATCATAATCGACGCATGACAGTTCGCAATTCTTCATTGTCAACCTGGGCGAACATGGCATACCGTGCATTACAGACTGAAGTGGCCGCTACCATCCTTGGAGCGAGAATCTCCCGCGACCACTGCCCTGTCTGTTGCTTGGAACACCCATCGTAGAAATCCGCGCGAGACATGTTTGAACGTGGGACGATCCTTTGTGAATTGGACGCTACTAACTCACAATTTCTAGCGTGCCGCATTCGCCAATAACATGTGTGCTGTGTCGTGAGATCCTGTGCGTGTACCCTTTTCAGGTAAAATGGGTGGTGTTGTTTCATACGGTGCAGTAGATGACCCAGCCCCCATTTTCCTGCGAGATGAGCCGAGAATGGAAGTGTTGGTTTTCTCACGGAGTCAGTAGTTGTGACCCGGATCGTGCGGCGTGATATGTTGCTCATCTCGATGCTAAAGGTATGTATGTCATTACGGTGTAGTGGTAGCTTCCAGCAGGAAGCTAGTAGTGGCGGTATGGAAAAAGATGCCTGTGCACGACTAAGCGACGGTAGAGGCTCTGAAGGTATGAGCGTGAGTAATAGATGCAATAGGAGGGTCAAAGACCAAGGTGGGTGATAATGCTTGCAGATCACTATTTGAATTTCCGGACGAAGAGAATGCAGACACCTGGCAGGCATATATAGCCGCATCTTTCTTTCCGATTCTGTGCTCGATGTCAAGTAGCTAGTAGCTGTTGTATACACAGCGAGACGCAATGGTCCCAATCGCAACTGATCGTGTGCTATCAAGCTCCGAATTGCATTGTCTGGAGATTAATCAGATGCCAGATCACTCATACAGCAGTCGGCATTCCAGGTTAGTAGACGGAAAAAAACAGGAACCTTGATAACACAGGACGTGGTTGTGTCTCATACAGCCGTCGGGAGCGTGCTCAGTCGATCTGGGCCAAGGCTCAAGCTTGATTTCATCGGTGCACCAGTCTCCCACAGCTGTTCGTTGAAGAAGGAGTCGTCTAACGATTTGTGCTAGTACTTGTCCTAGGCTGCAAAGTCAACACGCTGTATCAAGCTGTATCCGTATGATGTCAATAAAGATCAAATTCCGGCCAGAGGCATAAAATCGTGCTAGATAGCGTATATTAGAATGCTTAAAATGCTTAGCTCATCGTCTGTAAGGGCGTCTACTATGGTACGTTCTTTGAAGAACGCAGTCCTGGTCCCTCAATCGATTTGTAGGGCGCATATAGCAATGTATCTATATGCCGATCATCTTTTCGTAGTATGTTCCTGGATCCGCGTCCAGCGTTGACAGCAGACCTTGTCATAGATCAGGCCTGGAATGCCCCATACCGAAGCTTGATTACCTAGGAACACTAGTAGTATTACTCAATCTCTGCAGGCGTATGATGATTCCTAAGAAAAGTAAATTTAGGAGAACACGATAATCGAAACACACTGTTTAGTCGGCAGCGCGAGACAATATGGTGTTATTCGAGAAGAACAACAAATCACACTAGTACAAGTGCAGGAATTTCACCCGCTGGCAGTTTAACCGCGCACGGATCAATTATCGGTGAAATCAAAAAGTCAAGGGTTATCGAGCCGTTGTGGCAGAAGGCTCTGCGCGAGGTAGTACTAATTGTGATTGACAAACATGAGCTAGTGCTAGCTGCTGGCTACCCGTACCGATAAAGTGGCTATTAGACAATCACCCACTTCAGCGCCACAACCTAGCACCGTGCTATAGTGCGGTTCTTTTACCGGTGATATTGCATGTCTTCTATTCTGCAACGGTGGGGATACTATAGGACACGCTATGCTTTTTGCCTTGTTAGCTTTATTGCTAATCGGCTAATGGAGTCGATAAGAAAGAGGGAACTCCCATGTGTCTGTGAACTCTACAGCAGGGAAGCCTCATGCAAAAAGCCACGTCGTTTCCACAAGGCCCTCTCTTGGATCGCACCAGGGGAAAACACTAGCTCCTAATAACGATCCCAGCAGCCCGGCAGCAGCCCAGTTGCCTGCTGGCTGCAAGCAAAACTTCTCTACTGGGTGTAGACGCCAACGCAACGTGATATGCGACTCGAGCTCGCTGAGACAGTGGTTGCAAGCAGAGCAAAAGACCTGTTTCTCAGGGAGCATCATGTGCGCATGTTCTACACCTTACTATAGTAACATCTTCCACAAAAAATCTACGATCACTGTCGCAATGACGCGGGCACATCAGAGCGTTATCTTGGCGTAATGAGGGGGTCATGCTCATCAACGCGTCGTCTCCTCGAGATGTTGGAGTATCTTAGACTATACAGTGTCGTAAGTAGCCCATATCAGGTAGCTCCTCTTTGTGACATGTATATCTCCGCAACATGCGACACCACCACGGGTATGTGACAGCTCTGAACGCAGACACTTTGCGGAAATGACCACGTTCCTCAGATGCTTTAGAATCCGAGCGAATAGCCGAGTGCGAAACTCAACTTGCTAGCTAGATCTTGCCAAGCAAAGAGGCCGGTTCCTCTTTGAATGACACAATCTTGCATAGACTTAATCGGACCGAATGGAAATGTCTTGTGAAGCAAAAAAGCCAAAAGAGTCTTCAAAAGCATGCTATGCTAGGATGATGCCACGGCTCGCTTCGCATCACTAGTAGATGCAACCCCTTCTACGGTACTAGCATCTGTGAAGTAGTAGAGTTCGGGGAAGATGATTAGCTACTCGCTAGGTCACCAGACAGACCCAATGTTTCTGGAATAACTGCTTCCATCGAAGTCTCGTGCTAAGCATACTTTAAGACAGGTGCATTTTTGTTCAACTTGACGCCAAGTCCGCCAATGTGCCAAGGAATTCCAAGGTGCGGTCAGTTGCTAGTCAGAAAAGTTCCCCGCAGGTCTCTCCACGCTCCCCAGCACCTCAAAGCCAGTTAAGTCCTCCCCACGCATCATTCAGCCGCTTTCGGGCCTTCTCAATGAATCTGCTTCACCTATTGCAGAGTCATATTGTCCCTGTCGTAGATCGAAGAACGTCACTACAGTTTCCGGTTGAAGCACAGAGAGATTCGATGTGAGCGTCATTATGCCTATCAGCCCTAACATGGCTCGATCGATCCAGTCCGAGCATTGGATGCGTAATGCTCGCGTGAACGTAGCCTAGATCTGGATAAGATGGTGCAACAAGCACCGGGTACATACCGACGCGACATCGTGTCAGTGGTAACAGGCGTGCGACAACACAGAAGTCGGTCTTTGTACAACCACATGGCATGGACAGGTGACTCTAAGCCACACATCAGCTTGCCTCGTCCAACCACAGGATGCTGCTACCGTAGGTCGAGAGTATGGTCGATGGGTACCAACTTTGAAATTCTGCTTCTGTTTCCACCTTGGCGCCGAGCCCTCAGCCAAGCCAAGATCTCGGCCGCGTTGACGGTCTAGCGTCCGCTTAATCTGGCGACTGATCTACCTCCAACCCCACTCCCACCGTGGCGTCAGCTCCGCTTGTCCTGATCTCAGAGAGCCAGATGAGCACAGCATTTTGCCAAGGGATAAGCATGTCGAGCCATGGTGCAGAGGCGAGGCAAATTTCACCGAGGTCACCAGTATCGGATCACTAGCGGAACGCGCTACAACACAATGGGGTTACTACTCGATGTCATATTTCAGCGATGCGGGGGCAACAGGATCAGGCAACTGATATGGTACTTATATCAAGGCACACTCCGCAACATTGCTGCATAAATTCTCACACAGACAGTGGTCCATACTCGACATTCACGGCGTGTCTCATACAATCTTCTCCTTGAAAACATCGCAACATAGAGAGCCACTATGGCTTCAGAAAAATATGTCGATACACACGCCGAGAGACGGGGGTCTGTCGGCGAGTCTTACAACGAGAGGCGCATGTCACGAGTCCCCGACGTACAACGAACTGGTTCTGTTTCTCGACACTTTTCGGACGCCAAACGACCATCCGCTGTCATCGTCCACGATGCTGCAAACGCTACAGAGGCAGAGCAGAAGATGACCGTATGGCAGGGACTCAAAACATATCCAAAAGCCATTGGTTGGTCCGTCTGCTTCTCATCGGCCATCATTATGGAAGGATATGATCTTACTGTCCTCGGCTCTTTCTGGCCTTCACAGGTTTTCCAGGACTACTACGGCAACCGCACCGACCCCTCTACAGGCTTGCCAATTGTCGACGCTAGCTGGCAGGCTGGTATCGGCAACGCAATGTTGTGCGGTCAAATCTGTGGTCTGTTCATTGCTGGTATCGTCGCGGACAAATTCGGTTTCAAGAAGGTTATGGCCGTCAGTTTGATGATGGTCACAGCTTTCATCTTCATCCTGTTTTTCTCGAACGGCGTTGTCATGCTCCTCATTGGCGAATTCCTGATGGGCTTCCCAATGGGAGTTTTCCAGACACTCACCGTCACATATGCATCCGAGGTTTGTCCTGTCGTCTTGCGTTGCTACCTGACGACCTATGTCAACCTCTGCTGGGTCATCGGCCAGTTTATCGCCTCTGGAGTCATCAAAGCTGTGACCGCAACGCTGACCGACCAATACATGTTCAGAATCCCATGGGCTTTACAGTGGTGCTTCCCTATTCCAATCCTTATCGGAGTCATTCTGGCACCAGAATCGCCATGGTGGCTCGTCCGTAAGGGTCGTCTTGATGACGCTAAGAAAGCCATCATACGCCTGGCAAGTAAGAACGAACTGGTTAACCCTGATGAGCAAATTGCAATGATGGTTCACACCGACGAGCTCGAGAAAGAGATTAACACCGGTACCTCGTACCTCGACTGTTTCAAAGGTGTTGACCTTCGACGCACGGAAATTGCTTGCGGTGTCTGGATGTGTCAAAACCTTAGCGGATCAGGACTTATGGGTGAGTACACGCCGCTGTTTATACCGGCATAAGTATGCTAACGTCATGCAGGTGCTGCTGCATACTTCTATTCTGCCGCGGGTCTCGCTTCAAGCGATGCCTACTCTCTCCAACTAGGTCAGTTCGGACTGGGAATCTGTGGTGTCCTCGTCAGTTGGTGGGCTATGACATACGTCGGCAGACGTACACTGTACGTTTGGGGGTTACTGGTGTTGTCCTGCTTGGTCTTCATCGTTGGGTTCCTGTCCCTCGCCCCCAACGCACGCAACTCCGAGAACCCAAATGTCCCAATCTCCTGGGCAAGTGGTTCCATGATCCTCATCTTCACTGGAATCTACAACTTCACAGTTGGACCTGTCTGTTACAGTCTAGTCGCTGAGATGCCATCGACCAGACTTCGACAAAAGACTGTTGTTCTCGCCCGAAACCTCTACAACGTGTGCGGTGTAATGCTGGGTGTATTGATCCCATACATGCTCAACCCAACAGCGTGGAATCTCATGGGTGCCAGTGGTAAGTCAGCCTACATTCTCATCTTCATCATTCCATGGCTAATATGTGTCCAGGCTTTGTATGGGGAACGACTGGATTGCTGTGCTTTGTTTGGGCGTTCTTCCGTCTTCCCGAGCCCAAGGGTCGTACATATGCAGAACTCGATGTGCTGTTCGAGAAGCGAATTTCTGCTCGAAAGTTCAAGGAGACTGATGTCGACTTGTACTCTGTCGATCTCGACTCGACTGCTGCTCAGCTTGCGCAACTGAAGGGACCTGGTGGCGCGCACTGATGCTGCCGCCGTTGTGCTCAGTCTGCTCGCAAGTCGAGTGCGAGAACTGGGAAACAGTGTTGATTTATCAAGTCCTTGTTAATTTTGTTACTGGGGCGAATATTATAGCAGTCAGTACGAATTAATATATATCCATTGCTCGCTCTCTCACATCCTGCTTTCCATCCTAAAATCTCAGTCCCTGGTGTCCCGCATATCTATCGTAGATGGCACCAAAGTTGTTATTGATCAAGGTCGGTCAATGGATAACAGTCTTCTTTGCTCAGCAAACATTCGCAGAACTAGGTATGGTTGTTGAGTCGACGATCCCCAGATTCCAGAAACTGCCCGAACACATCATACAGCATACCCTTCATGCTGGCGACGACCAGCAACCTCCTTATCCGTCTTCGGTGAAGATCTTCCCTGTTACCAAGGCACTAGTAGTTGTGATACGGACCATGAAAAACTTAGAACTCGACCTTGATTCGGGACTTACTCTGACGCAGTGGCAAGTCTGGCAGGATAAGCAGCTAGAAGTGTGCTGCATGTAGCCGTACTAGCTGAGTGATGCTCAATCCAGTAAAGATCTTCCGCCGCTGCTGGCTTGTGAGAAGGAGTACGAGGAGGCGGGACCCTGGTGCGATACAGAACGATGAAGACGGAGACGGAGACGGAAAATATTGAGATGTAGTAGAACACCTGAACCGCCGTGCCTAACCAAACTACTACTCTCGCTCGACGAGCTCACAGAACTCCCCAGGCAGAATCTCTCCCGACTTTCGGCGATCCAAGAAAGCTTTGACCTTGGTGCTAGCACTGCTGACAGTAAAACCGAAGTACTCGTACGCCACCGTCCCAGGGAGAGATTTGCCAAAGCGGTTCACACTCATACAAACGGCCGCATCAGCATAGCGCTCCCAGCCATTCGCAGCATATGGCTCGATCACCACAGCCGGTGTACCTGACCCTCGCTGAAGTGTGCTGCGTTTATACTCGAGTGACTGCTTCTCAAATAGCCGCTGTGACGGGAATGAGACAGTACGCACACGCAGACCTTGGTTCCGAAGTTCTGCAGCTACATCAACGGCTAAGCTCAACTCGGCGCCAACGCCAATCATGACCACCTCAGGATCGGCTTCCTCCTCAATCACGTATGCTCCTTTACTGACGTTGTGCCGGTTTGTCTTGGGTGTCAGCTGACGCACAGCATGGCGGGATGTGGATATGATGGATGGTGTACTCTTTGCTTTGATCGCAGCAAGCCAGGCGCCGGCGGTCTCCTCACTGTCACCTGGTCGGATGTAAAGCAAGTTAGGCATCGCACGGTACAGTGCGGCAAGTTCGATAGGTTGATGTGTTGGGCCGTCCTCACCCATACCGATTGAGTCGTGCGTCGCTGCGTGGATGACTTGTAGATGTTGAAGAGCGCCCATACGGACTGCTGGTGCTGCGTAAAGGTAGAACATAAAGAAACTGGAAGGTGTCAACCTGGATGAGCTCTGTTAAAGGAGATTACACTTACGAAGATGTGACGGGAATGATTGTGTTGGGACCATATGCAGCCATACCGTTTGCGATAGCAGCCATAGCATGTTCCCTAATACCATAGTGGATGTATCTGCCCTTATAGCTTCCGTTGATGCCGCATTGACTGCGATGATCCGGATTCTGGAAGTCTTCCTTGTCCTTCCATATCATGTTTACAGACGGTGAGAGATCTGCGGTGCCGACCATGAATGACTTAATCTTTGCCGCAATCGGGTTGAAGACCAAACCCGAAGCCGCACGGGTGGCGGTGGCTTTCTCAGGAAATTCCGATGGTATCAGTGACTCCCAATCGGACGGCAACTCTCCTTTCCTTCTTTTCTCAAACTCAATAGCGAGGTCAGGCTGGCTCTCAGCATATGATTTCAGCCTATTCTCATAATCATCCACTGCCTGCTGACCTCTCGCCTTGGAGTCGGCGAAGAAGTCCCTGACAGTTTGAGGAATAACGAAATTTTGCTCCGGGTCGAATCCTGAGGCACGTTTCATGTCCGCAACATCATTGTCACCAAACGCAGCGCCGTGTGAAAGAGCGTCGCCAGCCACGGCACTCCCTAGCCCGATGATAGTTCTCACGTTCACGAATGTAGGCTGTTGAGATGAAGATCGTGCTTGACGCAATGCTCTAACTAGGCCGTCAATATCGAAGCAACCATCGTGGATATCGATGACGTCCCATCCACAAGCCCTCATCTTAGCGTTAACATCCTCGCTGTTCGTCAGGTCCACAGATCCATCACATGTGACCTGATTGTTGTCATACATGAGTGTAAGGTTGTTCAATCTCAGGTGGCCGGCAAGTGATATGGCTTCAAGCGCGACGCCTTCCTGAAGGCACGCATCGCCAGTCATACACCAAATGTGGTTGTTCACGACTTCACAGCCTGGTCGGTTGAAATCTGCTGCCAAGTGCTTCGATGCGATCGCCATCCCAACGGCATTAGCGACACCTTGTCCTAGCGGTCCTGTCGTGACCTCAATGCCCTCGTGTTCGATCTCTGGGTGACCCGGTGCAAATGAGTCTTCTTGCTTTGAATGATATGACTTTAGCTGCTCGAAGGTCATCGCCGGATAACCAGTGAGGTACAGGAAGGTGTATTGAAAAAGACAGGTGTGCCCATTAGACAGCACGAAGCGATCTCGATTGAAGAAGTCAGCTGCCTGGGGTGCGTATACCATAACGTATTTCCAAAGGGCCACTCCGATGGCGGCCATACCAATCGCACCTCCAGGATGACCGCCTTTGAATTGCTGACACAGGTCGGCGATGAGCAAGCGAAACGTCTTCAGTACTAAATCTTGCTCCGCTGTGAGGTTTTGCGCAGTCCATGACGTGCTATTCCCCTCTGACATCCTCTCCTTGCTGATGATCTTACCACTCTGACTTGCCCCATCCTGTTGTATGAGGTCTTTCGTTGCAACAGGTACCATGGTAAAAGATTGTCAAGGATCACTACTATGATAGGTTCCCCGGGTTGCAATTGAACAGTCACTTGTTGCGAAGAATACATTCGTCACAGCGGCTTGGGAATATATCTGCTCTCTCTAACATGGTTTGTTGGCTTCCACGCGTTCTGGACGGCAAAGGCCCCCGGAAGCATGACTCCATGCAGTATACCGAGCCATCGTGGAAGGTGCGGCCATCTCGATAGCACACCTTTCGTAAAGGGTTTAGCCAATGACATGTCTGGCGATCAACAGGAGACGGGAGCTTATGAAACGGCTCTGCATGCTCCAGAGGACGGATGTTGGCTGGACACGTCGGATGGAGAAACGCCGACTAACTGTATCAGGCAGCTTTAACGCCAGGACTTGGCATGCGGAGTCCCATAGTGGCGGTAAATTTCCACCGTTCCAGCAGGCACTCCACCGCAAGATCCAGCAGTCACGCGCTACTCGCCCGGACAAGTAGACGCACAAACACTTGCAGGGCAGTCCAAGCATAGTAGCAGCATGAGCGCGTACTTTCAGAAACAGGCTTGGAAGCAGCGAAACAGTCGAGTGTTCAAACAACCTCATGGATGTAGCCTGCATATGCTCGAGAGTGACATTAGAGGACGTGAGCGGACGTGTTACTGTCTGTCGTAAATGGAACCCTTCGTTCACACTAACATATATTATGAATTCAGGTTAAGTCACCCCAGTGTGCCTGGAGGTCTTTCACCCTCCATGTAGCACCCCAACCAGTGTCCCGCTCGATACGTTCATACAGATTTATGATTGCACGATGCTCAACCGGACTACTCATCAGCTGGCCAGCCAGCCACACTGGCTGTATGCTGTTCGTCCAAGCACCGTGGTGATCATTCGAGATTGTTATTGCACAGATCTGTCTTGCATGCCATAGGCGTGAGCGTGACTCAACGGAGACCTCTTTCGGTTTCACTGCTAGCATGAGAAGCATAGCGGTGTGATAGAGCTGATTCCCTGCCACAGCAGCACCGCTACTGAACATCAGAGTGTGGAACGGATTGGTCGTGCTCGTAGGATCTGTGGGAATTGATAGAATGGCTGTCATCTCTGTGGGCAAACCTCTATACCATGCTTCCAACTCATTGAACAGCCCATGCCACCCTTCAGGTTTCATGTTTCCTTGCAGGTCACTCCGTTGCACGCCGTTTCTTGGCGGCACTGACCTTGGACCGTTGATGAGACTAAGAACTTTCGCAAGTAAATAGCACACATGACTCGCGTGATCTTCGAAGTCCACGGTAGGAAATCTGTGTTGTCCGTGGATAGTGTCGCTGCTTGCAGACGTTATCCACCTGTCAATAGGAATCAGTGTGCGTTCAGAAGAAATGAGTGCGCCACACACGTCCATGCGAGCAAAGCACCAGAAGAGTGATTGTTCGATTCCTCCTTGATCGCCTCGAATATCAAGCGCCATAATCAGGCTCGCGCAGCCATCGAGATGTCTGCGCCATGCTTTCGGAGAACAACTGGACATTTCGAAGACGCAGAGAATCACACAAGAGGCAAGAGTCAGTGTACTTCGTTTATGCAGAAGCGGCACCAGCAGGTGAATTGCCCACTGGTACAAGCTTAAGCTTGTCGACGTCGGCAGTGCCTTGCTCTTTCGTTCAAGCTGAAGAGCACTAAGAGCAAGCATAGAATATTTGAGATGTGGGGTGTTCTGTGCTAACGCGGGTACTGTATATCGAAAGTGTTGGTGATGGTCGAATTTGTCAAGCTATATCTATCAGCACGGTGTCCATAAAGATCAGTATCAACTCTACCCATGAAGCGATCTCGTTGAGCCAATTATTCCACAGCATCACTTCTTGCGCTGTCGTCAGTTCGGGCGGCGTAGATGCGCCGGATGGAACCTTTTCTTGTTCAACTTCGGTAGCTGCGAGATGAGCGGGCGGCATAGACCCAGAGTCTGGCTGATCAAGATCATGATGGCTTGGCCGTCGAGTGTTTGGCTGTGATTGCGCGATCTGAAAGATCTCGCTCCTCAAGGTCTTGTGCAGCTCTTGATATGTAGAGCCAGGTACGAAGATGCCGTCATCAGTCAACACATCTGGTGAACTCAACACTGGATTAACATCGTAACCATCTTGGCTTAGGCCAAAGTCTGGCTCAACCCTCTCGACGATGTTCTCGAGAGCGGCATGGCAAGGGTACGAGTCTTGTGAAGAGGCAGATCGATGCCAGACAAGTGTATTGGGACAGTTCAAGCCTCGGGCGAGGGAAGTACAGGGTCTGACAATGTACTCATAGAGATTAGGATCTGACACTACAGCCAGAGGATGAACATTGCCTTGTGTCAGAGATTCAAAAGGGGCAGCTCCTGGTGGTTGTATGTTAGATGGATGGTGGTGTTGTCCAGAAGTGCTGTGGTCTATAGACCTGGTATCATAGCTGGAGGATGGGGGCGTTGAAAGTGTGTCGGTTGACGCTCTAGGGAAGGCTGTCGCATCTGGTCTCGGATCTTCCTCAACAGTAACGCCTTCGCTAGCTCGATGTCCTGAGCTTGCACCGTAAGCTCCAGCAGAGACGCCTGCTCCAGTCACTTTGTCTTTAGGTCGTTGTCCTTTGTTCTGGCGTGCGCCAGTGTGACGACGTTTGAGAGGTGTGTGAGAAGTTGTGTTATGCTCGAAGCGGAATCTGATGTTATCGGCCCATTGGCAAGAGCTACTTGTGCGGATGCATCTCTGACATCTTGGCTTCGTCTCGTCGCCTTCTAACTGTAAGCAACGACAAATGAGACCGGTGAATGTAAGAAGCTGTACATTTCTTTCTCTTGTCTCGACAATTCTGGCACCCCGTCTTGGAGCGCCTGTGTCCTGTGATCGTGCCCTCAGATCCGGTTGGGAGGGTCATAACGCTGCGTCACACAAAGCAACACCATCAGCCGGAAGGCCTCGGTAGGTGGTGGGTACGATTAGCCTCGCACACGTGTGAGTGTGGTCGAGAGAGTGTTGCTTGCAAACAGCTAAGCGCCCCGTCGTGAGATTGGCAGAATGATCATTGAAGCAGGAGCGGCTGCGTCGTCGGATAGCGTGAGAGCTTTTTGGGGATTAACTTCGCAACTGCCCACGTGCAGTGCTGCTGAACGACATGTGGAGCCTGCGCTTTTCCGCTTTCCTGAGGAGTGGATCACTCCTTACAAAATGGGCCGGCGGTAACAATTGGCAAAAGAGGTACGCGTTAGCGCAGCTCATGGGAGTCAGACTCCGAGATACAACCAACTTAGCGCAATGAGGGAAAGTCACCTCGTTTTGTCACTCCTATCTGCTCATACATATACAAAATTGTGTCAAGGTAGGTCCGTGTGCTACGTGAAACCTAACCTGAATTGCGATTCTTCTGCTTCGCATCGACCCATTCCCGCACGAACGTCCCTACAGAACATCCTCTCCCGAGTGGTTCTTGGAACCGTGTTATCAATATGTCACCAGGAGTCTTAACAACAGGCGTCGTCAACGACACCACGCTACCAGAGCAGGTCCCAGAATCGTTAGAAACAACCGCAAACCAGCCACATGAACAGCTCTTCTCCTTAAGGAACCGTCTGACCGTGGTGACTGGCGGCGGTCGTGGTTTAGGCCTGTGTCTTGCTTTCGCAATAATCGAGGCAGGTGGTCATGTCGCCTGTCTCGACGTCCTTCCCGAAGCGCAGCAGGACGAGTGGTCTCGACTGTTGAAGAAGGCCTCATCGAGTCACCTGACCGCTTCATACCACCGTTGCGATATCACCAATGAGCCGCAACTGCAGGAGACCCTTGAAGCAATCGAAGGCACAGCTCAGTCATGTAATGCGACTTTCGCGGGCATGGTTGCGTGTGCTGGTGTGCAGCAGAAGATGCCGGCTCTAGACTACCCCATGGGAGACTTCGAGCGTATAATGCGCATCAACGTCACGGGGACGTTCTTGACAGTGAAGCATGCCGCAAAGATCATGGTGAAGAACAAGACTTCAGGTAGTATTGTTATGATTGCTTCGATGTCTGGACAGATCGCCAACCGAGTATGTGCGTTGACCAAGGAATGACACCTTTGTCTGATATTCTATAGGGCTTGACATGCACAGCGTATAACTCGAGCAAAGCGGCCTTGCAGCAAATGTGCAGATCACTGTCCCAGGAATGGGGACAACATGGTATTCGCGTCAACACTATTTCACCTGGTGTAAGTACAGTGCAAGCTAGGACGTACCTTAACTAATAGCATGACAGTATATCAGGACGGCAATGACAGATCAGCTTCTTGCTGCCGAGCCGGAAGTAGAGAAGACTTGGATGGCTGGAGCATTGCTGGGAAGGTTAGGGGCCCCTGAAGATTTCAAAGCGCCAGCTGTCTTCTTGCTCGCCGATGGGAGCAGTTTCATGACAGGAGCTGACCTGAGAGTGGATGGAGGGCATTGTGCATCAGCATGAGGTTGGTATTTCGACTTTTAAAGCGTTTTGTTCATAATGCCGTGGTTGTTGATCGAAGATATCTCGTGCATGTTTGATAGTCGTAGCCAGCTTTGCCAACTGCGCAGCGCCACCTGTGATTAGGACTAGTCATCGTGTTCCCCGGGCTGGCCCGTCTTGGCAGCAGCAGCGAGCTAGCGGAAAACAGGCAAGCCGGTTGTGGCCCGACGTTTGCCTTTCGAGTTGTTTTCGCAACATGCCACCTTCCAAAGTGATGGATTCGCCTACGTACTACGGACACCTTGGCCTGCGTACCGATCTGCAGGGTGTGCAAAGAGAGCGTTGAAGCAACTCCGCTTTCACGACAGTATTGCACAAAGCTTCTGGCTGCTAGATAGGCCGCGAGAACGTTCCCACCAGTCGCACGTTCCACAAGCCAAGCGACTGTCTCGGAGACGTTTCACATTACTCCCTTCCAAGACTATCAAAGTCAGCTGCCAGGTCAACTTCAATGGATTGTACAGTCCTAGAGTGAGTACGAATGTAAGTGCCGACAAGCTATCAGTACCCCGGAAAGTTGGGGGCGTCACGCCAGACTGCGGGCAAACACTACCCTGGCCCCAAGCTGCCTAACGCACAGAGCGGCTAATGAGTCGGCTAAGTAGACTTTTTCTGGAAGCATTGACGACAAGTCGTTGCTACAGGTCTTCTTGACTATTCTAGGCGTTCCGATGTGCCGAACGTTGCGATGCGAAGGATACAACTCCCATACTTACATCAAACACTCTAACATTACTCCCATATTATGGGGTCTTTAGCCCTCTTTGGCCTATATAGCTTGTAGCCCAACCTGGGCTGTAATATAACTTCTCTCTTCTAGTATCGTCCTCTCCCCGATCCACTGGGCAACTACACTATATTGTTGACTTCCTTGTCTCTTTCCCAAAAGGATTAGCCACGACCTCACAATGTCTGGCTTGACCGGCAAGCGCCTCGATTGGGCCATTACAGCAGCTGCAGGCTCTGGCTTCCTCCTTTTCGGCTATGGTAGGTTTGGCAAGGTCACTTTCCAGTACCGATACTGACTTGCATCCAGATCAAGGTGTTATGAGCGGTTTGCTCACCGGGAGAGCCTTCACGAGACAGTTTCCGGAGATTGATGTACAGAACGGAGGTAGCTCCTCTTTACAAGGAACGGTCGTCGCCATCTACGAAATCGGTTGCTTCTTCGGGGCTTTGCTTGCCTTCGGTTTCGCAGAAAAACTTGGACGAAGACTTTCTATCATTTCCGGCTGCCTGATCTTGACAGTTGGCGCTGCCATCCAGTGCTCTTCATACGGCATCCCCCAGCTGATCGTCGGCCGTATCGTGGCAGGACTCGGAAATGGCATAAATACTGCCACGATTCGTGGGTAAAACCCTGAAACCCGTCCGGATGATACTGACAACCAGTAGCTGTGTGGCATGCAGAGCTTATGAAACCGACTGCACGAGGCAAAGGCTTGTCAATTGAGCTTGCAATTAATATCTTCGGAGTCATGCTTTCTTACTGGGTAGACTACGCGATGAGCTTCGTCAACAACCCTGCTCAGTATCGCTTCCCAATCGCCTTCCAGATATTGTTTGCTTTAGTCACCGCTGGTCTTGTATTTGTTCTTCCCGAATCCCCACGATGGGTAAGATCAATTGCAAGCTTTCAATTTGTACTGCGACTAATGTCTGCCAGTTACTTGCTCACAATCACACCGAACAAGCGCGCCACATCCTCTGGAGATTGCAGAAGAACGCCGTTAGTATCAACAAAGACCACGTCGTCGTCAACGCAGAAATGGCGGAAATTCAACACGCTCTTGACGAAGAGCGAAAGGCCGCAGGAGGCACGACTTTCCTGGCTCTGTTCAAGAAGAGTCCCCAACGCTTCAGACGACGAACTCTCCTCGGTATCGGCGGCCAATTCATGCAACAGCTATCGGGCATCAACTTAATTACTTATTACGCTCCCGTCATCTTCGAGGTTTCAGTTGGCATGCCCCACAATCTGGCTATGCTACTTGCTGGTTTCAACGGCATAGCATACTTTCTGTCCTCACTCATACCCATCTGGTGTCTGGACAGAGTTGGGCGACGAAACTTGATGCTCTTCGCCTGTGCAGGGCAAGCCTGCTGCATGGCGATCCTGGCTGGCACCGTCAGTGACGGCAGCACCTCTGCAGGTATTGTGGCTATAGTCATGCTCTTTCTCTTCAACTTCTTCTTCGCGGTGGGTTTGCTTGCTATCCCATGGCTGTTGCCGGCCGAGTACGCCCCTCTCGCCATCCGAACCAAGGCCGCTGCTCTTGCGACCGCCAGTAACTGGATATTCACGTTCCTCGTGGTCGAAATCACGCCAGTCTCGATTAACAGCATTGGGTGGAGGACATACATCTACTTTGGGGTCTTCAACGCGTGTTTTCTGCCGTTGATTTGGTTCTTCTACCCTGAAGTCAGGAACTTGTCTCTCGAACAGATCGACAAGTTGTTCACAGGTGACAAAGTTCTGCTGCACTGGAGAGACAGTATGGGTGAGCGTCAAGGTTCATTTGCCATCGAAGCCACTACCACAAATGACCCCTTGGCACACACCTCAAACAACGAGAAGAGCGCGAGCGTCGAAGGCAAGCATTACGAGTGATAGTTTACCACGAATGTCGACGTCAAGCGCTGCGGAACATCAAGTATATACGCTGGTATCGAATTCTTGTATTGCGGAGCCGAGGGAAAACTCAAAGCGGAATTGTAGCACGAATGCTATGCCTTTCTAGTATGAGTCTAATATGAGGCTAAGTGAAGTGAAACCACCTCGTGAGTGCACACCACAGTCCCAGGACTATCCCATATGCCCACGCAGTGACCCACCGAATACCTTGGTCGGACCCTTCGGATCAGCAGCATCCTTCTTCGCCTCTGAGACGTGACTTTGACGTTGACTCTGAACTAGCGTCGAGACCAGCAGCGCGATGTCGGAATACGGCCAAGTGCTTTCCTTTCCGTCCCTCGCGTATGCGCTCGACTGGGAACGTTTCCAGACCGAGCGGCTATAATGCCTCGATCCGGAAGCATTAGTCGCCGGCTGATCGACCGTAAGCGGCGTCGATCTCCAAGCTAGCGGGTCTTTTCTTCGGTCTACCTTGTGCGGTCTGCCAACGTTGCTTGCGGGGTTTCGGCATGTCAGTAACTCGATTAATGCGAAGATCTTCCGGTTTGCGAAGGATACGGTACAGCTCAAGCGATGAGGAAGATAGGCACCTGCAGAGAGAGGACTTGACTCCGGGCCGCCCACTGCCCAACGCCTGCCTAGTCTTGGCGCTAGCCTTACCGCCCTAGATGAGGCTGCTATAGTAATTTATATAAGGGAGATAACCAGAAGGGAGCAATATGGGATGCGGAAGCTTGGGATGCTGTTATTTCAGTTGGAACACGGTCAAGACCGTCCCATTACCATTGATTATAGTGCAAGTCATCGTAAGCCACGACCTCCTGGGGACCCTCAAGTGCTATCAGATATCCCTCTGAGCACGCATCGTAGCTCACTTTAGCTTGCTCTGCATAAAACTCATCGAACTTGGGTGACATAGCGCCCTTGAGGTCCTTCACAATCCCGGATGGATGCAGGGACTCCCAAGGGTGGGTACAAGTCCTACCTTTGCATGATTTCAGCACCATCATCAAAGCGTCCAGACGTGACACGAGCAATCCCCTGTCGTACCCGCTGACCCTGTCGGGTTGAATGGTCATGAGATTGTCCATTTGTCCCGGATCATTCTGCCAAAGTCTAGGTTAGCCATGTCTTTGAACGTTGTTGATCGTGGGCAGATCCTACCTTCATGTCATACAACTCGTGTTCATTCGTACACCACACCATGTACGCCAGATCGTAATCCTTAGCAATAACTCTCAACCCTTTGTACGTATTGTTCGGCGAAAGAGCTAACAGTCATATGTCAGTAAATACTCCGGGCCGCCTGCACTTCCATCAGGTACAACAATGAGCGGAGCAACTTACTGAATCCCCTGTAATCACCCTCGCCAAGGTGCTGTGACCAGAACTCAATGTTGATATGTTCGCTTTTCGCATCTTTCTTCATCTCTGGCTTCACAGGCATCGCTTGGCCATCGAAATCGTCACGCAATGGTAGACCGGCGAGTTCGAAGAGGGTTGGTACAATATCAGTGTGCGACGTAGGTGAGTCTATAACAGCATTTTTGGAAACGCCTGGTCCACGGACGTAGAAAGGGATGTTGACGTCTTCCTCATAAGGACAACCCTTGCCTGGCGGAAGTCGATGGTTACCAATGTGAAAGCCATTATCAGTCGTAAAGATGATATAGGTGTTCTCGAGCAGGTCCAGTTTTTCGAGACGCCCAACGATTGCCTCCACCATTTCATCGATTGCTTGTAGCGACTGAATCCGGCAGCGATAGAAGTAATCGTTGTAATCCACGACTGTCTGGTTCATCTTCGGTTTTGTCAGAACATAACTAGCTCCACTTTCCTTCGAAACGGTTAGCACGGATATCCTCAACACATAGGAGACAATTCACGCACCTGGTCAGGGTTAAAGTTGTATGACCTGGGCGCTATTGCGTCGGGGAACAAGTCTTTGTGCCGATGCGCTGGAACTGGCGCATTGAAGATAGGAAGCGTATTTCCTTCCATACCCGGGAAGATGGTTTCTGAGTGTGGTCCAATAGGCATCGAGCCTATGAAGAAAGGTTGATCACTTTTGGCAGCCTCATCGATGAAGCTGAGCGTCCTGTCGGAGATAAGATCTGTAGAATACTCGCCGGCGTAGTTTTGCGGTGGTTTCTCGTTCTGTTGCATTGTGGCGTTGTAGAAGTAGTATGTGTACGGATCGAGGAGGACTGAAGCCACGATAAGCTCATGCATGTACAACCAACGGGATTAGGTACTGACAGTCTGTGCCAGTCCATCCAGCAGGGTAAGGGTTGTTATAGGTTTCCAAACTATGACCGTTCATGAGTTTGCCCGTGTAGTAAGTGTTGTAACCTGCTGCCTGTAACCACACCGGGAGGTAATTTTCGTTGTGGCCCTCCGCGATGAACTTGGTATACCCACCTGCATGTTGTTAGAAACTTATTCGACAACATTGTGCAGCAAAGCAGGGGCAGATACACACCATAAGGAGGCGCTACGTCTGTAACGTTGGTATTGTGCCCATGCTTTCCCGTCAGGAATGAAACGCGGGAAGGACAGCATTGGGCCATGGTGCAGTAATGCTTTTTGAAAAAGGTTCCCTGCTCCCCGATGTGTTTCAGGGTCTTCGGCATGTAGTCCATCGATCCAAGATGCAAGTCTTGATCGTCAGTCATGATGAGCACGAAATTTGGCTTTGACTTTGGTGCTGCAGTGACTAGCCCAAGACACCCTAAAAGGGCTACGGCCGCAAACAAAGGTGCCATGATTCAGTATCGATCGTGGAACTAGGTGGTAGGGAGAGCTGGAGCTAAGCAACAGCCAGGATGTTTGCTTCGAAGCATGTTTCATACTTATAGAATCAGAACTATGTCGGTCCCAGTCGAAACTTGGTACCTCTCCATCGTGGAGTAGCCCAGACGTGGGTCGGATCTGGTAGCTTGAGTGCGATCAAGGTGGTCCCGAATCATCACGGATGTTCAAGATGGTAATGTGCACGGCATAGTTGGGAAGCAGAAGCGAGTACTACATTTGGCCCAAGACGGCGGTGACGCCAGGCTGTACAAGGACGTTGGTGGTCCCGCTGTCGGTAACAGCAGTGATTTTATGCGGAGATTTGCGGGGAAAGTACCGCCAAGGTTGGTCTAGCTGGCGCCAGCCAAGGGTGCCCAGTCACTTGGCGTCCTTGGCGCTCGGGCCAGGTCGACTACTGCACTTTTAAGCTGTCAGCGAGCCATTAGCATAGTATAGTCCATTGTTATTGAGTCCACTAATGTGAGGGCTAGAACCTGTCCAAGTGGATTCACTTTCTCCAAATCGGTCACCAGGCAGATGAAGGTATTTCTTCCAAGTACCACGTAACACTAGCCGATCTAAACAACTTTGCGATCTGGAAGACAACAAGTTCATGGTGTTCGGGACCACATGCCGGAATTCCTACTAGAAATTTGCCTCGATATCTGCAAATTATGGACATGTATCGTAAGTGCACCGCTGAACGGATTGATTAGGTTCGATCGCGCTCGCAGAGCGATGGCAATCAAGATCTTTCGCACATAGAAGCTCAATCTTCGCCCAGAATCAAGATTGAACAACATAACGATCCAAGCTGTTATTGTGGATTGTGTCTGTCGATGCTTACTTGCGCTGTTGGGTAAGGCGTCTGTCGAACGTGTCGGTTCCGGGTCCGGGTGCCGCCTTCAGTGACCCCCGAGTTCTCCTCCCTCGGAGCACCCGAAGACACGGGGTGACGGACAAGGTGAAAGCTGTTATCCTGGCAGCCTGATCCTTATGACCCCGAAGACCGAGGCAATGTACAAAGCCTGTGACATCGATTAGAGGGTCGTCTCTAGGCCCGTTAGTAACACGTTGATAAGCTGATCTCGTATGAGCTCGGCATTCTGGGCACCGTCGCAGAAGCTCGATCCTGTCCCCGTGTCTTTCAACACGTAAAACCCCACTGTACAAAATGCTCGACGAATCTCTTTACAAAGTTGAGGACGTCTTGAAAGCGTTGCGTGTGTACAGCCAGCAGTGGTCGGCCAGACACGATCAGACAGCACCATAAAGGGTGCCGTAGGCGAAACGGTCCGAGCACTCGGTTCATTTGTGTCACCTAAAGCAGCAACTGCAAGAGACATAGCATTATCGTCGTCACGTTCATAGGAAGTTGACCGTCCAGATAGAAACAAGCTTCTGCTACGCAGCCGAGATTACAAGACACAAGACCTTTGGATCATCCATGACTCACGAGTCCCACAAGTTTCTGAATCTGCTGTCCTTGTTCGCAAGCAGATCCTGAGGAGCGCCATCTTCCACGACCCGCCCCTGATCCAAAACAAGGATCCTGTCATAATCGACCACAGTCTGTAGCCGGTGCGCGACCGTGACGACCGTAAAGTCCCTGAATTCGTCTCTAATGATGCGTTGCATGGTCTCATCTGTCTGTAGGTCCACGTTAGCTGTCGCCTCATCGAGAATCAAGATCCGCGAATGCGACCGGTTCACGATTGCCCGCGCCAGGCAAAAAAGCTGTCGTTGACCATGAGAGAGAAGTTTTTCAGGGTTGAGGCTGACATCCAGACCACCTGCAGAGGAAATAGTGTCCCCGAGACCAACTTTGTCAAGAGTGGATATAAGTGCATCGTCTGAGGCGCTGCGAGAGAACGGGTCGAGATTTTCTCGGATCGATCCGTGGATGAATAGAGGTTCTTGAGGAATGACAGTGAGACCTTGACGCCATTCTTCTCGGCTCATGATGCTCATAGACTGGCTGTCAATCACGACAGTGCCGTTTCTGATGGTAAGCATATGTAAAAGCGTCATCACCACTGAAGATTTGCCGGAGCCTGAGCGACCAACAATGCCAACCTTCTGGCATGGGGATATCGAGAAGTCAATTTCCTGAAGAACGAGAGGTCCCTCAGCCGCGTACGACGCAGATACCTTCTGAAGAGCTATAGCACCCTGACCAGGCCAGCTCTCCGGGGTATGCTCGTGTTCTTGTGGCAGATGCTCGTACGGTGTGCTTTCGACAAAGCTTTTGACTCGTGCAACTGCGCCGAGCGAGGTTTCCAGTATCGTCCATTGTTTGATGACCTCTGTCAAGCTGAGGTTGAAATTCATAATATTCAATAGAGCGACGCCGACCAGACTAGCATCAAGCTTCTGGCGCAAATTGACGATGAGAACCATGAGCAAGACTGCTAGACCGGCGACTGTAAGATCTAACACAAGGTTGAGCCATCTTTGAATACAGAAAAATGCGTACAAAGGACGCTGCGACCTGTCAAGAAGCTTTAGGTTTCGTTCTTCGAAATTTGAGGTCCAGCCAAATGCACGAATAGTTACCAGACCGTTGAGAGTCTCGATAAAGTTCGAATAAAGGGGTGATTTTGCTTCTAGGTCGATCAATCTGATTTGCTGCGACGTTCGCAGATAAAATTTCTGGAGGACATACATGATGGCGAGGACAGCGGGCATGATTGCTGCGAAGTATGCGGCAGAAAGGCAGATGAGGATAGCCTGCATCACTGCGATGCAGGACGAGGCGGTGAATTCGACAAGAGCCGACGGTAACTCGAAATCCACAATGTTCATGTCTTGGCTGAATCTGTTCACAATTGTCCCAGTCTCTGTCGAGGTAAAGAAGAACAATGGCGCATTTCTGACGGTACTGAGAAGGCGGTCATGGAGTTTGACAGCAGACCGTGGTACCATCCTCAGGTAAGCAAGAAAGACAAGGCAGGTGAGAGTTATCATTGCTGCTGCATTGAAAACCAGAAGACCTCCGAGATATTCACCATTGACGCGGTTGCCCTGGGATGCGGCCGCTCTAGTCCAGAACGTCAACCACAATGCTACAAGCCTGTCAGCGATCTCTATAGCCCATTGTTTTGTGCAGAGCGCCCAACATACCTGGAAATTGCGCGAAGAACGCAAACGAAGCGGCCAAGGCCAAGAAAATGGCCACATAAGCATAACTCGTCGTGGCAAAGTAGTATTTATAGACACTCCAATCTCCGACGGGTCGATTGAGGTCATTCTCTGCCACAGCACGTTCGTTGCCCTCGGCTTCTACGATATTGGTCAGCTCAGGCTCGTCTGTTCGTCTGGTAGTGTCCTCGGTTGTATGCCGTGCGGCCAGTTGAGAAGTGTAGCCCTTATTTGCCATAAGCTGGTCAAAAGGCCCTTGCTCGGAAATTGACCCATTCCAATCTAGTGCAATGATATGATCAGCGTAGGATAATCGATGAGCAGCATGTGTGACCAAGACTATGGTCATATCGAGGTCTCTCAGAAAGCCTCGCTTCCCCAATAAGCGGGAGAAGATTACATCCTCAGAGCCAGCATCTAGTCCGCTGAACACATCGTCCAAGATCAAGATCTGCTTTCGCGAGTAGATAGCCCTGGCAAGAGCCTGGACGAAGTCAGCCGCAGGTAAGTGGGAATAGTTTGGTAGTACTTACCACGCGCAGCTTTTGTCCACCGGAAAGCACACTGCCGGCAGATCCAACCTGCGTACTGTCCCCATATGCAAGGTTCTCGAAGTCATCATGCAGCGCACAAGCATCGATGACCTTGGAATAGAACCCATGCTCGAAGATGGACACACCTATGATGTTCTCGCGAAGAGTACCATGGTAGACCCAGGGAGACTGGTCCACGAAGGCGATTTCCCCAGAGTCTAGGAATATATGCCCTTTCGTAGACTGAATCTCACCGAGCAGTCCCTTTACCAAGCTTGTTTTACCACATCCCACTTTGCCTACTAGCATTGTAAGGCCAGCATATACTTCGAAAGAGACGTCATTGATGACAGGTTGCGTGCTGTTTCCCCATGAAAGTGTACAGTTCGCCACCCGGATGCTAGGGGTCCTAACAACTGTGCTTGTAGTTCGATGTGTGCGTGGCGATAAAGTCTTCAACTCGACACCTCGCGTGTTTGCATTAATGCTGACCAGAGTAGCTTCTTCATCGCTTGCACAGTCCGCTTGACTTACAGTAGGTGCAAGCAGGCGGTCATCACGACGAGATGTCGAAAGCAGGTAGTCCTGGATTCGGTCAAAACAACCAATAGATATCATCACCTGAGGAATGGCGAAAATGATCAGGATTTTTGTTGGGTTTGCCAACAGCGAGATCAGCGACAAGGTTGTGTAGGCGGAGCTTGCTGTGAGCTGTTGTCCATTGTGGTGGGACATCACGACGTAAATTGCGAAAGCTGCACCCGGTGCAAAGATGTCCGCAACGTTGCCACATATGACACCGTATGCCATCAGGCGCCTCGATCGGAGTGAGAGCTTGATCTCTAACTTCCGGAGACGTCCAATGGTAGAGCTCAGTACTGATACCAATCCGAGCATCTTGACACTTTTCATTGCCTGCAAAGATTTTGTGGTGACACTTACACGGTTTTGAATCTCTGCCAACCACTTTTTCTGTGCGGAAGCCATCCGAGAAGCTACCACAAAGACCAGGGACAATGCTAATGCCGACACAATGACAGGTCCTAACAAGGCCAGCCCTAGCTCATCTGCAAGAAGCCAGATGGCAATACCGACCTCGACTGGACATGCCCAAAGCTCGTGGAGAATGGGCATGGCTTCCGATAGTCGCTGGACATCAGTTGACATCAATGTAACGGCAGCGGCTTCGTCTAAAGCACTAACATCTTGAGCTTACAGTAAGAGTACTGAGAGTCTGGGATTAACTTACGTGACTGAGAGTGCTGTGGTTTTATTGTAGATTGCTGCCACAAGTGCGCCTCGGACCATAGCTGCCACTCTATAGGCCTGATAATTATACATGGCCACCGATATCTAGACGAGAGTGTCAGCTCAGAATCTGGAAAAGTTGACTAGTCCACCAGTATCGCGTTTATACCTACGGCGGTTCCCGTGTACACCAACCCATAAGCTGCAGTTAAGCCCCAGCCTTGATTTGTAATAGATAGTGTGTCAGGCTGACCAACAAAGGTTGTGACTCTCCTGATAAGTAACGGTTGCATGAATCGGAAGAATATGTGGCATAGCCTTGGGATGACCGCAGCTGTGAGAGGTACAAACATACAGCGTGCCATGTTAGTCAGAAGTTGGTGACGCTTTGCGATCTTGTTACCTTGGTGCGGTCAGCGGCGTGCCTGAATGGAGCCAGGATCGGTTAGAGCTTACGTCTTGCCCATCGTGTATGGAACCTTTCGCTCAATGAGTGTGCAGTCAGATTCTCATCTGTGTGGAAGAGGTCGTTTTCCTGCAAGACGTTTTTGAACCCAGAAAGAAACAATGGATTCAGCCACCAAAACACCGCACGCGCAAATAAACTGCTAGTGCTTTCAGGTGGATGGTGAGCGTAGGACGGCAATAAGAGTTTCCGCTTTTCCACAGCTTCGATAACAACGATCAGAAGCTTAACGGCTAAGGAAGTCGATGCAATGCCGGAAAGAGCAGAAGTCCCCGCGCGTAGCCACAATGTCCTCACTTTGGCAGCATCCAGAGGCAAGGTGAAGAGAAGGTAGGCGTTAATGAGGAAGCTGGGATGGATGGATCGTGAGTGCTCGACAGTCGATAGACCACAGAGTCCGAACGCCACAGCCACTGACAACGAGGCGGCAGCAATGGAGGCAGGGGTCTGGTACGTGGGCTCAAGAGCCCAGGCTGACAAGTTCGCGATCTGTAGCGTCGTGAAGGCAACCAATAACACCTGGAGCAAGACTCGGTAAGTACAAGACTTAGTATCAGGAAGTCAATTCACAGACCAGTTTTATTGTCCGCAGTTGCGAAACCCTGACTTTCCGCGACGCATGCCGTAGGTGCAGAATACGTAAGGGCGCTGTCAGTAGTAGCAGTACAGAAGGTAGGATGGATAGTATCGTATCTTCGAAGAGAAGTGTGAAGTCGAAGACACTCTCCCCGGGTATTTGACAGAAGGGGCCGAAGCTGTTATCGGCGCACTCCATGTTCCTGTCAGTATGGTGTCGCTAGGATAGCCGGGATGATGTGTGTGCCCTTTGGTATTGAACAAACTGCACAGAAAATGTCAAGAAAAGTTCGTGAGCTCGAAAACCCTTTGGGTCTAGTCTGACAATGACTAGCCCGTTCAGCCAAGCAATGTAGCACCTGCGGTTGTTATCACTGGTGGACAAAGCAGTGTTTACTCATTCCTCGAAGTACTCGCAACTCAACATCAAGCACCATGATCCAACAGACTCTGCACGGTATCCGTGATAGTCTCTTCTGTACTCCTATACTCCATCCCCAACACCTCCTTCGATCTGCTATTGTCTATCCCGAACTTCATGGGCGCAGACTTTTCCTTCAAATTCTGCAGCAGGTCGTCGCTAATTCTCTCCTTGATGGTTGGGAACTTCTCCCGGATCAGCTCACCGACATACAAATCAGTGAACGGGCCAGCCGTAGTAAAGATTCTCTTCCCCTGCGCAGTGGGGTAGCTTGGCTCAACGGCGCGGACGTGCGCTTCAGCTAGGTCACGGACGTCGACATAGAGACTGCTGCCGATTGGACCTTCGTGCTTCTTACCCTCCATGATATTGAGGGCACGCTTGTTAGACGTGTTAATGCTGTCGAGCGATTTAAGCTCGTGGAGTATTGGCCCGAACACGAATGGCGGGTTAAGAACGGTGAGAGTGAAGGGCAGTGGTTGCTCCTTCTCCATGAAATCCCAGGCGGCGGTTTCGGCGAATTTCTTGCTTCCGCGGTAGGTCAATTGTGGATTGGTCGTGTTTACAGCCTCTTCCCAGGTCATTGGGTTCCAAGCATCTTCGTTGTAGACGTCAGGCGGATTTGAGGGGTTGGTCATGGCGGCGAATGAAGATGTGATGACGACGCGCTTGACGGAGTCGCCGCCGTACTGCTTGAGGGCGCGTAACACGGACGTCGTGCCGATAACGGCGGGATTGAGGAGATCCTTTTCATTGTCCTGAACGTTGTAGTGAAATGGAGAGGCTGTGTGGATTACTGCATCGAGAGGGGAGTGCTTCTTGATCACATCGTCAAAGGAAGATGGCTGTGAGATGTCCTCGACTATCGCAATGGAGATGCGTGCCGATGGGTACTTTGAGGTGATGAAGGATCCTTTGGCTGCAGATCGAACGGTGGTCACAATCTCGTAACCTCGCGAGACAAGACGTTCGATAACGTGTGAGGCTATGAAGCCAGAGCCGCCTGTGAGGAGAACTTTCATCTTGAGTGTCAAGGTCTAGCTTTTCTGTTAGTCGTTCTGGTTATTAAGGCACTGGTAGAGTGGCGCAACCCTTATCTATGTGCCTGAGCGAAAGCAGCAGATGGGAATAAAGGTCAGCAACAGCTTTATCAAGCAATTACGTTGGACCATGAAAAGTCCGATGGCGAGTGGGAGGTTTTAGAGAAGTGCTCCAAGAGCATCCGGAATTTGGCCGAGGCTAGTTGGATCTCCGACAGAGGGAAGCACTCCTTCTCCAAGATAGCCTATATATAGTGTGAGTAAGCAAAATGGCGTTGGTATCGAAATGCACTCATACACATAGAACAAATACTTTTTGATCTGCCCAAGGCCACTTGGCTGGTCTTTGCCATCTGTTGTTGATGAACCTCACACAGCACTTCCACCCTTCATTGCCGCTTCCCATACAAAGCACTTCCGGTCGAATCCACCACTAACAAGTATCTCTTTCTTGTCTTCACCGTTACCTATATGCCCAGCCCAGAGCGTTCTCACTTTAGACCCAACCTCATGACCTCTTAGCAAAGCCACAACCTTCCCAGTCTTAGCCTCCACACCTCTGATGACACCATCATCTCCATTGACCCACAGTCCACTCCCATCAGGTCGCCACGCAATCTGTGGTGTGCTATATGGTGTCTGTGGTGCTTGTGTGGAGACTTGCAATGTGATGGCTGCGTCTTCACGATCTTGGAGCGCTAATTCCGCGCGTCCAACGGCAGCGACGGTCTGTGGAGGAGCCGGTTCGGTGAAGCCTTGTGTCGAAGGAGTGTCTGGGAAAAGTAGGCGTACGATGATAACTTTGAGGTGTGGGAGATGAGAGGTCGCAATGGCGAGGAGAGTGGGGTCAGACGGGTGAAGGGCGAGGGCGGAGGGTGTGAATGCTACCCAGGCATTGGAATGTGGCGCTAGATTTTGTCGGCCTGCTGCTGCGACAGAAATGCCGCTCTGTGACGAGGTGTCCTCAAGGTCAATGCCATGATAATATAGGAAGCTGGAATCTCTCCGAGAGACGACAAGGTAGAGCTTCTTTGTGTCTGGGTTCGTTACAAACACCATTGACTCAGGATTGCTTGGTAGGGTAATGGTGTGTGCAGGAGGCGGCAGGGAAGTAGCTCCACCTGCTTCTATGTCTTCAGCCTGGACACTGTAGATGTGGACCTTTTGATCCCACCCCGCAGTTGCAACGAGCAAAGGTTGAGTAGGTGATGACATCCAGCTGGCTACGTGGACAGCCCACTTGCTGTGGTCCCGACGCTCTGCAAGTAGTTCTCCCGTCAGATGGTCATGGACCATCAACTTACCGGACATGGTTGCTGACGCGGTGCGTGTTCCTCTCAAGAAGAAGGTGGTTGACAGGATTGGCGAATCTGCTTTCAAGCCTCGATCGGAAAGTACTGAGTATGGTGCTTTGGCTGTCACGGAGGAGCAAGTGTTATTCGCCGTGGAGATAGAGAGGGAGTCACCCTCTGTGTTTCCCGCTACGCACAGCACGTTGGTGTTGATGGCTAACTCTGGCTCGATTGGAGTCGTCGGTGCTGGCTGAGTCCAGCCGCGACTTTCACCATCGTCTTTCCTTTCGAAGTTGAGACTGGTGTCGAACTGCACCTTCTCCTCGAGGATTTTCTCAAGTGTCCAGTCTCCTTTGTTCGTAGCGGCGGCTTGCTCAGGCAGATTTGTCTCCTTCAAGAATGCCTCGAGTGTTCTGTTATGATGATTTGCCTTCAGGAACCGAGCCACCAAGATGGCGGGGGTTTGGTCGCTTCCCATGGTAGATTGCAGGAACGCAAGCGGTGTGGAACAGAAAGAACTTGAAGGTGTGACTACGATAATAGACTTGTCCTCTGATAGAATCAGTAATGTGATCAAGCTCGTACGCGACAAGGTTCATTATTCGTGGTGATCATGGTGGCAGGGAAACATCGTTGATATCCGGCCAATCGCGGCTTTGGCCCTGCTTCATTCTTGCCTATAGCTCTGCCCATGTTCGCATGCGCCAACTGCTTTAGGGCCAGTGGAGGCACGACAACGGATTGAAGAGCTGTTGGTCTGTGGGACAGAGCATACGAACATCGGTCACCGGTGAGACCGAGAAGGTGATAAAAGGTACCTATGAAGCAAAGCTGGCATGGCGGTGCACGCGCTTGCCCAGACATGGGAGCTCAAAGAAGGCGCCGGGCAGGAAGATGGAGATGGCCGCTGGCGATGCTTCTCCGCAATGGCGTAGCCTAGCCTGGCCTAGGTAGTAATTATGGTAATAATTAGCATTGAGGTTGAACGTGCCTCTAGGTACCGACTAGTCCGCGGTCTTCGTCCTTCAGGCTGCACCGATACCCAGACTTGGAGGACTGCAACAGCACTACCGCTCCATCTCAACAGTACCTACAATGTCTGCGCAGGTACCGGCATCGCTCAAGGCAGCAGACGTCGCGCGCTTTGCGCTTCGAGCTGGGCAGCTTGAGCAGGCCAAGCCGGTCATCGCATACTGGGCCAACTATTGGATTGCACAGCAGATATTGCACAAGGGCCTGCACAGCGCCGATGAAGAAGCCTTGACGTACACTACCACGCTCATGGACAAGCTGGAGAAGGTGGGCACAAGGTAAACAAGAACGAGGTTGCAGCTGACGCGAGGATAGTTCAAGACCGACCATTCGAACGACGAGACGGTGACAGACGACGTTGCTGGAAAAGCCTACGTCGAGCAGTTCGGGCTAGAGACATTCACAAGAGCAGACAACGCTGTCAGGGCGAACAAGGCGTCGAAGCAGACGGCAGAGACCTTCCAAGCTTCCTCTACCTTTCTGGAGCTGCTGCAAGTCTGGGGCCCTTTGGAGCCCGACATCCAGCAAAAGATCAAGTTCGCAAAGTTCCACGCTCTGAGGATAGTCAAGGCGTTGAAGGCAGGCGAGGACCCTAACCTGTCCAACCCCAAGCAAGAGCCTGAGGAGGAAGCTTCGGCGCTCGATCCCAACGACCCGGAGGTGCAGGCTCTGAATGGGGATTCAAGGAAGGACAGACAACCCTCGGTTGCAGAGGTGCCCGACGAGGCAGACAAGGCGCAAGCAAGACTGGCACACCAGTCGTCCTTGAATGAGTCGATACATCCCTCTCGAGCACCCTCTGCTCCGCCGCCAAACGCGACCACTCCACAAGCAGCGAGCGCAGGTGTATCTCCACTGCCCAAGGACGCGGCCAGCTTCTACACTAACAATCCAAACGAAGTCTCGCCCATCAGCCCAGATCGGAAGTCCTCACTTGGTGGCAACTATTTCCCTCAGATGCCACCACCCACATCCGCGCAAACTCAACCCAACCTGCCACCAACACTCCCGTCCGCGCCCAAGGACCTCGTCGATCCTGGACCAGCACTAGACCTGCCTTCAGCACCGCCAGACGAGGCAGGGGGCGTAGATCTCCCCGATGCACCATCGGAACCAGGACTACCATCTGCACCTACCACATTTGCGGAACCTCAACCCATCGCTCCACGCACGCCTCTTGACTCCTTTCAGGCCCCCCCTACGCCTGGCCAGCCACCAATTGCCTCGATACCTCCGAACTTACCACAAGCACCTCACCAGCCGGCGCCTTCAATACCCACACCATCGAGTGCTACGCAAAAACCGTTCTTCGCGCCTCCACCGACTGCACCGGCACAGCCAGCATATACTCCTGCACCACAGACTGTAGTCAATACAAGTGTCGAAGTTGATGAGGAGGCGATGATGAAGGCACAAAAACATGCTCGATGGGCCATCAGTGCGCTCAACTTCGAGGATGTCCCTACTGCCATCAAGGAATTTCAGCTTGCTCTACAACAATTAGGAGCACGATGATTACAGTAATGTGTAGATATTGTCGCACGATACCCAATGATACATGCTTGCTTGACTGATTGATTGCATGATTGACTGATGGAGATGTCAGCCACCCCACGTTTGTCCCACTGCACCTGCATCACCGTCGGTGCCACTGCATGCAGAAGAGGGCTAGGTGTTACGGGTGCTAGTGTGGTCGCGAATTATGTAAGCCATGACGCGCAACTAAGCTAAAGTGAGCATGATCTCAGCGGAGTTGGGCGCCCTCCAGGCCTGCCAGTTCAGGCTCTCCAAACACCGTGACCCCAGAGCCGCAAGTCAGAAATCCTTCAGCAAGCACAACTCTGAGATCCGTCCCATCACATTTGCTTCACATCGATCGATCGCACTCTCATCACTAGCAGCAACAGAGACATCAGCTGTATAAACATCGACCATCCATCTTTTCGCATAACAACCACCGTCTGTCGTGGAAAGTAGCCGATCAACCACCATTTGGAGCTCTGCGGCACAGTCGACGGCTGTAATCACCCCAGACGACCCTCCACAGCTCACGCATGGCTCTAGCCATGACGCCGGTTACGCTGCCGGCGGCACACGACGACATCATGGACATAGACATAGACATGGACGTTGATGACACGCTGCCAATCGCTGGCGAGGACGAGATACTCGAAGTATGACCGCAATGCGCACCTACAAGAAGTAGCCTGACGAGAGTGAATAGGAAGGAGAAGAACCAGAATTCATACCAACAGGGCACCAAGTGAGCACGGGAGAGGTCGCTGCCATCTATCTGGAAGACCCAGCGCAAGAACCACAATGGGAAAAGGTACACATCAGAGGTGTTGATGACCTGTCCACGGATAACATTCGGACGTTCGCCAGCGACTACTACGCCGAGGCAGATCCTTATGTGCAGTGGATAGACGACACAAGCGCGAACCTGGTTTACAAGGACAAGTCTATGGCGAAGAAAGCATTGCTGGAATTCGTCATGCATCCAGTCTCCGAAGAGGACATCATCAACCACCCGTTCGAGCTGCGGACCGCAAAACCACTCGTCATCAACCCTGGTTCCATGCTCACCGTCCGCATTGCAATGGCTGGCGACAGGAAAAGGAAGGGTGCCAAAGATGCAAGCAGATACTATCTCATGCACCCCGAAGTAGATCCCACCGAACGAGCACGAAGGGTCGGCAGAGCTGAGAACGGGGACTACAAGAGGAGGAGGTTCGACGACAAAGAGCACAGAAGAAGGCGACACCAAGACGACAATGCAGACACCACGAACGACTTCGAGGCGAGCATGTACGACGACGCTCCGGCTGCCAAATCAACCACAGACAGAGGCCGAGATCGAGATCTCTTCTCGCGCATCAGTAAGAGGCATCGGTCCGCTAGCCCTGTTGCCAATGGCGACGCAATACCCATGTCTGACTCCGATTCCGACTCTGCTCCTCAACGGCGGCGGCGCAACGGTTATAGAAACCGAGATAGCCCCCCACCACGGAGACGAAACAACGCCGGTCGCGAGCTCTTCGACTCATCATCGCACTCCGCTTCGCGTGGCAGTGGCATGAGAAGCGATGATCCATCCATCTTCAGTCGCATCTCAAAATCCGTACAGTCAGAGTCTAAAGACAAGACAATGACTACAAGCTACGAGACGAATCAGGGTGTAGCCCGCCAACTCCGCGCCGATCTGAAAGCAGCGCAGAGCAGCTCTCCGGCTAGGAGCCATAGAAGAGCTCGCGCCATTGACTCACGGGTGGAGGAGGATCTAGCAGAACGCTTCGGCAGGAAGAGCATATCTCTTGATAGTACCAAGAGTGTCCGCGAGCAGACTGTGAATTCTGGAAAGGAATTGTTTGACAGAGACGCGAACAGCGGTTTCACGATCAAAGGCTCGGCCAATCAAGGCATGAGCATCAAGGGAAGAGCAGGCGACGTGAAAGAGCTATTCCCGGACAGATTCTCCACTGGGAACGGTGGCAGAGGCGGCAATGCTGGCAAAGAGCTCTTTGACCAGCCTGTGCGGGCGAGAGGACCGAGGCAGAGAGCTGGTGACCTGTTCGACTAGAAGTTGAACACAGGATTTGTGGCAGGTGCTAATGACGATACACTCGCAGGCGCTCCTGGTGTGCGGTTAACCCGAAGCGAGAAGAAGGTATTATCACTCCGGAGCTAGAAGCATTGGGCATTGGAGAGTTGGATGAGAAGGCAGATTAGCGTCAGGGCTCCCACGGTGCACATGCAGATGCATCAAGATACGCAGCAGCAGCTCTACATGCTTGAGCTGATTTCTCCCAGCGAGATCTCGAGCGTTACTGAGCCAGCAGTAGAATGATCTAATGATGAATTACGTGCGGCTCCGCCTCGTCTCGAAATGGAGACTTGCCTGCCTATGAACCGTCCAAGATATGCTTTCGATTCGTGATGAAGACGTGCTATCAATTCAAAAGGTTGGAAAGTGTCTCCTAACAAGATGCAACACCCTGTTTAGTGCAGCTGCATTGTGACTGACCTAGGAGCATGGCATTCTTCGTGCTCAAGGTCACGTGTTCAGTCACGCGCGCAGACCATCGGCCGAATTATCGAGCTGGCCGAACACGATACTATGCATAATATCGGAGAGCAGTCTCTCTCGAGGATCACCAATACAACGCGTAAGAACACCAAGGCAGAGCTCGATCCGAGAGCTGTAACGCCTTCTCTGGAAACCTGGTGCTGTCACTCGGGACAAGTCAGTGCTTCGATCAACGTCTTGAATTTTGTTCACATTGGTTCGCGTAAGCGATTCCGAACATCGGCAAGAACGCGAGTTTGCCGTTGCCGTCGCCGAAAGCTCTTCAGCTCCACGGCACGCGATCCCTTGAACGCGAACAACTCCCCTGCCATGGCTGACAACGACGAAACGGAAGGCCCATCACACAAGCGAAAGATATCTGAAACGGATTTTGGCTCCCCTGCTCTCGACAAGCCACGGAAAAAGCCCATAGCCTGTCGGCCATGCCATGCCCGAAAGATCAAGTGCTCTTTCGGTCATCCATGCGAGCCATGTCAGCAAGCTAAGCGTGAGCACGAATGCGACTATCCAAAGCGTGATCAAAAAATCACTGTCAATTCTAGCTACGTGGAGAAGCTGCTTGCAGAAAACCGACGTCTGCGCGAGCAAAGTGAGAATCTAGACGGCCATGCTGAGCCCCCAGCCACTATTGCCAGTATCAATGTCTCATCAAGCCCGATGGAAAGTGGTGATGCTCGTAACCCCTTGCTTCATGACAGGTCATGGTTCTTCCCGCTCGGTAGTACGGGACCAATTCATATCAGCGAAGCTGCAGATGCTGCTTTTGCTACACGCTTTCGTGAGACTCTTGCCGAGGATGGAAAGGCAGAGCATATTCCTCGGACAGATTACATGACAGATGGCAAATTGATGGGCCTCGCGGACAAGGAAATGCCATGGCCACCACTTGCACGAGCACGTCTTCTAGTCAAGGCCGCCTTCGATACGGTGGGCTCATGCTATCACTGCTGTCGAAAGAGCGAGGTATACAACGGCCTCAAGCGACACTATCGGGATCCCACAGCTCCAAGAACGATATTCACATGTAAGCTTGAGGCGCTTTTCGCACTCGGTGAAGCTTATTCGTGTCGCACCCAGTCCATCTCAGAGGATACTTTTCCTGGCCTTGGGTATTTTGCGAGAGCCAGCAGGACCTTGCGCGGCACTCGAGAGAGACCGCAGATTGACCATATTGAGGTGTTGCTATTACTCTCACTGTACTCACTTTTGCTCAACAGGAGACATGGTGCATATTATCTGGCAAGTTCTGCCGTCAGATCAAGCATCATCATGGGCTTACACCAGAATGTGCCTGAGTTGCAGGTGCCGGATCGTGCAGCACGGGAGCATCGCATTCGCATCTGGTGGACTGCATACACTTTGGAGCGCCTGTGGGCTTCGAAGATGGGCCATCCAATATCTGTTCAGGACGATGATATTGGAGTTGACCTTCCATCGGATACTGGTCTGTCAGATGTTGAAGCTGCCGACTTCCTTGACGTGGAATACGCCAATGCCAGCATTCGGTTGGCCCAACTATCGCGACACATCATCAGTTCAATTTACAATCGTAAATCAGTACATGGGGCGTTTTCCCAACGTGTCCAACTGGCGTTGAAGGACCTGAGAAGCTGGGTTGAAAGTCTGCCAAAACATCTCCAAATCCCGGCCGGAGGTCTCGCCCACCCATTACAACGCCCCCAGAAGTGGTTGCATCTGTCCTTCAACCAGTATGTTATCTTGTCCACGCGACCAATCCTCTTGCATGTACTTCGAGCACACAAGCAGCTCTGGAATGACGCCTCGCGCACGAAAGACCTTAAGAAGGAGATTGGAGAGACACCGCTCGCGCTGGCCGAAGCATGCATTCGATGCGCACGGCATTCTCACAGACTACTGACAGATACCTGGATCGATGGCTCGTTCGCAATTTATGACTATACATATACACAATACCTGTTCTCGGCTGCTACCATTCTCGCGATTTCCAGCATCTCCATTGGACAGAACGACGACTCTGACAAGGACGGTTTCGATTCGGCATCCCAGTTCCTCGATCAGCTGAAGCAGAATGGCAACTATGCTGCAAGGGAGTTCTGCCAGCATCTTCAAGCCATCAAGCTCAGTCTGAATACATTCCGGAACCCAACAAATGCGGATACTTTCAACGCGTTCGCCCTGCCCTTCCCACAGCCACCGTTCACTCCATCAAATACCACGCCAGGAAGCACTTTCCAGCCGACGATGACTGCGGAAATGGCGTTGGCAGAACCATCGCTGCAAGACTTCCTGACACATTCTGATTTTGATCCTGGATTTCTTGATACGCAGATTCAAGGTGATCAATTTCAGGGCTTCTATTACCCTATGCTGCAGGATGAAGCATGGTTTGCCGGCTAGATGGGTTTGCATCCGTTCACGAGGACTTCAAGCTGTTCACCTGGTCGATCGGACCACCAATGTTCATTTTTCGTGACACTGACAGAGTATCTGCACTTGGATGAAGCTCTCTCGCATTAGCTTTCAGCCTACAAACCTGAGTATCTTTGGCGTTCACAGCAGACCTACCACGAACAATGTTAATGAGCTGATGAGGCGTGCCAGGTGATCATTGCGCCCTGTGCCCCTTGGATCCGGTCGGATCTTGGCACCACCGGATAGTGCTTGACTAAGTACTAGCTTGGCAAGAAGGCTTTGGCAAAAATCGGTCCGCACTGGGGCTCAATTCGTGTATGACAGCTTCAACGCGACTCCGGAAGAGCAGCTCATTCTGCAATATCGGCGTTTGATCATATCGTTGCTGCTTGTAGCGAATTGTATGTTGTTCGACTCTCCACGATCTACGATTCATGCTTTGAAAGTGAGGCACAGGAACCGGGGTTGAAGGACAAATAGGAGACCACCAACGTGGTTGATGTGTTCCTTTTCCCGTCTGAATTTGCTTTCCTACAAATCAACCGTGCTTCTGCTGGGAGCATACTGATCATCAGCCAGTCGTCGCGTACTGTCTGTAGACTGCATTTTCCAAGCGACTCGACATTACTCGATCCAATTCACTTCATGTGGGCCGATTTGCATCCCGACCGTTCGTCATGGTGGCTTTTCAGGCATCAATCGGGACGACGTGCATTCAGCTGCAGGAACTTTCAGCTGGTTCATACATCTTCGTCCTGGAGATGCGAACTCTCACGCTGTCAGGTACTTTTGCATCCAGCATGCCACAGAATGCTGGCTACGAGCAGGAAGCCCGAATGTCAGAAGAGTCTTACAGGCTGGGTTCCACTGCTCAATGACACACTGTGCAACATTGGGGACGTAAAGCTGCTGTCATCTGTACTATAGCAAGCAAAGTAAAGGCTAGATATCCTTTCTCAATAGAAACTCCCCTCTTGATCCTCGTCTATACCTGTGTGTCGAGTGCTTTGCCGTTGGTGCAAAGAAACAAAAGCTAGGACAAACAGTGGCATTAGCACGACGCCCAGCATCCATCCAAGTTACTGCTCGAAACTGCAGCTTTTTCACGATTGCAAGTCGTACCTTCCGCTTCTCGGTAGCCAAATGTGCACGAAGAAACCCCTTCCCGTGGTGACCGATCACCACATTCTACGGCACCTGAAATCTGACGAACCCTAGCCATTAAGTCCGCTAGCTTTGAAGCTTCAGCTATTCTCTAGTTCCTTTCACGATATCCCACTCGTCTTCGTCGAGCTTACTGGTTGTGGCAGGTGTTTGTACACTATCGGATAGGACTCCCTGAGCCATTATGCTTGACTGTAAGCCTTTGTTGTTCGCGTTCGTCTCTGCGCTTCCTGAGACAACGAGCGTACCTCCTGATCTCGCGGCGCCTGCATCTTGCCTTGATTGATCAGCAGCTGCGTGCGTCGCACCTATAGCTCAAGTCAGATAACTGATCTAGATGCTCTGCTCAGACTTACTCGAAGTACTTTCTCTCGCATCACGACTTCGTCCAGAAGCACTAGTACCAAGCTTGTCGGGCCGTCCATCGGCACCACAAACACTCTCTGCTGATGGACCTGGTGCATAATGATAGCACTTGACCGGCATGCCAGACACTTGAGGTCTTCCTGAGCGGCGCCCACGGCAAAACAGCAACCCTACTTCTGCGAGGTCTTGTCGTAAGTCAGGCGGCCATGGAAAGGAAGGCAGAGGACGTGTCGTCGTTATAAAGCTCGGATCTTGGGACATGTCAGCTAATGGAACGAAACTCCAGGAGCAAGCAAAAGATCAGGCAGGCTGACCAGTTTTCGAGCGGCCTCATTTATACTCGCGATGCCTCGTGCTTGGTTAGCCGGCGCTATGTTGCTGTCTCATACGGGACGACCCAACAGTCTTGTGTGACAAGACTAAGCGCTGAAGAAGATAAGGTGGCGAGTGGTCCAAGAGAACACCCTGTTGGCTGTGAGAAAGTTCTTACCACGCAAGAGGCGGTCAGAGTCGACGACCAATCCGTCCGGACTGTAGTGGGAGCTCTATACGAGGGAGACCAAACCTCCAGCGATACAGCCATTCATACAGCAAGATATCCTAACTACTACTGCTGTGTGACAGTTGGTAAGAACTCTTCACTCCAATCACGCACGCTCTGTGGCGCATATCCTCGAATCATATCAGCAGGCGTTACTAAGGTTAGCCAACCGTTAATGAGCAGTCCCTTAGATTTGGCAACGACCACACTGTGAGACAGACTTGGGAGATCGTCGCGCGAAGTGACCAGGTTCTATGCGATCCTCGGAGCATGTGAAAACAGGAGACTTTCTGGTCGGAACAAACTATGCTTTTTGCCTTTAGGCAGCAGCAGCTCGAAGAAACAGTTTACTGATGGGATTCCTCTAACAACTGCAGCTTTAAGCAGCAATCAAGGCTTAGGATGCCCGTTTCGAGACCAAGATTTAAGCTAAGAAAGTATCCGCCTCACCCGCGCACGCCGGCCCAGAGACTTGAGATACTACTACCTTGGGTAATTACAGGCAGTGACGTCGTGTCGAATTTCACCGCCAGATGCCCAGCATAGCGCAGTCTTCGGATGTAGATGTGTCTTCTGTTGTGTAACATGAAAGCATTTTTCCAGAGAGGAGCGGACAGAAAGCAACGCGATCGCTCTGCCGCGCTCAGAAAAGTGATCGGCGTGCAACGCTTGAGAAGATTACACGGCCAACGGGCGTGTCATGACTACGATACACGCAAGGTTCAGGTATGATACGAGCTGCTGGCAGCACAGGGTGTGGATTTGCTTCACTAAATTGTGGTCGACCATTGGATCATGCTCACATTCACGGTGACTGCGTGCGTCTCGCAGGATTACCAGCCCTCTGCTCTGCAGATGCCATCACGCATCATCACACAAACAAGAAGAAGGCGGCATCTCGTTGACACGAGCACGTCGAGGGAGACGAGCCACGAAAAACGAGTCAATAAGACGATGTTCTAAGATCACCGGGGCGACAACTCCAAACCTCAGATATACCCGACCCTCGATCGTACTTGCCTAGGTGGCTGGTTCACGATTTTGAAGCTCGGCAATACGGGACGCTGGAACCGGTGTGCTATGAAGCTAGTTTGGGGTTTGTCCGCGAAGCACTTATAGCTATGGATGGGCGGTGTTGAACGCATCACCCTCACCAGGACTGTCCGAGAAGTATGATTGCGCCAAGTGTCCCACTGCTGAAAGCCAGGGCGAAGCATGAGTCGTGGATCGGAGACTAGTTGCGGGCGCTTGTATCGAGAGACGTAATCAGAGTGACAGCTGCGCAGTGTCAGGCAAGTGAAGTATGGTTGAATTGTTAGAAAAACCTACCCCAAGTGATCGGATCATATGACCGCTCACCGGTCGACGAAGGTGAACGTTCCCCGCAGACAAGATCAATGAAGCAGTTGCAAGCTGCTGCCATCACGAAAACCTCGTTCTCCGGAAACAATGTCTCATCAAAACATATGTTCATAGTGCCATGTGATCCAGCGAAGTCATTGGACTATGACTGCACACTTCTGACCCGCGGACACTAGCTGAGCAGGTAATGAGGCGAACGGCTCGTTAGAGACATAAAACTGGCGACAAATCACTGTGTCACTTCTAGGAGTCAGGCCACTGCAACTCTCAACGTCAACAGGAATACCTGAAGGCTAGGTATCTAAGCCGACGAATCCAGCATCTGATTGGCGAAGGCTATAGTCGCTGGAGGGCGAAGGCGATCAACTGTAGCAATGTGCATGGCTAGTATCAGGGATCGAAATCCGCTCACCACGCGCCACCAAACACGGCATACTGGTCAACGCCTTGCTTTCACTTCCATCAAGTCCTTCGCTCGGAGCTTCCTACGCCTCGCCCTTTCGCAGGGCTTGCGAGCTCAACCCGTTTGTCTCCAAAGTGCAACGAATCATGCTACTTCCGAAGCGTGCTTCGAGGCGGTGTGCACAAGCAGTCATGCAGAATGCCAGGCACTCGTGCGGCAGTGCAAAGACGGAGACTGTTTTACAAGCGTCGCAACTTTCGCAACTTGAGATTTGCACGTTTCCTCCACTTTTGGTGCTCTACCTAAGTGGGGCGTGCAGTTCATACAGCTGCGTCGCCGCCCGAGGGAGAGCATCTTGTGTCTTTGCTGATCAGGGAAGCACGGTGTCGGCTCGAGCATCGCACGAGCTGCCGTTGAAGCTCATGGTGTCAGTGACGAGCTCTACTAACCCCTACGCTAAGTCTTGAAGCTAGAACTTGAAAGGGAAGACATGAGCCCCTGTGATGTTCACCATAGCGCAAAAATTTCTCCGACCCCAAGAATGTTGCAATGTTCGATAGTATTTGCTACTATCTATGCCTCCAAGGCGACAAGCTTTCCCCGCAAGATCTGGAGCTGTCCAGTTCAGGGGAAATGTTGTCTTTTATGGTTGGACTGACTCTCCGGTCAACCACGAGCGAATCGTAAAGTCTACGACAATGCAATCTTTGACCATAAGTAATTCCTCAAAACTCAAGCCATGCCTTTTCTCATCTGTTCCTCTCTCTCATGCCTTAGCTGAGCACCCATGACCTCATCATGCTCCGGCCTTACACTCGGGTACTTCTTGAAGAGGAAGGCGAAGCCAACCGTGCACACGCACAACGCTCCCATCCACGCAGTCGTGACAGCGAAACCCATGGTGTAGCGTGGCAGATCGTCCTTGGGCCACAGCCAGCTGCCGTAGATCGAGGCACCATTGCCCAACGCGTTGATGAGCGCAATGGCAATCGCTCGCTTTTCCGCGGGGAAGGGCAAAACATGCGAGATCCACGTCTTGACAAGCGGCGAGCAGCCGTAGATGGAGCCGAAGGCGAACACGGAAAGTGCGTAGCGAGCCATGCCGTGGTCGACACAGATGACAGCGATGAAGAAGATAAAGCCGAAGCCAGATAGACCGGCTAGAACCGGCCAGATGCTCCTGATGCGGTCGGCTAGGTAGCAGCCTACCAGGATCGTGACGGTAGCGAAGCCGTATGCAGGGATCGTGTAGTCTGGGAGATCAGCTGTTAGTATCAAAGATCGGGAGGAGCGAGTAGGGGAGAAGCCGTCGCGACTTACATTGAGCCTCGACCGAGCTGAAGCCGAAGCTTTTGACAAGACTCGGGATGAAGTAATGGATGGTCTGTGACCCGGTGACGAGCACGAAAAGCAGGCAGAGGCACCAAGTGCGCCAGTCTTTGACGGTCATCTGAATGGCATCCCATCCCTTCGTCTTGCCGTGTGCGCCTTGCGTGAGACCAATGCCGTCCATGGCCAACCGGTTGCAAGCGATGATTCGTTCGTCCTCGGTGAGGAATTTTGAACTCGTGGTGGTGGGGTAATCGGGCATGATGAAGATGTTGAGGACCCCAAAGCCGACAGTGATCAGGCCTTCGATAATCTGGAGGTGAACGAGTTAGTGAATAGTCACAAGGGTATTTTCCTGGAATGCGAGACTTACGAAGAGCCATCGCCAGCCGGCTACGCCACCGAGACCGTCCATGTTGTCGATGATGACTCCAGCGAGCAAGCCGGAAAGGGCGCCGGCCATGCCGACTGACGCGTATAGCCAAGAGTAGCGCGTCGTCAGCTCGTACCTTCGGTACCAGGAGCTGAGATAGAAAGCACATCCGGGTGCTAAGCCCGCCTCGGCAAGACCGAGCAAGAACCTCATCGCCACGAGATCCTTCCAATTTTGCGCAGCGCCCATGCATGTCGCGATGATGCCCCACGTGATGCCAAGGCCGGAGATGTAGCGTGACGGTCTGACCCTGCTTAGGATCATGTTCGAGGGCACCTCGCCAATGAGATAGGAGATGAAGAAAACGAGCACGATGATCGAATATCGCGTGGAGGTGAGGTTGAAGTCATCTCCTAGACCGCCCACTCTGGCGTTACCGATGTTCGACCGGTCGACGTGAGCCATCAGATAGAGTGTCCAACAGCATGGCTATCGTTTGTTAGCACTAGTATGCGGAGGGGAGAAAGTCACATGAGAAGGACTCACGACTAAGCGCCAATCAAGCTTGCGACGGAGCGCTTTCTCCTCTGGAGAATTAGGATCGTACGAGGCTGCAAGCTGCCGTGCTTGTTCTTGGTCAAGTGTGCTTTTGCCATCTTCGAAGTTGTGTTGGTCGACATGGGCAATGTGTTCAACGGCCCCCGCGATTGTTTTCGCTTCCGTGGCTGCCATTGTGTGGCTGGTATGCAAGGGTGTGAGGATGTGGTACTTGCTGCCTTGACGATATCGACTCCAGCGAGGGTCGGTGGACTTTTATGGTCATGAGTGACTCGCTGGCTCAATGCTCAAGCTCGGTGGCTTGCCGGTTGCTCTGCTTGGTCGACGGAAACCCGTGTTGTGAAAGACACCAGATCACCAGATAGGGCATGGGATGCCAGCATCGCTTGACGATAGCTTACTTGGCGAATGTATGTGCACGGCATTTGCCAGAGCACCGCCGAAATGTTCCAAGCAACTCTTTGTCACATCGTGCGGACGGTGATGGATCCGTGGCGCGGGGCCCCAGATGTTGCAGATACTTTCCAGTGGTCATAGGTAAAGGTCTTGAGTCTCGCGAGTCTACGGATATGATGTTCGTCGGCAGGTCTCCTTGTCTTTGATGTTCTGCTACCATAGGTGGACGTCGGCATTCTCGCGAACGATGGAAGTTCGGGACACACGGCCCGTTCGGTGCAATGAGGGCACGTAGCCAAGAGGCTCAAGCTTCACGGCCAACTAGCTTCGTCATTAAGCGGTGCTAAGATGCACCTGACTTGCCTAAGTCGGTAGAGGTTGACCACGGCACTCCCCCGACCGTTCTAGTCTTAGCTTAGTCTCGTCGGTGGTTTACCGGCCCGTGTCTTTCGTCTGTTCGGCTTCTCGTTGGATGCTCAAAGCCCGGCTGCAACTCCAGCAATGCTCGATATGCGGCGTTATACCGCATCATGATGGATCTTCAGGCTCTTCAGGCTGTCTTCGACCGTCTGCCTGTCCATGAAGCACATACATTTAGTAGCTCTAGAAATGAAGATATGCTGAAAGATCTTAACATCGTGTGTCCTCCTGTATCAACTCTTTCATGATACCACCAACATCTCCCAAGACTTGACCAAGTAACAACTCGATTACGTACACACCAGCATCATGGCTATCAAACAGACACAACAACCTAGAAGACCACGAATTGGCGTAACTTTAGGCGACACAGCTGGCATTGGCCCAGAACTGGCAGCAAAGCTTCTCAGTAACTCAGCCAACGTCCGAAATGCAGAGGTGCTTCTCTTCGCCGACCACTCAGAAGTCGAGCAAGCATGTGCCGATGCAGGAGGAGTCACCATTGATTCTTCGGTGAAGATCATGCACGACGGCACAGCTTCTAATCAAGCCATTGTAAGACAGCAAGCAAGTCAGGCGGGCGGCGAGCGCTGTCTTTACCAGTTCAAGCGATGTTTGAAGATGGCGAAAGCCGGCGACCTCGACGCTATCGTCTTCGCACCACTCAACAAATCCTCGCTCAAGAAAGCCGGCATGACCGAGGAAGACGAACTCCGATGGTTCGCCAAACAACTCAACTACGCTGGAACGACCAGTGAGATCAACGTTGCGGGACAGCTTTGGACCGGACGTGTCACAAGTCACATCGGAATAGAGAAGGTGGCAAGCATGATCAACAAGGACTCGGTCCTCAAGGCTATCCAACTGGTTCATCGTCTACGGTAAGACCCCATGTAGACAATAACCGCCCCTTTCCCACCCTCGTTGTCTCCTTAGACATCTCTTGTCAAAACGTGACACTGACAATATCATCAGCCAAGAATCCGGCATAGCTTCCCCACGCCTCGGGGTGTGCGCCCTAAACCCCCACAACGGCGAATCGGGATCTTTCGGCCGCCAAGAAATCGACGCCATTGCTCCTGCTGTCGAAGTTGCACGCAAGTCCTACAATATCGACGTGCAAGGCCCCTTCCCCTCCGACACAGTCTTCCTCAAACGCGACCACTTCGATGCCATCGTAACAATGTACCACGACCAGGGCCAAATCGCGCTCAAACTCCTCAATTTCGAGGGCGGCGTCACAGTGCAGGGTGGTCTGCCGATTGTTATTGCGACCCCAGCCCATGGCACCGCGTTCGACATTGTAGGGCAAAACTTGGCGAGTGTGGTGAGTACGCAAAACGCGTTCGACATAGCAGTGGAGATGGCGATGAGAAGGATTGCCAAGGAGGAAGATGGCAGCGCAACGTTTGAGGCAGAGCCTGTGAGTTCAAATGGCCAGGCGAGTAATGGAGTGCATAGCTGGAATGAGAAATCGGATCTGACGGTCGGATCCGCCGACATCAGGGTGCCTGCATGTTGCTAGAAGTAGCGCTGGAACGGCTAGACGGCTTAGGGTGGCTGCTGTTCCCAGTGGCTGGCGTCTAGGGTCATGGTAGATCAGTTTAGTGGCGATACATGTCGGATTCTTAGTGCATATATCTATGCTTCCTAAGGTTTAGTGAAAGAAGTGTTCCAAACTAACGCACCGTTATCGTACATGGACTGTTGTGGAGCCGTTGCATGTCGCCAGACTTTCATCAGCTTTGTTGAAGTCTCTTGGGTAATACGTCTGGGTGAGTCTATCTACGGTCGGATGCTTGTCTATACCGTACCCGCAGAATGGCAGACACTGTGGACTACAGGGCAGCACAAAACCAAAATATCACAAATCAGTGGTAGTAAACAATTATCTTTCCCCCTTCTGCTATAGAGAATAGAACTGCATGTTGTTATCCAAGCCACCAATGCCATACCCGCCTGGTTGTAACAAGTCGTAGCCCATGCCCATAGACCAGTAATCTTCATCCTGGTCACCCCAATTACCGTGCGAGAATGCTGAGTCGATAGTAAGAGGCGACTGCATGTCTGTGTGCATTTGCATGCTAGGCTCTAGCAATGGGGCTGCACCAAACCCATAGCCACTAACATTCTCAGACCGTATGTCACCTATGTACTGCCCACCCACGGCAGTCGAAGGTGATTGCTGGCTCAACCATGGCATGGGTTGTTCCGTCGCCCTGAAACTTGACCCCATCGCCGTGTTATCTCTAGCATGTTGCCGCCTGAGGTGCTGAAGCATGCGTGCAAACCCTTTTGCCATACTGAACACCATATGATCGGCACCAGCCTTGCAACTCCGTAACAACTTAATAATGTCTTCTACCAGTGGAATTGTCTTTGTGGTCGGATCGATCGTAACTCCAATGACATGCCACCTATAGCTCGTTTTCACCAGAAACACAACCGCAAAGGCGATCATGCTGTGCAGATACAGCGGCATGCCTACTATCTCGCTTCGGTAGCTGGGCTCATCGAGAAAGTGCTGGAGGATTGCATGTGCCGCTTCGATTGCCTTGAGCGCTAGCGGCCGGAGTGAAGCTGGGAGATCTGCCAGCGCATCCAGGGATCGTCCTCGGAGGACCAAGGAGTTCAACACCAGGCCGGAGAAGTGATGCTGAAGCTCCACTGCGCGACAAAGACGAGAGTTGGAAGGGTCACAATGAAGCCATCTGTTTTTCCAGGTTTGCAAGCTTTCCGAGAAGCGTAGATGGTTGAGTATTGAGGCATCATCGCCACCCATCGTGCGCTTCGGCTCTAGGCCAAAGTATTTGAACGCTCTGCTGATGCTCACCAAGCCTGTCACGTGCGCTATGAGACCCTGGTCCGAGGGCTGACAGTACTGAGAGTCGACAAAGGTTTCAAAATCCTTTATTGGCCGAAGCTCGTCGGACATCACAGGAGGGCGGCCATAGGTAACACTTGACTGGTGATCCAGGATATAGAGTAAGTACCATAGTCGTGCTTCCTCGAGACGTCCTTTACGTGCTTCACTGCTTATATTCGGCTCGTCAAACGCTTCGTAGAAGGCGTGATGGAGGTTTAGCTCAGTCGCCATGCGGATGCTTAGACCTGAGAGCTTCCAGCTCAGATGTGGTTCCCAAAACGCAGCGATACAAAGCCCACGGATGTCGTCGAGCGTGTGGAAACGATCGAACATGACTTGCGCAACAAGACCAGAAAAGCGGCTATGACACATCTCGTGGAGAGCTTCTTTCCCAGGAATGTGAAGGACAGTGACAAGTATGAGAGCAGTGAAGAGGACTGTGGAAGAAGCACGTATGGCTTCTAGCGTCGCGTCGGCGGCGATACCTGCGGAGTAAAGATGATGTGATTGCGTCTGCTTGAAGCTGTGTTACTGTGAGTCAACGTGTTGTGAGGACAAGGACAGAGTAATCTTACAGTACCAGCATTTCTTCGGCCTCTTGGAGCGTGATCACTTTTTCAGAGACCAGGTCATGGTCCATTCGTCGCATCCCTCCTTTCCTTCTCTGCTTGGACGACCGAAGTTGGCTGCGCAGGCCGCCCAACTGTGTAGCCTCGATGAGGCTATTCATGGGATCTGGCGAGACATCTCGTTCCTTGTGCTGTGGTTCCTCCGAGTTACTTCGTGTCAGCTGGCCTTGATGCTGCTGATCTTTGATGGCTGGCGAGACGTATAGGTCCAAAGCAGGCATTGAGAGTCTCTCGAGAACATCTTCAAGAGCTCTCTCAAGCTTGGTCATGTTCAATTGAGTTTGCCTGACAGAACCTTGAGCACAGGAACACCTCCAGGCCAAATGCGACTTACCATTTAAAATCGTCGCTGAGAGAGTCGGCATTCGCCTGTGTCCAGGCCTTTGTCTCCCTCAGACATGTCAAGTCGAGTCGCGCACATCTCGAGCACGCACTTCCCTCGTTGTCAGCCGCGTTGCATTTCACCTTCAGCTTTCGACAATTCGAGCAGGCTTTGCTTTGTCGGATAGTACCGATTTCACTCTGGTCATCGTCCACGATGGATGACACTCTGTGGCGCTTTCGTGGGTGGTTTGCATCTCGCGGTGCAGTCTTGCGGCTTGCTGTTCCATCATCAGAGGCCATAAAGCTATAGACTTAAACTCGTGAGGACAAGCTGAGTTGTAGCGACGGCAGAATGCCGAAGCTCGAATGTCGGCTTTTGGCGGTCGGCAAAGCACCTGCTCCGGCGCCGGCCCCGCCCCCAGATAGGGAAGTGCTATTTAGCGTGAACTCGGCCCTCGGTAAAGTGTTAGGTACTAGCAGCTTCAAGGTCACCTGGCTCATGGTATACTGTGTTGTTTTCTTACCTAGTAGTTGTGGGACACTTTCGATAGTGGCAATCACTGTTGTATGTTATACGTTGCTATCTTAGCCCATCTGTCTCCTCCTATAAAGCATGAACCTCTTTATTATTTTGATCGGCTTCACATGCTCGGCATTGCCTCTGTGCCGCCTAGACCAACCTCTTCTTCTTGCCAGACTCAATATATGATGTCAATCAATATGAAGGGCCCAAGGCCTCCAGGGGCCACTAAGTGGTAACCTCAAAAGCTCGACCACTTCGCTCGTGGTGTGGTGAAGCAGAGACAGCGTTCGTTGGCCCCAAAACGCATCAGGCCAAAAAGTCCACTGAGGGCCCATGCGCATACTGGTAAAACGTGCAAGGTCTTCCGTCGTAGCTTTGATTGTGTCGAAGTATCTACTGGACCACACAGAGGCCTATAAGGTCATCTTGAAAGCGAAACTATGGCTACATCCGAAGCACGAGTCAGAGACATCCACTACGGCGGAAGACCTCGTTGACTGAAGCAGAGCACGTGAGAGCAAAGCTGGAAGGAACAGAACAGAAGGCAAACACCTTTGCTTTGGCGTTGCCATCGAGCTCGCGTTGCTATTTGGCCGCTTACATTGTCACACTTCCATCTTGCGGCTAATTGGTCAGTTACTCGCTGCGCATGCGGCCCAACCTCCAATCTGCCTTTCATCAACGTTGTTGGTTGGGTAGCCATCACGGTCAATCAGACCAATGCGGATAGGAAGCATTTTCGTTCAATCTGTCCTCATATGCTGCCTAGCTCCTTAAACTACTGACTGGGAAGCAGGCAACAAACGACTCGACACTTCGTCAAGGCCAAAGAGCGAACAGCCGAAACGAAGTTCAATGGCAAAGTGTTGCTCGCCCATATTGTATGTGTTACAGTGAGAATCAGCTTTTCCCATAGCCCGCTCCTCGATGTCAACCTAGAACGGCTCGCTATCCAGTCCGATTCTTTTGTCAAAAGTAGACTTGCATGTCTTACACTTCTTCGTTTATGCACGAGTAGTCTTGGCGAAAGCAAGGGTGTAATAGTTCGCAGACGCTCCATCCTGTGTTGAATCACTTCAGCAACGTGCCTCCGCTTCACACGCCCTTTATGCCTACTCCTTCTTCTCAGCCTTCGTTCTGAGCCTTGGTTGTCAAGTTCCTCGTGTCCGGACGCGAAATTGTGTCGGATCTGCTTGCTTTGTCGCCTGGAACAGCTGTTTCCAGATGGGACTCATTCGAGGCGTGCTTGCCAGAGTTGCTGGTTGGTGCGTCTGACTTGAATCGGCAGGTCTGGCTAACAGTCTCTGTGCCTGCCTGCATCGAATCTTCTTTCTTTGCCTCAGAGATTTGGTCGCGGCGGGTTGTGGATACGGTGGCTGGTTCGCTCGTGTCTAACATCTGCTCAGCTTCAATCATCTCCCAGGAGGACGATATATCTGCGCTCGACAGTCAGCCTATGCACTATCAGGGCACACTGGTACTCGCCTGAAGTTTGGCTCGATAGTCGACGTTCACCATGCTTTCCATCTGCCACTAGCTCGATGCTATTCCCACCGTTCTGACGATCGTGGACAGCCACGGGTGAACGATCATCTTGAGCCCTGTTCGTTGATACTGTGGTCACTTCTGCAGCCACTGAGCAATACTCGTGAGTGAAAATGGATCCGATACCCGCTCGTGCTTGCTGCGGATCTGGAGAATAGCGACGAGCAGGCTGTGACACAGTTGTTGACGTTGAGAGTGAGGACCGTTGCGACATGCCGTGTAGGCTATATGGACGTCATCAAGGTTGCGAGCAGATAAAGACATCGTCGGTCTATCAGGAGCCCCTATATATCATCCTCCCACTGCCGGCGCGTTTTTCCATGGTTGCCGCAGCAAGATATTAGCTTAGGAGTCGTCAACTTTGTGTAACCAGAGAAATGCAGATCGCAGGGATGAGGAGGGTCTGAAGGTCAAACAGTGAGGTATAGTGTGGTTGAAGCTACGAACTACAGTCGTCGACCGTGATGACTTGACAAGGGCAATTGGGCACCGCATTACTCTTATATGAGCAATCAACATAAGGGAACCCGATCAGTCGGCGGTGGCGCATTCGCCCGTACCCCATCATCCATGTTTCAAAAAACTCAAAACTTACTGGTTCGACTGCCAGGAGCCATTATGAAGTGCAGCCGGAGCTTGCCACGACTATGTCGACGCTGGGTAGACATAAACAGTGGGCGGATTCGGGGCGCAGTCTCCTGAACAAGCTGCTAAGGAGCGTCGGGGTGGAAGCAATCTCACTGGAAGTGAGAGTGAATCGCTTCACAAGGCGTGATCGCTGACAAGCAGACCATTCTCAATAGCCGGCAATTTACATACAAGTGACTGCATACTGTGCCTTTTCCGAAACACGTACAGTACAGGTCGACGTTATGCTAAGGCAAACATATGAAGCGTGTTATTATTTATCAGCGTAGCATCAGCTGGCCACTTCGAGGATGCCGGCATTTTAGCCGCGCCACCAAACCCAGATCTTAGACTTTCGAGCTATCTGAGAAGCTTCAGCACAAAACAGCAGGGTTTAAGGGGACTTTGGGTCTCGCCGCTCGAAGTTCAGTACTATAGATACCTGCTTCGACTACGCATCAGAACATCTTGTGTTACCTTGACCATCAAACACAAACAAGAACCTGTCGAATCACGCTCCTGTCTCTGTACTCGTGTAGGCGGGGTGCACCACCGAGATACTATTGCGGAGAAGAGGCATCAGGCAAATACTTCGCCACCATAGAACCGAGCCGCAATTGCCTTTCCCAATTCGACGATGATTATGCTATGATGGCCATTCACTAATTGTGTACACGCCTCTGTGAGCAGCCTTGTGTGGGCGATGGTAGGTGTCGCACAGGTTTCCAAGATCTCACGTCATCTAGCATTCACTTTCAGTCAGGTGAAGGTGGCATGTGCGTGCGCACACCAAGGCAATTCGACGAGGACAAAGATCCAGGACAGCCTGAACCTCCCCTCTGTTACTCGATAGGCCTCGCAGTTTTTCCACGAACGTTGTGCGAACACCTCATGCTATCGGACAGATCTTTTTCTTCACGTCGCGAGCGTAAAGGAGCGTCTTCGCAGAGCGCACGAGCCGTCCATGGCCAGATCGGGCCTGTTGCATATGTACCCTGTTTCGAAAATCACGGTGCCGGCAGGGATCGCAAGTTCCTGCCAACGCACTACTCGCGCTCCCTCTCTTACGTGGCTATGGCCGCCACTTTCTCTTTCGCCTTATCGAAACCCCATTCTACCGTTGAAGAGAGATTTGCCTCCAGCTTTTGCGGCTTAGTGAAAAGTGCTCTTTTCACAATCATCAGGAAAATGTTCCCCGAATCAGCTAGCGAATATGCATATTTGCCCTCGACAGCACATCGACGATTCGCGATGCTGCCTCTCGCACCTTCGCATGGCTAGGTATGTATTCACGGATCTGGATGCAGCTTTTCTTTATTCGGCGTGCGGCAACTTCTACGGAACCTGCAAAGCCTTGCGACACTTCTTAAAGACGAGACTCCCAGCGCGGGCTCGACATGTTCCCCACCAGACCAAGACCCTTTCCATGAGTGCGATCCGCTCCTCAAGCAGGTAAGGCCAACAATGACTGTTGGCGACCTGTCTCACAGATTCCTGTTCCAAGCCTGAGCCTGCCATGACCTTGATTCCGGTATGTCGAGAACATCTCCCGTGATGTTCTGTTCATGTGCATTTAATGTGGGGAAATGTTGACTGAACATTTGTACTGTTGAGATCAAGGACAAAATGTTCGTCTGGCAGATTATACGTTTCTCGTACGTTGGTTCCAGACCGTCCCAGAGATGGTGATCTATTTACTGCCAGAAAGAATGTCCCGGAGGGACCCCTGTCTTTCGCCTGTGGTAAGTGAAGACCAGCTCAGACCGCACGTGCAACGATTGCAGCTGAGCTGCCCAAGACAAAAGAAGTTTAGTCTCAAGTCTGGTCTTTCTGCCACACCATGGAGCGCGGCTGAAAGTTCAGCCCTGATACTAAAACTAACTGTGGATGGGAAGGCTCAAACACTACAGAGTGCTCAGTTCGGCGTACAGTCTTCGACCAGAGGCGCAAGGCCTATAGCTTTCCAATCTCGACCATTCAGCTCTTCTCAACATGGCTAACCGAAAGTCTCTTCTCGCCCATGTCACGGAAGCGCTGTTCCTCATCATTCTTGCTCTGATGGATAACACGTGTAGCATCAGGGTTAAGACCCATCAGGGCGCGCGGCTTGTCAAAGAACTATCATACATGTCAGTACTGCTCTCGAATCTATCAAGTGGAGATTACTCACCAGATGGTCAATCTGCTCGAGACTGCGACCCGAAGACTCGACGCCGAAGAAATATGTCAACGGGACGAATGAAGCGCACACGATAGCCCAGATCCAAAAGTAGTTGCCGCCAATGTTGTTGAGGCCGATAGGTGTGACCATGACCACCACGAAGTTGCTCGACCAGTGAGAAAAGACACCCACGGCGGTGGACTTGTTGCGGACGCGGAGCGGTTGGATCTCGGCGGAATACAACCAGGAGACTGGCAATATTCCCAGTGTGAAGCAGTCAAGGTAGATGAAGATGAAGGCGACTGCAGCTGCAGCCATGGAGAAGTCTTCTTTCAGAAGACAACCTGCGATTATGGCCATACAGATGGCGCAGCCGGCAGAGGAGAGCATGACACACCATCTTCGGCCAATCCGGTCAATGTAGAAGTATGGTGGCCAGGAGAAGATAGCATATTGAGTGAAAGCGACTGAGGCGAGTATCAAAGACATAGCCTGTGAGTAGCCAAGATACTCTTGGAGGATGTACGCAAGGTAGTAACAAAGAGCGTTGATGCCCTATACAAGAATTAGTAAAGTTACAATGACAGTGGTGGGGAGTGCCTGAGTGTAGCCTGAATGTGTGCTACTGGTGTGAACTTACCGACCACTGGTTCATCATGTATGGAGCCATGCCAAGGAGTACTCGCTGGAGGTTGCGAGTCTTGGTGCCGTTGCTGAAGACCTCACTCCAGCTTGGTTCTTCCTCGGTGTGTTCGGCTGCGATGTTGTCCAAGATTTCTGCAAGCTGACCTTCGGTTTCCTGGTCATCATCTGGCATGTTGAGTAGTCGACCAATGACATGGCGGGCCTCGTCCTTGCGGCCGTGCTTTGCAAGCCATCGAGGAGTTTCGGGGAGGAGGAAGCTGAGACAGAGGACGGTCAAGCTGAAGAGAATCTGGCATGCCACAGGGAATCGCCACTGTAGGGAGTTGTTGGCGTACAATGTTGCGAAGCACAGCCAAGAGGCGACAGCGACACCAATGATGATCAAAGCAGTCTGGATGACCATGAGAGCACCCCGATTGTGTGCTGGAAGAGTCTCGGACTGCAGGATAGGCACCGCGACCGTCGCGAGACCGACACCGACACCACAGATGATGCGCGACACGAACATCTGCCAGTAGTCAAAGGATGCGGTCTGAATTGCGGCTCCAACGACGACGATGAAGTTGGCGACAATGATCGAATTCTTGCGACCAATCTTCTCCCCCCAGATGAAGGCGGCAACGGCGCCTAAGGCGCAACCAATGTCATAGATTGCTGTGACGAGACCGGTCATGGTCGGCCCAGGGTTGCCGAGCATGTCTTGAAACCGTTCGCCGGCCAAGATGCCGCCGAAAAGACCTTGATCATAGCCCACCAGAATGAAGTTGATGCCCGATGTGAGGATGATGAGGATGATGAGGGCCTTGCCCCGAAGTTCCGGACCCATTCTGAGTGCCGTACAATAGGAGTACCTTCAGCTGCTAACAAAAATGCTGAGGTTGTTGCTTTACAGTAACTGCGATGTGTGCAGTGACGGTGCTGAAAATATGTATGTCGCGCAGCAAAGGAGCACGTGTGATCGGCGTTCCCCATACCCCAGTCTCCGTACTTGACGGGTCCGTCCCCAGCCGTCTTCTGTACCTGGTAGGCCAACATTCGACTTGGCTAGGGTCTTACTGCCACCGCCAATGCAGGATGCCGGACTTGGGCTAGTATGTATTAGGCAGCTCAAGAGGCTGATCGCATTGACTACATGTCCGCATAACCACATTGAGTATGCCGTTGATGGAGTGGCACTGGTTCTAGCTTCCTGCACAAAGGCCACAACGTTACCTAAACCTTTTGCCAGCCTCTAGGATACCAATTATTCCCACTCGGCGTATGGATCTGCAGACCGCCTGGAAGTCCCGTTCGGGTATGCCGGACGATCACGTTGGATGACCGTCGCGACCGGCAAGGAAGCCGGAACCTCCTCAACGAAGCCTCAGTCTTGCGGTCGGGGGTAGACGGCAAGTTCTTTGTTTCCACAATGGTACCCCCACATTACCTGCATGCCTGAGAACCAGTTATCTGTGCAGCATCTCTGTTCTCGAGCTCGTGATGTGCTACACACCTGAAGCTTGGACGACACGAAGTAAGTGGTTTCTTAGTCTGCTATTGTGATGCTGGTCAATCATGTTTTCTGCACTATCCAGCAACCGGCGGTGAATGAGTTATTTTATCTCGATCGCATTTGACCGAGTGGCTTGTGAAGCAAGATCAAGCAGCATCACCACTCGGCGTTCATCACCAACAGGCTCGAGCGGAAAGCATGCTTTCTTGGCCTCTGATGGGCGCGAACGCATTCCAGAAGATCAGCCTTCTGACCGATGTCCTTCAAGCACCAACAGAACAATTCTGACAGCCCTCTATGTGACTCTTAGTAGTTCTCGAGGGCCAGAATGATGTTTTCGTGCGAGGCACAGGAGATCGGCTCGACGGATGGCGCTCGCTTGAAGATTGGGATTATGTGAGGGAAGCGGTGGCTTGTGGACAACGTTGCTAGGCGAACCTATGGTAGGCGCAATTGTCAACTGCATTGAAGACTGAGACATTCGTGGCTGTCACAATGGTAGGCGGGGTCAAGCTGTAGGGTCTCTATAGTGACATGCTCAGCCCTCTGCCCATGAATTACTGAAGGGTCGAACAATCAAAGCGATATTCGGGCGCGGTAAGTAGTGGACGTTGTTGCCCGACTGCACATGCTTCGCACCTGCCTGGACTTGACGGAACGGTGGAGTGAAGCATTTTCTTCGGTTGCACACTCGAAATATTGCGACCTTCAACTATACTACACAGACTTCTCTTGATTAAGAGATCATTGTTTCTTTCGACACCGTCCTTGCTTCGAGAGCGAACCTAGGATCGCCACGGACCTGGGTGTCAGCACGAGTCCACAGCGGAAGCGACGATAAGGAGAGGCGCAAAACAGGGAAGCAATCACCGAACTCCAAAGCAGAGCAAGGCTTGACCAAACACCGAGCGCGATTCAGGAAATCTTATTTGCTTCGATACATTGAGCCTTTTGCAGGTCTAGTGATAGACACCGGCGCAAGCTTTGGTTCTGCAACTCTCCTCCACCACTGCACAATCTGACCGAACAGAATGAACAGCATGTCGCTCGACAGCCTGACCCCAAACCGCTCACCAACTGGAAGCGGAGAGACAGCAGCCCCATCCTACGCAATAGCAGAGCTAAACTAAGAACGCTTCGATGGCGCGCAAGCCGATCCTGAAAGTGGCACAACACCAACAGAGCAGCCACCCCTTCTCGCCTACATCGAAGACCACCTCGACCCAAACCTCCACGACATCAAGACCAGGCTCGACGCCATTGACACACACCTCCTAACCATCCGCGCGCAATCTATCCTCCGCGATCCGCCATCGTCAACGACTACTTCGAATGGCAGTGCAAGCTCAAAGCAAAACCCACGACTTTCGAGCACCTAGCGATGCCTACGAAGATGTATTTGATCGCAAGCCGAACCACAGAAGCAGCATTTCCACGTTGTCCAGAACGATCTGCCTCGGCCAACGGCTATTCCGATGCAGGAAACGGAGCAGAACGGCGACGTGCTGTTTGCTAGGCTTGATAAATGGTTTTATGTTCCCAAGGAATGGCGGTTGCTGGGGGATTTGAATCGTTGGGGGCAGGGTTCCGACTTCCCCTAGCGGGAATGACATAGTGGACAGAAAGAAGATTGAGCTGATGGGGGCAGAGTGGCCAGGGCGACAGGCGGAAGTGTCGAATGAGAGGAACGAGGGGAGGAAGAATGTGTAGATGCGGACTTCATGTTGCTTGGTTCTTGGGTAGGACTTTGAGCTGCGACGGACGATATTTACGTCGATCGAACGCTTCTGCGATTGGATGTGTCGTTCGTCGGCAAGGCCTGTAGACTAGCGCAGCGATCCAAGTTGAATCATGACAAGCTTTGCTGAAACATCGTATGACAAGCAGCCATGCTTGCTCAGTCATGGCAGGTGATACCATGAACAGATTAGCATGGCCGGTACATACGGCGACCTCTCCATCATCCTCTCCTTCGCCCCTGGAACCTGGGTCAACAGTAGATTCGCCACTAGCAGCACCCTGGCGTCCGATCACGACGACCCACTTCAACAACATGAAGTTTCAGGTTCGTTGTTTTCAGCACGTTCCTAGCGTCAATGAGGTGCTGCTTCTGCTCGACACGTGGTACGAAACACGACCCAGCCCGAAAGTTAGTCCGGTTCTCGCGGAACCAGGGTCGCCTGCTCAAGAAGAAAGCGTATGTGGTTCTTGATCATACAGCATATGCAGCAGGGTTGATACCCTTCGTACCGAACAAGCACAAGAAGTTTAGTCATCCTGCCGATTAAATCCGTGTCCCGGAGATAAGCTGAGATGGGTATTGCGCCGAGCTTTTCCTTCATGCATTCGGCGATGACGATAACAGACTCAGGTCCAATTTCTCTTTTCCCACCACTCTCCCTTCAACAATCTGCAGTCTCGGTACGCCGCCGCTCTGTGAATTGAAGTAGTTCGAGTTCGAGTCACGCTCCGCCCGCGCTTTGGGTGTCCTCTGCTTCGTCATGTCGTACTCCTGGGGGCTCGACATGCCACTGAAAGGACAGACACCGTGTTCGCTGCCCATCTTGACTTCTTCTTCGGTGCGACCCAGGCTTGTACGACCGCTGTTGGAACTGTGTATCGAGCTATGTGGCGATACTATGTGCTCATCGAGGCCAGCAGCCTGCGACTTTGGTGGTGTTGACTCAGACTCGGCGTCCGCATCTTGGTACTCCGCGCCATCCTTCATATGCCATCGCGCCATCAGATCGTTCTGGATCCAGATCACCTTGGCGATAGCTCTCGTAATGGCGATCTTCCTGCTCAGTTCAAGCCGAGGATGTGACAAGATAGCTTCGAAGAATGCGTCCTGGATGTATCCCAAACACACTCCAAGAAACATGTAATCGACAAACAACGGGCGTCGACGACCTTTGCAAACATGCATTGCCCTGTACATCGCATCTAGTCAGCGAACAAGTCCTCAAGCGCCTATCTGGGCATGCTACTAGCACCACGTACCCAACCTTATCTAAATACTCCCAATACTCCATACTCGTCGGATCAGTGTTCAACTTGGTCAGATACCACCTTAGGAACATCTTGCGGTTCCTGATCTGGGGGCCTTCCTCCGTCACCCACTCTTCGGGATCGACATCGGATCTGCTGTCCCTGGTGCTGAAGACTCGTGCGGTAATATCGTGGCGTAGCAGCTTCTTGTAGACCATGTTCACTACGGCTGGCACGACCATCTTGATATACTTCTGGCCATCGATCAAGGCGGCCACGTCATCTGGTCCGAACTCGAGGAAGGCGTGGAGGTATGCGATTCTTGCTGGTAGTGATGTGAATAGCTCGCGTCTGTCGACGTGTTCCATGTTCTTGGGAAGGTGCTGCATGGTGAGTACTGGGCTGATATCAACGGATAGAAGCGCTGCTAACTTGAGGACGACATCAATGCAGATACTGCCTCGTAAGGCGACTAGCAAGGTATATGACCGATGTAGTCGGGACTCGGCGACGACCCACTAGGGTACAGATGAAGGAGAGAAAAATATCTTGTGGCGTGACACTGGTTGAGGGTTCGGTCGACCTCAGTAGTTGACGTCAAACGCACGCAGTAGTCAGTGAGAGGGAATAACGTTAGTGGAAAGATTCAAGTCGCTCGATTGTGGTAGGCTCATCCTGTATCAGCCCAGGTGTTAGTCAGCTCAGAAAGAATTGAACGGAGCTTTGCGTCTCGACGGATACTGAGAAGAGGGTCAGCAAGCATCGCGCAGCTAAGCATGGTTAGCTTGATAGCGTGCGAATCAGATGCTTCTGGCAGGGAAAAATGTTGTTGGTGGAACAAGCGAAATATGCACAGGGTCCGTGACCTTATCATTCGGAGAGCGTTTCGTCCCGCATGCGCGTAACGACACTAATGCCTGGTACCAGCAGTGTGTGAAAGCGTTGAAGAGGTATCAGGTGAGACGAAATCTCGAATGTCAGGAGATATTTGCTGTAAGGCTGAGACCCACAACGGAAAATAAACGAGATTAAAACGTGGTGCTAACAACTTCTGTCACGCTCGCTGTAGCCAAGCTTGACATTTTACGCCAATGGACACGAACGACTATCAGTTGCACGCAGCCACGACATCGGCTTCGGGTGAAGACCTACGGCCTGCCAAGTGGGCGTATTGCTACAGTCCGTTCGGAGCGATGCGAATTGAAGTGCGACGCCATCTATCCGCATCGACTTCGGCTTTACGTGCTTGTCGTGTGAGGAGACGATGTACTTGACCAACAAAAAGGTTTTCTGAATACGTAGAAGAATGCGCACTCTCTGGGAAACCGCTCATTTCTCTATACTATGATAGGACCCCCATCACTATAACTTTGTGAATCTAGCCTGGTGCAAGTCACATACGACAACGGGGGAAGATCTCCATCGCTGCGTTGCTCAATAAAGATCGAGCATGCAATTGTTGACGTGTGCTGATCCTTACGATCTCAGTCATATAAATCCTCGTCATCCCCAGTATCATCTGTGAAATCATTGACTGGTACCCTGCTTTTACCCTTATTTGTTCCATTCACGAAGGGCCCACCCGCGGAACCATTCATATGCATTGTTGAGTGCGCTGGGAACCCGTAGTCGTTTTCCGAATCAGCTTCAGACTCATTTGTGGCGACAGCCTTGCCTTTGCCTGTCTTCTGCTTGCTGGCCGCATGTCTTGGTGGGGCTGCAGGCGTTCCGTTGTTCAAGTGTATGGCCGTGTCGCTCCTTGATATCGTACGACTAGGCTGTTCGATCTGTCCATTGGGCTGAGACTTCGCCGCCGTTGTTCCTGCGCTGATGTCTTGATCCTCGAACATCCTCCTGATGCGCTCGAAATGCTCAAGCTCTTTCGCACTGACGCTGCCAACGAGCTCTTTTTGTGCAAGTTCGAAATCGTCTTCGTTGACCACGACTTCAACGTCTTCCGGTGTTGCTGCATGGTCGAAGAACCAGCCGGTGCTGACCGGCTCACCCTTCTGCGTGCTGATCTCTGCAACACGGTCGTCAACTGCTTTGGTCTTCCTTGTGATGGCCTTGAGCATCGCATCACTGCACAGAGCGTACAGGTCTGCACCAGTGTAGGTGAAAGGCAACTTCTGAGCCACTCGCCTGAGGCTGACTTCTCGTGCCAGCGTGAATTTCCTAGTCAGTGCTTCCATGATTGTCACCTGGGCGTCATGGCTGTCGGCAACGCCGAGGTAAAGCATCTTATCGAATCGACCGGGTCGCAGCAGCGCAGGGTCAAGCAAATCAGGCCGGTTTGTAGCACCAATCACGAAAACGCCTCCAGCATTATTCGACTGGCCATCCTCACTTGACCCTCCACCAGACATGCCATCGAGCTCTGCCAACAACTGACTGACTATACGGTCCATAACGCCACCGCTATCGCCTTGGTTGCCACGCTTCGGTGCCACACTGTCCAGTTCGTCGAAAAAAACGACACAAGGCCGCGCATCTCTTGCTTTCTGGAATACTCTTCGGACATTGGCCTCAGATTCACCAATATACATGTTCAGCAGCTCAGGACCTTTGACGCTGAAAAAGTTCAGGCTGAATTCTGTCGCAATAGCTTTGGCAAGTAGGGTCTTTCCAGTACCTGGTGGGCCATAAAACAAGATACCTGAGCGTTTACGTACACCATTAGCGAACAGCTCTGGATGCGTCAACGGCAACGATATTGTTTCAATAATAGCATCTTTCTGTGACGCCAAACCGCCGACATCTTGCCATGTAACGCTAGGTATCTTGGGCGCGCCGATTGCGTCGGAGAACGTCGACCTTGCAGCGGAGATTGCAGAGGCGAAGTCGACTGGCATCAGGTGCGATGTTGCTTGGCCACCAGATAGGATCAGATCAGAGACGCTGCAGTCTTTGTTCTCAGCCAAAGAGGCGAGTCGATTCGATCTTGCTAGATTTGCACGCTGCACAACGTCGACAAGGTCGCCTGCTACTAATGCTGCTGTCTGCAGTGCCACGTTCTTCAGGTTGATGGTCGGCGATAGTGAAACGGCCATGGACGCACAGACATTGCGCAAGATGAGCTCCCTAGCAACTTCGTCAGGGGCTGTCACTTCGAGCTCGTGAGTGAACAAGCTTCGCAGACCTGCTGGCACATCGTCAATCTTGGACGTGGTTGCAATCACGATTCTTGCGGTCTTGATAATGTCTCTGATAGTCGGCACCATCCGGTCAGCGGTCAGGACCTCGACATGCTGCAAGAGAAGGGCTGTTCGCTCAACACCACAAGAAAGTGCTCGTTCCGCACGCACTCTGAGCAGCCCCTCGGTCTTGACGTCTCCACCACCAGTCGTGGATGCATTTTCGGATAGCATATCGTGAGCAGATATCGGGAATGTATGGATGCCAACAGAAGCACAGGCGTTTGTTGCTATATGACTTTTGCCAACCTGCCGCTGTGAAGAGTGCAAGAGGACGACAAGGGGAGGCAAGCCTAAATTGGTCGCTCTTGGACTGGTCGCAGCAGTTGCAAGATCTGCAAGTCTGCTTTCGAGTGGGAGTTTCGTCGAAGCAGGTAGGGAACTGGTTGTGCTCAAAGGGATTTGAGCCGTCGGTGATAACGCGACCGTCCGGAGGCCGAGCCAAAATTTCGACCACGTGGCTATGGAATCTGAAACTTTGTGGTGGCTCGTCCCTGACACGCCAAGCTTGGTCTGGGAGGTATCCAGAATTGCGGTACCGCCCCAGTTTTCAGAGTCATCGGGCGTGCTGCCGTTGTCTGATGGCGCATCGAGATCGAGAGATTGTACCACGAACCAGGCAACCTGCAAACGTTTCCGATCTGAAGCGGATGTGATGTTGAGTTTGGAGAGCAATTGACTGTCTTCATAAGCCGTGTCTGCCGCTCCGGCTGAGGAGGTGGCACGAGCTAGATCTTCGTCTACTGGGACTGCAACAACGTCACCAACTTTGATAAGGCGTCGACGGTTCTCAAAATGTGCTTTCAAGGCAGTGAATAGGATGGACTGAGTGGCCGGATCTTGAGTCAGTGGCGAGAGGACTTTCGCCAGAGATACTTCTCTTGCCAGTGGAGGGCCTCGGTTTGAAGGCGGTCGCGCAATATGGGTAGATCGATTGGCCGGCTTCAAAGACTTTGGCATGGCTCCCAACTTGACGAATTGCGCATTTGACAAATTTGCCAGCAAGACAGGGGACAGATATAGAGCCGGGCTGGATGGCATGGAGGCATGACTCGGTGTGAAGCTCGAGCGTCGATCACCAGTCTTGTCAACAGCGTAACGAGCTTTTTGCTGCAGCAGTCCTGACAGGCCGTAAATGCGCACAACTCGGAAATCGGACTCTTCTTCTCCATTGAGTGCAGCAAAAGTTGACGAAGCAAAACCGAAGCTGCTCACATTTCTTGCAACCTCGAGACGTGCCCAATCACCCGAGAAACAGCCAAGCTTGGCGAGGGTGGTTGTGTCAACGAAAACAAAGGAGTCATCATCCTCTTGCGGCGACGGCCTTGGGTGTAGCATTTCTGCAGGGACTTTCCTGAGAAGGGCTTCAGTACGAAAGACCTTGCCAGGGCGGGTGCCTGCCCTGGCGGTTGTTTGTGTAAAGCTTGAATAGACGGAACCGGGGGTATGTGTACCAGTCATTCTGCTAAATTGACCTGGCTTGGGAGTCGCAGCAGTCATGGCAGACAGGGTTCCAGCTTGCTGTGGAGGCAAGCCAGGAGCACTCAGTGATATTATATCGTCCATCGAGTCGGAATCTTCGTCGCTTTCATTGAGCTCGGAACCCTCCGTCTGTGAGCCGTCGTCGTCGGTGGCGTCGACCTCTGAGGCTGTTGTGAGATTGCGATCCTCGGCAGCGGAGAAAAACTGATCAGTGGTAGTATCGTCTTCTGGGGTGTCTTCTAGCGACTCTTCTATGATCGCTGTTGGGGCAGCAAGCTTCTTCACAGCCTTCTCTTGCGAGCCGCCGGCATGTACAACGATGACCTTGGTGGTGGATGAGATCAGACCCTGCGAGACGGGCTCGCTGTCGGCGATAATGGCAGGCGCAGCTCGTACATGGGTGATGGGGTGGGGAGGCAAGGGGAGGGGGAAGACGTCGCCGGTGTGCACGAGCTTGGCGTTGGATAGACCGGCCCTGACGAGTTCAGTGAGGCGCTCCTCGGCCGAGATGGATGTGCCTGTGAAAGCATTTGGCATTTGCTCTTGCTGGCCGGTCCTCCTGTTCCTCATGTGCTGAAAGCCGCCGCCGAATCTGTTTTGTATCTCGTCCACCTTCTCAATGAGGCCTTTCTCGATCGTGACGTAGACCGAGTCGAGGACAACGGGGGTGGTGAGGACGACTCGCACCTCGAAAGACTTGGGGAGGTGGCTGCCATGGCGGTTGTAGTCCTGCGCAGCGAAGGCACGCAGGAACGCCGACGAGGCCTGCGATGCGGGGGAAAGCCTGATTTGTGACAACCCTTCGCTCTCTGAGTCGGTGTCTGACGGGGAGTCGACTGCATGGAAGGTCCATGTCGAGTCGTGCAGGTCGAGATGGAGCGGGGAGGAGGGAGCAATAGCTATACAGTGCTGATGGTGGGTGTCAGTAAGACTGTCTACTCGTTGCTGTTAGCATGTGTATCGTATATCGGCCTGACTTGCGTGCCACATACTCAGTCCCAGTGTAGCAGCAAGGCCTCTCGACACCACTGCGCCGTCAGCCTTGACCTGGTCGTCGAACACCAGGCGTGCGTGGACGGGGCGGGGAGGCACCTCTCGCCGCCGCCGTTTCTTGCGATGTTCTGAATCGCTGAAGTCACTCATGGTGCCACCTTGTGACCTTGGGATCTCGCAAGATATAGCAGCTGTTCAGACACTCATGAGTGGTATTGTATTGAACTGTTGGCCCTCGAGGACGCGCTCACAAAGCTGAAACCTTAGCTGCGATTGACTTCTGGGCGTCGGGTCTCTACTTGCCGAGGTCCATCTGTGAAAGGCCAGAATGTGCACTAAGAACCATTTATGTACTCGTGACTATCCAAGTCCACAACTGCAAGCCAGGAAGAGTGCTTTCGCGTCTGTTTTGCCTCTTTCTCGTGCTGCATTGTTTAGGTGCAAAGATGATTGATGCTCCTCATCTGGGCTGGTAACATCCGCTCGAGGCTGGGAGGGGAACCGCCCGACCGTCAGCCTTAGGAGCCAGTGATTGGCGTGTGCCTCTAGGGGCTGCGTCCTTAGCCCGTAAGGACAGCTGACAAGTGAGCACCCAATGGACACACTGCCCAATGATTTGAAGGCGTAGTGTCTTGTCATAATAACCCCGCCGTCGGGTCAATTTCCGAGTCCGGTCTCATACTCATGCTGTGAGAGAGGGTGGGAGGGGCCTTACAGAAGTGCTCTACGAAATCGGTGGACTTCGATGTGATGCTCTGCTGCGAGTGCCTCGACTCGAGAGCTCGATGCTGTCAACAAAGTCCATCTTCCAGGCCAAACGCAATCAATGTTACGATGTTTTAGGTCTGTCGCGGCAGCCGCAGTCCTACCTCATTGCTGTTCGCGTAGTTGATAGGTCACTTGTAACGAAACAAGTTCAGCTGTACCTACACTGTTCGAGTATTGGGAATACTACGCACACGGCAGGGCAGCGAATGACTAATAGCAGGCCGCTCCTACAGCTCGCCCAGGCTCCAGATCATTATCGATTAGCCTCAAACGCCCTCTAACCTGACAGCCGTTCTGTTATTGCTGCTTCCCACCTCTGCCACAATCAGATCTAGATGGCGAATCTTGCTCCTGCTTCCCACCTCTTCACAAAGCACATGTTGGCTGTGGCATCAGTGACCCGCTGCATACGCGTGCGTGCAGCATTGCGTCTGATCATCCGCGACTGAGTTTTCTACCCAAGCTTCACCTGCTCAGAGGCCCAAGTCCGCCATTGTATATGATGCAATCTCCGCCGTGCTATACTTGTCCTTGAGCGGCATCCGGGACCAAGTTTAACAATCAGCAATATCGAGAGAGATGCTGAACCCCAACAGGAGAACTCACCTTAAGAGCGATAAGAAAGGCAGCTACTGATAGATGTCAAAGGGTTTTGACCGACGGGCTTCTGAAACGCGCCGTGATAGACAGAATTTTCTTCACCCTGCGTTACTTGCTTGCGTGAAGGGAAACAACTCAAGTCATCCATTCTACGTATGAACAGTCCGGCTGTTAACATGACAGCGCAAGAGCCGAGATTGTGCTGAGAGAGTCGCCTTCCTCCATTTGTTGTGGAGTTTCGAAGCAAGAAACAACCATTCTCGTGTCGATCATAGATGAGGCTTGAAGGATCTGCGACGTGCATCCAAACGACAGGAGAAGCGATGTCGGCGGATGCTCCGCTGTCGTTTAGCGGCTGGGCTGGCATGAAAATCCAATCTAATCTGATCCGCGCCTCAGCACCTTTCGAGTAAGGTGCATCACCAGCGGAACGCAAATGACGGCTTCATGCAGATCAGCTGGCGCGGCTTTTGCTTTCGATTTGTAGAACCGACTCTATCATGACTTCGTTCATGTTCCTTTCCGCATGCACATGGCAATTCTTGCTGGTGTCGAGCTCGAGAAAAGGTGTATTGTGACGTGCTCCATCCGGCAAACCCCGATGGAAAACGCGCTAGTCCTGTCTGCTTGCTTCCACGGTTTGTAGAATCCGTTGCGCTTGCCATCCAATGTTAATCTTTGACGTTATGAGCCTCAAAATCGGGATGTGGGAGAAAACTAACATAACGTGTGCTCTTTGCCATCAGAGCAAACTAATTCGGTTGTAGCATCTACGGCTGCGGTCTGGCCAACTTGGACGCACCTATTCAGTACCTCGTCGTCCATGCCCCTCCACCAAACATGAACCTCTTCCATCTGCCTTATTCATCAACCTGCCACAAGGTAAATCACTCGGGCTAAGGCTCAAACTACAGCCTGATCCGACTAGCCTCCCTTCAATACACATATTGCCAAATGGCTTCATCCAGGGAACAATCATCGACACAGCCTTGCCTGGCAATTGCCAATCCTAATCGGCGAACTTTACCGGGACCCAAATATCTAGATCGTCTGGTCTCGTCTGCTGTAGGCGACGACGATGCCATCGAGTTCCTGAATCACGACGGTGCCACCTCAACCATTACATACAGCCAACTCGATCAGCTCAGTTCAAAGCTAGCCCATCAGATACGACAGCATCTGAAAGGCATCACTACCCACACTGAGGTCGTGCCTGTGATACTACCTCAACACCCAGCGCTGTATGTAGCGTATCTCGCCGTCCTGAAGTGTGGCGCAGCTTTCTGTCCTATCACACCTGATACCCCGGAGGAGAGACTCTCTTTCATCATTGGGGATGTAGACGCAAAACTCGTTCTCTGCTTCGCAGAGCGAGCACAGGACCTGAAGAGAGCTTTGCAGTCGGTCGCATGCTTATCTGTTGATCTGTCGGCACTGTCCTACGAGATCATCCCTACCCTCGAGTCGCGATGCGAGCAGCGCAGCTCTTCAGACATCGCGTACGTGATGTATACCTCGGGCTCAACTGGAAAGCCTAAAGGAGTACCAGTCTCGCACTTTGCAGTCACACAGTCATTGCTTGCTCACGATGAACACGTGCCCTCCTTCAGTCGCTTCTTACAATTTGCGGCCCCAACCTTTGACGTATCCCTATTCGAGATATTCTTTCCGTGGTATCGGGGTTCGACACTGATTTGCTGCGAAAGAGAGAGACTACTCTCTGACTTGCCTGGAACGATCAATCGATTGCATATTGATGCCGTTGAACTGACACCTACTGTTGCTACCGTACTTCTACGAGAAAGATCCGCAGTGCCAGGACTGCGCGTTCTGCTCACGATAGGAGAAATGCTGACCTCTCAAGTGGTCAGAGAGTTTGGCGGAGATGAGGACCGCGAGAGCATATTATTTGGGATGTACGGTCCCACTGAAGCTGCAATACATTGCACAATAGAGCCACGGATGAAAGCTTCAAGCACCATTCGCAACATAGGTCGGCCTCTCTCAACAGTCACCGCATTCATCCTCGAAGAGCAAGGGCAGTCGCCCACACCAAAAATTCTGACTGTTGGTGATACAGGTGAGCTCGCTATTGCGGGACAATTAGCCAGTGGGTACTTGCATCGAGAAGAACAGACAAAAACAGCTTTCGTAGAGCTTCCAGGACATGGAACTGTGTATCGGACCGGGGATCGAGCTGTGATGACTTCAGAAGGGAATCTTCATATTCTGGGCCGGATCTCCGGCGGCCAAGTCAAGCTTCGTGGACAGAGAGTGGAGCTGGGAGAGGTCGAGGAAGCCGCCTCGCAGGCACAAGGAGTCGATATTGCCGTGGCTGTTGTGATTCACGACACACTCGTATTATTTTGCTCGGGTGACACTGCTCTAAGGTCCGCAGAAGTCGACCAGAGGTGCAAAGCATGGCTACCTCGCCATATGAGACCAGGGGATATCGTCATTCTTCCAGATGGGTTGCCTCGGCTACCTTCGGGCAAGGTTGACCGCAAACGCTTGGAGACACAATATCAAGAGTGTCAGGGTGAGAACAAAACCCTCGCCTTTTCATACGACTCAGAAGCTGCGTCCGACCTAGCTGCTATCATATCGGATGAACTGCACACCAAGGTTGACGTGCACAGCTCGTTAAGGTCCTGTGGGCTTGACTCGTTAAAGGCGATACGCCTGGCGTCAAGGTTGCGTGGCACATATCCCAACGCCTCGACGTCTATGTTACTCGAGGCTCAAACAGTCGGCGATCTTGTCAGTGTTTTAGACACCGAGAAGTCTTCCGTTCAAACAACATCCGAGCTTACCAGTATTCCACTTGACAGCCCAAGATGGCAGACACTTGTCGATAGCGTCATCCAGCAGATCCAAGGTCAGATAGACCCACAGCAGGTCGAGGATGTTTTACCTTGCACCCCTATCCAGATCGCCATGCTGTCCGAGTCTTCTAGGAAACCTGGACAGAACGCAAATGAGATTACCATCCAAGTCGATCCCTCAGTATCGCTGTCAAGGCTGACGGAAGCGTTCGAAACCCTAGCACGTGATAATGCAATTCTGAGGGCGGGCTTTGTGGCTACTGTTGATCCTCATATGCCATTTGTGCAGGTGGTCAAGCGCAAATCGACGTTCAATGAACCTCACAGCCTACTGTTTCCGCTCAGGCTCACCCCGAACGTAGACCAACATGTTGTAGACGTGGTTATTCATCATGCTCTCTACGACGGCTGGTCATGGGACCTCATCTTACGAGATGTTAACACTCTCCTGAAGGGTGGCGACTTGCGACCACGACCTTCTTTCCAGAACTTCTCACTTGCGAGGCAGGCACATGCCAGTCTACACAGCGGACCTGACCTGATGGCTTGGACAGGCTCACTTGAACACGCGGAACCTTCTGCATTTCCAGTCCTACAATCGAGGATGTCCGTCGATGGCGATATCGCTCAGCACACTAGCACTTTGTCCATGCATCTTTCAACACTCTCGGATGTGGCTATACAAATGAACATCAGCAAGCCTTCAATATTACACACTGCTTTATCGCTTTTGTTGGGCACCCTACTCGACAATTCTTGTGTGATTAGTGGGCTTGTTGTGGCTGGTCGGGACGCAGTCATGCCTGGAGTTGAGGAGGTCATTGGACCTTGCTTCTCTACACTGCCCTTGCAGCTGCAGCTGCACGAATGCAATACAGCACGTGATATCATGCTCCACACATATCGGGAGCACATGCGTTGCTTGCGACACTCGAGCGTCTCTCTTGCACAGATCAAATCTGCACTTCATATGACTAGCGACGACAAGCTTTTCGATGTAGTCTTTGTGTGGCAAGAGTCGCTGTATTCTCACGTCAACGCTAGTGACCTTGCCCTTACCAGAGAGAGCCACGACCACTTGGAGTACACATTGGTGGTAGAGATCGAGCCCACAGAAACCTCCTTGCGCATCAAGACTACCTACAACCAATCGAGAATATCCAAAGCACAGATTGTGAACATCCATGCCCAGTTAAACTACCTTGCGTGCACTCTCGTTAGCCATCCCGAGCAGCAGTTAGCTGAAATCTGGCGGGATGCACCATCCAGCCTACTTTCAGTATCGAACATAAAGCCAAGCCGGCCTGTCGACAAAGATCTTACAGCTACGATCGCTCGAATAACGCGCACACACCCTGACCGCACCGCCGTCGATTTCATCACAAAGTACGACAGCACAACCCGCTCCATCCAGCGGCAAACATTGAGCTACCGAGACCTCCACAAGCGAGCACGAATGACTGCGCAAACCCTTGCGCGTGAGTCAGGATTGGTAGAGGATGACATAGTACTGATCTGCTGTGCAAGGTCTGTCAACGTCTACGTATTGATCTGTGCTATCATCATGGCTGGTAGTGCATTTCTGTGCGTCGACCCAGGGACTCCAGACAACCGGCTTCAAGAGATTATCGAACAGGCAAAGCCTAAGCTTCTTGTGATCGAAGGCGCACGAAACTTGAAGTACTGCAATGCGGCACACGCGCCAGTGAAGACTCTGGAAAGTGTCGTTGCGCATCAGAGTACCTCTGACGGTAGGCTATCGATCAACACGTCCGGCTCAGATCTCGCGTACGCCGTGTTTACATCTGGTAGCACAGGAGTCCCGAGGGGCGTGCTTATCACAAGGGAGAGCCTGATGAGCAATATCGAACACCTGTCAAACGTGTACCCGCATAGCGCATCCTCTCGCCTTCTCCAGACTTGTTCGATGTCTTTTGACGTTTCTGTCTTCGACATATTCTGGACTTGGCACTGTGGAATGACCTTGTGCTCCGCAGATAATGATGTACTGTTTAGCGACGTCGAGAAGCTCATCGACAGTATCGATGTAACACACCTGAGCATGACCCCATCAGTAGCTGCTCTTATTGACCCCGGTAAAGTGCCTAAGGTTCAGGTCCTCGTCTGCAGTGGTGAGCCGATGTCCGCCAGGGTCTATGGAAGATGGGCCGGTCGCGGTCTCTACCAAGGCTACGGACCCAGCGAGACTACGAATGTCTGTAACGTTCGTTCTTATATCGATGGCAAAGTTCCCATCAACAACGTTGGACCACCTCTCGCAAACACAGCAATATTCGTTTGCTCGCGGCTTTCAGCTGGGCAACGTATGATTCCGCTGAAAGTGGCCCACTTCAACGTCTTGCCGCAAGGCGCTGTTGGTGAGATATGGATCAGCGGAGCACAACTTGGTAGAGGTTACACCGACCCAGAGCTCACATGCAGAAGCTGGCTCGAACACCCCCAGCACGGAAGACTGTATAAGTCTGGTGATTTCGGGAGACTGCTTGCAGACGGTAGTCTTGTGATTCTGGGACGTGAAGACGATCAAGCCAAAATTCGTGGTCAGCGCATCGAGTTGAATGAGATCAACTCCAAGCTCATGCAATCAGATCTTGCTAGGGATGCCTTCACCCTCATTCTGTCTGACACATCGGCCAGAGACAAGCTTGTGTCGTTCTGGGTGAGCAGCACGCAGCATGGACGGGGAGAAAGCAATGCTGTTGCTACACTCTTTGAGTGGCTCCGTGAAAATTTACCTGCATACATGGTTCCTGAATGCCTGATACCAGTACAAGCTCTGCCCTTGACTGAGCAGGGTAAAGTGGATAAAGGTGAACTAGTATCCATCCACCAGAGGTTGACTCATATTCAGCTCGCAGCATATTCAGGACCGCTCTTGTCTGAAAAGGATCATCACGATACTATGACAGACGAAGAAGCTCAAATTGTCGAGATTGTCTCCGAGATAAGTGGTGTACCAGCATCAGACATCAACATCTATGCTTCGTTTTTCATCTATGGCATTGATTCGATTCGAGCTATTCCCTTGGCTCAAAGGCTTCGACAATCAGGTTTCCATGCAATCCAAGTATCTGATATCATGAGATACTCTTCCATCAAGAGACTACTTGCCCACGTCTCGCTAGAGAAAGCGGAGAAAGACAATACCGTCAATACTGATGTAGCTATGAACAGTATCCCTGCTCGACTGAAACAGTCCCTCCAGGCTCGTTACGGAGATGGCGCATACAAGGGTCAGACCGTTCTTCCTTGTACTCCGTTGCAAGAAGCAATGCTTTCATCCGGGTCCACAAACAGCGGTTCTTACGCGAATCACCTCAAATACCGGCTCGTGTTCGACCCCGAAAGAGTTCGTGCGGCATGGTCCAGGATGGTCGATAGGCAGGGACTATTACGTACTGTGTTCGCTTTGACTGAAGAGCCCGAATTTCCGTATGTCCAGATTGTGCTAGAGCATTTCCACCTTCCATGGACCGAGGTCGTGGAGCCCTCGCCTGACAAGGTCGCAAGTCCCTTTCATGAACCTCCATACAGTTTGCAGATTATGAAGGCTCAGGGGCGTGACGCCGAGCTTCACTTGTTCATGCACCATGCACTTTACGATGCCGAAGCTCTGAACAACCTCCACAAAGAGGTCGAATCATTGTGTGTGGGTAAGCAGCTGCTGCCTGCTGTACCGTTCTCAAAATATCTAGACTTTAGGTTCAATTCGTTGTCGGAGAGGAGCGACAGCTTCTGGCAGCGCCGTCTGAAGCACATGACACCTTGCCGTCTGTCAACAGTAGTCAAGGAAAAGGGCTTCAACACCAGGTCTACGATGACATTACGTGAGACTGACTTTCTATCTTATGAAGCACTGAGCTCATGCGCCAAGTCGACCTCGACAACCATGCTTGCTATCCTACAAACATCGTTAGCACGCCTTTTGCATGTATATCTAAGAACCTCCGACGTTTGCTTCGGGACAGTCTTCAGCGGTCGCAATATTGATGTTCCAGGCATTGATAGTTGTATTGGGCCATGTTTCAACACTTTGCCCGTTCGCTGCCACATTGCGGACAATGCCACCAGTAGTGATCTGTGCCAGAAGTTGCAGCAATACGATGTTGACATTCTGCCCTTCCAAGCGACGGCGTTGCGACGATTGCAGAAGCAATATAGTCCGGATGGTAGGTCACTGTTCGATGTCTTACTACTCCTTCAATCTTCTAGTCCGAGCCTTGACAACAAGATCTGGCAGCTGATCGATGAGGAGGGTCAGATGGACTTTCCATTCATTATCGAAGTACTTCCGGAGCTGGGGAGCGATCAAATAAACATTGAACTCCATACTACTCAGAGTAGCGACAAAGCGTTTGCCCAGAAATTACTTTCAGACTTTTGTGTTACCTTGGAGGATACAGTCAAACATCCACAGAATCTTGCATCAAGCCTAGAGCAAGTCAGCCCGCTGATAGCTGAGAACGAAACTAATGGCTACATCACACCACAGGTAAATGGCGAAGCGTCAAGGCAAGCCAGAAAAACATCGATCAAGCAGACCTTGGTAGCTCAAGCTGTCTTAGCCGCCTTAGCAAGCTTGACAAATCGCGATACGACCATGGTCACTGGACAAACGAACATCTTCCAGCTTGGAATGGACAGTATCAATGCCGTGCAGCTTGCTTCCTTATTGAGATCAGACGGCTATCAGGTGACCGCTAGCGACATTCTTGAAGAGCCTCAAATTCAAGCGATCATTGGCTTATGCGAGAAGCGACACAGTACACAACGTACGTTGGCAGCATCTGAACAAGGTTACGACCTGGTAGCATTCGACAGAAAGCACAGGCAGCAGGTAGTACAGTCCTTGAACCTCCGCAATGATCACGTCGAGGCCGTGTATCCTTGTACAGCTACGCAGGCGGGTATCCTGTCAGAGTTCCTCAGGTCAGAGGGCCGTCTGTACCACAACAGTCTGCGGTTCCGTCTCACCACTGACATCGACCACGAACAGTTGCATAGGGCATGGGACGAGACTGTTAAGCGGCATGCACTGCTGAGAACAGGCTTTGCAGAGATTGCCGATGCCCATCATCCTTTTGCTATGATCGTTTACAAGAGGCAAGATTCGGACAGGTCGTGGTTATCAATGGCGAACGAGATGCAGCCTCCGCATCCGAGGACTCTTGACGATATCATACATCCACCATGGAGTATTCACGTCCACAGGGCGGATACATGGTTTGTGGAGTTGCACATCCTTCACGCTCTTTATGATGCTCAATCACTACAGCAGGTACTACGTGACGTTGAGGCCTTGTACAATGGCAAAAGTCTTCCTAACCCTCCTTCAATTGTCAGAGCACTCGGCACTATCGTCTCACTTAACCAGTCTGACCTCAATAACGACTTTTGGCGATGTGTAAAAGAGAATGCACAACCAACAAAGTTCCCGGATCTTAATATCATGCGAGGAGTTCCATCGAAAATACATGCTTTCTCACATGTCATCTCACATCCATCCAGCAAGCTTCAAAAGGGATGTGAGAAGCAAGCTTGCAGCCTCTTAGCCGCTTGTCAGGTGGCATGGGCCAAGATGCTTGCAGCATATACCGGTCAGCGGACTGTCGTATTCGGCAACATTCTATCTGGCCGTGTCTTTGAGGAGGACGAGTTGAACGATGTAGCATTGCCATGCATAAACACTTTACCTATCCTTGTCGATCTGTCGGCTGACCACGACCAGATACTCAAAGACGTCCAGTGGTACAATTCGCAGCTGCAGAGGAACCCACATGTTCCGCTTTCGAAGATCAAGAATATGCTGGAAGTTCAAGGCGACTTGTTTGACACAGCCCTAGTGCTACAGAAGTATTCACAGAGAACTTGGTCCTCCGAGCTCTGGGATATAGCGTCCGACGAGGCCACTGCAGAATACGCTGTGTCACTTGAGATCGTACCAGACGGCGACCGTGACAGTGTCGAGCTAAAGCTAACATATGACCAGAAAGTTTTACCTATTGGGCATAGTGAAATATTGCTTAAACAGTATGAACAGATGCTCTACGAGACACTAAACCTAGAGCATAAGTACGCAAGCAACGATGTCTTATATGCCAGCTTAGCACCCAAGTTGCCTACGATTGAGACGGAGCACACGTGTCTGCACGACCTCGCACTCGCATCGGCTGCTCGAAATCCGAACCAGATTGCGCTTGAGTTCGTCAGCAACATTGAAGATGGTAAAATCATCAAACAAACACACACATATTTGGAACTCGTGTCTAAAGCAGCACAAGTTGCGCACATGCTTATCAAACAAGACGTTGGAGTCGGTGATTTTGTGGCTATCTGTTTTGAGAAGTGTGCAGAGGCATCGTTCACGATTCTTGGCGTCTTGATGGCTGGCTGTGCCTACGTTGCGATTGACCCAGGGGCGCCTACCGCGCGGAAACACTTTATTCTCAAGGACTCAAAGTGCAACATAGTGCTGACAACCTCTGAAACATCAAACTCATTTGGTGAGGCAACAGCACGAATAGTCTGCATGGATAATCCTGAAACGTGGCAGCAATACAGCTCAGAGCCACCGAAGCTGCCGAGGCCTGTAACCGTAAATGACATATGCTATTGCCTCTACACCTCAGGAACGACCGGCACACCGAAGGGGTGCTTGATCAGCCACAAATCGATCGTCCAAGCGATGCTATGTTTCTCTAGGATATTTGACGGCCATTGGACTACGAACTCTCGCTGGCTTCAATTTGCAGGCTACCATTTCGACGTCAGTGTGTTGGAACATTTCTGGACTTGGAAAGAAGGTTTGTGTGTTACAGTAGCGCCACGAGACCTCCTTTTTGAGGACTTACCTGAGACCATCAACAAGCTTGGGATCACACACCTGGACCTCACACCCAGTCTTGCACGGCTGTTGACACCAGAATCTGTGCCTTCTCTATGTGAAGGTGTGTTCATCATTGGTGGTGAGCAAGTTCGACAGGATATAATTGACACATGGGGAGACGCCGGCTGCCTATACAATTTCTACGGACCGAGTGAAGTAACTCCAGGCTGTACCGTTCATCCTCGCGTGAAGAAGTTTGTCAAGCCAACAAATGTCGGCCAGCAGTGGGACAACGTCGGCTCATATGTACTTGAGCCTGGATCCGAGAAGCCGGTCCCGATTGGTGCTGTAGGGGAGCTATGTCTCAGAGGTGTGCTTGTTGGCGACGGCTACCTCAACAGACCAGAATTGACTGCAGAGAAGTTCGTGATTCTAAAGTCGACCGGCCAACGAATCTACAGAACGGGAGATCTTGTCCGAATGCTTCACGACCATAGCTTCGAGTACATAAGCAGAATCGACGATCAAGTCAAGCTACGAGGTCAGCGTCTTGAGATTGGTGAGATCAACCATGTGCTATCACAATGCTCGCCAGATTTCGCTGATGCGGCTACCATTGTGGCGGGTCACCCAGAGCAGGAGAAAGAGCAGCTTGTGGCATTCTTGGCGCGATCCAAGGAGACTAAAGCGCGGCATAAGAAGCCCAACCTCATACGCGATGCAGCAGTCAACCTTCAGCTCTCTTATGTGCGCAGGCTAGCATCCGATAGCCTACCAGCGTATATGGTACCGACATATTTTATCGCTGTCGATTTTCTGCCACTTACAGTTAATAACAAGGTCGATGCAAAATTGCTCAAATCCTTGTATGAATCGACAGACCTGCAGGATGTCAGGCATCAGCAGGAATCAGCTGTGACCATTTCCCCAAGAACACAAGTGCAATTGCACAGGCTCACTGAGCTAATCGCCAACTACCTTGAAACCGATCTAGCTACAATAGAGCCAACAGCTTCTTTATTGCAGCTGGGTGTTGATTCTATCTCCGCGATTGGTCTTTCCAAAGTCTTGAGAACAGCAGGATATTCTACTGCTTCAGTTGCGTTAGTAATGAGGCGACCCATACTCATGGACCTGGCCGAGGCAGTCTCGGAAGAAAAGAGCCCTGGTGAGCAGTATAATGTGCAGAGAGCGCGTGACCGTATTCGAGCCTTTGCACTTAAGCACAAGTCCGCAATTTGCGACAGTCTTAGGATCAGCGACCAAAGTGTCCAACATATTGCCCCTTGCACACCGCTGCAAGAAGGGATGATCTCAAAGTTGATGTCAAGTGATACCAAGCAGCCGCCATATCTTACTCGCTTCGTCCACGAGTTGGACGATTCGATTGATTTGGCTCGACTCTCTGCTGCCTGGGACTTACTACAAGCTCAATTGGACATCTTGAGGACACAGTTTGTCTCGACTGAGGATGGTTATGCACAAGTTGTGCTCGCTCAGAGCCCCAGTGCAGTAAATCCGGACAATAGGGCTGACTTTATCAAAGTTGACCCATCAACTGCCACCGACGAATGTTTCGACAGATGGAGGCAGGATGCAAGACAGCTAGGTTCAAACATGCCGTGGCAAGTCTGGCTGAGCCAGCGAGAAAGCGGGCAGGGAAAGATCATGTCCCTGTTTATCTTTCACGGTATTTACGACGGCATTAGTATACCGTTGCTGTTGGATGCGCTCTACGAAGTCTACGATCACCCAAAGCAATTTGTGTTCAATGCGCCACCGTTTCATGAAGCACTTCCTTATGGACCATTGCTTTGCAAGGATGATGCTGCAGGCTTTTGGCGTGGCCATCTGCGGCACATCAGGCTGCTCAATCTCACGGAACAACAAGTTTCGACTACCGCAAGGGTAAGCACAGTGCATCGTCAACTTCGTCTGGACAACACTCGACAGATGTGCTCAGCTCTGGCTGTGACAGCTCAAGCTCTGTTCCATGCAGCTTGGCTGTTCGCACTGGCAGAGCATCTTCAGATCAATCCTATTATAGGCATTGTGCTCTCTGGGCGTTCTATCGAGCTCGACAATGCGGACGCGGTCATTGGACCCATGTTCAATACTCTCCCTTTTGCCATTGACGGTTTGCCAGCCAGTTCGACGCTAACCGATCTAGTGAAGGCGTGTCATCAGAGTAATGTCGATGCATTGCCATACCAGCACACAGCATTGAGCAGCATCAAGAAGTGGATCAAGCTAAAGGCCGACCAAGAGCTGTTCGACAGCCTATTCGTTTATCAAGGTCTGACTGAGATGCGCGAGCGAGAATCGAGATTGCCATGGGTTGAGCAGCAGTCTTCGAGTATCGCCGACTACCCTTTGAACGTCGAGGTAACAGAGACAACAAAAGACAAGTACAGCATGACTATCGTGGCCGCCGACTCGGTAGGAAAAGACTTTGCTGAGAAGCTTGCACAGTCAATGCAAGATACCTTGGACAATATACAAGGCAGTGATGGAATCTCGCTACCTTCCGCCTTCTTCACTGATAGCCTCCCTGAGGTGCCTCAGAACACGAAATATCCGAGGGCCAGCGACATCGATTCCGAGAAGTTTGTGTGGACCGAACAGGCTAGAGTCATCAGGAGGGAAGTTGCGGTGCTTGCTGAGGTCGAAGAGGATAGTATCGATTACGATCATCCAACAATCTTCGAGCTCGGGTTAGACAGTGTCGAGGCCTTGAAACTCGCTGCTAGACTGAGGAACAAAGATATTAGGCTACCAGTGAGCAAGATCTTGCAAAGGCCTACCGTTGCGGGTTTGACTCAAGCATGGACCGTCCAGTGTGGTACCAATTCTCCCACTGACTCGAAAAATCCTGGAGCTATAGACAGAGATTGGAAGGCGACCCTGGCTGATCAAGGCGTGGACGTCCTCCATCTCGAGGCTGTGTTCCCTGTAACACCGATACAGGAAGGTCTTCTAGTCGACTTCGAGAAGTACTTCCATGTTCTCGTCTACGAGCTCCAGAGTGGTGTCGATGTTGATCGTTTTACTGCTGCCATTCAACAGAGTACTCAGAGTATACCGAGTTTCCGAACTAAGTTTGTCATGCTCGATGAGCCTGTGGAGGGTGTCACCTTTCTGCAAGCAATTACGATAGCGCCTACAGGCAGTAAGATGCCTCACGTATCTTACGGTTTCGAAGACATGAGCAAACTGAAGATGCACCTCAGCAGTATCAAAGAGAACGCTTCTCTAGATGACTCGATGCCATATCAGCAGATAGCGGTCTTGGGCAACAACAACAAGGCCTATTACGTTCTGGCCATGTCTCATGCGCATTATGATGCGTGGTCCCTGAAATACCTGCTCGATCATGTCACACAAAGCTATCATACTGGGGCCACGGCAGCTGTCAGCATACAGCCGATTGTTGAGTACGAACATGATATACGGCAAGCTGCAACAGCAAGCTCTGAAGAGAATTTCTGGCTAAAACGACTCGAGAACGTTACGCCCACTCTGATTGCTTCCAAGCAGCTTGAAAGCGCCCTGCCATCGACATCGCCGGCAAATAGTTCTGACGAATCCGATACACTCGAATCTGGGCTGATGCGAATCACATCGCGCGTGAAGCTAGATCAAATTCACCAAGCTTGTAGAACGTATGGTGTGACCATGCAGTCTATTGGATTGACCACATGGGGTTTGACTTTAATGTACATCACACGGCAACTCGACGTCAATTTCGGGCTCGTGGTATCTGGACGAATGTCTGAAGAAACGGAGCGACTCGTCTTTCCGACATTCAACACCGTGGTATTTAGGCCAATAATGGACATGGAATCTAGCCTTGGCAAACTTCTCCGCGATGTACATGACCTTGCAGTAAGGGTCTTCGAGCATCAACATTTTCCGCTGTCCAATGCATTGCGTTTGGCCCAATCCTCAGGCTCCGAGCTCTTCAACACACTCTTCACTTTTCAGCGAAGTCCACAAACGAGCTCGGACGCATCATCCATCCTTAGAGAGCTCGAGCTGGAAGAGGAACATATTTCACCGCCATATGCAGTCAACATTGAGATGGAAGAGAATGAAGAAGACCTCTGCTTGACGGTTGCGCTGCAGGATGGAATCATGAGCCTCAACCAAGCCAAGGGCATACTTCAAACAGTTGACCACGTTCTCGAGTTTCTTGTTACGCGTGGCGAGAACCACCTGCTCGCAAAGATGGACGGGAAGTCCGTTTCGATCTGTGATCTGCCGGCAATTGAAATGGTCGAAGGCCAGCATTTGCAAGATGGAGTGGGGGTTGGACAGCATGATGAGCCGGCTTTCCAGGTCGAGCTCCTATCTGATATAGAAAAGAAAATTGCAGGAGCGTTCTCAAAGGCTTCAGGGGTGGATGCATCTCAGATATCGAAGCAGACCAACCTGTTTCACCTCGGCCTTGACAGTGTCAGCGCCATCAGGGTATCGAAGCTGCTACGCGAAGCAGGATTGAGAGTGCCGGTCAGCATTATCATCAGGCATCAGACCGTGGAGGGAGTTGCTGCAAATGCTCAGCAAGCAGTGGTGCAGGACACTGTAAATCAGCGAGCTGGTACCGAACAATCTGTCACAGACACCACTTTACTCAAGCAATTGGAGCAGCCACTTTCGAAAGCAAGCATCACAGTCGATATGGTGGAAGCCGTGCTGCCCGCCATAGCTGGTCAAGTCTACATGCTCGATATATGGAGCGCAAGTGACGGTCGCCTGTCCTATGCTACATTCTGGCTCGAGATTCTGCGATGCAGCCGTGACACATTCGAGACGGCATTCGAAAAATTAGTCAAAGAGATACCTGCATTTAGGACAAGATTCATGTCTCGCGACGGTAAGCTGTTTCAAGTTGTGTTCAAGCCTGGAAGTCAGAAGATCGGACCGTTGCAGTACAAGGTCACCAAGCACAACGATCGACTGCTGATAGCTTTTCACTTCCACCACGCCTTGTACGATGCTGTCAGTGTCGACCTGATTCTACAAGAGCTGCAGAACCTCTGCCAGAGAGTAGAAGCCCGTCCGTCACTCAACACCAATCTTGGTCCCTATCTTGATTTAGTCAACAGCGACAGAGCACAAACCAGCAGGTTCTGGAGAGACTATCTCAGAGACAGTGTTTGTCCCCGTGCACAAGGAGCACACGGCACGTTTGAAGCCGAGAGAACAGAACTTTTCATCCCTGATCTGCTGCAGACTGCGGACCTCGAAAGCCTCGCCAGGCGAGAAGGCATCAGCATACAAGCGATATTCTTCGCTGTCATTGGAAGAATATACGCCAGAGCCAGATCCACGTCGCAGAAATCGATCAAGAGCACAGAACGCGTCACGCTGGGGATCTACCTGGCTAATCGCTCTCTCGACCTCGATGGAATCACAGATCTGATTGCACCAACATTTAATGTCGTACCACTGAAAGTGTCTGTCTCTGAATCCCATCCAGAAGATATACTGAGATCGGCGAAAGAAGTCCAGAGAGACCTAGAAGAGATCGGGCGACCGGAGCATTGCGGTGTCAGTCTACGGGAGATCCATGCTTGGACGGGCGTGACCTTGGATTGCTACATGAACTTTCTCAAGTTACCAGGACAAGATGATCAAGCCGTCGAGCATGATGGCGATAACAAGACATCCCTCGACGAGGAAGTGGTAGTCAGACATGCAGAGGGTGCAATGAGGGACCGAGCTACGGAGCTTGCGAACGACAAAGGTGAGGCTGAGCCTATCTCGCCGTTCATCGAAGGAAATATGGAAATTGCGCGGGCTGAGGATTGGTGCCTGCCAGCATTGGATGTGGAAGCCAAATTGGACGGGACGGGACATTTGGGAGTGGGCATGTTCGTGCCGGGAGATATGTTCAGTGCTGAAGACGTGCAGGGGATGATGGATGACGTGAAGGCGATGTTGAAACGGCTTACGGCCGGTGGTAGGTGAACACATTGGAGGCGCAAAGGTTCGTGTAGTTCCTTATGGCGCATACTTGTCGGTTCAGGGGTGTACGGCGTTCGGGGTAACTAGAATAGAACGAAATCGATTACTTGTCTTTCCTGACCTTTCTCCTGTGGCCTTGTTCCCCGGGGACTAAGTCGGGCCTGCCTGCATAAACACCCTCCTACCAGATCACCCGCGCGTTCTGCTGCGACCGAGTCCAGCAAGACCGTGACTACTGTACATACTGTGGCCTAGACTCGGCTTGAAGCACTAACTTAGTCAGCATCACGCGCGCAAACCCCTCCTCCTCGTCGAGCACACGCTCTCCAGAGCCGTTCTCTTTCTTCGATCCGCGTCAATCGCCAGTGAGTGACAGACATCAGGCCATGCTAACTCACAGTACAGTACAGTACATCCCAGATCTCCCACGCGCTGCTTGCCTGTACATAGCTATCCCACGCATCGGCCTCCCAGACACACAGTACTAACTATCCCGTGATCCCGTCCGCTCGTATCACGCCCTAACTCACCCAGGCTCTCCGGTCCCCGATCATTGTGGACGAGCATATGCCGATGCTGACGCCGACGCCGACGCCGACGCCGGTCCTCGCGCACGCGCTCCGCCTTCAAACCAGATCGAATCGAACCCGGGGAAACGGCACCACGCAGGACGTATCGCGCGTTCCGCACGTGCCTCGCAGTCACTGTCCTGTAAGCGCGACGCACTGGGCACACCAAAAACGGGGTTCTACGTCGACGTGGATCGGCTAGCTAGTTACGCGGTGTTCTCGTGGGCACGACACTGTCTACTGTAGGTACAGACAGTGTCTTGCCTGGCACACCCCGATCGCGTGTTGACTCGGTCGAGCAGCGTCATGAATATGGGGTGCTTGGTGGGCTGGTGGACCGGCACGTTCTTACGATACGAGGATGCGTGTGTGCATGCAAGCAAGTAAGCGAGCAAGCAGAAGCGCCTGAAGGAGGCAATGGTGATCCTGTGCCCGGGGTGGGGTGGATTAGCTTCGCATAAACACGCTGACAATATCTAACAGACTCAGAGTTCGTATCAAAGACGTATATTATATGCAGTCACGAGCGGTACGCTCGGAATGCTACGCTTCCAACGTGGGCTGCGACCGAATAGTCATTCCTACAAAAGTACTTGACTTCAAGTCCCGACTCTGCTCGCTTCGTGATAAACAGGGTATCAAAGTGTATCCGCATGTACACACACACATCAAGACAACACAGTTTCCTTACAGATTACTCTTCTCGCCTTGCAAGCTCCTCGTATGCGCCAGATCCTTGGCCAGACTCTCGAGCTCATCCTCAATGCTCTCGATCGCCCGGTGCGGATCGTACATCTTTTCTTTGATCCATTGCTCCAGCTCCTCGTCCGACATATCTCTTAGATGGTGCAGTCTGTCGACGTTGTCCTTCTGCGCAGCGCGGATGACGTACAGTGCGACACGCGCCGAGACATCCCTGATGCGTGTGATTTGTGGGTACAGCAAGGCGATGTCTTTCTCTTCCTCTGTGATCATGGTTGGCAGCGCCTCGCCAGACGCGTAGATCATGCCCGAGGTGACCTTTACGGCCTTGCAGAGGATGGTGCCGAGACCGATACCGGGGAAGACGTACATGTTGTTGCCCTGACCGGGGTGGTATGTCTTGCCCTTGTACTCGTATGGGTAGAAAGGCGAACCCGATGCGAAGAGGGCACGACCGTCGGTGTTGACGATGGCTTCCTCGAACGTACATTCTGACTTGCTCACTGGGTTGGAGAGTGGGAAGATGATGGGGCGGTTGTTCATCCTGCCCACCTTCTGGATGATCTCGGGGGTGAAAGCACCACCAATCGTGCTCAGACCCATCAGGATAGTTGGCTTAACATAGTCGACGACCTCATCGAGGGACTTGTACTGCTTGCCCTCGTTGTCGTCCCTAGCAAAGTAGACCTTGTGCTCGGCTAGCTTGTCACCTCTGTCATGTGTGACAAGACCTTTGCTGTCGACAAGCCAGAAGCACTTCTTTGCATCGTCCTCGGTCATGCCCTCATGCACGAAGTAGTCGACGATCTGTTGGGCGACGCCGACACCGGCTGAGCCAGCACCGAGAAAGACGGCTCTGTGATCTTTAGCGGCAACGCCAGACTGCTGGACGGCACCAATGATACCACCCATGATGACGGAACCAGTGCCCTGGATGTCATCGTTGAACATGGCGTAGTGATCTTTGTAGCGTTGGAGTGAGGGGAAAGGGTTCTTCCAGTCCTCGAACTGTATAACGATATCTGGCCATCTCTCCTTCAGTGCCTCCATGAGCTCGTCTAGGAAGTCTGCTTCTTCTTCGGCCGTGACCTTGTCTCTTCTGCTGCCCAAGTACAGGGGGTCTTCTCTGAATGCCTTGTTGCTGGTTCCGAGATCGATCATGAGGGGGAGGGTGCCTTCGGGTCTGATGCCAGCGCAGCCGGTGTATAGAGCGAGCTTTCCGATCGGGATGCCCATGCCGTTGACGCCGAGATCTCCCAGACCCAGGATCCTCGAGCCGTCTGTCACGACGGTAATCTCCACGTGCTCCTGGTGCCAGTTCTTGAGGACATTGGCGATGTTTCCCTTGTCGAGGTAACTCAAGTACATGCCTTCTGGGAACATGTAGATCTCTGACCACCTCTGACAAGCCTCTCCCACGACTGGAGTGTAGACTAGAGGGGTGATCTCAGTGAAGTGGTCTGTGAGAATCCTGTAGAACAGGTGCATGTTGGCATGCCTCAGCTGAGACAGGTATATGAACTTTCCAATGTTGGTCTGCTTCGAGCGGAGCTGAGCGAGACATCTCTTCTTCTGCACCTCGTATGTGTCTGGCTCCGGTGGGAAGAGACCATACGTGCCCAGGTACTTTCGAACAGGTTTGGGGATGGTGGTGTCGTAGTGGGCTTCGGCGCCAGACTGTGGACGGTTGTGAGGCTTCTGCTTCTTAGTATGGTGAGTAACGATGCTGCCTGAGTTGGCCTTGGACTGGGGAACGCCGTCCTGAGTAGCTGTAGTGCTGGCCATGTTTGCACGGGAGACAATAGATGGAAGATGCAGAGACGACCTTAGAGCAGGCAGGCGGACTAGGCTTTTGTAGAACATGTAGGCAATAGCAAGCACGATGCGGCAAGCTACCAAGCTGCCTCACTGGACGGCCCAGGTACCTGAAGCGGGGATGCAATGCTAGTCCAGGGCAACCTGTCACGACGGAACAACTCGGGACGCAGAGTGAAGCAGGATGGCAAAAGGAGAGTGGGTAAGAGAAGCGATATATGACACTCAGGAAAAGCCTTTGGCAATGCTTTGATCTGTATCTGTACACACGACGGCCGCGCTGATATCCATTGCTAACCAGCTCAGCTCAACTTTTTTTGGAGCGCGCAGTCAGAAACGACCTAACTAGGACCACTGTCTCCTCTATCGGAAGCTTTAGGGCCGCATCAGTCATAGTTAGTGGGCAACGATAATTGAACGTAGGGCTGGTCGGCTACGCGCCCACCGACACTCCACCGGTTTGAGAAAAGCCGTATCAAAACGGGTTTCACCATGCCTGTATGATGTTGGTTCATCTCCGCGCATTGCGCCGAACACAAGTGCTACTGTAGTACAGCAGAGAACAGTCCAGTCAGAGCAATGAGGACGAAAAAACACGTCCGCATGTCGTAAGGCGTTCCTGTCCGACAACACCGGCTTCGCGGCGGTGTGGCACCTATGAGACTGTTGCCCGGGAGCTAGACCTGAGGGCCGTTTCCGCCCCGGGTCCTGAAAAAGGCCTAGCCCAGTCAGTCCGCTAATCAATTGGCAGTGCTTTGCGCAACGGCTAATGAAACATTTTGCCCTGTCCTGCTAAGAAACGTCACCGCTTCGAAATCCCTCCTCGTATTTCGTACTCCTTGCCCAAACACCGGCAAGAAGAACAGACGCTCTAAGAAATAATATGTTTCCTTGTCCCTATCGTCCACATATTCAACCGTCCTATGGGGAAACCAGCACGTGCCAAGCATTATACAAAGCCGACCTGGTGGCATGGAGCATTCGAAAGCCGGCCGTTGAGTTTTTAGGATTATCATGCCGAAGGGGACGTCACCTACCTGACTGGGCCTAGGATGCCTACCTAAGATTACAGCCTAAATAATCTGGCTTGATGCTCGCGTTAGTCGTCTCAGGCCTAAATATGTAGGTGACGTCCCCTAATTACAGCCTGACAAGACTTGCAGGTCGGCTTTCGGATGGCCCGTGCCATACGGCTTGCATTTTGAACGCCATGAACGGTCACGTTTCATTCGCCGATGACATAAGAGCATCCAGAGCTGCCCATCCAGACCTCATGTACCTTCCCAGCCGGAACGTCAAGCCTAGCACCGACCCCGTACGTCTCCTTCTTTTCGCGCTTCGGATCCTCGTCTGGATACGATATCGTCAATTCACCCCGGCGGATGAGGTGTGTTGTCAGACCAGAATGCGAATGTGGTTGATAGTGGGCGTTCCTGTCCGACATGTAAAGTCAGTCACCTACTGTGTTCGACCTGTCGTAGTGTCTGTGACCCGTGTGATGTGCCATGCTGGAGGGTGATTGATACCAGGGGTTTACGCTGGACTTACGGCCCGTCAGACCAAGTGAAGACGTGAGGGAAGCCCCAGCTCTTTACAGCCTTCTCGTCTTCTCGTGCTGAGGCATTGATTTTGTACGACCCCGTTGGGGCGATGACAACTTCCTTCTCAGTCATTGTGGTGATCAAGATGTGTGTGAGCAGAGGTTGACCAAGTACTGAGCCAGGTATTCAGTTAAAAGTCGAGCACGAAGAGGCAAACCATCAGGACTTCTGCATCTCATAACTGACGTCACTGGCTGGTCACGAATAAAATGTGCAGGTACTGTACGCTTATCAAGTCGTGACAAGGCACAATCAATGTTCAAGCATTGAGGCGGAAGACTAGGAATTGATTTGCAAATAGAATAAATTTTCATGGCACACATAACATATACACAATCATTGTAACAGGCCAAAACAAGCCTCAAAGCCAACATGCAGCCGTAGCAGACGCTCCTTCGCCTGGCGCCTGAGAGCGCTGAAAAGGGTCGGACCAGTTAGCTGGTCAAGTGAAAAGACTGCAGCTGCTTTGGACGACCTACACCATCTGCCTAGCAGGTGTCGCTGAGTAGACCGCCTAGTACGTTCTCTTGAAAGGTGGGACAGCCTTGCACTCCGACTCGTCCAACGTGTGTGGAATGACCTGTCTGTAGCCAAGTTCGACCTTACCGTGTGGCTGCTTCTGCCACGACAATGTGTGCTTCATCCATTCATCGTCGTTTCGTTCTGGGTAGTCTTCACGTGCGTGGGCTCCTCTTGACTCCTTTCGGTTGGCGGCCGAGGCGGCAGTTTGTGTAGCACATGTAAGCAAGTTTCGGAGCTCAAGAGATTCCACCAAGTCGGAGTTCCAAATCATCGAACGGTCCTTCAGGGAGAGGTCGGAGAACATCTGGTCGACCTCGTTGATCTTCTTGACACCTTGGTCGAGAGACTCTTGGGTTCGGAAGACCGAGACATCAGTCTGCATGACCTTCTGCATCTGTGCCCGGATTTCTGCAGTAGACTTGCTGCCATCAGCAGTCCGGATCTTGTCGAGGGTGTCAATGGCTTCGGCACCGGCATCGGCTGGGATTTCGGGATGAGGTTGGTTGGGCGAGAAGTTGTCTCGGATGGTGTGTGACACAGCACGACCGAAGACGATCAAGTCGAGCAATGAGTTGGCGCCGAGGCGGTTGGCACCGTGGACAGACACGCAAGCAGCTTCACCGCATGCGAACAGACCTGGCACAACCTCGTCTTGACCCTTGTCGTTGACTCGAAGAACTTCACCGGTGTACTTTGTCGGGATACCGCCCATGTTGTAGTGCACGGTTGGCAAGACAGGAATTGGCTGTTTGGTGACGTCGACACCAGCGAAGATGGAGGCCGTCTCGGAGATACCTGGCAATCGTTCGTGAAGGATCTCGGGAGGCAAGTGGCTGAGCTGAAGGTAGATGTGGTCCTTGTCTGGACCCACACCACGACCTTCTCTGATCTCCATGGTCATTGAGCGTGACACGACGTCACGCGAGGCAAGATCCTTGGCGGTTGGAGCGTATCTTTCCATGAACCGTTCACCCTCGGAGTTAAGCAGATATCCACCTTCACCTCGAGAGCCTTCGGTAATCAAGCAACCAGCTCCGTAGATACCTGTGGGGTGGAATTGGACGAACTCCAGATCCTGGTTGGGCAAGCCAGCACGAGCGACCATGGCCATACCGTCTCCGGTACACGTGTGGGCGGAAGTGCAGGAGAAGTAAGCTCGGCCGTAACCGCCAGTAGCTAGAACGGTGTTGTGAGATCGGAACCTGTGCAGTGTACCGTCTTCCTGGTTGTAGGCCACCACTCCCTTACACTTTCCGTCCTCCATGATCAAGTCGAGGGCGAAGTATTCGATGAAGTAGTTGGTGTTGTGAGCTAGTGACTGGCCGTACAGAGTGTGAAGGAGGGCGTGGCCGGTTCGGTCGGCAGCTGCGCAACATCTGTATGCCTGGCCACCTTTACCGTACTTCTGCGACTGGCCACCGAAGGCTCGTTGGTAGATCTTGCCGTCTTCGGTTCTCGAGAAGGGACAGCCGTAGCTTTCAAGTTCGATGACGGATTGTGGGGCTTCTCGGGTCATGTAGTGAATGGCGTCCTGGTCACCGAGCCAGTCGGAACCTTTGACTGTGTCGTACATGTGCCATCTCCAGTCATCCTCGTGCATGCTAGAAGATTGTCAGCACATACGGGGTGTTCGGCTGGGGGTTACTGACTTTCCGAGCGCGGCATTGATGCCACCCTGGGCTGCGACCGTGTGACTTCTGGTCGGGAAGAGTTTCGATATACATGCTGTGTTGAATCCTGCCTCTGCCAGACCAAAAGCTGCTCTTAGACCTGCACCACCTGCACCGACGACCAGAGCTATTCTCGTCAGTATTTGGCACATCGTAACGGGACCAATATGCTTACCATCGTATTCATGGTCAATGACTGGGTACCTAAACATGTCAACGCCACTTCTTGCCACAGAACAGCTGCACGTACTTGTTGCTGATGAAACCCTGAGCCTCCTTAGCACGCAGTGGATTCGTCCCGTTTGTTATTATCCTCGATGTGGCTCCCGTCGAAGAGAACAGTCGTCTCTGTGGTGTGAACTGCACCTGGTCAGTGTCAAGGGAAGCAGGCTGGTGGACGCAATCCGTACCTTGCACGAGGGTCTTAAGCTGCGCAACAGGCGGGAGGAGCTCATCTTGAAGGCGCGCTGCAAGAAGACGAGGATTGGATGTGAAGAGAGGAGAGTGGTGAAGTGGTGGCCACGATATAACTCGTGAACATGAATCGATGATGGTCACTGGAAGGCGATTTAGCGTCCAGACGGAGCTTGAGCCGCGGTGGTGTGGATCGACCAATCACATCGGAGCTAAGGTAATCCAAGGCAGGAACGATCCGGAAAGGTCCTTCTCTCAGGTCTCTTAACTCGGTAGATTTGGAGGATACAAGTTCTATGCGTACGTGATGTGTCTACCATACCTAGGTAGAATTCTAGTGTCTACGATGTCATGTCGCGTTTCTTCTTACCACCACCTGCTCGGAAGGCGGCAGCACGCTTGGTACCGCGACCGGCGGGCTTGACAGTGGGCCTCTTTTTCAACTTCTTCAATCCCTTGGGCAGAGAGTTGCTGTTCGCTCGGTGGCCTTCGAACACGACCTTGTTACCCTGGTCGCTGGTGGTCGTGGACTTGCCCCTCGTCTGCTCAGGCGCTCCACCAGGCCTGCCTCTCGGCGTAGCATCTCGGCGCTGTCCATTGCGGCCAGCATCCCCGTTTCTCCTCTCTTTCTTCATCTCTCTCTTGGCTCTACTGACCCTCAACGGCCTTGGCAGCATGGGCGGGAATTTCTTGCCATCCATCAAGAGAGCGCTCTCGACGGCGTTCTCATCGAGAAACTGCACATAAGCAAAACCCTTGCTTATCCTAGTTTCCTTGTCGCGGACCACCCGGACACTTTCGACCTTGCCGCATTTCTCGAAAGATCTCCACAGACCTTCCTCGACGTCGGCCGGCTCTTTGGCTCGTTTTCGTTTCTTTTCACCCTCCTCGGTCTCATCCGTTGCCGTGGCCTCGTCGACGAAGCTCAAGTTGCCCACGAACACGCAGCGCTTGTGGTCTTGTCTGGACGGGTTGCCAAGGTGGTCGACGCGCAGATGTCGACCGAGGACGAGGGTGCCATTCAATCGGGCCACCTTGCGTGCAGCCGCGGGGGTGTTGAGGACGACGTAGGCATTGGTGCTCTTCATGGTCTCGTCCATCAGCTCTTTCTTGGCGTAGGCGGCGCGTTTGGGACCTGCATCGCTCACGAAGGCCGTGCTTCGGAAGCGCAATGACTCGACCTTTTCGTGGTGTTTCTCGGCGAGAGCAGAGCGCAGGTGTAGAATGAGCGTCTTCTTTGCAGACTTGGACTTGATGACAGCGGTCGCGACGTTGCCGAGGAAGCAAGTGCGGTTGGTCTTTTCGGCTTCGAGCTCGTGGGCGGTGGAGGAGAGAGATTCGTGTTTGGGCAGTGTATCGTCAGCTCGACCTTTCTTCTTCTTCGCCTTTTCGGCTTCTTCGTCGGACAGGTCTGCGAGGTCACTGTTGAGGTCGGAGTCACTGGCAGCGTCGTCGTCCTCTTCTTCTGCGCTCTCTGCGGCATCCCCTGTGGCATCCCCGCCCCGTTGTCTCTGCTCTTGCTCTTCTTCTCGAACCAGCTTGTCCATGTACTTGCTCTCGAGATCGTCATTGGCATCGACCCTCCTCCTCTTTCGTGGCCTCTCATTGCTCTGTTCGAGGGCGACCCCACTCTCGCTTCCTGACTCTGAAGTGGCCTCTTCTTCACCAGCAGACGACAGCTCACTCTCGGCGTCGCTGCCCGCGTCTTCCTCTACTGCATCTGATTCTGTGGCTTGGTCTGTATTCGCGACAACCTTGGTTGGCTTCGGGTAAGTTCTGACTGGCCTTGGAGGCAGAGTGACAGGGCCTGAGCTGGAAGCGAACAGAGCCGCAAGCGTCGGGTCGAAGGTGCTCGGCGCTGATGCTGAAGCTGCGGTGGATGCAGTTTTGGGAGGGGTCTCACCACCTTTGACCTTGGTTTTTGTTTTCGCCATGGTCGATATCTAGTGACAGTTTGTAGATTGCTGGTCCAATGGCTCAATGGCTCTAGAGCTGGTCGTAGAAGGTGTCGCGCACTGTCCATAATCTTCAGCAAAAGTTCATCGCGTAGCAGAAATTAAAGTGGGGCCGCCGATCGCCCACCGGCATCATGCACCGCAGTGGCAGTGATTGCCGCACCGCATCACAACTGGCAGGCACGACAGATACGACAGGCACGGCAGGCACGGCAGGCACATACTACCAACCTACAGACTCGAACCTCCCACTTCCACTCCCACTCCACCACAGCAAGCCAAACACGCCAGGCTCCTCCAGTATCTACAAGACCCAAGTCGCAAGCCCTACTACTACTTGAAACACACACTCGCGCTCCTCTCTCGACTCAAGGCCGAACCACCGCCAACCACCATGCTCTTCTTCTCCTTCTTCAAGACGCTCACCAACCAAACCATCACCCTCGAACTCAAGAACGACATCTCCATCCGCGGCACCCTCAAGTCCGTCGACCAATACCTCAACATCAAGCTCGACGACATCCAGGTCCTCAACGAAGACAAGTACCCGCACCTGAGCAGCGTCAAGAACGTCTTCATCCGCGGCAGTGTCGTGCGCTACGTGCATCTGCCCGCCGCCGAGGTCGACCGCGGCCTGTTGGAGGATGCGTGTCGGCGCGAGGCCGCGCAGGGGAAGCAAGGCCAGGGCCAGGGCGCGAGGTAGGATATCGAAGGCACCATGAGATGATTATGTGTCTGGCTGCCTGCGCTGGATGAGGATATCGCGTGGAGAAGGTGCAGCGCTGCAAATTCAACGGAACGGGTCGGGGAAGTGCTGCGTTGATGGGGGTGCTCTTGATCCTGCTCAATAGCTGCGAGGACGTCTTCGAACTGCGACTGGCGGCCGTCCAGCTCGACTACGAGCATCCATATCACGAAAGCGCACACCTCCTGCTGCGTCAGGTACCGTGACAATCTATTATAGGAGAAGGAGGAAGTACTCTGTCTAGGGCTTCTGTAGCTGCTGTCTGGTGATAGATCTCAGTTGGACACGGCAGAGGCACAGCACAGCACGGTATAGTAGCAGAGACACCAACAAGTAGGCTAGGCCGTCTATGCAATTCGTTGCATCGACAAGGCTTCCCAGGATGAGCATGCCGCTCACCAACACTCAATCCTACTCAAACACCATACCTCAACATCCCATCCCCGCTCCCCCACCCCTCCGCAATATCCTCCACCCTGAACAGCCCATTCTTCCTCCTCTCCACCTCCCACTTCTCGATCCACCCCTTCATCTTCTCCCGACTCTTCGCACTGCCCACGTTCACCGTCGGAATCACCCGCCCAATCCTCAGCGCGCAGCAAAACATGGTCAGCTCGCGGAAACTGCTGTGCTCGCTATACGGCACCCCAAAGCAATTGCTGTCGCGCGTACTGCCCCGCTGCGGCGCCAGGTCGCGCATCGTGAAGCGCGACTTCCACCCCTCGCTGTGCAGCACGCTCGACACGCTGGGGTTCTCCGTGAAGCGGCTCGTGGGCGGCCGATACGACCAGCCCGTCGGCCGGAACCCCACCACCCGGCTGAAGTGCGGCTTGAACCCGACCAGGTAGTCGTAGAGCGTCTCGGCGCGGATCTCCATCAGCATCTGCATGTGCACCTGGGCCTCGAGCGGGTCCGACGTCAGCACGCGGTTCAGCTCCTCGTCCTCAAGCGCCTTGCAGATGCGCATCTTGGCCGGCGGCGCGTAGATCTTGGACTTGAGCGCCCGCGCGATCCCCAGACACATTCTTTCTTTGCCGATGCTGTACGTCCCGATCACGACTAACAGCCGGCCGCGCCGTTTGGGCTTGATGTCTTGGTCGTCGCTGTCCGACGGCTTGGCGCCCGGGAGGGGCTCGGCAGCTGGGGCTGGGGCCGCGTCCTGTTCTGCGCCGGCTTCGAGGAACTTCTTCATCGATGAGCCGGCACGTTCCAACTTGGCTTTCTCCCACGCGTCGCCCGTGTCGGGGATTTCTTTCGACAGGCTGATGCACATCTGTGCGCAGGCGTCGATCACGTCGTGTTGCGATGGGAACGAATACTTGGGCGTCAGGTACGTGGTGTCGAGGTAGCATGTATCGATCGTCTGGTCCTTCGTCTGCCCCGTGACCGCGTCCATCACTTCTGGTTTCAGCAGCGGGTGGTGGATGTGTGCTGGACAGGCTCTGAAGTCGCCGCAGTGCAGGATACGGTTGAGCTTCGGGCTGCCATCTTTGTTCTTGCCAACGACTTTCTCGAAAAGGTACAGACTGGATCCTGGGCAGTGGTTCGCAGGGATCATGGTCACATGCACGCCGTTGGTGTTGGGCACTTCGACCTTTTTCTCGAACTCAAGTGGGACGATCCATTTGGGATTCACGCGTAGCTGTTGACGCATGAGGTTGCAGGTGATCTTGGACGCATATATTGGCCCGTGACACCATTGAGACGTCAGGCCGATGTAGTGGTCGCTATGGAAATGACTTAAGAAGTATGCGTTCTGGCCCTCGACTTTCCCGTAGCGGAAAGCGTCAACGCAGATCAATAGGCCCGGCATGATCTTGTAGAAGGGACAGGTGCGTTGATAAGCTGCTTTACCGCGGGATTGGACTTCGTTCTGCGCAGCTTCAGCCCAAGCCCTGTCTTCGGCGTGGCCAGACATAAGTTGACTGAAAGCAGATTTCGATTCTGTCTTCTTGTCATGTGAGAAAGGATTGGCTTGGCCTGGACGAGCAATTGCTGCTCGCTGGAAGCGCTTCGAACCTGGTTGAGGCGTCGTGCTTCTGGCCTCGAGCTGCGGTGCTTTGACTGCAGATGCTTTGGGCAGTGGATTTGCGGTTCCGTCCAAGCATGCATTTACATGGGCGGAGGCTTCAGACTCTGAGAGGCCTTTCATTGTGCCATTGCACATCGGACATTCAGCCACGCCCTCTGCGTTGTCCTCAAGCTCATCTACCTCTTCTTTGGTGCCCGGTGTTCTTGGCCCGTCTGTGCCCGTCTCTGACCTCGAGTCATCCTCGAATGCCCTTTCCATGGCCGATTGTTCTTCCATGTATTGCCTTTCCATGAATTCTTCGCCTTCAGGAAAGAACTCATCCTCGAAATCTTCCGGCCCGAAGTCATCTACTTGACATCCACTGGTGCCCTGACGATTCAGACGTGGCCTGCGAGATTCACCGTTCCCCTCGACTTCCTGCTCATCCGGTGGCTTCAACGGCACCTTTCCGGTCTCCGTGACTTCTACATAGCTTGGCTCTCGACTCAGTTTCGGGGTTGTCTGTTTCTCCTCATCCTGCACAACATCAGCCGGCTGCTCCTCCAGAGGTTCGTCCTTATACGGTATGTCTGGAAGTGTACCTTCGTCATCACTCGAATCGTCCAGAAAGCCTCCTCTGCGCTTGACTGGTTTTGCGGCCGGTGGGTCCTCTTTCTGCGCAGCTGTCTCGTCTGCTACAGAGGCCGGTCTTCGTTCGGGAGACGGTGTCCGTATGAAGTTTCTGGAAGGAGTGTCTTCAGGTTCTAGCCTTCTTCTCTTGACCGGGGTGGTCGACTCGTTGAAGCGCCAAGGCATGGCGGTATCCTCCTGAGACCATCTTGCCCACACAGGCGACTCCTGGGACGGCACCGGCGGACCTTCGTTTGCTGAAGTCTGCTTCTTGGGCGTGCCCTCATCGAAGAACAGTGTCTCCCCCTTCGACGGTGACTCTTGGGGCACTTCCTTCTTTTCGGCCTTCGCGAAGAAACTCATTATGCTCTGGTTCGCTTTTCCAGCATTCTTCTTCGCAGTGGATATTTTGGTTTGAGGTATGGTGCCAAGGACAGGCATCTTCGTCACGGGCGTCGAGGCCATCTTATTGCCAGCGGTTGGCTTCTCAGTGAAGAATGGCGATCGAGTCGTGGTCATGGAATCCTCTGGCGGCGGCGTGGGAGCTCGACCGGTTGACGGTCGTACTTGCTCGGTGCCGTTTCGCGACAGATTTTCTCGTGGGTTACGGAACATGTTTGTCACAACATGCTCCGCTGGGGGTTCGGAGTAAGCCTTTCTTCGAGAGAAGTCTACTCGCCTACCTGCAGCAAACATTATCGAGGGTGAACCGTAGTCTCGAACGATGACGCCCCCGACGCGTCAATCACGTGAAGCACTTTACGCGTGCTGCTCGATTTCCAAGACGTACAATATTTATATAGCTAGCTCAACCAGCCAGTAGAACAGGGTTCATTGCTAGTTGCTCGTCGATCAGCCGTTGTGTTCGAATCCTGAGACTATCAGGGACAGCCTGACTTGCAGCTTAGAACATGATTGCGCTCTCGAAAGGCGAGAACGTTGTGCATCTCCTGCATTAGTGTCGAAACGGCCCAGCGCCCTACGCGAGTAAGCACACAAGGCACGAGCATCAGAAAACAAGACATAGTGGATGACGACCCGACAGGCACGGGCCAGGTAAATGTAGAACGTCGAGATGCGTCATGCGACATTGTTACCTGGAGATCGATCGAGTAGGAACACCAGCGATGCGACGGATGGCCGTTTACCTGTGTGGTGCAGCGACTGACTCCATGCTCTGATCGTACCTGCTTTTCGAGAGACACAACCGACTAGGAGAGACACATGGCCTGTCACGTAGCCGCTGGTGTTCAACTCACTGGATGGCCTTGGAAACGAGAAGCCGAGTCAATCTACTGATGCTGATACCAAAGAACTCCGCACCGTTGCTCTGCGATCCAGAAGCCGAGCCACTCTCAGGAAGGGAACAGAGGGAGTAAGAGACCAACAACGAGGGCCCGGCAGACGCGTGCGTGCCTGGAAAGACCTCAGGTAGAGCAATGCCACAAGCGAAGACCACCCTGCGATGAGAGAGAGAGAGAGAGAGAGGTGGAGATACAAGAGGACGGACTAAAGGAGCATTGCTGGCCTCCGTCAGATCAGTCGTTAGGTCTTGACATCGAAGGTACAGGAGCGTGGCTACCGCTCGCGAGATAGCATACCCTTAAACTCCTCGCAACGGAGGCACAGTGTGCTGCCCCTTTCACCACAGCCATACCAGCGAGGTACGGAGATTTGAGCTGATCTCGCCTCCGGGGAGCCCTCCGGTTCGTCCCGATTGCTTTCCAGAACATGATTTCGTTCCAATTTCGTTGGGCGCATAATCAGCTTGCACGTACTATACTGTCCCGGTGCACAGCAACGGGGTCACGTGGCAGCAGTGTATCCTTCTTCAAGAAGATGCCTCAAGAGAATCTGCGCGGCAGTAGGAGACGCTCGAATGGTACAGTCGGAGACTTCCATCACCGTGCTGTACTTCGTCATCAACCTCCATGAGTATACCATATTCCTGACTATCCCTGCTTATCAAAAACGAAACTCCTACCAAAAGATCATTCTGGAGATGCGAAGGGGACATGTGGCGAAACGTACTCGTTGCGCGGCCTTTGACTGCACGAGCAGGCCAGTTGAGTCTTGGACTGCGGCCAATAGAGCCACTGGTGGCCGCACACACCAGTGCCGGTGGCCACCAGGACGCGGGTTTTGTCCGTGGATCGGCTTATTGCAGCTATGTCCTGGACACGAGCAGTTCTGTCTGGGGGCGATGAGATGCGAAGATCGACTTGGGGATCAGACGCGACTGAAAGTGGACAAGGGATAGAAGAGAGACTTTGGGGAGACGAAGTTTACACAATGTGACTGATGTGATGTGTGGCCCTGCTCGCAACAATCTTGCGTTTCGACTCTAGACAGACAGACAGACATATCCGTAGGTGTAGATCGGTTCCAAGATGTTGTCCTGTTTATCTCGGCAGTCAGCAGACACTTACGCTGACGCGTAGCAGGCATCGAGCGATACCCTTGCTACAACCCTGTCGTGACCGGCTGCTCGAGTGAGAAGCAGTTTCCTTTTTAACAGCCTCGGTACAAGTATACTCTCTGATGACTACCATCATATCCTTGCAAAAGGACCTGCAAGTGGGAAAGATATTAACCAACCTCGCAATAGTCTATTTTAGCGTCTTGCTGTGTCAATGAGAAGTCTCTTGGTCAGGATGCCAGAGGGGGACAAGAAGGCATAATGAAGAGCTAATGCCCATGGGGGAAATGATGTGACGCAATTGCAGAAGCTGGGGAAAGCGATCCAAAGCGGCCGAGGATGCGGCGCAGTTGATCCCTCACGCCTCTTCGGAGATAAAACCTGTAACGAGGATGGTTTGGTTTTGTTCGCTCAGATACGGGGAATATGCAAGCACATCGTTGCTGGCAGTACTGGTATCGCTTTGCGTAGTCCTTGTCGCGTGCTGTTTTCGAATGACTGAGAAGCGAGAGGAACTGGACCTTCGCGTTGGTGTTGCCATGAGGGGCATCGGTCTGAGGAGGGGGATACGCTGTGAGCAGGCGGCCTTGTGCAGGTGGTGAATCATTGATCCCTAGTGTTGCGATTCAGCAGGAACGAACCAGTATTGTGCGACGTTACCTGTCAATCGTGCGTGAGCGCGTGGTCTAATGCGACGCATTACCCCACCTGAGGCCCTCGATGAACGAGACTTCCACAGCAGGCGAAGACATGCTTGCTGCGATACGCAGGTTTTGGCCGTGGTTCGCGTCTGCCGTTGCCAGGATAACATCGAAGGTCAGAATCATGACTAGTCAGTGGTGTGAGGCGTAGAGCTCCATGCGGCAGTAAGTGAAGCACTCTATGCTCGCTTGAGAGACCTTGCACGTCTTCCTGGGCAGCTATGTGAGGTAGCAAGGTCTAGCGTCGTCAAACTGTGGTCAGATCATCTTCAAACCAGTCACCAAAGTGCCGAATTGACTGCTCTTGTGATGTTGATTGGATGAACACTAAGCGGTCGGCTCGATAAACCTCGCCCAGGCCTTCGCTTAACGGCTGCGCGTAACATCCAGGCTTCATGTCTTCGCTACCACTGAAGTGCCGACTTACATGAAGCTGCCCCGCGAAGCACAGTCATTTGCGGCAGGCGGATACAAGCTGCCAATAATACCAAAGTCACTCAACAGCTGGTGTAGTCGTGGTCCACACGTACTGGCTTGTACGATGTACAGACTGGAAAATGATTCCAGAGGAGAAGATGATTGGTAGCATCCAAGATTTTGGCAAGCCAATTCATCGACACCAGGGGGTGGCATGAAGGTCGAAATGCGGTGATTAACGTGATGAAAACGTTCAATGACGCTCACACTTACCCTGTAAGCGAATAACAGGCAATCACGCGAGTACGCTGCTCTGCTTTATAGTACCGGTTAACTTCATTAATGTCGCCTGTGTGTGGTGTTGTGTTTTATTCGTGCATCATGCATACACTTGGAGGTTTCGGGAACTTTATCCTGGTCACCATACCTATGTAAGACTATTGCTCCGACGATGGCAGCTGCCGAACCCGGTCGTCAACCACTTGACTGGAATTTAGTGGCGGATATACCTCTTGTGATTGTATTCTGCTCCCTGCTTAGAGCCGGCAGCATGCCAAGTAGCTTGACCACGAAAGTTTGTCGATTTCGTGGCTGAGATGATAACAGCATAGAAGAGTCATGAACATATCCGCAGTATGGACACGCATATTTGTCAACAGACCTCGGGCTCTCATCAGCGCCGAAACTTACGTGAAGAATTTCCAAGGCAGCAGCAGCGTGATCGGATACGCCGCTGTGGAACAGATCTGGACCCTATCCGTGTTCCAGCTTGGTGGTCACTAGGCCCGGAAATCGAAGCCAGATCTGACTTTCAACTGCCACTAATGCAAGCCAGGATTTCCTTGAGAAGCGAAGCCAGTAGAAGGCGCGAAAGTAATCCGAGTACAAGCCGAAGCCTTGGCAGGTTCACGGACAATTAATGACGCGTTGATGCACGTAGTCGGCTCCTGAAAGACATTGAGCTGTTTGCCAAAACACTACGCCAGTCAAACCTCGTAACAATGAAAGGCCGACGTTTGCTGTGAAGCTCTTTGCTTGGAAGTAGTGGGTAGGTCTCAAGCCTAGGCATATCTCGGGCGACTTGATTGACGGATAATCGCGATTGGTGCCATACGCCCGACACTTAAACTTGTGGCTTGGAGTCATGCTCGCTTGTCGTTCGCTAGACCAAAGACTATCAAAGCGTGTATGGTGACGCGGTGTCGGGAAGAAGTAAACCAGTCATCACATGAACTATCAACTTTGCCCACCCAATCCTACTAACCTACATACCACATGACGACACATCTTACTGCTTATACCAGTACTAGTCCTACAGCGGCGTGACTCTGGCGTGCTCAACTAAGCTCGAAAGACTTACGGTGAAGCTTGATTAAATATAGCCTGCGAAGTTAGGGAGATATCTTGCGTAGAAGCGTTGGGCGAGCAAGCGTGGATGTGTAAGTTGACCAATGCCGAGGACACAACATATCATCAGCTGCTGGAATACGTTAGAGTAAAATGACTGTCATTCACGTGTCACGCTTGTGCATGAACCGAAACTGGTGCACTGCCTTGCCTACCTAGCTACATGAGTCGTGTACGTGTTGTTCTGGACAGGACTAGCTAATACTGCAGATTGTTCGGCAGGAAAACGATGGACAGCCCGCATATGCTCTGCAGCCACAATCTCACCTATGCAGAACAGCTCGAGAACGTGTGTAATCGGAACATTATAATATTCAGGCAGGCGCACTGTTGCTACCCGTGCAATATCATAAGGTCCGAGTCATTTGGTGTGGTTTTGTTTTGCTGAAACGTCTTTCCGTTGGTGGGAAGCAAAGGTCACCAGCATACCGGTAACCTAAGGTACGCGCACCCGTTAACGTGGTGGGTTTGTGGCAAAAGGTTGAATGTTATTGCTTCTTCCGTTGACTACGTAAGGGTGCCATAATAAAGAGCCAAATTTCAGCAAAGTTCAGAGAACTCTCGTGGCTTCTGATGCAAACAACGGCAGGGAGACCACCTCCTGAGACAAAGTCAAAGAGTACTTACAGGGTTAGGTTGGCATGGCCATTGCTGGGCAGCTGAAGTCAGACGTATGGAGACTGTTATGGTTCGGTTTCACCCCCATGATTACGGAGTAGCTGCATCGTGCCTTGTATCCGAAATCGTCTTTTGCTTGAACTTTTTACATAAAGTGTTGACACGAAACGCCTTCTGATCTGTAGGTGTGATGGAAGTAGCGAGAATCGAGGCACGATCGAGCTTACTGATCGTGGGACGCCTCGGCCCTCCAAACGTGCCGCGAGGAGTTAGCATGAACCCAGCTCGACTGCATATTCTTCCTCATCATGTGGTATTTTGGTTGAGAAAAGTAAAGCAAACAATGTTTTGCTCCTTCATCCTTGTCAAAGCTGTGTTACGGACAGGGGACATGGGTGGTAGTTGCTCAGCATCACTTGGTGCTCCCAGTGGTGATACAGCCTGGGTATAGATGCAAGTGTGACATACAGCTTGTGCTACATCAAGCATGCGATTTTCGGTTTTCGCCAGGACCGTAGTTGAGAAAGCAACCGACTTCGTCTTCTCCTGGCACTCGCTGCACATGATGTGATGTATAGGCGTATCGTAGCATTCGTTCCACTTAACTTGTATCGAAGCCGAGCGCTGTGTGAGAGTGGTTCCTTGAGTGGTACAAGGCATGTACCCTGACCGTCTCAAAAATTTTGACTTAGACCGTTGACGAACCTTGCCATGCAAGCACGGCACAGAGTGGACTAGCTGAAGACGCCACCTCTTAGTGCATATCAGCCACCGCCTTGGTACGTAATCGAGGACGCTTCTGGTTGGTAGGCTAAGACGTTCGAACGTCGCTGGGCACAGACCACGATATCCCGCTTGGTATTGTTGCAGGCGGTTTGCTTACAGCATTGATCGAAGTCGTGTGCCAATCGTACGTCAAGTGCGGCAACAACTTTAACAAAGCATTTCTAGAGTCATGATGAAGCCAATGTACTTCGTTGTACACCCTGGCCTTCTGATCTGCAATGACACCATGCGGCTAGTAGAAAGTACTTGGGTACTTGACTCATTTTGCGCAGCAAATGAGATCGTGTTTCGAGGCAATGCAGTGGGGCTTTCGGCATGATGCACAATTCAACGTGAAACTGGTTAGCGCGTGAACTTTGTCTACAATCCCTGTCGAGCCTGACCACAATCCGAGATCATGCTCTCTTTAGCTTCAAAGCCTATCTTTCGCTAAACAGTCGCTGCTAAATATCTAGCGTCAGCTGCAGTAGGGAGACGTCGGTCTACTAATTGCGCGAAGAGCGATCACCCCAGCGGCCAATGATGACAATGTTTATTGAAAGATTATTATGTGATGATTACATTGATGTTGTGGTCGGAGATCGCCAGGCATTCTCGGCGCTTACACCGTCTCGACCACGAAGCCACTGCAGCAGAAGGAACTGTCACTTGTTATGGAGATACCCCCTTCCACGGACACCTTTTCCGCATTGCCCTTCGAAGAGGTCTCGATCACCTGCTCAACAACGCCAAACCCGCAACCATGGTTCATTGGGTATCGTAGTGCTTAACATTCAAAACAACGCTTCCTCCCATAAAGATCGCTCCGCTATTGCAATTATACCTTCCCTAGTGCTCTCATCATCTCAGATCAATGTGGGTGACGCGGAAATGCATTTCAAATCCTGATTCCAACCGCCCGATTGTCATATCACAAGACTCGAAAGCTGCATGCGACTGTCTCTTAGCGGCTCATTTCGAGGTGTAAGCGGAGAACTGTAATTGTTGCATCTGCCGTTCAAGTGATCTGCCGAGAGATAGGGCGATCGTCTTGCTTCACATGAGTTTGTGGCGGGTGGGAAAGTTACCACCTCCGGTTTTAGTGGTGACAATGCCATTTGGTCGTGTACTCCATGGTAGTCATATGCTTGTGTACGGTTATCCCTGCCCCACGGTAGTGCGGATTCTGCGTAATATGTGCTCAGGCGAGGGGAGACCGTCGACTTTGGAGATATCGAAACATTCGATTGTGTGTCTGAGGTTAGGGATGGGACTGGTTGCATCGAATATGCCTGAGAATACTCGCTGATCGCAGGGGATGGCAATGGCTTGTCCCATTGATGCTCGTTGTCGCTCGTGTAGGTTGACAATGGCAGCCGTAGCGGTGGCAGCCGTGATGATTCGAGTCCAGTGTCGTGGAAACTCTGGTGCGGGCTTTGATGTGCTGGTCGATGATGATAGCTAGGGCCAGCAGCCGTCTGCTGTACAGCCCGAGCAAACAAAGTATCGCTCTCTGGACTGCTCTGCAATCGTAGTCTTGGTAGTTGCAGGGTCCGCTGGTTCATCATAGACGAGTCTGGCGTTGACCATCTGTTGTGGGCCTGCAAAGGGCTCGGTAGCACTTGCTCTTGTCGAGTCGTGACTCCGTGGGGCAGACTGTAAGACAACTTTTGCGAGTTTGTGCTTGGGATGGGATGAAGGCGGTTGCCGATGTGTTTCGAGTGGGAGTCGCGCGACGGAAGTCTCTGTTTCCTATTCATGCTGCCATTCCACCAGTTCTTGACAGCGTTGTCACTTCGGTTACCGAGCCGTCTCGCGATCTCAGCCCATCGTTTCCCCATTTCCTCCACAAGCTGTTCGATCACTTCGCCTTCTTGAGCGGAAATCGGCTCATGGTTCAGGCTTGGCTTGAGGTTCTGATGATATCGCTCACGACACTGCTTCGGCGAGCGGTACTGTAACCGCTGAGATATGCGTACCCAGTTATTTGGCCCCTGCGTCCGTACGAGCTCGATGAGTGCGCCATCTTCCTCTGGCAGCCATGGTCCTCGGCGCGAAGCCCGCGTCATATTTACTGAGTATAATGGTTGGAGCAAGGACTGGTGTCTGATAACCACAATGCAGGTATGATGGTTGGGATAACAGAGTTCCAAAAGGCGGGGTGTGAATGGCTTCAACGACTTGGTGTTGCAGTGTAGACTGAACGACGAAGAAAGTGCGGATTGAGCGAAGTGTTAAGCGGTTTGATTGAGTTTGGAGGTCTACAGGAGGAACCAATCTGTCGGATATGGCAAACCGTCAGAAAAGACTAAACAACAATGAGTTCAAATGTATCATCCGCCCTGAGGAGAAAGAAGCCGGACACTTGGGTGTATCAGGTCAAGAGGGGCCAATCTTGTTCTGGATAACCAACAAAAGTCAAGTCTCGTCTTCAGATACTCTTTTGGAAGATTAGGCGCTACTTCAGGACAGATCAGATCGACCCTCGAACGGATCCACTGGTAGGGAGACCCATCGGTGCGGAGGCGAGGACAAGATGGGAAGGTCAAGCAAAGGCATGACGGTGTGGATATCCCACTGGCACGCAAGCAGTACCCCTACAGTAGTCAACAGTAGGGCACTTGATGCTTGGTCGCGCATGTTGTTCTCATGGATTCGCTGCAAATCCGGACCCGCAGCATTTTTAGGTTAACCATGATGGCGACGAACGGGATCTGTATGTCGGTGGAGACGATGCATCGTGCAGTGTCAGATTCCTGGCTCGATCGTGCCGAAGTGATCAGCCCTTGTAAGGTAGGGAGGAGCCTTGCGGGCATATTGCCAAGCAATCCCCTCGTGACAAATACACCCTTGTAGGTTTGAGCACCAATCTTTAGATCGCTTGATTCAGGTTAGAGCACTTTATGAATCAGTAGAAACTCAAGTGCTCTCCGTGCCGTCTAGTGTGTGCCAGGCATGTGTTTTCGGTAGCTAGCTGCCCCCATGGCGAAAAGCTAGGGACCACATTGTCGTCGTCGAAGCTTATGGGGCCGCCGTCGTACTTTCAAGCGACGGTTTCCATGCTCCAACCTTATCGACGCATTGGCTTGACATCAAGCCTGCACTGAAAATGGACTACGAAGCAGAGCAGCCCGCGACACACATTTAAATGACCTCGATCTTTCGGTGTTCTTGGCGGCCGAAGATTTGGATGCACAGTTTGGCTTGCTGCCATTCCAATCCCATCATCATATTTATTACCCAACTATGCGATCCGCAACAAAGGATCTCGTGCGTCTCAACGGCGGTAGCTGAGGTGAAGGACTGTTAACTCGGTTACACCCGAAGTCCAGGTTGTAGACGTTGAGACATGAGGAGCTCGACTCGTGTGCTTGCAGCACCATGAAAGAGCCAATCACGCGGTAACAGCTCTCGTCAAACAATGCTATCTAAGCGCATCTGATTGGCTGCAGTGCAGCTTTTCACGTCAAGAATCTTAGCTCATCTGCTGCATTATGCGCTAAGACCACGTCCCCCCAGTCGATCGACGTTGCCAGTCTATGCACAGTTTTAGAGGATAGAGTGGCATTGTTGATGGAACGGGTTGTGGTCCTTGTGTAACATGTTGTGGAAGGACCGAGTCATCTGCTTTGACTGTGTGAGCCGTGAGCATGGGTCAAATATTTGTCTACTTGTCTCCAATACAGCATCGTGCCGCACGCCAGAGTTTATCATCCGCTGCACGTAAGACTGTTCGGTAACGAACGAAACGTGTTGGAGCAAAAAACGGCTGAGGGGTGCGCAATTATTATCCTTTGTGTTGAACTTTTCGGACTCGATGGATCCCAATGGGCACTATGTGCGAAATGAACAACGGCAGCCAAGCTCACAGATAACAGGGAACCCCCGTATTCTGGCCGCTGCAGATGCGTTTTGTGGGGCAAACGGCCGACCTAGCAGGAGAACTACTGCGAGAGAGCTGCAAAATCCGATATACGAGCCGTGTCTGCAGACCGGACCATTGATGAGCGTAAGGCTAGGCGAAAGATCGGGATTTGCTCGAGAGGGAAGGGGTGACTGCAATCGGCAACAGAGTACCAGTCTTCCAGGGTACGTCGTTAGCTGGGAACGGCTTGTCGTCAACAAGTAGCTAACTCGTTCGTAGCTGTATGTCCACCTGTCTTAGTAAGAGCGAAGTTCTTGCCCCGTTCGTACCTGCACTACCGGTACATTATTGGTGAGAGCGCTTGTGCTCTAGACGTCGTCGTAATTTCCAAGTGACAAATAATCCATACAGACTGGGAGGGGGCTAAAAACTTGTGTATGCTGGACGAGAATATCAGTCCGATCGGGACCGTCATACTCTGTAGACAGGACCGCTACGTCAACCAAGTTATCTGTACTTTAGATGCACAACGGTGGCCTGTAAGGAATTCTGACACTCGGAGAGAAATCTCTCCATTATCCCATGTGAACGACTACTTCGCTCTTGCCTAAAAACACATTATAGTCATGTCTCATCAAATGTTCCACCCAGCAGAGTTGTTTCTGGGTAATCACCGCTTAGGTCGCTATAGCCAGATGTCGCCGCCTTCTCCGGCTTCCCATCTTTTCCAAGCCACCCAGTACGCCTCCTCAAGATTCCTGACCCATCGCCTAGTATCAAATAGTCGACTTGTCCATCGACCTTCCCACAGTATTCTTCTTAGATCCATGAGGCGCCCTTGGCCGTGTCCCGACGCCGGATGCTCAGTGCTGCCCATGTAGTATCTCAAGTTTCGCGCGAGGCGAATAGCATGTTCCTCATACTCCTCCTCGGATTTCACTAGTAACTCCCTCCGACCCTCATCGCCTTCTGGACCTTCTGGCAGCGCACTTGCGACAATACTGCTTGCCATGCGCGAGCACATCTTGTATTCCCATCGTGCCCAGGTCACGATTGGTGTGCCAGACCAGATAACGTCTGCTGCTGTGGTATGTGCGTTACAGTCAGGTGTGTCCAAGAACAAGTCGACCACCGATGCCCGTGTGATGTGGGCTCCCTTAGGCGCGACATCCGTGAAAATGATTCGAGACGCTGTCTCTGGTCCAGCCCAATCTTTGGCAAAGCCCATCAGATTCTGCTCACCCACGTCGGGGAAGCGCAGCAGCCACAAGATAGAATTCGGCACAGCATTCAAGATACGCAAGTACATCCGGAACGTGGATGGATCGATCTTGTACAATTGGTTGAAGTTGCCTAGAATGATAGCGTCATCCTTCAGTGTTGGAAAAAGTTCTTTGCGGAGATTCCACCGCCGCTTCTGCTCCTCGCGCCACGCTTGCTCTCGTAACTGTTTGTCATGTAGCGGCGGCGGTTGGTGCTGCGCGTCAGGTGCGCTCTGCTTATGGTCGACGCAGAAGAAAGACGACTTCGAGAAGATGACATTCTCGGCATAGATCCAGTCCTCTGCATCTTCTATCTGCGACTTTGGATTTAGCTTGTCCTCGATGTCGACATTGTACCGATATGGAGCTAGTGTCCTTCGTGACACAGAAATCTCATCTGCATAGACATAGTCACACCACTCTGCGCCAAGGGTGCCAGCGAAGCCCATGAATGACATGTGTATCGGGGCTGGACGCGCTGCGAAGACCTCGTTCTTGGCACCGCGAGTATAACCATTGAGGTTAACAAGGATGTGGATGCCGTCTTCAACAATGCGATCGACCAGTTTATCAACCTTCCAGCAGGATGCATCATAGAATACGGGGGCCTCTCGCTCGATCTGCTGACGATGTATAGATCCGTCTGATGCAGTGGTAGCGTAGCAGTAAGCCCGCACCTTTTCGGGATTATGCAGGCCAAATATCGACTGCATGAGGTGCGCCAAAGGATGGTTGTTGAAGTCAGAGCTCACGTAGCCAACGCGAAGACACGGATTCGGCGGCGCAGGCGGTGGGTAAACCGTGCGAGGTAGCCAGGCTGATTTCAACGTCGATACAGAAATCCTCAAGGCATTTCGTTGTGATATCTGACGAACCTGCTTCGCAGAAAGCGGTGTCGTGAAGGTGTGGAAAGGTAAGACTGTCGGTGCGCTTGGCACTGTTATAGTGCTTGGTAACAACGGCCGTGCATATCGCTTCGACGGATGTTCTTTGCCATGCACATATCGGTCTTGATACCACTGCCATCCAATGCGCTTGATGGCTCGCTCGACTAGACGCACAAGACGAGAGCCTTCCCATTTCCGTCCTGCCCATGCTTGTAGGCCTTCCTGGATCTTGCGATAGAGTTGCATCTGCCTATCCCTCGACGCATCACCCTTGATGACTATCAACTGGCGGCACATCAATTCAACGACCTCAGGTGTGAGCGTGCCAATGCCCCAGCACTGGCCATCGCGTAGTTGCTTGTCAACAATTTCGACCACTTTGTCCATCCAGCCTGACCCTTTGCAGGCTTCGTGCATCATTCCCTTGTCATCGACGTGGACCCTATCTCTTCTTCCCCCGTCTGCGTAAACACCACCACGGCCGTACCAATCACAAACCGAGTTGAGTGCTATTGCAAGGCCACAGACGGCTTCAGCAAAGTCAGGGTTTGCCTGGACAGCTCGCTTGTAGAACCCGATAGCATCGGGTATCCTTCCTTGGTCTTTGACAGCGTTGGCCAGATTCGCTAGTGCGATGTCAAAATTGCCATCACAGCTGACAGCCATTTCGTACATTTTGATCGCAGCCTGCAGCTCGCCAAGGTCTTTCAATAAACTTCCCAGGTTTGTGTACAGATGAGCGTGCTTGCCATCAAGGTTCAATCCATAGTTGTAATACGCCAGAGCCAGGGCAATCCCACTACCTGGAGCAACACCTGTGTAGTTGAAGACACGGTTTTGCGTCTGCTGTGGGAGGACCTGGATTGTCGACGTGCTCTGGACACTAGCAAGTAGAATGCCGACATTGTTGGCTGTTGAAGGACTTGGCTGCAAGGACAAAGACAGGTAGTAGAGTGCAAGTATCTCCCTTGTCCCCGGGTTCGGTGTATCCCTACCAGCAGATTGGCTGGAGAGCCCATCCTGGTAGATCTTGGCCAAGGACAGCAGTGAATTGCTTGTTGTCGAAACTGCAGCACGGTGTGCGATGGTTGTGGGCACGAACTCCAACCCCGGAAGGTCGCCAGAAGGTGGGAACATTCGTTGTGAAATCTGCTGCGCTCGCTCGGGCGATAGCAGAATTGGCTCCTTACTTTCTGCGAGCTTAGCCGCCGTGAACGGATCGACTTCCCAGATACAGGACCGTAGAGTTCTGTCGATTAGACCTTTTATGCCGAACCTGCCTCCACCAGTCGCGACTAGGATTGCATCTTCAAAGGCTGAAGCCGCTCCTCGGCTGTCGCCCATAGAATAGAGCATATTGCCCTTGGCATGGATTAGAGCCAGTAGTCTGCCACTATCGACTGCAGAAATGGCATAGCCATATATACCGAGGCCTTGCATCCGCTCCGGTGTTGTAGATGATTTGCTCCATCTCCGATCTATCTCAAAATCGTAATACGGTCCTTCCGCTGAGCTGATAGTGGTGCTGGACGCTCGACTCTGTGTGTCGCTATCATCTTCAATGCCATTGACCCCCTGAGGCTGGACAGGGAGTCTCAAACAAGACTCGATGTATTCGATGATGTCGACAGCTTCCCTTGTACGCTGACTGCTAACAAACAGGCCAATCAAGTGCTCCACCGCCTCGAAATAGCTTGGACGAAGCTTTACAGCAGCAGACCACTGTTTGACTGCCTCCTCTCGCCGACCTAACGCCAACGTAGTTGCTGCGAGGTTAGACATAGCTTCGACGTGGCGTGGGTCTTCCCTGAGAACTCTCTGATACCATGCCAAAGCCTGGCCGTAATTGCCAATGCCATACGCTAGACAACCAGCTAGGAGCATTCCGTCAAGCCACGCAATATCAGATTCGTTGCATAGAGCCTCTACTGAGTCGAGGGCTGAAACAGCATTTGCAGTCGATTGGTAGCCGTCGTGAGTATCGTCAATGCTATACCCGAAGTCAAATCCCTGGACTTGTGGCTGTACGCTCGAATCATGGAACGTTGCGGTGGCGTTAGCATAGGAGCCGCCATAGTAATGTTGCATTCGATCTGCAGTGACTGCAAAGTCGGATGCACGCCGTGGCAGGCGTATGGCCGTTGATGGGCGGCTTGATAGATCTTGAGGCTCTGGAGCTCTCACACCATTGACATTGCCCATGTCTCCAGACACGTATTTGCGTGTGGGCACACACGAGTCCGAAAAGTGCGAGACAGATCGTTGCGGTGGACGAGGGAATATTGCCGGTTTTCCTAGCGGTCGACCAGACCCAGATACCCCGGGCTGTTGTTTTGTCGATTTCGAATCTCTTGAAATTTGAGCTAGCAGTTCGAGATAGGCCTTGTAAGCCCACGAGAAAGTCCTGTCTCGGTAGGCGACTCTCTCTGACGCTGGTGTCGGCTGCAGTGTATAGTCGTCCGTGTAGAGTTGATGGCCCGGGATCATTGTCTCATATGGAGCGGCAAACTGAGGCTGACTATAGTTCGAGCCACGATATGGATCTGAAACATCCAACGCACTGGAGATGCGTTCATGGAAGGAAGCATAGGGCGCATAAGCATCGCATGGGGGCAATACTTGCGTTGTACGGACACCTTGGACTGTTGTAGGTTGCGCCTGCTGGAAGCCATGGCTCGCATCATCGTAAGCTGGTTGATAATATGTTGGATCCTGGCCGATGGTTTTTGACGTTGAGTATCGGCCGACGTCTCGGGTATGACGGTAGTGGAAAAAGCGGTCATCACGCATCGGCGTCGGACGGTAAGGACTGAAAGTACCGTCAGGCCAGTATGGACCATAATATTGTTGGCTAGCGGAAGCAGTAGGATTGTAAGTAGGCTGCAGGGCAGTGGGTAGCACTGTAGGAATCTGAGACCGCGCAGCATAGTACGCTCTTTGATTGTTTGCAAAAGGAACATTCTGTGTTAGAGTGGAATCGAAGCCGCCAGAAAAGCTCCATCCAGGTTCGTACTGTGCTGTGTTCGATCTTTGACGGCCGCGTGTATCGTAGTCTTGCCCAGCTGCCGCCATTCTCGGAGCAGGCTCGGGCGCGAATTGTTGTCTTCGGCCATAATCCATCGCACCAGGATCCTGACCGTTTGGGGAGATAGACAATAAGAGATGCTTCGGCGCTGGTAGTTGTAGGCTCTCATCGATGTTAGCGATGTCCAAGGTTTCGAACTGCCTGCCTTGCGGCGTCTTGCGCTGTCTCAGTAGTTCATGTTGAGCGTAAGTGAGCCCTCCAGGGTACGAGCCAATGCCCTTGGCGTAGGGCCTCGGAAGCGTTGATTCTTGAAACCGTCTTCCTCCATCACGTCCAAGTTGCGCATCTGAGGTCATGCCTTTGTAAGAGTTTATAGGCATGAAGCCGCGTGGGGGAGGCTGTGCCAGCATTGTGATCTCTGTTCCACTCTTCTTTCTCGATTCCTCCTTTTACGAGGGCTTTACGCAGCTCGATACTCTATCGGTTACAGGAATGCTGTAGTGATTCGCCGCACACAGTGTGTGTTGATGCGCCCGAACGATCAAGGCTACGCCAGTGGCATCTGGTCAACATAATGGAGTCGTGTTGTGCATGAATGACGAGGTGTCAGCAGTCGTGCATCAAAGTGAAGATACAATCCACTCTGATGTTGCGACAATCGAAGTTCGCTTACTTGTTGCAATCACTAGGCTGAGAGTGTTTTCCGACGTCCGTGCTTCGATGGGCGTGTTTGCCGGTAGGTGCAAGTGCTGTGGCCCTTCACGGAGCAGCAACCTGAGTACTGCGTAATGTGACTTGCTACTTCCAATTCAGAAGGTCTCGGATTCGTGACGTGATTTAGAATCCGGTGAAGGGCGGCAAGCACAGCGTCTTAATCACCTATTAATGCTTTTGCGGCGTTCGCGGTGGGACCAACACCCAGGCGGACTCTGTTCGGGTTGCAGTGTTGAGAATAGAGGGGATCTGAGGACGAGCACGCTGGGATAGTATTCGTGGCCTCTTCTTGCGGGAAGAAGAACTGCTAGACAGCGAGAGTGAGAAGGAATGGAGCGTCTCTACAGCCATGTTCACAGTGGTGCAGGTTGGTATTGAGGTGCATGGATACGATTGTGGTGGAAATGGCCCTGCTGTTTCGGTGTCGTCTTGGGCGCAAGCATCGGCCTCTAGTGGCTTGCTAGCAGCGATGTGTCACGAACGTTTCGATCCATAAAGCAACCTTAACCACGTTGGTGTACAGAGTTGCGAGCACACTTGTCCAACACAGGCTAGCACAAGCCTGCCCGATGACCGATCCTTGCCGCCGTCACAGGCCTTGCGTGCCTAATTCCATGGCCAAGTATCGATGCAACCTCTTCGACATCGTCAGCGCCACGTCTGGCAAACTCCAGTTCCTGATGGACGCCTCATGCTGCCTCATGTCAGCTTTGTCAGGCTTCAAGAATTTGGCGAATCTGGCTCTCTGGTCGAAGCTCGCATCTTTGCATTTGACCATTCAAAGATAAGAAAATCACGGAGATTTAATGCTTTAGACCTCCGGACCACCAAGCTGTGTGCGACTCATGCAGGGATTACGAGCAAATGACATGTCTAGCATATGCGGACTGCTTGCAGAGAGGGTTGTTCTTCTGAGCTATTGCTTTTGGCGAAGCATGCGGTCCCCACATCCGGCGGAGATGGTGCGTGAGCCACCGAATTGACTTTGTATTCAAAGGAAAAGCAATCGCTTGAGCCAGATGTTTGGGTGGGTGGGTTGCGAATTCATTTGTGACTATCTACAGATGTACACGACATCGCGGCGGCTGTTTTGGTAGCACACATGTACCGCATATAGGAATAGAGCGTCCTGCATTTCAGCCTGTCAGAGCTTGTGGCCATGCAGCCGATCAATCATATGGCAAATACCGGCAGGCTGTCCTACCTGATCACCATTCGAATGCTGACACGTTACACGGACGGACGTTAATGGTCCAAAAGCTTGGTTTGGGAGAAACAAACGTCCCAGATCGACATTTTCGTGCCAACGCGGCTAGCTGCAGTTGGGAGGCAGCCTCCCGTGATGCCACTTCCCTGCAATGTGGCTAAGCTACAAGATGTGTTTTGCAACATGAGGTCTGTGGACACAAAATGATGGACCATTGCACCCACGTTCCTAGAGGAACAAGGATGCCACGGTGAGTAGAGTGTCCATGGAGTTTCAATCTTCCTTAAGCACAAAATAGGCCTTCGTCTTGAGTTGGTTCTCGTGTCCGAAAACAGCGAGAGTGATGAAGGCCAGAGTGTTGGCAAGGTAACAGAAGCAATCAGGTGAAGAGTAGATCCACCGGATCAACACAGGGAGGGGAAGAAGAGTTTGTTGGTCGCTCAACAGGGTATCATTTTTTGTCGTTAATAGTATTCGTAATTCATGAGCTGAAACTGTCGATGAAGTTATTCCAGCATGAAGAAAATGCTATACGAAGACCGTCGTATGGATTCGAGTCTATAATCTATTCCTCAGGCACTGGTTCCAGGTTAGGACGTGGATGACTATTTTGAATGTTGGACTTACCGTCAATGTTGCCATCCTTGATCTCGTCAGAGATGTCCTTTGGACTTCTGCCATCAACCTGGCAGCCAACGCTGAAAGCTGTGCCGAGGATCTCGAGCACGGTACCCTTCAGCTCTTTGGCCAAGGACTTGTTGGCGCCTCGCATGGTTCGTGCAATGTCAATGATCTCATCCAGAGGGATGGACTTCGAGTGCTTGATGTTCTTCTCCTTCTTTCGGTCTCTTGGTGGCTCCTTGAGGGCTCGGATGACAAGAGATGAGGCAGATGGTACGACTGAGACAGCGGCTTGTCGGTTTTGGATGGTGAGCTTGATTGTGACTCGCAGACCCTTCCAGTCACCAGTCGCTTTGGCGATATCTTCACCAACCTTCTTGGGCGACAGACCAAGAGGACCGATCTTGGGAGCGAGGGTAGCTGAAGAACCAACTTCACCACCGGTGGCTCGAAGGTGGCTGCAGAGGTTAGCTGATGGAATTTGCTGGACCTGGGTTGAACTTACATGACCTTCACCTCATTGGGATCGAATTTCGGAGCTGGAACACACGTTAGCCGCCTGGTTGACACATCTCAAGAAGGCGATACTTACGCATGGCGAATGCGAAAGGTAGTCTGCCTGTCTTGAGGTATATGAAATGTGGTCTTTGGGGGAGATATAATTATCAACGAAGTCGCGACTCGTTCAAGAATTGGTAGTTTCGCACAAATCTGCGCCAAGGTTTGACTAGTCCTGAATGGGCGCGATGAACCATATATCTGGTGCCTTGCTGCCTAAGGTGAGGACACGGTCGAGCTCGGACCGTCGGCAGTTTTGAGCAGTCATCCCGGTGACCGATCCTGAGAACCTTGGAAGAGCTCGAGGCTCGCTCCGAATACGAGCCTGAGTAGAACAGTCGCACTCGCGAACGTGGCACTTAGGCGCCCCAATCAAACGTGTGTCTTGTAGTGCTATTTTTCCCATCAGTGTCTGACTTGCGACTGCAATGACCGCTATGGGGAGGTTGTAGTGACTCTTCCACCACCGTGCCTCGAGCACTAGGAGTACAAGCTTGTTCCGCACGGCCGTCCCTGTTGTCAGGCAACGATGAGCTCTTCCAATACAGTGAAGAAGCTTAGCAAGGCCGCTCGGATCATCCTCGTCGGTGCGCCTGGGGTAGGCAAGGGCACACAGAGCACCAGATTGATCAAAAGATTTCCACAGCTCTCGTCGATCGCAACTGGCGATCTCCTGAGAGATCATGTCAAGAACAAGACACCTCTAGGTAAGCGCGATGCCATATCATAAACACTGCCATCATGTTGACCCGGCCTAGGTCAACAAGCGGACGCGTACATGCGTTCAGGAAAGCTCGTGCCAGAACCTCTCATTCTCAACCTCATTCTCACAGAACTTACGAGCAGGAGCTGGATTACAACAGATAAATCAAGCGAAGAGATTATCGCAACGTTGGGCAAAGGCACAGCCATCCAGCCCTCGGAGAGTCCAGACTGCTCGTTCCTCCTCGATGGGTTTCCCCGGACGGCTAGGCAGGCGCAAGCGCTGACCCATCTTCTTCCAATGAACCTGATCTTCCACCTAATGACGCCGGCCGAGATTGTTGTAAAAAGAATGTCGAACAGATGGACGCATGCCTCGTCGGGACGAGTCTACAACGTGGGGTTCAACGACCCCAAAGTGTCAGGGAAAGACGATGTTACGGGAGAGCCATTGATGCAGCGGGAAGACGATAAGGAAGAGACCTGGCGAAAGCGCCTGTCTACCTTCGAAGAGACCAGTGTGCCACTTTTGGATTTCTATCGAAAGAGAAGCCCTGATATGGTGGTAGATGTGCACGGGGATAGCAGTGATGAGATCTCACCTCAGATCTATGCCGAGATCGAGAAAAGATTTGGCTAACGTTCCTTGTTTATACCTGAGATGTCCTGGACAAAGATACCCAGTTCAAATGCATTGCAAAGTAGAGCTCGGAGGACAAATGAATTTGTAACCTCGACTGATGATTTTCCCGATCTCATCGAAATCATAATGACATCTAAGATCCGGACGCCCAGCCAGAGGTAGTACTAGGACTAATATTCGCTCGACGCGAAGACAGTGCTCAACATGGTAATACTCGAGACTGAAACATAGAATGTTTTTGTTGTCGGCGGTGACTGTGGAAGAAGAGAAGGAAAGAGCGAAGCTGGAATGCTGCCTGCTAGTAGTTGATGGTTTTCCTGAGTTGCGGCCTTGGCAAGAGCCACACCAGGGACTTCCCGCTCCCGCCTCGTCTGGTGCTGCATGTGCACCAAAGGGCCAGATAATCGATTTGGGGTAGTACATTGGTTCTTCTTGTCAAGGTGGTCTCTTAAGCGTCGCAACATTCGAGGATCATGCCATACGTAATACAGCCTTGACCGCCGTCTAGTTGCCCGCTCTTACCGCTTCAACCGCAAGCACACCTGTACAGCATCTCAAGATGGATCAAAGCCAGTATGAGGCCATCAAGGACTCCTGGGCGGAGATAGAAGATAGAGATGGTGTCAGACTCAGTTGGAATGTCTTCCCAAGCACGCGCATGGTATGGGACTTCTCTACGTCCAGCAACCCCTGCTTACACAATTCTAGGAAGCCTCTAGGCTCGTTGTCCCTGTCGGCGCGTGCTTGACGCCTCTCAAGCCTTTGAGCAGTCCATTGCTCTCGTACGATCCTGTGGTCTGCCGAGCACCCTGCAAAGCGGTGCTCAATCCATTCTGCAACGTCGATGTCCGAGCAAAGATTTGGATCTGTCCATTCTGCTTACAACGAAATGCTCTCCCTCGTCACTACAGCGACATCAGCGCCGAAAATGTGCCCACCGAGATGCATAGCATGAACACAACTGTCGAATACCGACTACCCCGACCAGCCCCCGCCCCTCCCATCTTCGTCTACGTTGTGGACACATGTCAAGAGGAGGACAGCTTGCAGGCACTAAAGGAGACGTTGGTCATGAGCTTGTCGCTTCTGCCGGCAAATGCTTTGGTCGGTCTGGTCACATACGGCACGAACGTGGCAGTACACGAGATCGGTTACAATGAGTGTTCCAAGTCCTACATCTTCCGAGGCAGCAAGGACTACCCTGCGAAGCAGGTACAAGAAATGCTAGGTCTTTCAGCGCCCGGCCTGAGACCCAACATGCCACCGCAGCAAGGACGACCGCCACCTCCGATGGGCCCGGCTGCGCGGTTCTTGCTACCCGTTCAGCAAGCAGAGTTTCAGATCACGAATGCTCTGGAGCAGATGCAGAGAGACCCATGGCCAGTTGCCAATGATCGTAGGGCACTGAGATCGACTGGTGTTGCTCTGAGTGTCGCTGTTGGTCTGCTCGAGACTTCCTTCCAGAATGCTGGTGCCCGAATCATGCTGTTCGCTGGTGGTGCTGCGACTGAAGGTCCAGGCATGGTCGTCGGTCCCGAGCTGCGAGAGCCCATCCGATCCCACCACGACATTGACAGAGACAATGTGAAGTACTTCAAGAAGGCTGTCAAGTTCTACGACCAGCTATCGAAGAGGACCGCGCATAACGGACATGTCATTGACGTCTTTGCTGGTTGTCTGGACCAGGTCGGTTTGCTCGAAATGAAGAGCCTAGCCAATTCTACAGGCGGCCACATGATCTTGACGGACAGCTTCACGTCATCGCAGTTCAAGCAGTCTTTCATCCGAGTCTTCGAAAAAGACGAGCAAGACAATCTGCTAATGGGCTTCAACGCTTCGCTTGAGGTTGTCACAACAAAAGAACTGAAGGTCACAGGACTCATCGGCCACGCCGTATCCTTGAATAAGAAGTCCAGCGCTGTCGGCGAGACTGAGTGCGGTATCGGAAACACCTCTGCGTGGAAGATGTGTGGTATTGACCCAACTGCCAGTTATGGCATCTACTTCGAGATCGCCAACCAGGGAGGCCCGGTACCAGTTCAACAGGGCGCCCAACGAGGCATGATGCAGTTCTTGACATACTATCAGCACTCCTCCGGGCAATATCATTTGCGAGTCACAACCGTAGCACGAAATCTGAGTGGCCCGGCTGGCGATCCAGCGCTAGCACAATCATTCGATCAAGAAGCTGCAGCAGTGTTGATGGCACGAATCGCTGTATTCAAGGCTGAGGTCGATGATGGCCCAGACGTACTGCGGTGGGTTGACAGAATGCTCATCAGGCTGTGCTCGCGGTTTGCCGACTATCGCAAGGACGACCCGACCTCTTTCCGACTCGACAAGAATTTCACCTTGTACCCCCAATTTATGTTCCACCTTCGACGTTCACAGTTCTTGCAGGTCTTCAACAACTCTCCCGACGAGACAGCCTTTTATAGACACGTCCTCAATCATGAGTACGTGGGTGACTCGTTAATCATGATCCAGCCAACGCTCGACTCATACAGCTTGGAGCAAGAGGGCAGTCAGCCAGTGCTATTGGATTCGGCTTCGATCCAGCCAAACACCATCTTGCTGTTAGACACGTTCTTCCAGATCCTCATTTTCCATGGTGAGACAATGGCCGAATGGCGAAAGGCTGGTTATCAAGATCAAGAAGGATACGAAAACTTTAAGGCTGTCCTCGATTCGCCGAAAGAAGATGCACGAGAACTCGTGCAAGACCGCTTTCCGCTCCCGCGATTCATCATCTGTGACGCAGGTGGTTCACAGGCACGATTCCTACTTTCGAAACTCAACCCCTCCACGACTCATGCAACTGGAGGTTATGGCGGTGTTTCGCAGACCGCACAGACAATTTTCACAGATGACGTCTCGTTGCAGACATTCATGGATCATTTGATGAAGTAAGTCTCAGCCAATCGTCTTTTTATGTGATCTATGCTAACACCTAATCTAGGCTGGCAGTCTCAGGCTCGAGTTAGTTGATACAAACGGGATACAAGAAGTGACCTCAAGTCTGACGAAGTTTCTGTTTTATGAACAATCGAAGACGACTCATGTGAGTCAAAGACAGTAGACAATTAAGACACATCGTAGCCTCACAGGAAGACTTTTCAATGCCTTGAGCTGTACCTGTAAAGTCATGCGGACCGTTTCGCACATGTTTGAGCCTGCATGCTAGGAGTTGTATCTCTATCAGCCTCGAACCACAACCTCCACACGTTACAACAATGCTGGTGTGCCGTTGACCAAGTCGTGTTAGCACCTACGTCTCCATCGATGCCTCCTGCTGGGTACGGTGAAGTATTGTAGCGCTCATGGGGCCGTGGAGCCAAGGACGCCTCTACCGTGGTCCGTGGTCTAATCCAAATCACATCGAATACATCTTGGTGTCCTGCTCTAATACAGTCTTCCTCGCAGATTTTATGCGCACTGATCAGACGCTCCACTACGGACCCGGCGCTGTGTCGGACGCTTGGCGTGACAGTATACAAGAAACTGCCTGCTGAAAGGCGGCAAACGACTGCGAGTTGACGAGGAACAGTTCAGACTGGTTGAAACGTAATTTTGGGATTTCTCGGTTTTGTTGATTCAGGAGTTTGTTTCCTGGCATCGTATACTGTTTTTGTTTGGCATAATTTTGTCCTGTTTCACGCGGATGAGGCACGTATTTGTGAAACCGACGGTGCTGTGTATGGACGTTGAAGATCGAGTATTGTTGCTGTGATACTGTGAGCTCAAAGCTGAAGCAGCTCCTTGCCAGTCTCTAGAACGAGTACTCTCTCGGCCGTTGCAGCGCTCGGTTGCAAGCTCACCCACAGACTGAGTCGTGTCTATGGATCGTGGAGCCTTCTTACGTCGGAGGATTCGAGATTCTGGCAAAACGCGCGCACTAGTGCAGACGGGTGAGTATAAGCAATTGCTGGAGCAAACCCTCCACGTCACCACGACACATTAATCTGTCTTTCTTGATATATCTCTCGAACTTGACATCCGGGTATTTACGCGTCTACCGGTCTCTCGAACGTAACAACTACAACACGCCCTTGCTCGGGTCCAATACCAAGCGCTGGCTTTCGGTCATGAGCGCGGGCGCAACTCTTCATGATGCCTAACCGCCGTGCTGTGGTCGTGCTCGAGTACAGGACATCTACGGCGTCCATCACACGTAGGCCATCTCGTCGCCCTTGCCGTACAGGAAGAGTTCGTCATCCTCCTCGTCGATGGTGCATCTCGGTCCCGCCATGAGCTCAAAGACAAAACTATTACTTTCATATAGCACGCTCTGTATAACAAATAGGTGACGAAGCTACAAACATTTCAACTTCCACCTTGAGGACCCAGTCCTACGAGACGGCCCCACCATGAACTTTGGTATAGATAACGACTTTCCAGACTTTAACGTGGCTTTTTTGCCGTGTAATGTCTTCAGCCTCCCAACCCGACAAAGCAACACACCTCGTGAACGTGAAGAGCAATACCAGAATTTTGATGGCAAAAATGTCAGTCTTGCCTCAGGCACAACGAAAGCAACACCTAAGAGTGATCCCTCTAACAATTGCTGCCTCATAGCGATATCACGAGCCAGCGTTTGCACCAGTTCAGCAGGACTTCCAACATGACCTAACACAACTCGTGGTCCAGCCACAAGCACAGCCACACCCACAACATGGGGACATAACCTCATCGTCAATACAACCAAACCGGCATTCGATAGCCTCATTGACAGACCCCTCCCTGGATATGTCACAAGACTATGTCGAAGTCGAAGTGTTCCTCCAGGACCAACAGAGCGCGTCTCGAAGCAGTAGCGAAGTGAGGGACAATCGCACATCGAAGGAGAACAAGAGAAAAGCCCAAAACAGGGCACAGTAAGAGTTCATCTCCTATATGCTGAAGGACACGGGACGGCCATGCTAACGCAGGATCAGTCAACGCACTTGCCGTGAACGCAAGGAGACGTATGTCGAACAGCTCGAGGACTGCAACACGACCCTACAACACGAACGCGTATCTCTTCAGAACGAGGTCAAGCATCTCCACCGCGAAGTCTGCCATGTAAACAGCGAAGACAACACCCTCCGCGCCACATCCGGCTCCTCCTCGATCAAGTTCGATAGTCTCTTCGACGCAGGTCGTGCCGAGCTAGGTAATGGCAATCTCACGCCTGGTCCGCTAGGCTATACGGCTGCAGACTACGTTAATAGACTTCGCGTGGTACAAGACGAGACGACAGAGTGGAGCTCAAACACTAGATCTGCACAGGCTGGCTCTGTCCTGGCCGTGGTTGTTGGCGAGGAGCATGGCGAGGCGTCATGCAATATCGGCCAAACGTGGGAATACATAGAGGGCCATGGACTGTTCAAAAGGGGTCGGGCGGAAGTAGGTGATGTTTGCGAACGGTTGGGGAAGATGATAAGGTGTGATGGCTAGGAGTTTAGGTTCCAGGAAGGAGCTATGCGGAAAATTATGCGGGAGGGCGCCATTGCCGGTAGTCCTGACCAGCCGATATGGGTCGCGTATATACGAAACTGCTGCAACGCTACAAAGTGCAAAGAGACGGCATGATGCTACTCATCAAGACAGGTTGTGTTGCGCCATGCGGATTGAGAACCTAAGGGGGGTAACGTTGTCCATCAGAATAGTTCAGGGGTGAGCAAGAGAGTCTTAATCTACTGGCTGTCCATACAACTACTGAATCACCTACTTGGACTGCCATGTACAATTTCTTCGTGAGGGGAGAATCTGCCCGGTATCTCCTAATGGGTGTTTGCACAAGCGATCTGTGCCCTCATGACGCCCACAGTGGACTGGACCAGCAGGACCACTATAAGGTCAAAAGACGTTCAAAGCCAACGAACAGACATTGCCGATAGCAGAAAACAGCCAGAACTTGGTTGCCGAGCTTTCTGTGGCCATGTGCTACTAGGCCATCCAGCAACCGCTGCCCGTCTGATCTGCAAACCAATCTCAACATACACTCTGACTGTTTGGAAACGGGCAGCTGGCGAACGATCATACAGGAGGTAGAGTACACGTACCTGAGGACATGGCTTCTCCTCGTTCCTCTCACACGAAATTCAACTGTCTCTACCACCATGTCAGCCTTGAACGATCCACAGTACAAGGAGGCTCATGCCACCGAGAAGCAGACCACATCATCAAACGAGCTCAGCGAAACTTCTGAATCTGACAGCAGCGCTAGCCACTCCACCCCTTCGCAGGCGCAACACCAGTCCCAAACACCCATGAAAACACAGGGGCGAGTCAACATTATCCCCCCGACAAAACCGCAACCTCTACCGACCACACTTCCGCCCTGTCTCACCACACCCCATCAGCCGACTCCCATCGCCCCAATGTCTTTCACGCCGCAACCACAGTCCCAAGCTCAATCTAACCTATCGAGCTCCCAATCACTACTGCCGTCCGATCTATGTCTCCGTGGCGGCTGCACAGACGACTGCTGCGATTGTTGTGGCTGTTATCACGGGTCATCAAATCTGGCTCCGCGGCGCCAGGGAAGTCTGGTGTGGTATGGTCACTACCGGTGAGTAACCGTGAAGACCTGTAGCTTGCGAACCGCGATACATCAGAGGTGGTTTGCTTGTTAGAATTCTCGCTTCTGTATCACATCACAAACTTACGTTTGTCCATTCCAGGGCCGATACATGCCACTGCATAGCCAATACTCTTACTCATACCATCCATTCTGCCCCCATTTCTACGAGAACAGATGCCAAAGTCCATCTGTTTCTGGTCTTGTCGCCTACTGTAACCATAGTACCATCTAATGGGTGTTAGGCATTAGGTAGTAAGGTAGCAGGCAGCAAACCGTTAGGTGGTAGTGCTGCCTAGGTTTTCCTGTAACCTTGGCCCAGGCGAAATCTAACCACATGCATCCAGCCACCATATCGAAAGTCTCGCGAGACAAGATGCCGAAACTGGCCTCATTTTTTCCATCTCCTGGAGTCTGGCACTATTCAGGGATCAGAAGTAGTCCTCGTCCAACGACGGTGCCAGTCCGTACAACTCCAGCGACTCCGAAAACCCCATCCAAGGATTGAACACAAGCTGCATGTTGTCCTGCCATTCGCTGTTGCCATGACCATCGCTCCAGACTGGCTCGCCTACCTCCTTCTGCGTCCGCATGGCTGTCCCATCCTGGCGAAGTTGTGGCTGCTGGTCTGTCATCTTCATCTTCGTCGCCATCGTCCAACCGGCATCTTGCAGCCCTTCCGTCACAAGCGATCCGGACAGCGTGGCACGGTCTAACACCGAAGACGTCCCAAGTCTGGACTGTGTGGGTGGCATTGCGCCGAGCTGAAATTCGACGTTTGAACGAGGGGTTCCCGAGACGGTCACGCCGTCGTCGCCGTCATCGTTGTCAAAGTTGGCTTGCCGGATCAAGCTGTGGATCGAGAGCTGCTGACGGATTTTGACTTGTGCTGCTTCATCGTCGTCGGCAGACATCTCGACGTGCTGCTGCAATTGGTCACTCTTCCCTGCACACTCGGACAAGTATTGCGTGACGAGACCATCGAGTTCCTCAACCTAGAAAAGATATCGTCAGCGGAATTTGCCCACAGAGTGACGCACTCACAATGGGTTTTGCCATCGGGGTTGCCGCAAAGAACCTCTCCAGGATGAATCGACAGAAGCGCGCCATTTGTAGCGCGTCTGTTTGACTCAGGCTGTGCGCAGACGGATTGGTTCCCGCGATGAAGAGGACCAGGCGTGCACTGTGGTATGCACAGATGGCAGCGTCGAAGTCAATAACCTGGGCGGTGCAGTCCTCGGAGAACTCGACGAGGAGGTGAACGATTGCAATGGCATGTTGCATACATAGGGCTCGCCTTTCTTGGATCTCCTGCTTGTTGATTCCCTGGAGCATCGACGACGGCGCAGCTTCGCGATAGCCTGTCAAGAATATCCGATAGAGGTCACAATACGCTTGGTGCCATGACAGATGCACCAGCAGAAGGCGCACGGGTTCGGAGGATTGAGAAAATAGGGCGGATGAATATCGATCAGACTCGGACAAGCTCTGATAGAGGCGTTGCAGTTCTTTTTCAAATTGGCGGACGGAATGCATCAGTCCAATAATACCAATCCCTGGTGATTTGAGACTTCGTGTCAACCTTGTCACAAGTCAATTTCCACAGTTTCATGGCTCGCTCTTGAGGGATCCAGGTGCTTACTTCATAATGTCCCCCCTGATAAATCTCATGCGCACAGCCGCAGCACACGAGCTGAGCAATTCGACAGAATCTGCAGAGACCGACCTGAGTGGCGCGGTGATTGTGGGAGTACCATCTTGAAAAGCTTGTTCAGGACACGGAAGCTGGATTTCAATCACGTCTCGGGGACACATTTGATATTCTCTCAACCCGACTGAGAAATGGCCATCGAGTAAGACGCACGACCACATCAGTCGTCGACGCGTCTCCTGTGCGATGAAATGAACATCGGGCCTCTCGCGAGTGAGGTGCAAAGCTGTGGCAGCCCTTGCGGTAAGTGGAGTCAGCATGAACGCTTTGGAAAACTCACCGGCGTCGATCATGTATCTGATGACGAGGACAAGGGCCTGGAGTCGAGGTATAGAGGGAGCCCCGATATTGTGCATCAGGTCTTCTTCAGCCCGTTTAACCCAGCCAGAGACATTTCCTGGATAGTATGGCTGGAACTTCAGGCGTTGAGCGGTGACCGCACACATGGCTAGAATGAGACAAGGTTCTACCAAGCCTTCCAAATACCTTTTGATGAGAGTTTCTTGGTGTAGAAATGCGTACTCGGGGAGCGGGTAGAGGTGGTCGAAGTAAGCCCCTACCAGAATCATGACAGTCTGACCGTCTGGCATGACATGCTCTCCCGAACCCATCCCCTCTTCCGGCATGAGGTCGCGTTGGCACGGCTGGATAGGCACCGCCATGGATGCTTGCGCTCCATTATGTGCAGACGTGTCCACATTGCGTGCCTTACCAGACTTCTTCAGGTCGGTGTAAGAGCAATGACGATTCCGTCGAACGCAATTGGCACACGCAGGGAGTTGTCCTTGACAGCGAATTTTCAAGGACCTGCAGCGAGTACATGCTAGAGAGACGCGTCTTTTCTCAAGCGACACATGTGGAGATTGCGTCGGTCTTGTGCTCTTAGTGGCATCGTCGGACGCGCGCTGGAAGGAACAGTCAAATCTGAGTCTTTCGCAATTCCCGCAGAAGCCTGGCCGTCCATCGCACCGGACCTTGAATGAATGTGAGTTGGGAGGCGATCAACCTTTATCCTTGCTCACCTTCCGAATCCTACATTGGACACAAGTTTTCTTGGGGCCGGTAGAGATGGCTGCAGAATCACCCATGGGTAGCAGCAAACTTCCCGCCGTGACGATGAAACGACCACGGCAGGCGTTAGGTGATTGGCAAGTCTTGTACCTCGCACTATAGCCCCAGAGGGCACATTGTCAGCCGGCCGTCGTCAACGGGAGCTGGAATAGGCGCCCTGGCGCAGAAACAGGGGGTTGGTCTGTAAAAGTGAGAGTGAGCCTGTAATTGAGACTAGCGATCCGACCACAAACTTGAACTCGAGGCCGAGGACAATCGAATCGCCGCGGGCGGGAGGTGCCACTAAGAAGGTCTAATACGGTATGTTATCCGAGAGTCTCACGTGCACCAGGGCTTGGCATCACTCGATAGCACGTGATTCTTTGTCACGGCAAGGGCACCATTCAGGATGCCATCTGGGATCGTGACTGACTGTAGACCATGGCTTCTGTTGGCCCTGAGAGCTTACTCAGAAACCTCTTCAACAGGACTGCGACTCCCCAGGAAGAAAAGCAGGAGGACACGAGTTAAAGCAGCGTGAAGGTATTAGTGAGTAATACGGAAGGCGCAATGAGCCACTGACCTTCGCATTGTGTTGTCATATTTGCTGCGTAGCGGGATGTGTAAAAGCAATACGGCACAGCGCAGACTGGATGGAGAACGGTACAAGAACTTAAGCTGAAATGTTTGGCCACAATTTATGGTTGATGACCTTCTTCCCTGGTGCGGTCCTCTTGATGCCATCGCACATTGGGCCCCGGCTGAACATGCCATGCACTCCAATGTCGCAGCAACGTGCACCAAAGAAGTGGGAAACAAGAACAGATCACATGGTAGATGCGTACAACTAGATGATAATCAGATGCTTCCATACTCGTACCGCTACGACGCCGCTCCGTTCGTCGGGTCGGCCAGCGGCGGTAGAAGTGGATGCGCAGGTTCGTCGCCGATCTCAGCCATCTTGTCTTCGAGCATCCTTGTCATTTTCCTGACGACGTCAGCGTATTTGGGATCTTGGTAGCAGTTGAATAGCTCGAGCGGATCCTCTTGGCAATCGAACAGCTCCCACTCCTTGGGCTGACCACCGGCGCGGGTGCCCTCGAGGCCAAAGTCCTCGGCGTACCAGTAGATCAGCTTGTAGCGCTGGTCGCGCACGCCATAGTGAGCGTATGCTTCGTGTATTATGTCGCGATGCATCCAGTAGCGATGGTAGGCGACCTGCTGCCAGTCGGCAGGGGTGTGGCCGCGCAGCAGCTGGCGTATGCTAACGCCCTGCAGATACGAGGGCTGGCGGATGCCGGCGTAATCGAGCCAGGTCGGGGCGAAGTCAACGTTACAGATGATATCGTCGCACACGGTGCCCGGCTGAATCTCGCGCGGATACCGGATCATAAAGGGCATCTGGAAACTTTCCTCGTACATGAAACGCTTATCGAACCAGCCATGCTCACCTAGAAAGAAACCCTGATCCGAGGTGTAGATGACGATAGTGTTGTCTGCGAGCTTCTCCGTATCTAACCAATCTAGCATACGGCCCACATTATCGTCGATACTCTGGATCGTGCGTAGGTACCGCTGCATATACCGTTGGAACTTGAACTCGGTCAGTTCAGCCTTGGTTTTAAACGTAAAGACCGTCCCATCGTCCTTATCGATTAGGCGTAGCTGGGATACATCATCGGGGGCAGGGATTTTTCGCTCCTTGAACGACCATCTTGGAATGAGCTTAGTGCCGACGCTATTGCCACCGTCCGGTTGCACGAGGCCAAGGTCGTGGTATGTTAGGTCCTCTTCGACGCGCATCTTGGCGATTTTTGCAGCGCGCGCTCGATTCTTGTAGTCGTCAGTAAATGTATCTGGCAGGCGGGTCGGATCTTTGTAAAGATGCTTATGCTTTTCGTCGCACTCCCATGAGCGGTGTGGCGCCTTGTGGTGGCACATTAAGAAGAAGGGCCGTTTAGGGTCGCGCTTCTTCATCCAGTCGATGCTTTTGTCGGTGATGACGTCTGTAGCGTAGCCCATTTCGACCTTAATCTCGTTGGGCTCGATAAATTCCGGGTCAAAATATTCACCCTGACCGGGAAGGACGGACCAATAGTCGAAGCCAGTCGGCTCATGAGCATTTCCTTCACCTAAATGCCATTTACCTACCATGGCGGTTTGATAACCACCAGTACGCAGGTGTTTTGCCACGTTCGGGATGTGCTTGTTGATCTTGCTGTCGAGAGTCACCACGCCGTTCACGTGATTGTGCGTGCCCGTGAGGATGGCCGCCCTTGAAGGGGTGCAAATGGAATTGGTGACATAGCAGTGATTGAACTTCATTCCCTCCGTGGCCAGACGATCGAGGTTTGGCGTGTGGTTGATCCCGGCGCCATAACAGCTGATCGATTTCGCGGCATGATCATCGGCCATGATGAAGATTATGTTTGGACGGCTGTCCATATTGGTTGTGTCGGCCATCTGTAAAAACTTACGAACGAGTCGAGTTCAGAAACTTAACTATAGTGTACCGTGTGCAATAAGGTATAAGGAGAGAATGGCCAATAGCAGAATGCCAGACGGGCTTGCATACGAAGAAATGGTGGTCGGAGAGATTTCTATCGGCTTCGTCGTAGAGTATCAGTACTTGAAATCATATGTCAACAAAGCTCCCGAAGCCTGTGCCGCTCGAAGGCCTCCAGGGGAGGAAACTAGCGGGAACCGGTAGTGGGCACGGAAGTCGGTCGGCCTGTGGGGGGGTCGATAGCGTTATTCTCCACGGCAACACTGCGGGCAGAAATCTAGGTCAAGGCGGAGTGACTATCACACTCAAGCAGCTGACCTACGATATGGCACATTGGTGACTCTGTTTGTCTAGGAGCTGTAACATAGAATAGCTTTAGGACCTCTGAGGTACGATCCCCGACTTGATTCCGAACACATCGCCCGAAGGTGAAAGGTTTGCAAGTCGGTAAACCAGTGAAGCAACGTCAAAGCGAAGGAACGCTTGCTAGGCAGGCGTTGGGGGACTGGCCTTGCTTGGGTGGGATGGATCGCGGGCTCAAGTTAGCTGGATTAGGGCTTGTGAGCCTGGTAAGGGGGGGCAGTTCAAACCCTGCCCTTTAATTAAGTCTTATCAGGCCGAAGGGAAGGTCACCCACGAATCTGGGCCTATGATGCCTGAGGTTACAGCCTGAATGATCGGACTAGTCACCTGCATTAAACACCTATGCCGAGCCCGGTAATAAGCGGCCGGACGTCGGAGTCAACGGTCGGGTTTGAACTACCCCCCTCCGTCAGCCCCCTCCACCTTTACAACTGCGCTTACGGCTGTCGGTGTTGCAAGCCCAAGGAGTCGACCCGCCACTGTATAGCGCATGGATACCATGAAGCCCTTGAAGTTTGGAGAGCGAGGGGTAGATGTCACGCAATGTATCGAAACCTCAGCATATCTATGGAGTGAAACTCACGAAACAAGCGCAAGTTTACACTGCAGTTCAAACCCACCTGAACCAGCCTGGGCAGATAGGCAGTGCAACAACTACTTAATTCTTCCTCTTAGGACGAAACAAGAGACATCGGGCTGATTTTGTCTTCTAACCAATACATTGTACACGTGATACAGCGATCCTACGAGGCAGCTCTAGGTTCCCACAGCCAGATTCCCAAAGCAAGGCTCCCAACAATGTCCCCAGCAATGCCTGACCAAGGAGACTATGGGCATGCGGACGGCACTGCCGCTGTGATGAACAAGGACGCCACCCTGAGATACAAAGACATCAACGCCCCGATCCCTGATCGAGTGGCTGACCTTTTATCTCGCATGACGCTGGCCGAGAAGGCCGGACAGATGTTCCACGACAAGGTCATGATCCTAGACGACCCTATGGCGCAAGGAAAGTTGAAGCGGATACCTACGGCAGAAAGCAATATCAAGAAGTTGCTCATGAGCCATTTCAACGTCATGGGGCCGGTCAATGATGCCCGCGAAGTGGCCATGTGGTACAACAGCCTGCAGTCCTACGCCCTCTCGGAAACCAGGCTTGGGATCCCCATCACTATGTCCACCGATCCACGAAATCACTTCAACGAGAACATTGGTACCAGTTTCCGGGCAGGTCAATTGTCTCAGTGGCCCGAGACGCTTGGATTGGCAGCGCTTCGTGATGAAGCTCTCGTGGAAAGGTTCGCGGACATTGCTCGACGCGAGTACATCGCGCTGGGGTTCCGCTGTGCGTTGTCACCGCAGATCGACCTTGCTACCGAGTATCGCTGGGCACGCATCAACGGCGGCTTTGGCGAAGATTCTGACCTTTCCGGCAAACTGGTTCAGGCGTACATCCGTGGTTTTCAGAAGCGTGCCGACGGCGGCAACATCGGTGGGGAAAGCGTTAGCTGCGTCACGAAACACTTCCCTGGGGCTGGGCCACAGAAGGACGGCGAGGATGCTCATTTTGTCTACGGTAAAGAGCAGGTCTACCCGGCAGGCCAGTTCGAGTACCACCTGCGACCATTTCGCAAGGCCATCGACGCCGGCACGCGACAAATGATGCCGTATTACAGTAAACCGCTAGGGCTTACTGGCGAGTATGCGGAGGAAGTGGGCTTCGCCTTCCACAAGGGCATTATCACGAAGCTCCTGCGTGAGGAGCTCGGCTACAAAGGCATTGTCTTGACGGATTGGGGCCTTATTACCAACGCCATAATCTTGGGCCAGGACATGCCGGCGCGTGCCTGGGGCTGTGAGGGCCTCAGTGAGCTGGAGCGAGTGGTCAAGATACTCGACGCCGGCTGTGATCAATTCGGTGGCGAATCCCGGCCAGAACTTGTGGTTGAGGCCGTGCAGAAGGGTCTAGTCGACGAGTCTCGCCTCGACCTCTGCGTAGCTAAGCTACTGACCGAGAAATTCACCCTGGGCCTTTTTGACCATCCCTTTGTCGACGTCGACGCCGCTGCGAAGACTGTTGGCTGTCCGGAATTTGTGCGCGAGGCCGATATCTGCCAGCGCCGTAGCTATACGTTACTCGCCAACGGTGGAGACACTAAGAAAGCCCTACCATTGGATCGGGCCAGCGTTCGAGGCAAGAGGTTCTACCTAGAAAACGTTGACCCGGCCGCATTGGAGCATAAATGCGGGGGCGGCGGTGGTGACTCAACGATCCATATAGTCTCAACCCCAGACGACGCCGACATTGCCCTGATACGCCTGAAGGCGCCCTACGAGCCACGCTCAGGCGGGTTCGAAGCCAACTTCCACGCCGGATCGCTAGAGTTTTCGCCGGAAGAGAAGTCGCGCCAGCGCAAGATATACACCAAAGCTGCCATTAGTATCGTCGACGTACGACTCGACCGCCCCGCTGTCATTGGCGATATCGCGATTCAGGCTTCGGCGCTGTTGGTCAACTACGGCAGCAGTACCGCTGCGTTCTTGGACATCGTATTCAGCGTGGATGGCTGTGGACCCGAAGGACTTTTGCCGTTCGATCTACCGAGCTCTATGGCTGCTGTGGTCGAAAGCCCTTCGGATGCGCCCTACAGCACGCGGAATCCCGCTTTTCGGTTCGGCCATGGACTACGATACAGGGACGGCTGACAAGGGGAAGTACCAGTTGTTGCATAGGTATTAGAGGTAGATGTGTGTACATATGTTTCGAACAAACACACAACTAAAGCAGGAAACACTGCTATACACTGTGAAGATCATGCGGTTTCTCGTCAGGCTCGTCGCAACATTCATTCAACTCTCGGACCAAAATGATGATATGATCTCTCAACAGCGATCCATCCAAATGCTGCACGACGCCCCGCTGTTCTCCCTACACAGTATGGGCACTCGTCGGCGGATACTACAAACCCAAGCGCAGACCATTTTGTCGGAACGGGTCTAGAGTTTCCCCGCGTCACACGAATCTAGACTGTGAATTTGGCTGACGACGGCTTCTCGTCCGTCGGTGTTCCTGTTTCCAAGTGCTCTACGTTGGGCACCTTTCCATGCTCGGGGTGGTTTTCCATCTCAGTGACCTTGGTACCAACGCTTTGCGGGTTGCTGGAGACCCAGCCCTTGAACTTTCTCAGTGGCACCCGTGCTTCGAACATCTCGTTGATCTCCTCCAGTGACCGATTGGTCAACTCTGGCAGGTAGAAGTAACCCCACACGAGGCCCAGCACTCCGAAAGCGCCATAGATGTAGCCAACTTTGGCGCCTAGGTTGGCGTGGGCAGGCTGGAAGAGGTACGGGTAGGTGTAGCTGACAAGGAAGTCGCTGACAAAGCGGACAAAGTATGTCAGGAACGAGGTCTTGTCTCGCAAGCGCATGTGTGGCACTTCGGCACCAGTCACGGCTGAAATACTGCCAAACGACATGATGTAGAACAGGCCATACGGTGCGGCGCAGCCGATAATGCCGTCGGCTCGCGTACCATTGACATGGGTTGTTCCGAGACCGCCGATGGCGAGGAGGAGTGCGGTCATGATGGTGCCGCCGATGAGATAGATAGGTCGGCGGCCGACCACATCAACGCAGGAAAAGACGATGAGTGGGCCAAGCATTGTCACCGAAAGACTTATAACCGTGTAAACAAAGGGATTCAGTCGGTTGAAACTCTTTACGAAGAGCGTTCCGTATTGGGAGACAAAGGACTGGCCAGTCAGTTGATTGAAGAGACCTGTCATGATAGCAATCATTGTTCGAGTCTGGATGACAGATTAGCATTTGAGGACGGCGGAACGGGCTTTCAACCAGGTCTAGCTTACTCTATTGGATCCCTTGAAAAGGTCGATCCAGCGACCTTTGGATTCGTTATCCCTCTCGACGGCCATTTGAAGGAGAGTGGCTTCCTGCTCGGCGTCGTATCCAGCTTTGGAACCATTCAGCTTCTGTAGCCACTTGATTGCTTCGGCCTTCTTATTCCGTCGGACCAGCCAGCGCGGGCTTTCGGGAATGAGCCAGCAAAACACCAGGGTGAATAGGGGAAAGGCGAAGCAGCTGAGTAGGGGGATCTGCCAGGCAGAATTGCCCGGGTAGTTCTGGGTGGCGTTGGCGATAAGGGCACAGATGAAAGACCCGAAGATGTGGCTGAAGACATAGGTGACGACCGTGGCGCCCCGTATCTGCGGCGGAACGATCTCGGCGATGAACATAGGGGCCAAGAAGTTGTCCCAGCCCACCATGCACTGGACAATCATGCGACCAGCTAGGATTTGGGGGTAGCTTTTGGAGGTGTAGCTGACAGCAATTCCAGTGATGACCACGAATTGCATGGCGATATAGGAGGTCCGGCGACCCAGCTTCTCCGCCACGAGATATCCGACAAAGGCACCGAGACTCTTGAAAGGAAGGCCCAACGAGTTGAGTAGGGCGAGGTCCTTGGCCGAGTATTCGTACTTGTGAGTTTTGGGATTGTAGGACCCGAACTGCTTCTCGAAACCTAGATGAATGCTCAGCCTGGTGCTACAGACTGTTGGGCGGGAATATACTCACTGTCCATCGCCTGGGTAGTAGAGTAGACGGAACTGTCAAAGCCATAACTGAAGACGCTCACGTTTATCACGAACAGGGCAACCAGAAGGCGCCAGTGCAGTGTGCGCAGAAGCGCGAGCTCTTTGAGGTTTGCCATATCTGGGGAAAGAGATGAAGACAACTTGACACATCGAGAGCCTGGGGCCCCAGCCAACTGTATAGGTATACATAAGCCAGGAGAATTTCGCGGGGTCGATGCTGATGGGCACTATTTCCCCAGGGGTCCACCACAACCTTCCCGTCTCCACCACCGACTCCCGCTGGCACGGGAATCGGCAATACAGGCCTCGATCGTCAACAACAAAAACTTGAAGCTGTGAGATAGTGGGTCTGATATCGCTGGGGTTCCAGAAGCTAAACACAGCAGTGTTTAGTGGTTTCGGGGGCACACCAGTATCGAAAAGAGGGCGGCTAGGTGACTCAAAGGTCGAAGGCGCCTGGAGCTAAGGTATTATTACTTTTTCAAACAGTTGTTTACATAACCCATTATTCTATAGCTTCTTGGTATTCAGGTTAAGGTCTGTACGAGACCCATCAGGTATGGTCTCCAATATCTTAGCGGGCGTAACGGCGCTTCAAGATGCCGGACTAAATCAGGCATTTTAGATTGAGGGAATGCGATTCCCCTTCGTGGCTACAACCTGTAATACACTACCGGCAAGAAAAATCATCAATACATACTGTGCGACCTTGTACATGGGTATGTCTTCTCAACATAGCAGGGCGGAAGGGAAATCAAGAAGTGGGGCGGGAAAAATTGCCGGAACATCGACCCCCCCAGGGAGTAAGCGTGACATGAACACGTGGACTAGTTACGAAATTGCCACAGCTCCCGTCTCTAGAATCCGCGTTGCACACCATGTCCGGCAAAGTTTGTCGGCAATCAAGTTTGACATGCTCCTCGGTGGTGAATTGTTTCGGCCCTCGGACCGTGTAATGAACCCCAAGTGTGAAGGGGGAGTAAAACGTGGGATACGATTGTCGAGCGCGGAGAAGATAGACGAGGAAAGAGTTTGGGCGCAACTGGGTCTTGCGCAACCACTCACATACCCTGCCTAATCTAGGGGCATGGTCCATGGGCAGGAAAAAGATCTCCGGAGTCTCCGCTGGTCTCGCAGATGCTCTATGCATACCAGCCCCTATACGTTTAGCTCAAGTTCACCGTTGACGTTCGAATGGACAAGCATAATGTGTCATCCAGGATAGGAGAAATGCAGATGAGCGATCATGTGGCCTCGATAAGCACTAATAGGATGGTAAACGCTCTGTTGAATGTGTTAAGACGTAGTCGGACCTGCCGTCTTCCAGGCTGTAATCCTAGTGCAGTGGCGGTTAGATAATAGATGCATAGAAAGCGCACGTCGTGCTTGGCAACCATGGGGAAGAGACTTTTCCATGTCCAGGGCACTCCAGGGATGGGGCCGATTCTCATCTCGTCTTTCCTTGCTGCTTCATCTTGGCCATCTCACTTCGAGTGATCTCATACGCGTCGAACATGCCAGTTTCCTGGAAGTAGGTCTCGTAATGTGCAATCATCTCTGCGAGCTTTTTAGGTTCCTTATCCGCTAGATCATGCAACTCTCCCAGATCCTCGCTCACGTGGTACAACTCCCACTTACCGGGTCCTTTTGGTGGAGGCAGGAAAAGGGCTTTCCATTCCCCGAGCCGGACCGCGGCGACGCCTATTTGCTCCCATCCAACGATGTCGTTCTCACCATTATAGATTGACACCGTGTTGGACTCGGGAGCTGATAATAGCGGCGTCCAGCTCTTGCCTCTCAAAGAGGCCACGTCGCGGCTACGGAAAGTCGGCGCAGGGTGTTGAACCCCAGCGAGATCTAAGAATGTTGGCAAGATATCCATGACGGTCGTAAAGGTGTTGTCGATACTTCCTTGCCGCTGTTGCGAGATGCTTGGAGGGTACCTGACGATACACGGGCACCGAATACCCCCTTCCGTACTATAGGCCTTAGCGCCTCGGGATGGTGCAGTTGCCGCACCTGCCCACTGAGGGCCGTACCAAACGAATGAGTTGTGGTTACCCATGTTTTCGTAGGAATTGTCGTAGTATTTTTGAACCACTTCTCCCATGGTTGCCCCTGCAAGAATTGGAATAGCTTCCAATAACGCTCCCTCCGCTCCGTTGTCGGACATAAAGACAATAAAGGTGTTGTCCAGCTCATCGGTAGACTTCAAGTATTCAACAACGCGGCCTACGTTGACATCGATAAGGTCCACCATAGCGGCAAATATCTCCATTGCACGGCACGACTTAGCTTGCTCTTCTTTCGAGAGCTCGGCCCACGGTATCGTGTCTAACGTATGGATTGGCGCGGGCTCAACGTCCTTGGGCACAATCCCTTTTTCTGTCAAAGATTTCAGTCTTCGATTACGTAGGCCCATGGGTCCGTCATCATACCACCCTTTGTACTTCTTCACTGTCTCCGGCGGAGCCTGGAGCGGCCAGTGGGGAGCGGTAAAGGCGAGATAGCCGAAAAATGGCTTTTCTTTTTCCTCATCTGTGCGTTCGCGCATATATTTGAGGAAGTAATCGGTAAACGAGTTGGAGGAATAGAAGTCCTTGGGTAGATCCTTTTCACCATCGATGAAGTCGTCGCCCTCCATCCATAGGCCCTTGTTACCTTTTAAGAAGGCGCGAGGCTTCTCGGTAGTGTCGTAGAGTTGGGGCTCGTGATTGTAATGGTTACCGGCCCCAGGAAGGGTGGAGAATACCTTGGTAAATCCGCGCGAGCAAGGTGCAGTTTCTTTGGTCAATCCCAGGTGCCACTTTCCCGACATGACAGTGTGATAGCCGTTGTCCTGGAGAATTTCGGGCATGGCAGCGACTCGGGAGTTCAGGTAGCCTTCATAGCCAGGCTTGTCAGCGAAGACATGAGGGAATCTTCTCATGTGCTCTGCCATAGCCCCAAGACCGGCAATATGCGCGTCAGTGCCTGAGAGCAGCATGGCTCGTGTCGGCGAGCATGACGCAGCCGTATGAAAACCCGTCAGCCGCAAACCCTCCATGGCAATCTTCATCAGGTTGGGCGTGTCTATCTCGCCCCCGAAGGGTGAGGTGTCGCTGAATCCCAAGTCATCCGCCACAATCACTAGGAAATTGGGTCTCTTTGTCGGTGCCATGTTGGTAGTCTGAAGTGATGTAGTGAGGGTGGCAGCATAGAGCCTGGAAGCCAAGACGCTTTAGGTGCTTTTTATACACTGAATATGAATATCACAGCTTAGTCAAACAGATGCATTGATCTACGCGCGTTTGAGCCGGCGAGAGAAGTCGCCGGGAGTCGGCACGGGAGTCGCTCAATAGTGGATCCCTCACTGCTCTGTGTCTGACCCCCTCCACACCCTGAATCTTGTGACACGTGGAGAAGGGAATCGTGTAGCGGGTCCCAAGACCTTTCGTCGTGCCGAGCGTCGGACAGTACAAGCACAAGATTGTGGTACATAAGTTCGGCACTCGTGTTCCATTCGTCGATGCTCTCTCTGTCAGCGCATCTGGACATTCTCTCATACACCAAGGGGATTTGAGCAACCACGCGAGGGCCGGCCGGTTATTGTGTCTTTACATCTTCCATTATGGCTATGTTGTTGCCCAGCAAGCCGATGCCCCTGGCAATCCAGTCCAAGAATGGTGGTAACAAACCAAACTTTCTCATCTTCATGCCAGATCAATTGCGATATGATTCGTTGCACTGTACCGGAGAGGCCGACAACATCATTCAAACCCCCAACATCGATGCCTTTGCCACTAGGGGTACGCGGTTCACCAACTGTTTCGTCCAGGCCTCCGTCTGCTCTCAGTCACGGTGCAGTATGTTCACCGGCGCCTATCCGCACACGAGTGGTCATCGAAGTCTCAGCAACCTCATCAAACCATGGGAGCCCAATGTCTTGCGCAGTCTCAAAGAAGACGGCTACTATGTCGCCTGCCTCGCCCCTCGAGGTGATATGTTCGCTCCCACCGTAACAGAGTTGAGCGTGACTGAATACGGCTTTCTCGAAACGCCCGAGTTCAGTCCGAGGTTTGCTGGGGGAGGCGGTAAAAAGCCCGAAAAGGACGAAAGTATCTGGGGCCGGCTATTCTATAAGGGGTTGCGTAACGCTCATGAAGCCCTCGATTATGACGATGCGCTGGTGAGATCAGCATTAAAATGGCTAGAGTGCCCTCCGGACGATAAACCGTGGGTACTCTTTATGCCTCTGATCTTTCCTCATTGCCCTTTTCAGGTGGAGGAGCCATACTTTTCCATGTACGACCGCAGTAAAGTCGACCCGCTAGCACCTTTAGAGGAGAAGACGGGCTACGAGCCCCTATATATGCAAAAGATCCGTGCACGGTACGGTACGGATAGGGCGACACCTGAAATCTGGGCTGAGATCAAAGCCACGTACCATGGGATGATTACCCGGATGGACGATCAGTTTGGTAAGATTATCAAGCAGCTGGATCGGCTGGACTTATGGAAGGACACGGTGAGCATGTTCTTTACGGACCATGGTGAATACCTGGGTGATTATGGGCTGATCGAGAAGTGGCCGTCCGGATTGTCAGACTCGCTCACCCACGAACCTCTGATCGTGGCTGGCGGAGGACTGCCCGAAGGTCAAGTCTCAGATGTCATGGCAGAGATGGTCGACCTGGTGCCCACGGTCCTAGAAATGGCCGGGATTGGGGAGCACTTCCCACACAGTGGCAAGAGCCTGGTGCCAGTGCTGACGCAGGGCGCGACCGAGCACAAGCGGTTCGCATACACGGAAGGGGGATTCTTGATGAGCGAGGAACCTCTGCTCGAACAGGGTCCGTACCCGTACGACCTCAAGGGCGCGCTGCAACACGAGGATACCCGTATCGTCGGCAAGGCCATAAGCATCCGCAACCCCGAATGGACCTACATCTACCGCCTGTACGAGCCGCCGGAGCTTTACCATCGGATCAAGGACCCTAAGGAGATGCATAATGTCGCTGCGGAGCCCGAGTTCCAACCCGTCGTTCAGATGCTGCAGAGCGAGATGTTTCGGTGGATGGTCGAAGAATCCGACTTTCTGCCGTGGACGCCGGACCCCCGCGCGCCACCAGTCCATCTCAAGTCGCCCAAGGAGCGGTATGAGGAACGCCTGTTAAAGGCGGGTCAAGCTTGACCTGGCCATGCACTTGAGAGGGAAGCCATGTGATGATCCTAGCGTTGTAAATGACGAGGTGAGGAGTTGTCACCTGGTTATCCTCGCGACACCAAGGTTCCTAGCATATTCCTCGAACTTCGACTTCCTCGCTGTGCTGTTGCCTACTAGAATGGTTAGAATAGGACCGAGTCGCCGAGCTCAGGCCTGCAGTAAAGACGAAAAATCGGGTTCTCATCCCCTCCTCCATCTGACAACGGTTACCACTTAGAGCCATTATAGTCTTGGAGAGTCCAAGGTCTGTCACCTCCTGACGACTTTGAGGCGAGATCCTGCAATTGAAAAGTACTAGCAGAATGACTCTGACAGGATGGACGACAGTTTGGGTGAAACCTACACAGATACGTTCGTCAAGAAAGCGGCATCCATGGAACAGGGATGTGGTACTGTAGGACTCGCACAGCTCTCATATGGCGAATCATACCCAGAGGAGTCATAGTTAGAAGTAAGCAGCAGTATTGCAGGATTACCATGGACATGTTCTCTCCTTCCAGAGTGGTAACAAACATAGCAGAGCAGTAGGTATTGAGCATGTCCGGCCGATTGGATCCAATTTCCCTGGTCAAGTAATGCCACCGGTGACAGAACAGTGGTAGCCACACAAAACCTGATTACGCCAAGGTGTTGGAATTGATGTGCCTATCTTGGTTGCGCGTGGCTCGGTGAGTACCGAGATTCAAGCCTCCTTTTCATTCTGGCTGATGAGGCTGCGGCCTCGACCTCAGGCCACTATCTGCCAGTCAGACTTCGCAAGTCTGCTGTTTGACCAGCTTTGTTACTTGCCACTCCAGCATTAGCGACTGGTTTGGCTGCCGCATTGGCTTCCAGACTGTGTTGACGCTCCATACAGATAATCTTGTTCTTTTGGACGCTTTTTGATGGTGATAATAACCTTGGCAGCTGCAGGGTGTCCGTTGAACCAGGAGAAAGCTTCGGAAAGATAATAGTAGCCAATGTGGAAGGGCAGATCAACATCCGATGTGGACTCGAGGATGTCCAAGTCGAAGAAGTATGGTTCCAAGAGGCCATTCTTGTGTACTGATTGTTGGAGCCAGACCGTTGTAAGGTCTACGACCTCTTCGAGCATTATGCTGGCGGCAAACGCCGTCAGTGATCGTGCTGTGCCAGATGCGGTGGGGCACTAGAGATGACAAAGCCCTTCTATAGGACAGCTCGCCTATCTTCCGACGCCGTCTAATGGTAGTGTCTCGAAGAAGCTGGTGTCTAGTGGCTCATCACCGTTCAAGGCTTACGTAAGCTTGGCATACACAAAGGCGGCCTCTGAATAACGTGTCCCAAGGGTTGCTCACTGTCACAAATCAGCATAGACGTCTTTACTACCAAAAGGATTGTACCACTCCAAGAGCATGACATCAGTCATTACAAGAGGCGAATTTCTGGGCTTATGAGCGGTTGTGGTGGCTTCATCGTGGATGGTAGCACATCACTAGTGCTAGATCGTACCTTTCAGAAGATCTCGACGCGCTCCTCTTTTCACTTAGCGTTGACTTAGCCTTGATACTCTCTACACAGCTCGGCAACACGTAGATGCAGTGACTGAAACAGGCTGCTTTCGACGAGGTCTTCGATCCAACATTTCAGGTGATGAGGGAGTCGCCGTTGTCAGGCCAAAGCACCCACAAGGACTCAGTATATTGGAAAAGGCCTGTCGGTCACTTCCATGGATGCAAAGTACAATGCGTGTACTTGAGGAGCAGCGGCAAAGTGAAAGACGATCGTGCGAAGCAGCAACGAGAGAATAGAGAACGACAGTAGGAGGTGAATGTAAGGTAGCTTCGCTCGAGAACTCCAATGTAAGGACCCGGGGCAACGTAATTCCGAACAAACCTCCTTTCCTTCTTGCAGTGGTCCCTCGCCACAGTCTTGAAGGATCATATCGCGCTCGCATTCGATGCAAACTTGAGAGCAGACTCAGAAGCACCTTTGTCAGCGCTGCAGAACGCCACAACTCGACGTCCGCACAGAATCAAAGACCCGGCGCTTCGGTTGCTCACCAAAATCCCAAGCTGAGACAACACGCGTTTCGAACTCTTGCAACCACCTCCGACGCGTTCAGCCTCAACCACGGCCCGCGAAACGCTGGCCATACTTCCTTACTTCATCAAACCGTCTGGGCACAGTCTTGGCTCTCTGCTCGTCCCAACTTATCCTAATACGCGACAGAAGTGGTTACAAACATCGAACTCTGGCACTCTTCTGCCAACCGCCCTACTGCGGCAGCGACACTAGTGAGAAGAGAACCATGGACTCCCAAACACCGTCTTCTCCTCCTACTACTATTATTGCCTTCTTGAGTCCATAACTGCTTGCTCGATGTGCTTTGCCATATTTCGCATCTCTACCTGTTCATCTTCTGCTTGCATGTCCCTCTCTCGCCCTCTGCTGAGCTAGTCCTCGCAAACAACTACATTCGTTCATTCATTCCTCCTTCCATTCATTCATTCTGCGTACAGCATTGATTGCTACACACTATCAAAATTGACATCAGAATGCACTTCCTCAAGAACTCCACCTTCCTCCTCCTCTCAACCTGCCTGGCGCAGGTTCTAGCCGGCCCTGGCGGCCAGCGTGATCCAGGCAATGGCATTCGAGTCTTCGGCAACCAGAGAGATCAAGCTGATACAGAACAAGGCCAGGGTGGCCCGAACGCACAGAACCGCAATCAGAGCGAAGAGGACTGCGACAAGAACGACCAGGATGATGGGCAGGCCCAGGCCAATGGTCAGAACAACGGGAATGGCAGGAATCCACAGGGCCTGAGACAGCACCAGAACCAGGACTCGGATAATGGCCGGGATAATAACGACGGGAACGGCGACGATAACAACCAGAACAGCGACGGCCAGGGTGACGGTGATAGTAACGACCAAGACGACAATCAAGCACAAGCACAAGCTCAAATCTCAACTGTCACCATGACGGTGACGACTCAAATTGCTGCTGCTGCTACTACGGCCCAGCCACTGACTGTCATGACTGTATGTTCTATCTGCATACCCCTTTCTTTATCCTCTATTGCTAACAACTTCTCAGATCACTGTCACAGCCCCGTGCGCCCAAGGCGCAGCTCAAGGAGCCGGTGACCAGAACGCAATCTCTACCTCCGTCATCGCAGCACCCACGGCGACAGATGGCAGTATCGATGGCGTCGCCAAAGTCCGCAAATTCGTGACTATGGCAGCCGACATCACGCCCGGTCTCACGAGCCTGCCGGTTGCTGTAGCCAGTGCACTTGGCGCGGATCCAAGCGCGAGCCCGGGGGTGTTCGCTACTGATGCCGAGAGTATGATGTCTTCGAGTATTGCGAGTTCATCTTCGAGTGCTGCAGCAGTGACGTCTGCTGCAGCTGCACCGGCGGCAACGGATATTGGAAGCGATGCTTTCGCGGGCGTAACATTCACGACAAGCGGTGATGTTGTACCGGGGAAGAGTACCATTCCTATTACCTTGGCAGTGCCGAGTGCTGGGTAGATCATAGGTTGGAGGACCTTTGAGCTACGCGTTGTTCTGGGGCTCTGGTATTTATCGTTGCCCAAAACCTGGCGGGTGCTTCTAGATCATTGAACATGACGATGACGCAAGTTCTGGGTACTGAGTTGGAAAGAATTGACATCGGTTAGCGTCGCGTCAATCCTTCTTTGTAGCTAGAGCTTCATGCTGGATCTGCAAACCACTTGACTTGGATTTTGGCTGTTCTTTGGCTGATTCTTGTTGCGCTTCGCCTAGTCCTGCAGCTCGATCGAGCTTTGCTTTCTTTGCTTGGCGCTTCTGCTCTCGTCGGGATATTGGTTTTCCATCTTCGTTCTGAGGTTTCCCCTGAGACTTGTCGTTGAGCGAGGTGACTGAGGCTTTGCGTTTGGCCTTCTCTTGGTTTGCTTTCTTGTCTGGGACGACGGTGACTTGCGGCAAAGGGAGAGGAGTGTCAGCTGCAAAATGCTGAGTGGTCGAGTCCCGCTCTCCTTCCGTGCTCGGTGGCTCAACAATGATCTCTTTCGACCCATCGTTAACAATATCGACTACGCCTCGGAAGCTCGATCTCTTGATGCCAGCTAGCTTGACCACTCTGGCTGCCTCTTCACAGATGGCCTCTTTTCCTCGCTCTTGACTTAGACCCCAGATCACAGCCAGATTGATGACGTCCCAGGGACCTCTCAAGCCGAGCGCAACCCTGGCCTCGCTGCTAAGTATGATGCCCCGTCCTCTCGTAGCTCTGATTAAACTCGCGGCACCGCTGATCAGATTCCTCCTCGCGTCATTGCTACCGGTGATGCCTAGCGAATAGCAGATCTCAAAGCGCACGCCACGCTGCAATGCTGAAGCAACAGTTTTGAACTTGATTGGGAAGCCAATGCGCTGAGTGAAATCGAGTGAGATGATATCGCATTCGAGAGAAGAGCAGCACAGCTGGAAGGATTTCTCGTTGGTCGGCCTAAGGGCGATCAGGTCATAGGTGCTGGTCAAGGTGTTGATGCGGTGGTTCTGCGCATTATCTGAGATGGTCAGAGTCAAGCGCTTGAGGACTTGTAGCTGCAGTGGGACTCTGAGCTGCTGGACATGGACTAGTGGTAGCTGTGCTGGCAGCTTTGAGACTACGGTGACAGTCAAGGCTACGACTGAGTAGTCGAGCTCTGCCAGAAAGTCGAGGGTGGTCTGCAATTCCGCATCATTGCTGGTGTATGCGACGTGCAAATCATGAAACGGCATGACTCGGATCGAGGGTGTGTTTAGTGATTGCGAGTATTGAAGATCGCATCATGCTCAGGACCTTCTTTAGGGAAGAGTGGTTGTGATGCTGCTGGACAGGGACTTTGCTTTGCCAGCGCTCGTGCTTCGGTGCACTCGAACACGCTCATCGCAGCTGCCAGAATTGGCTGCTGTGGAGACGATATCCGACGATCTGCCAGCACTAACTTAGCTTGTTCAGGCTCCCAGGCCGCATCCATGTGCTGTCGCGGCGCCGATCTGGAGATTGCACAGGCACCACATGAGTCCAACTGAAGTCAGGAAATGCGGATTAGTGAATGTGCCTCTACACCAAGTCGACTTCTATCTTTCCTGTGTACATACTGTTCCTCTCATTCTTTCTGAACTAGTATACACCCACATTGAACCATCAGTCCCTCCCCTCAGCAACCCACTGCGCAGCATCTCTCGTCGCACATCGCATGAGTGGTCCCACCTCCCCAAGCATGGCGCGCGTTTATGCCGATGTCAACACTCAGATGCCCAGGTCGTACTGGGACTACGACAGCGTTGTAATATCCTGGGGTGTTCTGGAGAACTATGAGATCGTGCGGAAGATTGGTAGGCTACCACTATTGTTGTCAGTCACCACATACTGACGAACCAGGTCGGGGAAAGTACAGCGAAGTCTTCGAGGGCATCAACGTCGCCAACTACCAAAAATGCGTCATTAAAGTCCTGAAACCAGTGAAGAAGAAGAAGATAAAGCGGGAGATCAAGATCCTACAAAATCTCTCAGGCGGTCCCAACATTGTCGCGCTGCTTGACGTGGTGCGAGATAGCCAGAGCAAGACGCCGAGTTTGATCTTCGAGAACGTCAACAACACCGATTTCCGCACCCTCTACCCGCGCTTCGTTGATTATGATGTGCGCTACTACATATTCGAGTTACTCAAGGCGCTCGACTTCTGTCACAGCAAAGGCATCATGCACCGCGACGTCAAGCCCCATAACGTTATGATCGACCATGAAAAGCGGAAAGTGAGTGCATTCTGTTCAGCAAGCTACGGGGAGGAGCTGACGTGTATTAGCTACGCCTGATTGATTGGGGTCTAGCAGAGTTCTACCATGCTGGGACTGAATACAACGTGCGCGTTGCGTCGAGGTATTTCAAGGGCCCGGAACTGCTCGTTGACTTCCAGGAATATGACTACTCACTCGACATGTGGTCCTTGGGGGCCATGTTTGCTTCCATGATCTTCAGAAAAGAACCTTTCTTCCACGGAAACAGTAATTCAGATCAACTGGTGAAGATTGCAAAAGTCCTTGGGACAGACGACCTCTTCGAGTACCTAGACAAATATGATATCGAGCTCGACCAGCAGTACGATGATATCCTTAGTAGATTTCCGAAGAAAAGCTGGCAGAGTTTTGTGAATTCCGAGAACCAGAGGTTTGTCAGTGCCGAGGCCATTGACTTTCTGGACAAGCTGTTGCGCTACGATCATCAGGTAAAAGTCTTCGCCGAGCTCTTTGATACTCCTACTGATTAATTCTCTGCAGGAACGATTGACGGCGCAGGAAGCGATGGCCCACCCATACTTCGCTCCCGTACGCAACAACGCCGTCCAACAAAACCACAGTGGTTGAACAACACCATCTCCCGCCAAAAAGGTATCTCAGTTGGCTCCAAGAACTGCCACGTTCGAAACAGACCATCTAGGGCCCATGCCCGAATGGCGAAACCAGTCAAGCCCTTCGACAAGCCACGAAATGGCGGTTTGATATGCTCGGAGGAACAACGCTAGCAGCCTTCGAAGATGTCTCGGGCTGTGCCGTGTTCCCAGTGAACTCGTACTACTGTGGGCTATCCGTAGCCAATCTCGAGAATGATAAGAACGAATGACCAACGACGATATGAGGAGGCAATTGGCAATAATGCTGCTCGAACCCAGCATGAAAACGGCAAAAGATAATGACGAATCAAATCACATCTCATGCTTCACTACTACTTCGACCATCTTTAGATAATCATGACCATTACGTGCACGCAGATAGTCTCGTACCTATGTAGTAGTACAAAGTATGCTGAGTACGAGTGCCAGGTCTCCCTTATCGGACCGCAGCGATAAGAGGAACAGAGCCTTGCGATGGGCGTTCCCCGCAGCCTCGCGACCTGCGAAGTCGTGGCAGGTGCGATCTCCAGAACGGACGAAGGCGAACGTCAGTCGATGGCACATGCATGACTCCCCTCGTTCGTTTTTTATTTCTGCAAAGGAGCGCATTCAACCGGCCGTTGTCTAGAAGTATATCACGGTACTCGAGTACGATGGCGTTGAATGCTGCTTCACACAATCCTAGTGAGCATCATACGAGAACCTGCGGAGCAATTTCTAACACACTGCAGCCGCCGAGCCCACTGGTAGCCCGTCAGGCCCAGCACCTCCGGTTGATAGCTCACTGAACGCTGCTGTGCAAGGGTCTGCCAAAGACGATCCCACTGGCCAAAATGCTGGTGGCAAGGACAAGCAGCACAACGAGGTCGGCCAGACAGTGATGGGCGAGGCCGGCAAGGAAAAGACCGCCAAAGAAAGTACGTCTGATCACCAGGGCGACACCTGAGCTCGAGGTATAGTTGGATATTAGGCTATCTCTCAATGCCATAGACTCCAATCTATCCATGACCTTTCTCGTCTTCCCACTTTTTGCAAGCCCGAGACCATATCTGACGTGCCTTTTGTAGTCGAGAAAGAACGCAAGAAGGCCGAGAAACTTGCCAAATTCAACGAGAAGAAGGCCAAGCAACAACAAGCTGCTCCCGCTGCCGCTGCCAAGCCGAAAGAGAAGCCGAAGAAGGCCTCGAATGTCGACGCATACGAACCTCAGAAGATTGAAGAAGGCCGTTACAACTGGTGGGAGAGCAGAGGTTACTTCAAGCCTCAGTTCACCAAAGATGGCAAGGTCAAGCCTGAGGGCAAGTTCGTCATACCCATACCGCCCCCCAACGTTACAGGTTCCCTACACATGGGCCATGCTCTCACCAATTCACTACAAGACACCATGATCAGACATGCGCGAATGCGTGGCAAGACTACTCTTTACGTTCCAGGCACAGATCACGCCGGCATTGCCACACAAGCTGTCGTTGAGAGGAAACTCATGAAAGATGAGGGCAAGACGAGACACGATATAGGCCGGGAGGAGTTGCTCAAGCTCATCTGGAACTGGAAGGACAAATATCACGCCAACATCACTACACAGCTGAAGAGGATGGGTGGTTCTCAGGATTGGTCAAGAGAAGCCTTCACCATGGACGATCCCCGTGCTGCAGCTGTCAAGAAGACCTTCGTCCAGCTTTTCGACGAAGGTATCATCTACCGTGACAACAGGTTGGTCAACTGGAGTTCTGCTCTGAGCACGTCCCTTTCCAACCTGGAAGTGGACAACAAGGAGCTGTCAGGGCGACAGAAGCTGAAGGTTCCGAACTATGACAAGCTGATTGAGTTTGGCCTGTTGACATACTTTAAATATCCTATCAGCAAGGACTCTGAAACGGACAAGGCAGCACACGAGAACAAGTACCAGGGCTATCAATTCATCGAAGTCGCGACTACTCGTCCAGAGACCATGCTTGGTGATACTGCCGTTGCTGTACACCCTAATGACCAAAGATATAAAGATCTTGTCGGCAAGACAGCAATTCATCCCTTTCTGCCGGACCGAAAAGTGCATATCATTGCGGACGAAGAGGTTGAGATGGACTTTGGTACTGGTGCCGTGAAGATCACTCCTGCTCACGACCCGAGCGATTTTGCCAAAGGCAAGAGACATAATCTGGACTTCATCAACATTTTCACCGATGATGGTCTGATCAACGAGAATGGTGGGCCCTTCGCCGGCCAGAAGCGCTTCGACGTTCGATATGGAGTCATCGAAGGCTTGAAAAAGCTTGATCTCTACAGCAAACAAGAGGACAATGCCATGACAATACCCATCTGCTCAAGAAGTGGCGACGTTGTTGAGCCAGTCCTGAAACCACAGTGGTGGATGCGCATGAAAGAGATGGCGCAGGCGGCTGACGATGCTGTCACCAGTGGACAGATCAAGATTAGACCCGAGAGTTCGGCGAGAGGCTTCAGCCAATGGATGAACGGCATCACAGATTGGTGTCTGTCGAGGCAGTTGTGGTGGGGTCACAGATGTCCAGCTTACCTCGTCGAAGTTGAAGGCGAGGATCTGGATGAGGCCAAGGACAGTAGCTGGGTCTGCGGCGAGACCGAAGAAGAGGCACAGAAGAAAGCCGTGGAGAAGTTCCCGGGGAAGAAAGTGACCTTGAAGCAGGACGAGGATGTCTTGGATACGTGGTTCTCTTCTGGCCTCTGGCCTTTCTCGACACTCGGTTGGCCTAATGAAACACAAGAAATGCGGGAACTCTATCCGACATCGATCCTTGAAACTGGCTGGGATATCTTGTTCTTCTGGGTAGCACGGATGGTGATGCTGGGCCTGAAGATGACAGGCAAAGTCCCCTTCACTGAAGTCTATTGCCATTCTCTCATTCGAGATTCCGAAGGCCGAAAGATGTCGAAGTCACTGGGTAACGTCGTTGACCCTCTGGACATTATTCGGGGTATCAGCCTGGAAGACCTGCATGCAACGTTGCTTGCAGGCAATCTGCCGCCAGCTGAGATCGAGCGAGCCAAGCAGTATCAGAAGAAGGCTTTCCCGAAAGGCATCGAAGAGTGTGGAGCAGATGCTCTCCGATTCACATTGGTCAATTACACTACAGGAGGTGGAGATATTGCTTTTGACATCAGAGAGATCGAAGCCAAACGACGATTCTGCAACAAGATCTATCAAGCTACGAATTTCATGCTTGGAAGGTTGGGTGAAGGCTTCAAGCCGGCAGCATCACCCTTGGACAGCAAGCCACGCACTCTGGCTGAGAAATGGATCCTTCACAGATTCAATGAGGCTGCAAGAGACGTCAACAATGCTATCGAGAACCGAGAATTCTCAATATCTGCGCACACACTCTATCAATACTGGTTCACATCGTTGTGCGACACTTTCATCGAGAACTCGAAATACCTGCTGGCTGACGACGCCGATGCTACTATCAGAGACTCAACGAAACAGACCCTCTACACAGCGCTAGAAGGTGGTCTACTGCTGCTCCATCCGTTGATGCCTTTCCTTACAGAACATCTCTGGCAGAAGCTGCCTCGAAGAGAGGGTGACAACACGGAAGCCATCATCATAGCGTCATATCCTCTCTACCAAGAGCAGCTCAGTGCACCAGCTGAGGCCGAGCAGTACGAGCTGATTATGGATGTCTCGAAAGGTATTCGTTCGATCCTGTCACAATACGAATTCAAGGAACCGGGCGACCTCATTGTCCAGACATATTCGGACAAGGCGCAACAATCCCTCTCCAGTGAAACAACTGCTCTTAAATCTTTGGGTGGCAGGTACTGCGGCTCATTGGACGTTCAGGCTACGACTTCCGACTCGGCTATACCGGCCGGTTGTGCCGTGCAGTCCATTAACGCCGATGTGGCCGTGTACCTCAAGGTAGCAGGACGCATAGACTTCGACCACGAAGTTAGCAGGATCAACAAGAACTTGGAGAGTGCGCAGGCAAGGATCAAGAAGAGTCAGGATATAATGGCTGGCGCCGGGTTCGGGAAGGCTAGTCAAGACACGCAAGATAAAGAGGTCGAGAAGCGGAAGGATGCTGAGGGTGAGGTGAGCCGGCTTGAGGCTGCACTAAGGGATATGGAGCGTTTGAAACTGGAAAGTAAGTAGAGTCTGACATTCCAGTAGGAAGTTGAGGATCTCCCATGGCATGGCATGATTCTACAGGCTGTTTAACCAATTCAATCATAGCCAAGATTTGGGAGAGAGAGCTGATGTGACAGGTATATCAGAAGTGAAGATTTTGTGATCACGCCGGCGTACAGATGACAATTCAGGACTACAACTGCTAACCTCCAGGTCGTACCCCGACAGATGCCGCTCGTCGACCTTGACAAACCTCATGGACACAATCAGTGTCTCTACTTTCCAAAACCTCTCTCATCACGAGACCGATCATAACAGATTGATTCTCCATCTTTCAGATCTGTCACACAAAACAAGACGTTTCACGTTCAACCGCACCAGCCCGATTGAACGATCAGGACGATCTGCTAGCAGCATACACGAGTCATGTCTAAACCAACCTCGCCAACAACATGGTTCGACCTGCCCATGGAGGTTCGAGATCATGTCCTACTTTGTGTATTCGTCGACCAAACCATCAATCTGGGTCCACCTCGATCTCTGGTATTTAAATTACTTCTCGCCTGTGCTAAGCTTGAATCAAAAGGCCAAGCTCTTCCAGGTACTCAGAAGCACACGGGGCGACTACTGTCAGATCGAATCGCCAGAATGCGACTCTGAGGAATCCAGTGGGGATGAGCACTGGGCATATGTAGGGGCCGAGTGCGAACATAAGCACCCGGGTTCGTCGAAATCTCTTCGATCCTCCCACACGATGACTGCCTACAACGTCGAGGAGGACTTCTCTGCAGGTCACCTAGACGCAGGAAAAGCTCGAAACTTGATGCAGCAAGCACTTAAGACGAGGTACGATTGGAGGAATCACGCCAATCGTGAATTCATCGGAAAAGTGATGTCTTCCGGAACCGACGTCGAATGTTCAGTGGTGTGGGCGTTTCTCTCAGATGTTTACGGATGCATCTTCACGTGCAAGGTGAGTTTCTTGTAACCCTTTCGTCGATGTCAATATGCTGACCTTGTGCTTGCAGAAAGTCACTTTCAGCACCAGAGACATGTGTTTACGGATCAGGCTTGCACCCGCCGGTCAGCACAGCACCAACGACATTGTGATCCCACAAAGGTTTTCCCAAGCGCTTCTTCGACGTTCCGGTGTCCTATATCACAGACACTTCCTCAGCTGATAGTTGAAGCAGCGATTCGAAGACTTCAATGCTCGAGATTTGAACATCGCTGCGTCTCCTGCCGTCATATATGGAGCTAACGAGGGGCCGTGGAAGGTTGATGCTCACCACAAACCACGCATGAGATTTTCTTAAGCAAAGCAGAAGATCTTTCATTCCGACAACGAGAAACACGGACGCGCACGGACTTACAAGAGAATGTCTCGCATTCGTGATGCAATACATTGATTTTCTAGAATCGAGGCTTGAGACCACGATACGAGACTAGCTTCATTGACACATACTAGAACGATAAATCTACTCAAATTCTGCCTGATCTCTTATCCAGACTGCGAGTTGCCGACGAGACTGCCCGCTCACCAAACGACGTTCACACCGTACCAAGCAGACGACTATCCACGTGCATTCTGAGGACACCTGTAGACGAAACCCCAGACTGAAAAATCCGATGCTGATTGCACGCGAGGCAGATTTGTTTGTTCTTCTGCGTAGACGTGCCATGTGGAGGTAAGATCACATTGGTCACCCCTTTCCATCAGCGTCTTCCCAGTCTGTGCGTGTTCAGGAATACGCGTTTTAGCGGACGATGGAGTGTGACAAACCGACAGCTCTCTTGCAGAGTTCCAAGAGTAGAGTATCAGCATCAGCGTCAGCGTCAGGAATCAGTACCGTGGCCGCGGCTGGTGGCCATGGCCTTTGATGAGGAAATATGAGTTCTGAAATCCAACTGACAGATACAAATTCATTTATTGATACAAGCAGCACTGTGTTCTACGACTCGATGTCCACGTTAACAGTGCCTTGCTGAAAGATGTCATTCCCACGTCGACGACAACTACTCTCATAGTCAAAACTCTGTCAACATCTGCCAATGCGAACGCGACGCTCTTAGCAGCAGAAAGTGAGCCTCAGCACTGTACTAGTGCGGGACGTGACAGTGATACATAACAAAGAAGCACGTTCTTGTTCTTGTTACCGTCGTCGTGATAGACGTACGCCACGTTCCGCTCATGGGAAGTAGCGTTGAGCTCGTAATGGGAAGCCTCGACAGGAACATTCATCGAGGCCGCTGCTTGCTGTTCATAAAGTAGTGCGGTTCCTTACAATATCTCATCACTTCTGCGCCCGCGGACCAACGACACCAGCACCAATCACACTGGGCAACTCCTGGCTACCCATGTTGAACATCATACCAATAGCCCCTGCGATAAGAGCAGTAAAAACGATGCCAAACCCTGCAAACAGGATGAATACATCGCTCACGTCTTTCTTCTGGCACGCGTTTCCTCCCCACTGTACAGTCTTGTCTGCTCGCACTGTAGTCTTACCGCATTGGCACTTGTACAGGTTGGCGTGTGTCTTGACACATTTTCCATGGCCCATACATAAGTTTGTGGTGTTCTCGCAGGCGGACTTGGATTGGAAATACTGGGGAATGACCCTGGGAAGGGTGCGGTTGCTGGAGGTGTTTGATGCAGAGATGGTGAAGTCGGCGACGGGGTCTGGAAGCTCGAGCGGTCTCTCAACGCGCTTCTTGAGTTCGGACTTCTTGGGCTTCTTCAGGTTGGAGGTGGACGGGAGGACGAGGAGGGTAGCTTCGATGTTCTCGGTGGCTGTGAGATGTACTAGGGTACGGTGAAAGGTGGAGATGCCTTTGCCGCCGAGCTTAGAGGCAGTGGGCACGGTTGCGGTCACGGCGAGGAGAGAGGGAAGAGACTCGATTTCGGCCTGGGGTAGGCATGGCTTTGACTGCGCTGATGTTAGCATATGTGGAAGTCTTGCTCAAAGTGTGAAGCGTACTGTGTCCAAGTAGGTGTATTTTATGCTGACGCTGTCCTTAATGTGTCTGGGCTTGATGTGGTACTCGCAGATGTTCTTGGTTTCGAACTTGGCCTCGAATGAGTCTAGCAGGGTGGTCTCTGGCTGTTCTATCCAGAGGTCTGGGAGGGTATTAAATTCGGACACCGCTACAACCTCGTCAGCATAAGTTAGTGAAGCCCGCTGAGTCGCCACTAACCTCCATCGTAGCCGCTTATGCGGATGAAGATCTTTGCCGGGTGCTCTGATGGGCTGGCGCCAAACAGTGGTTGCTGCCAGCCGCCGTACTGATTGAGATCTGACAGCACGCTCTCATCTGTGATGTCGATATATGCCGAGTCGGTGACACCTTTCCGTCGGGCCAATATCCTTTCTGCTGTGTATGAGTCTATGCTGGTGACCTGGTTCGTGCTGAGCTTCACGTTTCCTGCATCGATGGTCCAGAGATAGGCATCGCTTGCAGCAGACACGACGCCTGCAAGGGCGGCGCACTGCCAGATGGTGCTGCTCTTCATGTTGAGGTTAGGCTGGAAGTGCTGCGATGGAGCTATGGGCGAAGCGTGATATGAGGTTACCTGTAAAGTTACCGGTAAGGTTACCACCTGCCGCCGCCGTCACGCTCGCTCGATGACGATCCACCCAAAAAGGGAAAGCGCCATCTTGGAGGGTGGTGGTGCATGCCGCCACCTGCTTTCTCGATGGTCTCGATATCGACGAGCACTGTGCAGCGCATTGATTGTGTTTGCTAGTATCTACTCGGCGTTTGCCATATCATCTGCGTCTCCCCCAGTGAGCGCACGCCAGCCAATGTCATCTCAACACCAAGCACAGCGGCCGCTACTATGATGCTCATGGTGCCGACCAGATGTTTAGATCTCTCTTTCGGAGAACTCGCACCATCCGCGTGCCTGTCGAGGACTCCGGCCATCAGGTGCGCCAGGTGCGCCTCTTCAGAACACCGCTGTAAGCACCAGCTACCATGCACATGCTGCATCTCAGCTAATATCCCCTCAGCTCGAGGCCCTCCAACTTCATAAGCACATTCTTCCTCGCCTACTTTCTATATCGAATCCTCGAGTCATACACAGTCCCAAAGAAGACCGACAAAGACGAAGACACTTGGGAGACATGGAAGAAAGACCAAGGCCTCAACACCACCGGCCAGCAGGACCAGCAGCTGAGCGAGCATTGGAAGAAAGCCCACGAAGCTCTCAAAAAGGCCAACGCCATCCACGCACCCCCCGTCAAGCCAGGCGACCAGACTGATGGCCTGCCGCCCGATGTCATATCTACCATCACCCTACCCGTCTGGATAAGGCCCACCAGGGGCCTGCCCTACCAACCTGACGATCCCGAGTTCAAGGACTATGTGAGAATCCAATCCGACAAGAAGAAGGTTGCAGAATTGAAGAAGCAGGTCGGTGAGTGGGCCATCACGAGTATGAAGGCCCCCGCACACCTAGTCAATTTAAATTACATTGGCTTCAATGGTCAAATCACCATTGTTCTCGACCTCGTCCCCCAGCTGCGTCCTCCTCCACTATATGAGGTCCCCGCCATCATTCTGTTCAAGGATGGTGTTGCTCTTGGCTGGAAGGTTCTCAAGCCCGATCTTGGTTCCAAGATGGACGCCGTCATGCGACCCGCTGCCACATACCGTGCAGCCAAGGCTTCGCTCAAGATCTTCTTCTCCACAACCTATGCCATCGCAAAGGTCAAGTTCCTGGGCGCTGATCCTGCTATTGTTCAGCTCGCTATTCCGAGACCTCCCAACCCTGTCATGAGCCAAAAGCAGATCGAAAATGCCAACGCTCTCCCTCCTGCGTCGCATTGGCCGGTCAACACCCTGGCCATGCAAGAATGGCTTCGTAAAGCTCACAATGGCCAGGATACCCGTGAACTCCACAGAGAACTGGTCAAGAATGCGCCATTCTCCATCGCTGTGCAAAGGGCCGCCGCCACGTTTAGAACAAGGCAATTCCACGACATGATGCATCATCAGCAGAACAGAGCTCGAGGTGTCATTCAGGTCAAGGGTGCTGTAGTGTGCATGGGTGACAGAGGCAAGTACAGGTTGGACGTGCAGGCTTTCTATTTGCCATCTGAGGATAAATTCTTGGGCGCTGTGGTTGTGAAGAATGCTTACGTGGTCAAAGATTTTAGCCAGTGGCAGAAATTGGAAGAAGAAAAGAAGAAGAAGCTACTGGACGCAAAGAATGAGCGGCAACTGTCCCAACCAAAGTCCAAGCCTGCTGATGATCATCACGAAGTGCCTGAGAAACCTGCTGCTGGAAAGGAGAAGGAGTAAGGGGCGTTTTTTGGGGAAAAGGAAATGGATTCAAATTTCAAATTTCAAACTCTTCGTACTTGAATAGATACGTGCAGGCAAACCAGTTTACGCGCAGCCTAGACACTTCCCAAACTCCTGTCCCTCTCACTACATCATTTGGACGAGTCATTCGGCAGCGAGAGTTGGCACGTGATCGTTGGCCGTGCTGATTAAGCTTGTTAGCTGTCAAACCACTGCATCCGAACACTGTCAAGCTGGCTCTGGCTTCCGATTCCATCTTTCCCCTTTGACTGGCCTCCATCCGTGTTGTACGTGTTGTACAAGGAAGCCCAACGAAGATGAGCATCTCGTCAAATAGCCGCTGGCGCTAAACCTTCTCACGATGTCGCCTGATTGAGCTTGGCTGCATGACTGCGGCCGAGCTGCGGCTGAGACGGTTTGCTACAAAAGGCCCCCAATGATCCGACTATCGTAGTCCTTCATTCGTTCTCAGCCTGACGCTTTCAGAACTAAGAACTGCTTTACATACAGCAGCAGAGTCTTCTTAGTACTTGCTGGGTAGCTTTGCTGTCCTGTGCTCATGTTCCTAAAACTCCCTGCGAGCTAGGTGATAGCTGCTTTGCTCGATGACTTCCAGTGTCCCTCTCCAAAACATGAACAAGTTGCCTGGCAGGTCGTTGAAAAGAGGTCGGTAGCCTAGCCGACTCCTTGTTCTACGTCCCTCTAACCATGCAGGGGACAATGGCTGGGAAGAGACCGAGTTCTCCGAGATTAAGGATGAGCTGAATGTTAGTCCGGATGATGTGTTGCTGTGCCTGGCTGACTCGATGTGAGCGCACTGAGGCATGTCACCGGATATTGTCCGTGGAGAGCACGTTCGCCAGGAACAAGCGGCTCGATCCATCAAACGAAGATAAGAAGAAGCAGAAAGAGTCATTCGAGGTGTTTGCCTTGGACACAAACTCGAACGAACCCATGATGACAACCTACGGCTTCCCAACTTATCTGTTCTCAAAGAGTTGGTCAAAGTCTAACGGCTTTGCTGGCTCACTCAGGCTTCCTAACGGCAACAGTGAGTGGCTGTTCCTCCTGCTTATCAGTGCTTGCTACACATCTGACGTGAAATCCCAGTCAGCTGGTTCCGGCTGCTCGTAAAAATGATCAGAGGGCGAGACTACGACTGGCATGAAATGACCTTTTTCATACATCAGCTTGATTCTCTAGGGAGCCACGTCACCGTTCTCTGCTTCGAAGTCCCTGACGATCCAGTCAACAATAACCTGACCAAGTCAGTAGAACCAGAGATCGAAAAAACACCATATAACTTTCTGAACGAGCTCAAGTCCGAACTGACGCATATACCGGCTGGCAGAACCCTCGATTGGCGATATATGCAGTCTCTTTTGCTTCGACAGGCTATTATCGTCGTCGACCGAGGCGTCTGGACCTGCAGTAAGGCTGTCAGAGATTTAGAAAAGGTTAGACTAGTCACCGCGGCGGTGACCGCGGGTATAGTCAAAGGATGTTCTGACCTTAACGATAGTCCCGACTGGGAACTACACCCGGCTCACACAATCCATTCAACTTCCCTTCCGCCCACGATCTTCTACGGCATGTCCTTCATAATACAGAGACCCTTCAAGTTGCTTCACAGACACTCGTCTCGTGGCTTGAGCAATACAAGACAGATCAGAAGCGACAGGAACGACTAATGCACGATCGATTCCAAAATCAGCTCGTCGCACAGAATCTGCAGGATCAGATCGCACCTTACGACGAGGACACGCCCCTACCTCCGGCGTGCTACGTCACTGACCTCACAGCGACACTCCAGCTCCTATCCAATCTTATGCATCGCTCTGCCAGTAACGAGGCACGTCTTCGTAACGAAATTAACCTAGCCTTCAATGTGGTCAACCAGCAAGATACTAAGGCTGTGCGCATAATCAGCATCGTAACACTGACGTTCCTGCCTGCTACCTTTGTGAGCACACTGTTCAGCATGAGCTTCTTCAACTACGATCAAGAACTTCGACGCTGGAAGATGAGCGGCTGGATCTGGGTCTACTTCGTTATTGCCGTGCCGTTGACTGCATTGACAATCGCAGCTTGGATCTGGGGCGCAAAGCTCTGGAGGCGGCTGGCTGGCGATGAAAAGAACAAGAAATCATGAGCGTAGGCTTTCTTTGGTGAATGTCTCTGGTTTGTGAAGCTACAATCTCTCTGGGTCAATTCGCTCCTTTCCTGGTTTCATCTCGTGCCCGGATCATTTGAGGACGATAGTCTTCGGAAGCACTTCTCCTTCTGACCAACGGGGCTTATGACCTGCTTCACTATCAAGACGCCTTCGCCGAGTATATCACAAACGCCGACCCTTATGCTTCTGGTGTCTCCTCAAGAACACGCCTCTTCCGCCCTCTGGGAATTGTTTCGTCCACCCGACAACACTCTTCGAGGAAGGCCTCAGTGGCTTCAATCCCGGTTCGAGCACATGGCAGATCACCTGCTCCAAATCGCAGACTTCCTCTTGCAAATCTCTTTCCGTTAACGCGGGCACCCTTGTCGCTGACCTCCACACGAAAGCACAGCGAGGCGTCAAGACCAACGCCCCTGTAAGGCCGAATGACCCATCTCTGGCCCAGTTGGCAAGTATATACCCATCCCGACACAATCATACCTGAAAGGTTTTCTGGCCGATCACACGCCTTGAGCAAAGACTTAAAATTTTTGTGGACCGATGCAGCAATTTCTCCATCATACTTGCCGCTAAGCAGTTCAAATATGTCGTGCGAGTGCATGATCCGAGCGGTATCTCTGAGGAATCTGCTGTGGTGGAAAACATCTTGCTCGATTTTCTCCAAGTTGGGCAAATACTGTCTCAGATGTTGCAGATTCTGTCTGTGTACACAATGGACTTCGATCTTCGAGATGGCCTTGTTCCAGAAGGCAGGGACAAAGGTCAGAGCCATTGGCTTGCGCTGGCTGGGGACGACGTAGGTATTTCCTCTCGTGTTCGCGATTGCAAGCTTGGCTTCTTCGTGTAGGTGGCGGTTAACGAACAGAAGACCGCCTGGCAGGTCGAAGCGGTATACAGATTGAAAACCGTATCCATGGTCCTTCACTGCCACGAACTCGACTGTCCATGGCTCTTCGTAATAATTTGCGAGAACTTTGCGCTGGAGTTCAAGAGGCAAATCCAGAAATCGGAATGGCTTCATTGGGCGCATTGGATGCTCCTGTGTACCTACAATTTCAGTCAGTCTGGTCTGCGCAAGATGATGTTCAGCCTCTCACCTGCTGGACACACGCCAGACGTCTGTTGAGCCATCTTCGATAGTAGGGCGGCCACTATGGCTATGAGTACTGGGTATTAAGCCTCCAGTAAGCGCCCGTCCGAATGCTAGAAAAGCACCAGAACAAGAAACGTGAAGTTGCAGCCGCCAAGTATATCTATTGACGAGCAAGAACGGTGACATGCCGGTACTGAAGACTTATTACTGTCGCTGATTGTGTTTGTAGAAACACAAACTTCATTGTCACTCCGACTAGTGGGCCCCAAGAAAGTGTGCTTCTAGTACAATTGTCACCTCGTGTCAACACCTTCACAGTCTTTATTGCAACAAACCCTAGTCACCCCGCTTGCTTGTGATGACTAAGTGCGGCCTGTCATGTATCTAGAGCGGCACCGATCGTTTGTTGTGTCGCATAATCGTCAACAGTCTGGAAAGGCCTGCTAGTCTAACTACCATATTCATGATAGCGTTATCACTACAAGCTTCTTTCAGTGTTTGGCGACCGAAACTTTAGCCGGTCCAGCGACCAGATCCACGAGGTTTACCAGCTATGCAACCATTTCGCTTGTTCGGTCTCCTCTCTGAGATACAGCAGCACATTCTGAAATTCTTCTGTAGCAACACTGCCACTGTGGAAGCATATTTAAATGCAGCAAGTCATGATATGAGACATAGTCCCAAAGGTACTGTATGGCTTGCTTGGGAAGCTGACCTCTTTGGGATGGTAGACCACTAGGATATGATGTTGGTAGTTCATCTTGGTGGGTTCGATCACTCTTAGCCCCTTACTTGATCTTTGGTGGGATGGCAGCGGTATACACTCCGTTCATCTGTAAGCCTGATGTACCGGCTATCCTACGAGCTATGCCTGTCCAGCCATCCAGTGTTGTTGAGAATCAATCACCGTCCGGCGTAGCTAATACATATAGTTGTAACCGAGCATCACGGTGAACTACTTTGTTGAGATGTTTCTCATAGCACGGCTATTGTTCTGGGTGATAGGAGAAAAGCGTAGGTCTCGTCCGAACCTGTCGACAAAGATTGGGAAGATCGACATGGAAAGTTTGAGTTCAAACGTATGGCCTTCCATAGGCACCCTTCAAAGGTGAGAATAGAGGCGGGTGTACTGGAGTTCAAGCAGTATTGAGACTCTGCTACGTCAGTGAATGGTGACACCATACAGGTGTGAAAATTCGATCGGGGACACGGAGATAGAGCAAACCTGGCCGGGAGACAATCAAGGAGCTATGTGAAATAAACTCATATTCATAATGGAAGCTTCGGGTCGAAGAAGCCCATCTCATGTCTAAAAGCAGGCTTGTTACTGATAGCAGTCTTCGCGGTGCCAGTGGGACGTAGAGTGAAGCTGTAGATGTACCTCGAGCTCGCATGGAATCCCTTACCGAAAGCTGTCATGGCAGACAAGATTCCGCATCAGGACTCCTTATCTTTAGCCCGAAGTATCTCGACTACCTCTGCCAAGTCTGTACCCGGCAGTAATCCCCCTTGTTACCGTCTAATTTCATGAAACATTTGTTGCTTACCCGGCACCCTTCACCAGTAAGCTCGAAATCAATGATCAAGCATTCACAAGCCAGACCAGTCTCGACCAGCAGCTTAGCATCATGCCAGCAGGCACCGACTAGTGCGATGGTTGAAAACCATATGACAACACCGCAGAGATCCAGCTCCTGTCCTCTCAACCGCTTTGTGATACAGAGTTCGTCGCATACTCCTGCAGCTATCTGAGAATCTGCCTCTCCTTGTATGACAGAGAGGAGCCCGACATCAGTAACCACTTCAGAAGATAGAAAGCCGCACTCTTCCCTTTGAACTGCGTTCAAGTTTGGGAATCTGTACTTCAACTTTTCGATGCCGGTGAGCTCGTGCCAATCCACATCGAGTGTAGTGACAAAGGAAATTGCGGGATCCCAGTATTCAGTGTACTTGAGAGCATGTTCGGGTATTATTTTATCGAACCCAAGAAAGCTGATCGCGAGCTCGTTGTGTCGGGAACGCGCGACTGCCAGCTTTGACTCTTGGCTGAATCGACGACTGACAAGCAGAGGACGTTGCGTCAATGTGGACTGATAGCGTGGTCGACGAAGAGGCGCTGTAGACGATAACTTCATGGTCCACGGTTCTTCGTAGTATTTCGAAAGGATGAGTCCTTGCAATTCGAGTGGTAGATCGAAGAATCGGAATGGCTTCGAGCCCTCGCTCTGTGTGGGCATTGTGTGCTGGTCTTGACTGACGACTTGTGAAAATCGGCTAATCAAAGATGAACCTGATTACATACCTCTGTCTTTGAGGATCTGGGTGGACGTGGTCGTTGAAGTGGTAAGAATAGAGAAGGAATGACATGGGCTGGTGGGAAAGGAAAAGGTTGAATAAGGTGTTGGCGCACGGTATCTAATGATGACCGCGTGATTTCCTTCACCCTGAGCTGAGTTGTCACTGAGCATAAGCAGGAAAGGTTTGACTGCCAAATCTGATCTTTCGGTGAGAGAGCTAACCCCTCCCTCAAGACAGCAAATGTGAAACCATCTTCTTCCTTCAAGAGCGTTCATTCGTAATTGTCGCAATTTTGACCACCGCGATTGGACCTATGGAGCTGCTTTGTGATTCGATCTTCGAGTATTGGTATCGTTGCACCAACGTGCGAGGAACATCTCGCAACAGTAAGGAACTTGGCGGCGCCTACGGTCCGGTCGATTCATACCCTGGGAGAGAGCTGGCCCCCTATGTCGACATTCAGGGTGATCCTCTTCGTTACCGCTATGGCAAGCATTGTTTCATGTTGGGATATTGAGCTGACGAGCAACCGGGCGACTTAAAAAGTGACGGATGGAGCAAAGGTGTCAGACGTTTGGGGTTGGACAAGTCTCAACAGTATTTAATGACGGATCTTCGTAGACCTTCAATAGGACGAGGCGCTGTAACTCGAGAGGCAAGGCAAAATAGCGGAATGGTTGGAGTTCAATGATCCTGACAAGTAAAACCGCAAAGTCGGAGGATGCGAAGTGCTCGAGGCTGCCTGCGTAAGAAGTAACTGATATTCTTGATGGATAGGTATGCTGGAGCTTATCCGAGGTGTTAACCGAGTGTTAGTCAACAACTAGAGGTCAGTCCGACTGAAGAACGGGCTGTCTGGCTGCTTGCCAGCACAAAGCATTGCTCGAGCCACGGCTGGTTGCAGACAAGTCATGATGCAAGCTTGCGAGGTCGAGAAATACTCACGGAGACATTGCTGCAAAAGTCCTGGGGCGCGTCAGCAGCGACTGCCCAGCACCTCATGAATACGGACCAGATGAAGGCAGCTTCACTTAACCGCGGAAGCAGACATGTTCCGTGCAGAATTCAGGTCAAGACGTAACACTGTGAAGCATCTCAGGAAGGTTTGATGGTGGATGTTGGTGAGGCAAAATAGCTACTTCGAAACACTGCGATGATCAGGAATACCACATGAGGTCAGCGCCTGGCAAACACAAAAAGTGTTCGATGTTGGGGAATGGGAGGATGGAATGAGACTCGGACAATGACTTTTTGCTGAGAGCGAGATTTGTCCGATCTAGAGCTCGCAGATAGGGTAGAATGCAAGGCAGTATTGAATTTCTCATTAACAGATCCTGTACCGTACTGATAATGATTGCTACCACGAACACTGTCGGCCACGAGTGCAGAAAAGGTTCTTGACCCCCGACCCCAGCCACACGAAAAAAACCGCGGTCGCCCACCATGCTGTATTCAGCCTAGCGTGTAAATCTTGGCACCTCAGTCGCGAAGAGGGTCCAAAATAATTTTTGTCTCAAGGCAAGTCGGCCGCTCACCGATCTTGCAGCTTTGATATTGCATCTTTTTCCTGTCTCAAAATTTCTGTTTTTGTCAATCACATATCTCAAGATGGCTGAAGAAGTATACGATGGTGCCATCGGCATCGATCTAGGTCAGTAGACGTGGTTCTCACAGTGACTGGTGCCGAATATACTGACCTTTGCATAGGAACCACCTACTCATGTGTCGCCAACTACGAGGGCAGCAATGTCGAAATCAGTGAGAATAAACTTCAAGCACAACCTGCGCCTGTACTGACATTCCTCCAGTCGCCAACGAGCAGGGTTCGTTCACCACTCCATCTTTCGTCTCCTTCACTGAGGAGGAGCGATTGATCGGTGAGGCTGCAAAGAACCAGGCCGCTATGAACCCAGCCAACACTGTCTTCGATATCAAGTGAGTTGCAAAGGCGTGAAGAGCTTCAAGATCAGTGTCTGACTTTCTACAGGCGATTGATCGGTCGACGATTTGACGACCCAGTCGTCAAGAAGGATGCCGAGTCGTGGCCATTCAAGGTCATTGACCAGGGTGGAAACCCAATGGTCCAGGTTGAGTACTTGGGAGAGTCGAAGACCTTCTCGCCCCAGGAAATCTCGTCCATGGTCCTCATGAAGGTTAGTAGCAGTTCCATTTCTCCAATATCAAAGTCTCTAACTGGCTTTGCAGATGAAGGAAGTCGCAGAGGTCAAGCTCGGCAAGAAGGTCGAGAAGGCCGTCATCACCGTCCCAGCCTACTTCAACGACAACCAGAGACAAGCCACCAAAGACGCTGGTGCCATCTCAGGTCTCAACGTCCTCCGTATCATCAACGAGCCCACTGCCGCTGCCATCGCTTACGGTCTTGGTTCCGGCAAGCAAGAGAAGGAGCGAAATGTACTGATCTACGATCTCGGTGGTGGTACTTTCGATGTCTCTCTTCTGAACATCCAGGGCGGTGTCTTCACCGTCAAGGCCACCGCTGGTGACACTCATTTGGGTGGTCAAGATTTCGACACCAACCTTTTGGAGCACTTCAAGAAGGAGTTCCAACGCAAGACGAAAAAGGACATGTCTGGCGACGCCCGAGCTCTGCGAAGACTGCGCACAGCCTGTGAGCGTGCCAAGCGAACTCTCTCCTCTGCCACTCAGACCACCGTCGAGATCGACTCCCTCTTCGATGGTGAGGACTTCAACGCACAGATCACCCGAGCTCGTTTCGAGGACCTGAACGCTAAGGCTTTCAACGGAACCCTCGACCCCGTCGCTCAGGTTCTGAAGGATGCTAGTATCGAGAAGAAGGCTGTTGATGAGATTGTGCTCGTTGGTGGCTCTACTCGTATCCCACGTATCCAGAAGCTTCTGTCTGATTTCTTCGATGGCAAGAAGCTTGAGAAGAGCATCAACCCTGACGAGGCTGTCGCCTACGGTGCCGCCGTCCAAGCTGGTATTCTCTCTGGCAAGGCCACCTCCGCCGAGACCGCAGATCTCCTCCTTCTCGATGTCGTTCCTCTATCCCTCGGTGTTGCTATGGAAGGCAACATCTTCGCTCCGGTGGTCCCCCGTGGACAAACTGTCCCAACAATCAAGAAGAGGCAAGTGACCCATTCCTGTTTCCCTTCTATCCCTGTCTCCCCCCTGCTGGATACCCTCCAAACCATCCAAGTGTGATCCACGGCCTGCACCTGGACATCCGGACTTCAACTTCTACTTGGCATAGCATGCTCAACCCTCATATCACCTCCAAGACCCCTAGGCCTGGGGCAGCTTGGAATACTGGATCACCGACCGGGTGGGCTGGCATCCTACTGCTTCGGATGTATGGGGTTTCACGCCATACATCGGGGCGTGGTCCTTGAGGCACGACTTACACTATTAACCAATCAGCCAATCAACTCAACAACCACTAACAATCAACGGTGTCTTCTACGCAACGGCTAGCATCCTGCTACTCAAGGCCCAGTCATCGTATCCCCAAAGACCCTCTCGCCCAGGGGCAGCTTGAAATACGGGGTCACCGACCGGGTGGGCTGGCATCCTACTGCTTCGGATGTATGGGGTTTCACGTTATACATCGGGGCGCGGTCCTTGAGGCGCGACTTACACAATTAACCAATCAGCCAATCAACCACACAACCACCAACAATCAACGGTGTCTTCTATGACTCACAATGCACAAAATGCGTAACGGCTAGCATCTTACTGCTTCGGTCGGGCTCAGTCATCGTAACCCCAAAGACCCTCTCACCCAGGGCAGCTTGAAATACGGGGTCACCGAACGGGTGGGCTGGCATCCTACTGCCTCTCACCACGTCTGCAAATCCGACGTGCTACATAGTCTGTGTCTAGCACGGCTATACCAACAAGCAAGTGCGCATACATGTTTCTGACTGCATTGAGTGACCCTCCAGTCAGTTCGTGTGATGCGCGGGCTGCACCCGGACGCCCGGACTTCAACTTCTACCTAGCACAACATGCTAAACCTTTATATCACTCCTAAGACCCCCAGCCCTGGGGCAGCTTGAAATATGGGGTCACTTCGAATGGGTGGGCTGGCATCCTACTGCTTCGGATGTATGGGGTTTCACGTCATACATCGGGGCGTGGTCCTTGAGGCACGACTTACACTATCAAACAATCTACAATCAACAATCAACGATGTCTTTCATGACTTACATTGCACAAACCTTACGACGGCTAGCTCCCTACTGCTTCAGGAGTAAGAGACCGTTGCTCTCAATAAACGTGTTCCTTCCGTGGTCCCATTGATGGACGAGTTACTCGTTCCTTCCTCATGGACGCGTTCCTTCCGGGACCACCACTGGTGGTTCGCACCTGCCACGGGCACTGGACTGCGCTCAACAAAACATGGGACCCCAACCTCTGGATCTTCTCTTCCTGGTATCACTGCTACGGACATCTGCCACCACTCTACAGCATAACTCTGCCACCACTGCTGCAGAACCACAATCAATTGGACGACGTCCAATAAGTGACTCGTTCGACCCATCCCACCCAGCAGCAGTAACCACCAATGGCGTTCGAGGCGGTCACCGTACTGCAAATCGTGGTGCTCATCACCTGGAAATGCATCTCTCAGCCTATTCACATGAACGGCCTGTTCAAGCAGGTGTTCTTCGACAAGACTGTCCTCGCCGAGGTCGCTTCTGCCGCCTCGCTATCCTTCTGTCCCGGTCTCTTGGAGGCCATCCAAGCCTTCGGACCTCCCACCATTGACTTCTTTCTGTCAACTCCAACAGATTGTCATGGTCGTTGGGCCGTCTATGTCATTGTCATGAAGAAGCAGGGGTTCATACCATACATATACATTGGTTCCGGTACTGAAGTCAGGCGGGGGGTCCGCTCGAGGTGGCATATGTACGACATGGTTAGTCGAAGCAACTTACCTCAAGAAGTGCTTGCTGCCATCGACGACGGCTACAAGATTGTACACAAAGGCATGCTGGTGTGGTGCAAGATACCTTCTGCTGCCAATGTCCCTCGTGTCCGCCTTTTGTTTGTGGCAATGGAGGCTGGCTTGAGCTTCACCTTCTGGGCCATGAAGTCTATCACCAAGGACTACAAGATAGGAGATTGCTGTCCCTGGTCGAGAAAACTCTTCACGTATCGTGGGCTCTGCACTCACAATTCTTTGATCGAGATAGTCAACGGCAAGTTCGACCTCTCCGCTGCACAGCTCGAAACCTTAGCTGCTGAAGCCAAAGAACGAAAGCGTCTCTGGGATCGAGAGTACCATCGGAACCAAAGACTCACGGATGTCGAGCGTGTCAGAGCTCTTCAGCGTGAGGCGGACGCCCGCTTCTACAAGACTGCCAAGGGCAAAGCTAAGGTTGAGCGGTTTTCAAAGAACACGAAGGCCTCCAGGAAGTACTATTGTGAAGTCTGTCAGGTTGCATGCGACCGGCCCAACCATCTCGAACGACACAAGACTACACCACGGCATTTGAAGAAGGTTGCAGAGGCCACAGCTGGTGTTGTCAAGAAGTACCAATGCAAGGTCTGTGGTCCTGCCTGCAGCTACGATTATCTATCTGAACTGGAGAAGCACAATCGCGGCCAGCGTCACCTGGAACGGGCTGCCGCCAATAGGACGACGTCCAACGAGTGACTCTTTCACTCCAACAACACTTTCTTGGACCATATCAAGGACTACTGGCTTGCATCTGTTACAACGTTTGATCAACACTCATCACCACATACTAACACATATCATAGAACCTTCACTACCGTTGTCGACGGGCAAAGCGTATGTGTCTCCCCCCCCTACCTTCCATGAATGTATTGCTAACCCATCGCAGACTGTTCAGTTCCCTGTCTTCCAGGGTGAGCGAACCAACTGCGAAGACAACACCTCTCTTGGAGAATTCACCTTGGCCCCAATACCAAGTCTTCGCGCAGGAGAACCCGTTCTTGAGGTTGTCTTCGAGGTCGACGTAAACGGGATCCTTCGCGTCACCGCCACCGAGAAGTCTTCCGGCAGAACCGCCAACATCACCATCTCGAACGCTGTCGGCAAGCTTTCAACCGCCGAGATCGAGAAGATGGTTGAGGATGCACAGAAGTTCAAGAGCTCAGACGAGAGTTTCACCAAGAAATTCGAGGCCAAGCAGGCTCTTGAGAGCTACATCGGCCGTGTCGAGGAGCTCATCAACGACCCAGGTCTATCAGTGAAGATGAAGCGTGGCAACAAGGCCAAGATCGAGGAGGCCCTGTCCGAGGCCATGCAGCAACTTGAGGTTGAGGACTCGAGTCCCGAGGACCTCAAGAAGAAGGAGCTGGGCCTGAAGAGGGCTATGACCAAGGCTATGGCTACGAGATAAAAAGCTTGCACTGGTAGGCTCGCGTCTCGTAGGGATGGCGACTAATGGAAGTGGGCAATGAAGCACGCGCCGAGCCCTCGTCCACAATCTGCTATGGTGAGCTCCTGGGGCACAAAAAGAACGTTTGCACAGCTATTGATTATGCTTGATGACATGACACGACTCGATGACAATGTCTTGCAGATTATGCATGTTGAAGGCGCCTTGCGTGTGAGAAATATGGTCTCCTGAACGAAAAAGCATGGGATTATGATAGTAGATAGGATTAGGTGGCGGGTGATCTATCACGAGATGGAGATCTTGCGGAACAGAATGTTATTTTCCACACTTCACACACGCGCTTTCGCTGCCTCCTTTTGTCCTTTCATGTTTGTCGGACTCACAATGAAGCAGCTAAGACTAACGCGTTATCCTTTGATATAGACCAGGGGCGGCCTCCCCACGGTACTGTAATCACTTCCAGGTTCACAAGTTATCCATCAATAGAACAGATCGGTGCCGCAAATATCTGATGGGGTAATCCCGACGATACTATAATACAACTGCTCGGTTCCAAACTTACCGCGGTATCCTTCAACATAAGACCGGTGCTACAGAAATACAATGGGGCCCTCCCGACGATACCGTAATACACCCAATTCACTCCAATCCATGACATTGTACGAAAATGCACTGGTGTCCTCCCCACGATACCATAATACACCTACTCGACTCCAACTCACGGCGATATCATTCGACATAGACCAGTGCTACAAAACTGCACTGGTGTCCTCCCCACGATACCACGATACACCCAACCCATTCTGAATCTACCGCCTCCCAACCGCAATTCTACGCGTTCGTACCCCCGCCTAAAGAGTGGCGATAACCTCAGTCTTTCGACATCCCCTTGTCCCATCGCACCCCTTGCATCCTGGTTCTCCCTGCCTTAGTCAGCGTCCGCCGCGGCATAGGAGCTAAGAGCACTCTCACATCCGCGTGTAACATCTAGGCCCGGATGCTGTTCATTGGTCAAACACCCTTTGACCGTTCTTCTCATTTGGTTATGGTTGTTCGACCACGAGCATATGCGTTACCGGGTAGGCTCAGTCCTAACTGTGCAACTAGAGTCAAACGATGATCGCGCTGTCAGAGATGCAGTGAGAGAGCGCATAATGTGCTCATGCCTCATCACTTTTGGATTGTCGTAGCATGTTCAAGATTCATTTAAGAGGAACGAATTTGGTCAAATATTATCTAGATATGGTTACGTATTACTCTTCTGAACGAAACAGTTGATGTGCGTCACAACCAGCATTTCCGGTAAGCTCAACGCCCTGTGATATAGCGATGTACCTAGCCATACAGTACCTTTTACCCTTGATACTGCCTGGAACGGTCCAGTGTCACTTTTGATGCCCCCAACGCCTGTCTAGCTGCTGAGTTCTGCTCTACATAGCTCGGTATTGACCTTCCATGCCGACACGCCCGTGCAAAGTTCTTACACAACTCATCTCTTCTTTTTCGCTTGTTTCGAATTGGCGCCGCAGACACATTGATCTCGGGTGCAAGCGGCGTGTTTGTGGAAGGTAGGCTTGTGCTTCTTGAATGTGAGTCTACTGCCTTGACTAATATCTTCCTGATACTCGTAGATCAAGACTTCTGAGTTGCCCTTCATTTGCCTCACTTGAGAGTTGATCGTAGAATGGAATCTGCCATTTTGAAGCTTATTCTGCAAGAGCGCACCGACGTCTCTGAATATTGCTTGCTGATCGAAGATACTTCTAGCCTCTGGTGGAACCTGCGCAAGGTGGTGCTGCAGATGCGGTCTGACGAATCGCCGAACTTGAGCAGCAGGGAGACCTGTACTGAGAATGAAGTGAGTCACGACGAAAGGACGTTCCTCGCTAGAAAGGTTTAGAGGGGCAATTCTTTCGATGGCTGGGTGCAGTATGTCGAAAACAGATTGGAGAAACGCAGAGCACGAATTATGTAGAAAGAAATAGTCGAACTTAATATCCGGAATATCTCGTGATAGCCCAAATTGTGTAGCGAGCAGCAGCTCAATTGGTGAGTATTTGCTCCGTTTGTAGCGTTCAATGTTCTTGTGTTCTTTGGCATCGGCTGGCTGTCTCGGTCTGACAGTGATACTGTTCTCGCCACTACGAGTGACTTCGTAATTGCGATCGACAGCCATCTCCAACATTTCCAGTGTCTCAGCAGATGTTTCGCTGCCGCTACAATGGCGGTGTCGATTTCGGAAGATGTTGAGCACCTCCCCGAAATAGCCAACCTCGCGTGGCCCCTTTTTAGAGGGAATCATTCCAGGCTGTCTCCGACCCCCAGCGAATGTCTCAAGAGACACACCATGATAGAGCATCATACGTTTAAGATACTCATCGGGAGTTTTGGGCTTGCCACCAACAAAGAGCCGCTCCTCCGATTGTAGCTCGATGAAGAAGTTCATGTCTGGCCACTCAGACTGGCAGAAACGTTCTTGTTGTACGGCATTATAGAGGTGGGCCACCATTACTCCTTTCATGCGATGTGTGAGTGATAGGAGCCCCAGTTCCTGCAGTTGTGCTCTGATGTTGAATTCGAATAGACCGCATAGAAGGGGATGATGGCGAAGCAGATGGTGATCAGCTTTCCTATAACCTTTGACATTGCGGGCGTTGTGCATGATCTCGTCCTTTATCTCATCCTGGAACAACCAAACATCGATGCGTTCGATGAGGCTCACGTTGATCTTCGTGTCGTACTCCTTTGGCCAACAGCTCACCTCTCGCCGATCTCGCATAGCTATACAGTTTGCTATTGTAACCTTGGCATCTCTCCCTATGCGCTGAACTGTTTCGAAGGGTTTTTCAATGTTCGGTCCCAAGATGTGATGGATATCACAGAATAATCTAGAAGCCGCTAAAGCCCAGATGTACACACGTGGTTGGCCCCCCTTCTTTGCATCCGGGTCAAACCAGTTGCGGCAGCTTTTGGTGAGCTCGTCTTCGGCTAGCGGTGTAGCAAGAGAGGTTGCTAGAATAGCCATATCGGGGAAGAACTCGAGGAGAATTCTAGCGTTGTTTAGGAACTTCTCTTCGTTCGATAAGTCGGAGTGGCTCGTGTCCGGGTTCCAGGCGCCAATGAGGCTCGTTTGGTAGCACAACTTCGTGAATTTTTGGCTGCCGACATAGGATTGCTGAAATGTATTCATCATGTCCAAGAACAGATACTGAGCATCATTGTAGAGCTCAAGGTTAAAATTTGCGTTCGGAAGGTGATCCTCAAGCATGTTCTTGTTGCTCATGGTCTTCCCTTCGATGCTACATTTTTCTCTGAACATGACGTTGATAATCTGTTGAGCGTCCTTGTGCTTTGGGTCATACCTCTTGAATTGTTTCAGAAAGTCTTCGTCGATGTTCCAGAACCGTGGAAATTGCTCAAAGAAGTCTTCCTCGAGCCGACGCATGAATTCGATGGCAGTGTTTGATATGATCGAAGCTGTCATCAGATCAACCTTTCCCTCCTTATACTGCTGCCATATCTGTACCGAGCGAGCGTGCAGTTTGTTGATGTCTTTGAAAAGGGAAGCTGCCGCGAATGATTCTTCGAGGTACCCTTCGATGCATCCCAGGAAAAGATCTTGAATTTCGTAGATCGTTCGGTCGACGAGGTCGGACTCCTGGGCTTGGAACCCTGGAGTCTTCAGAAAGGCTTCGGATGGTTCTTCGAGAGTAAGGTTCTCGAATGCGTTATCCACAAGAGTGACCTCTTCCTCCTCCAACCCCTCTGGGAGCACAGAATGAGGCTCAAGGATCTTGTGCACTTGCTGAAAGATACCAACGAAATAGTTGTGCCCGTCCTTTCCCGGAACATCATTCTTGAACCAGCTTCCGCAGTCTGTTCGAGCCTCAATGACTCGCTCAATGACTGCAAGGATTGAAGGGGGAACTCTGTTCGGAAGTTTGATATGCTCGGTTATGTAGGCGGCTAAAGGCACGAAATCTGAGATGGGGATCACAACCTTCCGCTGGTGAGCTGGAATACGGCGTGCAGCGTCTCTTTGCTGTTTCTTGGTCTTCGTCTTTGATTTGGCCTTGGCCTTGGTCTTCTTCTTCACAACCTGGTCATCTTGATTAGCTGATGTAGCGTCGAAGATATAGCCGTATGATCTTGCTGTTGAGGCAAGCCACACGGCAACTGTTTTCGTGTCTTGCTTGTACTGGCGATATGTGCCCACCAGAAAGTCGGGAAGCATGGTTCTGGCACAGGAGTGATGGACGAGAGAGTTAGAAGGTTTGAACAATCTGGTGTTCGGAGGACTTAGGACTTTCCCGTCAAAGAGCAAGAGGTCGCAAGCCGGTGGTTGCGGATGTGCAAGCAAAGAAGGAACGCGTGAGCGAACGCATTGAAAGGGAAAGTGCAACTGAGATGGTCTGTAGATGGTGAGGTAGTCAACTGCTGCAAGATAATAGACGTTATGCTGGCAGGCGGCAAATGCTACGGAAGTAATGTACAAAGAGTGAGCGAAAGGGTTCCATCTTCTGCAGCAAACAACTAATAGCGGACAGCTTGAGAACTCACCTGTGCCCACCTCACCCGCACGCTGCCCTCGTCACTAGTTCATAGCATCACCAACGACTTCGCTCGCGAATGCGAGGGTAAGAACAGTAGCCACTTTCACCACTGAGGTGCTGATCAAGCTCCCTCAACCAACAAGGTGAAAGAGGAAGTCTCACTTCGCATTCTTGTGTCTTCGTCTGCGACTGGAAGATGGTCACAACCGGCCAGCTTTCAACCAACACTCCTGTACACGACCCATACCTATGGTGACTCTTGTTAGAACGAACACCTGACCATGTGTTGTAAAGAGAACATGTCTACGCCATAAAGCATGGGAACGAGGCAGTCGACGAGGAGTCTAGATACCAACGCTAGAAGCTGTGCTTGGGAAGGTTTAGTCTGAGTCCCTTATCTTAGCGTGCCCTTTGCGATAAGTCCACAGGCATGATGCAATCGTCAGTTGCATGTGCATCTTGAGTGACTACCTACCTTTTCAACAACATGATGTAAATTTAGCATAGCTTGTCTTCTTCTTGGTAGAGGTATCATATCAATCAAAGCTATCGGCCTTCCGTCTCTTGTCCACACCTCTGAAGATGGCTCTGAAACCAGCCTATAGTGGTCAATTGCTGCCCTTGCACTCGTCGACACCTCCCCAACCTGGCAAGATCGAAACCGTCCCTCACACCCTCGAGTTCTTCCTTGACTACGTCTGTCCCTTTAGTGCGAAACAATTCAAGACATTCTACCAGGATGTGGTGCCGTTGATTAAATCGAAGTACCAGTCCCCTGGCGTCCGAGTGATCTTCCGACAGCAGATCCAACCATGGCACCCTTCCAGCACGCTGGTCCACGAAGCCGGTGCTGCTGTGCTGAAGCTTGCACCTGCAAAGTTTTGGGAGTTCTCTGCAGCGCTGTTCGAGAAGCAGGAGGAGTATTTTGATGTGAACGTGGTCCATGAGAGCCGGAATCAGACGTACAAAAGGCTAGCGAAGCTGGCGGCTGAGACAACAGGGGCGGATGAGAACAAGTACTATGATTTGCTAGCAATAAGTGACAAGCCTGGTCCAGACGGCGGACTGAACACCGGGAACGGAGTGACGGATGACATCAAGTACATGACCAAGACGAACAGGCTGGTGGGCGTGCATGTTACTCCGACTGTGTTGTTCGATGGGTGGACTGAGGGAAGCATCAGTTCGGGTTGGTCCAAGGAGGATTGGGAGTCGTGGTTAGAAAAGAACTTGAAGTGATCGTCCATGGAACTGAAAGAGGCTAGACAGCAAAAGATGTGGAGACCGCAGGTATTTGGCGTCCATGAGTTTCTGCTCGGGGCTTGTTTCCTCACACGGCCGGGTATTCGCGAAAAGCAGGCGGTCGCATGGCAATGCTGGCTAACCTTTGGAAAGCCGACCCGACCGAGTTCGAATAGTCTTGCATCGCATGCACAAGCTGACTCCAACAAGGGTGACCTGCTTTTCCGATCCTCATGACTCTTGATCTCGTATCTTCGTACATATCATATCGCGGATAATGAACCACACTCCCCAGAGACTCCCTGAGTCGAATATTTTGCGCCGCCCGATGGTTTCGTCGCTTCGCTATTGAGAGATCACGGCTAGGCAAGGTTGCTTATTGTGGTGGCTGATAGTTGATGGGCCTCCTGCGAAAGTGTCAGTGTCAGTCAGTGCACCGCATGCGCCGGCTTCGGTACTGACTTGAACAGCAAGATATGCGGCTCTGGCTCGTGGACTTCATAGTGCTCCCAGCCTAAGCTTTGGGTAATGCCGAGGGCTCTCCACTCCTCTTCCCATAACAGCTTCAAGGTGCCTTTTGAAGGGTCGAAGTAGTCTCTTGGAATCGCTTTCAGCATGGCTTTCGGCAGCTGCACATGCCGATATTCGTACTCGCTGTCAGAGTACCTGGTCACTATTAGTAAGATGCCGAGGGCTTCCACGGCATGCCCTACCTAGCAGAGTAGCCGATTGAGTCGATGTACTCCTCAAGCCTGGCCCTTTCCCCTTCTTGCAGCATTCTCGGCTTTTTGTTTCGTCTGTTAGCATCGAGATCGGAAGTTGTTGCCATGACGGCGACCGAGGACTGAGTCGCGACTGGGGTTGGTCACGATGAGACAAGGGAAGGTGTCGGCTCAATCAGGGTGAAGATTGATCAGGACGTTGTTGGTGTAGAAGTTGGTCGGAAGTTGAAGCCGCGAGCCGCAAGTGGGGGCTTTCAATTCGAGGAAGGCGGTGAGGTATACGTCGATGTGCGAGGGGGTTGACAAAGGCGCTTCTCGGAGAGCTGGCAAGAACGATGCTGACTACTACCACTACGAATATTCAAGTACTGGCAGTCGCGTGGGTGGGAAATTTCACAGCCGAAACACTTCCACTGAAACAGCAACAACAAATAAAACAGCACGAGACAGATCAACAGCCGTGATTGTCTCGTTTACACGTGCCGCATCGAGTTGTGTTTGCAAGTGGTGCCGGCCGTTGGAATCAGCCTAGTGCGGCGTGGTGCCGTAGTCCAGCCGATCGGCAGACCTGCCTCGTTCGCCATGCACGGCGCAGAGTGGTGCGGCGGCAAGTCCTCACCAAGTCGATCGTCGGAAGAGCCAGTGCATGCACGCGTCGACAGGGCTCCCTTAAGAGGACAGTCATTCACCCAAAGCGCAATCGTGTCGCGTACCCTCTGAATCGATCGCGCACTCGAAACACAAGTCTGACACTTGTCGCAATAATCCATAGAAGCTCGGGTCCCTGGACAATCGCCAACGCATGATCCGACCTCCACCATTAGTTGGGTGTTGTTAAGGATCAGTTAGAGAGTTGAAGGGACGAAGATGAATGGCAAGCGTCGAGCCCCGGAAGCGGCTACGCCAGAACCATCGAGGAAACGAAAGCGCAACGACGTAAGTAGTCCACAGTCCCTCTACTGCATGCACCTCACCACATCAACAACCTTTCGTATCATCCCTACCTGCACTGTTGTCAGCCGCAGTCGCAGTCGCAGTCGCAACTCGCAGTCACAACGCGACACTGCGCATCGCATCTGCAATAATGAGCCCCATCGCAGCCGCATGCCCACCCACTTGATCGCGTATTCACCACGAGCACCCAATCTGCATGCTGCATGGAGTCTGCTTTCTGCTTACCCTCTGTCGCAGCTCTTGACTCGTGATCACTCACACGTGCCAGTCCGCTGACCAGTTGACTTGTTCAGGACACTCACTTTCCCGACGTCGAGACGATAGAAACCACGCAAGAACTGGGGGAAAAGATCATAAGCCTCCTCAAAAGGTCTCAAGACAAGAATGGGCGACTCATTGCAACCGAGTTCCTCGAGCTTCCGGACAGGAAGCTGTACCCCGACTACTATGAGCACACTGCCATGCCCATGTCTATCAACATCGTCGAGGCCAAGCTGAATAATGGCGAATATTCTACCATGACCGATCTCGAGTCGGACCTGAAGAGGATGGTGCAGAACGCCAAAGACTACAACTCCAGCAAGTCGGATATCTTTGAAGATGCTGAGCGCATACGAAAGGCTCTGTCGAACTTCATGCCCAAGCACAACCCAGCCTATCAGGATCCAGACTACAGAGCAGTTCCTACCCCCATCCCTGACCACATTGCCCGCGTCAAAGTCAGAGATTCCCCCGCTTCTGGTAGCGAGCCGCCGTCCATCAAGCTCAAGCTGAATGCGGGTGGCCGCCGGCGCAGTGTTGTCCCCAGTGAGCCCGTCGAGGATGGACCAGCAAGTGCCTCCACAGACACCCAGCTCGAGCTCCTCGACGAATTGTCATCCCAGGAAGATGCTATCAATTTCGAGAGGAAGCCTCCACGGCGAGAGCTGCCTCATTATTACAAAGTCATTCAGCGACCGACCTCCATTAACGATGTTCGGAGCATGGTCCAGCAAGGCAAAATTACCACTTGGGACGACTTTGCACGCGAGGCTCGTTTGATTTGGTCGAATGCGAAAGAGTATAACGAGCCCGGCTCCGACATCTTCAGCATGGCCGAAAAGCTGGAAACCTGGCTCGAGGGACGACTACAATCCTATGGTGTTCCTCCAAAGGTTATGCCACGACTGTCTCTCAATGTCGCTCAACAACCTAGACAATTGAAGCTGAAATTGGGCACGCCTACCACCCCAGCTGTCAATAGCAGCACCTCTTACACCGTCGACCAAGAAGCCCTGCAGCGCCAGCGCTCCGCTTTGGCTAGTGCAATGAGGCAATCAAGGGGCGATTCACAAGCAGAAGTCACGCCTGTCCCGGCCGTGCAATCTGCTCTTAGAAGAAGTGTCTCAGTGGTTGATCTTGATGTTCCAATGACAGGAACCAACGGGCACACCTCCAGCACTACGCCGGTCGAGCCGACCAAGGCGGTGGTACCGCCAGGCCCAGCTAATATCCCAACGCCGACACTGCAAGGTGCCCCTCCGCAGCAAGCCTCTAAGCCAACCCCAAACCCACCTGCGATGCCTCTAACCAATGGTTACCACACTCCTCAGCCACAGATGCCGGCGCCAACTGCCAGCATCTTCGCCGAGTCAACGAATCCGATAGACCGGAAGTTCCGCGATGCAGACAAATCTTCAGCAGATGCTTTGCTGAAATCGGTCACATACATGACAAACCCCTTGATGCCTTCTGACCCGAGGTGGCGGCTCATCCGGTACGCTTCGCCAAGCAAGACACAAACATCCTACTACACCTATCTACCATCTACGCATAACTCCCTACGCATAGTGCCAGAGCTTCATGCTGACCTCAAGACTGGCAAGCGCAAGTACAAATTGTTTGTGCTCAACAACGGTGCCACGTTGCCAGCAAGTCCAGACGTCGCTGGTCAAGGTGTTTATGATTTGCACCTAGTACCCGGCGAGAACGTGGTCACGGTGGAAGCTATCTCAGCACTGAAGGAAGGGGAAAGGAAAGACTATGCAAGAGACTGGGAGCAGTTTGATTTCGAGCGCGTCACTTTCTACGTCTTCTTACGACCCAAGGGTTCGTAGCGCTACTCTGTGTGTGGCGCGAGTTGCATTCTATACACACTTTGCTTCGACGGTTTGATGAACGTGGCGCCACTCCGGGTATATTCGAGACATTTACTAGCAGCATCAAATCGATTCTTTTATGTTATTAGCTCTGATCACCAAGCAGTGTGGTGCCCGAACTGGAAGTGCTACACAAAAGCAGGCAACATACGCATTTGCTACATTCTGTAGGGCGTAGGGGTCCCAGCACCAGTTGAGATCGCTCCATACATCGAACCCGTGTTCTTTATCATTCAAACCATACGACTATCCTTCGCTGTTGCAAGCTGCAGCTGGTCAGATGAGTACAACAAGCACCAGCGAGGCCAATCGATTGCCATGGAGGACAACCAGCGTACAACATATAACACAATGCAATTCGAGATTAGTATTTCTGTCGCCGACACACATTCTTCAATACTAGATAAAAGCTTCTCGTGGCGACATGTCTGAACACAATGGCAACACACTGTCCGACCGTGATTCGAAGGGTCAAGAACGAAGCGATGATGACACACCAATGGAACATATCCCACCTTCCCATGATGATGATGAAGTAGCGATAGACCTGGGACACCATGACTCAGGCCGCGATACTGTGAAACAAGATTCTCCCATACATGAGCATCCTTCAGCACCAGACTCTTCGGGTCGACAATCTGCCTCGAACCGGCAAGACCTACCACGCCCATCTAGTGTCACAGAAGACACACCGCCCAGACCACGCCCCGAAACAGTAGGTGAAGGTCTCTTACGCGCAGCAGACTCATTAGCGATCCCAGCAGAATTATGGCGCGCAGCAGCAGACTTACTGGAACCCGTAGTAACACCACAAGCTGGCCTAGGGACATTACGCGAATCACCCGCCAAGCAACACCCCAACGACAACTCTCAAGAGCATGTCAGTCATTGCCATAAGTCTTTGCCGGTCTACTTCAATCGCCACCACAACCTCCTACCGCTCACAGCACATCGGCTATTTCTCGAAATACGATACTGCCACTGGGCCGCCTCGAAAATGCAAGTGAGCACTTTGACCGGGTGGCACTCGATGGGCTTTTTGGTCCGGACATAAAGCGACTTACGCAGTCGATACTAGTCAAAGGGATCTTCGAAAGCCGCACAGAGGGCCAGGTGATTAGGGATAGAGAACGATATTCCAGCATCCAGAGGGATGTGTCACTTGAGTATGACCGAAGACCATGAGGTTGTGGTGGAGGAGAAGGATGTACGGATGTGAGGATACAGAATCATGACTGGAGCTTTTCAGTGGTCAGATGTGTCTGAACAGCTTGCGATGCAGAATCCTTAAACAGCTGTCTAGGCAACCCACTATTGCACAGCTTATTGTTATTTACCATCGAGGCCTGAGTGTTGCTGGATATTCAAGTAGATATAGCGATCGGAGATCTCGATTGATTCTAGTATCTCAGCGATTTGCGTACAACCTATCTCCTACATTGCGTGCTCGTTGTACGTGCGGTGAGACGATTTTGACGCTGAAAAGGTTATGCCGTGGGCGATGGAAGGGAGTTAGGTACGGGTGACGATAGTCTGGAGAAAGTGCTGGCCCCCAACGTTTCGCGCTTGGTCCTCTATGGACTAGCTCCCTGACCCTTTGGCCTGTTCCGCCAATCAAGCATTCCGTGACCACACTTTCCTCCTTTCGTTCGTATCTCCTTGCAGCGGGCTTCACGTGTCTGTTGCGACGATTAATGCTGTCCACGCCTGTTGTTGCGTGCTCACAGGACCATCACACAGTCACGACCGCATGAGAAGTTGAATCGTCGCGCAGCTTTGATTGCCGGCGATAGTAGCGTGGCCACTTCTCGAGCACTACAAAGGTCGTAAGGAGTGTACAAGAAGGCTCACACCAGTCATGACGAGCATCGACGTCGAGTCCCAAACACTACGATCACGAATATCGTCAGCGTCGGACACGAGTGGGTGAGAGGCGCATTCCGTGCTCCAACGCACTTGCCACCGCAGTACGACAATTGGGCGCTTTCCAACTTCACAGGGCTTGGCGCTTCCTACCGAGCGCGTCAGGGGCCTTCAGGTTCGTCACAGGGCCTTCAATTCAAAGCGTCTGGGACCAACTTGAAGCCGTAAGCCACAGTGTGATATCAACTACCTCGGCTCCGTGTATCGAGCCATCAGGATGCAGTCCTTACGCCCCGAATCGGCCGCAGCCATGACTGCGCATCGTCGAGAAGCCATCCGCCTCGCGAAAGCGCAGGAAAGAGCTGTCTCTGACAAGTGTGTACGCGCTGGCCAAGAACCTCCAGGCTACGCTTTTGACGAATTGATCGGCAAGGGCAGTTTTGGCAGGGTGTACAAGGGCCGGCAAAATTCGAGCGGCAAAGTCGTCGCGGTCAAGGTGCTTGACATCGACGAAGCTGACTTCCAAGCATTTGGCGATATGCGAGATGAGCAAATCCGCGACTTCAACAAGGAAATTGCTATCTTGCGTCGAGCGCAAGAAAGCGGTGCAGAGAATCTGAACCAGATGATTGAAGCTCTGCCCGTACACAGCCAGCTATGGCTAGTATGCGAGTATTGCCCTGGTGGTAGCGTCAAGACGCTTATGCGAGCAACAAGGGATAAGCTTGAGGAGAAGTATATGATCGTTGTTGCTCGAGAGTTGGCGAAAGCTCTGAAAGGTCTCCATCAGGCAGGAATCATGCATCGAGATGTCAAAGCTGCCAACGTTTTGATCCACGAGAATGGTGGGTTGCAGCTGTGCGATTTTGGCATTGCTGCGGCTATCGAAGGCCAAACCGACAAAAGAAGAACCTTTGTTGGCACACTTCACTGGATGCCGCCTGAGCTCTGGGCTGACAAACCAGAGTACAATGATGAGGTAGACGTCTGGGGTTACGGTTGCACACTTTACGAATGTGCTACCGGTACACCACCCAACAGTGATGTAAGAGAACGACAACAGCTAAAGGTGCGTATGAGACGACTGAAACAGTCTATTGAGTTGCCCGAGAAGGAGGGAATGAAGTTCAGCGAAGGGCTCAAATCTCTGGTCAAGTTCGCGCTCAACCCCGATGCTGCTTCGCGACCATCGATGTATGACATCCTACAGCACGATTTCTTAGCAGGCACAGAGGAGCAGTACCCCACGCACTCTCTCATCGAGCTTGTGCAGCATTACTATGGCTGGCTTTTCGGAGGCGGCCAGAGAATATCCTTATTCATGCCGGGCGGAGCAGCAGCGGCATCTGAACTAGACGACTTTGGCGCAACAATGACTGAGGAATGGAACTTCAGCATGACTCAGGACTTTGAGAAGAGAGTCTCAACAATACTGGAGATTCCTGACTTCTCTAGCTTCGCTGATTTCGAATCTGGCGAAGACGAAGCGACTCCTAGAGGCTCGACAGAGAGCAGCAGTTTCAGGTCGCCTCAGCAGCCAATGACTGTCACAGAGAGAGCAAACTTCGATTTACGTGTGCAGCGTGGCGAAGGGTTGGCAAACTTGTTCGATCAACAACGGCCAGCGTATGAGTACAGACAGAAGCGAGACTTCATACCGATCAGAGAGCCTGTCAAGCGTACCTCAGACTTACCGTTGCGAGCAATGGCTGAGGACAGACCAATGTCTACTGCTTCAGTCACGCTCGATCTTGGCGACTTTGATGAAGAAGATTATGCCATTGCAGCACCACGAACAGGGGATGATCGAATCCAGACAACATACGCCGCAGCGACGCCGATGAAAGAAGAGCCTGCATTCATCCTTCCTGATGCGGCCACAATACGTGCTAAGCGCGCGGATTCGAAAGGGCCAAGAGAGAGAACTGACCAGAGTCTGACGGCAAAACCGGCCTCTTCAGCAGAAGGGGTTTCTGACCCGACAGCAGAAGACTGGACAACCAAGCACGGATCAAACACACCACAGCTGCAAGAGGCCGCAGAGATTACACCTACGATGCATACGAATAATGCAAACCCAAGACACACTATGGGCTGGAGTTTCGCTGATGCCATGAACGCCATCTCCCAACCTAATACACCACAAGAAGCATTTTCAGGTGGACGAAAGGTCACAGAAAAGGCATCGTCAAGCCCTGAACGAGAGGCAAAAGCCAGAAAGCATGCGACAATGGAATGGTCGTTCTCGACGGCTATGGCAGAGGCAGACACGGAGCCAGAAGATGACACTCCAGAAGAACGGACTCCTGGTAGGCATAGCCGACCGGCTCCATTGTTGAGGACGACGACTATGCCCGTGACTTCGTCAGAGGTACACGATGCATTTGAGGATTTCTCCTCGAGACCTAGCACGTCTATGTCAGGCGCATATTCTGAGAGCTCAGCAAGCTCCACTGACTTCGATCCTTTCTCGCTCGATCGAAGAACACCGTATGAAGAAGACGGTCCCGGCGACGCAGAGCTCGACGACATTGGGCTGACTGACTTTTACGCGTCTCGGGGTCGAACAATGCTACCTCCCGATCTGTCAGGACCCGGACCAGATGTTGGCATTACTATCACACCTCGTGTGAACGGGAACAGCAGCACCTCGCCCTATCTAGTAAGCCAAGCAACAAGCGGAATGGAGAATGGCATGCCGCATCCTGGTTTGAACGGCAGGAACGGATCCTTGACCGCTCCGGTCAGCGCGCGACACTCGCCACGAGGACCTTCATCACCGCGAAGCCTTGGACACATCAGAGGCAACGGTAGCGGCGCTAGCCGGGGATCAGGGAGCTCAACCGGTAGTGGTAGCGCAAGAACCACTAATAATGTCTCGACAAGCGTCGGCACAAGTATAGACTCTGGAAGCAGTGGCGTGGGTGTGGACGGTTACAATGCTCATGCGGTCAACCTACCGATACCTGCTCCTCCGAGTCTTGCTGCGATGTCAGGCAATGCGAGCCCTGATACTGTCCAAAGAGAGCTTGACAGATTGCTTGGAGAGTTCCAAAACGCCCTAGGCGTCGCTGCCGATGTCATCAGCGATGCTGGTAGAGGTCGGGCACGGAGACGGAAGGGCATAGAGAGCGGAAGTGAATGGGAGGACGAAGATTAATATCGTTTGGATGTGCACAACTATATCATGTAAAATTAGCATCGTGCGGGCGCACCTGACCCAGCATACCGACTAGTCCTGCGGCGCACGCTTACGCCATCTATGGGCGAGTAATGGCAGAGATTGAATAGATATCTTCGCTGCAGTCGTCGTCCAGTCAACCTAGGACTGAGAGGATGGTGCGACCTCGAGACCGGGTGCTTGTCTTTGCCATTGCAATCTGCGCCAGCCGTGTACTCGTGACACATTTCTAATCGCTCATCACGTTCACTCTGAACAGCGACGTGCCGTCGACAGAAGCGTGCTGTTTGAAAGTCACGTGACCATGATGACCATAAGCGACTTCTGGTAGCCCAAAGAAATTGAAACCCCATACATCTCATCAAAGTCACAAATGTCGCTCCGAGTAGCATCACGGCCATCAAGGTACATATGCAAATCCTGCAGGGTCGATCTCAGCGGGAGCAGGAAACGGAAGTATGGCACGAGTAGCATAACATCCAACCCTCGAGACATCTACGATGTCGTCGCGGTCGGTGGTGGACCCGTGGGTCTCGCGCTATTGACAGCTCTGAGTATGGATACGAAACCCCATGGAAGCTAGTTTTGCTCATATAAATGCAGAGTGTTCCCCAGCAACATCGCATCTCAAATGCGCTCTCATCGAATTACAAGCTCTGCCACAACAGAAGTCATGGGACCTGCCGCCGGACCAGTACTCGAATCGTGCAAGCAGCATCACTCCCACCAACCAATCTTTCCTGGAGTCGATCGGAGCGTGGAAGCACCTCGATCTTCGTCGTGTCCAGCCGTACGATGAGATGCAGGTCTGGGATGCGGGAAATGACGCCGCCATCCAATTCGACTGGAAAGCTGAGGCTGTGCGCTACAACGCGCCGCTAAGGACTGTCGCGACCATGGTCGAGAACGCGAACCTTACGAGAGCTCTGCTAAGGCGTCTCGACGAGCTTGGCGCAGACGACTGCTTGCTCTCGAGCACTAGCGTGGCCAGCATCGGAAACGGCATTGACGACCCGGAAGGACTGAATCTGTCTACGTGGCCCGTGCTCTCCCTGAACACAACAGACACGTCTGGTGCCTCAAGCACGAGGCAAATCGCAGCACGTCTCCTGATAGGCGCAGACGGAATCAATTCCCCCGTGCGCACCTTCGCAGGCATCAGCACGAATGGCTGGGACTACAACCGCCACGGTGTAGTCGCAACGCTCAAGCTCGAACCCCAGCCAGAAGACTCGCCTTTCCCATCTTCATCCCCAGACTCATCAGACGCCAACTCCGCTCTCGAAGACTTTCTCTCCGACGACGACCCACAATCCACCCTAACCTCCCAACAAGCAAAGCAGAACATCAGCCCCACCAACCGCGCCACAGCCTACCAGCGCTTCCTCCCGTCCCTCGGTGGGCCCATCGCGATCCTCCCGCTCCCAAACAACCACGCCAGCCTGGTCTGGTCCACAACACCGGCAATCGCATCAACACTCAAATCCCTCTCCGCCTCCGCCCTCACAAACACGATCAACGCCGCCCTGCGCCTCTCCCAAGTCGACATCAAATACATGCTCTCCCTCCCTTCCACATCCCCATCCAACACGCACGAATCCGAACTCACCTGGCGCCTCCAACACACGCCGCACCCGCCGCCAACCCGCGCCCCTCCAACAGTCGCCGCCGTGCAACCGAACACCGCCGCCTCCTTCCCGCTGCGCCTGCGCAACGCAACGTCGTACATCTCGCCGCGCATCGCTCTTGCCGGCGACGCCGCGCACACGATCCACCCGCTCGCCGGCCAGGGCCTGAACCTCGGGCTGGCCGACGCCGAGGCCCTCGCGCGCTGTGTCCTGGGCAGTGTGGGTGTTGGAGCGGATGTGGGCGATGTGATGCGGCTGGAGGGGTACGCGGGCGAGAGGTATGGGCGGGCCGTGGAGATGGGTGGGGGCGTCGATCTGTTGAATGGCGTTTATCAGATGGGTGGTGGGGGAGAGGAGAGTGTGAGTGGTGACGGGGTTGTCGGTGGATTGCTGGGACGGATGAGGGGGTTGGGGATGTGGGTTGTCGGGAATGTACCTGGGGTTAAGGAGGGGATCATGAAGAGGGCTGGCTGAGGGGAATCCCGGAGAGGTGGTGTATAGCACGGGTGAAGGTGTTGTTTAATGTGTATATTGTCTAGCGGTATGTATAATTTAAGATGGAAGTTGGTCGAGTGAGCCGAACCTGCCGAGCATGGTTGTTTAGAATAAATGGCTAGTTACTCCAGATGTTCTGACAGCTCGTAGGTCGGCACAGACGCCAACGATACCGAGCTAGTCTTCCAGAGGTGCCCATTCACCAATCTCGATCCTCTCCTCCGATAATACTTCGACCTGCAACACAGTTGTGTCCTTGGTCTGGGTGGACGATTGACCGGGTCTCTCAATCACCAGCCAGAGACCACCGCTCTGGGCTGAAGACATGTTCGTGCTCAGGTCAATATCTTCGATCCTCAAGCCATTCGCTATTGGATTATACTCTTCGTCATCAGCTGACGAGGATACTATGCACTGTCTGTACGGTCCCTGGTTCTGCTCGAGGGACATTTTGAACATGTCTGACCTAGAGCCAGATGACAGTGACGCTTTCCATAAGGCTTTCGTGACTCGACCTATGGTAACTGACGCAATGAGCTTACAAACGCTATTTGTGAATACCGCAGGTAGGGCCAAAATGCTCAAGCGACCACTTCCTTCTGCTGGCAAAGCCTTTATGGTAGGAAGTGGGATGTCCAGAGTGGTATGGAGGTCTAGCTGGAACTTTGACAACTGGCCTTGTTCGAAAGTAGAACAGACTAAGGTATACGTACCTCTGTGTAGAGTCGTCTCGATAACTGCTGAGCCACGTTTGTAATCGCCCGAATGAGCGACTATGTCTCGTTGCCTCAATTTGGTGATGCGCCGTCCATCGCTCGAAGCAACGAGCACTTTTACATGGACGTCAGTGTTTGGCTTCGTGTTGGAGCCATCGGAAAGGACTCTGAGAACCAATGCAGCTCGTGTTTCACCATCGACTCTTAGAGTGAACTGGGGGTTCTGAAGATACTGGGCAGAGTTAGAGCTACCGCCAGCCGTGGCTCTTGTCCAGGCTGCCTTGACCACTTGAGGATCACGGTATGTCTGATAGGCGCCGCTAATTTCAACGAGCGAGTTTGAGAATGTGGAGAGCGTGAAATTGTGCTTGCCTGTTGGCAGGTCCTGACTGACAGCCACCAGTGTGTAAGTCTCATGTGCTTGCGTCTGGAAGCGCAGCAATGTGTTTGGGGAATCCACAAAAGGACCTTGTACTTTGGCGTTTTCGCTTGAGAAGACTCTTCCACCACTTTTGTTGAACAGGTAGAGGCTGATATAGCCGTTTTTACCGTTGTTCTGAACACTGAAATCACCGGTGCGAAAGTGCCTGTTAAGCAGAATCCACACTTCACCAGCTCTTTTAGCTTTGACAGCGAATTGCGGGTGGTCGACGAAGAGGTTGCCAGCTTGAACTATCTCGGGTAGATGCCAGGTAAAGTGCATGTCTTCGCGGTAGGTGAACAAACATGGGTCCCAGTTGACATACATATTCTCGAAGTATTGGAAGACATGGTTGAAATCCATCCAGAACGTTCCGGGCTTCATCTGCTCCCGCTCCATCTCGTCTACTGGAGGCTGCGCGGTATCGTCCTCTTGTCCTGGATGCGGTCGGCGTCTTGCTGCTCCCTTCCACACATCCCCATTGGCCCAAGGGTTCTTGATCAGGAGCTCCGAGATGTCCCCTGTTTGCTCCATATCAAGCACCGCGTAATCATGTTCAGCCCCGAGGCCAAGGAGTTGCTGTTCTCGCCGCCCAAGCTTACCGGTGCCCAGAGTACACATGATCTCGCCTTTAACAAAAGCTGCATATAACTCTTCCCACAAGGTTTGCGGTTCAACGTCTTCATCGTGCAAGAATATCTGCTGCGGGATCCAACCGGTCAGGACAGCTAAATCAGTACCAGAATTGCTTCCAGGAAAGTCATAGCCGCCCCTGACTTTTAAGTAAGCCTTCTCAACTATTGTTGGCCAGATCCGGCCTGGGTTCGATCTGTCGACGATGTGCAGTATTCGTGGCGACTTGGAAGTAGGGAGGCGGTCATCGACTTCTACTCGTCGCCAGCAGCCATTGAAATAGAAACGTAGGATGTATCTTCCGTTGGGCGACACATCCGGATGTTCGTGCTGCTGGTCGTACGGATAAAGAATGGTAGCAAAGAGCTGAGGGATATTAGGAAGGGATTGGTATTCAGCTAACGTCGTACTTGCCTTTCTGTGGCCCTTTTCTGCTCTCGCTCCTCCGGCACACAAACTAGCCACTACTGAGCAATCAGGGGCGGCATCTTGTACCATATCCCAAGATCCAAACTTGTCCATTGTCACCTCATTCTGAAACGGTTCGACATGCCTGTCGACGTTGATGCGGGAGAGAGCTTCGTGAGGTCGCTGCCAGCCATCAAAATGCTTCAACTGTGTCTCACAAAGAGAATACTCAAAGTCGTCAGTCCATAGCTCCTGGCCGTCTTTGAGCAGAAACTCGTCAATCGCAGGAGGCGTGGTCCACGGCTTGAAGACCGCACCGTTCAGCTTCGAACCTTCCAGTAGAATAATATTCTCGCGCGTAGTCAATTTCCTCGTTGAGAGTGGAGGTTGCGCTCGACTGCGACCAGCTGATCGCGCACTCTGACCCTCATTGTCACCCAGTTTCTTGAGGCGTTCAGCCTTTGCTATCAACTCCTTCGTCTTCGCATCCAACCTTCTCTTTTCCGCGGCATTGTCTGTCAATCGCAGAGCTTGCATATACAGCTCAGCCGCCGTGATGGTGGCCTCCAATGAAGCACGACTGTCATTATTGGTGGTCCGCTTCTCCGCCGCAACAGCTCTGGCTTCCAAGTCCAGCCTCTTCTTGGACGACATCTTTGATGAGTGCCTGATGTGAACCCAGCCGGGACGTTTCCGAAGGCCCTACTAGTATTAGCCTTCCTGGTATGACGCCCGTCAGGCCGGGATCGATGACGATGCTTGTTGATTGGACGGGGTCGGTGGGCCTCCAAGCTGCAATGGTTGATCAGTGTGGCTTGTGCTTGGAAAATGGCAGCCGAGGTCCGACTAGGTCATGATCTTGCCCACTTGTGCAGCACCAACTTGTATGGCTTCGCTTGTCCGGACCATGATGCGAGACTGCTGTAGTAAGTCCACGATCGTTTGAACTGTGCCGCAGGCCTTGCATTTTGCTTACAGCTCGCCGGACTCCAGACTGCAGTCACAGTCCATTACAATTCTCCCTTGCATCCACCTCACTAGTTGTTTGAGGAAACCCAAGCTTGACACCAGAATCTCGTAGGTTTGGATTTGGTACTGGACAGCAGAGAAACAATACACAAGCTATAGCACATGTCGACCTCACATCCAAAGCCTCTCCCACCATGGGGTTCGGCTGTTGCTGGCGCCACAGGCGCTGTCATAGCGAATGCAATGGTCTATCCTCTTGACATGTTAGAGCTCACCACGTCACTGGTTCCATGGAGAGGCAGAGCTAACAGCTACACAGTGTAAAGACACGACTACAAGTACAAGTGCGCAGCAAGAAGACGGCCGATGTTCCGCTCACGACGAATGACCGACACTACGAGGGCACGCTCGATGCAATCTTCAAGATCGTGGAAGACGAGGGTATTCAAGGTCTCTACAGTGGATTGAGCGGTAGTTTATTAGGCGTCGCTTCCACCAACTTTGCATACTTTTACTGGTACTCGGTGGTCAGACAAGCATACACCAAATGGGCAGCCAAGGCAGCACCACCTTCGACGCCCGTCGAGCTATCTTTGGGCGCTCTAGCCGGTGCGTTGGCGCAGCTGTTCACTATCCCAATCGCTGTCGTCACCACTCGACAACAGACGCAACCCAAGGGCGAAAAGAAAGGCATCCTGGCAACAGCACAAGAAGTGATTGACAGCGAAGACGGCTGGACCGGGCTGTGGAGAGGCCTGAGAGCATCTCTAGTGCTTGTAATCAACCCGTCGATCACGTATGGTTCCTACCAGCGACTGAGGGAAGTCATCTTCCCCGGCAAAGTGGCATTGAGACCCGCCGAGGCATTCCGTAAGCCAACCCCGACCCCCTTCCAAAAAAAGACATCGCTAACATCTGATTGATCGCAGTGCTCGGCGCCCTCTCGAAATCCCTCGCAACAATCGTAACGCAGCCCCTCATCGTCGCCAAAGTCGGCCTACAATCGCGGCCACCACCAGCACGAGCCGGCAAGCCATTCAAGACCTTCCAGGAAGTCATGGCCTACATCATCGAGCACGAAGGCTACATGGGCCTGTTCAAGGGCATCGGCCCACAGCTGATGAAGGGTCTGCTCGTGCAGGGTCTCCTCATGATGACCAAGGAGCGAGTCGAGCTGCTGTTCGTCGTGCTGTTCGCATACCTCCGCACCGTGAAGCAGAAACAGCTCAACAAGGCCCGCGACGCCCTCAAGGACAGGGGCATGCCGTATGCGGAAAAGGCCGTCCAGCAGGCTAAGAACGCGCTGCCGGCACAGCTGAAGTAGTGCTTCCCTGCGCCGTCCAGGCAAACCCCGTACGTCCGGCCGCGTCGTGTGGATGTCTGTGTGATGGCTGGGACGGTCGAGTCAGAAATATGTCGGGTTGATCGAGGGGACAAATGAAGGGTCGAATGCGATGAGACGGAGGGAGGCGGAGAGACGGAGAGAGCACCCACAACCATCAACCCTCGCCACAGCTGTCGCCTGCCCTGCCCTGCCCTGCCCTGCCCTGCCCCGACACATGCCCACCCCGGTTCTGGCTGGTATCTGCCTATTGTCTGAAAGGTTTGGCTTTGGCGTTCGTTGTCGGGCTATCCCCACCCCTTTCGGTATTCAGCCGTTCACGCTAAGTGAGGTTACAGCATGCACGAAAGGTACGGGACACGTATTCAGGATATTTTTGTCAAAAGACTAGCATACTCATACCACACCTCTTTTTTCTCCCCTCTGCTCCATTGACTTCGTAAACACGAAGCAGAGATTCAGCACCGGCAAACCCGCGCGCTTCAACAATGCTTTGCGCACGAGCCCATCAGATGACGTGGGTGGGGATACTGACGCGCACAGAGACGGTTGGTAGACAGCCCGGCCTAGCCCAGCTCAGCTCAATTTATCATCCATCTATATCTCAGCAAGCACAGGATCTGATCTGTACACGGCACGTTTTTGCCCGCCCGCCTGTTCAGCAACCACACGTCCCATGCATCGTAGCCAGACTATTCTTTTAATGATCCCTCTACGCAAGTATCTATCTACCTGCCTACCTGCCTGCCTGCCCACTACCTAAAAATCAAACTCCCCCCTAAATTGGTCCAGATTCATGCCCAACCCCACCTTCTCCGTCAGGTCCCTCCGACTCATCCCACTAAACGCCCTCCGTAACGTATCGTAGATGTTGTTGCTCTCGTTCTGGTAGATCATCCGCTCCAGCTCTGCGTCGCCAATCGGGTTTCCGTGGCCATCATCTAATATATCCCGCGCCTGCGACATGCCCTGCGCGCCGGCCGCCCGATGCAGCGAGAGTGCGCCGAGCAAGTGGCCGGCCGCCTCGGGGTAGCAGCCGATGTTGATACAGCTCACACCGAGATTGTACCTCGCGCGCACAAAGTTGGGGTTCTCCTCGAGGGCGCGCGAGTATGCTGCTATTGCTTCTTCGGATTTGCCGCTGTTGGCGAGGGTCGCACCGAGCCGGTTCCAGAGGAGATGGAGCTGGCCTTCGCTGTTGACGGTGCCGCCCTCGTGGGATTGCAGTGCGCTGTTGAAGCAGTCGATTGCTTTTTCAAAGTCTTCTTGGCCGTAGAAGAGGACGCCGAGGCCGACTTGGACGTCTGGGTCCATGAGCTCGCCGCTGGGGGAGAGTTGGGCGGCTTTGATGAAGAGGTTGGTTACTTTGTCGTGGAGGATGATCTGGTCGCTGAAGCCGACGTCGGCGGGAGAGGAGAGTTGATCGGGGGGGCAGACGGAGGGGTACTTTACCGAGAGCCAGCGTTCGAGGGTGCGGTAGGCGGTGCTGTCGTAGCCTTCGTTTGTGTAAGAGACAGCGAGGCACATCATGGCGTCGAGATTTGAGGGGTCGAGTTCTAGGGCTCGTTCTAGGGCTCTGATGGCGGGAGCTTCCTTCTCATTCTGGGCTTGAGCATTTCCTAGTTGAACCCAGGCTTCGACGTGGTTCGGGTCCTTTTGGACCGCTGCTTCGAACGCTAGGGCGGCGAGACTCAAGTTGCCGTGCGAACGCATGATTTCCATGCCTTTGTCGAAGGCGGTTCTTGGGGAGACCTGGTCTTGGGTGAAGGGGTTGTTTTCTTCAAACATGTAGTTCCCTAGCATAGGTTCACGTTCGAAAGGCTGATGGGTGTTCAGGCCCATGTTGCTGTCGAAGTTGTCCCAGGCGGCATAGTCCTCGGAGCCGTAGAGATTCTGGTCGATGTCTTCGGTCATTTGTCTAGAGGTCTGGTCAGATTTGATGCCATTCCACACTCTTTCGAACTCAGCAAAGTGTTCGGGGTGGGAGGAGACTGACCTGTCCATCTCATTGAGTTCCCTCTCCATGGCCTCCCTGGCCTCGACCGAGACATTGTCTTGCTGGTCTAGCTCGGCAAACTGTTCTTCCCAGTTCTTGTCGTCCAGTTCGACCATGCGAGACTTTCCTTTGGCACTTTCTTGCTGTGGTTGTTGCTGCATCTGCATGCCTCCACCATACATCCCCCCACCGTACATGCCCATTCCGCCGCCGTAGTTGTTCATGCCCATCGGTCGGTACATGCTGTTGATGGACTGGGACGGTTGCTGCTGCTGCATGGGACTTGCGGCCCGTTCATATGCTGGTTTTACTTGTTGAAACCTGGAGAAGTCGGAGGGGCTGAAGGCACCGGCTCTATTGGGGCCCATCTTGGACGAGGCAAATGCAGCTTCCATTCTTGACTGCTCACCGGGGTCGAACTCGGTGGCCCAGCCTGGCGAAGGTGTTCTTTGCTGCATGCCGTGCATCTGTGGTAAGTCTTGTCGCATCTGTTCCATGGCGAAGGGTTGGTGGACAGGACCTGCCTGCTGGAAGTCGTTCATCATCTGGACCGTGGTTAGTCACGCCTGAACAGGGCCGAGCGAGGTGGCATACCTGGTCGGATCCATTCGGCGCCACCCTCGATCGCATCGACTCTCCCAGCTGCCCAGGGGCATTGCCGACCATGCGGTCGCGCTGGAGGCTGTTGTCTCCTTGGACATGTTTGGTGAACTGTGTAAGAGGGTTGCCTGCGGTCGAGCACTCTGCGCCGCCTAGGAAAGACATGGTGGTGTTGTGCTTGAGCGATCTGTCCAATCTGGACGCGCAAGGATTCGGCTACTGATACAGAATGGACAAGGTAAGACACACTGCAACAAAAACTCGAGACAATGTGTAAACGTTGGTGGCTTGACTGGGGTCCAATTGGCAATGTGCTGGGGAAAGTTGAAGGCAAGACGCATCCCGCATTCAAGTTCAACGTGGACGCTGCACTTTCGCCGGTCCCTCTAACTAACCGAGGCCCTAAGGCTCGGCTGCACGTGCACACCGGGGATGGGCGGCAAGCATGTCAGCCAGTGGCTTGAAGCCGTACTTTTGATCATTAGAAAGATGGAGAGTAGAATAGCATGCAATTATACCGTTGACGGCATGAATTCATTCACGTGGGCTTCCACCAAACTCCCCTGCCCTTTCCTTCTTCGCTTGCCTCAGATGCCTCAGATGCCCCTAATAAGGCCCGTGCTTGCTATACAGCATGTCCTGGCGGACGGATTACTTTTGTACATTGGCCTGACCTCAGTCCGCCTTCTTACTCTCCATGGCCTCGTGTGGCCAGTGTGCCGCCAGTCCTCGCCCGTAGATGGTGTACATGACAAACACGTGTTCCAAAAAGACAAAACATCACTCTCTCAGAGACCAGATCACCTCGGGGTGTTCCTGGGCGCCGTGCTAGGGCCGAACGAGTAGTCAACTCGTAGTTTTCGGCCGTAGTTCTCCTTGCCAGTCAATACCTTCATTGCCTCCATCGCACTCTTGACATCGACAAAGTCGGCGTGGGCGAATCCTCTTGGCTGGCCCGTTCTTCGGTCAATCGCCACTCGCACATCGATCACGTTTCGAATGCCTCGGAACAGGTTGTTCAGGTCTCGGTCGGTCATCTCGAACGACATGTTGCCAATGAAGAGCGTCTTGCTCGGCGGGTTGACCGGCTTGAAGTCTCGCCCTTTCTCCGGTCGGTTCTCTCCCTCGTTGAAGTGGGCGAATGAGACCATCAATCGTCGGCCTTCGAAGAGCTGCTGGTTCAATTCGTCGACCGTCTTCTGGGCTTGCTCCGTGGTTTCGAACTCGACGTAACCGAATCTATCAAACACGTTAGCGGCGATCCCACCAAAATCATGCCTACTACTGACCCCTTGCTGAGACCACGAGCATCTCGAATAAGACGCGTCCTCTTGACCTCACCATAGCGCGAGAACTCCTTGGCCAAGTCGTTCTCCGTCACGTCGAAGAAGAGGTTGCCAACGTAGACGGTTGGCTTGGGCGTGGCTGGTTCCCTGAATGGTTTGCGAGCATCCATGGTACCTCGGTTGGTGATACCCTCGGTGAGAGTGGCGGCAGCATCACGAGGCGATGGCGCCCGATCAACAGTCTCGCGGACAGCCTCGGGCTCGGTCGCCGTCGTGGTGGCATCGTCGGTTGCTTCGGTGAGGTTGGAAGATTCAGCCATCGGAGGTTTGGTGGCGGTTTGCGCCCCGGCGTTGGTAGCTTCTCCTCCGGCATGGTCTTCGTGGATGGCGTTCTCAACCTCCTCTTGGGGTGTAGGTTGTAGTTGAGAGATCGGCACCTCGTCCTCCTTTTTGGCCTCAGCTTCTCCTGATGCCCATCTTCGCTGAAGTTGTGTCGGCGCCGAGAAGCGCGATGGTCTCGAGGGAAGAGAAGCGAATGTTGTGATGTTGCGAGGTCTGGTGGCGATGGACACGGAGCGTGTGGTCAACAGTCGCGCTGCTGCTTGTCGCAAGGGAAGCCTGGAAGGGTCAGTCACATGAACATCGGTTGGGCATGCATACTCACATCTTGGAGGGATTGTAGTGAACGTAGAAGTTAGAACAACACGAATGAAGACGAGAAATTGATGGAAAACAGGACTTCGAAGGTGGTGATACAAGTGCTGTGCTTTGGATGTCTCGAGAAAAAGTTCCAGAGACACTGCTCGACCAAATCCACTCGACCTGGCAATCATCTCCCCATGCAGAATCCCCCAAGCTGCTGCTAGCCCGATCGGGCAAAGTTCCTGCCTGACTAAGGATGTACTCATGAAGTAATGCTCACGTACTACACAACGTTCCTAGTGTTCGACAGGAATTGTGCCGGCTAGCCTAGAGCTTTGGTAAAAGAAAGTGATGCCTGTCCAATACTATGTGACTACTGCCGGAAATTCTAGCTCTCAAAATCGCGAATGACTCTCAGAGAACCCCAAGAGTGGGAGCTCTTGACAGAACTGCGCAGCTCTCTAGCAGAGATGTGGTTCTTGCCGATAACGACCTAGACTATGCGCCTGCACTGTTGACTTGCAAAGAGGAAATTATGTTCAGGCGAACCACGACCTAAACGGCCTCATGGCACTACCCATCCTAGTCCCTTGCTAACGCACAACTGCTGTAATTACTGCTCTACACGTGCCACAATGTTCTCTTCGAGATTACGGCGACGTCCCTTCTGGCAAGCCCTCTCACCGCAGTTTGGTGAAGACTGCGGACTTCCTTGGAAAGGTAAGCTAGCTTGAAGGTCGGTGCGGCATGCCTGACCACCGGTGCAGAGGTACCCAGTGACGACTTTGACCTGTTCATTCAAGCCTCTGGCACTGATCGAGCTACCACGGTGCTGGTCCTCGAAGAATCAGCCGCAGAAGCAGAAGTCCAGAGATTGGAGAAATGGCTGCAGCGAACAGCCAACTCACTACGCCTGGTCGTGCTATTAGGCTCGACGGATCAAACAACATCAAGAGCTCTGCAAAGGCTGCAGCTTTGGTCGAGCGGACCGTGCACACATATGATAAGGGTGCTAACACACCAACAGCTTACTCGAAAAGCGAGCGTTCGTGCCGGTCTTGCCTGTAGCATCGGTCACCCGACTGTTACCCACGATCCAGATTTTCGGCTCCAGCACACCCGCCATCGACATTCCCTCCCTCAAGCCTCAGCAAGCAGACGCAATGCAATGGGCTACCAGCTCGGCTCCGCGCAAACCACTCACTACCGACGAAGCTCACACTATCCAGCAGACTTGCGGATCACTTGAAGGTCTAGAGAGAGCAACGCGGACGCAAGAAGGACGGCAGCGGCTCGAAAGCCATCTTGGCGCGAACGTCGCCAAGGGTGTGTTCGAGTTCTGGGACGATGAGTGGATTGCTTGAAGACAGGAGTCTTGGTCGTTCGCACCAAAGGATGAGCTGGTCGCTGGTAGTGTTCAAAAACGATATTCAGCAGTGCGCGTACTCGTAGCTGCACCAAATAGATTCCATGCGCTAGTTTGACGAGGAAAAATGTGACTTTCCTCAGTGTGCACTATAATATTTGAGGGCATTGCGTGTCACCCTTTCACAGCCTCAAGCACTCGCCACCATGCGAGGAGGAGCGAAGAATGATTCAAGTAGTGTGCCTGAAATAAGGCTCCAAACGCTAGGAGCTGCGCGTCTTGGTCCCGGGTCCCGCTCCGGCCGCTGGGCGCCGCTCACTTCCTTTTGTCGGACCCCAGATCGTCGTCATCGCCTGCCGGTGCTGCCACAATCTGTCGAAGCCCGTACGGATACTACAATCACAGCATTTTTGCTGCCTGAAATCCGATTGCGCGGCTCTTTCCTCGTAAGTGCCTTCTCGTGCTCATTCCAGTCGTTCTTTGCCCTCGTATACATGCTCATAGCAGAACGATAGGCGATGGTAAGGTCGAAGCCCCATCTCCGGCGCAAGCAGCTGCTGACTCGAAGTAGGGCCAAACCAAAAGACGTGAGGGCAAGCGCCCCGGAAAGGCGTCTCTGTTCGGAGGTGGCAAGCAGGACGCTGGAGATGGGCAGCCACAGATCAAGAAAGCCGCCTTCGAGATCACCAAGAAGAAGGAAGTCGGTGTAGCAGATCTCACTCTGCTGAGCAAGGTCTCCAACGATGCCATAAACGACAACCTAAAGAAGAGATTCGAACATGGAGAAATATACACCTACATCGGCCATGTGTTGGTCTCTGTCAACCCTTTCCGAGACTTGGGCATCTACACCGATGCTGTCTTGGACTCGTATAGAGGGCGCAACCGCCTCGAGGTGCCCCCACACGTTTTCGCCGTGGCCGAATCTTCCTACTACAACATGAAAGCCTACCACGAGAACCAATGCGTGATCATCTCCGGAGAGTCAGGAGCTGGAAAGACTGAAGCCGCCAAACGCCTGATGCAGTATATTGCCAGTGTGTCCGGCGGCAGCGATTCTTCCATCCAGCGCACCAAGGATATGGTCCTCGCCACGAATCCTCTACTCGAGTCCTTTGGCAACGCGAAAACGCTCAGAAACAACAACTCGTCACGGTTCGGCAAGTATCTCGAGCTTGAGTTCAATCAGCAAGGCGAACCTGTTGGTGCGAAGATCACAAACTACCTGCTCGAGAAGTCGAGGGTGGTCGGTCAGATTACGAACGAGAGGAACTTCCATATCTTCTATCAGTTCACGAAGGCTGCCTCGTCGGAATACAGGGAAACCTTCGGCGTGCAGCAACCACAATCCTACGTCTACACCAGCCGGTCCAAGTGCTACGATGTGCAGGGTATTGATGATACCTCGGACTTTCGAGACACACTGGAGGCTATGAAGATCATCGGCCTGGCAAAGCCCGAGCAAGACAACATCTTCCGCATCCTGGCCGCAATCTTGTGGCTCGGCAACGTGACCTTCCGAGAAAACGACCAAGGTGGTGTGGATATCGCAGATAAATCGGTGGTGGACTTCGTCGCCTATCTTCTCGAGGTCGATGCCACACATGTCAACAAGGCTTTGACCATTAGAATCGTCGAGACCGCACGAGGAGGTGGACGAAGAGGCTCAGTGTACGAGTCACCCCTGAATATGGTCCAAGCAGCCGCTGTACGAGATGCTCTCGCCAAGGCACTGTACTTCAATCTATTCGACTGGATTGTGGCGAGGACAAACAAATCGTTACAGACGCGCACCAAAGTGGAAAACACCGTCGGTATCCTCGATATTTACGGTTTCGAGATCTTCGAGAACAATTCTTTCGAGCAGCTCTGTATCAACTACGTGAACGAGAAGCTGCAACAAATCTTCATCCAGCTGACCCTGAAGGCTGAGCAAGAAGAATACGCTCGAGAACAGATCCAATGGACACCCATCAAATATTTTGACAACAAGGTCGTGTGTTCACTGATTGAGGACAAGCGACCGCCGGGCGTGTTCGCCGCGTTGAACGATGCGTGTGCCACCGCGCATGCGGATTCGAGCGCGGCTGATCAGACGTTCGTAGGCAGGCTCAACTTTCTGTCAGACAATGCCAACTTTGAGAATCGCCAAGGCCAGTTCATTATCAAGCATTACGCTGGTGACGTGAGCTACAAGGTGCAGGGCATGACGGACAAGAACAAGGATCAATTGGCAAAGGACCTGCTAAATCTGATTGACGAGAGCTCTAACACATTCGTGCATGAGCTTTTCCCCGAGAGAGTCAACCAAGATGACAAGCGAAGACCTCCTACCGCTGGCGACAAGATCAAGGCATCTGCGAACGAATTGGTCGACACCCTCATGCAAGCCCAGCCATCCTATATCCGGACCATCAAACCCAATGAGAACAAGTCTCCCAAGGAGTACAACAACGAAAACGTTATGCATCAGATCAAGTATCTTGGTCTCCAGGAGAACGTCCGCATCCGACGAGCAGGTTTCGCCTATCGGCAAGCCTTTGACAAATTTGTGGAAAGGTTTGCTCTGCTTTCACCTAGATTGTCATACGCTGGCGAGTACACATACACTGGGCCTATGGAGCAAGCTGTCAAGATCGTCTTCGAAGACACAAGCATACCAAAAGAAGAGTATCAGATTGGCGTCACGAAGGCATTTGTGAAATCTCCTGAGACACTGTTTGGTCTTGAGACCATGCGGGATCGATACTGGCACAACATGGCAATTCGAATTCAAAGGGCCTGGCGCAATTACCTCCGATACCGTGCCGAAGCAGCAACAAGAATACAGAAATGTTGGCGTAAGTCGAAAATCGGACTCAAAGAAATCGAGTTCAGAGACCAAGGTCACAAAATCCTACAAGGACGCAAAGAAAGGCGAAGATACAGTTTGCTCGGCTCGAGACGATTCTTTGGTGACTACCTGGGTATCAATATGCCTCGAGGCGCTGGCCAAGTCATCCGCGATTCGATCCACCTCGGCAGTCAGGAGCGTTGCGTGTTCTCGGCACGATGCGAGCTTCTGGTCTCAAAGTTTGGTCGCTCATCCAAGCCGATGCCGCGTATACTCATACTTACACCAAAAGCAATATACATTGTGGCGCAACAAGTCATCAACAGCTCGTTACAGATCTCAGCAGAAAGAACGATACCCAATGGATCTGTCAAATTCATCTCAGCCTCGACGCTGCGAGACGACTGGTTTTCTATTGGCGTCGGGTCCCCACAGGAGCCCGACCCGTTGATCAACTGTGTTTTCAAAACCGAGTTCTTCCTACAATTCAAGACCATCTCGCCTGGAGGAACAAACTTGCAACTGGGTGATCAGATACAATACAACAAGAAGCCCGGAAAATTGGCCACAGTCAAAGTCATTAAGGATCCTGCTGTTCCAAGGGATGATCAGTACAAGTCAGGTACGGTCCATGTTGGTCCGGGAGAATCTCCGAGTTCGGTCTCGAGGCCTACACCCAAGGGCAAGGCGATCGCAAGACCTATAACGACGGGTAAGCTACTCCGAAAAGGCGGCCCCGGTGGGCAACCATCGAAGATGACTTCACGGCCGAAACCTGCACCGAGGCCTGCTCCAGCTGCTGCACCAGCCGCGTCACGACCCGCACCCGCACCTGCACCTGCAGCGTCAAGACCTGTACCCACACCTGCAGCCTCACGGTCAATACCCACACCTGCGACTGGTGCAGCCACTTTCAACCAAGCTGCTACGGAACCAGCGGCGCGTCCAACGCCAAGTCTGCCACAAACGAATGGTCATGCTCGGAACGACTCAGCTGCCTCAGCCAGAGCGCCTCCGCCTCCGCCACCGCCACCACCCTCGGCGGCCCCAGCGGTGTCAGACAAGCCCCAAGTCAAGGTGAAATATGATTTTGAGTCACCAGCTGCCAACCAACTTAGTATCAAAGCCGGAGACATCCTGGAATTATCGCAGAAAGAGAACAATGGCTGGTGGCTTTGCAAGAATCCTAAGACAGGCGCACAAGGATGGACACCGTCTGCCTACGTAGAAGAGATCGAACATACACGAGCGGCCCCTCCCCCTCCACCACCACCCCCTGCTGCTCCAGCGAGACCGATGCCTGCGGTCGCTCTCAATGGGCATGGAGTAGATGGCGCGACAAAAGGCAGAGCTACCCCACCGGTGCCTCCAACTAAGCGACCTGTGCCAGGTGGTAGGAAACCGGCCCCTGCACCGCCAGCGCGGGATAGTGCTGTCAGTCTGAGTACGGGCAGTGGCACGGATAGTGGACGTGCTACGCCCAACAGCATTGGCGGAGGCAGTCTCGCAGGCGGACTGGCAGAGGCCTTACGAGCGAGGCAAAGTGCTATGGGCAATAGAAAGGATGACGAGGATGATGACTGGTGATGAATGGCTACTACACGACTAAGTGTTGTGGGTTGTGATGAGGGTGCACGACTTTCTGTTGAGGTTTCTTTAGTGGGCGCCGCCTATGCAACGATTGTTTTCGAGGTACTGGTGGTGCAGCATGATTTCGAGAATGGTAACAGCCAGCCAGATGCTCGGGTTTCGCTTATTCGTCTCTTCAGCAACATGAGTTAGATAGCTGGCCATTCGTATCATTTTGCTTGTGCTATGTAGCCTCAGATGTTCATACGGGTTTCACACAAGGAGGTGGCGACTGTCGCGACTTCCCCATGGGGTAAGACATGCATTGTTGACCCCGCACTGTCTCGTTAGCTTGCATCGTGGCTGCGCGTTCCCCAGGATGAGTGGGGTGAAACACGTCCACTCAAGCTCTAACAGCGGTTGACAAGGTAGCATTGCCTCGCACAAGCAAAACACATGCCGCTGACGACGACCACTGGTAACCCCCAGCTGGGCTGTAATGGTCAACTCCGAGCAGGCCTGCGACTCCTCTAGATCACGCGTCTTCTACGCGATGAAACGTGTCGCCTACCAACATTTGCCGCGGCTGAAGTCCACATCCAGTGCCTCGCGCGAACTATGGTCGAGTGCCTAGCACTGTAGCTTCCTCGATGTTCCGCTTCTCATACACGCCTCCTCAATTTCAGTCCTGGATGTGACCACTACTTGCAAGTTGAGAGCTTCTCACCACGAGAAGCGATCTCTATCAGTCCCTATATCGATTGTCCATCGCCGCTAGAAAGTTAAGGCAGATGATAACAACTGGTTGAGTGCCGTCGCTCGCCGGCGAATGAGATTGGATCTTACATACGGAACTCCGCTACACTCTCCGAGTCCACGCGGTGAACAGGAATAGCTCAAGTGTCATCATGGCCTCACGCATTTCGCTCACGGCTGGACGGAAATACTCTTGTTTCTACGCTCGTCCCAGACTGGCAGCACGTTCATCGTGGCTACCGCTGCTCAGCAAGAGCAGTGCGTGGCAATCGGCATCGCAGTATGTCCCTACCAGGAAACTATTTACGCAATCCAACAAGGATCATCGGCCGCTATCATGTCAAATAGCCGCACATCAGCCACGGCCTTTAGCTTTGGTCAGGCCGTGTTTGCCCTGGTCTTCTCCCGCACGGCGCACGATCTCGACATTGCCTGAAGAAGTGCCATATGAGAAGCTCACCGTTGGTATACCCAAGGAGACTTTCCCCGCAGAACGCAGGGTAGCTATCACACCACAGAATGTCACCCTGTTGCGCAAGAAGGGCTTTGGTCGAGTGCTCGTTGAGGAGGGTGCCGGCGAGCAAGCAAAGTTCTCCAACTTCATGTACGAACATGCCGGTGCTACCATTGTCAAGCAAAGCCAGATCTGGTCGGACAGTGATATCATCCTGAAGGTCCGAGCACCGCGAACAGACAGCCCTAATAGTGAAGTCGACGCTTTACAGAAAGGCACAGTCATCATTTCCATGTTGCAGCCTGCACAAAACAAAGCCCTTGTTGATGCTATTGCTGGAAGGGGTGCAACCTCATTTGCCATGGATCAGATTCCTCGCATCTCCCGTGCCCAGGTCTTTGATGCTCTCAGCTCGATGGCAAACTCTGCTGGCTACAAAGCTGTTCTCGAAGCATCAAACCATTTCGGCCGTTTCATGACGGGCCAAACCACTGCAGCGGGCAAGATTCCTCCTTCGAAAGTGCTAGTCATAGGAGCTGGAGTGGCGGGTCTTTCAGCAATAACTACCGCTAAGCGCATGGGTGCTATTGTACGGGGGTTTGATACTCGTGCGGTGGCGAGAGAACAGGTTCAGTCACTGGGCGCGGAGTTCCTTGAGGTCTCTATAAACGAGGACGGAAGTGGTAGTGGAGGTTATGGAAAAGAAATGTCTAAAGAGTTCATCGACGCAGAGATGAAACTTTTCATGGAACAAGCCAAAGATGTTGATATCATCATCACTACCGCCATGATACCGGGAAAGCCTGCGCCTCGTCTTATACTGAAAGAGCACGTCGAGGCAATGCGGCCTGGCTCAGTCATCGTCGATCTCGCGGCCGACTCTGGAGGCAATTGTGAGCTCACTGTACCTGGCAAGGCAACTCTACTGGACTCGGGAGTAACAATCATCGGCTACACAGACTTCCCTTCACGGCTACCAACACAGTCATCAACCTTGTACTCGAACAATATCACAAAGTTCCTGCTGTCCATGTCGAAAGACACCGGCAAGTTCTTGATCGATCTCGAGGACGAAGTCGTGCGAGGCGCTATCGTGACACAACAAGGAGAGATCCTTCCCCCAGCGCCTCGAGCAGCGCCTCCACCAACACCTCAGCCCCAAGCCAAGGTAGACAGAGTCGAGGAGGTCGTTGCGCTCACACCATGGCAGAAAACTGTGAGAGAAGTAACGACCGTCACAGGTGGTATGACTAGCATGCTGGCTCTGGGAAAGCTGACTTCTCCTCTATTCATGGCCAACATTTTCACAACCGGGCTAGCAGGACTGATCGGCTATCGAGTCGTTTGGGGCGTCGCTCCTGCTCTCCACTCGCCACTGATGTCCGTTACAAATGCCATCAGTGGAATGGTTGGAGTTGGAGGCCTATTCATCATGGGTGGCGGCTTCTTGCCTGAGACAATACCACAGCTGTTAGGCTCAGCTTCCGTGCTTATCGCTTTTGTGAACATTGGCGGCGGTTTTGAAATCACTAGGAGGATGTTGGCCATGTTCAAAAGGCCTACTGACCCACCTGAGTACCCTTGGCTCTACGCAGTCCCAGCCGTACTCTTCGGGGGCGGTTATCTGGCTGCCGCTGCCACCGGGACAGCCGGTCTTGTGGAGGCTGGGTACCTCGTCGCAAGCGTCCTGTGTATCAGCTCCATCTCGGGCCTGTCAGCCATGCACACGGCAAGGCAGGGAAACCAGTTAGGCATGCTCGGTGTCGGCTCAGGCGTGCTAGCCTCATTAGTTGCAGTCGGATTTGCACCTGCCGTGCTTGCACAATTTGCTGCACTTGCTGGTGTTGGCGGAATAGCTGGGGCATTGATCGGCAGAAGGATAACTCCTACGGAACTGCCACAGACCGTTGCCATCTTGCACTCATTGGTGGGATTGGCAGCTGTTCTCACCAGCATAGGGAGCATTCTAGCACATATCGGCAGCATCTCCATGCTACATCTGGTTACAGGGTACCTGGGAGTTGTCATCGGAGGAATCACCTTCACAGGCTCAATCGTCGCCTTCATGAAGCTTGCTGGCAAGATGTCGTCGCGTCCGCTGCAGCTCCCTGGCCGCCATGCGATAAATGTTGGACTTGTGACCGCCAATGCTGCGACTATGGGTGCCTGCCTGACTCTAGGTCCTACTGCACCTGCTTTGGCGGCAACCTGTCTGACCGTCGGCACTGCCTTGTCGTTCATTAAAGGCTACACTACCACTGCAGCTATAGGCGGGGCAGATATGCCAGTTTCCATAACTGTTTTAAATGGGCTGTCAGGATTCGCTTTGCTTTGTGAGGGGTTGATGTTGAACAATCCCTTGCTAACAACGGTCGGGAGTCTGATAGGGGTGTCCGGCAGTATCCTCTCATACATCATGTGCGTTGCTATGAACCGCTCCCTCACTAATGTCTTGTTCGGCGGAATTGCAGCACCGACAGCAGCAAGTAATGCTGCCGTCTCAGAAGGAAAGTCGGTGTCAGAAATCACTATTGAAGACACAGCCGAGTCACTCACGAACGCCGAAAACGTGATAATAGTGGTTGGGTACGGTATGGCGGTCGCAAAAGCGCAGTATGCCATCTCTGAGATCACAGCTTCCCTCCGAGCACGTGGTGTGAATGTTCGCTTCGCTATCCATCCTGTTGCCGGGCGTATGCCAGGGCAATGCAATGTGCTCCTCGCCGAGGCGTCCGTGCCGTACGATATTGTGTTGGAAATGGATGAGATTAATGACGACTTCCCGGAGACGGATCTTACGCTTGTGATTGGAGCGAACGATACTGTTAATCCCATCGCGCTGGAGCCTGGAAGCCCAATCGCGGGTATGCCTGTTTTGCATGCTTGGAAGAGTAAGCAAACTATTGTCATGAAGAGGGGGATGAGCTCTGGATATGGTAAGTCATCACGATGGTTGTGGAGGACTTCATGCTAACGCTGTGACAGCGGATGTGCCTAATCCAATGTTCTACATGCCTAATACCAAGATGCTATTCGGTGATGCGAAAAAGACTTGTGACGGTAAGTGCTCCTACGGAAACCTTCTGATGCATTAAATGCTAACGGTCTCGTAGCATTGAAAAGCGCAATCGAGATGAAGGCTAAGAGTCAGTTCCACGTTTGAGTTGACCACCTCAAGCGTGCCACCACCAACACGATCGTGAGGTGGACTCAGTTCACCCAGGAAGAGCCTCAAAAAGCACAGTTGGCCAACTGGAGATTAGGAAAGCTGGCAGCTGCACCCTTTAGCATCGTCTTCATGTTTGACATAGAATGCCCTCGGTTCTTGGTACGTTTTTGCAAGTAGAGAGGATATGTTGAAGATAGACCCATGGTGACACACAATGACCTGAGTCGCCTGTCCCCGTTCTTCGACCACCAGTAGTCAGTTGCGGGCTCACAGTATCTGTCTTGTGGTCTTAGTTGAACCGCCCTCAGCCACTCAAGAACAGGCCCTCGTCATCTGAGATGGAGACCTCACGCCCAGTCCACCTCCTCCCAAGCTCCAAGAACGTCTACCGCTCCTCCCTCCTCACATGGACAGCACCGCTGCTCCGGTGGCACTTCCCTCAGCGACAGATACCTAGATTGCGCCTCCCTCCTCTCCACTCGCACCTACCCCCTCGTCGGATTCCAGTAGTGCTTTCCCGCGCGAGTGTCGCACCTTACTCGTCTGTGGGCCGTGCTGTCCCCGCCTCCCCTCCTTGCAGGAAGGAACAATCTACAGTACAACGGTGCTCGTCTGGCTGCGCGGGCATCCTACTAGCTAATTCAAATGGAGCGCGCGTAAATACCGTGTGTTCTGTACTGTGATCGTGGATTCGAGGGTCGAAAAGCGATGTGCTTGGTCGCGGTTCCTGCGTTGGCATGTGGATGCTGCGTATGCAGCACGGGCTACATTTCCAGGAATGATGGACGTTGGCGAGAGTACTGGGGCGCGTCTGAGTATCCTTCTGCTCGATTTGGCGATTGCACTCTGGTGTTTACAGGCTTACTGGCGTGCGTGGGTGCTCTTGAGAGACTACGGCCTGCTCGTACGACTTGGTCAGGGGGTGGGTGGGTGGTGTGCGCCTGCACCTGTCACGGCGTTGCAGTCAGTGGAAAGAAAAGGCAGGGAACCGCTTGGGAGTGGTTGTGCATATGCGATATGATTGATTGATCGATCGATCGATTGATTGATTGATTGATTGTTATGCCACTTTCGTGGCTCGTTGGCTTTCAAGAAGCTATCTATATATGGCTCTGCTCGATTGCGGCAGGAGCTAGCGAAGCAACTGCTGTGCTGTGGATGTCAAGCCCAGCGCGGCCGGGCCAGTGTGCTGCTGCTTCTCCATCTTCGCAGCCTCTCTCTCTCCTCCTTCGCAGCAGCCTCCCTCGCCGCCCGCTCTGCTGTGACCTTTGCTTGGATAGCTGTACCCTCCTTCGCGCTCTTCACTCGGTTAGCAATACCCTCATCAACTCTTCTCTCTTCGACAGCGAGTCGTGCCACGATCAGATCGTGACTGAAGTGGCATTTGTCTCCCTTGTCGCATTCGCCTGTTTTGATGATCTTGACGCAGGTTGCTCTGATGTGGTAGAGCTTGGCTTGCTCCTTGCAGGGAGCTTTGATGCTCTCACCCTTCTCATCTGGAACGACCACAAATCGATCACAGTCCTCGGCTCCTTCAGCTTTGCATGCGGCGTTGCGGTGGATGTATCCGACATGAGCCCAACCCCGGCCTTTGTCAGAATGTTGGCACTCGAAACCTCGTCGGAAGTCTGGGCGCAAGCTGTGATACCCTGCCGAGACACATGTCGTATGTCCTGTGCATTGTTTGCCGTTCATGTTGTGGGCACATGCGTCTTTGTACACTTGTTCGGCTCTCTGACCCCAGTACTCGTCGGCGATCTCTTCTGGCGCTCTAGCTTTGGGAACGACCTTGAGGCCGTACAGATCTGGGGCACCTTGTGTGCCAGAGTAGCGTCGTTCCCTTCCATGTCGCGCCATCGGCTGAGCAGTGTGAGGGAACGAGAACTGCGTGTTGAACTCGTCGGCTCCAACCACTTTTCATGACTGAGCGTTTGGCAGAACGTGGTCGATGAGGCTCCGGGGGGGCATCGATGTGTAAATATATATACATATATAGATATGTTGGAGGAATATGAGAACGCTGATAGTGATCGAGCGCTGTACTCAAGAGTGTATTGGGGTGAGAAGAAAGAAGGTCACAAAAGCCGAGGGAGTCGTGCGCTTATATAGTAGACAGACACCTGCGTGTCACCTAGCGCCAAGACTCTTGTGGTAACATTCATCCGACTCGCTGTTTCAGAAAAGACAAGTTTGTTGGCATGTGATGACGTTTGTGAGCAGTGACAGTCACTTGTGAGCGTATGTGAACAGCTTGACGATTGCGTGGTAGGCAGGCACCTGCGTGTCACTTGGTGCCAAGACCTCCGAGCAGTGACCTTCACTTGATCCTTGTTTCAGAAAACCAGCTGTTTGCCGTGTGACTACGTTGCACATGCAGTGACGTTCACTGATGAGCCTGTGAACAGCTTGACGGCCACGTACTAGGCAGGCGTGTCGTTTCGTGCCGAGACTGTTGTGACAACCTTCACTTGACCCTCGTTTCAGAAAACCAGCTCGTTGGCATGTGATGACATGTGATGACATACATGAGCAGTGACTTCAACTTGTGAGCCCGTGAACAGCGAGCTTGACTAATCACGTGGTAAACCATGGCAGCCAGTTAGCGTTCCAAAGCACCAACAGCCATCTGGTGACCGAGAAGGCTGGCCTAGCTGTGGCCCCGAGCTACCGTTTCTGTGTTGTGTGTAGTGCTCCTGTGCTCTATGCAACGCCTGGTCTGGATCGTGCCTTCGTCTTTGCAGGACAATCCATAGTGGCACCTCTTCCCGTGTAGTGATTGCGAGCTCTCTGCAGTGCAGTAGCCGCACGACGCAAGAGCAAATCGAACCTACCTCGACGACGGTATGGCTGAGTTTGTGGTCTTGCTAGTACTGAGGATGTGAGCGAGGATAGCTTCGCCACAGACCCAGATGATCATGACGAGGTTGGAATCGACGTGGGAGGGGGACAGCAAGGCGCAGGCCCGTGGGACACTCTGATGCCGTATGCGGAGACGTGGTATGGATTGTAGTCAAAGTGTGATGTGTCGTCGAGAATAAAACAAAGGGTGTAAAAGATGCTACGGTGGACAGGTATGCCGGAGGCATTTGTGTCTGTTAGAAGCAGAGCTTGCGCTCAAAGCACTGTACTACCTCTCATTTCGAACCTCTCTCATCCTCTTCTCAAGGCCACGCACTGCGTCTCCGACGGTAGCAACGTTCTCTTTCATGACTTCCTTGCCCTCAGCCATGGCATTTTCTGCACTCTCGATCGCCTCACGCCATTTTCTGATATCGTTTTCTTGAGTGCTGAGTTTACTCGCAAATTCGTCAAGTTCGGTCCTAACCTCCGCTGCACCAGCATGTATCACGCTCAACGCTCTCAGTCGCTCGAGGACCACGGGCAGTAGTGGTTGCAGGGACTGTAAGGTTGGCAGGATGTTGTACAGCGCGGTTATACGCGCTGCTTGATCATCAAGGAAGAGGGAGGTGAATTGCCGCTGCAGGTCGTCTTTGCTCGTCAGGGTTTGCTCGGTCTGGCCTAAGCCGGTTGCAGGTGGTCCGTTTACGTCCTGGCTACTTAGATTGCGGGTCAATCGTGCTTCGGTGCCTGCGTGAACAGCACTGTGGGAGTGTAACAGGTGGGCGTGCCGATCTCGTGTCTCGAGGAGTTCTTCAAAAGACTTGGTCGCTGCTCGTCGGGAATCTTCGAGACGTTTGGACTCGGAGATCAAGTGGCGGATCTTGGATGCCAAGGGATCAAGATGGACTGTGCTTGTGGTTGCTGTGGCCGTTGAGCGAGGGTCTACTGATGAATGTGGATCAGCGCTGGGCGAGAGGGTCGAGTACAGTGTGTCGATTTGGGTGGTAAGTGTGTCAAGTGTTGGCAGGATTGAGGGTTTGGTGGCTGCGGACGGAGACAGTGAGGAGACGCCCAGGGCCGTCTCGAGCGCTGAAAGGCGGTCGCTGAAGGCTGCGATTGCTGAAACTGAGGATTCTGGGAGGCTTTCTTGCTGCGATGGTGCGGTCGTCGCTTGTGTTTCAGGGGAATCCTCATCGAGACTACGCATGAACTGTTCTTCCAGGCTAGGGCCCTTCTTCTTTCTGGCCGTATGAGCTATGCCTTCTAAGACAGTGCTAAGCTCTTCGATACCTTTCGACAGACCTTCTTGGTTCTGACTGCTGGCTTGTGCTTGATCAGCGGTATGCTCGTCGTCACTATGGTCATCTTCGTCCTTCTCTGTCTTCTCAATGCGTTCTATCTCAGCTTGAAGTTCTGCGGCCTCACGCATCAGGCGGGCCAGACGTTGTTGCGTGGTTTCAGGCTCATCGTCATCGTCGTAGTACCCATCCTGCTGGCCGTTGCTGGCTTCGACTTTCCTGCGTCGCCGTCTTGTCCTTGCTTGGTAATCTCTCCTGCCGCCATGTATAGTGTCTGAGAAATTCACGTCCCTCGCATCGACTACGGCAGGCTCAAAACGGGCTCTGGCAGCGTCCCGATCCAGACCATGCTTGTCGAAATTGGGGTTATCGCTATCCGACTCTTCAGCAGAGTCGGTGGGCAATGTGCTTGCTTCTGTGAGCTCAGGCACAGCTGTTTCGTAGATCTCTGTCCCAAGGTCGAGGTCTGGGAGACCAGCATATTTCTTGACCCCTGCCATGATAGAGGAAATCTTCTTGCACGTGTCGTAGGACCTTCTCTGGCTGTGTGATATCTCCCACGTGCTTGGTAGGCTCGCTCAGGCCGGGATAGGCGTCGTGGATGGCGTTCCGTCGAGTAGGGCGTTTATGTAGGGAAGGTGTTCGGAGCTCGAGCAGACTGGTAGCTGGTCCTTTCTCCTGAAGTTCTCTTGGGGTGGACGCAGCTACTGTGCCAGAAAAGCTGGACGGGACAACACTAGTCTCAGTCGCTTGCTTCAGTCGTCCAGGTTTGCGTTGTTTGATCGGCACATCCGTCAACGGCAGACCCTGTTTGATGTTTGGTGTACAACTTCTTCTTGAGTTCTGTTGCGCGCTGGTTTCCTGCGCTGAGGTGATTCGAATGGGGTTCCGACCGCTGGAATGGCGATTCAACGAGTCCACAAGTGGCCAGTCAAGATCTCTCTTCTCTGTCAATCTCCAACGCTGTTGTACTGCTATCCACCTCGAATCCTTTGCCACACCCCTCCGCTCTACAGTGGTCTGTAGGGATGGGATGTCCTGGGCAAGTACCTGTACTGCTGTCCCTAAAGTGCGTCGTTCCCTCTCAGCCTGCTCTTTATCCTCGCCCGTTCCGCTTCCCAGGTTCCCCTTCCAGTATACCTCCCCGATCCTCCTAAATGCCTCAGTAAGCTCTCGTAGGTCCCGCTTCTCAACCCTCGCCCCAAATCACCAGTAATAAGCACTCTCAAGGACCAAGGCTCGATCCTCGTGCGGCAGGCGAGGGATCTGCTCGACAATATTCTTCAGCCGTTCGCGCCGTCCGTGGTCGTCGTCTATCCACTCGGACAGGACCTTCAACGTAACGTACGTATCGAATTGAGCTGCGTTGACGAATTGTACAAGAGCCTTACCGGCGTGGCTCGTGTCAACTACTCGAACTGCCAGGGCAGGGACATCTGGCTTCGGCTCCATTTCGGCCGAGGCCGAGTAAACAGTCTTGGCATGCTGTGACGCGTTTCGCGAACCAGTCAGATGTGTACGGCACCGTTGACATCGTTTGTTCGTGCCAGACACTCTTTCGAGACCGTGCAATGGGTTGCCATGTAGATCCAGCTCTTTGCAGAGATCGCACCGCGCAACATCTGAAGGCCCGTTTGCTCGATGGCCTGGACGACTGCCATATAGGAAAGGTGTCCATTTTGATGCCTTGAGCCGCCGATGCAACGGGATCTACGCACAGCAAATGCACCTCTCCTGATTGCAGGCCGGTGCATCCGAGACAAGAACAGCCTCTCCTAAGTCCAGGGCACGTCGACCTGTGATGACGCTGATCTTCATGACATTACGACTCTGTGGCCCGAATGCTCTATACTGATGCATATGGTCAACGCTCATGACGCGCCAGCTTTGCCCTTCAACGTCTTGTTATCGTGATCGACATCCCCCAAGAACCTCTCCCATGTATCGATGACACCCTGATAAAACTCCATATTCTGTGTTGCCAATGCGCCTAGACTGTCTCGGAACTCCAGGCCCTTGATCCTCTCGAAATCATCCACCTCCTTCATTACCTGCTGATCGAACATCTCGCTCGTGTTCTTGGCGATGTCGACCTCGCGATTGAGCTCCTCGATCCTGATCTCTAGCTTGCGTGCGCGGTCGCGTCGGGCCTGTTCATGGTCTACCCCGCGCATATCTTCTACTTTATGCCGGATGAACGTGGCTGGATTCAGCGAGCTGGAGGTGCCGTACTGTGCGTGCGAGACTAGGGTGTCGCGTTCTTGAGAAGCTTTCTGCAGGTAGTCGGAGAGCCCCTCAAAGTCGAGTTGTTTCTGTTCGCGCGTGCGGAGAAGAGCCTTGACGGAGCCGATGTAACTGTCCATATCTCGCAGGCTGCCGAGGTAATTCTGATCCGTGTGGTCTTTGAGGTGCTTCCAGCCACGCGAAGACTCTTCGACACAGCCAGCAAATGTCAGCACTTGAGGTTCTATTGCTGGCTCCAGGGGGGTGAGCTTGCGCATATTGGTCGCCAGTTCGGCATAGTCCTGTTCCAGATCGCCCTCTCTTCTCACCACCCTGGCGACTATCTTCTCGACGTGATTGAGGTCTTCGTCCAGCTTGTTCAACCTGTCCATGACTTCTATGAATCTACGGTCGGGCTTGTGCACCTTGGAGAAGGCGTTGAGCATGGTGTCTGCGACGTTATCGAAGAAACCCTGCGGCGGTGCTGTGGCCGGACTGGTTTCGCTGGCCGTGCTGCTTCTTGCTGGGCGATTCTTCATCTGCTGGTTCCAGTCTTGTGTCTCGAGGAAGAGGAGGAAGATGGTAGATCTGCGCAAGATCGGGTGTTGTGTTATCCTCTTGATGAATCTGTGCAACGACCATGCTCTTCTGTGGGTGAACTCGTTGCTAAATCTGTCACCTCGTACGTACGCCATGTTGTTCTTTTCCGGTAGCGGCGGCACTGCAGCTGCCTGGTATTCCTTGTAAAGGGCGTTGCGCAGGAAGACGAAATCTGTAAAGCGTCGCCGTACGGAGAAGTCGGATTTCATGAAGGAGGAGAAGTCTGACTGCAGCAAGTTAGCCCAAAGCAGAGCATGAATGGTCGGGGGTGCGTACCTGGGTAGTGACTTTGTATGAGACGTAAGCGTCTTTCGTGCCGTCGTTCTCCTTCATTGGCGAGTCCACTGTGCAGTCGAGTGTGCCATCTGGACCAATGCCTGCTAGATCTATCGCGTCCGCATTCTCGCCAGCCTGTGGTGGGTCGCTGCTGCTTGCCGTGCTCGTCCGTCTACCGCTTACGCTGCCACGTGGTAATGAACTCTCCTCGAAGCTGGGGCCTTCCGGAGACGTCGGTGTCTGGTCCCTTTCCCACTGCACACTGTCAAAACCCGTCTCTTGCTCCATTCTGCTCAACCTCGTATGCCAACGGGCCTAGACTGCTGCCTTTCGCTGCCTCTCGAGATTGCTTCAGTCGAGCTAGTGCTGGTTGTAGTTTGTGATCAGGCAGATGTTCGAGCGGTGGTTGAGTATGCTGAAGCGACCGGTCGTCAATGGGCAATCATGTGCAACAGGTGTAGGAAGGCGGACGCGTTATTCTCGACTGCTTGAGCTAAGAGGCAGGTGGGATTGCGCCGGCGTGGTTCAACCTGAGCTTCCGTCATAGGCAGTCCAGATAGTGGATACCTGCCTGAATGAGGCACCAGCATTCACGAAGGACTTAGGGGCAACTAAACCAGATGGACCTTGTAAAGGCACACTGGCTGTGAGTATGATAAGGGCGATGTACTGAATTCTATTACACCAAAAGGACACTGGCTGCCTCTCAACGTACCTTGCAGTTCTATCACTTACTCCACATTCTCATCGATTTAACGTGATCATCCCGATCTCCTCGATCTCAAAAGACACCCCCAAACAGCCAAAGGCACCCCTGTCACTTATTGATGCGAAAGGAAATCTGAGGTAACACGCCAGCCATGCAGTTTTGCGGTTCATTCTCACTGCGCAACTGCTTCTGCACCCTCTATCCTGATCATGTTCCGCTTCCTGAGATATTCAACCGTCTTCTTCCGCTCCTGCACATTCATCTGTGCCCAGTTTTCCAGCCTTGAGAGCGTTCCATCTTTGTTTACCACCAATGGCCCTAGCGTGTCAAAGTCACGTGGTGTCTGATCTGTTGCGGGCTCCGCTGGCAGAGCAGGCACCTTTTCAGCATGGCCATCTGTGACATCGTTGTCGCGACTGTTGCTCACTTTTCTCGTCGATCTTGGAGTAGCTGAGGATTTGAACTGCCCCTTGTTTGGTTTCATACCCGAGACCGTCCGCTGCAGAATATACAGTCTCGTCTCAAGCGGAACCTCAAACCAGTAGCTAACGATGTTGTGAGGCAAAGCATAGCCACAAACAACCATGTCGTGTGCGATGTTGTGCAGGTTCGCCAGCGGCACAGCAAGGAGAGAAGGGTACATAGCATGCAACAGAGCCGTTGTGCCACCTTCCTCAATACCTGCCTGATCCTTGCTCGTCCAATATCGCCAGAAACCACCAGGTGTATTCCAATCAATTTTCTTGTTCCATTGTCGTAGGGTCCGATCCATCTCTGGCTTCAAGATTCTCGGCTTTCCTAGAACTTTGACCTCATGTACAACTTCCCAAGCCCCGATGGCAAGGCTCGGATCCTCGACAACTACGAAATCGAACCGGGACCAAAATTCGGGCATGAGGAATGCGGTCTCGTTGGCAGACTTGTCGTACACCCACAGAGGGTCTCGGAAGAGCCGTTTATCTGGCAGCGATGCGGAGGATGGAGACGGGGCTGTGGGACGAGCTGTGAGGGCGGGATGATTGGCATCACCAGGGAGGATAATCGGGTCCCGCCTCTGGACGTTTGGCTCTGGTTTTGAACCTACTACAAGGGGAGTTGGTTCTCCAAGAACGAGGTCAGAGGGCGGCGGCTGTTCCAGAAAGCGGGTGACGCCGGATTGAAGAGCGAGGTTGGTAAGGTGAACATGGATTTCTGGTTGGCCCGTCCTAGGCTCCCACCTGGAGATGAAGCCCTCAGCGTGGTCATGATAGTATTTATGAAGAGCTTCGAGCGCTTGCCCCCCAGGATAATTCTGTGCTGATAGAGGAAGGAGGATGGTGTGACTGACGAGTGCCGTAATGATTGTGCTGACAATGGCGGCGTAAAGTAGTACCTTGGTTACAACACTCTTGTGAGCGTTTATAGTGAGCCGTGTACAGGTAAGCGCTGCCACGAGTGTCAACGAGGGCACGATTGGGAACATGAATCGAGTTTCCTTATGAGGCAAGATGGAATAGATCAAAAGGTAAGCGTAGCTCGGAATGAGGTTATCGAGGACGCGAAGGTCCTGCCACGTTGCGGGGAAGATGAACAGCAGGTCGACCATGAACATCTGGTTCATCAGCAGCCGTGGCAGAGATACGACCAGATACCAATAGAATGGCTGCGTGCCCCATTCCGAGGCACCTTGACTTCCCTCTTTCGGGAACACGTTCGATACGAACGCTGCTAGCTCCGGCCAAAGCGGGTTGGAGGAGCGCCAGAAGTACGAGTCGATTGTGACAGTGAGGACGAGGGCGATGAGTGCGCCAGGAACGATGGATGGGACCAAGGTGGTCCTTATGAGAGATACCTTGGCGTCAAAGGTCTGTGGTTTCAGTAGCAGCCATAAGCAGTGTGCGCCCAACAGAAGAGCTAACTCGGATCTGAAAATGACAGTGGCAAGGGTCATCAAGTACAGACCAAGGCGTGTCCTCTTCACCGGACCCAAGGACGAAGTAGGGTTGGGCAGAAGGCATGCTAGCGAGATGGTACCTGGAGTGCGTCAATGAGGGAAGGACAAGAAGTTAAGTTCATCATACTCAGAAAGAAAGCAAACATGTTAGGTAAGGTCCTTGAAGCATAGTACCACAGATGGAATTGACTAGCTTGAAGCACTACATACCACGTAGCTGCAATGGGCCCATAAGCACGCTCAACCGCTCTAGCGAAGATAGCCATAGCAGTCGCATTCATGCCTCCCAAAACAGCTCTGACATGAGTCTGTGCTGCTTTGCCGGCTAGGCTGCCAAACCATATCTCTGGCTTTGCTAGCCCTGACACCACGAGAGAGCCGATAAAGGTCCTAGGCACAGCTCCGGGAAAGGTCATGTGGTCAAAGTACGCCATGAACTTGTTCGTAGCGTTGCTGATTGGCACGCCATATTCGAGGATGTCATGCGTGGCTTGTATGTTGAAGGACTCCTCGACTTTCGTGTATGGTGAGACGTGAAGATGCAGTATTGCAATGGTTGGGAAGATGACGAACGCGAGCTGCCAGGGAGTTGGGGCCATGGTCAATCGTGAAGGCGGCCAGCGCAATTCACAGCATGTTGACGGGAGGGAAGCGAAAGGGGATAGCCAGAGCTGATGGCCTAAGGCATACAGTAGTAGTCCGTACTTCGCCACCTAACTCTGAAGACACATGTGCCTGGGCAAGGCGGTCTCAGTCTGACCAATCAAAGCGCCCACCCTGCGGCGAACGGCCAGTTCAATCTGGCTTTAACCCACGTTACAGAGACCGACTCCAAGCCGGTTACAGCCTTGATCACATCCTCCTGCTAACAACTGTGTCTGCAAGCTGGCCTCTTGAAGCAGAACCCGTCGCAAGTGCGCAGCAAGCAGCTACACATAGCACTCAGTAAGCCGACAGCACAACACACCATCCGTGGCACACTCCGCAAGCCAGTCGAGACACCACTGCAGTCCAGGTCACTCCAAGCCAAAGACCACGGGCAACAAAACACCTTTCGAAACACCACCCTCTCCAGCCCCCGTCCAACGCCCCTGACACACCACCACCGCCATGCTCTTCCTCTTCGGCTTCGGCAAACTAATCTACATCTCCGTTCTCCTGCTCAACGCCATCGCCATCCTGTCCGAAGACCGCTTCCTCGCCCGCATCGGCATGGGCCGCAGCGCCATGAACGCCGACCCGGGCTTCGGCGGCCCACGTCAAGACTACGACAGCACCAAAGGCCGCCTCATCAACCTTATCAGCTCGATACGCATGGTCACGCGCGCCCCACTGATCGTGGTGAATGTGTTCATCATATTCTACGAGATTCTGCTGGGTTGAAGGGGGCCCTGGAAACACGCGAAGATGCGAGGATATGAAGTACGTCGACGGTCGCTGTTTGCCTCCGGAGAAGAACGCCAGATGTTATGTGCGTGGAAGGGTCACCGGGGGGGCTTGTTGAGCTACAGAATGAGGCGCTGATATTCGTTGTTCGCGGTACACAGCCGCTCGTGCTAGGGACAGGTCGAAGGACACAGGCAAGCACTACAGAGAACACGTTTCTTTGCAGCGGTGGGGTCAAGGCGCCCGACAGAGGACATACGAGTTGGAGCCGCACTTGACAGGGTTACGCCTGAGATAAAGACAGAGGACGCGCTCGAAGCCTGCTGCCAGTTGTACTACCTTCTTCTACACGGTCAATCTCGCTCAGTGACCACGGAGCGCCGGTGCATGAGCAAGTGTATGAGTAGTAGCAGGGGCATATCGAGGGGCTTGCGTGTCAGACCGGGTCTTCGCTACTTCCGAGGGCTGCGGCCGCAAAAGCACAGGGAAGAGCTTGTAGACAGAATCATCTGATGGACCTAACATGCTGCAAACTCAGCACAGCCTGAGACAAGCCGACCCCGCACACAAAACATATCAGATTCGGCCGCGTAGTTCTTGATTGACATCGGCCCATCACATCGTCGCAGAGCATATCTCTTTCCAGCGCCGTACAAAGGAATGGCAGTGCTGATCACATTATTTCATTAAAAGCACTCGGCTCGTGATTGAACCCACGACCATCGCTGTATCCGTGTACTAGACTCCTCTATCAACGTATGTTCGCCTGTACAGCTATACATGGGTCTCCACGAAGATATCTCCTGGTCAGCTTCAGTCTACCGCCCAGAAGCACCCACTACGAAGCCAGGATCAAACCTCACGTGGTATGGTGAGCATGGCGCTAGGACGATCCCAGCCCCTGAAGATCCTGCTCATTTTGGAACGAAGAGATCGCTGCGGGTAAGTCGCCGTGGTTGCAGCATCGTCCACCACTCATGGAGACAGTAAGTTGAACGACTTCTTCCGCAAACTGAATCTGTTCCTCTTTTCTTTGCCGTCCTTGCTGCTCTCTGGCGACTCGTCGATCGTTGGCTCGATCGCGATCCGGCTACTAGGAGAAGACGTCTTCTGGTTCTCCGGATCAGGCGTAGACCTCTTCCCGTCCTCGTCCTTCTTCACCATCGAACCGAACTTGAAACTCTTCGACCGCCGGAAGAGGTTCATCCGGGCAGGACTACTACCGTTTGTTGGTGCGTCGTCAATTGGGGGAGTCTCTTCCCCTCTTTGGGCAGCCTCGTCTTTAGCCAATTTCTTGCTCTCCTCCATTGCCCAGCGCATCTGCTCGGCATTCTGTCGTGCTGCCTCGCCAAGCCTTTCGTGGAGAGCAGCTCGCCTCTCCTTTTCTTCTTTTTCTTTTTGTTTCTTAGCTTCCTTCTCCGCCAACTTTGCAGACGCTTTCTGCTCCTTTTCAAAGGCTTTCTGTTCCTTGTCTGTTCTGGCCTTTTCTTTCCTGCTCCGCGGCACTTGGAGGATCGGCGTCGATTGAGGCGCAAGAGGAGGTGTCTGAGGGTCAACATGACCATTAGTCATTGGCGGCGCCGTCATAGCGTGATCGAGATTCGTCATGTCGCCGTTCCCGATGGGTGATGCTGGAGTTGCACTGCGGACTCGATGCAGCTCAGCAGATTCCTTGGCTTTAGCCTCGGACAAGGTGACTTGTGATGCTCTTCGCTTCGTAGCCTCCCGCCTTTGCTCGGCACGAACCGCTTCGATCGTCGTTTCCTGGTAGAATAGAACGTATGCCGTTGCCAGGCCCGGTTTGTCTCCAAAGAAGTTCTTAACGTAACTTTTGTCTACGGGCTCTACCATTTCGTCGTCGAATAGCAGCCAACCGCGATCTTGGGTTTTGATCACGGCGACGTAGTGGCCATGGAAGGGGCCCCCACCGATATGTACCACCACTGCGTAAAGTTCGTAAATCCGATCTGGGTCCTCGGCGTCGTCTGTAGTGTTGAAAAGCCGCAGATGGTAAGGGTAGACCACCTTGTGGAACAGCTTCTGCAATCTTCCGTAGTCTTCTGTGTACTTGAACCGTTTTAGATGTAATGTTAACACCTTCGGTAAGCTCTTGATCTTCATTCTCTTTTCCGCTTCCTGCAGGCCGCCACAGTTGTCACAGTGGAATTTATTGCGTTCGCACAGCATTTCCTCTTCCGAAAACCTCCTTAAGCATGAGGTCACTGAGGTGTGCTGATCAAGATCGACTGAAAGGTCCAGGAAAGGCTCGTCTCTCTGAGAGGTATTCTCACACGTGAGACATCGTGTTTCGGAGGTTAGGGTGCCCTCGAACATGTCCCTCAGCCACTTTGTCGGACCTGGCTGAGCGATGGGAAGCACCGATGGAAAGGAGACGGTGCTGGTTTCGGGCGTTTGTCTCGATGAGTTTTCGGAGTCGTTTTTCTTCTTCTCCTCGGCCTCGGCCTTGAGTCTCTTCTTCTCATTGTCGTCGATATTGTCCAAGAGAGTGTTCAGCAGTAAGTTGAAGAACTCGTGGGCGTCTTGATGCACCTGGCCTCGAAACATCTCGTTGTCCCTCTTGAGCACCTCCACAAGCTTGCTTGGACTGACAATGCCGTGCCGTTTCTCGTTAGTCACCACTGCCTCGAAGATGTCTTTCACCGAGCTGTAAAGCGAATCCGGCATATCATAGGCGGCGGCATTCTGGTAGCTCATGTTCAAGATCGGACCGGCCAGCAAGGCCTGCTTCTTCTTGTACTCAGGCGACTCCTTGTCTTCTGCCTTTTGCTGTGGTGTCTGTGCATTGGCACCAGTTGGCTTTGGGGCAGGAGGCTTCTGAGCCGGAGGTGGGGGTTTGGGTCGAGGAGGTGCTGCGGCAGCTGCTTTCGATATGCTGTCTGGTGCTGAGCGCTGAGGATAAGATATTATGTTTTCTCTAAATGGCACCGAGTAATACAAAGACTGAAGGATGGAATTGCAATAGCTGGAGCACGTCAGCAGGGATACTTCTGAAGGCGATTCTTCGTGGCAGCATACCATGTATTCCCAAACTATAGGTCGATAGTCAGCGCTGGCAACTCGCAAGGCAGAGGCAGGAACGACTCACATTTTCCATCCCCCAAAACTTGTCGCTGCCATCCTGTCGCAAAGGACCGGCACCCTCTAGCATGCGCTCTAACGGGGTCGGTAAGGGAGCATTGGGGTCCGGCTTGTTCTTCGCCGGCGTCGTTGCGCTCGCATTTCGACTGTCCTGCCGGCAGACGTGTCAGTCAAAGCTAAAGAAGCAGGAAAGAGGCCACAGAGCAAGTATAGCAGTGCAGCAGGTACTGTTGTCGTACGTACCGTGTTGCTCTTAAGCTTTCCGAAGAAGGAAGACATGGTGTGTGCGCCTCATCTGCAGCTTTCCGACTCGGTCGGATAATCGACCTTTGTCTTGCCCTCTGCTTGTGTGGCCAGGCCTGGGAGCGGGTATGGTCCTCGTTGTCTCTCACACAGTCGTCGCACACGGAGAACCCAACAAAGCTTGGGGACGACTTGCGAACAAGGATCTAGAGCTTGTGACTGCGGCGGGGGGTTGTCCGAAGTGGTGCAGAGATGCAGAGATGCAGAGATGCAGAGATGCAGAGATGGCGACCGCGATTGCTGGGGGTTAAGTGGTCTTCTCCAAGAGCGTGGTCGAAGATTCAGCCGATGAGAGCTTCACACGGAGTCAGCCACAAGTATTGTTGGAAATGTCTGGGCACGAGTGATATATTGCAAGGTGTGGTTGTGCTACAAGCGTCTGGCAGAGTGTTCTTGAGGGCGAAGCCATAGGCAGATTTCACCGTCCGTCGGCTGCGCAGTCGCATCGGCCGCGGCGTCCTGCTAGGCTCTCCCATTGCTAAACTCCAGCGTCAAGCGCTGCCTCCAGAGTGCGGAGCAACAAGCACTGGATGCATGCATCATCGTCGTGCCTTGACATGGCGCGAGGTGTGATAGGCTCGCCCGGCCTTTTCGTATCGCTAGCGGGAACCACAGGTCACTTCGCGCACACCAGCGCGTGGCATCTCACGCTGAAACCTTGCTTGGGCTAGACCACTTCAGAGGCTAAATTCTGTTTGGCGGGCTTCACCAGCTCCCACCGGGCTAGTGCACAAGCTGGACACGGCACCGAGAACGTAGCTACTTGCGCTTTAATTACTTGAATAACATGGTAAGGGCAGTGTCAATATCCCCTGACACGCGTGGTCAATACTACGTGAAGTTCATCGACAACATCCCCAGGAATTCGGCATGTTCGGGTCTGGAGTTCTCGTTAAACCGCGGCATCGGTCGTTCCTGTCTGAGCGAAGACTAATCGGCATTTCCATTCTCCACGTGCGGCTGCACGGTCGAACAAGACCGGCCGTCGCACGCGCCACGCAGTCGTCGGCTATCCTGGAGTTCGCGATTGCTCTACCATGAAAAGGGCCCGACTACTATCCTTCGCCAGCAGAGCATCTAAGGAGGAGTCGACGAGGGAGGCATAATGTTGAGTCCTCACGGAGCCGGAGTACAACACTGGAGGAAGTTAGAGGCGTGCAGATGAGAGAATCATTCTTGCTGAAGCTTTAGGATCTCAGACAGAAACTCTTCAAAAGACAGCGTCACATATCCATCTCGATCATCGTCGTACGTCTTGAACACATCTGTCATCCTCTTGAGCCGTATGCACGCCTGCACAAACAGGTCGAAGCTCATCCCACCTCGATCGCCTCTGCTGCCCCTCCTGTCGTGTGCCCTGTCATTGAAGGTCGAGTACAGCAGCCCAATGAAGGGCGGTGAAAGGCGGTAGCCGAACGCGACCAAGGCATTTGTGAACTCCGCAAGACTGATCTTCCCACTCGCATCCTCATCGAAGCGTTCGAACAGCTGCCGCCAGGCTGCGAGGAATCTCCACAGGTTCTGGAATTCGCCAAACACTATTACTGGTCCCCCCGGGTGTCCAGGAGGAGTCGTCGAGAACATGCGCATCAGCGATCTGATGGTCTGAGGATCGAAGGGCGTGAAGTCCGCGTTGACTAGAGCGGAGCCTAGTTCCGTCATGGTCAAGGAGCCCGTTCCTGAAACGTTTGCCGTCCTGAAAAGAGGGTATAGATCTTCTGAGTCTGCATCTGGGGGTGGTAACGACCTTTGAGGTGGTGCTTGATTGTATTGTTGCTGCTGCAAAGGTGACCCTCCATAGCCTCCTTGGGATGGCCGTGGACGAGCACCACGACCATAATCTGCAGGCGGTGGAGGTGATTGTATGTATCTTTGGTCTACATGCTGGCTGTGCGTGGGGTTGTAGTTATGTTGTGTTTGGCCGTTCTGCGGCCGGTGCGACTGTTGGGAAGCATGAACTGCTGGTGAGGGTCTTCGGTCGGGAGGGGTTTGCGAATGCTGTCCAGGTCGTGGGAGAGGCTTCTGCTGTTGTTGATTCTTGATTTGTAGCTGGCTTAAAGCCTGTGCTGCTTGCTCCGGCTCCGCATGTCTAACGATTATGTCAGTCACGACACCCCAAACTGGTCAGTGTCGGCATCCTTACGCGGGCAGCGCATCCGGGTTGAAAGTTTTATTGTATGCCATTCGCGACTACCTGGGTAGATGTGTGGCTGGCGCATGCGCCTGCTCTATACAGAACTTCAAGTCGATCAACTTTTACGTCCAAGATGCGCGAGTTACACGAAAAGCGGTGACCGTAAAGAGCAGAACAAAGTGCATCTGTCCGTAACTAGGAGGGCATAAAGGACCCGCAGATCTAATCGCGATCGTGTGCCTTCAAGTTGACTGCTGACACCCAATTTACGGCCCCGGGTTTGGCCTGCGGCACAGCAATCCCTACTCAGCCTGGTAACGCGCCGAGCTTGCCTGTTGCGGGACCTTGTTCGCTTAACTTGCTGGGCCTTTGGCAGCTCCTAAGTTAGCCTTGTGTCTCGCTAGCCATAACTGTCCTTGAGGAATTTGTATGCATCTGATTTGCAAGAAGCTCAATAGCCTACAGGCTCATGTCAGCATGAATAAGAGGGCGCCGGTCGTCACAATGCCGTAAGCCTCTTACTGCATGATGTACACAGAGATTGGTAAACTACTGGTATGTTCGATGTCCGCGCAGGCTTCATTACGTCCCGCAAAGTACATGGTACCGGTAGTATCAAGTAATACATTCCTAGTCCTTGTGCGTGTCCGTGTTACGAGTAGCTTCAATGGTGACCACTGCATTTACGCGTGCCGACCCGATCCCCCGTCGATGGTCTAACCAACAAGAGGCAGACCCCTTGAAGTCACTGGTAGAACTGCTCTTCCTTTCCCTCTGTTTCCCATACGTTCACCACCGTCACTGCCCACATTAACCTGTCTCGTCGCATCTACAATTCTACACTTCACAGATTGAGGCCTCGTGGAACATGAACTCTAGTCCTGATCACAATTTTTGGCTGTTCGGTTACGGGTACGCTGGTGCGACATGTTGGAGCGGTCGAAGGTGGTCACTGACGGGCGCTTTCACTGAGTAGGAGTCTGATATGGAAACCTCCACCGCACTATGGTCAGTTGGGACAGTGTTAGGAGTTCCTCAGCTGATTCCTGATAGACCAACGCGTGCCGGGCTTCATCAAAGGTTACGTTCGTCGGTTTTGGCAGGTATGATTGTGGTTGTCGACCCACGCACGCAAGAGCGGCAAGTACGATCAACATGCTAAGTGATACTAGGCTAGGTAAATATCACCAAGAGCATCTTTCGCGGAAGCTTACCTAGTTAGTGAGGATCATCGAGGTACTCCAGCAGCACCTGGAAGGGTTGTCACTCTGATAGACAAGTCCTTCTGGCAAACATTACCTGACCCAGTGAGGGCTAGCATGTCTTCGTGATGATGCCGTTACTGACCTGGATAGCATCCTTCCGGCGACGACGAGGTTGTCTGGGGTGTGGCTTACCACATAATACCAGACAAGGTGAAAGAAGTCAAAGAATACCTTGACATCAGGGAGATCAACGGGTATAGCATTCAGCACACAGCGTTCCACCCTGCAGACCGAGGGCGTGCCGATATCGATTGCACGGTTTATATTGGGATGCCCGACAATCCTCAGTTCCTGGGTGCTCTTGATCCTCAAGCTGTCGCTCTCAAGATCAACGAGAGTAGAGGTCCCAGTGGCGAGAATAGGGAGTACCTCCTCAACCTAGAACACGCGTTGACCAGTCTCAGTCCAGACAGTCATGACGAGCATATTTCTGATCTAGCGAGACGGATTCGACAAATGGTTCCTGCTCATGGTTCTGCAGCCGAAGGCGCCGAGGCCTTGCCAACCATGCAGAAGATAAGTAGTACCGAAGAGCAGGAAGAAGTGGAGCAAGTCGTTTGATGTTGTGGAAGATGCTATTGTTTGAGCGACCAAGCCGCCATAGCGCTATGTTGAAATGTGCCAACCGCTGAAAGGGGTATCCGTGTAGGGCTGATGGCAAAAACGTCATCCAATGGTAAATGCGACGAACGGCCTAGATTTGGGCTGAATTCGATGGCTCGCCTTATGGTCCGGACTCCGTATCACCGGCCTGTTGATCACCAAAGCCACGGCCTTGTGGATACTGCTGCTGATTTTGGGAGTGGTATCCTCCTCCACCTCCAAAGCCTCCACGCGACCCATATCCGCTACCCCGGCTGCCTCCGAACCCCGTGTAACCACCTCTTTGTCCGCCGCCTCGCATGTTTGCACCACCCCTGTTATCAGTAGCGAAATCCACTCGGATCGCGCGTCCATCGAATCTGTCTTTGGGATCAGTACGGCAACGTTGTCTGGGCACAGATCACGCACTCGGTGTTGTTCAATGCGTTCCTTGCCTGTTCGGCTTCCACTTGTGTCGAGAAGCGGACGAAGCCAAAGCCGCGACTGCGATTTGTGTCACGGTCTTTGACAACAACCTGCGCTGAGTCAGATGTCACGATACACAATGGTGTAATGGTTCGAGATTTACCGCTTCCTCAACTTGGCCATACTGCTGAAACCCTTCTCTCAGCGTCTGATCGTTGGTATGCCAGGCCAGGCCTCTGCAAGGACGTCAATGAGCTAGCCGCAGCTGTACGGCAGGGCAGCCTCACATACCCAATGAATAACTTCGTTGTCGGGTTTTGTGCCATGGCTGGGGGCAGGCGAACGATGATTGATCCGGGACGTGCTCAGGTCAGATGTGTGTCGGCGACGCGCAGCAGGACCAAGGCAGAAGAGTACAGATGGCAGGCGAGAGGGTCACCGTCCTGGAAGTAATTGGTATGTTTGACAAGGGTTAATTGGCGTAGAAGGACAAGAGTGGCTCAGCTGCAGAAGTCGCCTCATCAAGATTGGCCTGGAGCAAACAGCAATAGAAAACCTCGGGCTGTAGCTGCCACACATATTTCTGCAATGGTGATCTTCAACGGTTCGCGGCAGTTGTGCAGTGCACCAACGCACGTCTGCAGGGCATACGAGATCGTGCAGAATGCTCCTGGCCAGTGGTAGGTCCCGCGAAACAGGTTGGACATCATACTTGGTAATTCGGACAGAACCGCAAGTATCCGAAGGCGACTGCCAGGGTCGTTTCCCGTGAACAGCTCCATATCACGAGGCTCAAGTAGGTCGCAGTCATGCTGTTACTGGACAGCAACCCCCGATTCTCCTCCAACAATGAAGAACGAATACCAATGACACACGACGTCCCGTATGTGTTGCAGCACAATGGAGACGCCGCTAGGCAGGTATGGTCCGTGAATGCAGATTTGCACACTTCAAGCTTGAAACAATTTTACATCGACGATATGGATTGTCGCAACTGGCCGTCTCCTATCGTTGTTCGTGTTGATCATAAAGGCTCTCCTCCGCACACACTTGCTTTGTGTTTCTGCTCACGCTTCGACGGAAGGACCATTGCAAGCTTCTGCAGCGGCAACCTTAGCGCCTGAGAAGAACTTTATGGCGCCTTAACCTCGATTCTCAGCTTGGAAAGTCATCGCTCCCGCACTGCTGTAGCCTGTCCCTGGTGTGTACCCATGTGCCAATGGTTCTCGTTACAGAACATAACCGAGACGCAAATCCGCAATCCCTGATTCGCTTTTATGGCATGCTTCAATAAGGTGTCTCGAACAGGGTTGCATAGTTCCACTAGACACTGAAGGTACCATCACACGGCCGGTTACCGCTCTGATCATCTCAAGCACGCCTATGGAGCCTACGTGCTCGATCTGCATGGCTGTCAGAAGTGCTAGGTCGTGCGGGTAGGGCTCGAGCATAGCGTACAGAGGAATTTTCGGACTGGGTTTTTTCGACCGTAGTAAGCATGATGCCATATACGTACGATAAGACATCATCTGCCGAAGTCGTCTCTCCAAGTAAACCCCTCTCGATACAGCCTATTCGTTGCACTTCTGAACAGAGCACGCTTGAAGACACACCAATCGTAAGTGCTCGAACAAGGACCTTGGCGAAGCTTTTACCGAATTTCACGATCTACCAGCGTTGGCCATGAAGGAATGCTCCAGGCTTTCCCAGGGTCCCCTCAATCGTCGTCAGCAGACGATGCACCGCAGTCGGTAATCGGTAAATGGCACCTCGGCAACCGAAACGTGCTCTATCATCCTATGGAAGAGTGCGGTAGGGCGGTCTGAACTGTATCTAGGACCCTTCATTCGATGAACCTTATCTCGCATTGCGACACCAGGATTATCTCACTGTATGCCTTGGCCAGAACAAACTTAGTACACAAACATCATCAGACGTCACTGACATACAATGAGATGCCTCCGAGTCCAAACCGTGCTATCGCTCACACGCTGAAGAGCAACGCTTGGGCGTTGAGGTTCAGAGTGCAATCGTAGCTTTTTGCTTGCTAAAGTCGCCGCCAGCAGCTGCAATGTAAGCAGAGACCTTGTTTTCCCTTCTGGAGAAAGCACGACCAATACCTCATGTACAATCTGGACATTGTTCCTGCGACATGAGCTCATCCTGAGGGAGGCCCGACGCCCTTGCGACTGCTGCGTCTGAAGAACAATCTGTGAAAGGCTGTACGAATACAGGACAACATGTACTACCACATGCTCTGGTCTAAGTTGGTCAGTACGTGAAGAAATATGCCCGTTCTAGTTGAGGATGGGTCGACAAACACGAAACATATCGAAGACTGGCTCGTAGGCGTGTGTAGAGGAAGGCGGCCCTCTCGTACTTATGTGAGACTGACTCCCGAAAGGTAATCCAGTCACCTCTGTCTTACCCGGTAGTGACAGAAGGTTCCTAATGGCTTTAGGTCCAATCATACACAGCGGCACTTGCGGTCTGTGGCACCTGGCATCCGATCACCTACGATGGACCATGAAGCCCGCAATGGTGCGATTGACCCTGCCGAGAAGTACGCGAAACGGCCGAGGCACAGGACGAACGCAGACAAATATGAGTACAAGGGCAATGCAACACTACCTGCAAAGGAGCCAGACGGCAACAGACGCAAGAGGGTGAGACGTGGCAACACCCTCAATGAAGAATTTCAAGCTACGAATATCGACGTTACACGTGTGTCCTTGAAGCCACAAAACAATCTTGGTCTTTTCAGCAGAAGTAAGAAATCCATTCCGCTGGCTGGACGCGATCTACCAGATCTCACATTCACTAAAATGGATTTCCTTCACGATCCCACCAAAACCGCCAAGCGAGACATGACTCAAAGACGCAAACGGAAAAGCTACGCAGGGCACGAATCGTTGTTGGTTGACGGGCATATCACACCACAATTCGATCCAGCAAAACCGAGCGTCTGGAGCGAAGATCTCTTTCCCACCATGTCGGCTGAGCACGAGTACCTAGGAGACGGCCAAGAGTCCTGCGATCTCCAAAATGTCGGGATCTCGTCGGCCCGGCATAGGGTAATCGAAAGTGTTCTCTAGAAGAGGGACTCTACCGACCCAGAGGTTGAAGGCCTTGTTCCAGGACGTACGACTGATGAACTCAGCTCAGGGGTACCATGGTCAGCCCCTCCGTCACGGGATCCAAGACGCAATTCTGATCAGTTGCCGGAATATCGCACGTCACTGTCGAGAAAGGTCTGTTCTCCATACGGTTCTGGTGAAGATACGAATGACAAAACTCGGCGTGAGCATCGCGCGTCGCTCACCATTGAGCCAGCAAGCAGCGTTAGCAACCAGTGGTTCAACCTGTTTACGGAGAGACTGTTACATCGCAAGCAGCGATCACCCTCTCCCTGGCAAGGCTCTCAGCCGCGTGTTGCCGGCGACTTATTGGAACACATGATTGTCCCTCACGCACGAATACTGGAGCCGGATAGCCCAAAAACAACATTCTCGCATGCACAAAGCTTAAGCCACGGGTACGAGACATTAGAGGGTTCAGGGCCGCACGGAGACTTTGCAGTTCCACGTATCTCGCGAGACATTGGTGGAAAGCATGCACACCGACCACAACGCTATCTTAACGACAATCTTCATGCAGACACACGTGAGTTTCGTGAACAGGACAGACCTCGAAAACGCGGCAAGCATGAGCATGAAGCTCAGCAGGAGCACAGCGTGATAGAGTATCCTGATGCTATCGCGACCTTCGATAAACACTCTCAAGGATGGTACTGGAATGGATGTACAGAACAATTTCCTTTAAATCACGTCCACCATGTCAGTATGTCGTTTGAATCTCCTCCGCCGCTACCACGCACGGCGTACGGCTCTAACGCGTTGGCTTCGAAAGACTCCGGTGTCCATGAAGAGCGGTCTTGCTCGATTTCCCACCAAGTGATGCCAAGCCCGGCGTTCAACATTCATACCATGGGCTCGTTAGCTGATCACGCAACATCTGGTAACCACTCCCGGGATGGTAACAGAGAACATCTAGGTGTTTGGGGCTTAGCTCAAGGCAGCCTGGACGCATTTGACTTGGGGTTACTAGAGCCGATACAACCTGGGGAGCAACGTCAACGATCGGACCAACCACCTTCGCCACATGATAGGATGCTTGGGATAGAAGCTCGCAACCTCCTTGGCGAAGCCGGACAGGCACGCTCATTGAGACCTCGGACACCAGCAGACTTGACCTCTTCACTTCATGTGCAGACACTAACTCCTAGACCGGAAGAACTCGTTGATGCTCAGCTGAGACTCAAGAGGCCTACACTCGAGAGGTTAAAAGACAAAGCTTTCAATCCCTACAAGAAGCCGCATCTTTTTGCTTGACGTATGAGATGCCTTTGCAGCCAAGGTCACACAGTGTTTTCTCTCAAGAAGTCCGGATGGGAACGTTTGGATAATATGGACAACATTTGAATCGAAGAGATTCAGGAAGTTCAAAGACTGCGTGCTGAGGCCGTTATTTGTGTAGCCAATTTCTTAGGGTACGAAGCATTCGTACTAGGCACGATCGAGTCAGGTTGGTCATGTCCGACGGTTTTGATGGCCGATCCCCAGCGTGTAGCAGTATTCGGCCTCCGAGCCGTTCTAGCAACGACTCTGTATGATGGAAGTGAGAAAAGTAGCAGCACAACAGCACGATACGCGAGTCTGACATCAACCCGAGGATATTTGCCACTAGGGTCTATTCCTGAAATTAAACTTTTCCGCCGACTGCCTTGTAATCTTTCAGCCACCCGGCGTTCAAAGTTCTATCTCATTGGGAGGATTTGCAATCAGTCGGTATTCGCTGTTGGTTGCCTCGCACTGGTTGAGTTCGGGACATTTCGTGAAATGTAAGTGGTGTCTGATACTTGCGATTATTGTAAAAGCTCGTGCCGTGCTGCAGGTTCCTGCTTGCCTTTGTCTGCTGCTGTCATCCCTGCTTCCCAGAATTTGAAGTACTTTGTGTCGGCCACCTCTGGCTGCTCGAGGTATTGACTTCCACGGCTATTTCTTTACTCACACTTCAACCACCTGACATGCAGCAGCACCAGAAGAGTTCGAAGAAGTCATCCATTAAGCTCGGATCTGCCTTGAAGAAAGTGGGTCGATATCTTCAAGACCAAGCAAACGATCAATCACACTCGGCGCTTTATCTAGCACCCGTTGGTCGCGCGCCACAGCACCAAATAAACATTCGATGGTCTGAGAGCAGCGATACTTCCGATTCATGTCTCAATGATTCGCTCGTACAGAAGATAACCCTGCCGAACCACCTTCCTCCTTATCGCTTATCAGGATCACCACCACCCTACTGTTCGACCTCAATACCTTACTCTTCAATGACCATGGCAGTCAATAGTGCGAGCGGACCAGGCATATTTCAGAACATGGTCCGCCATCAGTATTCGTCCGACAGCATTCTCCAGTCCTACGATGTGTTCGTCCCACAGCGCCAGGTCAACCAGACGTTGAAGACGTCTTGGATTGTCTATATACACGGTGGTTACTTTCGAGACCCCAAGGTTGATTCAACATCACTGAAGCCTGCCATAAAACTGATTGAAGAATCGGAATCGCCACCCAGGTCCGATCTTCAAAGTAGAATATCAGGCTACGCCTCCATCAATTACCGCTTGGCCCCTCACCCAGCCCATCCGCAAGATCCTAAGACAACACCATCTTACACACGCAACTCGGCAAAATGGCCGGACCAGCCAAACGACATCATGGCAGGTCTAAAGCATCTACAGCGCACGTATCCTGGCTCTAAGGACTATATCCTAGCCGGGCATTCGGTAGGCGCAACATTTGCCTTTCTTGCAACGCTGAAAGCCAGGGAGGCCGGGATTGCGATGCCCAAAGCAGTCGTGGGTGTCGGCGGTATCTACGACTTCCCAGCCATCCACAAAACAAATCCAGACTATGAAGACATGACGAGTAACGGAATGGACAAGAAGTACTTTAGCGAGGCTTCACCCGCTCTATATACAGCCGACGAGTACGAGCAGAAATGGGTTCAGGAGAAGCGAGCGGTTGTGATAGCACATTCCAAAGATGATGGGCTAGTCAATTGGAGCCAGCCAGAAGAGATGATGAAGGTGCTCTCGGGAGATGCCTTCACGTCCGAGCTGGTAGAGCTAAAGGGTCAGCATAATGAGATCTGGGAAAATGGCAGTGAGCTGGTGAGAGCTCTCGAGAAAGCCGTAGAGCTTGTGGAATGAACAATTTGCCTCTGAGATACCCGCAGTCGCAGGACTTGAGTTTTGCCTCCAGTGCAGACCATGTCGCTCGCTCATCGCAACCGTAGTCAAAGAGGCTGACGTTTCAGCTTCTCCCCCTAATTTTCCCATCCATGCTCTAATTCGGTGGCGGATACAGACACCTCCCCTCCATGCCCCCATCAACCATCACATTCACCCCCGTGACATGCCCACTCAACACCGGACTGCTCAAAACAACCACCTGCCTGGCCACGTCGCCCGGCAGCGCGACCTTCTGCAACGGCGTGCTCGCCAGCGCGCGCGCCACAAACTTCTCGTCCTTGATCGTCTCCTCGGCCATCGGCGTCCTCACCCACCCAGGATTAACACTGTTGACTCTGGCGCGCGGCGCGACGCGCACCACCTCGTTCTTCAGCGTCGGCGTCAGCCCGTACATCAGCGCGGCCTTGGAGCTGGCGTAGTCGGCGTGGTCGGCCTCGCCGAACTTGCCGGCCGTGCTGCCGACGAACGCGATGCTCACGGGGTCCAGCACGGCCGCGGGCTGCCCGCGCAGGCGCCGCAGGAACTCGCGGCACAGCAGGAACGCGCCGTCGAGGTTGACGGCGTGCGTGGCGCGCCACTGCGCCAGGCTCATGTCGGCCAGCGCCGTGTTCTGCGCGGGCCAGACGCCGTGGTTGACGATGAGGATCTGCACGGGCCCGCCAGCGGCCGCCTCGGCTTCGCTGAAGAGCCGCGTCACGTCCGCTTCCGAGGTCACGTCTGCTTGGATCGCCGTTAGCCCTGGGTGGGCGGAGATTGCCTTGGGCCCCGTGTTGTAGTGCGCTGTCACGCGGCTGCCGAGTTGGAGGAAGGTGAGCGCCGTTTCGATGCCGATGCCGCCTGAGGCGCCGGTGACGAGCACGTGGACGTCTCTGAGGCCAAAGTCGAGCGAGGACATGGTGGATGTGTGTTTGCGTAGCTTGTACACAGTCTTGTGCTAGGGGTTGCTATCCGTCAGTGGTCCGAGGATGTTGTACTTTTTATTACGCGTATGAGTGGGTCTGCCCGCGGAACAACAGCTACGGCCCGTGATGTTGTTACCCCTATATGTCGAACCACCACACAGGAGACAGCACCCGAGCGAACACAATCATTTTTCAACGGAGAACGGTATATCAATGTTCTGTGACCCACCCAGTCCGTAGGCTAGTCCCAGATGGATAAACGTCATGCGCCGAATTATCTATCATGATCCGGACTGGCACCGGGCACATTGAGAAAGGATTCCAACACTGTTGACTTGCATACTTGTTCTACCTTTAAACTCCACATCGGTGTTGATGCGTACTGACCGGTTGTCGAGTGTTTTTCATCGATGCACGCATCGAACCTCAACCAGCATATGAAGATTGAGGCTCGGACACTACCATTGACTTGGACCCACACCCATATTCTCCGAATCATCCCAGTCCCCCTTCTTCTTCTCCGCAGTCTCAGGCCGTAGACTACGCTCAATAGCCAGTTTCATCTCCTCGTCTTGCCATGCCTGGTCGGCTTGCTGTTCATGATCGCTCTTCCTTGGAGGAGGTCCAGCAGGTGGCAGGTAACTCATTTGCGACTGCTGGCCAGAAAATTCGTGGTGCGAAGACTCTGCATTCCCATTGTTTGGCGTGTCTGTACCTAGTGGTCGGAGGTTGGATTCGCTACCGCCCAGAAAAGTGGCGTTGTTGGTGGCAGCGGGACTGGCGCTGGCTGTGACGACAGGTGTAGCAGGCATGACAGGATCCCGCTTGACCGTCTCGACGATACCAGCTTCAGGAGCAATGCAGTCGCTGCGCACGTAGAGCATGAAATACGGATTGGCAGGGTTGTATGCTGACCAATTAGGATTGCTTCTGTCGTCCTGTGGATTGCCAAATATCTCCCTCAAGTCGGCCACGTGTGTGACGTGGTCGTCGTTGTACTTGCGCCAAATCTCATTGACATGATCAAAGATGTAAATCCAGTAATGGCCGCTGCCAACTGTGCCTCGGTGGAAGAATGCCGCGTGGAGTTTGTATTCGTGTTTGCGAAACACTGCGTCGGTGAAGGAGTCCTTTATCTGCTGCTCCAGGAGGACGATGCGGTTGCGTAGATCTCTGCGCTCTTCTTCAACAGCGTGCGATAGCTCCGCCATCTTGTGGATGGTCTCAGCTTCCGTCGTCAGCCCATCGAGAGCCTCTGTTGCCCCGACTTCGGAAAGATGCTGCATCGCGGCCAAAGCCGTATTGAGAACCTCATCGACCGGTTCTTTGCCCTTGGGTTCGAGTTGGTCAATCCTTGCTTGCAACTTCCTGAGTTCTTTCTTGTACTCCCATGTCTGCTTTCTCCGCACAACCAGGTTACTGTGCTCGGGCGCGTCGACATAGCGATCCATGAAGATGGTGTTCGGAAGATCGACATGATTGTTGATCTTGTAAACATTGCCGCTAAGATCTTGGATCACTCGACCGAAACCAACACAGAGCACTGGCGGAAGCTTCGTTATCGTGACATACACTTCGCTTGTCCCAACCTCCTCCAAATCGAAATAGTTGTCGAGTGCCGCGTAGAGGTCTTTGGGCTCGTTGTTGATGGGCAAGGTCTCGATCAAGAATTGCACCGGTGCTTGTGGGGATGCTGTACCATGTAGCACATGCCTCTGTTCTTCTCCATAGAAGATATCGTGAAACTCGTCTTGCTGCTCGCCACTCTTGTTGAAACCGGTCGGTCGTGTCGCACAAGATAGCTGAAAGATAGCATGTCCTAGCACCTCTGTCACATCTTGCTGTCGAGCATACTGTTCCAGCGTCGCAGTAGCTAACGGTCGTGGCGGGACCGGCGGAGGTTTCCCTTCGGGAGGCTTGTACACTGTTGATTTGTCTTTCTCTGTTGGTGTAGTCTGTGCCTGTTTTGAGGGACCAGGAGCCCCTGTTCGTGGTTGCGAGTCGTTTTGCGCTTGCTGCAGCACGTCGTCGTTATCACTCTTGACGTGGTGGTTAGTATTTGGTTTTGGTGCTTGTTGTTGTGCTGTCTCTTCATGCCGGCCCTCCAGAGATATCGTTTCGTTCGTCGTTTGTGTGGTTGCATTTCTACTCACATCTTCGCCTCCTGACTCAATTGTAGATGCTGTCTTCATCTCGGCGAGTCTATTGTCTTCTCGATTACCACCATCCAGCGCAGTAGGCTGGCTGGAGTCAGGAAACACGTCAATAGCTTCTGGCGACAAAAGAGGCTGTGTGGTTTCTGAGTCTACCGTCGGCTGTGGGAGCGGTCCGATAATGGGTTTGCTGTCCATCGAGCCTAGTGTAGGTCGCCGCTGAGACTGAAGTGTCGAGCTCCGCCGACCAAGCTTAATGTTGTCAGTCTCAAGGGTGAGTCGTGCTAATTCTTGTGCTGGTCGTATAGCGGGATCTGGGGATGCAATCATCTGCCGGAAGAGTTCTGCAAGTTGTGCCACGACTGGTGAATATCAGTACCTAACCCTCGACACGGCCTGGCGAAACTCACAATTTTGGGCCGATTTCACTTCTCGTTCCGATATGAGACGCTGACCAACTCGCTTGTTCTTCATGTTGACAAGACCCAGCTGCTGCTTGTACTGCTCGAAATCAAGGACTATATCTCGGATTGCCACTATTGTGAATAAAGACTGCAAAAGACTGTTCAGGTAGCATGTGTTTCCAATATTGTCAAGCCCAATGGGCTCGGCGAGGGAGATGGCTGGTGGAGCCTGTCGGTTGTGTGGTCCTCCTGGCATCTGTAGCTTGTCTTTCAAGAAGATGCTGTTCTTATCTTCGGCGATGGTCTCGATGGCTTTTCGGTATTTCGCTTGACCCGCTGCATCGTCCCCAGCTGCCAATTCATAGACCATGAAGAGGGTCTCATCGTCCGTCGTCCGGTCTTCAACACCGAGGAGTTTGAAGGCATCTCCGACATCCATGTTGCTTTCTGTGACGTCGCCTTGGTATCCAGCGGCCACGAAAGCTTTTAACTGCTCGCTACCACGATGATCTGTGATCAACTTCATTGCTTTTTGAGCCATCTCTGAACTCGCAGGACTCTCGGTGACCTTGCTAGTGTACAACGAGCTTATGAAACTGTCATCCGTCATTAGGCCTGCCCCGAAGTAGCTGAGAGCATCCTCATAGGTCGTTATCTGGCTGCGAGCGTAATCAATGAGTTTCTGACTCGATCGGTAGTCCCCAATCTTTGCAAGACTCTCGCGCATCTGCTGTTCTTGGGCCGGCGCATCGGATAGTCTCGCCTCGAAAGTGCCAACGATGAACTCGTCGGTGATGTCGATAACGGGAGACAGGCCAAAAGACCTGTAGGCATCTGAAATAGCCTGCTCACCATAGCGACCCTGTGACCACTCAATTGCCACTTGTTCACTAAGCTTCTCGCTCTGTCGCTGTCGCTGGACGTCTTCAAGCGCTGTCATAAGTTTTGCTGTCTCCATAGAGTTGGTTTCGAGAGCCATCTGACGTTGATAGGCCCAGACTATAAGATCATCGCTCGCGTCTTCAGGTATGCCGAGTATGGTGAAGGCACTTGGGGCATGTCAGTGCGGAAACGCGAGTGTCAGGGAGAATTGCGCATACCGTGGTCTTTGGAAAGGTGACTTCTTTGTTGTTCTTGAAGGAGGATACCGATCATCTAGTGAAACAGGTCAACAGGAGGTGACACAACAGCAGTCGGAACACAAACAATTTTGACAACTCAAAACCCGTGTCAATTCAGCGAAAGCAGAATCAAGGATTGTGGTGTCTTGTGCTGCCAGTCGCTCTTCCTGGGGCCTGTTCGCAATCAAGGCGCCAATCTCGACTTCCACATTATCCAAAAAGACGTTATGAGGCTGTTGCAGGGGCAGGGACTCGTGTATATCAGGTTGAGGAACGCCCCACGATCCTTGAGGCTTCTAACATCAGCAAGAGTCCGAGGTTTGGATCTTCAACTGGACTCACCTTGAGCTCGAAACCTAACATCTCTAGTACATGGCTGCAGGCTTTACCTTCAGGACCGAAACGAACAGCGAAGCGTTTGTTGCCTGCGCCGATTTGTGCCTGCTCCTCCTTCGTCCAGGAGTTTCGGATATAGGCTCTCAGGTCGATGAGGACTTCTATTGGCAAAGGCCGTTTCATGCCCTCCGTGTCGCCCTTCTTCATCTCGAAAGCCGCATCGGTTCGCTTGGCCAAGAGTTCCTTGTCAAGCAGCATGTGGAGGGCATCTGGACTGAAGACCGGTGGGGTCAGATGGGCAGTCACTATGGCTGAGCAGTCTGGTGACGAGCACTCATACACGTGAAGCTCGTCCTCGTTGTGCCGGCCTTCTCTTGCCAGGTCTCTGTATGCCGCATCCTGGCGCCAAGTTGACCTCACCAGATGGTGTAGAGGGTGCTCGTAAGTCGGACAAGGCTTTCCGCGCCATGCGACTCTGTAGTCGGTCTCCAGGCGAAGGTGAACTCGGCATTTCTGACAAATGGCGGAGACATGCCATACGGACTCCGGGGTCGGTCGTTCATCGACAGCAGGCGGAGCAGACTGTCGCTTCTTCAGGCAGAAGTCGTGAAGGCAGCTGGCCAGTGGCAGGAGCTGACCCACATACTGAGCTTGTGCGAGGCTTCTTCCGCCATCTTCGAGCAAATGGTACCCGGGCTGTACGTTCTGTGTCGGGTCGAAGAGGAGGAGATCCTCGAGCAGTGTAGGTGCGCTTCGTCCTAAGCAGCGTCAATTAGCACTGGCTATCGAGGCACTGAAGCAGTCCATTACCTGGTCCGCTCAGAGGAGCATCGAAACTGCTGATGCTGGCTTCTGGACCAGCCATGCAAGGAGTACGACGGTCGCAAGTGCTAGTAGTGGGAGGGCGATGTTGAGGTTGGAACTACTAGTAAGGCAGCTGGCAAACCGGAAGCAACGAAATCTGACGCCTACTACATGATAAAGCTGTACTACAGTCGGAACTTGTTTCGTGCAGATGATCAACGGCTACCTTGGTGTAATTACGAAGCAATCAATGGCTAGGCAGGACTTTGGTCAAGGCAAAGAGGTTCTTTGTGACGCTGCTGGGCAGAGCAGTCGGCCAGATGCAGCATGACAGCACGCTGAGCAGCCTCTAGATACGAGCGTGGAGAGCATCTTTCTCCCACCATAGCGACTGGTACACGATAGGAGACGGAACAGTGAGAGATAGTTCGGCGTACTCTATTCACACTCCTGGTTCGGTCTCTACAGCTTCTTCCATTATTATCCTGAAATGCCATGCTTGCTGCTGTGAAAGCATGACGATTGATCTGGGTTGGCGGCAGATGCCACTCGTGCAGCCAAGAATAGCCTGCGCCTGCCTTTCCGTTCGAGCTAAGCTTCAGACTGCAACTGCACTTCCCCCATACACTCGAGATCTGAATGAGTATTGTCCCTCTTGTCGCCCACGTCTTGCCTACGGCTACCCGCTGTGACGACAATCTCGACTCTACGTACCATCGCGAGACATTGCGCCTCCTCCACTAGATGCTGTAGGCCCGTCGCAGACCACGAACCGATCAAATAAGCCGCCATGGCAAGCGACATCAAAGGCGTGCAGTTCCCAGAGCCTGCCGACGTCGATGAGGCTTACGTCCCACAAGATGCGATAGGAGCTGCTATAAAAAGTACCGTAGCCGTTGGAACGGCAGGATTGTTCTTCGCTGCCGTGCAGACCTCGTATGCCAGACAGAATCTAGGAGCCATGGGCGTTTTCACGAAATTTGGAGGCACGTCGGCCTTGTTCGGTATGTCGATGCAGAATCCTCTGCCGTCAAATGCTGATGGGACTTAGCGGCCATGGGTGGCACATACGCCTTTGTGAGCACTGCATCTGCCAATCTTCGTGGTTCACAAGATCCGACAAATCACTTCTTTGGTGGTTTCGCTGCAGGAGCAATCGGTGGCCTCAAACGTACGACCGTCGAATCCGTTGCCGGGAGCTTTCTCTAACCTTGTTCTAGGCAGAACGTTTCAAGCTTTCCTGGGCAACGGTCTAGCGTTGGGTGTAGTGGTCGGCGTAGCCGCGTACAGCGGCACGGCTATGTTCGGTACCCCAGGTCTTCACCCAGAAGAAGGCAGATGGCCCACGAAGGAGGAGCTACGAAAACGCTTCAGCCGACCGGCGAATGAGACGATCAATGAACTGGGTGAGGGAAGAGGTAAGTGCACTCGAGCCGGGTTCCGCGGCTGTCCCAGCTGACTCACTGCAGGTATCTACGGCCCTGGATATGAAGAGAGACGAAGAGAGCGTATAAAACAGAATCATGGCATAGATGTGCCCGAGCCCTACTGGACAACTCAAACTCCCGCCGAGCCCATGAGAGCGAGATAGAAAGAGGAAGTGCATCAGCACAATACAAACCCCAATCTACTCCGTCGTCTCTCACCGAGGCGGCAGAGCAGCTCGATGGCTTACACTGCGGCTTCTCAAGTTCGAACCCGATTCGCTCACATTCGCGATTGGGGTAGGAGCGTATGTGCGAAGAGCATCTATGGTTTGTCGCGTTGTTTAGAACCGCTGTATATAACTCGCTACATGGCGACAAGGCTTCGCTACAGGCGTTCTCAGTATCGTATTGATTGAAGTAACTCTGTGGCTGTCACGATTTCGCGGCGGCCAGCGACGCATTTGCCGTGATTGAGGTCATCAATGAATATCGACTCTCAGACTGGCCCAAGGTGCAATTGCGATCACGGCACGGAGTTGCAATTCACAGACGATCTACCATAAATAGTTGGTGATGTTGACAGTCGACCTCTGAGCGATACTGCCCACAACAGCGCCTCTGATGCGGACGAACGAGCTCTTTGCAACAGCCAGGTGATTAGGGGAGGCGCCGCACGATCTTGCTATCTCGGTGACCATGTGCTTCCTATCGCTCGCAGGAGCCAAGGCATGAGTCTTTCACATGCACGACGCTTGATCATAGGTGCAGTGGTGCAAGTGCTCTGCTTGGGAGAGCTGGTGATCTTGTGCGAGCCGATCAGACGTGGCAGTGATTTGAAGTGACATGCAGCGTACGCGGTGAAGGTGTTCCAAGTGGGGACACGACATCGTAAGAGCTGCCACCGCGCACATCTGGGCGAGTGCGATTGGCGAAGACAGGCGCCGACAGCCCCACGCTGCCGAAATGGACGCTCGATAGTCGGCTTAGCAAAGCCTAGCAACGCACGAATCGGGCATACCTGGAGCGTTTGCATCGATGGTTCAACTTGGTTGCAGGGGCATGGCGACAAAGGCAAGCTCCTCACGCTGCCTGTGCTCAAGCTCGGGGCAAGCTTGAATGGCTCCTCTAGATTTTTGGTCGCCAAAGGTCGTAGTTTGACGGAGACTGATGTCATGACCGCGGCAACAATCACCTGCAATCTCACGCTTTGAGTTCGTCTACTTGGTAGAAAGCCGCCTTTCCCATATAGCCGTTGCACGAGTGCAACAATACCCCGAGCTTGGGTGCTGGCCACTTTCTCCTCATTTATCCACTCTCGGCCGTCGATGCGCTGCATCTTTCACCTTGCATCGTTCACCCTGCATCGCTTGTCTCGAACCCATAAGAAGATGATATGCACATCTGTTTGAGACGTATTCTGAGCGCAGCAATTCCCGGTAGCTTCAAGCTAAGTCTTCGGACGTAGAAGCTACAAGCAGCATGTCGCGACCTGTCACTCCTGCCTCGCATGTGCCCCCTGCACAAGGCACTTTAAGCCGGGCTGCTTCTCAGAGGATGGTGTCAGGTGCCTCACCGCCATCACAGAGCATTCGAAGCCGGGCAAACTCGCAGAGAATTGTTTCTGGGGCATCGGCGCCAGGCGACGGCGCTCTCAGTCGGTCCAACTCGCAAAGAATAGTTTCTACGGGCTCTCGTCCAGTTTCACGCGCTGGGGGAGATGCGACCGGTGTCCAGGTGACCGATCACCATCCTGATTCAGCGCAGGATGCGACTACCTCGATCCTAACACAACCTGACTACCACGAAGAGCATTCGAGACATGATGCCGCCTCGGGTCTGCAACGATCCAATTCGCAGATGTCGCAGTCGGCGACTGCCGTCCCTTCCCGCGGCAACACCTTGAAGAAGAAAGCTTCGCTGAGAGGAGTGGGCAGTGTGAGGAGGTCTGGGAGCAAGAAAAGTAGCTACGCTGGGTCTGTACGGTCGATGCAACTGGGGGAGAAGGAGAAATACGAACCCAGTGAAGAACACAACAGTGCGTTCTACTGTCCCGTGCCTACTACCGGCAGTCCCACCGACTTGCTGGCCGACCGCTTCCAAGGTAAGAGAGCGCAAAATGCCGTCCGCCCCTTTCCATCACTGACGTTTCCCAGCATGGAGAAAGGTCTTGAAAGACCTCATCAGTTATTTCCGAGACTTGCAGAAGTCCTACGAGACAAGGTACAAGACCATGCACTCTGCGTCGAACGTGATCAACAGCCTTTCCACTCCATCGAACTTCATGAGTAGCGGTGGATTGGCCGACGCGACGCATATCCTGCAAGACTTTCACAAGCTGTCTCTCAACGAGACCAACAAGTCGAAGGAACTGGAGAACGAAGTCATCTTGCAGCTCACAGGCCTGCGAAGCGATCTGCATCAGAAGATCAAGGAGATCAAGAGCTTGTCAGGGGACTTTAAGAATTCCGTCGGCAAAGAGCAGGAGGGCACGAAGAAGGCGGTTCGAGCCTTCCAGGACTCTCTTGGCAGTGTCGATCACGACGCCGCATCCACAGCAGGTAAAGGCGATCCGTTCTTGGTCAAGATGGGCGTCGATCGTCAGCTCGAGCGACAGATCCAGGAGGAGAACTACTTGCACAGGGTAAGTCTGCCTAACTCGTAGGAAGCCGGTCTTGCTAACCCTGCAAGGCATATCTGAACCTCGAGGCTTCTGGCCGAGAACTTGAGTCTATTGTGGTTGGTGAGATCCAGAAGGCATACAATGTCTTGGCTGGCATCCTGAAGCGCGAGGCCGACAATTCCTATGAGGCTGCCGAGAAGTTGCGCGAGGGCCCAATCGCTATGTCAAAAGACCACGAATGGGATGTTTTCGTGACGAAGAACTCCCAGATGGTAGACCCACGAGTCCCTGTGCGCCAAGTTCAACAGATCACCTATGCCGGTAAGGATCATCCCGCTGCAATAGAGGTGAGGAGCGGAATGCTGGAAAGAAAGAGCAAATACCTCAAGAACTACACGCCTGGATGGTAGGTCTCTATATCTTCTTTGCATGACTGTGGACTAATCATCGTACAGGTATGTGCTGTCTCCTACACACCTCCACGAGTTCAAATCTGCGGACCGCATTATTGCCCAATCGCCGGTCATGTCCCTTTACCTGCCGGAACAGAAACTAGGAACGCATTCGGAACCAGGATCTAACTCCCATAAATTCCTGCTTAAGGGCCGCCAAACAGGAAGCATGCACCGTGGACACAGCTGGGTCTTCCGTGCTGAGACCCATGATACAATGCTAGCCTGGTTCGGCGTCATCAAAGAGCTTACTGAAAAAAGTGGTGAAGCACGGAACGAATACGTCCGCCGCACCCACGCACGTACAGTATCCGCTGGTAGTATGAAAGCGCCCAGCATCCGCAGCACGGGCAGCGGCATGGAAGACGACGAAGCAGACGTTGCACCTTTCTCCGGCGAACAGAGCATACGGGGTCAATCAGTCGCCCCCGAGGGCACCAGTGGTGTCGACCCAGGTGCGGCAGAATACGAAGACATAGACGACAACCGATCAGAGCCAGGATGGCGACCACAACGACCGACTCCAGGTGGCCGATTTCCTTCTGATCTCAACGTACAGCGAGGCCTACAGGCTCCCCTCTCGCCTTCTAGTGGGGACTCCATCGATGAAACAGATCGAGAGGCTATCGCCCAAGCAGGTGCACTACCAAGGAATAGGGTTCCCTTCGTAGCAGGCACAACTTACCAACCCCACACCGGGCTTCAGCACCCACAAGACGAGTATCAAGAACCTTACAACCAACCACGAGTCGAGCAACAGGCCTTTCATCAATCACCGGGAGCACTACAACAAGCCTACCAACCGCCAAGAGCCGAGCAACAATATGGTCAACCCCTGGGGACATTCCAACAGACCCGCCAGCAACCCTACGGCGAACAACAAGCCTACAGCCAGCCGCTGGGAGATGTCCGACAAACTCACCATGAACCACAACGTGAATTTCAGCAAACCTACCAACCGCGAGTCGACCAAGAAGCCTACCAACCACGAGTCGAGCAACAGGCCTATCAGCAGCCTCGGGAAGAACTCCCACCAGTACGTCAACAGCCACAGGCGCCATATTATGCGGCGCAGCAGTCGGGAAATGAGCGGGCGGGAGCTGCCGGAAGTGCCGACAACGATACTGCTGGCATCTCTTCCTACACAGCTGGTGACCACCGGCGCGTGGCTCCAACCTCAGAAGGCGCTGTTCCTATCGAAACAGCAAGCACGTATGGCGAATGGATGGCGCCCCTCGCAGCCGGCGTTGGTGGTGCTGGCCTCGGTGCAGCTGGTGCCCATGAATATCAACGGCAGCACGACCAAAAGCAGCCACAGTCAGTGTTCGAGCGACCGCAACAGCAACATTACCAGGCAGTGCCAGAGTCGGAGTTGGAGCCACAGTCACAGTCGCGGCGACAATCAGAACCAGAGTCAGTCTCAAAGTTAGAACCTGAGTCAGAACCACAGCAGCAGCCAGAACTAGAGCCAGAGCGTGTGGATGATCAGCCAAACGCAATCCCAGCCGCTGGTGAATCATCAGCACCAATCATGACCTCGACTGCGGCACCAGCCGATGCCCCAACACGTCCACGAGCCATGACTGATTCTACACAGGACACTTCGGTCAACACCATGGCTGATTCCGGCTACACCGTGTCGACAGTACCCACGAGTTTCGGTGCTGGTTCTGAAGCATCTGGGTCAAACGGCCAAGCGGTCATCGTCGAGACGCCTCCATCAGACCGCCCATGGGGCAAGTCCGACCCACCACTAGACACGTACAAACCGCTCGACAACGTGACCTTTTCCGGCCACGATGCAGCGACTGTGCCCCACCGGCCTGAGCTGCCGCAAAGCGCGAAAAGCACAAACACCATCAGTGATCTGCATATCCCAGGGGAGTTCCCCAAAGCCCCTCGCACTGCGTCGAACGAATATCGCCAGTACTACGAGTGAAAACTTGGAAAAAGTGGAATTGGCTAGCTGGCCGCCGAGTAGGCTTCTACCCAGGTGAACATGGCATGCTGCTACCAACCGGGCCATGTCGTTGCGCGACCGCAGTGTAGGGTATGTAGGTATGCTACGCGCAACAATCGGATGAGCGGTGAAGACGGGAGGAAAGCATATATGGGCGCCTGCAGCGCACTACCTCTGTTTAATGTCGCTATACGTACGTATATACAGGCGGTCATGGCCGTCGAGATCTGCACCTCTGTCTCTGAGTTATGCGTCGATGTTTTAATTTATGTATGTGGTTCGATCTCTCGCGTCCTGTAGGCTATTCATAAGTTAACGATCGAGACTTCTTCTTAATTGATACTTATTACCGCCGCTACGAGGGGATACGTCACGCTACAAGCACCAGATAATACGATAGAAAGCTTATTCCATCATTGCAAACGCGTGGCGCACTGAGTGTGCTATGTATACAAGAGTATGCTGCCGCCAAGGCAGCTAGACGAGAAACGCTGAGCGCTGTGGTCATCGAGTACATGCGTTCGCCCTGCAGCTTGCAGCGTAGGTATCTGCGCAGTAGACCGATTGTGAATGGAAGGTATGCATAAACATTGCCAGTTTATCACGGCCATGCCATCTCAAGTATACCCAAAGCTCATCACTAAGCATAGGTAGCACAGCTCCTTGGGCTACAGCGCAGTCAAGCTGACGTGTATCTCTCTCTGTGTGAGTTCATTGGTATTCAGAAAGTTATTCCTACTTCTTGTTGGCTTTCCTCTGAGCACGTGGTTTTTTGGGCCGGTTGTCTCGACTTCTGGCCGTCGGATTACCATCGGCTCGTAGTGGAGGCTTAGGGGGTAAATTAGCGGTAGCCGCTGATGTTGTACCAGCAATGCTTGTGTTGGAACCTTTCCTTGTTGGCAGCTGGATTGGTACACCTGGAGCAGGCCTTGACAAGGTTGGCGGTGGCCTAGGGGGGATGTTGGAACGCGAGAGAGGCGGAGAGCGGCGTGACTGCGGATAGTGCCCTGGTCTGTAGGAGTTGTACGAGTCGACAGGTGACGGCGAGCGATGGACATCATATCTCCCAAGCGACTGAGGTGACCGGGATCGTCGTCTGCCAAAAGAGTCGGTGGCATAGAAGTTGTTGCGTGGTGGTCGGTATGACTCCGAGCCGGTCGGCGCTGCATACCGATCATAATGATCATTGTCTCCGGGTCTGTAGTGGAATTGGTCTTGCGGAGGTCGGACAGGGGGCGCGTTACGTCTACCAGCTCGTGCGCGAGGTGGGTGACTCAGAAAGTTCTCGAGGTCTTCGCTGTCGCTATCTCTTGGATCACGCCGTCTAGAGTCGGCATGATGCTGATTTGCCCGCCCCCGTATCTTCAATCCTTCGGGTCTCATGCCTCTGTTTTGAGCATCTTTTTCGAGCTTGTCCACGCCGGATTGGATGCTCAGGTTGATGATCTGCTCAGGATCGAGGGACTTGAGCGACCATCGAGGTGCCATCGAAGTCTTGGACCTTGGGCAGTCACCGACCAGGTGAGACTTGCTAGCACAAGCGCAACAAGTTATCCATAGCTGCAAAGGCTCTGAGGTCGATGTGGATGGGCGAGGATAATGGCGCAGAGGACACAGACTTTCGGAGTGACCAGACAAGGAACACAAATCACAGGGAATAGTTGTGTTTCTCATGCCATCGCACGACGTGTGCCCTGGCTGTCGGCAAGTATCGCACCTCTTGACTTGGGGACACAGCACAGAGTCGTGTTGACCAAAAGCGCCGCAATGTAGACACGTCTTTTGAGGGCATCTATCATCGACATGGCCTTCGGCTTGACAGTGGAGACAGCGCGCCGGGCGACTCAAGTCGATTTGATCTCGTTGTAAGTGCCAAAAGACATATTTTATCTGGTGCTCGAGCTGATCAGGATTGAGGTCTTTCAGGCAGACCTGTGGCATAGCGGGAGTGGAGTCGACAACGAAGGCAACATCACGAGTTGCTTCTGGGGGTAATTCATTCGCTGTGTCGACCTGCATACTGTCACCAGGATTCCTCGATTGTACGTCGTCTCTTTCTTGGCCCTCTTCGAGATCACTACTCTCGTTGATCTGGCCGTCTTCGTTTTCACTTTCTTCATCATCAGAGATAACGATGGGGGCACTGCCGTTGCTCTGAACATTCAAGGTAATGCCGCCATCTTCGTCCTCGGTGTCGAGGTCGTAGACCACCCGAGCAGGAGAGTTAAAGTTGTCGGAATCCGAGGGCGTGCCGGGATGCGAAGCGCTGCGCTGGATGCGCCTCGCATTGCGGAAGCCCGATCGGAGGCGATTGTTGCCAAAGTCTTGGACGGGCATGCTGCTCTGGCCTTGGGCAAAGTCGGTGCTGTGCAAGGAAGAGAAAGAGACGAAGTCACGAAGGTTTCCAGCACCTACCGTGTTGGGCGGGTTGCGATGGTCTTTGGGATCGTGCTTTTGGCGTTTGCGCGCAGGCTCTTGGTCTTGCGAGTGCGGGTTTCGAGAATCTGCAGGCCCCGTCGAGGCAGGCGCCAACGATCTCTTCCTACCCTTGTTGCCAATAGCAGAGGTACGCGACTCGCCTGCGGGATCGACAGCTTTACCCTTCCTCTTGCTTCTGTTCTTCGTCCTTGCCATCCCTTGTGAAAGGGCGGTAAACAAGCTAGGCTGCTGCTGCTCGTCCCAAACTTGAAAGGTAATTGTGAGGACTCGGGCTGCACCTGACATGCGGGTGACAGAAAATGCTTAGCGTTGATTTGGTTAATGCCAATGTGAAGTCATCCAGGAGTTAGCGCTTGTAAGCCTGACATTAGTTGCACCTAGGGCAAAGTGGCCAGTCCGTCCGTAGCCAGAAGGACGCAGTCCTCGAAACGTGGCATTGTTCTGACGTTGGGTCATGTAACAAGTCAATATGTCTAATCCTCGTACACACCAAGGCGCAATGCTGTAGAACTCTCTTGGGTACAGGAGAGGCAAGGTAAGTAAGGCTCCTAAGGCTCTAGACTGCCGCTTCGTGGCCTTAGGAGCCTTCCGACCTCCACATAAACATCGGTAGCCTGCAAGGTCCTGGTGCTAGTACGTATGCCTAGCAAGTTAGCGAGCCCTTCAGCACCTTGAACTTGAATCAGGATAGACACAAGTCGACACTACCTGACCTAGGGCTGGTACCACCCAACCCTTCACACGATCTATTGTGGCAGCATTCGCACTACCCATACTTCATCCACGCGCGTCACTTAACCACCCTTCCTGATCTATTTCGAATCGAGATTCTTCTTAGTACGTGACGGAACGTGTGCTGCTACAATCGCGGAACCTCCGCTTCGTCGTGTTTCACCTCTGGCCTCCCGTTTGGCATACTGGCAGGTGACATGGTTGCGCAGGCAGGCTACACTCACTAACTGCCAACACAGGTGGTAGCAATCCCGCCTCTCCTTCTTCGCCCAAAACCCTCACGCCGACTTCATGACCTCCCATACTGTCCTCCACCGAACGATCTCGTTTACAGCCGATGCCAAACTTGCCCCCCCAAGCGACTCTACAATGAGCTCAGGAAAGTCTGGCAGAAGGCGGAGATCAAGCAGTATAATATACCAAGAACCCCCGGAAACCGTCGAGCAAATTAGTGATCAGGCCGTCAATCCGAACCTCAACTCACAATGGGTCAATGCAAAAGGTGGGCATTCGCTGGGCACTCGCTGGGCACTCGCTCTGGCTCTAGCGAACGCATGACATGGCTGACTGCGAGCAGGTGCTTGGACGATTCATCCCGTTATAATACTGGGTCTCAAGATATTCTACGACATCATCCCTGGCATGACCCAGGAGATTTCCTGGACCTTGGTCAACATCACCTACATGACCGGCTCTTACCTGATGTTCCACTATGTGAGAGGCGTGCCCTTCGAGTTCAACGCCGGAGCCTACGACCATCTGAACATGTGGGAGCAGATCGACAACGGTGATCAGTATACTCCAGCCAAGAAGTTCCTCCTCACCGTGCCCATTGTGCTTTTTCTCCTCAGCACCCACTACACTCACTACGACTTGACATATTTCATCATCAACTTTCTGGCCTTGATGGCTGTCGTCATACCGAAGTTGCCATTCGTAAGTCCATCATCTTGACTCTGGCATGAAGAGTGACCGCTGACCAGGCCTAGGCTCATCGAATGCGCTTCGCTCCTTTTTCGGGCTCTCCGCCAGACGAGTGATGGGAGTTTTTGTACAATTGACCATATACTCAAATGATCACACACCATTGATGTCTCAACATCCTGATGCCTTGTCTGCCCAAACCCCCTTTGATCACCTGTGATGAACCACGGTGCAGCACCTTGTTATTCGCACCAGCTGGCTGAATCCCAAGCCACATCTGTGGCCTTGCTGACATTAGCAATACACTTTGCGCTGCTGGAAACGTACCATACACCCGTCGCGAGCAGTGTTGGCTGGTCAATGCTTGGTTGGCCCGTGCGCTGGACCGTTCCATTCTTGGCACCTTTCTTTGTGAATTTGAGGCTCTGCTGACCCCCGAAGCGTTGCAACGACACTGCTTGCAGAGAACTGCGCTAGATCACGTCGCGAGCATGAGAAGCCATCTCTTGCCATGTTGCGCGTTCCTGAATCATGATAACCCGGTCAACGATATCCACCATTTTCTGCCCTCTTTCCTCATCTCATCTATCAATAGCAAATCGGTTCGCGATCAGTCTGTCCCAGATCCACTGTACTCCGTTAGCCCTTCAGAGGAGCAAAACCCAAGGCGGGCGCCACATATCTACAAGCCGTGAGGGACGGAGCCCCTTGGGCGCAATACTAGAATCTTCACGAAGTCTGTTATCGCCTCGGCTGGTAGTTGCCGTGCCCTCGAAAGATGTCTGGCACCGAACTCCAGCAACAGCAACCACGACGATCGCCTACACTCGAAGAACCTGAGAAAAGAGAAGCGATGCCACACAATAGTCAGTGCCCCAGTCAATCCCATAAGAGACACCGTGGACATCACGGCGCTGACATAGCCCATGCAGTCCCGTTCGGACAGATGCTGAGTTATGGTGCAAATGGCTCGCCTACCATCACGATTACAAAAACACTGTTCTCTGCTGCTGAGGTCACCAGCACCAGGGCCGACGATGAATCTCCAGGTACATCAGATATTTCCATCAATCCTACCGCGTCTGCCTTTGTAGGAGTCACAAAAGCTAATTATGTTGACACAGGTAGCACAATCATTGCTACCACGACCGGTACGTCTACTGTTTTCAACACTCGCACGATAACGAGCACGCGCTCCTTGAGCTCTTCGACCTCTTCTAACGTGCCATCCTCTACTACAGGCTCGTCCAAAACATCCTCAGCGTCAGCCGTCTCCTCCACTGCTGCAGCAGGTGATACACCAGCGAAACAGCCTGGCGTGGTGGCAGGGTCTGTCATCGGATCAATGGCAGCTTTTAGTATGATCGGCATTCTCATCTGGTATTTCTGTGTCAAAAAGCAAGGCAAGAAGCAGTTCAAAGTGAGGCTGAACCTTCGACGGCGGAAATCTTCAGACGCAAAGACGCCGCAGATTGAAGGCCAATTGTTAGAGCAGGCTCGAGCTACCATGCTGCAGCAAGCTGCACTTAACAAGTCCAAAGAGAACGAGCTGGATACCTTCTTTTCTACATCAGTGAAGACGGACGATCGTCGATATCAAGACCAAGATCGGGGATACTACGACAACGCCCGCTCGACCGGCTCCGAGATGGAGACTCCAAAGACACGGCCTTCCTGGATAGGGCTGGCGATGTCCAGTAGCACACCCCCGAACACACCGCCCTTGCCGAGGTCGAACTCACAGAAAAGCAATACACCATCCGTAGGCATCCCATCAACGCTTCCTTCTGCTCTCACACCGGGTGTTGGCTCAGTGCGGACTTCAGCATCATCCTCACTCATACCAGCACCTCTGAAAGCAGCGATGAAGCCAGCACCAATTATCACGAGCCCACGTCTCAACAAACTCGAGAATGTGTCGCCACTGAGTCCTCGAGGAATGCTTAATGCTATGAGCAATACAACGAGGGGAGCTTGGAGAAGAGCAAGTCAGGCGCTCAGCCCATCATCGTATCAGCGTCTGAGGTCTGATTCTGGGCCAGAATATCCGAGGATCGACAGAAGGCCAAGCGTAGCTAGAAATTCCGAGTTAGAAATTGGAGCCCAGACTGACAAGGGATGGGATGGCCAGTGGATATGAGATCGCATAGACCTGCAAAGACTTTGTGTACAAAAGACATTGAATGCGTACCTTAGGATAGATTCAGTAGGTTGATCACAATCGTTCCATACGCAGATGCATCTATTGGAATCTTCTATCGTCTAATCTACGATAATATCTCGGTAGTGGTGTCTGCAGTCCGAAGTCAATGGCACAGTCTGCAATAGTAGACAGACGTGAATCGCATGCAGTTGCCTCACGATGACCGTGCGTAAAGCCTTGCCGTACCTAAACCTAGAATCATGATTATGTTCTTATCACGAACGCATACGGCATTTTGAGTTTGAGCAAACGGCAGCCCCTTGCTGTACCGTACCGGTAGAGTGCGGAACCACACTTCCCCACAGCGCCCTTACGACTGTCTCTCACATGCATGCCATACAGCGTTACTACCTCTCATCGTCTGGACCTTTCTGTCGTCCTGCCAATGCCAAGTCGTTTCTAGCTTCAAAATCATGAACGCAGCCTCGATATACACAATGAATCAACGTGGTATTTATACACCAGGTTTGCAGGTACATTATTGTTTGATACTAGTATCTTCACAATGCACCGACGCACGGCGGTTGCCGATGATCAGTGGAGCTAATGATGCAGCAGTCGCCGTGCGCACACGTTCGAGATCTTCCAGTATGCAGCTGTCAGATGGATCGGCAAAAGCGCTGCATGCACCTCACAAAAAGAAAAGGAGGGCTAAGGCAGTATACGATCATGATCAGAACAACTGTCTCTCGAAATTACGCGACCTCAGTGCTGCAAGCGAGCAACAAGACGCAACATTTTGCAAGCCACGACATCATGCCCTGACCATCTCGTGTTTCGCTGTTTTATGCAGAGCTCTTCCAAGCTAACAAGTACGCTAGATACCGCAGCGTGCATTCAATGCGAGACATAACCCAGTGGCGCGGCCAATGTTCCTAGTGTGGACGAGCAATCCTTGCAATACATTCGACGATACCGCCGTATCGACTCAGGACGCGAAGCCAATGCCAGACGTTCTTCTCCACTACAGAGCTTCGATAGTGGTTCAAACCCCGATTTGGATTCCTCCGTCGTCAAAGCCATGTTCGCTAAACCAGCTAAGCACGACATTTGGCGCTGTGCAATTATGTCAGTGGCCATGACCAGATCTGTAGAATACGACCAATAGTAAGCAAGATAGCTGCTACTCATACTCTTGCTAAGACAGCGACTGAGAGTGACTCTTCGCTCCATGGTTCTCTGCGAGATCATGGCGATCACGACTAATCGGTGTTGTAGGAGGTTACACGAACCGCGTGCGTGTGCATTAGAAAGCTATCGATCCTTGGCACCAAAAGATGTATGCAGAAGTGATTATTGTTGCATGTTCCACAATCGTGAGTAAGACAATTTGTTCGCGACAGCCGTTCTCAGCGTCTTCCGAAGAGGTCAACCAGGATAGCTTGAAGGAAGTCGATGGTCGCACGTCACTAAGCACGCCACATAGTTGGTCTTCCAGATATCGACACTTGTATCTAGTTGAGCCCCTCTTTCCTGAGGTACCTATCGTTCACGACCCATGTCAGCTTCACTGTTCGTTGGACATGTCGGATTCGTGTACTGAACAGCTTTCTTTGTTGCACCCCAGCTCGCCTTTCTGGTAAGCGGACATCAGCCGCAGTGCTCAAGCGCCACCACTGCGGAGCTGTCAAACACGAGTCCAGTCTGTGTCAGAAAATATCGGGAGGCGCATACAAGTACGACAAATACTTGGTGGCACCCTCACAACCGAGCTTCCCTCTGCTCTTCGTGAATCGTATTTTGCTTCACATTTACTGCTCGCAGGACGGTTCTCCAGAGCGCTTGCATAGTTATCCTGCCTACGCCTGCTTTTACCGGCTTCCGGTAAAAGTCAGTGCAGGCACATCCTGTTCCATCTACCGCAACCGCTTGGCCTTGAAAACAAGAGCACTTCGGCGGACTACGAAGACAGGGTTCCTTCGTTCTCTAACCTTGTCGATCTGCCGGCACTCCGGGTATGACCCAACCGCTTGAGTCCAGTATTTCGACTCCAGTTCTAGGAACACTTTACTAAGTGGGTCGATCAGAGCCCCAGCCCTACTTGACCCTCCATACGCCCGCTTTTTGAACTTTGCTCTTTTGCACCATCGCCGAAGTCTTTAGTTACTACGCTCGTTCGCCATCAGTACACGTTCGCTTCCTCCATTTTCACTCAACCTCGCTAGGGCGCTTCCTCGCTGCCGTTCGAAAGGCGTAATCAAAATGGTGCTCTCGCTGAACTACCGCCGTCCGGCTCATGTCTCCCGGTCTTCCATCAACACTGAGAAAACCAGCCACACTGACACAAGCGGCGGCGCCGAGTCTCAAAGCTCAGGCTCTTCGTGTCCGTACGGCATTCCAGATGCGCTTTCATTCGATAAAATCATCAATGGCGGTACCTGCCCTGTAAGTGTGTGCTTGCTGCTTGAAGTCCGCCTCTAACATTACCATAGCCGGTGACGACTCGCGAATTCATGGACTTTCTGGTGTATATCGAACATGATGCTGAGAATTTACAATTTTATCTCTGGTACCGCGACTATGTTAAAAGATGGTCCGAGTTGCCAGAACGGGAGCAGGCACTTGCGCCGCTTTGGACATCCGAGCAGGCTCAGCAGGCACGCAATGAGGCTATGACGGAAAAGTCCAAGAAGGTCAACAACCCTGTGGCAGCACAAGTCTTCAAAGGCACAGACTTCGATTCGAAGCCAAAGAAGAACCCGAATCCTTTCAACACACCACCCCGAACACCCAGTAACGAGCCCCGGGATAGCATGGCACCTTCGACCATTGGGTGGAGCGAGGAATGTTCAACTCTCGGCAGTGCTCTGACTCATCATCAGAAGACTACTGCCAATGCCTTCGAGGAGGTCGGCGCTCAGCAACCATTCACCATCCAACCATATCGCGAGGAAATCTCGCGCATCATCTCCATTTATCTCGCTGAAGGCAGCGTCAGATATCTGAACTTGTCAGACAAAGAACGAGCTGCGCTTCTCAAAGCTCTCTCGATCACCACTCATCCCTCGGCTTTCAAGGACGTTGTCGCAACTATTGAATACACGCTTCGACACCAGGCGCATCCCAACTTCATACGATGGACGATCTGCAATGGTAACCCGCCTAGACAGACGTTTGCTCGGGGCTTGGGAGTGGGTGGCATCCTTGCCGGTATTGTCTTTGGCATTCTCATCACTTTGAGCGGAGCCAATCGTGGGTGGCGAGTGTTTGCCTTCCTTGCCTTCTTCATCGGCATCTCTACGCTCTTTGCTGCTTGGAAGGGTATGTGTGTGGTCTTGCACGGTATGCACCACAGGCATCTTAGGCCTTGGGAACTTTTCGCTAGCGATGACGCCGCTTCTTCTGAGTACGACTTGAAGAAAAGCTCATTCGATAGCCTGGGATCAGCAAACAGCTATGAAGACGAGCCATGGGTTGCCAAATATGACAACCGAAACGTCATTCGAAAGATTTTCGACAGGCAAGTCTGGATTCAAGAGCCCGCTCTTCGATCTATTCAGGATACCATTTTCATTCAGGCTCTCATTACTGCCTTCATTGTTGGAGCTATCTTGACAGGTAAGATACCCTACCTCCGTCACAGACGTGCAGGCACGCTAACCAACCGTAGCAATCTTTTTGGCTGTGCCGGCTGGCCACGTATACTGATCAATGCCTGACCACGTTCATGTACTGTCACATCTACTATATACCCATAATGAGCGGACTTTCAGAGGTGGCAATGCGTATTTGGTGGTGTTTGAGGTTCGCCTCCAGCACGCGAATGGAGTATGGGTGTCATATCGAGTTCGCTGTCAAGACAAGTGATCATCAAGCATATAAAAGACTACCGTTGAGTTCACAGCTTCCCCAGTCAACTGTAATAATAAAATTGTCTACCTCCTGGTCGTACTGTTCCCCGCTGAACCAAACTCGAGTAAACACAGGACAACAAAATAATATCAATATGAGATAAGCCAAAGATTTTGTAATCTCTGACTTGCAATCAGGAGTTAATGGTCCGGAGCACATTCAACTATGTGACTGCCACTTTATGATTAAGTCACGTGATATAATTGACGCGTCTCGGTCGACGCGCTTCGCGGCAAAGGATAGCGGTATGTGTTGCCTATAGCCGCCATTGTCGCTGTTGTTCGGTCGAGCCACGTAGGGCAGCATGCCGCGTTTCAATAGCAGACGAAGCAATCCGGCCGACTCTGGGGCTGAAGACTTCTCACGAAAGTCAACGCCGCTCTCTACTGCGCCGAACGACCGCAAGCGAATGCGACCAAGTACCGGGCTAGAGAATGCTACTTTCGATACCGAAGCTCGTGTAAGGTCGCGAAAAGGCTTAGAAGCCAACAACAGCAAGGATGGCGACGCCGCTGTGGTACGAACCAAACGCAAGCATCAGCCTGGAGCCATTGTTCGAGTCACCCTCACCAACTTTGTCACCTACACTTCCGCCGAATTCTTGCCCGGACCAAACCTGAACATGGTCATTGGTCCGAACGGTACGGGTAAAAGTACATTGGTCTGTGCAATATGTCTAGGTCTCGGCTGGGGCCCTGGGTTGCTGGGTCGAGCCAAAGATCCTTCAGAATTTGTCAAGCACGGCCATAAAGAGGCGACCATCGAAATCGAGCTTCAGAGACATGAGCGAGGACCGAACAAGACAACCGAGAACCCCGTGGTCACTCGCAAGATTAGGAAAGATGACAACAAGTCCAGCTTCTTCGTCAATGGAAGACCTGCCTCGAACAAAATGGTTCTGGAGATGGTTAAACATAATTTCAATATCCAAATCGACAACTTGTGTCAGTTCCTCCCTCAGGACCGTGTCGTTGAGTTCGCCCAGCAGAACACGGTACAAATGTTAGAGACGACATTGGAAGCAGCCGCCGATCCAGAGGTTCGAGAATATCATTTCGAGCTGAAGAATATACGCGAGAAACAGCTAGAGCTGCTGCACGACAACAAAGGAGATCGGGAGAATCTCGACAATCTCGAGAAGCGACAAGAAGCGCAGCACGCCACAGTCGAGCGCGTTAAAGAGCGGCAGGCTACACAGAAGAAGATCGATCATCTGGAGAAGTGCAGACCAATAGCCAAGTACATGGAAGCCAAGGCCAAGGTATCCGTGCTCAAGAAGCGGAAGGAAGACCTGGACAGAGAAACAAGGCGTCTGAAGCAAGAAAGCGAGCCCGCCTTACGCAAGGTCACCGACAAGCAGAGGTATGCAAATGCAGCCAAGATGAACCTCAAGGCTCATAAAGACGACGTCAAACGTGCAGAAAACGAATGCAAGAGGATCGAGCGGGAGATCAAGTCGTATGATGAGCAAATGAAAGATTGTGTTTCCCGTAACGACGCAGAGAGAAAAGGTGCGGCTAAAGATAAGGGAGAACTAGGGAAACACCGAAGCGATCTGCAACGACTGAAAGTTCGTAAAGAGGAGGTTCCAGAACCTTTCGATAGTCGAGCAATGAACGAGCAGGTTGCAACCCACACCACTCGTGCTCGGGACTTAAAAGAGAGAGGAGATATTCTTCAGACAGAGGTCCGCAACTGGGTCGCTCAAGGAAAGGAAAAGAAAAGCCAGACAGCTAGGCTGAACGAGATGATTGAGAATCTCAACACACAGGCAGGTCAGCAAGAGTTCAAGTTAGAGAACATCTCCAAGGAAACTCACCGAGCCTGGCAATGGATCAAAGAGCACAACCAACAATTCAGAAAGGAAGTCTTTGGTCCGCCGGCCATTACGTGTACCGTCAAAGACCCTAGTATGGCAACTAGAGTAGAAGCTGCACTACAGACAAACGACTTCAAAATCATCACTGTACAGTGTAATGAGGATTTCGTGATGCTCCAGGAAGAATTGACCAAGAAGCAAAGACTTCATGACATCAGCATCCGTACCTGCACCACCGACAATCTATCGTCTTTCAAAACACCACTGAGCGACGACCAGCTACATGAGCTGGGCCTGGAGCATTGGGTCATTGACTGCCTAGAAGGTCCGTCGGTTGTCTTAGCCATGCTTTGCCAGGAAAGATCCCTCCATCAAACAGCAATCTCCAGCAATGCAGTCTCGGACGCACAACATGAAGCCATTACGCGAACATCCCTGAAGACCTATATTGCTGGAAGCCAGTCGGTGAGGATGACACGACGAGCTGAATATGGCGATGCAGGTGTTGGTTCGTCAATGCGCGACATTCAGAAGGCCAGGTTCTGGACGGATCAGCCAGTCGACACCGGCAGAAAGCGTGAATGGCACGATCAAATCAAGGACATCAACCGTGACCTTTTCGAGCTCAAGGAGAACATTCAGAAGAATCAAGCGGAGGTTGCAGTGATTAAGAAGGAGAGAGAGGAGGTGGAGCGGCTGGCGGAGGGGATCAAAAATGATAAAGAGGCCAAGCAGAAGGCATTGACGGAATGGCGAGGTCTCGATGCGAAGATCAGCAATGCCGAGGAAAAGATTGCTTACTGCCAGGCTAGAATCGACTCCTTTCGAGACAGGTGTCTGGAGATACTCAAGCAAAAGGACGACGCTATGTTTCAGAAGGCGGAAGCTGTACTGAAATACTGCGAAGCAGCTCACACGTTCAGGGAGCTTAGCGCTAAGCTTCTTGAAGCTGAAGTCATGGCTATAGAGGCACAAAGCGATAGCGAGACATTGCAAGATATAAACGCACACATTCGAGATACTCTGCAACGCAAGGAGGCGGAGTTCAAGGATGCAGAAGCAGGCTTCAAAGAGGCGCGAGGTGCTGCGGGTAAATACCTGGAACAGGTTAACATTGTCAAGACTGAAGCAGAAGAACTTGCTAGTGGAGGCGACGATTCTCTACAGGAGTTGCTTATAGAGTTGGCGCAGATCAAGGACAAACCTATCGAAGAAGAAATTGACGCACGGCTCGAGTCCGCCCATGCCCAACTCGAACTTCATGCGGGTGGCACTGATGGTGCAAACACAATTCGAGACTACGAGGAACGAGCCAAGAAGATCGACAGACTGCGGCTAAAGTTGACGGCTTTCAACCAAGAGCAAGCAGACTTGCATGGTGCAATCAGCGAGATACGTCAAGTCTTTGAGAAGGAGCTAGACGATATTGTCAATAAGATCGACGCTGCTTTCGCCGAGTCGTTCGAACGGATTGGCTGCGCCGGCCAAGTCGCAGTGTACAAAGCGTCTTCGAATGATCCAGCAGATTGCACCGAGGAACTGGGCGGAACAGAGAACGGTCTCGACTTCGCGAACTGGGCGATACACATCTCAGTCAAGTTCCGTGAGAACGAACCATTGTCATTGCTTGACAGTCATCGGCAATCTGGTGGTGAACGTGCTGTCAGTACCATCTTCTACCTGATGGCTTTACAGAGTCTCAGCAAGAGCCCCTTCCGGGTCGTGGACGAGATCAATCAGGGTATGGACCCGAGGAATGAACGTATGGTTCACGGTCGTATGGTCGACGTTGCGGCTGATAATGAGAAGCTTGTTGAGGAGGGCAAGAGCTCCGGCAGCCAGTACTTCTTGATCACGCCAAAGCTTTTGAGTGGTCTGAAATACCAGCGCGGTATGACTGTATTATGTATTGTCAGCGGAGAGAACATGCCGTCCGCTACGGACATGAAGCGAAGGGACGAGGATGGCAATGAACACGTGGTGGAGGGTAAGAAGATCGATTTCGCAGCATTTGCCAGTCGGGCCAGAGAGCTCGGCATGGGTCGATCTGCAACTGCTGCTGGGAGGCGGGTCGATCCTGCGGTTGCCATGAGGAGCGTGCCTGTCGGCGCATGAGAACGACATGGGTATCGAATGGTGGTTGAGGAAATGTTAGTTGGAAGAAGAAACAGCTCTCAATCACGAGCCGTGTAGAGGTGTGTTGTGGATGACTAAGATGTACATCTACCAAATGCTGCATGTTGCTCTGTTCTCCTTCAGCCTCGAGCTATGGCGGTGTACGTGTCACGCGTCAGCTAGTGGCCGTTCCGGGTCATCCGAGACGTTATGTGGGTGTTTATTAATGAGACGGTTGCGCTCAAACCTCTTTTGTAAGCAACGGCGCCGGATGTAGACGAGCACCACCGTCATGTTGCAGCTCAGTGCTACTTTGTCTGTCATACAGCAGTCATGGCAGCACAGCTCGTATTATGTCCGGTAGAACGGCATCAGCCACTGCGCGTTGCAGGTCTGAACCCAACCACCTTGCAGCAGGAACGGAGCTAATTATTGCTGCACCGGCCGCATCATGACTGACAGACTCAGTGCTTACGGTATGCGAGGGGGCCACTTGAAAAAGGCAGCTTCGGCAAGGTATTGTCTCGGGCGTGGAAATGTGCTTTGAGGGAGTCCACACCCATCATAATTTCATCACATTCGTACCAACGGTCGACATTTTGAACCTTAGTAGGTCCTGTATAAAAGTCTGACCGGGAAGGAAAACGTGCTAACACATGACGTCCTTGCTATTGTACTGAACTTTGTCGTTGCCGAGCGAACTTACAGCCTCTCGCCGAATGACATCAGTCCGCTCTGATGCTTGTATGGTACACGCTTCAGTGCGGAGTCGGAACAGGTGCTGGGATCCTTCAAACGGCAGATAGTACGCAACCAGATTTCTCGAAAGACCCAAGCCAGTGAGCAAATCACGAACAGCTGCCCTTCGAACAGAATTCAGAAACATCAAATTGCGGAGAAAGCCAAACGACGATCGTAAAGCATGACGCAGATCCTTGTTGTTAGCCAAGCAAAGGCAAGGACTGACGCCACGCGTGTAAGCCGTGACAAGGATTTGCTTAGCGGGTCTTGCTTCGATGAGAACTGGCATCTTGGGACAGCGCTATCTTTGATCGTGTGTCCAAAGCACGATCAGATAGAAGATCCTACCCATCTCGGCTCTCGACAACGTGTGAATAATGTAGCCTCACCCGGAACTTCGGGCCACTTAGTCGCATTTCCGCTGAGCCTTCGCACAGAAATGAGTGTTTCAGTCGCCCGGGAAGTCTTGGCTGGATGAAGCGGTGATGTTGTGTTGACTGTACTCCAATACTATGATATCACTGACCTCGTGCCAGGTCAATGTGTCAAATCTGGTACAGGAGGAGCATATTGGCCGTGCCTTTATATTGACACGGACGCACACTGCCACTTTTTTGCACACGACGTTCTCGCATAACTCGTTGTTCTAACCCGTTCGATCTTGACATCGCCCATCATGAAGATGCCGGGTATGGGTGGTATGACCATCTACTTCGATCAATACAACCCGCAGTCCGAGAAAGGCACCGATGTCAGACAATCCCTTGCTGGGCTTGATTACTCCCCGTTGCCGCGGATCACGGGGAGGTCCTTTGCTATGGCCATGCTTGTATCTATGGGAGGCTTAGTGTGAGTACATCAAATGGCAAGGTGCTCGTACAGATGCTGACAATCATGCAGCTTCGGATATGACACTGGTCAGATTTCTGGTTTCCTCGAAATGCCCGACTTCGTGAACCGCTTCGGCTCAGGCGACGCCAACGGCGATTTTTCATTTACGACTACCCGCTCTGGTCTCATTGTCGGTCTGCTATCGATTGGTACTCTTCTTGGTGCCCTCATTGCAGCGCCGGTGGCGGACAAAATAGGTCGCCGATTCTCCATTTCTTTCTGGTGTCTTATCTGTGCTGTGGGCTTCATCATCCAAATTTCGTCGTCCACCTCATGGGTACAAATCATGATTGGCCGATTGGTAGCTGGTTTCGGTGTTGGAGCCCTATCTCTGCTTGTACCGATGTACCAAGCAGAAACTGCACCACCGTGGATTCGGGGTGCCCTGGTCTGCACATATCAGCTGTTCATCACGTTGGGTATATTCCTAGCGGCGTGCTTCAACTACGGTGTATACGAAGGTCTAAGGTACAGTCCCGCGTCCTGGAGAACCGTTCTCGGTATCGGCTTTCTTTATCTCTTTATCCTTGGTGTTGGCATCTTGTTCTTCGCTGAGACACCGCGTTACGCATACGGCCAAGGCCGACACGAGGAAGCCAAAAAGACACTTTGCAGCGTCTATGGCGCTCCGCCAAACCACTACTCAATCGTCGTACAGATGGAAGAGATTGAGGCCAAGGTTGTTGCTGAGAGCAAAGTCAAGGGCGGTCCAATCTCTGAGATTGTCTCCATGTTCCGAGCTCCTCGAGTCGCTTACCGAGTCGCACTCGGGATGAGTTTGCAGATGTTCCAGCAGCTCACCGGCGCCAACTATTTCTTCTACTACGGTACTACGATCTTCCAGTCGGTCGCAATCAGCTCCTTCGTCACGCAAATGATCCTCAACGGTATCAACTTTGGCGTCACTTTCATTGGTCTCTACCTTGTCGAACACTACGGTCGACGCAAGTCGCTTATTGCTGGAAGCATCTGGATGGTGATCTGCTTTTTGGTTTTTGCTTCCGTCGGGCATTTCAGCCTTGACAACAACGACCCTCAAAATACGCCAACTGCTGGAGTTGTCTTGATTGTGTTCGCTTGTCTCTTCATCCTTGGATACGCCACTACTTGGTGAGTTGCAGGCCACGATTAATTCTTGGTCAGACGCTAACACTTCTCAGGGGACCTCAGGTATGGGCTCTTATTTCAGAGCTCTTCCCTAACAGATACCGAGCGAAGGGCATGGCTCTGTCGACAGCTGCAAACTGGGTAAGTCAAAAGCTTGGTTATAGTCACTATGTTTCTCAGCTAATTGTAAAAAGACTTGGAACTTCCTCATTGCATTCTTCACGCCGTTCATCACTGATGCAATCGACTTCCGTTACGGCTACGTCTTCGCTGCCTGTAACTGTGTCGGTGGTCTTATCGTCTACTTCTTCCTCATTGAGGGCCAAGGCCGAACACTTGAGGAGATTGACACGATGTACCTCGAGCATGTTCCCGCAAGGAAGAGTGCCAAGTGGGTTGCGCCATCTGCGGAAGAGATGGCCAGACTCAGGAGAGAAGCTGGCACTGATGAGACTGCCATGGCCAATGCTGATGAGGAACAACGAGGTGCTCTGTCTGGGGAGACCGAGAGGGGTGCTGAAGGGGCGGGGTCCAAGCCTGCAGAGAGGAATGGGAGCACTGCTCATGCCGAGGACGCTGTTGTTCGGTAGATTGAGCTTGTGATCTAGATAATGTTGTATTTACGATTCTTTGAATACCAAGTCACCTACCAAGGTAGAATCCTAGGTCTTTACAATCGTGTATGAGGCGTTGTTTGTGTTTGGTTGGGGCCTGGTGAGGCAGCATATCGGCCTCAGAATCGAGAACAGGAGGAAACGTGAAGGCAAGTATGGCCGTCTTGTTGAAGGGAAAAGCTCGGAGGAAAGCGACGAGCTCGGAGGTAAGAGGCCTGAATTCATGTACACACCCTACGACTTATGCTTGTTGTTCGCGAGCTAGATTCATTCGGAAGTGGTTCACGGCGCCGTGCCTTCAGCACAAGCCTTGGCATCATCACTGTCTTTGACTGCCACATGGGTTGGCACATTGCTGGGTCCTTGGTTCAGATCGCGGGCCACAAAGAATCTTTGCAAGAAGAATAATATTTTCGCGTTGCGTAAGCTATCTAGCTACAGGCGGGATTGAGCCCCTGACCCCCTGCTCAACAGTCTATTTCCCAAGAAGTGCTTCAACTGTTGACTGGTTTTCGTCATCGTTAACCAGTTTGAAGACATGAGCTATGAGTTAGAACCTCAGCAGCCCCCTGTAATACACCAGAGGCCCAGCCAAGAATTCCAGACCTTCTCCATGGACGAGACTACATCCGTCTAACATCCTCAAAATGCTCGGTCCTGATCGCTCCATCAACAGGGTCGACCTTATTCGCCCCATGCCCCTCCTCCTCCGCAAGAACCTTCGCATCAGTATCGATGTGCGACTGCGGCTTCCAGTGCGATCCCGGCACAAAAGTCGGAGAATTATAGAACAAATCATCCATGTCCTCCAGGTTCAGCCCCTTAGTCTCCGGCAAGAAGGCCCAGAAGAAGAGCGCAGTCGTAAGGTTGCACACTACGAAGATGATGTAAAACCTCCAGCCAATCGCAGAGATTGCGAGAGGCGTGACTTGACCGATCATGGTGTTGAAGGCGAACGAAGTCATTGCGCCCCATGAGACGCCCTTTGTACGAAGGGCCGTGCCGAAGAGTTCAGCTGGGACTGCCCATGATAGAGGGCCGCTGGTGATGAAGAAGACGAAGTTGAAGACCCAGGTCATTGTGATGAAGCCCCAGTGGGCGCCGGTGTTGGTGGAGGTGGCGGGGAAGACTTTGATGAGGATGGCATTGACGATGAATGTGGCGCTCATGATGAGAGACCCGTAGATCTCCAGGGGTCGTCTCCCAGCGGAGTCAATGATTAGGATGCAGACTGAGGTTCCGAGGAACGCGATGATGGCGTTGACGGCTTGTAATAAGAGTGTTGTGGTTGTGGAGATCCCGATTTGAGCGAAAATTTGCGGGCTGAAGTACTGTATTGCCGAGACCCCGGTCATTTGACAGCTGGCTTGGATGGTCATAACGATGATGGTACGGCGGAAGTTTGGCCACCCTCTGAACAAGTCGAGGTATGTCTTGGACTTCTGGGAGTGTTCCTCTGCGATCTGTGTCTGGATGAGATTGAACTCTGCTAAGACGTATGGATCATGCACATCGCCATGAGAGTGTAAGCGTGCGAGAGTCTGGATACCCCTGTCCGCATGGTCGTGATCACACAACCACCTGGGGCTTTCTGGCAGAGTATAGACTAGGGCGCCAAGGAAGAGTGCGGGTATAATCTGGATCGCCAGGGGGATCCGCCATTCACGACTGTTGGTTGAACCATTCCAGGTTACGTAACAGCCATAACCGATCCAAGTGGCGAAGATCTGACCCAAAGCATTGAACAGCTGTTGCAAACTCGTGATTCTACCTCGGATACGACGATGTGATATCTCGGCTTGATAGATGGGTATGATCATCTTGGGGTATGTTAGCCGTGTATGCAGGCAAAGGAGCTCAGCAGCACTTACTGTCAAGAAGCCAACACCAATACCTGCGATCAGTCGTCCTATGTACAACATCTCGACCACAACGCCAGATGTCTGAAGTATGCCACCAACGACAAATATGCAGCAAGCCATCAAAATCGTCCCACGTCGGCCCAGCTTGTCGGTGTACCCAGCACCGAATGCACCCACAAAACATCCTCCCGTGAAGAGTGACACAACAGTACCAGATCTGGAATTGGCATTTGTCTGAAGGAAAAGGCTTTCAAAGGAGCCCGAGGCGACCACCTCAGCGATGACACCGAGGTCATAGCCGAAGAGGAATGAGCCCAAGGCTGCGAAGGAGCCGATCAGAAATTGATAGACGCTTGGCTTCATTTTGTTCGAAAAATAGTACAGAGAAATGATATTGGAGTAGCGGGTGAGCGCAATGTACCTGCTTAATATACGTCCTGTCGCTGCTCGATCCTGTGCGCAGGATACTGATCTGAAAGCAGCAGCATCAGCAGTAACGTTTTGCCGGAGAGTACCCCCAGCTGCCAGGAAAGGAACATGCGGTACATGTTGGAGGTCGCCCAAGCTTATGAAGGAGTATCCCCTAGCTTGCGGACGACGAGGATTTCAGCGCTCTATGGCAGTAGTGTATGTGTGATGATGTATGGTGTAAGGGGTGTGTAGGTGGTAAGTTCCGTAACAGTGGCGGATTCGGTAAATTCAATGACTGTCGAAGTCACAAACGCGCGACATCGCCACAATATGCTTAGCAATAAGCTTAATGTTCCGAGGGATTAGATCTTGGCAGTAGATGAGCTGCGGGGAAGTTGGGGTCGTCGCCGAAGATGGCTTAGTGGTAACAGCCTACCGGCTTGTGCATGGCCGTACCTGACATGAGATCAAGCTAAAGCAGCAATAATGTCCCTAAGTGCAGGGAGGTTGACGTTTTCCATAATCGCATGTCATGTTCCAGGAAAGAGCAGTGAGAAGAAGCGATCCAGCTGATACGCTCGAGGTTTCCCGCCAGGGTTTATCCAGGTGTGCCAGTATATGTGACCAGTATCAACATCCTAGGCCACACCGTGATTGCACGAGGATTCCGCCGGAAGGAGGTAGTACGCACACAACGCCAGTATTGATTGCGATTCTTCCCAGATAGAGTGGCGTTGATCTCGCTTAGATGGTTTGATTGATGTGACTGGTTCAAAAGGATCGACATCATATTTGCAAGAGCCTGCTGTGAGGTGCTGATTAGATGGGAACTTTCGAAAGCACAGGAACTCGTCAGCAACGACCGCTAGTATTTCCATGTCCTACGCTATTGCTGAGTAGGCAGGAGCTGCTCGGCCAGATAGCCGTGCCGGTTAAAACACGGTCAATAAACGCGATGATGACCGACGGTCACATACTGTAGGTGGCAGCTGACATTGACTGTGCAAAGAGCATCGTGTATTGGAGTACGTACCTTTACTCCTCACTCCAACTTTGGGTAGTAGAGTCCAGATCATATAGAGTCATTGTTTGAGATAAGTATTGTCGCCAAGCAGTATATCCTGAAACGTTTCTGTCACGCATGCTAGACGCAAGGTAATTCATTAGCAATCTACCAATAGTTTGAACTCTTCGCAAGACGTCCTATTCTTCAATACTACTATTAGCAACGAGTCCAACAACGACAAGAACGGCCCAAGCCATGAACTCAGTAAAGCAAGCTGGCCAGCGCATCGTCTTCACAGGAGGAAGTGGCAAAGCAGGGCGCCATGTCATCCCCTACCTCCAGGCCCAAGGGCACAAGATCCTCAACCTGGATCTGATGCCGTTCCCCGACCCCAGCGCCAACGTCTACACGCTGAAAACCGATCTGACACAATCCGGACAGGTCTTCAATGCTCTGACCTCTCACTTCGATATGTCGGGTTATGAAGACAAAACTCTCCCATCGCCACCCGATGTGGTGATTCACTTCGCTGCGTATGCACGCAACATGCTTGTCCCAGACGATGAGTGCTTCCAGGCGAACGTGAGGTCGACCTACAATGTTGTTGAAGCAGGTATGTGACGACGATGTTCTCGATTGCTGAGGGCAGTTTTGACTCTGTTTGAACAGCAAGCAAATTGGGTGTCAAGAAGATTCTCATTGCCAGCAGTGAGACAACGTACGGTGTCTGCTTTGCGCAAGGAGATGCGGATTACCACTCCTTCCCTCTGGAAGAAGACTACGATAACGACCCAGAGGACTCGTATGCCCTGAGCAAGCTTTGTGGCGAGAGGATTGCCAGAACAGTACGTAACATGGTCTACAGCTTCAGTCCCCAGGCGGAACCTGTTTTGAATCACGAAAGCTGACTGGACTGATGATAGTTCGCCCGCCGCTATAACAGCGACATCTACGCGCTCCGCATCGGCAATGTTATCGAACCACACGAATGTCAGTAACCTGACTCTCATGGCTTTCCCTCCCTGTTCTTGAACCTACTAACCTCCCCCATAGATGAGCGTGACTTCCCCGCCTACCTCGACAACCCCTCCACCCGCAAACGCAACGCCTGGTCCTACATCGATGCCCGAGACCTGGGCCAAATCTGCCACCTCATGATCGAGAAAAGTGGCCTGGGCTACCAGGTCTTTAACTGCACAAATGACACGATCACGATCCGGGATATGACCACCAAGGACTTCTTGGCTAAGGAGTGTCCGAATACGAAGGTCACGAGGGAGATGGGTGAGTATGAGGCGCCGCTAAGCAATCGTAAGATTCGGGAGGTGTTGGGATATAAAGATGTGCATAACTGGAGGAAATATGTGAAGTAGGAAGCAATTACCGAGTCTAGAATGGCAGACGCTTGGAAGGTACCCTAAAATTCGATAGCATCCTGCTCTTGCGGTGAGGATGTCAGATTGGAGCTTGGATGATGTACGTTGCAGTCGTACGGATCCTAGACGAGGGGGTATTGAAAACGAGCACCAAACTTAGCGTCTGTGTGGTTGAAGCGAGCTGAGCGTGCAGGGCCTTGGAAAAGCAGAGTCGAGCAAATCATGTTCAAATGCGGAATGACCTTACCCAGCATGCGACGTTCAGTTTGTCATTGCAGTAGTGAGCAGTACTTCTGCTTGTGTCACGAGTTGAGAAGGAAGACGCGAAGGCAGACGCAAATTGGATCTATGAGTTCGGAGAGTTCTGCAATATGATGTTAGTGCTGGATTCGATTTGCTAGATTTTTGATCAAACCCATTGCCCATTGGTGCATGATATCGCAATACTAGCAGACACACCGTGTGCTTGTCATGCAAAGAACAACTTCTTCTACTTCCTGTCACTGTGACCTGCTATAGCTGATCTCCCCTTCATGCCAGCTGCACTATTGGGCCTAGTAGGTGAGTTCTCTTGACCTTGTAAAGGTACCGCGCCCTCAGCTATAGCATTACGGATGGTTTCTTTGCTGAGGCGCAGGTTAATGTGTGTATTGAATACCTTGTCGTTCGCAGCTTGAGCTGTACCGCAAATAGGGCAATCTCATGTCTCATGATTAAAAATCTGCTTGGCAAGCTGAGCCTCCTCGGGCATGTCTAGTGCACTTCCCTTTTATAACATGCGAGGGGTTCATGCCAGTCTGCTGTAGCAAGGTTTTAGAATTGTGGTTGGGGACTCACTGGAGCGTCAGTGCCTGGAAAAGGCAGGTTGTGATTTTGAGTATTGCCGTTGGCAGGCTTGTCCTGCTGCTCCTGACTCCAGTGTTCGAGTTCCTCAAGGTTAGCCTGCCTTTCCTTACGTGCTGCTTCATCGAACTCTTCGTCTGGCCAGACTTCCCATTCGTCCTCACTGTCACACTTAGCACCGCCTGAAGTTCCAACACAAGCGGGTGCATCCGGCCTGACACCAATCATGCCCCAACAGTCGCGCGCAGATGCAATCGGCGCTGCCGAATGCAAGAGCCGGCAAGAATGTTGAAGGTTAACTAAGCAGCTTGGTATAGATGCTTGTTGATATCGTCGTTGGACGACAAGCACGAAACGAGTTTCAGGAACGCGACGTGGCGGAAAATAGGCCTTGTGCTAGCGGACAGTCTGGCTCAGGAGTGCTTCCGGGTTGCTGGGCCTAGACGGAAATTGACGCTAAAAAAAGCTCTAGCATTCCTCTCCTAAGCAGAAGGATGTGCAGTTTACAGTCACTGAGCCTGTGCCTGTCGCGACTCGCTGCCTAGCTACTCTTGCACAATCGCACCTTCCAAGGATTGTTGCTGCCCAATTCACCAGACTCGATTGTAGCCGTTTCCTCGTGCCATAATTGCGGGACGTTTTATTGCTGAACATCCGCACTGCAGGCGTGCACCGATTTCCATTGATCGCAGTCGATCGAGCAGCGCAGCGACTAAGTTACGTTACTAGTTGTTAGTACTGGTTAGTGCCAAGCAAATACACCGCTCAGCCCTCTCTAGTCCTTGCAATTCTTGACCATTGCGTGTTGTCCCGCGCAAGTCTCGTCGCCCACTTCACTCTGCCACTGCCAGCGACCAGTTTCAGAGCCTGACGCCAGCTGCTGCACTTGGACTCCATCGCGTCGATCACGTCTGCGATCAATCAGAACCAGTTCGCTCGATAACAGCCTGCACAACTACCATCGAACCCCTCCGCAGCAGTCGAGATCTGAAGAAGCAGAAGCCCTGCTCACTCCGTCGACCAAAACATCGCGCCGCATCCGCGTTTCACATCTCTCTACCACTCCGGAAGAAAGAGCTCGGAGCATTCTGTTCCATTGACCTCGAGCCCATTGAGGCGTGCTGAGAAGTGCCACCACAACTGTAAGCGTTTCTCCACCTCCAGGCCTGAGAGTTAGCACTCTCCATCAATCAGCTCAAGCCCTGACCATCCTGACTGTGATAGTTCTGAGATAGTGCACACAAGACCAAGGCAGATCAATCGTAGCACATCTATCCTTTGCCCGTTCAGGGTCGTCGTTTCGCTCTCGTTCTTGTCCTTCTTTTCTTGCCCTCGGCGGCCGAGACAACAATGGCAGACCAAAATGAGGTGGATCTGGATTCGGTCATTGACAGGCTGTTGGAAGTAAGAGGAAGTCGTCCTGGGAAACAGGTCCAGCTGCTCGAAGCAGAGATCAGATACTTGTGCACTAGGGCTCGCGAGATTTTCATCTCTCAGCCAATCCTGCTCGAATTGGAAGCCCCAATCAAGGTGAGCATGCAATCCTCAATCCACGACCAGATATCTAACTACCCCCAGATCTGCGGTGATATTCACGGACAATACTACGACTTGCTCAGACTTTTCGAGTACGGTGGCTTCCCTCCCGAGGCCAACTACCTTTTCCTCGGCGACTATGTTGATCGAGGCAAACAGTCTCTGGAGACCATCTGTCTCCTACTCGCGTACAAGATCAAATACCCAGAGAACTTCTTCATTCTGCGGGGAAACCACGAATGCGCCTCCATCAACCGAATCTACGGCTTCTACGATGAGTGCAAAAGACGATACAACATCAAGCTGTGGAAGACCTTTACTGACTGCTTCAACTGTCTGCCTATCGCCGCAATCATCGACGAGAAGATTTTCACCATGCACGGTGGCCTAAGCCCCGATCTGAACTCGATGGAGCAAATACGCAGGGTCATGCGACCAACAGATGTAAGCAGTGCTTCAACAAAGAACAAGGTACAACCTGCTAATCCGGCCCTTAGATTCCTGACTGTGGTCTCCTCTGCGATCTGCTATGGTCCGACCCCGACAAGGACATCACAGGTTGGAGTGAGAACGATCGTGGTGTCTCATTCACCTTCGGTCCTGATGTCGTCTCCCGCTTCTTGCAGAAACACGACATGGACCTGATCTGCCGTGCGCATCAAGTCGTCGAAGACGGCTACGAGTTCTTCAGCAAACGACAACTCGTCACCCTGTTCAGTGCACCCAACTACTGCGGCGAGTTTGACAATGCAGGTGCAATGATGAGCGTTGACGAGAGCTTGTTGTGTTCGTTCCAGGTGCGTTCGAGAGCATCCTGACATAAGATTCCCCTGCTAACACGTCTTCAGATCCTGAAACCGGCCGAGAAGAAGCAAAAGTATGTTCATGGCAGAGGCGCAAGCCGGCCAACGACCCCTCCCCGCAAGTCTAAATAATGCAAGAACATCACGCTGATACGAAGCGCCACCCTAGATTTGGCCGAAGATAGAGAGACTCCCTTGATCAGACCTGCAGCATTGTCGATGCCGTCCAACTTCCGTCCCGACGACATATTCATCTACAAATTGCGCCCGTGTTGTTCCCTTTGTTATCGACAGGCAATGGGTGACCGATCCATTGTCCGCCTGCGAATCTGCGACCTTATCATTACCTACGTCCCGTCAGCTTCCTAGGCATGCGAGCAAGCAACGAGATGGACTTCGAAACATCGCCATGGTTGGGGGCCTGGAGCAGGTTGCAAAGCGTGTAAGGGTTCTAATGTTGGCGGCAATGGTCTATTATTGTCTTTCGGTCACAGCCACATGCTGTCACTGTACTACAATCCAACTTCGTCATGACTTTGAAGAGATACGAAACGAATATTGACGCGGTTCATGGAGGAACGGGATCAAGAGACGATTCGATTTCTTGCTCAGCATAATGCCATGGCTGGCGCACACAATTGAATGTGGATGGGTCGTACAACAGATTGCCATCAATGCAAAGACCCGCGACTTGCTTACATTTAATTTTGTTCCAGGTGTCGTTATACATGAAATTCAGAATTCGGATCGATGCCCTGCTATGTTTCCTTATCTGCGGATGCATCCTTGCTATCACCCTTTCTCTCCTCTATCCCCGTTTGTCCCTGTCTGCAGCCACGTCCTGTCATGACTGAGCGCAAGAACATGGTCGTAGGAATCGTTCTTACTTGTTGCCCGAGCTAATCAGCTGGTCCCATGCAGCAGCTACAATTAGTAGCCCGCCCCAGACGTCCTTGACGCCGCGCAGATGTGCTTCCGAGTAGTCCCAAAGGCGAGTCCTTCCATTACTCACGGAGCCAGATCTTGGCTGACAGCTACCTTTCGGGGTGCTCCTATCGTAAGTTACCAAGATGCGAGAGAAGGAGCGTTGGCACAGCGCTGTTTGTAGCCGTCACAGACGTCGCTTATCGGCGGTCAGCATGGCACATGGTCGAGGAGAGTCACCTGCCACTCGTCCATTCATTCATGCATGCATGGGCGCAACCAACACACTAGCATCGAAGTGCATGAGACCGGCAACGGCACCTACACTCGTTCGTGGCGCTGCGTCAGGAATTACCGTCGCCCATGCCGAACAAGGTGTCGACATCAAGGGTGAACGTGCTGTGAGGCGCGAGCAGGGCGCATAGATACCATGAGGAAGAGCGCAGGTATAGCTTAGCTTCGGTGATGGCAAGAAGAAGAAGAGGACGACGCGCCGCACCGTGGATCGCGGCCACGGCGATGTTTGGCATGGCATACCCGCTGCAGGACAAACTAAGTGTGTGTCGTCTGCTGGCGGACGCGTCGACGCATGCCGGCGAACGACGAAGAGCAGTTTCAGGGTGTCTTGGAGCTTTGCAGCGGTCTAAGAGGAGGTTGAGGTACTCGCTCCAGGCACGCGCAACGCTCTTGGCGGGATGAGGCTGATGGCTGGCTTGAAGGGACTGTACGATGCTCGACGATTGAGATGGGGAGAGGGCGAGGAAGGCGAGGAGGGCGAGGAGGAGATGCGATTCGATTTGACTTGCTGCGCGGTGATGCTGGTGTGGCTGGCGCGGTCATGAATATGAGCACGAGCACGAGCACCACCAAGTCGGCGGGTGGATTTAGAGCTCGAGACTACTTGATGCGAGTATTGATGTTGACGAATTTATTTGCTACCCTAGTGGAAAAGGATTCTCGATCAGCACTATACAAAGAACGGCCAACGGGGTTCAACGGACGACTGGTCATGGAAGAACAGCCAGTGGAAGCACGCCGATGAGCTGTCCACACTGGCGAAGGGTGCTGTGAAGGCACAGAATATATTCGAGCACATCCTGCGCTATTCTTCTTTCATGTCGGAGCGTGCGCAGACTGAAGCTTGCTACAGTCTTCCTCCCTCATTGGATCCATGCAGGACTCTTCTTGTTCGTCTTTCCTACCACGCTAATCTCAGAGCAAAAGCCAAAATGATTCTTCTCGCCCGACGCCACCTCGGAGTGCCGTTGAAGGAGCGAGCGTCCTCCAGACACATACTTCGTAAGATGTGGTGAGTCTATCATAACTCCGCCCTGAATTGGGCCTGCATTCGTATGGGCCTTTGAGTGCAATACCATTTAGACATATTGAGATAGCCACCTGATGCCCTCTCCATAGCCTAAACTGCGTTAGCTGACTTGTACTTGGCTGCCAATCAATCCGCTCTTACCTTGTCTCATGACCACACTGCACATGAACACTTCAATCGGCCTGATGCCCTCGAGTGGCACCTTGCCCTTACCTGTTGTTTGGTAGAGACCCAAAGCGTGTCTTAGCTCATCCTCTGACACAGCATCTGGGTGATCAATCTTGTTTCCAAGGATGAGGAAGGGCGTCTTCTGAAGGTCCTCCATGGATAGAAGAGCGTCGAGTTCGGCTTTCGATTCGGCGAGCCGTTCGTGGTCTTTGGCGTCGACAAGGAAAACGATACCACTGACTTCAGGGAAGTAGTCTCGCCATAATCGTCGAGCTATATGATCTTGTCAGTGTTAATCCTGCAATGAGGTCTTGCTAAGCGTACCCTGTTGATGTCCGCCCAAATCGAACGTTGTGAATCTGTTGTTGCCAATGGCTAGCTCCTCAGATGCTGCGAGCGTTAGACGTGATACGTACGAGAGGTGTATGGGACACCGTACTTGGATGCAATGTAGGCTGTAAAATTGCGACTCTGTCATTCTGTGCCATGTATTAGCCACCAACCCGAGGATTCATCGAGATATGATCTGCCCAAATTCGCAAAGATTCTGGCTTATCGTCCCAGACGCTCATGGTGCTTAGTCCTCCTCTTTACGCGGTATGTTACTCACCTTTAGCATGTGTAGAAGGGTCGTCTTGCCGGCATTGTCGAGCCCAAGGAATAGAAGTTTGGCGTGCTTGTTGAGCAGGCCGAGCGAGGCCAGCACATCGTAGAACCAGTTGATAATCCACATATTGTTGGCGGAGTCGGAGTTTGTGCGACGATTGTCTATTTGACTACTCTGTGCTGGACTTGATCTGGTATCTCTATCGCTCGATCGAACTGGGTGTATCTTGCGGGAACGTATGCTGCCACTTTGACGGACTGCTGAAGCCAGATATGCCAAGGATACGCCTGCAGCATCATGTCTGTCTGCGGAAGGTCTGTCACGTGCTAGATGTTCGCTCTTTCCCTTCCCCCAACGAACTGTGACGTCATACTTTGCCATCCACTGAGATTCTCCAGAGAACACCAAGACTAGACTACTTTGTAGTGAACCATGTTCAGTCGGCGCAACACACAAGGTACTCCCTATTGTTGATGAGTAGCAATTGTGCAATATGATCGATGTTGGTATATTGGAACAACGTGGTATCTCATCAGTAGAATAGTAACATAGGGGAAAATAAGTCATGTTCTGCTATCAAGTGTGTCCATTCGAGGCTCGATCGATCGAGCTAGGTGTAAGCTCGAGAGAGCGCTACGTTGCGTTCTACATGAACGACAGTACAACTATGTACGAGCGATGCTCCCCTGAGCATCTGCAACGCCGCGCCTGATATGCAATGTAACGAAATCCATAAAACGTCCACCGCGATGCCTTCCGAGTGTACTATGTACTGTAATTCCAACGCCAGGCAGACCTGATAATATGCTGAAAAAGACCGATAATGAAATGGCTAGAGCCGCTGAAATGGTCGATGTGATGGTGCTATCAGCAACATCTTCTGGGTATCATCAAGGTTGTCGAGATCGTAATTCATCACAAGGATAGGACGAGCTGAGCTGGTTGGCCAAGACCGTAACCACGAGTCCGCTCAGCGCACTCGAGCCCGAGCTCCTTCATCCTTTCTGCACCTCGGCCTGGAGGTGGCCTCTTTTCAGCTTGTTCTTTGGCAACTTTACGGGCGTGTTGTCGCCAATACTTTTCCTTTCTCTTTTGGCGTTTCTTCTCCAAGCCAATGACAATGTCGACCGGCCCTCGAACATGGATGTCTGAAGGAATCTCTTCACCAATAGGGGTAATGGCATTGGAAGTGATACGGGATGATGTAGGCTGAATGCCGTTCCTCCAGTTCCGAAAGAAAGGATTGGGGGTATGAGGAAGGGAGGAGGTTTTAACGGCATTGGGCCGTTGAGCTAGATGATTCGTAGTAATGCCGAAGGGCATCGGTCTGGTATTGGTGGGAGACCCACGTGGAGAGCGCAGTCGGGCAGCCGGTGGTGGGGATCGCAAGCGTCGTTGAGCATGGTCGAACAAGCGGCGCGGAGCAGGTGATCTAGCGAGAATTTGCTTAGGAGGTGGGGAGCGGCGTGTCGGACGCAGAGGAAGACCTGCTGGCGCTTGCCTTGGAGGAGCGACGACAGGTGTGGGAGAGTGTAGAGGTGATATCAAAAAGGCTGACTGCCGCCGACCACGGGAATCTTCGTTGAAACCTTCGAATTGGCCCTTTATCCAGATGTGGTCGCTTGATTCGGCAACGTCGTCGTCATCATCATCAATCTCGTCTTCCGGATCGGTAGTAGGAAAGCTAGGATCAATGTCTTGAGGAATAAGTATATGCTTTTCTCGACGCTTTTGCTCTCTGCAGGACAAGAACGCGGCTTCCAGCGGCCTATCTTCGTCCAAGGTACCGCAAACGAAGTCAGTGCTGTCAGGTAATTCAGGGGTGCCTGGCCGCATCTTAATGGCTCGAGAGGCCTTGATCTGATTCGCCGCCCGTGCGTGAGAAGCGTTCGGAGCCGATGAGTGGCCACTAGATGTAGAACTTGCTCTCGACCGGGAAGTCGCTCTTGCCGAAAAATGGGTCATGTTGTCGGTGCTGGTTGCTCGGGTTGTGGTCGTGGATGGAGCCCAAAACTGGTAGTCTGAACTAGCATCTGATTCGGAGTCTGATTCAGCAAACCCCTCTTCGTCGTCGGACTCGTTGCCGTCGTCAGAAGGAGCGAAGTCATCCTCACCTGCATCGTCGTCATTGAGCTCATTGTCCAGTTCTTCCTGCTCCCGCTCTTCTGCTTCTGCTTCTTCTTCTGCTTCCTTGCCAAGCTTGCGAATGGCGTTCTCCTTCTGTAGACAATCATCAATCGTGAGCTTGGGTTTCTCAACCTCGTTGGCCTTCTTGATCCACTCCTCGTCTTCCCCTTGCGAACTGGCAAATTCGTGGAAGGGCGACAAAGGCTGAGACTCGATACTTGCGTTACGAGTAGGAACCGGGAGTGAAGGTTGTGCCTCTGTAGCTTGGTGAGTATCAGTAGTACTCTGCTCAGAGGGATGTCGAGACACTGGTGCTGGAGAGGACTGTCGTCGCGATGGCTCTTGGACTGTCGATGATTGTCCAGAGTCGTGACTAGGCCTTGAAGGGCAAGCAAATGAAATACGGGACTTTCTGGGCGTAGGTTCGACCTTGAGGACTTCCGGAACAACCGTCTTGACTTCGGGGTCCGTGGCCGAATCAGAAGGCGTATCTTTACAAGCAGCGAACATGATGCAGCGTTTGCGGCCGAGAGTCTTTTCGACGGCGGCTTCGCCAGTCTCGGCAGGTACCGACTTGTCGTCTCTGTTAATAGGCGCGATGACAACCTTGTCAGTATCGACAGGCTTGACCGAAGAGACCGAAGACGTCAGCTGGAGACGATGGAGGGGTGGAGGTGGGCTCGGCGAAGCGGACCTCAGCGGACTTTCGACATCACTAGTAAGCTCGGCTGTGCTGGCGAAGCTGTGCGATGAGGTAGTCGACAGGCCTCGCGGTACCTCAGACATTCGAGGAGAGGTTGGAGACGTATCGTGCCCGGCTTGTATCGCACGGGTCAGAAGCGACTCGCGTCGGGTCATGCCTGGTGCTGAAGATTTCCTTGTGCTCATATCCGCTTTTCTGAAAACGCTTTGCAGCTCTGGGACTTTGTCGTCCGGAGGCTCGTCGGCTTCTGGAGGAACATCGTCGTCACTGGTGGGCACTGTAGGTGTATTTGTGATTCTGAGCATTTTCAGAAGCTGTTCCATGGCTGGGAGCGGACGACTTGCTCAGAGAAGAGGTGATGTATGACTGTGTATCTGATCGATGTGCCCGTGTTGCTGGACGTGGAGTGAGCCTCTGCGACAGTATCGCCGCAAGACTTGTGTCAGATTGTGGTGGCCACGCGCGCCGGCTAGGCTATAAATTGGACGACATTTTGTAGGAAGTGTTGGAATGGATTGTGGTTTGCAGCAGGAGAGGCACTGCTTGGAGTAAGCGTAGCGGGTTAAAGATCGCCCTATGCCAGAAGTTGCTGGACGGATGTGTTCGTGCTGCGGATTGACTGCGCAATGGCGGGCGAGTGCCCAGTTGATGACAAAATGCCCTGCACAAACACTCGCACCGAAGGAAATCGACGTCGCCCAATTTGGTTGAGTAGGATTCGAGCGCTCTCAGACACGAAAGAGAAGGTCTTGGGTGACAAGGGCTACGAGGGAGGTGAATTGTGGGCGGTATAGAGGAAAATGCGTGTAGAGTCGTGCGGTGGGTGCAAACCAAATTAGAGATGGAGTTGTGAGGTGGATGCAAGGCACGGCTTTGATGGTTCGTTGGACGGACGGAGACCAGAATTGGCCAGCACTTGACCTTGAAACCGAAGGAACCTAAGCGCAGAGCACAGGAAAAAGTCTAACTATTTCACGAGATATGCGAACGCCGGTATCCAAGCTTACAATCAAACGTTTCGTAATTTACCGGGCCTTCCGCCCTCTCGCCCTTGACCTTGCTCTACTGGATCTCACGTCTCGCTGCTCGATCGCGGATATGATAGTTCTCGATCCAGCTCAGAGCGCTTTGACATCGTGACCGAATTACTCTTGTCTTCGATGCGCCCGCTCGGGGAAACGTGTCGATGGTCGATTCCGCTACTTTCTTGTGGTGCGCGACCATCATGATTGCCTTCTAGCAGGCCAGATCAAGAACTCCCAATGAACACTGGCGGCCTTCGACAGGTTCCTGCACTGTGCGCCTCTGCTTCCGACTGTAGGTTGCGTGACCTGATCGTTGCATAGCACCATCGTGATCTATGATGCGAAATGGCTCGTAACGGATCATTGTGTCAACTTGTTGTCTCTGCTTCCAGTGTTCCCGCTACGGCCAGAGGAAAGAGTAACACGTTTCAGATAATGTAGCGCCCGTATACCTGAGGTTTTGCACAAGCACGGAGGTAAGAGGCTTGCATGTCTCGCGAGTACGAGTCATTACACTGTATGGAGGCAATCTCGCGAGCCGTACCAAGTCCGTGGACATCGTGGTTGGCGTGGCGGTCAGTCCTGCTCGCACCTAAATTTGTGTCATGAGCGCCTGCAACAGGGCACGGGTCCTGCTTAGCACCGCGCTGCAACTTGCCGTGACCACCGCAACGCTTGCAAAGGAACATGCCGATCACTGCCACAACATCCATGGCTGCCGTAGCATCATCACCGTGCTGAAACTGCGCCGTACACAATGTCCACCAACGTAATTGATCTTAGGCATGCCCTTAAGCGCGGCCGATGCAGCCACGATGAGACGGATAGCAAGGCACACAATGCTCGTCACTGTCTGATGACATGGTCCAAGCTATCCGACGTCTTCCTTCCTCTACCTGTAAACACCTTGCTCGTGTTATTGTTCAGGCATGCACGGGTAGTTATCGTATTGCTATTGGCTCGTCCCTACGACTGCGCTGGTCGACAAATAATCGGCAATGAAACCCCTGTACAAACCTTGGCTTCGGGTCTCTGCTTAATCCCCCCAACATAGTAAGATGTCCCTTGGGCCTATGTAAATATCGTTCGTGAAGCGCCACCAAACGTTTCATCTGTACAGAATAGCACAATCTCGCCGACGAAACATTGATTGAGTTGTGATTCAGCAGTCCATAATGGGCTACTCACATACGCGTAAGCCGGGTTAATAGTGCAGCACATGAGAAATTAGGCCGGTGGGTCATGCGGCCACCAAAAATTGGGTTTCTATCATACCTACCGCTTGGGCGACGGGTCTACTCGGTCGATGACAACGATGTCTTCCATATTTCCCAGGTGTGCTAGAAGCGATTTGACCTTCCAGCAAGCACCTTCCTGTATTGATGCCATCCACTGGCGTGCATCAAGCAGCTTGCTACGGGGCCGACCTTTCCACCTACGGGATTGGATGATTTGCAACACGAGTAAATCACTCCTATTCTACGTTTGATACGTTGAATAGCATGTGTTACTGATGCATGCTACGTCGACTTGCATACCGGAGGTCGAGGTCCCCCACGTTTCAGGCTCTAGCGAGCTCTGTTGACTCGTGCTCGAAGGCTGCTTGCTTCGTTTTGAGGAAAGCGAAACCACTGTATGAGGCATTTTCGAGAAGCCAATCACATTAAAGCCGATTCGTGACCAGCTCGGATCAAGCCGCATTGAACGCGACGGCTAAAAAGCTTCGACGAAGCTAATCTGACGTTGACATGCGCACATTGCACGAAAAATATGGGTCCCGGTGGGATGCTCATGCATCTCGAGTGCAGCAGGTTCCCTTCGAGAACCCAAATCCTTGCAGCTGCATGTTTGACCACATGGTGCACCAAGTCTCGACTGCGGGGTATGTAATTTCTTTCAATAAGCATGAGGGTCTTCCTCTAACGATCAACATTATTGACCTCTCAAACATGTTGATACGTCGCATGCTCGCACCGAGTTACCCCGCAAAGCGGTATCACATGATAAAGGCGTCAGATTTAGCGCTATGCATGATATTGCCGGTGTCAATGTGCTGGCAGCCCTCGAACCAGTACCCAGGGTGAGGAAAGCAAACGACGACAGGGAGCTGCCGTACTTGTCCTCGCTCTGCAGGCAGCACAAGCTACGGCTACCATTAAAGAGGAAGGAGAACAGCTTCGAATCGGCGGTGAGCTTCATTGCGATGGCCGTGTGAGAGCAATGGACATTCCGAGAGCCGCGTATACTACAGAAACGTGACTCGTGCAGGCTATTTCACATTGCATGGGTGGACAGTAGTTGTATGCCAGGGTGGAGGTGTTCCTGTTTTGCTCAGCATGTCGAACAATTTGACGTTACAACACAAGCACTGAGCGATATGTGAAGGCTTGTGTCGGTTATATACAATACCGAGGCAGCGCTGGCCTTTAATTTCGAGCAGCCTCGTAGTCATGTCGCGATCAAAAGTGTCTCCCGGTGTGGTACTAAGGGCACCAAAATGGATGAGTGGTGTTGATGGAGGAGCAGCATGGTGGCTCTTTCAGTGAACCGTGATCTGCAAGCCTTGCCGAAAGGCTTCGGCCATCCTGTAGTAGCGCCTGGAGATCTTAGGACGATCACACATTCCAGCGGCTTCTTTCTCGATGTCTCATATCTGGATGTCTGCGGGCACAAATACTGTATGGACTTCGCTACATTCATCACCATCACTAGTCGATACTCGTGTTCACATCTTGACCCGTCCCGGCATAGTTGACTTTTGTCTTTACGGAAATTTGCATGACGATGGGGACTCGAAAATGGCGCAACAAGAGTTCTGGCTGCGCTTGGCTGTACTACAACTTACTATGCGATTGCGCACTTTAATGCTTGGCCAGCTTTGTTCACACGACATAAAGGGCAGCAACATGGTTAGGGAGGACAACGTTGAATGTACAGGAAACCCTAGGACTATTACATGCTAACTAACCATTGTGCATTCATCTATCCATTTACAGCCTACAGTGCCGTAGCATCATGGCAGTGATCGAAGACGATTCTATTCTCCATCCTGAGATCGAGGCAGACATGCTCCTGTATATTCGGAGCCTCAACGAGGATCACGAATGCTACACACGTTTCTTCGACGCTCTTCTAATCAAACGCGATCTGCATCGCGCTTTCTTCCGTGACCTAAAAGCATTTCGAGAGCAGCCTCAAGTCATAGCCCTCCTTGATAAAGCGAGCCAGGACAGGAAGATCTTCAGAGATGTCACGAATCTCTACCTTGCCAGCAGATTTGCCCACCCATGGTGCAGGAAGACCCCTTTAAAGAAAGCTTTCTGGCGAGCTGAATGGGGCAATATCCAGGGGAAGCAACGAGATGCAGAGATAGCAAGAGAAGAAGACAGATTACACAAACTTCTGGTGCCTATATGGATTATCATGCGGTCTAGGATGTTCCCCGACGAAGACATCGTAAAACAATGGTGCGTACAGGAAAGGGATCGTCTTAAACACAACGAGGAGAACAGGCTGACTCTGACCGCGCTGAAAATGCACGACGGGACGATGCAGAAAGAGACGCGCCAGACCGGCGATATGGAGGTCATAGCTCGTTCCGACTCGGACCTTGACGAAGACGATAGAGAGCAGGCTGCGCATGTCGCAGCCAGTGTTTTCAGACTTGCTGCTGCAGGAGCAATCTTAAGTCAAACGCCGAAGCGAAAGCTGAGATGGCTTGTCAAGAAATGAGAGTAATGATGATGGCGGTGGCATCGTACGACCAGGTTTCTATGAGATGTCAATCCAGTTGCAGGCACAGTGGCCGCTCGAACCCGATGATAAGGACGAGGATGCAATGATGAATGAGTACAGGGCTGGACCGTACCAGACACCACGAATACAGAATCGCAGTTTGCGCAGATCCAACCAATCGGGCACGCAGTTTCAAGGAATGCTTGATTCTGACTGAACGCGGTGCGATGATACTAGTCTGATATGACTTGTACGATGTCCACGATATCTCGTTTCGCTGTCTCCCATTACGCCCAGGTGCTTGATTCTGGGATAAGGTTGGCCTCTACCAACACTTGGTGGTGTTTCGATCATCCGATGCGTTGTAACAAGCGCGGTACGCCTGGGAAATATCTGGTCGATACCCCGCATCGCCCCAGAGGGATGACATCGGTCGTGCGTCAATCCTCGCGCTTCCCACCAGCATCTTTCAGGGACAAATCATAACGAGCCACCGTCTATCAGGAGCATCGCATACCATGCATAGCGTCAGATACAGTTGATATGACGTTGCATCCAGCTTCGGGTCTCAAGGGATAGTGTTGAAGCTGCGTTGAGGTGCCGGTACGACTGGTCCAACATGGAGGAAAATAAACACTGCACATAGCTCCCCCATCTTGGCTCACCCTCCTGTGTCAAACTAAGCCTACGAAATTTGATTGTCCAACAATCCGACGAAGGAACTCTTCAGCAACTGAACATCGGTGTTTGTCCAGGAAGTGTTATCCCAGAATACCTGCAGTCATGCCTTACTACAACGTGGAACACTCGTTCCCATTGAACGCGCATCAGAAGCAAGATCTTGCTGAGAGGATCACGAAGCTGCATGCAAAGGCGTTCACGACGCCATCAATCTTCGTGCAGGTCAAGTTCTATCAGCAGGATGCTTCTACTCATAACCATTTTGTTGGCGGCGTGTCCAGAGACGAGACCACCAACCGTATCCTAGGCTTCGTGAGGTCCTCGGCTGAGCGCAAGAAGGAGCACTTCGATAAGCTTGCGGAGCAAATCGAGAACGCTTGGTATGTTGCACTTGGTGAGAGAGCAGACGAGGGCGAACAAGAAAAGAAAAGCGAGACACCACAAATGGCAAAGGATGCCAAGGAGCTTCTCAGCGTTGGCTTCGTTGGTGGACTGGTTGGTCGTGAGAAAGGTTTCAATCTACCAGAAGTAAGTCCACGCACCCAGTTGGCAAACTCCAATTGCGACTAGCTGTACTGCATACGTGTACTCTGCCAATGGCTGTATGCTGACATTCACATGCTAGGCTGGTAAGGAGGAAGCCTGGTTCCAATCGATGCGCAAAGAATTCAAATACAAGGCCGAAGTAGGCGACGAAGGTATCAAGTCCATGCTTGAAGAGATCGACCAACGCGAAGACTTGAAGAGTTGGAAGGCTTGAAGTGTCCGCTATTAGCCGAAACCAGGATGGAGCTCGGGACTGTCTAGTGGTCCTAGGTCTTGGTCGGTCATGCAATTTTCACCAAGGGCATCAAAGTGCCAACAGCGACAAATAAGTGGTTGCTATTATGTTGCAAACACCGCGATCTCTGCAGCAAGGTACATGTGCCAAGAATAACCTTGTCAACTCTCCTTCCCATTGGTTGGTCGTGCTGTGCATCGCGAATGCACCTAGAAGAGGCGTGTGCTTGCATGGACAACACAGCGTGCATATGTGATCTCCGTGATCTCGATCACTTCCACGAAGTGCTGACAGAAGATCTGATCATTCAATGCGTGGTTGATCAGCCTGTCTGCTCCTTTCTTGTCTGAACCCTCGTGAATTTTCCTGTTCAGCATGCCCGAAATTGCTTTCCATAGGTAGGTATACTTGATATCGAAGCTCCAGTACCATGGGCGATGAGAGACATTGCCTGCTGACCACATTCTAGTTACGTCGCTTCGAAACCCTGGAAGATATCTGCGCCCAGCGGTACGCTGTTCTATGCCCACAGCGAACTGCTTGCGCAATGCTCCAATGTGCTTCAGAAGGTCGTCGCTCTCAGGATGAAGGATCGCGAAGTCGAAAGCATCTCTATTGAGGCCGTCGAAGGGGATATCAATGACGAGACGGTGATGCGCTTCCTCGAATTTGCTTACACTGGTGATTACACAGCCCCAACACCAATTACCTTGCCCGATAAAGATGTGTATGCCGAAGGAATGGCTCCCACTACCATTGAGCGAGCTTCGGAGGAGCCTGAGCTGCAGGTTGTATCTGATCGGGTGGAGGAATGGTCCTTTCCAGGAATCTCTTCGAAGAAGAAAAAGAAGAAAGGCAATCTGTGGTGTGAGGCTCCTGTAGAGGGATTTGTTACACCTGTTCACTGGCTAGGATACTCCGACAGACCTGTACCGGCGTCGCCTGCTGAGGCAAATCCCTTCGAGGCTGACGGCGCACAGAGACTCAGCAGAAGAGCACTATGGGAAACCTTTTGTTCTCAGGCCTGCGCTATTGAACGGCAACCGTGGCAGCCACCCAGGAACAATCAGCGCCGCGATGATTACACAGAAGTCTTCTTGTGCCACGCCCGGCTGTACAAGTTTTCAGACAGGTATGAGTACTACGGCTTGATGACTCTGAGTCTCCAGAAGCTTCGACTGACTCTGTCGACACACAAATTGCACCAAGAGAGGGCTGCCGCAGTCGTGGCTTTGCTTCGATACACCTACAAGCATACCATGGACTACAAGGAGGGCAGAGACAAGCTTCGAAATCTTGTCCTTGACTATGTTACATGTTATATCAAGCTGCTCATGCGAGAACAGACCTTTCTTGATCTGCTGGAGGAAGGAGGCGAGCCGACTGGTGATATAGTCAGGAAGATGGTGGATCTCATCGATTGAAGTATTACATCAGGATAGCCATCGTTGCCCGAATTTGGCGTTCGCATTCTTCAGCTGCAAGACACCTAGCGTACTCTATCAGCTTGAGCTTTCCCAAGCGATTAAATTATACACGTACTATCATCGGTCAATGCTGGCTAGAGGAATTGTGTATATTCTTGGACTCAGAATGACAGATGTACCTGCCCCATTCGGTAAAGACGCAGAACGTCAGAGACCTACGCTGAACCAATCACAGGGTGTCGTCCAGTAGTCAGAAACTTTCGTGCTAAGGTACATGAATGTTGATATGCTCAAAGGCACAGCGTTCGTTTTTACTGTTGTTGCTTTGTACAACAGTTCTCGAAAATAAGAGGGTCTAGCGTGTCAGATTCTGTGACATCCCTCACCAGTGGATGTCTCGAGTCGTTTCACAGGCACGTTCACTCCGAATTCATTTCCGACACAAGACCAGCCGAGCAGTCCACAAAGACTTGCGAGCTTTGTCTGAGGGCAGTACGAGAAGCACATCAGATATAGGTCACCCTAATATACCACGACAACGACGAGGCTTTGCAGCTTTTACTCTCAGCAAACAGCCATCGAGCAGCATGGTGAGTGATTTCCTGCCCACATTTCTGGTGGCGGCCCTCAACGATCTACGTGTCTCAGCAGTGCCAGGCTCGAGCCACAGACGCTGACGATTCTGCAACTCCAGCCCTGCCTAAACCATGTTGATGGTGGGGAATAAGCATATGCAATGGGCTGTCGCTGACCAAGTTTACTTATAGTCTACGATGCCATCGGAGCTGAACGGCAGCGAACCGAGCGCTGCAGCTAACCTGGCTCACCTCCCCAAAACGAAGTTGACGTTTCATTCTGGTGCTCATCAGCAGACGTACGAACATCAGACGAAGATATCCTCCATACATCCTATCACCTCTTTGTCCCAAGGAGACCAAAGCCTCTTCAAGGCTCCAATTGACGCCCCGAGTCTTCTCTTCGGCGTGACGACCGATTCAACGATCTTCCATCCACAAGGCGGTGGTCAGCCAAGTGATGTCGGGGAAATGAGCATTCTTGGCGATAGTGCCGAGGGCCTGTCAGATCAGATATTCAAGGTTCTGACAGCTCGCATGTCCGTCAGTAGCCCGGGCATCGTCATTCACTTTGGTCACTTCACTGAGGGCCATGTCTCCAATCATAATCTATCCGGAGCCCCAGTCAAACAGCTCGTCGATGCAGACAAGAGGAGACTTTTTAGCCGGCTGCATACCGCCGGTCATGTTCTCGGAACCGCGACACGGACGTTACTAGAAAAGCGCATCGACAATTTTGACGAACTGAAAGCGAGCCACTTCCCGGATTCTGCGGCATGCGAGTTTCAAGGCCTGATTGATGGGAAGTACAAACCCGAGATCCAGACTGCCGTGGATGAGCTGGTAGGTAGAGACGCACAAGTACAGATCGCATGGTGGACGAAATCGGATTTCAAGGAGAAAGGTCTCGACAGGTTGCTTCCGTCAGATGAAGACTGGAAGGAGATTGCAACACATGTCGACGAGAATGGCGAGGACGTTGCGGATGAGAACGGACAGGACATGGATATTGAGAAGACAAGGATCAGGGTTGTTAACATCGTTGGCGCAGAGGTGTATCCTTGTGGCGGTACGCATGTGCCAAGTACGAAAGAGTGCGGGAAGGTTACAGTGAGGAAGATCAGTCGGCAGAAGGGGAACAGCAGAGTGAGCTATCTGGTGGACTGAACCCTTCGTCAAAAGCTGGCGTGGCACATTCTCCCCCAGTGTAGACGTATAAAAGAGGAACTCCCAGTTGCTTTTTGTGCTTGTTTTCGGTGTGTCCACGTACGGTGCGAACCAGGCGAGGACGGATGGCGATCAGGTGTATGGTAACCGCTTGTTTGGTTCCCGTGCCGACGCTGTCCAGCGTCACGGACAGTCTTGCTTACCCTGTTGGTGAGAATGGGTAGCCTTAGAGCCGTGCATAGTCTCTACCATTTCGCACATCGATCACACCCCGATTGCAGAGAAGTGCTCGCGGTCCACTTCAACTACGAAGCTTCCTCCTGATCAATCTAGCATAGCCATGTGCTAATGCTCCGAACTGCTTTCCAGTCCCTTCTCACCGATGAGTCAATTCCCTGCCTTTGATGCGCGCTCACCCTGTGTTTGCACGCAGTTTATCCAGCTTAATCCTTAGCGTCACCTTTCATTTCCCTAACCAGCCTTCCAATCAACTGCCGCGTAACATACTTCTCACCCTCATACTCCATATCGAACCAGTAATTGACAGCAATACACGGGGCCGGGCTGCCATCTTCGTCCCACGTCCCGCACTTCTGCTGCACATGATGGTACCACCCACTCGGCAAGTACAGCATCTCACCTTCGTGGACCGTGACAGTCCGGGGCGAAGCACGCTCATAGAGTGGATGCTGCTCGATCAGCTTCTCACGTGGCAGAAGCGGGTCAACTGATACCCAGGGTATCCGAGGTTGATCCTCGTTGAGAACAGTCGAGAAGACACCAGTGCTAGCATCGAAGGCGAAATTGCCCGTCAGCACGTCTTGCGTGGGTAGTGTGATTTCTTCCACCGGCGGGTAGAGGGTGAATGTCTTCGAGCCTTTGAGGACTAGATACAGGTTCTCGTAGGGATCCCGATGCGTTGAGGTCACGGATCGCTCGTCGCCAATCCATAGGTTGGTGGCTTCGGGCTCACCAAGGACTGGCCGGGCGAAGGGGAAATTCTTGGGTAAATGTCTGAGGATTGGGCCGAGCGATGTGGTTGTCAAATTGCTGTTCTGGGATTGGAGGTAGTAGACAGGATCCGAATCCGGGAATGTACTGGCCGCCGAGGACGGCCCTCTGCGTGGCGATAGCTTACCGAGCAGATCGGATATTCTCATGTTAACCGTAGCAGGCGAAAGAAACACAGCCTCATCCTTGCCGTCGACGTGGTGAAGATCATCTGCTCGACCGTTTGGCGTCAGTGCGACTTCGACTTCATCTTCGACTAGATTGAGCAAGTCTTGCCTCGTCCATGAGAAGGCCGGGTGTTCAAGCAGCGACGGATCCGTCCATAACTGCTGTTTCCCTGACTTGTCAGTGGACTTCTCGTACGCTCTATAGACGCAAGGATAGCCTTTAGAAACTTGTTTACAGAACTCCACGGCGGTGGGAACAGGTTGGGTCCGGATTGGTGAACAATTAAAGTCTTTGTAATCGTCCAGCAAGGTCAATAGGTTCTTCTTGATGGCTACCATGGACATGATGGCACATACGGATTGAAACATAGTTTCGAGGATGACAGAGCGCTGGGCGGACGTCCTGAAATGGTAAAGCGATTTCTGTATGGAGTGTTTGGTAGTGTCGACTCCAATACCATGCCCCACATTGTCCAGCACCACTGTATAAGAGCATCCTGGATGTTGCTTTGTAGACTACCGATGGAACTTATTGGATAGGATACCCTGCCTACTAACGCACCGGCCAACGTGTTGCGCACGCTCGCGCGGCAGGCGACTGCCAATGTGACTTCGTTGATCTCGTTCAATCTCACTCTGGCCTCTGTACCAAATGAGTCCAACTGCACTTCTAATCAAAGCAAGCAGAAACGAGGCCAGGCAGGAACTGCTACTAGAGCGCCATTCAGAACTAGCTGTCAGGCATGCCCACCAGGACAGCATAGTGGTCGTGGAGGATATCCTTGAGCATGGTGTGCTTGATTCTTTGAATCACAAAGCGGAAGAACGTGCATTGTTGCTTAGCGCAGGGACGGAAACAGCGCTTTCAACTACAATAGAAACAATCTGCAGCAAGATGCCCCTCTGATCCGAAGATTTCTTGAGCCAGGCATATTGGCAAGTAGGCACTCTGGTCCCACATCACGAAGACCTTCTGACTGACCAACTAGTCAAAATAGCCTCTATTACAACAGCAGGGTTGGGACAGAAACCCAACCTCGCCTTCTGTTCAGGTAGTACTGCTATACGGCCGTCAGATGACATGAAACCGAAGAGACAGCCTGTAAGTTCTGATGCATATTTTGCTCATCCCTTACATCAATTCGCCCTTGTTGTCAACGTGACCCTGATCACCATGACACCTCAACATGGCTCGGCAGAAGGCTTTGGAGGCATGGTGGTCTCGATATCCACTGTTGAGAGGGCGCCCATGCCAAGAGGTCCAGCGGCGGGATCAGGCTTGATCTCCTCGAAGCCCGCAGGGTGATTTCGCCCCCGATCCAACCAGTCATACCGACCGGGACTATTATCGTTCGATATCCGAGGTTGTGACATGGATGAATGCCGAACAGCTCAAATGACGTTCATGTGATGTTGGCTTTCAGTGGATTTCCTTTCCTTCTAACATTAGCAGTACATCTTGCATCGTGGTACCGCAATTAGATACGGTTTGAGTTTGGCAAGGAGGTGAGATCACCCACCGAAGAGGGAGTAATGCTTGATTTGGGAGCCGACTGTGTCTCCGAACAACAAGCGGAACGTACATACAGTACCTAGATCGAGGATCGGTCAATAGCTACAGTTGCAACCAGACGCCCCAAGTCGATGCTACGGTTTGGACAAAAACTTCTGTAAATGATGTGAACTTCTTTCCAATAAAAGAAAGACCGGGTACACTGCTGTTGACGCTACGGCCAGATCAGTGCGGTGGGCAATTGTGAAAACCATCTGCCTTTCGTGGTTGGCAGGTACTGAGTCAGAACAAGATACCGTCGCTCAGTAAAAGTAGGCATTTCTACTACATAGCTAATGTTGCAAAATCGGCCAGGATTCAACCGAATTTTGTCAAACGATGTGGCAGTAGCAATGCACAACAAAGGTTGCGCAAACGATATGGAAGTTTCTCACCGAAGCTGAGCTCGAAGTGCGTCCACGAATAGCCTCATCGCGAAGTCACGTGTACTGAGGCCCCTCGAACCAGGAGTCTTGCAGGAGCAGCTTGCACTGAATCAAAGTCCTTGCAACACACCAGGTAGTCTTCATTAGCGAATATACAGCTGTGCTGATTGCCGTTCGTGATAAGTCCCCTACGCGCATAGTCCAAGGCTTACAGCACTTCCATTGTTGTGCACGATTGGGTAAAAGAAGATAGCAGGACGTCCATCATCATTGGTTAGTCGCTATGCTGTTAGCCACACAGACGTGGGGGCTTGTCGGTGTTCGTACTGCAGAGCGAGACAGCCTGGCAACCAGCTGTCTCGACGTGGTAGCATGAGCGAAAGAGCAACTTCCGTGCGCAGATGGTCCGGGCGCCATGAGGTGGAAAAGCACAGACCCGTGCATTTATCAGAGTAGCGCCTGCCATTGCCGGGTTCAGATATGTTGTACTCGCATTATATGCAGCAGCTGTCCCCGATTATCTATTTCGGCGGCATACCAGCTGCCTGAGCAGCGATCTTCTCCTCATCCTTTTGAATCTCGTCACTCTCACGACCAGCAGCAAAGATCTTGTCAAAGTCGTACTCGCCCCATCTGATGTTGGGATTCAGTCCAGCAAACTTCCATTCACCGTCGACCTTCTTGTACCAATGCTGGTTTGTGCTGTGTGCGTGACCCTTCATCAGGACCTCGGTTCGTGTTTCATCCTTGTACCGCTGGTGCGGCACACGCAGCTGATGCCAGCCAATGATCTCGTCGTCGGACACTTTCTCGAATTTGGAGGCGCCGCAGAAGTGCTGGGTCATGAGGGTCTTGTCGCCGAGAACGAGAGGGCTGGAGATCATGCCGATGAACTCGTCGGCGGGCATGGCTTCCCAGATCTTGTTCAAAAAGGATCGGTAGTCGATTCTCAGGGTTGGGGCGATGATCTTCTCAAGACGCTTCCAGTCCTATGTATTCTGGTTAGCGAGCGTTTCCAAGTCAGATCTTGACGTGAGGAGCCCGGGCGAGATCAGGTATCAGATGCGACGGCGTGGGCAAGTGGCTGCAGTGGGCAGGGCTAAATTCTTACCTTGCTGTCATAGCTGTCAGCCCATTCGAAGTAGGCAGTGAGGACACCTTGGTAGTCTGGTAATCCGGATTAGCAAAGTCTAGTCGGAGAAAGGGAATCACGCACCCTCAAAGGAAATCAGCTTGCTGTTGGCCGAAGACGTAGCCATGCTGTGTGATTTGTATTGTCGAAGGTGAGACAGAAGAAACAAAGTTCCTCCGGCTTTCTTTCTACAATCTATATAAGCGAAGCACGGAGATGAAGCGGTGTGGACACAGCTTTTCGTTACTATGTCGCACGGAATCCAAGTAAATCGATGCTAAGTTAAGCTACTGCAGCAGCAATCTTTGCGGCTTCTTCATCACAGTAGCAGGTGGGCTGTCCCCTACGGAGGCCTTGGTGTCGGTCAAACACCTCCCGGTACCTGACTAGTGCGGGCAGGTACGTCTAATGATAGCAGAACGCGGGGCCGGAAGTCCTGCCAGCGCGAGATCGATCACGAACGCGTCGATTTTTAGCGCTTCGTGGCTTGAGATCCCTGCGACTAATAAGGTCTGATCGTCATACGCAAGGTAGGGAGGGCTAGGCGGCGAACAACCCGAGGAACGCTTTATGGTCTTGAGCCGGAATATTCGCGATGGCCATCTTGCCAAATTCGTTAAGAACCTGGGCAAGACCTCGGGGGCTGTTGGCGAGATGTTTGGCTGGCTCTTCAATGCCAATCAGGGACCATTGATGAACAGCAGGAAACTGCCTGTCACGAGCGGATGGCATTACAACCAGGCCCAGTACCTTTTGGCCAAAACCAGTGTTAACATGCCAGACAAGGCTTGCCGGAAGATGTGGCACTGCGGGTGTTCAAGGGTTGGAGCCTTCCATCTACGATCTTATCACTTCCCACCTACATTCGCAACCTGCTCAGGCTGTTCTTTTTCACCTTCGTCAGTCGGCCTCCTGAAGCGGTCTGTCCCCCTATCAAGCAGTCTCTGCCACGCATTTCGATTCAGCTTGTTGCTCAACTCTCTAAATTGGGACATTTCTCCCCAGCAGTCTCTGCCCCACTCGCAACCAGCCATATTGACCACAAAATCTCGATCAATTGAGCTATAGTGGAATCTCTCGTCGAAGAGGTCCTGTCCCATTTCGTCTTGCTTGCCGCATGCTGCTAATGGGAAACTGTTGATCTTGCGTTGCTCAACAAAGGCAAAATGGGTCCTTATGTGTGGCTGAACGGTGTAAATGTGCTCGAGGGCGTCCTGCTCCTTGTGTTCCCATGACATATGCATCTGTTCGTACAGGACTGGATCCCACCAGATGTCAAGGAGCCGGTCAGACCACGCTGAGCGGCGTACGAAGAAAGAGCCCAGGTTGAAGCCACCGCAATCTTGACTGATGATGACATCAATCGACGAGGTTAGGTTGTCACCTGTCGGTGAACGGGTGACCGAATCAAGGAACTCTGACTGCGGCGGATGTGTTACATTGAGTGGGTTGTAATGGTTGATGTCCCGATAAGTTGTGTCTTCAAGGCTGTCGAATACATGCTTCTGGAGAGATATCGACGGTTCCATGATAAAAGTGTTGAGGTCCAGCCACCAGAACCTGAATCGAGGTTAGCATCATTGTTTGCCCTGCCAGGAATGTCCTCTCACCATTCTGCTTTTGGGTATTTGGCCATGCAATTCCTAATGATATCAACTTTCTCCCAACTTTCTCTCCATTCGTGCGCGTATCTCTTCTTCGTACTCAAGTCCGCTATTTCGAGGTTATAGCCCCATCGTTCGGCATAGAGCCTCTTGTTCCTGACGCTGTCTCTTTCTATCGCCCATTCTTTGGGTCCTTTCCAGTCCATAACGCCGCCCCCTTCGTTAGCTGCGAGTATGATGACAAATTTACTGCCACCGCCCAACCTGGAGTTACCTCTGTATCGTCCTCGTAGATCTGCCCCAGTGTCAGCACTGTTCCCCTGAGCCCATGTCTCTTCACTCACTTGCTTGAGACATTGCAGTCGTCAAAATCGCAACAACACCCAACACTAAGAACACAAGTTTGAATTTTCTTAAAAAGTTGCCCAGAAAGGTCCTCACTGTTGAGAACCTCCCTTCTCCTCCTGCAGGCTGCCACCTGCCTCGGCCGAGTTTCTCTTGATCGCCCCAGTTCTGGTCTTGAGGGCCAAAGCTGTTGAAGGTAGGCAGCACCTGCGAGACCTGCCTACGCGTCCTCTTGAAGAAGCCCTCGTTCTTCGTCTGTATAGTAGGATAACCTCTTATTGCTTGACTCTTTGCCCTGGCCGCAGCCCAATGGGCATCGTTATCTGTGAAGCCGTCCATATCGTAGGGTCTGTGATTGGGAGAGCCGGCTCGGCTATCTGCGGGACCTCGAGATGTCCATCCTCCGTTCAGGCTTGGTGACGGTGTTCGACTCAAGGACATGGAAGTCGAGGACTGTACGGGAGGAGATGTTTGCGTTGCCTGTGTGGCAGCCAGAGGCGCAGCGACCGCGCGAGACGAAAGTCCTGAAGTTGCTCCCGACTTGCTCCTGCTGTGTCGAGTATGAGAGTCACCTTCGGTCGAAAAGGAAATGTTATGGCCAGATGGCCTGCGTCTTGGCCTGTCTGGTCCTGTGTTGGATGCCAGCGTGCACTGTCGATATTGATGCCGTCGGTAGAAGAGTAGACGTGCGCATCAGTCTGCTTCGCAGCAAGACTGGGGACCCTTAAAACGAAGCAAGGGTCAACCGTTTTCTGATCGAGGATAATCTCAGCTGCCAAGTGTTTCGATACGGGCTGGGAAAGAACCGTTGTAATTCGCTCCTTACGCTCAGCTTGTCCGATGCAGTGACCAAGGCACAATCGAACTGTCAGCACGTTCTGGAGAAAATAGCCCCTGGGGAAGGGATTGTGCAACAAGCAACCCAGACTGTTTTTTATAAGATCTCTTCCACCCCCTCTTCACAATGCGCTCTGGCGCATGCATTGGTCAGACATAAATTCTACGCTAAGCTATCCAGGGCAGTTCTAGTCCTTACCCATTAAACGCTGATAGGCAAAGAGCCACTATAAGGCTGACTGAAAATCCCGATTAGGATGTGCTACGGCAGCTAGCTGGGCCGGTTCTAGTTGGCCGCTTCAGGGATAGGACCCTGGTTTAGGTGCATCCTAACACACATGTATCCTCGACCGCCTTATTGCCACGAGGGACATACCCTAGGGCATTCCGCTCCCTTCTGGACTCCCTAAGCATGCCTCGTCTTTTGTGTGCGACACTAGATGGTCAAAGAGAATCAGTTCTAACAGGCATTCTCGTACCGTGCCGCCCCCATACAACTCTCACGAACAGCCAACTCAGAAAAACAGCCTCGTCACTGCGATAATACATCTCTGCTCTTGCTGTCATCCACACCCGCGTTCAAACGAGTTAGCTGCTCACGTAATCATGTAGCCTTGCTAAACAGCCTGCTTGATATGTGGAGCACACGGTTCTCCTGCAATGGAGACATTCGCACAATGTCAGCGTGTGGTCCAAATACAATTCTTGGGGCATCAACATGTGATCGTTAAGGTCGTATATTGGCTTGTACATAGTACAATGGGACAACTAGGTCAGGCAAAGCTCAGAGTGGCAACCAGGACAGCAACTCATGAGCACCACATCATCGAAGTCGACAAGTCTAGGTCAGAGGAAGAGTCCCGCTCGTGTACCTGCAACTCCACGTTCTATACAGACTCGCTTTTTCCTTCTCACTTTGACAAAACAAAGGGTGTGCAGACATCCTGCTAGACCAATACTTCCCATGTCAATGTCACCAGATGAAAATCTTGTGGTGTAAGTGCATTTCCCATTAGGGACAACAAGAAGTGCACCATACCATTTGCCTGCCTAAACCCCACATGATATCCTCCTGGAAGCAGTAACGACCGCTGCTGGGCCATAGTGAATGCTTCGATAATTACTCCTCCAGCGCCTTGCATGTCAGCCCGTTCGTTCGAACATAAAATGAAAATCGTCAAGTGAGCGTGGTGCATTGTCACTGTACATTGAGACAAAACAAGAAAAACAAAATGTGACGTTCAACGTTGTGGTCATATGTCCTGTTGTCGAGAGGTCGACCCATTCTCGCTGTGGGCTCGTGGCGTAGATTGATCGCCAAAGTCGATGGTCTTATTCGGCATCGGCGTAGCTTCTTCATCATCCATGTCAATTTCCTTCTGGCTATCGCCGGGGGCTGGAGGGAAGTAGACGGGTGGTGTGATGTGCCCTCGGCTTTGTGGTCGCTGCGACGATGGATGAGAATGTTCCGCCGGTGAGACTCTCTTGTTTTTGCGGGGTTGGACAGAGCCAAGGATTGCTGTGTCTTCTTCAGGTATACAAAGACCTTCCATACGATCTTCCAAGATCTCCAATGACCTGCGAAGGCTATCTGCCTCCGCCTGTCGTTCGTCATGCATTGAGATGACACTTCCTCGACTGTTCGTGCGTAACATCTCGTGTCCCAATTTCGAACTAGAACGTTCAGTCTTATTGACCGGTGATTTTTGCCGGGTCTGGAGTCTGCCCAGCTCTTCGTCTTCATCGTCGCCTTCTTCAGCACCACCAGCACTAACACGGATCTTCTCGAGTGATTCTCGTTTGTTCCGGATAGCCTCCGAAGACGGTTGCTGTCGGAGAGTGGGAAATGGTGCGATCCCCTCGATTTCGGCAGGGGCGGACTCGGTCTGTATAAGAGGGGGTATGAGATGTGGAAAAGGTTGTCGAGAAATGGTCCTTCGATCCAACATTGAGTCGTCCGAGATGCCAAGCCCACCACCATTCCATTCATCTGTAGGAGCTCGCGAGATATTCGAGGGGATGTCTTCGGCCTTGAGAGATTCGAGATCACTGAAGAAGCCACCACTGCCGATAGATTCTGCTCGACTCGAACCCTTCCAGGATGATTCAGGCATGGTCGGCGCTCTGCTAGACGCGACCGAGCTAGGGCTGTCCTGCAATCGCGTTGTCATTAGCCCGGAGAGCGCGTTCAGCGGTATGGCGGGCTTGAAGTCTTGGGGAGGTGGCTTCCAAGTGCAATACTTGCCCAAAGCTTCTGTCAATTTCGCGAGTGTCGGTGGTTTCTGCAGAAGTGCATCGAATTGATGTTCATCTGGCAGATCTTTGAGATATCCAGTCATGCACACTATTGGCGTATGGGTGTTCGCACTGTTAGTGTCTCGAATCATTCGTGCTAAGTCAACACCATTAATGAGAGGCAGCTTGAACTCGGTGAAGATGATATCGAACTGGATGTTCCCACCGGCATACCCAATGGCTTGGGGTCCTGTTGCTGCGGTGATTGTCCGACAACGCAGCTTCTCAAACAGCTTCTCCATGACCATCTTGGACACTGGGTGATCCTCGCAGATTAGAACATCAAGCGGACGATAAGATGGTCCTTCCAGAATGTTGAACTGCGACATCCTTCTAGAGCTTTGGCGCTTCCGCTGGACTTTGAGCAATGCTTTCGTATGTGCCGTGTTTTCGTTGTCCGATGAAGAGGGAGAGTGGTCTCTTACAAAAAGCTGGCTCCGCCGTTTGTGGTGCCCAGGAATGAACGGCTCCCGCAACTGGTTTTCACTCTCTTGAGAGCCCACTGTATGCGACCTATTCCGGGCAGGTGTCCCTGGCTGCAAGGATGACGTTGTCGGTGGCTTGGCGGGAGATATAGTTGAAAGTCTCTTCACTGGCGACGCAGTGCTCTGGGCACCGCGAGCAGTTGAGAGATCGTAGAGGGTCGAGTTTTGTAGGTTGCTCGAGTTCGAAGAACCAGATGTCTTCCTCCTTTCATGGTTATAGATTCCCGAGTATGCGAGCATCGGCGACCCCGGCTGAGAGCCACGATTTGGAGACGCATTCGAGCTTGTCAGACCAGATGGCGACGCTGGACGATGATGCTTATTCACGGACAAGGCCCTCTGCACGGTCATAGGTACCATCGGACTGCCCTCGACAGACGCAGAGCCCCCGGACGGAGAGGACACCGTTGGTGTAGGTATGGACGATACGGGTTGCGATGCCGATTGCATTGCCTGGAAAGATTGTGTAGATCGTGCTTGAGCTTGCAAAGTCTCTTTGCGCATTTTCTCCACAATATCTTTGTTGGCTCTTTCCAGGACTGGAAGATTTTTGAAGGCGAAACTACCGAAATCGTCGCTAACAACAGGCTCGCTCAAGCGTCGACTTCGGGAGTCTCGCGCGATATGTGGAGGAATATGCAGAGGCATGAGACCCCGCTTGTTGGAAGCGGCATAAGAGCGAGCTTTGAAGAGCGCGTCATGCGGCCGGTCGGTGTAGTCGCCACTTGTAGAGCGACCCTGTCCAGGCGAGGGCTGATCTTCCATTTCCTCGGGGAAAGCTTGTAGCGTCGCACCGCGGGTGTCAAAATATTCAGTATCTTCTGGATTCTCTGGGTTGGGCACGAATTGAGCCTCGTCTTCGAGTAAAGTCTCCCAGTTGATGTCAGAGAACCAATGATGGGCTTGGATCTCAGCACCACCACTAGCATGTTTGTCCTCAGAATTCGCACCCAGCCTCTGTTTGGGATCGAGTTGTATCAGTTTGTTGATAAGATCTTTTGCATCTTCAGACACCTCCACCTCTTCTTCATCCGGCCAAGCAATCCGTCGGTTGAGAATGTTGTCAAACACTTGCTCAGTTGTTGGCGCGTTGAAGGGCGGCATACCATATAGGAACTCGAACAGGATACAACCCAGAGACCACCAGTCACACATTTCGTCCTGCACAGTACCGCAGATGGTTTCTGGAGCCAGATAGTCTGGCGTACCGACGAACCTCTTACCGGTCTCTTCTGAATCAAACAGTGCTGTGGGCGGCGGGAGCATTTGAGAACTGAAGCTGGTCCCAGATTGCGAAATATTGCTCATGGACTGCGACAGAGGCATCAAATCTGGTGAACCGCTCGCTTGCGAGAGAGATTCTTCTTCGATGGGATTATGCCTCTGGTGTACAGGAATTGGCCTGCAGCTTTCGTGACTGTCACTGAGCCCCAGACCCTGGAAAGCGTGGTGTAGGTCATGACTCGATAAGCTGCCACTGTCGCTCCTATATCCAGATGCTCGTCGCGAGTAGTCCCTACTCTGAGGAAACTCACGATTCAGATTGAAGTACGAAGGCTGGTCCAGTGTCAGGGCAGGGGTCATGAAAGGTGTTTGACCCGGTGATAGGCCAGCATGGTAGTCAAAAGACGCAGATCGTGACGCAGGGTCTGAAATCTGAGAAGAGAAATGACCCTGTTTGAAGAGATCGGGATCCAGCTCCGCTGGACTCTTCAGGGCGCGTTTCTGACGACCGATCAACCCCATGCGGGAGAGACCAAAATCTGTCAACTTCAGATGGCCTTTCGAATCGATCAGTAGGTTGTCAGGCTTCAAATCGCGATGTACGATCCCTCGACTGTGCAGATGCTCAACCCCAAGCACTACCTCGGCGACGTATTTCTTAGCCCAGTCTTCCGACAGACCGCCAAGGATCTTGACCAAAGACGCACAGTCGCCACCATTGAGATATTCCATGACTAGGAATAGATAGTCCTTGCTCGAGAACGTCCAGTATAGTTTGGCAACAAAATCGCTCTCACCTTGCCACATCATGATGGCACGCTCTGCTTTCACATTAGTGACCTGGTTCTTGGCAACCATGTCCGCCTTTCTCAAGACCTTGATTGCAAAGTATTCGCCTGTCAGCTTCTTTTTAGATAGATACACACTACCAAAGGCGCCTTTGCTGATTGGCTTTACGACTTCAAAATCCTTGATTGATGGCGGCTGAGCGCGAGGCTGAAGATGAGCAGCTGAGCTCAGTCGCGGAGACAGGGGTGCACGTATATCAGACGAATGTACCGACGACTGACGACGGTGATGTGGGTGGCTATATTGAGGACTCGGAGGAAACTCGCCAGATGTGAGTAAGGGGGAGACAATAGGCGACGGCGTAGAATTGTCCAGGTTTGGAAACCTCGCCTTGCTCATGCGGAGGGGGCTTGAAGGTGCTGGGGGATAGTGGTTGGGAGATTGCCCTCGTGGAGATGACGAGTTCAGTCCGTGTAGATGCATGCTTCGACGTTTCCTATTCCTCGAACTTGCTGACCTGCTCAGATGCTGCTCAGGCATGGTGGCAGGCGAGTCTGTCCTTCGCATGTGATGCATCCCGGACATTGATGGTAGACTGCTATCACTTGTTTCTCCTTCATCTGGCCCGATATACATCGAACGCCTCTTATGAATAGGCTGTGGCTGCGCAATGGCAGCACTACGAGTTGATTTTGGAGTCGGACACTCTTGAGGACTGCTTGAGCCAGTCGATACTGCTTGAGAAGATGGACGCCGCGAGTCCATGAGCGATGCTGGTGGGTCCAAAGAATTCCTAAGAGCAGACGCCATCGACCGTAGCTGAGGCCTAGACTGCGTTCTGGCAACTTCTGGCTCTTCAGTGTCTGCATGTGGCATAGGTCCGCTACCTGGAGAAAGGTCATGGTATGGATCGATAACTTGAGTCTCTTCTTCGCATTCACTTTCACTAGAGGACAGCGGCTCTCCTTCAGCGGCCCGCTGGGCCTTCAGAAGGGCGTCACTTATGCAGGCGTCCACCTCGGCAAGGTATTCTTGACGGATTCTCTCCCCATACTCCAATATGACTTGATGCCGGTGGACTGCTTCTATCTTTGCACGAGCCAGCTTCTCGGTATCAGAGCTCAGAGTTGCCAAGCCTGGCTCTGTGTCTAGACTGCTGGGTTGCTGCCAGTGCACAATTTGATTAATGCGAGATTCGGATACTGGCGACTGTGTCCGGAAGTCATAGCTTTCGTCGCTTTTGCAGTCCTTGATGGCGGGTGTGCTGATCTCAATAGCAGTATCGCACAGATCGAGAATGAGTTCCACAATCCGGACAAGCGGCCGACGGACAATGAAGGATGAGCGACCTCGACTGTGGCCTAAGCCGCTTGTAGATGGACTTCGCGAACGAGCTGGACTGACGTTCTGTGATCCTGGCGCCGAGGACAGGGAGGATGTGGCCGGGGAGGGTCCGATGGGGAGTCCTTTGTATTCAGGTAATGGTTGGCTTGGAGTGTTTTCGCTCGACCCCAAGCGACTCGTTCTATTATCAAAGGCGTCGAGTATCTTGACGATGGCGTGACGATGCTCAGTCAGACCCTCTTGTATCATTTGTACATCCATTTCAGCCTTGTGCTCCTGCACACATAGGTCGGAGTGTCGTTCGAACCACCAGGGTACTATAGACCGCTCACAGATGCGACACACGATGGGTAAGGGAGGAGGATGGTTAGCAGGGTCATTAGCACCGGCTTCAGTCAGCTCTGAGAGGTACTTGGCGAGCAGCTCTGCACCGATACCGAGCATCTCAAACAAAACTCTAGGCAAGTCCACCTCGATCTCGATAGGCTCAGCTGCGGGTTGCAACATCCACATTGTATGGGACTCCCCGCCCGTCGTACGATCCCAGACCATGATTCCTTGTCCTTCCAGCTCCAAAAGAACCTTGCCATCGTGGTTCGCAGCATGTTCTTCGTCTTTATCGGCCGAGCGGGTATGGACCTCGAGCATTGGGGCCATGTCCGAGGTCGGCGTGGTCTCGATGGTGAATTTGACGAATTGACTTTTCGAATCGTTGGTCTGCAATGCTTTGATGGCTCTTTCGAAGACCTCCTTGTCACCTTCGACGTACTGCGAGATCGGTTTGCCCTTGACAGCTTCTAGCTGAGTTCCAACGACATCCGTCCACGAGGGACTGACCCACCGGATAACACCATCCAGACTCAGGTCGAGAATAATGTTTCTTGTCTGTTCAGCAGCGTCTTTCAGCTCTCGAGTGCCCTCCTGTATATCTTGGCTAAAAGACCTCTCCATTGTCACCTTATGCGGTTCGGGACCAGCCCCAGCGTGGTACTTGAGAGCAGCCACCGTGGGTGACTGCGCGATGTGACGGTTAGATCCATCTTGGGCCATTCCTGCGCATACAAGGTACGAGCTAGCGGGTATCTGATCTTCGAAGCGGGCTTCCTTTCCAATGTGCACTTCGCATTACTAGCAGCACAGCTACTGCAAGTGCTATCGAGCCATTTTCCTGGAATTGACTGTTCCTTCAGCGCGTTGAATGACACGCTCTGCCTTGAAGGAGGTAGCTAGACAGACACACTTGACTACCAGAAACGGAGGTTCGAGGTAATGGGACTGGACCTGAAAAGGAAAGACAAGGGCACTGCGGCGGAACCGAGAGGATTTGGGAGCCGGCGTGGTCGGGTCGTGGAGCTAGGCAATACGTGGGAGCTTTTGGCTATACCAGCGGTTGAGAATACCAGTAGAAAGATCTGAAGGTGTAGATATCAAATCACAATGGCTGCAGGCGAGAAATTGAAATGTTGACCGAATAATCGAAACACGCAAGACGAGTGCTGTTCTCTGGGAGTCGACAGTAGTGTGGAAGCGCAGGGTGGTCGTAGCGGCAGTCGAAGCAGTGAGGTTACGAAACTTTGAAGGGCGCCGGTGCTCGACTGCATGCACGAAACATATTCTTACTGGCACCCGTGGACTTTGAGTGGCTTGATCGCCGCTAAGGCTTCTTTCTGGAGATCCTGTAGGCGGGGCTAAGACGCGTGTGGTGGGCTTGTGGGCTTAAGCAAGGGTCTCTATTCGTGTGCACTTGCTGCTAAAACGCTCACCAATCGCTCGCTCTTTCTGCAGCTGGCGCCAGACCAAACAAGGACCACAAAGCAGCTTGCTTTCAAAGCATCCGCAAGCACAACGACATCTCGCGTCAAAACATCAGTCCTGTCCACTAACAAGTATGCGTATCCATCTGTATTGCTGGGGAGACTTCGTCTTACAACAGCCTGAACCCTGATGACCAGCAAGGTCAATACGTAAAGTGGGAACCACTAGGGACAGCCCTAAAGGATGGAAACTAATCGATAAGTGATGCATGTTGACGGTGGCTTGACCTGGGCCCCTCACATACGACCATGCTCATTTCTGTATTCACTCATGTCGTTCAACACAGCAACCCTGATGTTTCTCTCTGACGAGCATCTGCATGTTTGCGCATACTGATTTAAGGTAGATGGTGAGTCTGTAACAATATTGATGGGGCCGATCACCCCTAAACCATAGCGGCAAGCATACCCGTTGCCGTGACGCAGACCGCACTTCCACCGTTACGATACCCACTCGCTCTACAGGTACCTGACTGAGTATGGCAACCACGGCGGAACCTCGTTTTCGGTCTGTTCATCCATACTGATATTGTTATGTATGCTGTTGGCTATGACTAGTTTCTCCTCGAACCTGCTGCTAGAATGCCTCATGCACATCATGCATGGGCTAACTCTGGGCGTAGACCTGTCATCGAATGAGCAGACACGCTCAGCTGACTTTCTTCTGTCCAAAGAACAGGCCAATCAAGGGCTTGAGGTGGCTCGTGCATCGCAGCGCTCACACCACTGCAGAGTTAGAGCACAGATTCGTTGCCCAGCGCATTTTACATGGCTCTCGGATGAAACTTGCGTTAGAAAGTTATCTTTGACACCAATTATGACCGCAGGTGTTCTGACACAACACTCCTCAACTAAACTAATCACACAAGAACCTGGACATGATCATGGAGATGCACTGCATCCTGCGTGCTATCGTCATTGATAACAGGCTGGCTATCAACATCCAAATAGCGGTACGAAACAACGATTCACATGCTACCGTGAACCGCGGGCCTCCCCTCACCCAACGGCGGTCTATACTGGCGTTTCTGGAGCAACTGACAAAACATCTAGACTCGAACTTGTTGCCAACTGCTTTTGTACCACACTGACACTGACGGCCCTATACATATTACTAGTGACACTGTGGACTACAGAAGCCCCTCTCAGGAGTCTTGTCGTGCGCCAGCAGCGGGTTTTTGTTGACATCTATGCTCGATCACCTCCGGGTGCCACTCGATCCTCTCTGTTGATGCCAACCATCCTTCATCTTGCCAGAGGTCACGTGTATGGAGCAGCCTGAATAGCGGGACAGGTGACAGGGTTGGTTTGTTCTGCTGCTCCGATGATAACCTCGCGAGCACGCACGTCGAGACACGATAGGGTTATGGCAACCACCGATCCTCATACTAGGGTATCTGCAAACCTCGTGCGGCCCGTCTATCTTACACTATATATGTTCTGAAAAGATGCCATACCTGCTGCTCATTGTTCATATCAATGGTCTCCCACAAGCCGGTATTCTAGTTTACGACCTGCTGTATCGTCAATCAACCAGGCTTCTGACATGCTCTCGTTCATTGGCCCTTCTTCTCTGGTCCCTCCTTCGCGGCCTCACTCTCCTCCCACTCTTTGAACCACTTTACACTTCTCACCATTCCTTCCTCGACCCCAACGACAGGCAGGTACCCACACCTCCTCTTCAGCTTCTCACAGCTGTAATACCGGTCAATACAACTATATTTCACCGTTTGCCGAGTAACTTTTCCTTTTTTCCCTGTCAAAGCCCCAAAAATCTCACTCAGTCCCCCGATTAGTGCAGCAAAGTCCTCAGGCAACGCCCACACCTTATCCCTTCCACCCACCTCGTCTCTCCCCATCCTGCTATAGGCGAACCGCGTGATGTCCCAAAAACAACACGGCTGATCATTCGTCGCAATGAATGCCTCCCCATCGACCCGCTCATGCTCTAATATCCCGCCATCCTTCACCCCAGACTGCTCCACCCGCCGACTCGTCGTCGACAGCCCCTCCGCAACAAGCAGCAACCCCAATACCACATTCCCTACATACGTCGTATCAAACAAATTGTCCCCCTGCCCCAACTGCATGTTCAACTGCCACCCCGGCGCAGCCTCCGCCGTCTTACAGAGCCCGTACGCAATCCCGCCCATGTCGCCCTCTCCCGTGATGCCCGCCGGGCGCACCGCAGCCGTCAACATCCCGCCCACCTCCTCGGTCCCGTTCGCCGCGAGCACAATGCGCTCCGCGATCGCTTTGGTCTCGCTGTAGAACTCGTTCTTGTTCGGCACGTGGTACGGCCAGCGCTCATCCGCATTCTTCAGGTCACTCTGCGCATCGTGGATCACGCTCGAACTCGAGGTGTGGACGAACGCCCTGCAGCGTTTCTTGCCGTCTTTGCTCCAGCTCTTGTGGTTTCCTGCTACCTCGAGTAGGGTCCTTGTCCCATCGATGTTGACTTTGCGTAGTATTGCGTGCGGCGCGTCGAATTGCGGCGAAGCAGTGTTTATGACCAGGTCTGGCTGTACGGTTTTGAAGACTGTGAGCAGTTGATCGGCATTTGTGATGTCTCCTTCGTGGTATGTGCAGCCGGGCAGCCTGTTTTTTGTACATCTTAAGTCGAGCGCATGCACTGTTGTCGCGGCTTGGTCGATGGGTGGGTAGCGACTCGAAAGTGACGGAAGGTCATATTCGTAGCGTCCTTTGTTGGGTCCTAGAGATACCTTTTTCTTCTGCGCGTTCTGGGAGGATTGTTCCTCGGAAGGGAAGTTGAGCAGTTGATCGACGACATGGCGGCCTAGGAAGCCGCAGCCGCCTATTACAAGGACTGTGCCGAGTTGCTTGGGCGGTGGAAGAGGTGGAAGCTCGCGTTCGTACAGAGTGGAAGGCATGGTCGGCGGTGAGCTGGTCTCACAGCCGTAGTAGAGCGTGAGGAGAGGAGAGTCAACCGACGGGTGACTGATTCAGTGTTCCTTCTGCGCGATTCCGGACGAAGATGCACTGGCACCAGAAATGTACGTACCCCAGATTGACATTCGAGGACTTAGTAAACAATTTCGGCTCGCCAGGTAGAAAGTGGATGCTGGGCAGCCACGTAGGGCCGGAAGAAATCTATCTGAAATGGCGTGAGGGGTTTACATAACAACTCTTAGTGGCATTGCACGGATTTGGCCGAGGTCAAGCGGCGTTTGGAAGGTTTTGTGAAATGATTGGAGCGAGTCATGGTGTACTGTACGAAAGTATGCAACACACTCGTAATAATCCGAGATCTGGGGTATCATGTTTTGCCTGCAAATATGGCCCAGCACACACCAAAACGCCTCTGCCTGGCGGCAGCATTGACTTGAGCAGATTTTCTTGGCATTTGGGAGTTCAAGATCCCTCAGACGAAACGCCGAACACCTCGCTGGTGGTATCATTACTTTCGGGCCCGAATCACTCTTTACTAAGCATGCTGAAGACACATGTCTAGTGACCTTATTCGAGGCTATCCTGAGCTGCCCTTCGTTGCATTCTGTTGTACTTCTTCTTGTCTTCTGCAGAACCGAAAAACAACTTGGCCGCCTCAGGGTTGACAATGGTTCTCGGGTCATATGGTGGAGACTCTTCTTCGAGTGCAAAAACAATCATCTGGATGTGGTTCTTCATCTCTTCTGGTTTGTTAGCGTTGTAGCACAGTACACCGTCCTTTGAGACCTTATGGTGATAGATTGGCGTCACCACCTTCACTCTTGGCTGTTCCTCTGGAAACTTGACGCTGGTTGAGATCTTGATCTTGAAGACACCACCGTCGAGGTTTGACTCTGGCTTGCCAAGATAGGTCATGATCCAGACGAACGGGTTTCCATCTTCGAGCTCTAGGTCGATGTTCATGATTCCCCCGTTCTTTTGAGTATGTTTGACCACGTTGAACTGGCCTTGCATGCTATACGCCTTGCTCGAATCTCGCTGTTTAGCGAGCATCCCTTCCTTGGCCCAGTCTTCTGTTTCTTGGTTGATGACCTCTTTGACGCGCAGAAGTCTCTTGCTTAGTTGGCCATACTGGAAGGTGCCATCCATGCTGTTGTTACCACCTTCGAACGGCATAGTCTCGAACTTCTCGCCTTCTTTGTGCTTCGGCGCATGCGTTTCGATGGTCTTCAAGTATGCCTCGTAGTACCAGAGAAAACGTCTTTTCTGCCAGTCGTTGAACGGCTCCCACTTCAGAGTTTCTCTGCTTTCTTCCTCAGATTCCGAAGCATCGTCACTGTCGGTCTGCCACTTTTCGGTGTCTGATGCCTTTTGTATTGAGCCGTCTGCCTGGATTCCATACATAGCTTCCAGCTTTTGTATGACGGCTATGCGAATGGTCTCATGACGAATCTTGGCGCAGTATGCGTCATTCTTCTTCTTGTCATCGTCTGTAGTCCTGCCTTCAAAGCCCGGTTCGTTCGCGTATGGATCGTTCGACATCAGGCTTTGTACTGACCACAACACCGACTCCAGACCTTGAGCGGAGGACCAGTCCTCACCTGGAAGCTCACCCTGCCATGTCCCCAGGATAGATAAGCAGACTTTACCACCAGCGTAGATGTTTGGGTTGAACCGAGTCCTACCATGGTTTGTAGTCTTCGCATCGACATGTGGTGGCTTGGAGGGATATTCACGACCGAACTTGATGGCAAACTCGAAGAATCCGTATTCGTAAGGAGACCCAGGTGTTCCCAAGATCAAGGCCTTAACATTGCGGATATCCTCGTCTTGGTGTGCCACTATGATAGCTAGGCACAATCAGTCTTGGTCAGTAGACTAATAGCAAGCTGGACATACACAAATCGTTACTAGATTGTATGCCCTTGATTTCCTATGCAACGGTCAGCCTGATTACTGTTAACAGAGACTGAGAGTAGGCACTCACCTTCGCTATTCTGAGGAGAGACTGGTTCGCCATGATCTGCACCAGTGTAAGCTAAGACGATTGTTCGCAAAGAGGTTCACTAATAAGAGATATCATGTAACATGGAAGATAGAGAACATTTTAAGCTGAGGCAGGTATCAAGTGTCTATCTAGAGTGACTGGACAAGAGTTTCACAGCCTCATTTGTAGTAGGCACCAGGGACTTGCACAAAAGCAACCCCAATAATGACTTGTCTCGTGTCAAACGCCCAAGCACATGCAGCGACTCAAACGCGACGCGCGCATGTCACGCCTGCCAATTGCTGATTGGCAGATGATGCCAGGCATCAGCCGCCCGAAGTAAGGCGAGACGCCACTTAGCAAATGGAGGCGCTTTTCGGAAACTCTCATGAAGTCCTTTTGAAAGCGCGACTAACCAGCTTGCCGTTTTGGTGACATGACGATTGCGACATGTGACACAAACAGCTGGATGTGCTTGAAACTCGCGAACAACAACGTGCAGCTTGGCATTCTCAGAGCAGATCTAGCCTGAAAGTCTACAAGCAGGACGTACAGAGTGGCATGAATGCTGTGAAGGGAAGGTAACCCTGAGCACTGGACCCAAAAGTGCCAGATGCTGTACAGACGTAAAGGGAATTCTGAGGTTACGAATTCGACTTGTCAATTCTAGAGCATGTTCATTCGTTACGAAGAGGTAGACTGGACGTCCCAAATTTGGTAATGGCACAGATATCAGTGGGCGAGTTCGTCGCATATCTCAGTCAGTTTCTTTCTCGTGCCAGGCTCCTACATCTGGTCAGCAAGTAATGACAACGGTCTTCATCAGGGAGACTTACCAAAGCACTATGTCCAGCGTTCGGTGTCCAATACAACTCCGATCGTGGTAAGGCCTGATGCAGAGACCAAGCAGCTCGAGGGGGGCAGACCACATCATATCGTCCCTGCACGATATATGCTTGAATTGGTGAGGTCATGGAAACATACCGCAGGAGATTATATGAGCACTTACTAGGTATATTCTTGATTCTCTCAATATTCTCTGGTCTCAGGATTGCCTTGTCTCCTGCCAAGAAATTACCATTGACAAAATAATGCACTTCGATCCTTGCGTGTTGCAAGCACCAGTCCTTATCCTCGAGCTTTGCATATGCATCTTCAGCAAGCGTCAATGTTGAAACCGACAATTCCCATCGGTTCCAGTGCCAGGCTGCCTCCAAGCTCGTTGCGCGGTCCTGGGACATTAATAGCTCATGGTACGCCTTCATAGGGTTGCTGCGCTTGTCTTCAGGTAGGTAGCCAACGAAGTCCGCCCATCGATCCGGAAATATTGTGGATGCGCCACCGCCCCGTAGTGTCCAGTCAAATTCCCATTCCATACCGAGGAATATACCTCTCAACACGAGAGCGCGCACGATGGTGGGGTGAGTCTGGGCATAGGCGAGTGATAACGTGCTGCCCCATGATCCACCAAAGACAACGTCCCACTTCTGTATTGCCAGCTTCGTGCGGAGCGTTTCGATGTCGGCGACGAGAAGTTGAGTGGTGTTTTCACGAACCTCAGCCACAGGTCTCGATCTACCGGCGCCGCGCTGATCCATAAGGACGACGCGGTAAATGACTGGGTCGAAGGATTTGGTATTGGCTTTCGATGTACTGCCGCCTGGACCGCCATGGAGGAAAAGAACTGTTGCTGGTCAAGCCGGTGTTCACTGGTCTCGTGATGCAGCTCGTGCTCGAAAAACAGGGTTGATTTCAAGGAGACAATCGTTTGCATCACAGCTATAGCTTGGCTTACCAGTTTTGCCATTTTGCTTCTTTCCGTATTGAGCGTAGTACACACTATGGATGTCACTGACTTGGATATAGCCTTGGTCGAAGGGCTCTTCGTGGTTGTAGCCTTCCATCGTTTTGGGTGTAATAACAAACGTCTAATAGAGATCCGTAATAAAATAGCTCCAGTGCCCGTTCACCTACACAGCTATTGTGCCCTCTTGAACAGAACAGAATGATTTGTTTGAAAGAGCACACGTGGTCTGCGGTCTGTGGTCTGCGATTTAATCCCAGCTCACCACCTGCTCTGATCGATGCAGTATTACACTCGCAGCGCATGTTGGAGCAATGATGGCACGGAAGTGCAAGGCCTTGAGAAAGCCGAGCTCTACTTGCTCGGCAAAGCTAGTACGGGCGGGGGCTACCGCACCTTTCCTGTTTATTATTTTCGGACTTTGCATATTCCATGAAATCGTGAAATCGTAAAATCGTGAAATCGTGAAATCGTGAAATCGTGTATACTGCTGCTGCTGCCGCTATCGCTATCGCTGCTTTACGAATACTACCGTGTGACTTAAGTAGATCATATATTATAAAGGTTTCTTTTTATTTTGCTACCTATATGGTATATATCCTTAAACGCTAATTCTTAAACGCTAATTCTTAAACGCTAGTTATAATACTATAGCTCGAACTACTCTATTACTTGTAGGTTAAATAAAATATTAACGTAGAACGCTTAAGGCCTATCTAGCCGACTAGGGTTATAGTAATTACCTATCCTTAGTATCGTCGAGGCTAACGCTTTTCTTGTAGCGCTATAACCGGGATCTAAACTCTATCCGTAGCATCTAGGTTCGAATACTAGTACCTTATACTTTCTAGAGTTAAGGCTCGAGGAGGAGGAGCTCGTAGTAATAAAGCTTAAGGAGAAGAGCCTTATAATACTAGACCTCGAGGAGCCTAACTTTATAGTATTAGAGTTTAAGAAGCCTAACGTTATAGTATTAGAGTTCAAGGAGCCTAACGTTATAGTATTAGAGTTCGAGGAGCAGGAGCTTATAATACTAGACCTTAAGGAGTCTAACTTTATAGTATTAAAGTTCGAGAAGGTTACGGCGTCTAACGTCTACTAGGTATAGCAGAAGCTATATTAATATCTATAGCAGAAAATAGACTGCTAGAGGAAGAGCGAGTTAGTAAAGGGATTAGTATTAGTCTTTAAGGTTAAGAAGCTAGTACCGATATCGACGGCTAGATAAGAGAATTAATTATAGACTATCTAGCTAATAGGCTAGTAAAGGAAAGTTATAATATACCTCCTGCTATCTGCTTTTCTTCTAGAGTATCTCTAAAAGCAGCGGCTAATATTCGTATAACCTCGAGTTAAAGTTAACTAGTTAGAATATTTATTGCTAATTAAAAGTAGCGGGACTAGGCTCGAGTATTCTTAATTACCTAGAATCCGCAGTTCGTACCGTTAGTCTATTACGATATAATCTAGGTTGCTTATCGCTACTCTATAGACCCCTCGAATATAAGCTGTGCCTAGGCTATTACTCGCGTCCTCTAGCCCTCGGCCTTAATTATATTTAGTAAGTTAAAGAGTCGGATTTCTCGTTAACGAGAATTAACGATAAATAAAACGAAGTAATTACTTGCTTCGGTAGTACCTAAAACTAATATCGAGATAAAGAACCGAGTTGCTTAATTAGATATAACTAGTAGCGCAGAAGGCCGACGGTTTAGATCTAGATCGAGATCGTCTAGGTTATTATACTATATATTAAGTATCTATCTATTAATTACTTAGGCCTAGAATCGATTATAGTTACTACTAGCTTAGATCCTTAGACGCGCGTTCTTAATAACGATAGACGTATCTAGCTAGCTACGGAGGTTACGCTGCGAGTTATAGATGTAGTTATTCTTATCTAGTTAATCTAGCCTTATAGAGATAGTATATATACTATCTCGCCCTAGCAAAAGTTCGTTTATATTTCGCCCTATTTAGCGAACTTAAGCAAGGACTTAGGCGAATAGTAGCTTAATCTTAGCCTCGTATAGCGATTTCTTAATTAAACGTTGCTACTACGTACCTTAAAACGAGGATAGAGCATATACTAAGAATCCTCTCTATTCGGCTATTGCTGCTTATAGTAGACCGCTAGTAGTTTAGATTCTAAAAGCTATCTAGCTAAGGTTGCTAATAGCAGTCTATATCTCGGCGTCTCTATACTAGCCGAAGCTCTATTCGAATTCTTAAACGGTAATACTAGGGTTATATAGCTATTTATAGAATTAGACGGCCTAGGAAGCTAGCTTTTTCTCTAGAATACTAGCCTCGAGAGGAAGGATGAAGTCGAACTCGCGTAAGAGTCTTTTAAAACTACCCTATAAGGTACTAGAAGATACCGTTGATGCTCTTAAGCCTTATATAAAAGAGTCTCTTATTCGTTATAGTAGATTACTTATACGTCTAGAAGTTCTCTTGCTAATAGCGGCGGTTATCTCTTATACTCGCTATAGGACTATACTAGTAGGCGCTTAATTTTAAAAGCCTAGTACTAGTCTAGTATTAGGTATATTAACTAGAGAGGCGCTGCGAAGAACTAGTAAATATCGAGGTATTACTAGAAGAGAAGATACTATACGCTTTATACCCGATGCTAGAGGCGAACTCGTTATCGGCAAGTTACTCTATAGCCCTAAACTAGGAGTCCCTCTAGGTAAAGCCGATACCTAAGTCCCTCTAGGTAAAGCTGGCGCCTAAGTCTCTCTAGATAAAGCCGGCGCCTAACTAGTAACCTCTTTAACCTCGGCTAGAATTAAACGAGGTAGGTTATATCTACTAAGGAGTTATTACGGTGGATTTCGATAGTATAAGAAGCTATAACTATCTCTTATAATAAATAGTTAACGTTTATCTACTTGCTTACCCTAGTTAATATTACTAACATGCGCGTTCTATCTAGCGATAAGGTCGGCCGTAGCTATAGCGTTATTTAGCATTCGTAATTTAGCTCGTTCTCTTTCCTATATATTAATAAAACTAGATAAGCTATTATAAACATCCGCGGGTATAAGGCTGCTAATATAGTATTAACCTCGTTTACCGCCTTGCATCGAGACTTCGAGTCGTCTTACCTAAGTAGACTATATTCGCTAAGTAATATATAACGCTATATTAGCAGCACCGTCCCTAGAAGCGAGTTCGTTAAGTTAATTAGATATAGTCTCTCTATTAAATATATCGGCTATCGTAGTAGTTATATAAAAGTAGAAGAACTAGTCGTACTATTAACTACTAAAATAGTTTTATAAGATTCGCTTTATACGATATATACGATCGTACGCCGTACGGCTTTCTTTAACGTTCTTTACTATAGTCTTTAGATAATCGCCGAAGGTGCGTCGACGTTAGTCGATATATTCTATATAGCCTTTAAGTGCTTAAGTAAAGGTGTACGTAAGGATCTAGTTTATAGCGATAGCAGCATTTACGTTTTAGACGAAGTCTTAAAGGGTAAGAAGTATTAACGACTTAATACTCTTTAGATTTAGGAGATCGTTTACGAACTCTTCGATAGTTTACTCTCGTTATTAGAAATTAAAACGGCGACTAGCAATATCTAAGGGTTAGAGTATATAAGATAGGTTACCTAGTATAGGCGGTAGTAGGATAGAGGGTTGCGTAACCTAATTAGTCTATATAGTAAGAGGTGCAGATGCTTAGAATCGCTATAGGATAACTAACTATCTAGTTAATCGTCTAGTAGCCTAACCTTATTAACTCTACTAGCCTTATTAACCTTGTTAGCCTTGTTAACCTTGTTAGCCTTATTAACCTTATTAGCCTTATTAACCTTGTTAGCCTTATTAGCCTATACCTTTCCTAGGCGAGCTGCGTTTAGGGGGCATAATAAAAGTATTAGGATACTTTAGAGAGGATAATAATTAAGGTTTAAAAACTAGAAATTAAAGGCGACGAAGTAGCTTTCTTATATAGGTAGACTTGCACTCTAACGTTTTACATTAGCCTATTTAATCGAGTTTAAGCGGCGGTATATAGATACTATTAGTTATAAGAATACTATAAGTAGGACTATAATAATATACTAAGCTTAAGTAATAAGATAATAGTTATAGAAAGATATTTTTACTTAGCTATAGATATTTTTATCTAACTATTACTATATCGATTTAAACGCAGGCTCGGACTAGTTTATCTAAAGTAAGTAGCTAGTAAGTATAACTATAGAAAGATTAAAAGGAGGTAGAGAGGGTTAAGGAGCCGGAGCATTTGCCTAAATATATTTAGGCAAATGGTCTTTTTTCTTATTAAGCAGTAATATAGTTAATTCTCTCCCGAATCTCTTTAAATAATACTAGTATAGCAAATAATACTAGCTAATACTATATCTTAAGCCGTCTAGCTAGATTTAATCTCGTTATAGAGTTAGATTTAGCTAAATATATTTAGCTAAATTAGGTCGATCGGCGTTAAACGTTCTTACGAAGCGCAAATTTATTATTAGCCGAGTAGATAACTATACGGCTTACTTTATCTCCTTTAAGTTCGTCTTTAACTTAGTACGTATTATACGCTTTACGCTATTATCGAAAAAGATCCGATTAAGCAGCAGAAGATAATAGAGATATTCCTCCCTTCCCTAAATCTTTATCTTTAACGATCTTATCTTTATCGCCTTCGTCTCGAGATACTATTATCTTATTACCGTCTTGCTATTCTATTAACCTAGTATCTATTTTATCCTTCGTAAGCGTTAAGACGAGCTTATTCTATTCGGTAAAGAATATACAATTAGCTTATAGTTTAACTTATACTTATAACTATACGTAAAGTCCTTATATATAAGTTCGACGTCCTTTAGTTCGAATAGGAATATATCGAAGCTTTTCCTTTAATAGTACCTTTCTAGAGCTGGTTTCTGTTTTGCTCGGACTGCTTAGCTTAGATAGACTAGCCTATATCTTGCTAGGACTACGTAGTTTAGCAGGGCTGCGTAATTTAGCAGGGCTACGCGGTTTAGATAGGCTACGAGACTTAGCACGTACCTCTAACTTTACTTCTTTCTTAATACTATTAAGCTACTATTCTAAAGCACTAATATTAGGAAGAGAACGGCTATTATCCTTTATAGTTATAGTATTAATAAATTACTTATTCTTATTATCGTTCGCCGCACGGGTTCTATTTCTACTTAAGTTAGCCGCTTTACTATCTCGCCTAGTCTTTATCTACTTAATCGATATCGGTATTATAGTCGTAGCTCTTCGTTTCTTAGCCTTTACCGGCTTATTAACGAGAAAGATATGCTAAGTCGGCATTCTAGCATAAGCTTTATCTTTATCTTTGCCTTAGTTACCGGTCCTTTTTAGCTCTTAAAATCCTATAATACTTATTAATTTACCTGCTCGTACTTAGTGCGAGTATAGAATATTAATAATAATATTAATACTATCTATAGAGGGCTTACTAATAGCAAAAAGATAGTTGCCTTTTATATTAGCTATAGGTGCGTACTCGAGGATATCTTCTCTTTTATACTTCTATAGTATAAGGTCTATTATTAGTATTATTAGTGCCTCGGTATCTATAGGTAGGTCGTTAATAATAAGATTAACCTTAAACTCGCAGTGCTCGAATTTATTATCTTCGTCGAGGTTATACCTTAATAAAGAAACCTTTAAGCAGATCTAGTAGTAGGTCTTCTTATCCTACTCGGATTTCTTCGCTCGTAGCTCTTTACCGACGGACTCTTTAAGGGCTGCTACGCCTACTCCCTAGGTATACGGGTATATTATAGGTTTAGCATTATCGCGAAGCTAGCTAGATAGCTTAGTGCTTCGTTAGCTTATAGAAGTAAACGACTCCTCGGACTTAATAGTTAGCGGTATAAATAACGATATCGACTTCTTAGGGGACTTAGTAATCGAATCTCGTTTAGGCTTAGTAGATAAGTCGATCTTAAGCATAGTATTACTTAATTAAAGAAGGCTTTTAGGTCTATTATGCCTACGCGTTAGATACGTTATAATATTCTTCTTTCGATATCTCGGGCATTTAAGCGTATCCTTTAGAAGGAATTTATACTTAAGATTAACGTTCGCTAGATACTAACTATTATAATTGTAGTAAGCGATAGCTATTTCGACTAGATGCGTAGCAGCTTAGATACGTAATAAGAGGAACGTAAGAGCCGAAAGGAGGGAAGAGATAGAGTCTAGAGCCTTAATATACTCGTAGATAGAAGATAAAAGGGACGATATTAAGAGAAGAGGGGGGGAGGAGGGGCGTATAAGCGTTAAGGTAATAGACGAGCGGGTAAAGAGTAGGAAACGAAGAGTGTTAAATAATAGGGTAGTAACGATTATATAGGCTTAAAATAGTACTACTCGCTAGTATATACTAGTCTATAACCCCCTTAGTATATATAAGCGAAGTTATCGTCTCTAGAGTCCTAATTCTCTATCTCTACTAGTATACCGTACTTACTATAACTATACGCTTAATTAAGACTATACGTATCGAAATCGTTAAGTAATTCGTCCTTAATAGTAGTCTAAAGTTAATCTTTATTCTATCTTTATTCGGTAAGCGTTATATTAAAGGCTAGATTAGAATATATATCTTTCTACTCTCTAGCAGTATCCGAGAGGGTAATAAAGTCTAGCGTATTACCGCGAATAGAGGTATAGTCTTGTGCTTATCGAATTAATATACGAAACTATTTCGAGATAAGAATCCTTCGCTTAGGAATTTATTAAATGAATTTATTAGCGGTAATACCGTCTTACTTATTAACCTCGGCGAAGATCTAGTGCAGCGTTTTATTTAGCTATACCTTAGTGCTTGCAATAAAGACTTAGTCCTCGTCTTTAGCTATATTAGTATACGTAACGAAAGAGGCGGTTAAGCTATTACGTACTATAGTCTTTAAGCAATCGCTCCTACTTATTTAATAGATTAGCATTAGGTCTATAGCCCTTAGTTAAACGCTTAGCGTTAAGCCGATTATATCGAAGATAGTTACGCCCGAAGTAAAGCTAGTTAGGAACTTTAGTAACGTAATATAGTTAATTACGCTATTTACGTATCCGATATGCGTTCTAAACTTCTATAAAGGTATTAATCTCCTCTCAAAGAAGCGATAAGAAGATATATATCTATATAACACGATTTAACTTATTCTCGCTTTAATAGAACTATCGTAGTTACAGATTCTTAAATAAGACCTAATATAGTATATATTATTAGCTTTAAGAATAGAAAAGCGATTAGGATACGAGGTATTCGATAAACCTTTCTATAAGCTTTAACTTACTAGGTAAGACGTCTTCTACCTATAATATATATATACGCCTTTAACCTAGCTAGTAACGTATATAGAGGATGCTAGATAGCGAGTATACTTATAAGCTAAGGTACTAACTAATGCTTTTTAATTTAAGACTAGAAACTCTTAATCCGAATATTTCGTATACTTGTTCTATAAACGAAGCACTCTTAAAGGCGCTTTTATATCTCTTTATCTATAAGGGACTAATTACTAAGAACTTCGATATCTCGGAGGTGCTAAACGTAGAATTAAAACTATAAATTAGTAATAAAAGGTATCTCCGATTTACGATTAGAACGAATACGATAAGGGACGATATTATACTCGCGGACTATCTAAATATACTGTTTTACGACGACGACCTACCTACGGCTAGCGACCCTAACGTAAACCTAGATAATTCGTCTTAAATAAGCGTCTATCGCAGCGTAGACTTCGATACTAAAGTTTATAAACTTCTTATAGCTATTAATAAACTATACGTAATCTAGCCCTTTATAGATAGCTTCGTAGCGTTATATAACCTTATACTCCGGCTTTTAATTACGTCTATATATATTATTAATATCGTAGAGAACCTTTCGAACGTGATCCTCTCGTACTTAAAGTACTAGATAGCGTATCTAAAGATAGATATAGAAATAATTCTAGCCCTAGTTGCGTCTAATGCCTAACGTAATAGTTTTAAGGATAATAGCCTCTATACGCTAAAGGCGCTCTAGTTAATTCTCGATAGCACGGTCTCTTTAAGACTAATTATACTTTCGTTATATAGACTCGATAAGCCGAGTACTAACTACTACGTAAGCGGGCTCCTATTATAAGCTCTATGCAATCTTCTCGTTATCCTATAGGGTCTATTTATAAGCGCGTTACACTAATAAGATAAACCTATTATCCTAGTAGAGACTTTTCTTTATAGACTAGTTCGAGGTAATACCTTCTACTTTAAGAAACTTCTTAAGTATATTATATCCGCACTTGATACTACGAACTCTATTAATTTAAATAAGAATCTCTTTTTATATCTAACTATATTAGACGACGAAGTCGTAAATCTTAATAGCTAATAGGCTAAGATCAACCTTAGGACGATCGGCTAGCATAGCTATATATAAGTAAAGAAGGTATTAAGCGATAGGTACTAGACCTACTTATATCTACTTAGTCCGGAACGTATATACACTACGGGTATACATTAATACCTAACTACTAACGCCTAAGCGACCTGCGGTAGTATATGCAGCTATCGGTAGCATAGCAAGGACGAGGATAGCGACAGCGATAGCGACAGCGGAAGCAGCATACACGATTTCACGATTTCACGATTTCACGATTTCACGATTTCATGGAATGTGCAAAGTCCGAAAATAATAAACAGGAAAGGTGCGGTAGCCCCCGCCCGTAGCTAGTACTGCGATAGAAGCTGGATCCGAGAAGCACTGCAAGCGCGATGTTCCCCAACTATCGCAGTAGAGCAAGCTGCTCTAAGAGATCCTAATGGCATATACCAGGCGTTACAACTGTACCCACGGTCACGCGCCAGGCCAGGTCTCCATGATAGTGACCTCCGACTTTGTCGTCGTTGAATGGTCTCACCTCGACGGTGTTCTGGTCGCATGTATCTGAGCAAGTCGGCATGTTGCGAGCCATAAACCGCATATCGAGCACCGAACAAGACTCACGCATGGTATAGCTGAAGAGGCACTTAGCTACTGATGTCTCATAGTCGAGAATTCTTGGGTCTTGCCCCAACACTACGTGGGGATATACCAAAGCCTGAGCACGCTCCTTGTATCACGAACGAGAATATCGGCCGGCGTGCTCTTCTCGAAAGTACACATTGAACTGGCATGCTTACGGGCAAACCTTGATGAACAGCCGATCAGATCGATACACAAAGAGATTTGGTGGTTCGGGGCCACGTCTGCCTCGTGCAAGAAGTCAGCTCTGTAGCTATTTACGTCGACAGCTCGACTGTGCGTTCAAGTGTTGAACCTTTCGCTGAAATGGTGCTAGACACGTCCTTCTGCACCGCCCCCAATGGTGTCGTGCAGGAGCATGGACAAACCAGTATGTATAATTCACAACCTCAAGCTATTTCCGCGACGAACAAGAAACCACTGCTTTGTCCACACGTCTGTCATGATGTAGGCGGCATGAGTGGGAATGATGCAGGAACACTGACATGGCCTCGGCTGCAACTGCTTGCTGTAATGTCTTACGTACTCTAACTAGGCATCTTCTTCAATGGTACAGAACAGAGTCTCTCAGTAATAGTACATGACACCCGTTGCCACACGTCTCAATATTCTATTGCGCAATGGTAGAAATACTTGAGCCAGAACGATTGCTGAGCTCGAAGCGACCATGTGCGAGTAACTGAGAGGCTGCCATCACGTGTTTCTACAGGTATGCATTTCTACCACAATGGTCGCCAGCGAGATCATCCAGGTGTTATGTCAGACCAAACATCGCACCTGCCGCACCAAGCCATACACTCATTTCCACAGTCGACTTGCCGTGTTCACCAGCTTTCTCGACTCTCATAAACTGCTTTGTGTGAAATATTTGCCCCTCACTTCGCGCGTTGACCGACACCGAAACCATCCCCTACCTAATTCTGCGACCCTCGAGAACCATCTGCCCCCTCGAGGTCTCTTACTTCGGTCGACTCTCGAGGTCTCTTACTTCGGTCGACTTACACCACCGGCACAACCACGAGGCCCTTTGTCCAGAAAACTTGACACATGGGTGTACCAAGAGTCCATTCGCATCGTACTGTGACTGTTGTATGCCAGAATTAACCACGACCTGGTCAGATCTGTACGCCTTGCTCCAACTGACTGACTTCCCTACGCGATCGACAACACCCTCAGCATTGTCGTTTCCACGACGGCCTTTTCTGTACATGCGCTTTTACCAAGCGCAGGACGATTGGTCGCACAGGCGCATGTTTCCTAGAGCATGAGCGCGATTTCCGAGCAGTACAGGGACATGGTTTTGTGTTAACATACACTGTCATAGACTCAGACCCTTACATCCTGTCGTCATCGAGCTCAGTCGAGCGAGGGTATCAAGATGAGCCACCCCTACACGAACGGGAACGGGAACGGGAACGCGATGGACCCTCAAGCAGACAATGTTACGAGCAGACAGTCTTCAGACAGCGCCAGCAGAATTGGCCGCAAAAGGTCACAAGAGAAGGATGGGAAAGGCCGAAGCCGCTCAAGGACAAATTCGAACAAAGGACACCGCACTTGCAGAAAGTGCGGTGAAGCCTTGACTGGACAGTTCGTGAGAGCGCTGGGTGGGACATTCCACCTCGACTGCTTCAAGTGTAGAGACTGCGGGCAGATTGTGGCAAGCAAGTTCTTCCCAGTCGATGAAGAGGATGGCTCGGGTCAATTTCCGCTATGCGAGACAGACTACTTTCGTCGCCTCGACCTCTTGTGTTTTGAATGCGGTGGCGCCCTACGAGGCTCATACATCACAGCACTTGAGCGCAAATACCACATTGAACATTTCACCTGTTCGGTCTGTCCTACCATTTTTGGTGCGCAAGACAGTTACTACGAACACGATGGCAAGGTTTATTGTCACTACCATTATTCAACCCAATTTGCTCAGCGCTGCAATGGTTGCCAGACAGCCATACTCAAGCAATTTGTCGAGATCTTCCGGAACGGTCAGAATCAGCATTGGCACCCGGAGTGCTACATGATTCACAAGTTTTGGAACGTACGCCTCGCGCCAAGCGGTCCTGCACTGCCACGACCTGATGTTGGATTCAACGTGACCAATGAACAGCGCGAGCTTGTCAAAGAGGATGAAGAGAAAATGGAAGAGAAGGTCTACCGGATCTGGAGCATACTCTCTACATTCGAAGAGTCGTCAGCTTCCTGCATTTCCGACATGCTACTTCACGTCAGCAATGGAGTTTACATCGACGGCATTATCGTTGCAAGGAAGTTCATCTGGCATGTAGACATCCTGTTTGGTGCGATCGATAGTCTGGCAGCGTTGGTTGTCGAGCACGGCTTGAAAGATCTGGCGTACGGGAGAGAGGCAAAGTTGCTATGCAAAAAAGTCGTTGCCTTCTTCACTCTCTTGTCCAGGACGCAAGAGACAGGCGTCCGTAAGCTTGGCGTGACCCAAGAGCTGTTATCTCTGGTCACTGGCCTGGCACACTACCTCAAACTCCTTATTCGCATCGGCTTGCAGGGAGCCCTCAAGCTAGAACGAGAAAGAGGGACTACTGGAGGTCTCAACGCCTTTCTTGACGAGCTGGCGGATCTGGAGACGATCAAGGAAAACGAGATGAAGTCACTGGACCTGAACGAAAGCACAGCAGGCCTCGCCAACCAAGAATCTGACTGCTGCGCATATTGCAACGATCCCATCGACGATGAATGCGTCATGATCTATGGGAGACGCTGGCATGTCAAGCCACCGCATCTCAACTGCAGTACGTGTAAGCGAGACCTGACCCACGACCTGGCCAGCGCCGTCTACAGTGAGAGGGAAGACAAGGTATATTGTATCAACCATTCTTCACGGGCACAAGAAACCGTCTCTGGCTTTTCGCATGTAACTAAACTGCAGCAATATGTTTTTCTTTTGAAGGTGGCCTTGGCAAGATTGCTCGAAGTACTCAAATCTGGCGGGACCCTGCCTCATACGTCCGAAGACCCCAACTTGACTCCCTACGACAACGCTGAAGGGCACAGAGTTTCTCCGATGTCCGAGAGAGAGAGGAGGATGGGGTCAAGATCAAGGTCCTATGCTGGCGCGTCTCGAGATGTGCAGCCCGAAGAGTCGTCTTTGCAGCAAACAGTGGGAGAAATGAAAAGATTGCGCTCCACTAGGAATGAGAGAACGCTTTCCACCACTTTTCGAAAAGCTAGAGAATCGCGTATTCTTGATGGCCCCCAAGGAGTGCAACCTGGTTCACCAAACAGCCAGGATATCGAAGGACGCTTCAGAAACAAGTTCTCAATAGTCGATGAACGATCGGGCGAACCCAGAAATAAGAACAGCCTTGTCTTCGGCTCGAATCAAGACGGCCTGACTTTGGATGACATTCCGAGAATTGTTGCGGCAGAACAGGCGAAGGAGCAGCGGCCAAATGCGTCTCGTTTCGCAGGTGAGAATCTCCTTGGCCATAACGAGCAACCCAAACTTATCAACACAAGCCAACGCCGGTCGACGGGTCACGATCTCCTCGCGAACGAGTCTGCCACCTTAAGAACGAAGAGGTATTTCTCCGAACTCTCCGCGCTCGAGTATTTGATTGTACGAACGGTATCTGTCATCACCATGCAACCCCTGCTCGAAAGTCACGGCTTCACCATGGAGGAACTGCTTGGGCTTATTGAGTCCCGCAAGACAACATTTTGGGGCAAAGTCAGCAAGGCCTTAAGGAACGAGCCGAAGAATAAGAAGAAGGGCGTTTTTGGGATCGCAATCGAGTCGTTGGTAGAAAAAGAAGGTGCCGAATCTACAAATGGGGTTGGTCCTGGCGCTCTCAAGGTCCCAGCTATCGTCGATGATGCCGTTGCAGCGATGAGGCAGATGGACATGTCTGTGGAAGGTGTCTTCCGAAAGAATGGCAATATAAAACGGCTGAAAGACACGGCCGAAGCTATCGACAACAATCAGAATCCAGATCTGGAGAAGGAAAATGCTGTTCAAGTTGCTGCATTATTGAAGAAGTTTCTCAGGGACATGCCCGACCCTTTGATGACCTTCAAGCTCCACAAACTCTGGATCACTTCACAAAGATTGGACAACCATAACGATAAGGTCAGGTTGCTGCACCTGATATGCTGCTTACTGCCTAAATGTAACAGAGATACGATGGAAGTGCTTTTTAGCTTTCTCAAATGGGCTGCGTCTTTCTCCCAAGTTGATGAAGAATCAGGAAGCAAGATGGATATTCACAACTTGGCTACAGTCATGGCCCCCAATATCCTATATGCGCCTCCACCCAAGCAAGGTAGCAAAGGTCCCCAAATCCCGCAGGTCGACGAAAGCTTCCTAGCAATCGAGGCTGTTAATCTGCTCATTAAGTACAATGAGACTATGTGCGAGGTAGGTCAAGCATAAGCCTTGAGGTATTGTGCTGGTATACTGACTGAGAAAAGGTACCCGAAGATCTGCAATCCATACTGACGGATAGTGCTCTGCACACCGCTTCGGCAGACATGAGCACGAAAGAGATCCTTGCACGTTACGGTCATATTGTTCAGGGCCATGTGCAACCGCAAAAAGTTGGGCCTCCTGACGGGCCTGGGCATTCTCCTTCCAACTCGCAGAAAGCCAACGGCATGGCGACACGAATCGATATTGATGCCAACCAAGCAAACGCTCTCCGGAAACAGAGCTCAGCGCGACCACTACAAAACCAAATGCAACAAAACAACTCTGCTCACGATCTAGGTGCGCCCAACGCACCCTTTGCAACAGACCGCGCCGGCAGTCACAGTAGCCAGGAGGGCTATAGCCCTAACAATATTCGATCAAGCTATCAAGCTAAGGCTGGCGTTTCGGGCATGGCTTCTTAGTGTGATGTCTCATTTGTTGTCGGTTGACAAACGTACCCAAGCTACAGACCGGTATGTGCTTGAGGCATGCCCGAGCATAACCATATCACGATGCAACGACTTATGAATTTTCACCAGTACCAGAGTCTCTTCGACTATAGCAGTACAAAGCTTAAGACGAGGCCGTATCTGAAGCGATATCATGCTGGAATGATTGGTTCACACATCTGTTTTTGCGTGTACACACGCTTCAAAATTTGAAAGCTTGCTGCCCAAGAGAAATTGGTTGGCTTATCCGCACCCTTTCGTGCCACGATTGAAGGTGTTTTCGATTCATTCATGAGAAGATACTCGCCCCATTACTTCTGCAAGCGTCGACTTACCGTTCCATTAGCTGGCATAGTGGGCAAGTGGGAGACGCACTTCGCACTGTGCCGCACTGTGCCGACCTGGAGCATGCTCTCCAGATCAATGTCTACAGCGCAGTGGGTTTTACAAGTTTCGTCAGGCGTTCCAGGACTCGTTCACAATCAGGAAAAGGGATTCAAACAGGACATCACCATGAACGCGTGTGGTCGATCGATTTTTGGTGCAAAGGAGCATAGCGATGTGGGCATGTACTTAGAAGGACGACTGCTTGTGGTTTGCGAAGAGACAAGGTTTTGCACACAGCAGAACTTTACACGAGCGCAGGAAGCGCGACTTTAGTTCGCAAAATAGGTCATGACCAGGAAGACTGCGCAGGGAGCAGTGGCTGCAGGACATTTGAGGCAAAACTACCTCAAAGGCGCTCGTCTGGGACTTGAGACCTTGAAAGGCATTCCATTCCATTCCAATGAACCAAATCCAACATTGTGTCTTTCTTCCTGTCTCGACTCGAACTGCGTTTTATGTATCTCCAGTTCCGTGCAGTGTTGTCTAGATTTTTAACTCATCTACAAAGGCGACATGTTAATCTCCATCGACTAGCACCCTCTCCATCGTCCTTTCTAGTGCCATCAGCGCCTCTTCCGCAACCTGGTAATGGATAACGATTCTCCCACTCTTGGCATTTATGCCCTCTCGCTTCGCAATAGCCGCAAAGTCAGCATTGCTCACATTCGCACTCTCCAGGTCCAACCACACCATGTTCGTCTCAACCGGCCATGTTAATTTCCCACCCATACCCTCCCACGCCTTTCCGATCCGCCGTGCCTTCGCATGACAGTCCCTTAATTTGCCCCCTTCGCCACTCGGACCTGCGCCGAAGCCTTCGTCGACCGCGACCCTCGCGGCGGCCGCGATGATCCCGCTTTGCCGCGTGCTCCCGCCCATCATCTTGCGGATGCGCTTCGCCTGCTTGATGAACGCGCTTGAGCCGACGAGCATGGAGCCGATGGGGGCGCCGAGGCCCTTGCTGAAGCAGAGACTCACGCTGTCGAAGAGCGAGCAGTATTCCGTTAGGCTGCCTGCGTTTGCGGCGACGGCTTCCCAGATGCGTGCGCCGTCGAGGTGAAGCGCAATGTCGTGTTCGCGTGCGAATTCGTGGATGCGTCTGACTTCGGACAGAGGCATTATCATGCCGTTGAGGGTGTTTTCGAGGCTTATCACGCGGGTCGGGGCGGCGTGGACGTCATCGCTTGTTACGACGTGCTTGGTGATGTCGTGGAGGGTGAGGTGGTGGTTGTTTGCAGGCCACACGGTTATCAGTTGGGCGCCGGAGAGGGTGGAGATGCCGCCTGCTTCGTAGTTGGCAATGTGGGAGCGGGCGTCGCAGAGGACGGTGTGAGGTGGGAAGGTGAGGTGGGACCGGATAGAGACTTGGTTGCCCATTGTGCCGGACATTACAAGGAGGCCGGCTTCGTGGCCTGATAAGGTGGCTAGGTGGTTTTCCAGGGCAGCGGTCGTGGGGTCGCCGCGGTAGATGTCATCTGTTAGAGTGCATTTTGTGATTGCTTGGAGCATGGAGAGGGTTGGGGTTGTTATTGTGTCGCTGTGGAAGTCGTAGGCATTGGGGCCGGGTTGGTGCCATTCCGAGGACGTGGGATGCGCTTCCATTTCTGTTGTCTGTTGCGGTTCTGAACTGAAGTCTGCATCTTTATGAGAGCTATTCGCGTCGCTGGACACTCCGGCAAGATAGGGGTCTGCTCTAGTAGATGGTGGTGCCATCTTTGGACAGAAGGTGTGATACGAAGCCGTGCTGTTAGTATGAAACTGGGTTTTATTCTGCCTCAGGGTTCTAGAGGACTGAAATAATGGTAATGGTATCCGTAAAAGCAGCCTCACGCGCGTGCAGACCATCTGCAGATCAATGGTCGTTCTGGAACCTGGTCCTAGAAACTATGTGCGATGTTCGCTCTGGTACAAGTTGTTCCTGGTTGACCCTAGATACCTCAAGAGCCAAGAGGGCAGACGCGATATCCACTTACCTCGGCCATCTCCGCATGGGTCATACAAGTACGTCTCGAAAACAGGGCTTTCTAAAGCTGATTGAGTACGAGCGTTGGATTATCCGATGGGTCCACGGATCCAACATCGAGCGGATCTGGGAGGGAGACACGATTGCATGATCATATAGGTGATACAGGCTTTTTCTGAATGAGCTGAAGGAGAAAGCGCCACGAGCAGCAAGTTCCAAGAGCTGCCTGAAGACTATGAAAGCGAGGCAGATTGAGCGGCAGGGGTAGTGACTGCCGGAGCTGATGACGGGGCTTGCGAACCTCTATCCTAGTACCGATCGTTTGAGTAGTGAGTCTGGAAACACGACACCAGGTTCACAAAGTACTGAATTCTGCTTCTACCTTGATGATGGTGCTTAGGTAAAGCTTCTGACCTACGAGACTCAGGTTTAACTAGACTCCACCGTATCTCTCTTGCTTGGTAACGACCTGCGTTTGTAGGGAACCTCTGTCTTTGAATATAGTCATGCTTGCTAGCTTCGTAGACATTGTGTAGAGCGATTGCGTGTGGCCTACCGACTCTTACCATTTCTTATGTTCTCGATTGCATCTCAAAATACAGGAGGAAGTGCATTGTCAGCCGCGGTCGATTGGCTTGGATGTCTGGTACACTGCGGACAAGAAAGGTGCTAACGCCCCACGGAGGGTATCATTCAAGGGGCGTCAACCACTGGCAGCCGACGGTACTCGAAAGGGCAAGCGCCCAAAGTGGACCAGCTTTTCCACTAGCGTGATATCTCAGGTCAGCCCGCGCGTCGCACTCAACGCGTGTGCTGATTTCTCCACAGAATTCACTCGAGGGGCAGGAGAGTGCTTCCCATCGGTGCGCATTCACTGTGGTTGTATACCTACATAGACATTGACATGCGACCATCTGGACAACAAACGTCCTAACACGTCGGCAAAATGCCTGCTCGCCGAGCATCAATGGCGCCTCTATCGAAGACCAACCTGTATTGCGCTCAATGCGATTCGCAAATCGGCATCTTCGAGAACGAATGGGAGCACCTGACTCCCTTGTACGCGAGACCGAAAGAGAAGGGCACTACCTTTGACCTGGTAGTCGGTGAGAAGACACAGGCAGTACCAACTGGGTCTAGGCAAAAGGCTGCTGAGGGCTGTATGATGGCTGAGGTCTCTTGCAAGAAGTGTTCAACGACAGTCGCTCAATGTTGCAAAAGCGCACCCCACCCCAGCAAAGAGCACCTGGTGGACCAGCAGTTCTTCAAGTTGTCTAGAGTCTTTTTGAGAGATGCTCAGACATCAGAGCGCGTTGAGCCCAGCTTTGTTGATATCGACCGGGCCTCAAGCCAGGCTCGACCTGCGAGTGTCAGATCCAGCATCCCTCCACCGCCGCCCTCACGGCAACGTGCAGCCTCGGCGCATGATATTCCTAACGTACCTGAGTTCCGACAGTCATATCCACCACCTACACAGTCTCAAGCACTCAACACAATCCAGAGGATGCCTTCTGCTATGCCCACTTCGACACCAATCGACACGATGCATGCTCCACAGCCTTTCACGCCATTGGTCGCGCAGCCTGCTCAGCATGTACACCGACAGCAGCAGCTTTACTACCAGGCATCACCGGCAGATCAATTTCGACCAATGTCAGCGAACGGGACGTTGGCAGCGTCAAGCGAATTAGCCGAGCAGGGTGCAGTCATAGCAGAGTGTTTTCATCGAGTTGCAAGTCTCGACGGTCGAATTGGGAGTGAAGCCACTCGAAGCACTGTCTTGGAGAACCGGCTGGCTAGCACGGAGAACAAGATAACGACTTACGAGGCAGCATTGGGCAGTACTCGCAGAAGTCTGGAACAGTCGCAGGCAGATCAGAAAACACAAGCGACTGCCTGCAACATGCATGGCGAAACAATCTTGCGACAACAGACCATGATCGAGAAACAACAGGAAGAACTCAAGAGCGTGACCGAAAAGCTAGAATCGCTCCAGAAGAGCATGGACAAGCTTAGAAGTACCATAGAAGAAAATCGCGCGAAGCCTCTGTTGCACAACGCCCCGCGTCCAGATTCCCGCGATTTCCTAGAGAATCTTGAGGTCATGGTCACCGCCATGAGAGAAGCTCGAACAAATGACCACGAAGTCAAAGTCTTGCGCGATGAGAACAAGGCTATGAAAGCACGTCTGAACTCCATTGCTAGCGCCATGGGCACGACAGGTCAGAGAAATAAGGCAGTATCGGAAGACAGAGCATCGAGTGGAGACATAGATGATGTCCATGTATTAGGGAAGCGCAAGCGGTTGGCGAACAAAAGTGATCAGCAGCCGAGGAAAATCTCGCGTCAGGTCTTTGGGCCGACAGCAGCCTTGCGCCAGGATACGCCACCTCTACCGACTCCTGATTCTACGCAACGCGAAAGCCGCTCTGTGGAAGGTTCTCTTGCGGGCTCGCAAGCCAGCGAGAATGATGAGTCTCACGTGGGAAAAGAGACGTCAAGTTCAGAATCTGCGCCACAGCCTCCAGTCCTGGTCGATGACGATCTTGTGATGATCGGTGATGATGACGATGGGGTTACCGAAGAGCAACATGCTGCGTCTGCGTCTGGAGAGGGCTGTAACAATGCTAGCCAACAGCTACCCGGTGCGAGTGGGCCAACGCCCACTTTCGACAAGGAGACCGCTTCGAACGCTGAATGCTCTGTGGCGGCCAATATTGATTCAGTACACGGTGCCAATGAGCCACTCTCACCACTTGTGGAAGATCAACAGAGCCAACTGGTACATGTTCCGCGACCTGAGCCTAGCATCAACAGTGAATGGCAGCCAGTCCCATTCTACAGCCACTACCCTCCCAATCCGTGGTACAGCACACCTGTTCATCCGGCTCAGTACCGAGCTACTTTCAGCGGTCGTGCTCCAGGCACTCAGTTTATCAACGGGCCAGGAGCGGTGCCTTCATACTTTGGGTCCACCATCTTTCCACCCCCGCAGGCCACTCCAGCATGTTCTACCTATCCCACTTCTACAGGGCAGAGAAACACTCTAGGCCAGAGTGATACATTCTCTGGCGCCATCAGTCGGGGACAACGGCTGGAAGAAATCATACAAAGACCCGCAAGGTCACCGTTCGCCGCGAATGTCAGTCCAGCAAACAGAACTGATGTGCGAGCAACAATTTTGCAACCACGAGAAAGTAACGTGTCAGGAAAGCAGACGTCTATACGGCCAGAAAAAAGGAACGAGGTCACTGATGCGGAGACCATCGACTTCAGCGATGAAGAGAATAACGTCCCTACAGCAGGATCGGTCACTGGTCCGTATCAACACACAAAGCCAAGCACTACTACCCCTGTAGGCGAATCCATCCGCCGTACGACTGGTGGCACCCTGGTCAGCCGTACGGTGCGAGGATTCACGCTGGAGCCATTAGAGCGACCCGTCATCAACGAGCCCCCACCAGTGCCCAGTTCGAAATCAAAACAAAGCTCACTTCGACGAAGTACCGGAAGCCAACCACCTTCCGTTATGCCGGAGATCATGACCGCGATCCAGAACTTGAATTCTAGTGCTGCTCGACATGTAGCAAGGCCAGATCCTGGAACTGATTCCCCACGCCTACCGGCTGCAAGTACGGCTGTCTCTGGGAGAACGCCTGCGGCTGACCCGGCAAGAAAAAGTCGCCTGAGTGAGCCAGTCACTCAAACTTCGGTTGATGTTGGGAACCATCACACTAGCACGCTAACAGCACAGAACACGTCGGGAGCGCGCAGAGAGAGTTCCAACGTCTCCTCAGGTCCGAAGCAAGCAGTAGACATGTCACCCGTCTCTTCGGCGCACAGCATGGACATGGCGAACAAGAAGGGCACGCAGATTCCTAAACTTGCTCCCCGGGGTCGGCCTCGGAAGAGCGGGCGTCCATCGGAACACCAAGTAAGAGAGGCTGATGGAGGCACGGCAAAGCCAACATCTGCTGACAAAAACGATGACGACTGTGCGGTGTGTCACAAGGGCGGCAATGTACTGTGTTGCGATGGATGCCCTAAGGTCTACCATCATCGATGTCTGAATCCTCCCATGAACGCCAAGGACAAGCTGGTTGGAGACTGGTTTTGTCCGAGTTGCATTGAGTCGCGCCAGCGGAGGAACGCTGCTAAGGATACGGCTCTCAAGTTGCAGCTTAGAGAGCAGGTCTTGCTGGAGAGGAACCGATTAGCTCAAGAGGCAATGGATCGGGATGAAATTGTCGAGATACGCTGAAATCGCACGACGGGACAGACTCAGTAGGAACATCTAAGAAGAGTCATGAGTAGGTTAGCGTAAGCATGATCGAGTATGCAGCAAGCTGAGTATGGACAAACACTTAGTGAGATTCGCAGTCGAAGCATTCCTACCTGCTTGTTGAGGCATCGGGCCACAGCTCAGGCACATCCGCGGCCCACATATGCAGGCACTTAAGTCGAATTTAGGCTAGCCAGGCACGCGTCGGGGCTTAAATTCACAGAATGACAGGCACTTGTGGTTTTTGGACGCCTGTCTTCGCATCCTGGTGGGGAAGCCGTTGCAGCCTGCGGACTCCAGCTGCACATCAAAACGTTCCTTTTGGCGTTGAATCGAGTAGACATCTATTCGCTGCAACTTTTGTTCTAGTAGCACTCTTGTACAAACAGAAGCGGCAAAGTAGTCGCGTGTGAGAATACTACAAGCAGCTACAACTGTATATCTGGAGGTGGCTGGTACCTCCGTGAAAGGTCAGTGGCCCGTGGTGAGGAACAATGAAGATTGTCTCGAATGCTGATTGGCAGTCCCAGGTACAGGTCGTACAAACGCTTTGAGGCCGTAGTGTAAGTGCCTCAACTGTCCCATTGTCGTCATGCCTGTTCCGTCGACGCCCCTTTGACCTACTTCACTGTCTCGAGTATCTGGCCGTCGCTCCTCCGTGACTAGACGCATACAAGAAAAGAGGCGGGCAGATGCGTTCTACGCTGGGACAGTACAGTACAGATCAGACCAGATCTGAGGGTCGAAACCGTAGCTGCATGAATAGCAAACGACTTCAAGCAGGGAGGATGGGACCCTTTGAACAACCAGCGAAACACAACCCGGGCATGAACGCTAGAGAAAGGACAATTCGATGTCCCTGCGATGGTGTGGAACACGGCAGATGACGAGCGCTGCCTGCGTTGCGAAGAGCAACCATGTGCTCTCAGCAACCTCTCCAACTGGACCATGTGCTAACCATGTGCTCTAGTGACAGCCAGGCTCTCTAGCCAACACTGCGGTCAACTATGGAGGCTTGGGTCGACAGCGTGTGTTGAGCACTTCAGCTGCGAAAGAAGACGAGACGCGTTTCGGTGACTTGGAACTAAGCTCAAAGGCGACGAGGAAGAGACTGGTCCACGTTGCTTGGAGGACGTACACTCGTCGGTCACGCTATTCTACATCACCATGGAGGGATCCCAACCGACCCAGCCTACACAACAGGCTACACAGCCATATGCTGACCCTCGAAGACAACCTAGGACCCTGAGTGAAATGTCGGAGAACGATGCAGCCGACATCATCTGTGTTCTGCATGCCAATTCGCCGATGGCGGCGAAGGCGGTTCGAGCAACCATGCTGACTGCTCCTGAACACATACTACAGAACGACGATCTTGATGGCGTGACAGAGAATGATCTGGTCGTCTACCCAGAGCTGGAGAAGAGGACAAGAGAGATTGCTCTGCGTATGGGCTCGACAGTCAAGCTACCAAGAGAAGGCTTCAGGTTCGGTCGAAACCCGCAGAGCTGCGATGTCCTTCTTACTGAAAACTCTCGAGATAAGCTGGTTAGCAATGTACACTTCAAGATTTATGTGCACGAACAAGGCAGTTTGATGATTCAAGATTGCTCCACCAACGGTACCATCGTTGATAACGAAATTCTAAAGTCGAAGGACAGAGGTGGCCGCCCTCTGGCAAAGCCTGGAAAGCGAGTGCTCAGGAACGGTGCAATCATTACCGTGCTGGTAGGGCCAGACCGTCAGGAGATCAAGCTCATGGTGCGCGTGCCAAACAGGGTCGACTATGAAGGTCTCTACGAGAACAAGCTAAGGAGGTACCTGGCCGTGAGAGGCTTGACACCCAACTTCTCTTCTATCCGCGAAAGCTCCTTTGGCAATCATTGGACTGGTGGGCCGACATACAATTTCACCGGTCTCCTTGGTAAAGGTGCATTCGCCACCGTCTATCGTGTACAGACGAAGAGTGAAGGCACCATCTATGCAGCCAAGGAGATAGACAAAAGGCGCTTCATCAAGAATGGCATCTTGGACGTCAAATTCGACAACGAGCTGCAGATCATGCGGAAGCTGAAGCACCCTAACATTGTCGACTACTTCGATTGCCAATCATACGAAAGCTGGATATACATTATTATGGAGTACATGCCTTATGGCGAGTTATCCAAAGAGCTACAGATCAAGGGTTATCTTCCAGAGCATGAGGTTCAGCAGATCACGAAACAGACCCTGCGTGCCCTTGACTATCTGCATAGACAAGGCATTACACACCGCGACATAAAACCCGACAACATTCTGATAGCATCACGTAATCCTTTGATAATCAAGCTTTCAGATTTCGGCCTGTCCAAGTCTGTTGTCGACCAGGAGACTTTCTTGAAGACTTTCTGCGGCACCCTACTCTACTGTGCACCTGAAGTGTACCCAGATTACAACTCGTATGCGCAGCCGCCTGCCAAGCGTCGTCGGCGTAGTGATACACCTTCGAAGACGGCCCCGTACGATTCTTCGGCCGACATGTGGTCTTTCGGAGCGGTTATCTTCCATTTGCTAGCAGGAAAAGCCCCAATCATGGGGAGAGGAGAGAACGGAGGCGCGCAGATGCTGAACAATATTATGACAAAGCCTGTCGACTTTAGTCCGCTCGGAGAACTCGGTGTCTCTGATGCCGCCATCGACTTTGTCGCTGCACTATTGAACCGACAACCAGCCCTACGCCCGAAGGAGGAGGATTGCTTCCAACACCCCTGGTTGAAGCAGGTACCAGACGTCCTCGATTACAGTGCAGTCGCCGATCTCAACTTCAGGCCCAGAAGGCTTGAGGACGTTGAGGAAGGCAACGAAGATGAAGCAGACGAGGAACTGATTAATGACCTTCAACGTCTGACACAAAATCCGGAACTGCTCCCTGCTGCAGATGATCCTCCCTCCACACCTTCTAGCCCTGAAAGACCAACTAAGAAGCCTAAGATGATCCGAGCCGAATCAACAATACCTGCGCACATACTATACCCTCATTTGCCTTCTGGAAGCCCTCAGATTCATGACAAAACACAAGTCTCGCAGGGCCCGAAGCTGTTCGGTGAGATTACTCCATCAATTCTCAAGAGTTCAGGCTTGTTTGGAATGGGCGGTAGTCCTAACCCAGGCGCAGCCGCTCACGGTCTAGATATGCCACAAATCAGCAACAAGCTGGAGCAAGTGAGCATGAATGACTGGGCGTCTTCTACAGCTGGCGGTCGTCCTCCTGTTCAGCCACCGGATCGGGATTTCACCACGCCTGGCGTAGACATCTCGTATGCAGTACCTCACGCAACAACTGCATCAGCAGCTAGTCTCATGGGCGCCGTAGCACAAATGGGTCAGATGAATATGGGATCACATGAAGCTGCATTCACTGACGCACCCACTTCTGGAACGAGCCATCCGGTTACGCCTCAGACACTGGCTGGAACGCCACGTTCGATCAGCATCTCCGGATCCGAGCCGTCGTCCTCTCATCACTCAAAGATAGACGACAAGTCTCGTCGCATTGACGTGAGCCTGCTGACAGATGACGCTGCATTCGCCGCTGAACAAAGATTGCGACAAGCAGCACGAGAAGAAAATGCCAAACTCAAAGCACAAACGTTCCATGTGGCGAATGACTCCGCAGCAAACAGCACAGTGACCGGCATAGCAAACACTTTCAGCACGCCATTTCATCAATCCCCTCGGAAAACGGCAAGTTTTGAGCGGCAGCCTGGTGGCTCGGACCGTACAGAGGTACTCCGACAGCTAAACACCAACACTTTCCCGTCTTCGCTAGATATTTTTGGAAAGCTAACGCCTGTCGAAGGCTCATTCGACAACACATCCATCCCTTTGACATCCCGTAGCACTCTCTGGGGAAGAGCACCTCAGTGCAACTGCCGTTTCGCCGATATGAGAGACGCCAGGGTACCCAAATTCGGCATGAAGATTGTCTTTTATGCGCCGGGCATCGAACATGTAGAACGCGAGAGGGGTGACTGGAGCAAAGTTCCACGCATCCGCACCATTATAGCAACATCAGCCACACGTGGAATTAAGATCAACGATGTACGTCTGCTACAGGAATCGGAAGATGGACAAGCAGCACTGTTTGGCAAAATCTACACTGGCGATGTTATCACGATAGTCGACTCGGAAGTGCCAGGTGCATACCTGAAGTACCGGGTCGAGATCCTTTTCGGCGACAGTGCACTGTCGCGTCCAGAGGAGGAGCAACCATTTGTTATTCAACGAGAGTACAGTCATCACGCGAAGATGAAGGAGCAGAGCATGCGTATGGAGTCTCATCACAACGATGAAAATCTGCCGGTACCTGCGATAGCAAATGAGGTAACTGTAGCATAGCGGTGGACTATTTTCGCGTACTGCCCCCTGACTTTGCGCCTCGGATATTGGTGAATAGGTAAAAACAATGCTACGAGCCAGGAGTTTCGGTGTTTCCAAGACAGAGAGAGAAAATGGAGGCAATGCTTGGTAAGATCTGAGATACATATACCCTGTACTACACAATGAAAGATAGAGCTTGACATCCTACTCTTCGTCTACGCAGTTCTGGGAAACTGGTCAAGGCAATGAGTTGTATCTTTCGATCGACAGTGAAGACTCTGAGAGTCTGGATTTACGGCTGTGATCACTCACGTACCTATCATCACGACTGCCTCTCAGCAAACCCGCGACCACAGCTTAGTGTTCCTGCCACAGCGAACAATATATCCCTGCCCGAGACGCGCTGTGACGGCTTAAGCAAAGACGAGACAGAAATCTGAAGCAGACACAACCTCGCGCGTCAGCGTAGGGCTTGCAGCGAGCGACTGGCACAGTGGCAGGCAGACCTGCGACGGCATAGCGAGAACGACATGATCTACTGGGTACGTGCTTCGTTTGTGATCTGGTAGACTTCTGCCCTGAGTCTGCGTGTCGCGACACATCCTCCCTTTTGGCGTGGTATCTTGCGACTGACGAGTCACATGCATGCTTGAAATGCTTGAAACGATGATGACGGCGGCTTTCGGAGAGACTTGGTCGCCGAGGTTGTGGTGTGGGAAGTCATTGATGCGAGGCCGGCAATGACAATCGGATCCTAGGTTTCGTGCTTGAAGTCTTTCTTGGAGATGCGGGTGTAGATGCGTGCGATTGGCTGGTTGACACTGAGTGTGTGCGGTTTGTTCCCTGCTGGCCTAAGTGGTTTTGAGGTGAAGCTTCAACTGGGACGAACCTTTCAACAATGCCAGAGGTGCTTTCCTGGCCATGCAAAGGACCGTGCAAAATGTCAGGGGTAGGTATTTGGCGTCTCGTCCTCGAAGTGCTCCAGTATCTCCTGCTGCGGAAACATGGCACGGTATGTATGACCCACAGAACCTTTTCCTCAAATCCGAGCTTGAAGCTCGATGGATGATGAAAAAGAGAAATGCCGAGGCCCCAGAAGAGAAGGGGGCCTAAACCAAACAACGATCCGTCGAGACTGGAATTGGCCAGCAAGAAGAGACATCGTCGGAGTGACAGCCAGTTGAATGGCATGCCGGGGTTGGCTCCAAGGCCGTGAGTGTTGAATACTCGAACACCGACCGACCGACACAAACGGCTGCTGTCGCCCTCTCTGAGGCAGGTATTCATCGACTTCTGTCGATCTCCCCCAGCAGGGCCAAAGGTTGATCAGGTGGTATATCTTGCGGACACCTCTGCATCTCGCATGTGGTACTGCCGAGCTTTCGCTCTGGGTATGGTAATGATATGATTCGACGACACTTTCGAGTCTGTATTGTTCTATTCAATGGTACTCTCTGAGAAACCATGGATTGTACAAATTGTACGTTCATGTGTCCAAGCCAAATAGCATTGGACATGATCGGTAAATCGGTTGAGTAGATGGCAAGAGCAGAGTTGCTTAGGGGACTTGGGTCCTCACACCTCTTTCGTCGACAGCTTTATCGTGAGTGGAGGACCAAGCTCACTTCAGCATTGTCGAGACATTCGTTGAGGAAGCGCCAACTCATGCCAACAGACTCAGTTTCCCATGACTGCGACTCGTGAAATCGCTTCAGACGGACTCACTTGGGTCACATGGCCGAGCTCAACGTCCGCCTGGACTGATCTCGAGTTGCAGTCAATCGACAACCGTCTCGCTCAAAGTGCCTACACAGGCAACCTTGGCAGATCGGTTTTCTTGCCAACTCCCGAATTAAACGGGTAAATACTCGAGATGCACATTAATACAGTGCTCTCGTCAAAGTCAGCTTTCATGTATGTGCTTCAGGATGGCAGAGTACTGTGTCCCTGCTTCGCGGATGACCAGCGTTTGCAGCCCTCACAGGGTCTAAATACCACCTTTAACATCGATAGCGTCCACAAGAGCAACCGCTCACCATCGAGATAACAGTCTCGTGCACCTGTGAGTCAAGACAACTCGATCGTGCTTCATCGAATGTCATCGCTCCGGCGATCTGTGCTTCGTGTATCTGCCTCGGCGGACTTGCGCTCAGGATTCCCTAAGCAACATGCAAGCCTTCGGAAATCAGGGATTCCGTAAACCATCTTGACACGTATCCCTCAGAATGTAACCTTGTTACCCGAAATGCCCCTCTTGACTCTTGACAACCGTCTGCAACTCGGAGCATTGAATGATCCTGTGCTGACCATCTCGAGGAGATCCCGTTGCGCAGATCTGGAGAGAGAGAGGAAGGAAGCAGCAAAGGAAATAACGGTCCAAGTCGGTTTAAATTGGCTTGCTTGCTAGTCAGCTTGGCGAATCTGGGGGTGGCCGGTGCCTAATCTTTATCTCCAACCCCGTACACGCGACAGCTGACACGTGACAAACGAGATTGTTGGGGGATTGCATGCCGGCGAGCTTTGTGACCGAAAAGCACAGACCTGTATGCTCAAGCCGTACATCTACTGAGGCGGCTACCAGAAGTGACTATGCTTGCAGATCTCAGCGCGAACGACGCAGTGACTGCCTAGGCACAGGGTCGTGTCGGTCAGCAGTATCTGCACTTTGAGATGCATGTAGCTGATCTTCTCTGGACTCAGAAGATCGGATGCCTGACTCGTGCTCGACTCCCAGTATATCTCAAGTCCGATAGGCCGAACCACGGTAGTTTTTTCTGCTTCAATCACTGTTGAAACTCACAACGACGATGATGGCGACCAACCGCTGTGAAACAAAGGGTGCTCAGTCGGCAGAGCACAACCGGAGGAGAAGTTTATGTCCTTGAAGCACAATCGTGGACCTTTTGCAAGCTCAGAGACTCAGATTTCCAGCCTGTGAGCGGTCACATCGTACGCAGCAATTCCGTTCAAGAGCACAGCATCATCAAACAGGCAATTCCGCAAGATCAACGTAAGCAGGATTCGTAACGAGTCCATGGAGCCCATTTCAATCAGATAGATATCAAAGCACCATTCTGACCCGTGAGATTCAGAAATACAGCACTACCCCATGCGGCTTTATCCGTTTGGAGAGCCGACCACCCTTCACCGCGTGCACAACTAGGACTACCTACAGTACTAGCCGATGACAATGCAAAAATGCCTCGTTCTTCTGAGACACCCACGGCATGCTGCATCTGCCCTAAGGACTACAACGTCTGGGTAACACCAAGTCCGCTGCCGCCCTCCGAGCGATTTAGCTACGTGCTACCTTGCTATCGTCGAGGGCCTTTGCCAAGTCATCTGCCCGTTCCTGTGCATCGTCTTGGCATCCTTCCATAATGCGATCTGTGTTCGATTGTCTAGGCGTCTGACATGACGCACAACGCGGGCTGCGCATGGTTGACATTGAACCAATGCTTTGCATCAATTGGCGCTGCTGAAGCCGAAAGATGGCCAGGGTGAATGCGTATTGTTACTGTTTCTTCAAATCTCACAGTACCTCACCGGACGTGCTCACGACGAAGTTCGAGCCCGTTTTATCGGTTGTCTGGGTCTTGCAGTCTTAGCTCGCGGCAGTATTGTTCTACTCTGGTAGCTACAGTCCATCACTCGTGCTCTCGGTGAGTGCCGCTGGGTTGGCCGCGAAGAATAGTGTCAGAGCTCGGATCGTCGACAGACTTGTGCATGGAAGAGTGCACGTGGTTCGTGTATAAAGTGAAGCTTCTATAATCGTGCACGAAAGCCTTTAGGTACATTGCTATGAGGATATTTCAACTAGTAGATGTCCTCAACGGTTTAGTCCTCGTTTGTACAGGCCAATTGACAGACATGGAAAGTAAGAAACGTTATCTTGCTAAACAAATAATTGTATTGGATGTGCTTCCCGAAGCAACCAAGAGCACTCTGACCAGCAATGCCACATCCCATTCTACAAAGCCTAGAATACTCAGTTCCCTCTCCCACATCTTAGAGAGTGGAGAGCTTGACCCTGGCGCACATTCATGTTGTCCAAGCACGCAGGCATATCTTTCTAATACTAATCATGGGTAAAAAGCAAAGAAACGAGCAAGTTTTCGCGAGAAGAGAGGAAAGTGCTGTGAGCTCCATATGCTCATGCAAGCATTGTGCGTACGGTGGGGCACGTCTGTTCAGGAGCGGCCAGCACCAGCTGGGCCTCTTTTGATGTAAAGCACGTGAATGTAATTATGTTCTATGAATTCAGGTAGCTTGGACCCAATCCGCGATTATTATGTAACGGAAGAGGTGAGCTGGAAAGATTACTGATCATCGATATGACCCATTCCAACGTTGGAGACATTAATCACATATGGTATCATTTGGTTTCTGTTCACCTTCACTCTATCCCCTACTCAACTCCAGTATTACACAGTGCCATGTATGTAGACACTTTTCACACTCTGTTTCGAGGTCTCGTAGCCTCAGCAGTCTACTCCTCCTCTGCCTCTCCAGTGGTCTTGCTACCCAAGACCCATTTCGACTTGCCATGAACGTCAGTCTCGTGCTCGATAGCAATTCGGCTGAGGTGGCCAAGGACGTTCTCCATTTGAGTGTCGGCCTTAGATCTCGTGTGGCGACCCAGGTTGTTGATGGACTTCATCTTCGTCAGAGTGAAGTAGGCAATTGCGATGACGATCAAGGTACCGATGGAGTAACCCCAGATCACGACAACTGTGACGATGGAGGTTTCGACCGAGTAGTCTTGTGTGCCGACGAGAATGGAACCGGGCCTGGTGTCAAATTCATTCGGGCCGCCGTGAAGCCAGCCGAAGACACAGAACAGAGTGGAAAGGGCGTCGACGACGAAGATGGCACCAATGAGCTTCCAGTTGGGGAAGGTCTGTCCACCACGAGTAACGAAGATCAACCAGTTCTCAACCAGTGAGACTTGCAAGAAGAGCATGAGCTGGACGTTGCCAAAGTTCTGGACCAGACCACCGCTCGGCAAGAAGAATGTTCCTCGCATGATCCAGGTGGAAAGAGCGAGCATAGTACCAAGAACGACAGAGATAACCCAGATCTTGGGCAATTGCCATTCGACAGGTCGCTGTTCGTAGTGGGCGTTGTCGTAGGCGACGGCAATGGTAGCCAAATCGGCAAATAGAGCCAAGAAGACAATCAAGTCGGTTCGGATGGTCTCGTTGATGATACACATTGAGGTGACAAGGTAGATTTCCAAGTGCAAGCAGAGGGCAATACGGTACTGGACGTAGGCCTTCATTCGCTGGAAAATCTGGCGGGCGCACTTAATAGCGTCGACGATTGTGGAGAGACCGGGAGCAAGGAAGACGATATCGGAGGCGGCTTGCGCGGCTTCGGTGGCACCTTCGACGGCGATACCGCAGTCGGACTTCTTGAGAGATGGAGCGTCGTTGACACCGTCACCAGTCATGGCCGTCAAGTGGCCACGCTGTTGCAACATTTCAACGACCTGGTATTTGTGCTCAGGGAAGACTTCAGCGAAGCCGTCAGCCTTTTCGACAAGATCGTACTGAGTGGTGCCACCGACACCACCAGCGATAAGTCGCTGAGAATTGTAGACCTTGGTACCGAGAGCGAGGAGCTTGCAAGTTTCCTTGGCGATGGCGATGGCGTCACCAGTCAACATCTTGACGGACAAACCGAGATTCTGAGCTTCCAAGATGGTGTGGGCAGTATCCTCACGAGGAGGGTCGAACATAGGCAACATACCGATGACCTTCCATGGCTCGCTGCCGCGCTTCGAGGCAACACCGAGAGATCGGAAACCACGTCGAGCAAAGTCGGCAGCAGTATCTCTGTAGTGCTTGGAGGTAGCTTCGTCACATTCGGCAATGGAAAGCACGGCCTTGGGCGCACCCTTGCAGAAAGACCATGACTCGCCTTTAAGGGTAGCAATAGTGGTGATACGCTTGGAGACGGGGTCGAAAGGCGTGTACTTCTCGGTCTTCCAGCCTTGTGAAAGGATCTCACGAGCCTTTGGATATCGCTTGAGAGTCAAGATGGTGATCTTGTCGATGGGGTCGAGGGCCTTCAGGTTGTGTGAAGAAGCAAGAGCGGCGCACGCCATCATCCAGTTGACGTCTTCACCCTCGGCAACGTAAGGCTCACGGATGGTAAGCTGGTTGGCAGTGAGGGTACCAGTTTTGTCGGAGCAAAGAACATCAACACCAGCGAGGGACTCGATAGCAGTCAACTTCTGGACAATAGCTTTCTGCTTGGCGAGATAAGCAGCGCCGACAGCCAAGGTAGTGGTGGTAACGACCGGAAGACCGACAGGAACACCAACGATAAGCAAAATCAGAGCGTAGTGGAGTAAGTTGATCGAGCTGTCCTCGGGTGTTGCGATGCCAATCCCGTGGAAGAAGCCACCAATCCAAGCGATGAGGATCCAGAAGACGACGAGAACCAAGAGAGCTGTACCGATGGAATCCATGACCTGCTTGAAGTGACCAGAGTCGTTTGCACCTTGGACGAGGGATGCAGTCTTTCCAACGAAAGAGCCACGAGCAGACTGAGTGACCATGCCATAGGCGTGACCTCGCTTGCAACCGGTGGTGTAGTAGCAGACATCGCCCATGTACTTGTCGACAGCTAGGGATTCACCAGTGATGGCAGATTGATCAGTAGCAATGATGGATACACCAGTGTGGTGTTCCTCTTCATCGTCGGACTCAGTGTGGTTCTTCGAATAGTGCTCCTCAGGATCGTTTACCAGCTGCTTGTATTCTTCGAATGCACCCTTGTTGTCGTAGTCACAGATGAGTCGACATTCTGCAGCTACAACCTGACCTTCTTCAAGGATGATCTGGTGTATGTTAGCATGTGTCAGCGAGCTTCAGATCGATCCAAACTCACGATGTCACCGGGCACAATTTCACGAGCCTTGATTTCTTGCTCGGTACCATCACGGACGACAAAGGCCTTCATGGCAATGTCACCCTTGAGCGACGCTACAACGTCTGCAGCTTGTTTTTCTTGGTACCAACCGACAACGGCGTTGAGCAACAGGATACCGATGATCACACCGAAATCAATCCAATCTCGGAGACCAGCGGCAAGAAGGACAGCCAGTTCCATGACTAGACACACGTTAGTGGTGTGCGCTGGAGGAAGTGGCGCGTTGTTCACTCACCATAAAGAATTGGACCTCTGAAGTAGCCAATGAAGGTCTTGAACATGTTCTCCTTCTCAGCCGACAGTTCGTTGAAGCCGGTCTTTTTCCTTCTGTTCTCAACTTCTGATGAGCTCAGACCGTGGTTGATGTCTGTTTGTACCCAATCGTCCGGGACCTCGAAGAGCTCTCCTGGGCCATCGCCTCCGCCAAAGATTTTCTGGAAGAAGCCCTTCTTTTTGGGTTGACTGGCATCCGCAGCGTCTTCACCAGAGACTTGGGACGGGGCCTTGGAGAATCGTCGATCCCGGTAGGTAGAGATGTAGCGAAGGAGGTTTGCATATTCGCCCTCATCTTTGTCCGGATCCCAACCGTCAGCGAAGGAGATTCTCTCCCGCTTGGGATCACCGTTCTCGAGGTCTTTCTCGCCCGACATATTGTGCTGTGAGTGGAGAGGTTAGTACAAACAAACGGGGAAAAAGAGAAAAGAAAAGGACGACGACAGCGATGGTCAAAGTGTCAGACCAAGCTGGGAAAGGAAAGGAAGGAAGGTCTTTTAGAGCTGTGAAGTAAACCCCTCTTTAAGCAAAGTGAGGTAGGAAACAAGAGAGCTCACCTGAAGCGAAGATGAGTGGACGATGTGAGGCCCACAAGCAATCCGAGAAGCCGTGGAGTAGAGATAGCTTCTGCAAGAGCAGAAGTGGGTAACGTGGTTGGCTGCTTAAGCTTTCCTTGAGCTAGAGTCAGCGATGCATGCCGTGTGAGCCATTATGAGATAACGACCAACCTGGAGAGTTTCTGGGATACGACGTCAAGCACGTATCGTTACCGCCGGTAAATTACAGCTGAAAGACGATTGCTTTGAGCGAGGAATGGCCGTGGCTGGGATGGGCCGCGAAGCAAGACTTATTGAACAGGGATCTTCCTAGCGCTCGGAGCAGCGAATGGGAGTCCCGATCTTCTTCGTGGATACGAGGGTGGAATCTCTGAGACGCCGACACAGTCTGAATTGATGCCGACGGCGATTTTGAGCCTTTGTTTGATGAGTTGTACGAACCTAAGATGGAGAGAAGACGTGAGTGAATTAGACAGGAAATGGGAGATGGTAGATGCGCAGGCAAAAATGCAAGAAGCGAATTGGAAATGTGGGGCTTGCAATTTACCTTGAGATCAGTGAGCAGAAGGAATCTTAGCCGAGCTTGATTGTCAAGGACATTGGGTGTCTGGGAAGGCACAAGATACTACAACTCTGCATGAAAGCTCTTTTATACTAAACCACAGAGGCAACAATGTGCGCAACTGCTACGAGACTGCTGTGGTTTATGCGCTCTTTGACTGATAGACATCCACGGTCGAGCGAGAAAACGTGCTCAGACTGTGTTGCCTACGAGTACCAGACAACTCATTGTACTCGATTCAGCCTTGCACACAGAAGCTATTGAGATGGTTCTGCTAGCTCTTCTCCATCCCAAACAGCGTCACGGCGCACAACGTTCAAATGCGGCGAATTTGGCCCAGGTAAAAAGTGCGTAGCGCAAGTTTCAAGGTTTCAGACAGTGCTTCAGGGCGCGTACCACGAGTGTAGGTAGGATGAAAACCACTCACCAACCCTAGCACGCGATGATCAACATTTCCACGTATTCGCCGAAGGTTTGCAGTACTCATAGAAGTACGAATACCACGACCAGAACATGCAGATGCCAGTTTCATGAGGGCAGTTGCGACGCCTGCAGAGTCCGATGAATTGCACCCTTGTCGGCATACCGTCAGAGGCGCATTGCATGGCAGTGAAGGATGAACCGTCGCGCGTGTGGGAGGTTGGGCGAACTGTCTTGTGATAGGCCTTTCTCGCCGTATAGAATTACGTTTCTCTATTGTCCGCCTCTTTACTGGCTAGTGGAGCTAGTTCTTTCTGAGCAGACCTGCTGCAAATCATTATCCCCACCGATTCGGCATTCAGCCAACGCATGTATGTTACCGTTGAAATGTCGTGTACGACGGCCCCAGTCACCTCACGGCCAGACAGCGCCAGCATCTCCGACAGCCTAGCCTCGAACAGGCAAGCCTTGTGTCGCGTCAAATAGCTCGACACGGTTCCTACCTCGTCTCGCTCGCCTGATTACTCCAAAAGTGCATCATCGTGTATCATCAAGCTCGTTAGCCTATAGCTTCATCTTCCTACACGCGCCATCGGGCAATTAGGCACTTGTGATCTGCTGAGTAGATTGACTCTTGCGAGCGAGCTCCGTGTAGACAGGCTAATCACAAGTTCTAAGGCTGTCCGGACCGAAAGGCACCTCTCTACTCGATGTAGACCCTGGAACTCTATCACTCTCGCATGGTCAATAGCAAAATGAGCTGCCATAAAGTGAAGCATGCGATCGCTCCGCTGAGCGGACGATCCTAGTGGAAGCTTGCCGGCGACAAACATACCACTAACGCTAAGCCGGCATGCGCTTTATTTACGGGCACTGTGATTTGCTAGACCTAAAAGCAGATTCGATAAACAACAAAATAAGATTGCGACGATAGCCATGCCCACTCGCAATCCTCTTAGTCCTTCGCCGTCGCTGTCATCTCGATAGCAGCACAAACAACTATATTTGTTGTCCGAAATCCGAAAGGCGTAGACGAGCTGTTGTAGCATACACGCGGACGTCGCGTGTGCACACCGACTGTGCAGCTGAGAACGAACTGCTCGGGTCCCACAGAGGCTGCAGCGGCATTTACCTAGGTACTTATTTTGGTGGACCACTGGCTGCAAATGCGGCATTTTTGGCCGGGCAACGTCTTCCTCTGGAAAGATAAGTTATGTGCACCACATTATGGATCGGTATATCGCCTGCCTTCGAGTACCACTTATATGCCCGAGTCCACCTTGGTGTGGTCTCAATCTAGAGATTTTTTCGGCTTTCGCACAAACGTTAAACCGCGAGCGCAGGCGGTCAAGAATAAAGTACTCATGTCGAACGTTAAGCATTCGAATCGAGACCACCAAGCGGTTGTCGGTGGATTTGCAGTTAAACTCACTCGAGGACAACGCCAGACCCCGAGATCTTGGAACAAGCAATGCCAATGTTTGAGCGATATAACTGCGTTTCTGCTAAATAGAGACTACGAGCAGGAAGACCTCGTGCTGAGGGCTCCTCATTTTCCTCAAACTGCGCAATTGCAAGGTCATGAAAACGACTTTGAAGCTCATACAGAGAGCAGAATCGTCCAAGCACTTGACACTCGCCCGTGCTTCGACGTCCACACCCACACTCTCGACACCAGCAACATTTGCATTATTTTACACTATTGTTATGCCAATTCTGGCCCGCGGAATAACAACGTCGTGCTCGCTTTGTACACAAATACTTGTCTACCGACCACACTCGCACCGGCTTACATTCATGCTACCTAGCAAGACCGGCTGTGGTTGTCGTGCTCCCAGTTGTCGCGCAAGTTCCGTTGTGTGGACGTTGGGCAGTATTCAGCTCGCTCATCCCGTAAAGGTTGTTTTGTCAAGCTGACTATGCGCAGATTGTGTGAAGTGTACATCGTTTTCAAAGGTTCACCAATGCTCGCCAAACTACAACATGCCATGAACGACACTTCCGACAGCCATGCGACCGCAACTTTATTGCTCATGCCAACGAAACCGCGACCTCGCGACCACTATTGAATACCTCTACACAACTGCACTCGATCGGTGCGATCTTATCTGTCGTGCCTTCCATTTCTGGACTCCTAACTTTGGCATGGCCTGACGCACACCACACGAGTATATGCAATCACGATTGCTGACGGTCGCAGCATCCGACCTCGAGCTATGATATCATCGACGGTTGAGAGCCTGCATTCTGCACGACGTGCATGTGCATATGCATGTTCATCGTATCGCTCTCCGCACGCTTCTCGCCCCCTCATGCCAAGTACGCTATGATGTCGATGAAGCTGGGGTGTGCATATCGACAAGAGAATGGGAATTTCGAAACACACACGATGAGTCTACAAGCGAGTCCGCTCGGGCTGGCTGGTCATTACTCTAAGACATAGTGTGTTGCAATACTCGATGCCACAAAGCTCTTCCGAATATCCGCAGATTCTGCTGGATGGCCGCGCGTGGATCGTTGCACTTCTTTGCCCGTGAGTACTTGTATTACAAATGTGTAATACATCCCCCAGCTGTGAGTGCGGCGATCGATTCAATGTCGTCGAGCGTGTTGACGTGGTGTTCGGACATGTCCGTCCGTATCCGCTGGCTGTTGAAAAGGTTGTTATCTACCTCAAGCAGGTGCTAGGTATGTGTCGTAGGTGATACTAGCAATAACATCCTTCCATTGTGAATGATATCGTGCGCTTGTGTAAGCTGTTGATGAGTATGACAGAGAACGTTTTCTCGTTCCCACCATCAGGCTCGCCTGTACGAGTACTTTGGACAATTGACACGGAGGTAGCCACCACTGTTGTTACCTGTCACTGATCGATTTACGTCAGAAGCCTTCCACCATGGCACAACCCGATTGCAGATGGTCTTGCGCCAACCACAAATGCCCTGTGGTTTCCCAAGCATGAAAATCACGGTATAACCTTGTGCATCGAGATGGATATGTCAAGGCACACACAGATGTCCAGTACAACGCGGCATATTGTTGCACTGGTCAAGGTACATTGACTTCGACCATACCACAATTCTGGGTGGAGCCGCGTCAGGTGACGGCGACCTCCTGCGTTCAGTCTCTTGCACGGCACACGTCCGAAAAAAATTCAAGGTTGGGATACATTAACGGCTGGGTAGTGTGGCTCTTGCGACTGCTAGAGGTGCTTCTGGTAGTGGTAAAGCATCGGCCATAGCTTGGGTGCTATCGCGTTGCATATTTCCAAAACATTGCTAGAGGTGGCAGCTTGTTACAATCCAACGAGCATAGTGCCTAGGTAGTGTCTTGTCCAGTCTCGGCCCAGGAGAGTATACAACCTGATGATCGGTTGTGGAAGTACTTGCTTCAGAATGACAGGTTTGTGGTGTGCTGTGAGAAGCCTGCGCCCAACAACGTGCCTTCCACCTCGGGTGATTTGGAAGGTGCACCTACCTATAGATCTCTTCTCAACAATTGTCTGCAGGACTCGTCATCTTCAGGACCTGGCTCACTGGTTTTTAATCTTCTCAATTGCTTCAACTCCTCCTCTTCAACCTCTACCTGGCACGTCTCAATCCAATTCTGTGCCGATCACTACAAGTGCTACTCACTCGACACAGTCAGAGGACCGACAAGATGGTCTTTACTCTCGTTGTTCCATTTCTACTGGGCTCTGTAGTCTGCCAGACCATCACTCCGCAATGTGCGGCCCCGTCCTCGCCTGAACCCACGGCACTTCACACTGTGCAGTTTACAGCAGCTATCCCTGAGCAGATTGCCCCTACTAGCACAATCTACGGTGCCGTATTGACAAAGCACCTCAACGTGAGCAGGATCTAATCGTGCAAGGTATTCGACTGATCCTGATAGGTTGTGGATTGTGATTATGTCATGGTCGAAAACATCGATGGTAACCCTGTTAAGACTGTGGGTAATCAGAGACGAGAACAATGTTACAAAAACTGACGACCAACAGGGTGACTTTACCGAAAAGACATTTTCTCCTCTGCTGACCGTCTATCGAGTCGGTTGCATGCCGAAGACTACAGCCGTAACCCGACGAGACTATGGTGGCTTCGACATGGCCGTATCTACCTCTCTGCGAACTGCGATGCCGGACTATGTTCAGCAAGATGCCCACGACATGGTGAAGAGAACAAACCTCGAAGCTAGTGCACTCAAACAAGTGCTCACCATCGCTGATCAACTCTCCTCGGCCATCGATCCTACCAACGAGAATATCACAGTAAGGGAGTTTAGGCTGCTCGAACAGACCAACACTGCTTTGTTCGCCATCAACATCGTTAACTCAGGACTGCCTCTGCACGAAATGTGTGACTATCTCCGAGACCCTGGCATTGCCAATAACTTGAACGACAATTACATCGATGCTCAACAAGCTGGAGACATTGTATGCTTTGCAGCTGACTATGGCCTGTACTTCAACATGACCAACAACCAGCTGCTCTCGGATCTCGCAGCCTTGGAATATGCTATTCAGATACATGCCTACGGCAGCCAGACTCTGCAGGACTTGTGCAAAACATTGGACTATAGTGCAGCTTCCTTCCTTGGGATCGACACTGAAGAGATCCAGAACACCATATGCAAGGGCACTGGAGGCGTCACTCATCCTACTCAGTCAGCTATGACCTCGACCATGGCACCAAGTACTACTGGTAACAACTCGCCCATAGGTACTCATTCTTTGGGGACAGCCGCTAGTTCTAGTGCATCCGGCTCATCGATAGTCTTTGGCAGTAACGGACCAACATTCAGCAGTGCCACTTCGGCTGCTGGCACTATTGCCCCTTGGTTCAATACCACAACTTCTCCCATGGTGGTAGAAACCGCAACGGCGATCATGCTAACCGTCACCGCCGGCAGAGATGTGGCTCCAGAAGATACGTCTGTTGCTGGTTCGAACATGTTTTACAACGCACCACAACTTCGTCGAGCTGAATTGCGCCGACACGGTCGAGCCATGCTCTAGCACAGTTGCACGATCACAATGATCTTTCATTGATTTTCCAAACAATAGAAAATTCACCCTGATGTTCAAAATGGGACAGTGCCAATATTTTATCGCGAGAAGAAGCGAGGTTCATGACAGCTGTAAAAGGTAGTACAAGATTGGGTCGAGGCATCATGTGAATGGTATAGCTAGCAGGATACAGACAAATCCACTGAATGAAATTATGAGCTCCTTTACGTGTCTTCCGTAGTCCCCAAGTACAACATATTCTTATGTTGACCCATGAAGCTGCCCAGTACATTCTGTCCCATATGCCGCTTACGCGGCTATCCACCTGTTCAGACGTTGATCCTGCCGTGTGTTGCATGTCGCTTGGTTGATCTTGTCCGTCGGGCGGCTATCCTTCCCAAAAGTGCTGTACCGTCTTCCACGTCTACTGCTTTCGTGCCCGTCCAAGAAGGCTCAACGCCCGGGTTGATCGCAACGTCCAGCAAATAGCCCACGAGATAAAGACAAAGCTCAGATGCGCCGAAAGTGGGTTTATAGTGCGATGGTAGATGTTTCCAGGGGATATAAGTAGGTCTTCGTCTGGATCTTGTGTAGAAGGAATATGTAGAGCGATTAGGAACTGAGATAGGGTTGGTGGAGAACGTGATGTGAGTGACGTTTATCATACGAGTAGTTATAGCTGTGGCTGTGGAGATGTCTGAGAGGGTGCGGCGTAGAAGAAATATGCTCGGAGGGGACTCGCGATATTAAGGCTTGCTGTGGCAATTGTGGATGGTCTTGGGTTGTCGGCGGACGCGTTGAGGGTTCGTCTGAGCTTGTGGATTAGATAGATGGGATGGATACAAATTACTAGGGAACAGAGAGAATGTTTCAGGGAACGGTGTAATTTTGCTGAGGGTGCGATGAGACTGTGCAAATTAGATGAGTGGGGATGGTTGAGAGGGGATTGTGCTAGGTAACGTGTGTTGGATCTTGCCTTCGGCGAGACGAGTTAGATGAGGCTGGAGGGGGATAGTCAGGCTCCATGGCGTCGTCAATAAGTCTTTGTATTGATTGGAGACTCTGAAGTCTGGTGCCCGGAGCTCAGGCAGGTCGGGAGGAACAGGAAGTTGAGGCCCAAGAGAAGCTCACGATATAGCTCAAATGCTTCCTTTTACATTGAACCATCGTCGACTTTGATATGGAAACCGCACTTTCATCTCCTGGTTGTGACCCTGTGGAGACTCAACTTGAATGTCGCAGATGGAAATGGTCCTCCAGGATCGTTCAGGAACGGGGTTCATCGGAAGCGAGTTCTTGGAGTGTCGGCAAGATTTGCGTGAGCACAATTGCAGAAGCAACTCCAGCTCTGAATGTGATTGGGGTGGTCCGGCGGAGTGAAAGCTGTGCAGGCCTATCCTGTTCCAAGGTGTCGCCGGCTATGTTGAGCCTGTCGACGGTGACCTAGAACAGGCTCTGGCACGGTAGAAGCGCGTCCAGGGTGGCAGATTCCATTATCTCGCTGACGGAAGCGAAGGATGTGTGACACACCGAAGTACCTAGATGAGGTGGACATGTTGCTTATCTGAAGCTCGTCAGTACAACGGTGTTTGATTTGGATGGAAAGGGGTATAGGAGAATGGCTGTATCGAGAGAAGCGCGGAGACGCAAAGGACTGGTGCTGGGAAAGACAGAGGAGATTCTTCGCCTTGCAACTGAGGCAGCTCTTCTATTCTGCACACATCTCGTGTTGTTCTGGTGGATGGGGGTAGAACTATATGATACCAACCCCAGTAGTCCTTGGTGCCTAATTGTAAAGAACATGCACAATGTGCAGAAGCCTTTTTGGCCCAATAGCAGACCAAGATCATCGTTGTGAGCGAGACACGTTGTGAACTCTCACAGGATAGCAGAGTCCCCTGGGACCATGTTCGTAGAGGAGTGTAGATGGAGAGGCAGAGATGCTGGCGCTCGAAAGCTGAAACGTTGTCCCTATCCAGGCGTGCTACGACAAGCCAAAACAGTCTTGCGAAGCTCCACTTCAGGGCATCGCACACCCTCATTCAAAGCCTAACAGTGACGTCTGCTTATCCTGTAGATCTGAGTCATGCACTTCAGCTTTTATCTGCGCTCCTCCCAACGAGGCCATTTTGATGCTGAGCATTTCTTCCGTTTGACAGTGCACGGACTACAGACCAGAAGTTCTGCAAACTAAGCAAGCACTATGGCGCCTCCAAGCTCTCGGTCCGAAGTACGCAAGTACCTTGATGAGCAGGTACGCAACGGCCAGCCCATTGTCGGTGCAGGCGCAGGTACAGGCCTCTCAGCTAAGTTCATCGAAGCAGGTGGTGCTGATCTTATCATTATCTACAACTCAGGAAGATTTCGTATGGCCGGTCGAGGCTCATTGGCCGGTCTGATGCCCTACGGCGACGCCAATGCTGTTGTCGTTGACATGGCTCGAGAAGTCCTCCCAATCGTGAACAAGACTGCTGTCCTAGCGGGCGTGTGCGGTACCGATCCCTTCAGAATCATGCCCAAGTTCCTTGAGCAGTTGAAAAGTATGGGCTTTGCAGGGGTACAGAACTTCCCCACTGTCGGGCTCATCGATGGCACGTTTCGTGCAAACCTGGAGGAGACGGGGATGGGATACGATAAGGAGGTGGAAATGATCAAACAGGCGCACGAGCTTGATCTACTGACGACCCCGTATGTCTTCAACGTCGACGAGGCAGAGCAAATGACGAGAGCCGGTGCTGACGTGTTGGTCTGCCACATGGGTCTTACGACTTCTGGCTCGATTGGTGCACAGAGCGGGAAGACACTGGAAAATTGTGTTGACTTGATACAAAAGATGAGGGACGCTGCCGCTGCAATCAATGAGGACGTTATTGTGCTTTGTCACGGTGGGCCAATTGCCGAGCCTAAGGATGCGCAGTTCGTGCTTAGCAAGACAAAAGGCGTTCATGGCTTCTTTGGCGCGAGCAGTATGGAAAGATTGCCGGTTGAGCAGGCTATTACGAATATCACAAAGGACTTCAAGGCGCTCAAATTCGATTCATGATGCACAATCGGTGCAGGACTAGTAAGCCTCTTTCATACCAGGGAGGCCGGACATTTCCTTAACCCAGTGTCTATCCACGACAATACCGCTGCAATTGCTCCTGGGCGACTACTTGTCCTGACGACGGGACATCTGACAAGCTCTACCAGCTTGCAAAGCAGATTTTGTGAAGCCTGGCGTGTGCACAGGGTCTGCAAGCGGGTGCCAAGCATCGTTTTCTACCTCTCCAAGCATACAGGTTGACGATCATGACTCTTTGCATAGTGTAAGACTTCTCACGTCTTCAAAACTCCAAAAGCCTTCACGGCTGTACATTCCGATGCGTCAATCCAGGTCTCATCCCTGTCAGCACTTCTCCGCAGCATGGTCCAGAAGCTTTCGACATCTCAATCGGACAGCAATTCCCAATATGCCCTGTAACGCTTCAGCATAGAAAGTGCATGGATTGTTGGAGCCTTCTGATCAGTTTTCTCTCCTTTATCATTGGGTGGTCGTTAGAGCTTTCTTCGCTGCATGGGTCAAGCTTAGCCTATACTTGCACACCGCGTCCTGACAACATCGCAGCACGGCACTAGGTTTTTCGACGAATATCTTTGCCGATGCATAGCTGCCATGTGCTCTCGTCGCTCTAGTCTTGCGACCGTCCGCTCGTGCTTGACTTTCAGTCATCGCTTCTTTACATAATCCCTCCTGCATCAGCGGTGTTTGGCGCAAAATTGTCCTCAAGCACCTTCATTGCAGCCATGAAAGGACCAGGTATGCTCCATATCTCTTGGCGCAATACTAAGCTGACATATGATGAAAAGAGGAGAAAGATATAGCAGCAAGGGTCGTCCCGGAATATGCTCAGTCATGGGACAAAGACGTCGAGCGTCGTCTGGTTCGAAAGACTGACCTCATCCTCATACCTCTGATGTTTGTTGGTTATAGCTTAGTCTACTACGACAAGGCCATCCTCGGTGGAGCCACTATATTTGGCCTAAGAACAGACCTTAATCTCAGTGTCGTCGTTGATCCTACCACAACGCCGCCAACGATATCGACACGGAGATTGAGCTGGGCGACCTCCTTGTTCTACTTTGGTATGCTGGCGGGTCTGTTCCCACTGACCTACCTGTTTCAGCGTTTCGATGTAGGCAAGACGATTGGTACTGTCGTCATCATCTGGGGCGCCGTGGCAATGGCAACAGCAGGTGTCACTGACTTCCGAGGTCTCTATGCTCAGCGATTCTTCCTGGGCTTTGCCGAGTCAATTGTGCCAACGGCCTTCATGGTCATCATTAGTGGCTACTACACTCAAGCTGAACAGACATGGAGACAGTGTCTGTGGTACAGCAGTACAGGTGCTATGACTGTTGTAGGCTCGGTGAGTGGTTTCCCCCTAAAGTTGAAAGCTCAGGGTGACCAACAGTCACTCACCGTCTTCTGCATCACTAACCTACTGTTCAGTTGCTCAACTACGGCTTTGCTCACATCCACGATGCCTCACTGAAAAGCTGGCAATATCTCTACCTTTTTGCTGGCGCTCTGACGGTATTACTCGGAGTAGTGCTGTTATTCTTGCCTAACTCGCCAGCTGAAGCTTGGTGGTTCACAAGCGAAGAGAAGATTGTGGCTATTGAAAGACTGCGCCAAGGACAGCTTGGCACGAGATGCCAGAAGATCAAATGGGAGCAGATCAAAGAGGCCATGTTCGATATCAAGGTCTGGATTATCACGATGATGATGGGCATTGCATATGTCATCAATGGGTGTATCAGTGGGTTCGGTCCGCTGATTGTGTCGACATTTGGTTGGTCTGCGTATGATGCTTTGCTATGGCAAATGCCATTAGGCGCCATCTGCTTCGTGGGTATCCTTGTTGTTGGGTATCTGAGTCTGAAGTTCAAAAACATTCGGCTCATCATGCTCGCCTTGAACTGCCTACCAGTGATCGCTGGATGTGCTATGATCTGGAAAAGCAGGTGGTATCGGAGAGCGGGAACGCCCATTGCTGGATACTCGATCTTGGGTACTTTTGCTCCAGTCACGTCCTTGGTTGTGTCCCTAGGCATGGTGAACGTGGCTGGCAACTCGAAAAAGAGCTTCACAGCTGCAGCAACATTCACATTCTACTGTGTTGGCAACATTGTGGGACCACAACTCATTAAGACGCAGACGGTGGGCCAGCATTATCCGCAGTTGTGGACGGCGGTGATTGTCTGCTATGCATTGCTTGTAGTGCTCTCGGCGTTGCTCTACTTCATGCTCAGGCGTGAGAACAGAAGAAGGAATACGCTAAACCTGGACAAGGAGGAAGGTGAGAGAATCGCATTCGATGATCTGACGGACAAGCAGAACCTATACTTTCGATATGCGTATTAGATAGCAACTGTGCTTTCAATTCATTGAGTCTGCGTGTTGTAAAGGTTTTTTGTTGTTTGGCATTGTTCGGGGTCCGTAGAGGTAAGTATTCTAGGCAAGGGGTAACCCCTGATCGCCGAAGGTTTAGTGCATGGAGACATGAACCCTGAAATGCGCGTGCGAACTTAGGCCAGATATCCCGCTGTCAAATAACGGTAGAAGAGCACAAACAGTCTACAATTCCTGCACATTGCGCAGCTTGCTTCTCTGACTTACATTTCTCACACTCCTTCCAGCTCTTCTTTCATCCTAATACGCTCGATTGAGTACTTCCTATCAAGGCCGGGGCACAGCACCCATCAAGATGTCTTCCCCCGTTAACGCGAATCTGCGGCAACGGGCAGGAAAGGAGAAGACTAAGGCCACTGCCAACGTTAACGGCAAGGGCGATGAGGTCGAGCAAGAAATCCCGAAGGCGTTCGACTCGGCACAAGCAAACGTCCAGAACGAGTGGGACTACAAAATTGCTATCACCATCATAACACTGCTGTCCTTCGCAACTAGATTCTACGGCATCAGCCATCCCGACGAGGTGGTCTTCGACGAAGTACATTTCGGCAAGGTACGAATATACACAAGCACGGCCATGGCCATTTTCTTGTACTGACGGAGTGACAGTTCGCCTCATACTACCTTCAACGGCTCTATTTCTTCGATGTGCACCCTCCCTTCGCTAAACTCCTGTTCGCTGGGGTTGGTTGGCTTGTTGGCTATAGTGGAGAGTTCTTCTTCGATAATATTGGTGATTCCTACATTGAAAACAATGTGCCATACGTGGCCTACCGGGCTCTCCCTGCGCTGCTGGGATCCCTGACTGTCGCGATCGTGTTTCTGATCATGTGGGAATCCGGCTATTCTCTCCCAGCCTGTGTCCTTGCTTCCTGCTTGGTTCTTTTCGATAACTCTCACATCGGTCAAACACGTCTAATTCTCCTCGATGCGACTCTCGTCTTTTTCATGGCACTCAGCTTGCTTTGTTATATCAAGTTCTACAAGAGAAGACACGAGCCCTTTGGTCGAAAGTGGTGGAAATGGCTGCTGTTGACCGGCATCAACATGAGCTGTGTCATGTCCACCAAATACGTCGGTCTGTTCATCTTCATCGCCATTGGCTTTGCTGTTATGATCGACCTATGGGATCTGCTCGATATTGATAGAAAAGGAGGCGCCCTGGAGCTCGCCACGTTTGGAAAACACTTTGGAGCACGATTGTTTGGTCTGGTCGTCGTGCCTTTCTTCTTCTACCTGTTGTGGTTCCAGGTCCACTTTGCCATTCTCTCAAGGTCCGGTCCAGGTGATGATTTCATGTCTCCTGAGTTTCAAGAGACCTTGTCGGACAATCCCATGCACGCAGCTGCAGTCGACATTCATTACTACGATAGCATTACTCTGCGCCACAAGGACACAAAGACTTACCTCCACAGTCACACAGAGAACTACCCTCTGCGATACGATGATGGTCGGATCTCTAGTCAAGGTCAGCAAGTCACAGGCTATCCCTTCAACGACACAAACAACCACTGGCAGGTTCTGCCACACAACCATCCTCTACCTGAAGATCAGATGGCAGGGCATCTGGTGAAGAGTGGAGATATCGTTAAGCTACTTCATGTGGGCACAAATACCGTGCTTCTGACACACGACGTCGCCTCTCCGTATTACCCTACCAACCAGGAATTCACTACTGTCAGCACTGAATTGGCAGCTGGTGAGCGACATAATGACACCTTGTTTGAGATTCGAGTCGAGAAGGCCAAGGCGGGGGCGCCGTTCAGATCGATGGCCGGCCAATTCAAGCTCATTCACTACCCATCCAAGGTTGCCATGTGGACACACACTAAACCTCTGCCTGACTGGGCCTTCAAGCAGGCTGAGATCAACGGCAACAAGAATGCTCAGCAAGCCAGCAACATCTGGTATGTTGATGAAATTCCGAGCATCCCATTAGACTCGGAACGTTTGGTCAAGGAAGTGCGCAAACCCAAGTACGTGCCTTTCCTTAAGAAATACTTCGAGCTGCAAAGAGCAATGTTTCACCACAACAACGCGTTGACCGCCAGTCATCCATATGCTTCCCTGCCGTTCCAGTGGCCATTCCTGCTTCGGGGTGTCAGCTTCTGGACCCAAGACAGCACAAGACAGCAGATCTACTTCCTGGGTAATCCCGTTGGGTACTGGATCGCATCAGCACTCCTCGCAGTCTTCGCTGGCATCGTTGGTGCAGACCAGCTCGCTTTGAGACGCGGTGTTGATACCCTTCCTCGCCGCACAAGGACGCGCTTCTACAACAGTACTGGTTTCTTCTTCCTCTGCTGGGCACTCCACTACTTCCCATTCTTTCTTATGGGTCGACAGCTCTTTCTGCACCACTACCTGCCAGCGCACTTGGCGAGTTGTCTGGTCTCGGGTGCGCTCGTGGAATTCATCTTCAATGTCGAGCCTGTCATTGATGACGAGACCGTCCTAGCAAACAAGGACAAGGCAGTCGCCAAAGTGCCAGAGAAGACAAGACGCGCCTTTGTGTCAGCTTCTGAGCGACTCCAGGGCCAGAGTCTTAAGGCCACGTGGAGTGCTGTTGGTCTAATCATGTGTGCGGTGCTGTGGGGCTGGTACTACTTCTTGCCTCTAACATATGGCAAACCAGGTCTCTCGGTTGATGAGGTGGTGGCGAGGAAGTGGTTGAATTATGACCTGCACTTTGCCAAGTGAGCGACTACCTTGAGATTGACATCGTCATTGGATCCCTACCTGCTGAGCGGGTAGTGTACAACACTAACCAGGGATCAGCATTGGAGCAAGACTTCGAGCTCCTTTCCATCGTTAAAGAGGTGACAGCTGGACAAAACCTCATAGCAGTCATGCAGGAGTACCTGGAACTTCAGGCATAAATCCTTGTTTCTCCGCACCACCAAGTTACACTTCTGCATCATCTCGAAAAAGCACCTCCAACCCTTCCCACATGTACTACTCCAAACCTCGGGACAGCATGATCTGTGAGCCACGGCTCGCGATAGGTCGCTCGGAGTATAATGAAAGATAGACATGGCTCAATTAATGACTTTCTTTCTACTCAGTCTAAATCGTGGGATGGATCGGACCTTCTCACCTCTTATATTGCCATTATTTGCACGTACGTGACTTGGCTGCTATTGACATATAGAGTCCACCATTTTTCTCTTGCTTCGATATCTCGCATCATCTCACACAAGCTGTCTCAACACCAATTACAAGAGCAGGGCCGGATCACTTTGTCCTAAACCCTCGAATTTGCCAAAGCCAGGACCGGTCTTTGACCATGGAGTACGACAAAACCACTGTCTCAACGACACCTCCGCCCATGCCCTCAAACCCAAATGGACCGCACAGCACAGCCGACCCGCGAGCTCACCTCCGTGTCGACTCCGACCCGAATGCCAACACCTCGATCCTAGGTGAACCCATCACCTTCGAATTCAGCGGCAAAACAGCCATGAACCGCTTCCTAAAAGCCCCGATGACAGAGCGTCTGTGCAAATGGAATGATGAGGACAAGGGAGAAGACATCGTAAGTCCTGCCTTGTCCATACCCTAGCCCTAATCAACACATCGCGTGCACAGTAGCAACACAATGGATTATTGACACATCCTAGACCTACCGAGGCTACCCAACAGAAGCCTACACGAACCTTTACAAGATCTGGGGCGAGGGTCAGATCGGCATCATTGTTACTGGAAACACCATGACCTCCTACGACGCAGTCGAAGCCTACGGCAACCCCATCCTACCCGACGACCATGACGGGCGCGTAGCCGCATTCGCAGAGGTCGTCAAGGCCAGCCAGGCACATGGCAGTCTGTGCATCGCGCAGCTCTCACACCCTGGTCGGCAGGGGTCCAAGTATCTCAATCCGAACCCTATCAGTGCGTCCGACGTCCATCTGAAGATTAAATGGGCAGGTATGTGGAGACTTTGTAAACCCCGTTCCCATTTGACCTAGTCATTATATCACGCCTCGGCTGAACATCGACATCAAGACGCACTGTATAATTACGCACAGCTTTGTCGCCCCTTTAACCCCAGTCACCCATCACAGCTTCACTAACACGTCCACCCACCAGGCAACGAGTTCGCGCCCCCGCGCCCCATGACAAAATCCGACATTAACCGCATCGTCGCGCAGTGGGGTGAAACCGCCTACCTCTGCTGGAAAGCCGGCTTCGACGGCGTCCAAGTGCACTGCGCGCACGGCTACTTACTCGCGCAGTTCCTCAGTCCGACGACGAACTTGCGCACCGACGAGTACGGCGGGTCCTTCGAGAACCGGGCGCGCATCGTCTTCGAGGTCATTGCGGAGATCGACCGACGCGTCCGATCGCAGGATCCGAGTTTCATGGTCTGCGTCAAGCTTAACAGCGTTGAGTTCCAAGATAAGGGCACGACGCCCGAGGAGGCGCGGGAGTTGTGTTTGAGGCTTGAGGAGGCGCGCGTCGACTTCGTCGACTTGAGCGGGGGCACGTTCGAGGGCCGGGCGTTCCACCATGTCAAGGAGAGCACGAAGAAGCGCGAGGCGTTCTTCATTGAGTTTGCGGAGCAGATTCGGCCGTTGCTGAGCAAGACCAAGGTGTATGTTACCGGCGGTCTGCGCTCTGCAAGCGGGATGGCGGCGGCAATCGGCGAGGGGAGTTGTGACGGCATTGGCATTGGGAGGCCGCTCGCGGCGGAACCCTTGCTTTGCAAGGAGATTCTGGAGGGGAGAGTCAGCGGGGCGATTGAGAATTTTGTGCCCATGCCGCTTAACACGCAGGCTAGTGGGACGCAGATTCATCAGTTTGCGCTGGGTGGGGAAGAGATTAGTGATTGGAGCGTTGAGGCGGAGGTGGAGAGGTGGAAGGAGGCGAACGAGAGGGAGACGGAGAGGAAGATTAGTATTTTGCCCAAGGTTGATAGTAGTGGATACCCGTCGTTGAAGCCGGTGGCTGGGTTTGCATACTTGAAGGCATAGGGTTGGTACGCGATAGAGTCAGAACCGTAGAGACCATGACTTTTTTTTTGTTTTTAAGAAGTACTAGACATTTGCCAAGTATAAGCATGCATCCTGACATTGTGCTATTCCCGGGGTTGTCGAGAATGATCCTTTCACGATATTCAGGCACAAGCACTACCATACGTCGATGGTGCACCGTTGCCACTCCATGTGCGGCCTTTATCTTGTCGTGCAGCTGGGACAATCTCATAACCGGGGATGTCGCTTTCACTCCAGAGCGGCTTTTCTTTCTCGATCCTCGCCTCAACTTCCTGCACCGTGTAGTCACTATCATAGCTTGGTGCACCGTTACCATTCCAGTGCGCTGAGGATTGCTCTTCTGTTGCCACTTTTCCTTCGGTGCCATTGGAATGTGCATTCGCCTTATTCGCCTCCCTGTTCTTCCTACTGTTGCCCTCCAGCCCAGCACTCATGATCTCAGCACCGGGCATCTTCATTTCGAAACATTCCCTCACAACAGTATAATCGTAGTATCCACATCTCGCAATCGGCTGCGTCTTGGCAACGTCTACCTTGTGTGTTTGCGTATTGATGACCTCGTCAGCCACGTAGACGCCCACGACCTTGCCGATCACGATGTCCACTGTGCCCATTGGTGGGTGCCCCGGTAAACGAACGGTGGAGTGATACTCGCACTCGAATCGGACTGGGGAGTCCGCGACCATCGGTATGCCACGGAAGTTCGGCACAGGACATTTGGGTGTGAGCACTTTGGAGTATGTCTTCTCGAGTTTTGCTTGCTCGAACTCATCGACACCATAAGGTACTTGCTCGGACGTGATGTTTACAGCTTCCCTCAGTGGGTACGTAGCAAGCTGCCAGCAAAAGATGCCTGTTGCTTCTGCGTTGACAGTCGAGTCCTTACGGATGCCCTCTGGTGTTTGGTTCGCGCTGAACATGACATATGGAGGATCGAATGTCAGGTTCTGGAACTGAGAGTAAGGAGCTAGGTTTGCGGTTGGTTGTGAGTTGGTCTGGTTGGTGGCAGAGACTGTTGAGATCCAGCCGATTGGGCGGGGCACGACACAAGCCTTGAAGGGGTCGAAGCGCAGACCATGATCTGTCTTGCCTGGTTCGTAGAACATGTTGGGTTGCGTCGCTTTGGGCACAGATGGATACAAGCTGCTTGGAGTTGCTTTGGGACTGGTAGTTCCTTGCTTCGTAATGCGGTGGGAAGCGTGCTCGGTTGCTGCGTTGGGTAACTGGTGATAACGTGACAGTCACGGTGCTCAGGCAAGGCGAAGGATTCCGTCCGTTATATGCTGTCCAACATGAGGGGTCAAGAAACTCTTTATCCTTTACAGTACTTCTAGCTACACCAAACACAGCTGGACCTTGGTTCACACGAAGAGAGAAGGTTGACAAATGCTTCCATCTATTGGGCACTGGGGCACTGGGGCACTGGGGCACATGCCAAACAAGGGAAGCAACCATTGAGGTGGCTTAGTTTCTGGATAGCCGCGGGTCCATCTCCAACTCTTTTCTTTGGAAACAACGGCAGGCAGGGCGAACGGAACCGAACGGCATGTGTTGCGGGATGTAGAGATCGACCGAGATGTGGACCACCAACTTCATATCTCGTTAGATTCAGATCACAGTATCAGCCTACTTACGATGTTACGCCTACAATAATGTGTCACTACAGTATGTCTCAATGCACTCTGCCCATCGTCTTTCCGATCTCACTCTGCCAGTCGGCCGCCCTTTCAAAGCCGTTGCTGGCCGTCTGGAAATCCATCATAGCCTGAATGACCTCCTCCTTGCTCGTGGTAACGAAAGGACCATACTGCACGATGGGCTGATCCAACGGCTGCCCCGCAACTAGTATTATTCTTGCCTCTTGATCAGCGCCCTCTTCAACAGACATGGTGACTGAGTCGCCCTCCTGCTCAAATACCACATTGTGATACGGTGTTATCATCTCTGTGTTGCTCGTGCCATTGCTGAAATCGACCACTCCTTGCAGGACGTAGCCAAAGGCGTTCCATTTTGTAGGCAAATCCTGCTCGATCTTCCCACCTGGGCGAATCAAAATGTCGAGCAGCCAGACTGGTGTATATGCGAGATCCTTGACAGAGTCTACGCCTTGGCTCTGTCCCGATATCACCTTGACTTGGACCTTGCCATCGTCGGTCGTCACTTTAGGTATCTCGGTACCCCGTAAATCTCGGTATCTTGGCTCGCACATCTTGAGCTTCTCTGGCAGATCGACCCAAAGCTGCATCCCGACGTTCTTTTCTGTGTTCTGTGCAGGCATTTCCGCATGTACGATGCCCCGTCCCGCCGTCATGAATTGTAGATCGCCGGCTTCGAGACGTCCCTTGTTACCTGCAAAGTCCTCGTGCTCGACAGCGCCCTCCAAAAGGTATGTGATTGTTTCTTGGCCACGGTGCGGATGATCGGGAAAGCCAGCGCCAGGGGAAATGTAGAAGTGATCGAGCATGAGGAAGGGACTGAAGTTACGAAGTTGAGGAACACCGATACTGCGGCGGACCGTCGCGCCAGCACCCTCACTTTGTTCTCTTGCAAGATAGCTCTTCTTGATTACTCGTGGCGTGGGCATGACGGCGATAGTTGTGGTAAAGGTTCTGGAGCTGTTGTTCTTCGTTTGTGGTGTCAGGATCCGACTGTTGTGGTTCAAAGGAGCTTTCGCGGCCAGTTTGGTATTCAATATTGCTGTAAGTTCTTCGAGAGATGCTTTGAGCAGGATCACGGTGGCACCGCCTGCTTTTATGGGAATCAGATCACGAACTGAGAAAATGCGAGAAGATGCACGTGTCTTGTTCTTCTGAAGAACTTGACTTCCTACCTGTAAGCCGAATTGAGCTTATGAACAATATTTTGAAGACGTTATGGTGATAAGTCAGCAATGCTCGAGACACAAAGAACACTCGCAGCACATTTGAGAAGATGAGCTAAGAATTGGTCATCGCAGTCGCGGAACGACACCGCTCTCAAGCTAGCCTGTAGTAAGCGTGATCCAGCCTTAGGCCCTTCTTACCGAGGCATCTCCAGCCTACGCTGCTAGAACAACACTCACCTTAGTTGTCTCAGTAGTACCTCGTCTCCTTCGTGAACGCCAAGTCATGCTTGCTCTGTACCACTTCACTTCATTCCCGTGCTCAGCGTCTCAACGTGCAGATCGACTCACATCTATGCTAATCAATGCTGAGATTTGGTCGTAGTGGTCAACCCCATATTCAGAGAGCATGACACCTGTATTCATTTCCACCACTTGGATTCTGAGGATAATGCCAGAGCTCTGACAAGATCGAACAACAGGCCACAGAAAGTGTCGAGCCTGGTCATGTCAGCATTTTGGAGTTCCGTGGAGGCTCAGTGGTAGCGCGCACCGGCGAGGCAGGGAAACCATAGAAATTAAAGCAGCTATCGATCTTCGTATACTGCATACTGTTGTGGCAGCTCATGTATTTGTAACCACTGCTGGTAAGCAAGCCCGTCTCTCGCATGCCGATTCAGCTCACGTTACGCCGCACCCATCGCCTCAGATACCTGCTGTCAATAGCCAGTGAATCAGAAGCATGCAACAGTTCGACGAACCCCCTTTAGACGTGTCTTCACTGTATCATGCCTGTGGAAGCTCACCTATCGTCTCTCACTTATGCCACTCCACCTCGTGATAGCGGTGATGTTTGCCTTCCTGCCATTCTGGCCAGTCTGTACATGCATCCCCACCAAATACAACTCTCAAGTCCCGCTTGATCTTGTCATAGAAGTCTCGATCGACATACCGGGTCTCGAAAAGCCGAATAGAGCCACCCTTAGTCACTGTGACCTTGACGGATCGCTGAGGCTCTTTGACGGGTCGGTGAGCTTTTCTGGTGGATCGCTACGGTTCTTTGTCAGCGCACCGTGGATAGTAGAAATCCTTGATTCACCTGAGACAATCTCGTAGGGCCGGATGTTGGCGTACAAGTGATGTTGAGGTAAGCGGTGAATCGCACATCCTTAGCCTCAATCGCCTTCTGCAAATTCTTGACGCAAGCGAGATTTGTTGAATAGGCTGTTGTGCTATTAGCAAAGTTGTCGCGCGAAATAGATCATGTTAGTATCACCATGTGTGTCTGTGTCCATACCGGCCTTGAGCACCATCGATCGCAGTTCAGGAAATACCTCTTTGATTGGCTTCCACGGGAACTGTCCGACTACCAAAGGGTCAAGAAATCCAGAAACGTATCGGAATTTCCTCGACTGGTCGGTGGGTGCTTGTTGGTAATGTTTTGCCTGTTGTTTCTTGTTGAGGTGGAATGTTGCGTGCTCAAAATACACCTCAGACGAGATAGAATGCAATGCCTTGTTGGTAAGCATGGGCGAGAGGAATGTCTGCCGCCGTGGCTGAGGGCCTTTCTCCCGTATGTTGCCATTTCTTCGCATCCCAGCAACGGCTATCAGGATGTATGAGGTTGACTTCCACACCACCAAAGTATGCTCTCAAGATCATGACGAGGATTTCCTGTGGCATTTCCATCAAATTGGTGCTAGCTGGCATGATGAAAAGTCGTCCTAGTCAGTATCGAGACAACTCGCTAGGAGAAGTGGGTCGAAGAAAAGGAAGATGAGATGTGCCAGATCATATATGGCTGTCACTGCCACTATGCCTGCGCACATGTAGATCGACAGTAAGCCATGTCACCCGAGGATCAATATTTGGTGTTCTAATGATGCCTTCACGTCTCGACTTCGACCTTACCAGTGACCCAGATTGAAGATATAACGATGCACTCATCTTTGTACCAAAAGTCCTCTCGAGCTTCAATGCTTCATCCCAAGTATCACCGAATGTAGTGTGAACCTGGGACAAGCTTCTGTCCCTCATCATTCACGGGACATACCGCGTGGAAAGAGCGCCCGCGCCAAATCAATCAATCCTCCTACTCAACTTCGTTGCGCGTGAAGCTCAGTAATTCGGTGCTACCGCGCCAATCGGGTTCTCCTAAAGTGCAATTGAAAGCTTTGTGTAAAGCTTGATATTATCGAAAAGGTAGCTATGGCATAAGTACAATTGGTAGATATCTGCAGCCGGAAGTTGGGGGGGG